>ERZ791906.21-NODE-21-length-252705-cov-26.346190_pt1 | contig 252705 bp, 232 predicted proteins | sample MGYA00510146_ERZ791906 | MGnify/ENA primary metagenome ERZ791906 (study PRJEB30046, sample SAMN00792096) | human gut metagenome | study: EMG produced TPA metagenomics assembly of the A metagenome-wide association study of gut microbiota in type 2... | reverse complement strand
TAATGTGCCGTCATTGCGTAGCAATGACGGCACAAATTATAGGGAGTATCTTTTCTCTGTTGCTGTCGCATTGGCTTTCGCCATTGTGTTCAAGTTGCCAAACGGCAGCCGTTTGGCTGTCAAAAATTTGAGATAACCGAAAATATTTGTGGGCATTGCCCACACCCACAACCTTTGAAAAGGTTGACCAAACTTTTAACTTTGGGACGGAAAGTTTGGCTGTTGCTTTACTTTGTTGCCCGACTTAAGCTAAGCAAAATGAACTTAGAATATTTCACACAAAAACTCCCCTTGAGCATTAGCCAAGGGGAGTTAATCATTTAATTTTATTTTAAGAATGTTGCAAATCTCTTTGTTACCAGTGCAAATACAGCATAACAGCCAAAGCCTGCAACTACAATAATCCAGCGGACAAGCCACAAATCCATAAGCAGATACGCAAGCACGATGGCAACTATAAATATTATTGTCGGCAATGCAAACTGTCTGATAGGGAAGAGGTCTTTGTCGAGCTTTCTTGAGTGACGGGAGTGCATTATAAAAGAAACCATATAAGACGCTACCGTTGTAAAGCAGGCTGCCATACCGCCGAACATCGGCACAAAAATAAAGTTGAGCACAATGTTTGTAACTGCCGCCACAATGGTGTTGAATGCTATGTATTTTGTGGACTTGTAGTAATATTCTACATTTACATAAACCGTATACATATACATTTCAAAAGATGCAAATACAAGCGGCGGAATCATATATATACCGCTGTAATATTCCTTTGTAGCCATAATTTTTACAATTTCAGGCGCAACAAACATCAGGCAAAGCATTACAACAAGGGCGATTTCAAGGTACTTTGTAATATTTTTGTTGATGATATTCTTTTCATTGGTCATCAGCTTTCGTGTAAACCAAGGCACCCACACCGCCTCAAGAGATGCGGTAACAGCCATCGCAACCATACTTAGATTATAAATCAGGCTGTAAACACCTGTTTCGGAAGAATTATACAGGTTGGTAATCATAATTCGGTCTGAGCTTGACAGCAGTACAAGCGAAAGTCCGTGGAAAATAAGCGGCAATGAGTAGGTGAGGGCATATTTCCAATACAACTTGTTAAATACCTTTTTGCCCCTTATAAATGACGCAATCACAAAGTATATGCCCACTATGGTGTAAACAGCGGCATATGGGATAATGTAACCCATATACTTATTGTCGCCATGCATATTTAGAATTGTTATAATTGCGGCAACCTGTATCGTCAGGTTCGGCAGTGCCAGCAAAAGGGTCTTTTTTATGTAGTCAACCTTCATCATATATTTGGTGGTCATTGCGGTTGATACAAACTGAAAATACGACTGCATAAGACAGCAGATTACAAGCACAATGTCAATGTCGCTCCATATGAGCATTCCTGTAATTATGAGCGCCGAAGAACCCACAAAGCTGAGAAGTGACAGTCCGTAGATTGAGGACATATATCCCTCGATATCGTCACCAAAGTCAATGTAAGCCGTTCTTATTGAGTTGCCGAGCGACATACCCACTATGAGGGTAAGTATGCTTACCCACGAAAGGTAGGTTTGCGATATACCGTACTCAGAGGTTGTGAGAAGTCGTGTGAATATAGGGATTGTAAAGAAAGCAAGCGCTTTGTTAAAAAGATTTCCTACAAGGTAAAATGCGCTCGCTTTAAGGCTTTTGTTGCCCTTTCCCGCTTTACTTGCCAAGTGAAAGTCACTTCCTTAAATAATAATGATAGCTGTGTTTTTTCTTCAACGAATGCTTTCCCTTTTCTTCAAAAATAAAGTTTCCGTCCTCGTCCTTTTTTGGCAGAGCATAAGGAATAAAGGCGGCCAAAGTAAGGATTGAGAAGAAGTAGTAAATGTTGTAGTATGCCTCGCTTTGCAGCATAATCATAAAGGCACAAATTGCACCCGATACAACAAAAGGAATTTTGCCGTTTTTTCTGTTTCTATACAGCGCCACACCGCAGATGATAAGAATTGCAAAGAAGATTAAAAATCCCGGCAGGCCGCTTTTGTATAAAAGGTCAAGATAATAGTTGTGGGCATGGGTAGCGCCGATAAGATCTCGTGATGCCTGATTTTCAATTTCACCAACACCAAATACAGGCGATTTTGCAAAGGCGGCAAGCGCACTGTCCCAAATCTTAGTTCTTCCCGTAAAGGTAAGGTCCCTGCCGAGCATATCTACAATAATAAACGCAAATGCCTCCTGTAATCTGAGGATGATTACACCGAAGAAATACGCAATATTTATTGCGAGATAGGTAATGATATTGAGAAAATTCGGCATTTTGTTTATGAGTGCAAGCAAGAGGAAGAGTGTAAATACAGTCATACCGATTACACTTGTTGCCGAGAACGCAAGTATTACAGTGGCAAACGATACCGCAGTAATTACAAATGACGAAAGCGTCAGCTTGTTGTATTTTCTCAGTGAGCGAACTATTGAGAAGATAATCGCAGGGAAAAACAGCATAATTGAGTTGTTTCTGTATCCGAGAAAGTAGTTTTGCGTAAATGTGTTAAACTCGTACATACCTTGCGGAAACAGAATTATAGTTGCAAAATTTATAAGCACAAACAGTCCGAGCGTAAACGATGCGCCGTCAAGCAGTGCGTCGGGGTCTGTTTTCAGTCCCATTTCCACAACAAGGCAGATTGCAAGCGCATTGAATATGGCGAGAAACAGCGAGGTGTAATTACCTCCGCAATAAATTGTTGCAAGTACACGCCACACCTCAAAGAAAACTATTCCTACAAAGAACAGCGACACTTTTTGGTAAAAGTAAAAGAACCATACGCCGAGAATGGCTATTACCATAACCTTAAACACATTTGATATGGTATCGAATGTGTGCAGCGCAGGCATTTGAGAAAACATTGCAGGCTTATAAAGCACCATAAATACAAGGGCGATAAACCAGCGTTGATTCATTAACTTTTTCATTATAACCTCCTTATATTACAGCATCTTTTTAAGCCTTTTAAGGACGGGTAAAATACCGAGTTTGCTTAAAACTTTGTTGCGTTTAATTTTAAATTCCCTCTTTTTGTCAACCGTTGCATATTTAAACACAAGTTCGTCAAAAGGAACGGTGTCAAGCCGATTAAAGAAAGCCTCTCTGTTTGGGTGCGCCTTTGTCGGTGTGCCCATAACAGGATAGGTGAGCCTGAGCTTTTCTTTTGGAATATCTCTGAAAAAGATTTCGCTTTTAATATTGTCAAAGAGCTTTTTGCCTTTTTCGTTGTTTAGCAGTACAAAAGAAATTCCCTTGTGGTCGTCAAGGTCGGGGAAAATCTGCTGAATAAGCCACAAATCTCCGAGTGTAATATCGCTGATTCGTGGGAAAGACTTTAGTCGGCAGGTGCTGCAGGCAGGACGGTTGAAAAGTGAAAAACCAAATCCTCTTGCGAAGGCATCGTCTTTCCAAAAAGCCGATTTTTCGTGGTCTTTATACTTAATGGTGAGGGAATAATTTTCCCAGCTTATCCTTTTGTCACGGAAAGAAACCGAGTCGATATGTTCGTTATTCGCATTTGCAAATTCAAGGTACTTATTCCAAATTTTAGGTGACGGAGCACCATGGCAGAACAAATCAACCGTTATAAGATTTTCGTAATTCTTGCCCAAAAAGCTCTTTAGCGCCCTTATCTGACAGGGAGTGCCTGAGAAAAGAACAGTTTTCTTATTATTGAGCAAGGCTTTGGTTTTCTTATAAATGCCCTGAGTGTTACTCTGAACATATTTTGAACTTCTGAATTTTTTAAGGTCATCTATATTATCAACGGCAATGTGTTTTACGCCGAAGTTTTCATCAAACGCAGCGCCTATAACAACGCCGCCGTTGCTTATTATCGCTTTTGCAAGGTGGGTAAAAATTCCGCCCGAAGTGCTCTCGTGGCGAATATTCTCATCTTTGCTGTATGCCGCAACAGCCGAAAATTCAGCTGTACCCTTTTTAAACTGCTTTATCGGGCAGGCTTTAATGCACGCACCGCAGCCTATGCACGCCGATTCGTCAACATTTGCATACACAAATCCCTCGCTGTCGGATTTCATACTTATAGCTTTGACAGGGCATTTGTCGGCACACGCCGAACAGCCGCAGCAATCGTGCTTGTCATACAGCTTTATATGTTTTTCATGGGCAGGCAAAATTCCGTCAAGCGCAGCGGTAATGTATTCGGCAGAATGAGCCTTTAATTTTTCAAGCCTTGCCTGCACCTGTGTATAATCAATAGTTTTGTTTAGTTTGCCGTCCCATTCGTCGGCAAGCTCGCTGTCTTTTATCTGTCTGTATTCAAGACCAAGGCTTTTTAAAAGCGACTCAAGCCTTGTGTTGGTTGAACCCTTAGTGCCCTGAGCAAAGCGCTCGAACACAAAGTATTGCCTTTCAAAAATGGTAGAGAACACACTGCCATGGAAAGAATCGGTGCAAACATACTTTGCGTTTTTAATAAGGTTTACAAAGCCGTCGGGCGCAATATCGTAAAGCGCAAGGTCAGCATATCCGTTGTCCGACTCCGTATAGCCGTCAATATACGGCAGGCACACAACCTTTAAGCCTGTTTTTTCGGCGAGCTTTCTAACCTTTTTCCTATGCTCAGGATTTTTGCCGAGGAAGTAGCAGAATATGTACTCGCCGTCAACTTTCGGTGTACTTCCGCTCATTTTGTCCCATATTTTCTTGTCAACCATAAGGGTTGGGTCAAGAACAAGCTGAGCCTCTTTGTTTGTGAGGTTTTTTATTATGTCGCAGCCGCTCATCTCTCGGCAGGAAAGGCTGTCAAAGCCGTTGATAGCTGATTTATAAAGGCTTTCATCGGCTTTCTCAACCGAGCTTATGCCAAAACTCGGCGCATACGCAATTCTGCGAGTTCTCTTTGGAACGAAAGAAAGCGTGTAATACTGCTGTTGAATATGAACAGGCAGCCAAATTTGGTCACTTCCGCAAATTACGGCATCGTATCTTTTGCTGTATTCTTTTAGAGCTGCAAGGCTGAGAAAATTACGGGTTATGCGCAGATTTTGATTTACAAAATTGTCAAAGCCTGCGTTCCTCTGAGCCATACACTTTGAGTATTCCGCATTGCCTGCCGTACCCTTTTGCGACTTTTTATATTTGATTTTTGCCGCAAGTTTTTTGGGCGAGAGCAGTGTGGCGAGCTTGTCTTTTTTGCTCGATGTATATGTAAAGTTGATAATTTCGGTATCATATCCCATTTCGGTAAATATGGACTGCATAGCATATGCCTGCAATTTTGTACCGTAATTTTGAGTTTTAAATGGGGTTGCCAGACCTAACATAAATTTCTGAACCTCCGAAGTTTAGTTGCCTTTTGTTTTATCTTCATAAAATTGCTGCAGCTTTTTAGCCTCAACAGAAATTTCAAAGCCGCAGTTTTCTATTTCCTTAGCCATATCTTTTCGCTCGTAGTCAAGGCTGTTTTCAAGAATTTGCTTTGCCCAGAGTTTATCCTCTGACTGAGAATCAATAAAGTGCATAAGCGGTGTGCAGTCAACCTCCTCAGGCACAACCTTTGCCGTACCAAAGGTCATAAGACCTGCCGCCTGAGCCTCAATATACACAATGCCAAAGCCCTCGTATCTTGACGGAAGAACAAATGCGTCAAATGCCTGCATAACATCGGGCACATCTTTTCTAAGTCCCGTATAGGTAATTTTATCGGAAAATCCGTTCTCTTCGGCATATTTTTTAAGACCGTCAAATTTTGCATAGCTTTTGTAGTCGCCGACTATAACAAGGTGAGAATCGGGGTGGAGCTTGCAAATTTCATTGAATATGCTCAACATTCTTTCGGGATTTTTCTGATAATAAAGTCTGCCTACAAAGCCTACCGCAAAGGTGGTGTCGGCTATGCCAAACTCGTTTCTTATTCTTTTTCTTGTGCTCGGATTGTAGGAGTAGCTTTTTGTATCAATCGCATTCGGCAAAACTCTGAAATTGCTTTTTTCAAGGATTTTGTCGCCGAAAAGATACCTGCCTGCGTCCTTACTGCAAGCAAAAAAGTCTGTTGCATAGCGGCGAAGTCCTACCTTCAGCACACTGTTATACATTCTTTTTACAAAGCTCGGATTGTTTACATACGCAAGGTGTGCGTGGGCAATTCTTGTTTTTATGCCGTATTTTTTGCCGAGTTTGCAGTACAGCGCCGACCATTCCTCCATATTTGAGTGGAGAATATCGTAATTGCCGTTTTTCATAATCCCGCTGACCTGCCTGATGTTCTCGCTCATATTTTGCGATTTGGGAGTAACACGAAAAATATTACAGCCCATTTTTTTAAATGCGTCCTCGTTAAGACTGCCGTTTTTAACTGACGGCAAATCATCAATTATGATGTCAAATTTTACATCGTTGTGGTTCATATGGGTGTAAAAGTTCAATAAAACAGCACCCACACCGCCACCGTTGATTCCGACAGCAATCTGTAATACTTTCATTTTCGTTTCCTTCCTGTTTTGCTTAATGCAGTTTTTTCAGTACCCTCTTTACGCCGAGAGGTATCATTTTTTTGATTTTGGTTTTCGGGTTTACCTTGAACGCAAGTTTTGTTTTGACATAGCTGTCAAAATCTAAGCCGTCAAAGCCGTCATAAATTGTATCTCTGCACGCCGGTCTTTCTGATGCCACAACAAGGTTTGAGTTCATGGCAGAGGCTTTTTCGTAATCCGATTCTATAATTTCGAGCCGGTCTTTTATCAGGTCAAAATAATCTTTGCCCTTTTCGGTATTTACGAGTACGAGAGATACTCCGTTTTCGTCATAAAAATCGGGGTGGAATTTTTGAATACCCCAAAAATCGGCAAGCGAAATATCGCCCACTCTGTTTTTATTGGCAAATTTACATTCGTAACAGCTCTCTCGGTAGGTTTTGCAGTAGAGGAAGGCGCTGTAATACGGGTCAAAAAATCCGTAGTCCGACTTGCTTTTTTTGCCGTTTTCAGCCTTGTAATACAAGTCCCAGCCTCGTTTTTCTTTACTTCTGAAATTGTATGAGGTGAGTTTTCCGCCGAGCTTTCTGCCCATATAGTCAACATAATTTTTAAAGAGCGCAGGACTTGGCACACCATGGCACACAATGTCAACGGTAAGCAGTTTTTCGCAGTCCTTGTTAAGGAATGTTTTAAGTCCTGCGACCTGACAGCCTGTACCGCTGAACAAAACATATTTATCGTCTGCAAGCAAGTTTTTTACCTGCTTATAAATACCTCGGGTGTCGCTCTGCACATACTTAGAGCTTTGCAATTTGTAAAGCTCGCTTTCATTGCTTACGGCAATGTGCCTTGCAACAAGATTTTCGTCATATGCACAGCCGAAAACAACGCCGCCTTTTGCAAGCACTTCCTTTGCAAGCGGAATAAAAAGTCCGCCCGATGTGCTTTTAAAAGCCGAGGTGCGGTCTTTGTACTTTGCCGCATACACCTTTGGCTCATCGCAACGCTTTGCGTCAGTCATAATGGGGCAGTGCTTTACGCACAGACCGCAGTCAACGCACTTGCTTTCGTCAACAACAGGGTAGAGAAATCCCTCGCTGTCGGGTTGTATGGTTATACATTTTTTAGGACAAATCTGCTCACAGCCTGAGCAGCCGCAGCAGCTTTTGCCAAGCTGAAGTATATTGTTCACAATTAATCACCTATCATATTTTTAAGAATATCAAGCGATTTTTTACGCTCTGCCGATATTTTTTCGTTTACCTTTTCAAAATCTATTTTTTCGCTGTCAATGTCAAAGTCGTTGTAGCTTTTGAGTATTCTGTTTTCGTAGCCGATAAGCTGAAGAATACTTGAAATTCTTTCGCTGTAACTCTTTGGCAGAACATCGGTAAATTGTGTGTTAAGACCGATTGCAAAGGCAGTGCCATGGAAAGAATCGGTAAGGAAATGCTCGGCATTATTTATGTACCACAAAAATTCACCGATTGGCGGACAGCAAACAAATTTGCCGCTCCTCACGATATGGTGGAAACAGTGGCTCAGTCGGTAGAGTTTAAGTCCCTTTTTCTTTGCGTACTGCTTTGCGTATTCGTCAAATTGTTTGTTTGGGTGGAGCTGATACACAAGCACATATTTTTCGCTGCACTCTCGCTGAGGTATGAGCTTTTCCCACTCCGATTTTTCAAGCAAAAAGGTAGGGTCAAGCACCTGCTCGGCAGGCACTCCGAGTTCGTTTGCGATTTTTACACCGCTGTTTTCACGAATTGTAATTTTATCATAGCGTTTAAGCCACTTTTTAATGTTTTCTTTGTCATTTGGCAAAACTTCACTGCCGCCAAAACTTGCGGCATATGCAATCTTCTTTGCACTGTCGGGCAAAAACGACAGAAAATATACAGGGTCAATCTCACCGCACACAACGGTATTCCACACCTGATCACTGCCTGTCATATAAATATCTGCCTGAGGAATATCGGCGGCAAGCTCCTGTTCGCTGTTGTATTCCTTGTCGGTCACCTTAACGATTTTTCTGTACTCTGCAAATCGCTTATCCGCAAATTTATATACGGGATTTTGAGTTGCTTTAAAAACAAGACGAGTGAGTGCATTTTTATTCCACTTTGCACTCACACTTTTGAGCCTTGTGTCAACAAGATTTTCGGTTTTTTCGTCTGTTCGGTAATAATCTATACATACGGCATTTGCGCCGAGCTTTTCAAGAGCAGTTTGTGTTGCATATGCCTGAAGTACAGAGCCGTAGTTAGATACGGCGTGCCTTGTAAGATATGCAACGGTTTTCTTCTTTTCCATATGTTACTCCAAAGTTTCAATAGTGATTCCGCCGTTGCTTTTCACAACAGAGTTTGCGGGAATGTCACGATAAATTACACAGCCTGCGCCTATAACGCAGTTGTCGCCGATTTCTACACCTTTAAGAATAACGGCATTGGTGCAAATCCAGCAGTTACTGCCGATTTTCACCTTGCCCACCGAGTAACCCTGCTCACGAATGAGCTTTGTTCTATCTCTGAATTTATGGTTTTGGTCATAAATTTTTACATTTTCGCCGAAAATTGTATGGTCGCCGATTTCTACGCTTTCAAGGCAGTTGATAGAACAGCCACGATTGAAAAAGCAATCGTTACCGATTTTGATTGACGCACCCTTTTCAAGGTAAAGTCCAAAATTTTTGCGGAAAGTTGTGTTTTTGCCGATAGAAAATCTTTTTCCGAACATAATTTTAAAACATAGCTTTTTAAAAACGGCTTTTAAGCGCCAATATATTTTTAATAATGTCATATCTTTTTGCCACCCTTTGCTTTAATCAAATCTTTGTAGCAGTTCATCAGCTTTTCATAGTATTTTTCGCAGTCGCAGTTTTCCTTTGCCTTTTCAAGCGCCGCCTTTGACATTGCAAGGTACTCGTCCTCGGTAAGATTGTTCATCTTTTCAAGGCAAGCACAAAGGCTGTCGGGATTATTCGGCTCGCAAATAAAGCCTGTTTTTCCGTCATCAACAATTTCGGGCAGACCGCCGTTGTTGCTTACAATGGCAGGCTTGCCAAGTGCAATAGCCTCAAGAATAGAGTAAGGCCCGTTTTCGTACCATTCACTCGGCAGAATAACGCACTTTGCCTCTTCAACATATTTTTTCAGTGCGTCACCGCTCTGAAAACCTGTAAAAATAACCTTTTCTGTAAGGTTGTTTTCTTTAACATAGTTTTCAAGCTCCTCACGCAGAGGACCGTCACCCACAAGGTAAAGTTTGTTTTTAAAGTTGCCCTTGTGGTATGCCTTTACAAGTGACATAAGTCCCTTTTCAACCGAAAGTCTGCCAAAGAAAAGGAAATAGTCCTTTGCGTTGCTGCATAGCTTGTATTCTGTGCCGACAGGCAAAAAGTTCACCCAATGCACAACGGGATTTTTTGTGATGCCCGATTTTACAAACTGCTTTCTGTAAAAATCAGACGGACAAATGTAGAAGTCGATTTTATCATACATCTTCATTCTCTCGTAGTTCTTAGCCTCAATAACAGCAAGGTAGGTTTGAAGTGCGGAGTTTTTTACGCATTTCTGCTCAAGTGCAGGCTTGTAGCTGTGCTCAGCCACGCAGCGGTCGCACACCTTGTCGCCGCAAAGCATAGTGTGTGTAGGGCACACGCAGTTGAGGTCGTGCGCCGTAAACACAACAGGAATATTATACTTTTGTATTGCGTTCAAAATAGAAAGCGTAATGTGTCTGTGAACCAAATTTATATGCACAATATCGGGCTTTTCTGCCTCAATAAGCTGTTCGATTTTCTTTTTAGCATCAAACGAATACAGGGCGTGCATACCTGCTGTGAGTTTCTCAAACGGCGACATACTCTTGTTGAAATCAACATTTTTTGAAAAATACTTTGCCTGTGCGCAATCGTAATTTTTTTCGTCCTGCATAGCAAAATATATTACTTCGTTGCCATGCTCTTCAAGCAATTTTGCAAGTCCGAAGTGATAGGTTTCACTGCCGCCTTTTACATAGTGGTATTTATTTACAAGCAGAATTTTCATTTATTCGGCCCTGCCTTTTTGTTTTAATGCTCGTGCCATAGGGTAGAGCTTTGAGTGAACAAGCGAGATTACGGCAATCATCATACCCTTTGGCATGGCATTGCACACACTTGTCATCAGTTTTTTAGACTTCTTTCTGTCATCGGGGTACTGCGGAAAGTCTTTCCATGGCGACATAGCCTTGTACTTTAGGTAATCGCCGACAAACGGGTGGTTGTTGTTTTCGTTCCATGGTCGTGTACCCGACAAAAAGCACGAAGTATAGTGAATAATATACGGGTCTGTTACCGTTTCGCTGTACTCCTGTTCGCTTAGATGGTGCTCAGGCTTTCTGACCTTCATCAGGTCTTTAAAATTAAAGTCGAAGAATACAGTCATTGCGTCATATTTTGTATGTACTACCTTTACAAGTCCCTTTTTGGAGAGAACACCGTTGAGCACACCTTGGTCAACATAGGTTATGTCGCCGTTGTGTGCAATGATAAAGTCGAGAAATTCCTTTTCAACATTCATCTCACGCCAGCTTTTAAGGTCAATGAGCAGTACGCCGTTGTTTGTGTAGGTGCTGTTGCTGTCAAGGTTAAGCTCAGTTTTGTAGCGGTCACTTCGGCAGTCGTCAACAGCCGCCACAACCTTGTCGCCGAGGTCTGTTTCCCAAAATTCATTTAGCGAGTGGCGAATAACTGTGTCGCAGTCAAGATAAATACATCTGTCTATATCGTCAGGCAAAATGGTGCAAAGAAAAAGTCTGAAAAAGGTACTGATATTCCATCTGCCAACCTCAATTTCCACGCCTGCCTTTTTGTTGAGGTCGGGCTGAGGTATAAAGTGAATGGTGCGTCCGTATTTGCCGACCATTTCTTCAAAACGCTGTTTGTTCTCGGCAGAAATGCTGTTGTCTATCATATAAATATTAATGCTTTCAGCGTCTGTATTGTTATGAAGTAAAGACATTATCGACACCCCCGCAATCGGTGCGTAGCTGTCAGAACTTGAATAAACTATGTTCATTTTACCCTCCGTAAAAATATTTTTAAGTCATTATTTAAGATACTTTTCTTCAAATTCCTTAAACGACTGGAGATTTTTGTCTTTATCGGCTAAAATAAGATTTTCAATACCGCCGATTTCGTCAAACGGCCACTCAACGCTAAAGTCGGGGTCGTTATACATAATGCCGTCATCATACTCGCCGTAGAACTTTTCGCCGCATTTGTAAGAAACAACAGACGGCTCAAGCACAAGGTAGCCATGAGCAAAATGTTCGGGAACATAAAGTTCGTTCATATTTTCTTCGGAAAGGTAGAAACCCTGCCACTTTTTAAAGGTAGGGGAGTCGGGACGAAGGTCAACGATAACATCAAAAACCTTGCCTTTAATGCATCTTACAAGTTTTGCCTGCTCGTGGACTCTCTGAAAATGGAGCGCACGAATAACGCCCTTGTGAGATACTGTGTAGAAAACCTCTGCGAGGTTGTGCTCAAGACCGTTAGCTTCGAAAACCTCTTTTGAGTAATCCTTAATAAATGCGCCTCTTACATCTGTTGCGCAAAACGGTTTAATAAGATATGCACCCTCAAAATCGGTATTGCAAAATTCAAACTTCTGAATCATATAAATAATCTCCTTAAAATGTTTCTATTCTGAAAATTACCCCATAATTTTCATAAAAACGCAGTTTGCATTACGAATATAAAGGGCGAAAGATAAATTTCGCCCTGATTTTTAGTCTACGGACTTAATCCACTCCATAGTAAGCCTTGTGCCCTCTGCAAAGGAAATCTCAGGTTTGAAGTGGCAGTCTGTTTCTATGTCGGTTGTATCAAATGCCTCAAGCGGCATATTTACACCTGTAAACGGCACATCACCGAAAATCGGTTTTGCCTCAGGTGCAAGCTCGTTCTGCATTTCGAGAATGAACTCCTTGAGTGGTCTTGCGTTGCCACTGCCTATTGTGTACTCTTTGTTTGCAATGCCGTATTCGCCGATTGCCTCAAAGGCTCTTGCAACATCGTCTATATAAATGAAATCGTAATTTTGTGTAGCGGCTGTAAACTGTAAAGGCTCGCCTGCAATAATTTTGCGGATTGTTGAATTAACAAATCTCGGCGAAAACTCGCCTGCGCCGTAAGCGTTGGTAATTACCGCCCAGCAAAGGTCTATGTCAAGGCTGTTTGCAATCGGCTTGCAGATAGAACGGGCAATGAGCTTGCCTGCGCCGTAAATGTACGGCAAGCCGGGTTTGCTTTCCTGAGTGTAAACCGCTGTATAGGTTTCCTTTTCCATAATCGAACCTGCGTTTACAAACTTTTTGCACTGCATTTTGTCGGCTGTTCTGAGCGCACGAGCTGTCCAAAGTGCGTTTTGCAGCTGAATGTTCTCGTCACATCTGAGCGGGCCTGCTGAGCCAACCCATGCAAAGTGGTAGAAAACATCAACATCTCTGTCTGAAATTTTATCAAAGAGAGTTTCAATTTCATCAAGCTCGCAGTACACAATTTCAATGCCGTCAAGCTTTTCTATGTTGTTGATTTTTTCGTTTTCATCTTTTACAACGGCATAAACCTTAACTCCGTCAGCGCAAAGTCTTTTGCAGACATTTGAACCCACAAAGCCGTTTGAGCCTGTTACAATCGCCTTTTTCATCATAGAACCTCTTTTGTAGATGATATATTAAATTCTGCTCGCTAAAAATTCCGCAATCTGCTTGTCCATACATTCTCGCACATCGCCGTTTGCCATATAGCATTCTGACCACTCAACAGTCTTTTCAACTGCCTCGGTAACGTGCCAATGCGGCGTCCAGCCGAATACAGACTTGAGCTTTGAACAGTCGAGCTTTAAGAAATTAGCCTCGTGTACGGCATTTTTCTCGCTCTTGTTTATCCATTTTATCTTGCCGTCCGCATACTTTACAAACAGGTCTACAAGCTCGCCCGTTGTAACGCAGTCGCACTCATCAGGGCCTACATTGTAGTAGTCGGCAAATTTTATGTCCTCATACTGAGCCTTTGCAATCATAAGATACGCAAACAGCGGTTCAAGCACATGCTGATACGGTCTTGTTGAATGTGGGTTGCGAACTATAATGTCTTCACCCTTTTCAAGTGCACGCACGCAGTCCGGAATAATTCTGTCGTTTGCAAAATCGCCGCCGCCAATAACATTGCCTGCTCTTGCGGTTGAAATTGCCACTCTGCCGTCTGCAAAGAACGAATTTTTGTAGCTGTGTGTTACAAGCTCCGAACAGCTCTTGCTGTTTGAATACGGGTCAAAGCCGTCAAGCGGTTCGTTTTCACGGTAGCCCCACTGCCACTCCTTATTTTCGTAAACCTTGTCGGTTGTTACATTGAGGAATGACTTTACGCAGTCCGACTGCCTTACGCACTCAAGAATATTTACAGTGCCCATAACATTTGTTTCGTATGTATAAGCAGGCATTTTGTAGCTGTCACGCACAATCGGCTGAGCCGCAAGGTGAAGTACAATTTCGGGCTGTGCCTCGTCAAATGCCTTTTTTAGCAAATCAAAATCACGAATATCGCCGATAACGGATTTAATGTCGCCCTCGATATTTGCAATTTCAAATAAATTCGGGTTTGTAGGCGGATTTAGCGAGTATCCTGTTACCTCTGCGCCTGCATTTGCAAGAATTTTGCAGAGCCAACTGCCCTTAAAGCCTGTGTGACCCGTAACAAATACCTTTTTATCTTTATAAAAATCAAGCATTAATCTTTCCATACCTTCCATGGAGCGTTGTTTGTGCTCCAGAGTTTTTCGAGCTTTTCTTTGTCACGAAGAGTGTCCATACACTGCCAAAAACCGTTGTGTTTCCAGCACATAATCTGACCCTCTCTTGCAAGCTGTTCCATAGGCTCACGCTCAAACATAATTGTATCGTCCTTTACATAGTCGAGCACCTTTGGTTCGAGCACCATAAATCCTGCGTTTATCCAACCTGAGTCAATGTCGCTCTTTTCACGGAATGCCTTAACCTCGTTTTCGCTTGAAAGGTCAAGCACACCGAAACGGCTCTCGGGTTTTACCGCCGACATAGTGGCAAGTCTGCCGTTCTTTTTGTGGAACTCTAAAAGTGCGTTTATATCTACATCAGAAACGCCGTCACCGTAGGTCATAAAGAAAGGCTCGTTGCCTATAAAGTCACGCACTCTTTTGAGTCTGCCGCCTGTCATTGTGTTAAGTCCCGTATCAACAACCGTGACCTTCCACTGTTCGGCTCTTTTGTTATGTACGATTATTTTATCGTCCTGTGTAAAATCAAATGTTATGTCCGAAGTATGCAGAAAATAATCCGCAAACCATTCTTTAATTACATGCTGTTTGTAGCCTGCGCATATAATAAATTCATTTATGCCGTAGTATGAGTAAAGTTTCATAATATGCCACAAAATCGGCATTCCGCCTATTTCAATCATTGGCTTTGGCTTAAACTGCGATTCCTCGGAAATTCGTGTTCCGAAACCGCCTGCAAGTAATACCGCTTTCATTGCTTTTCCTCCTTAAACCGCACCTTCACGCTTGAATACAGAAATAAATGTTTTGAAAATTATTTTTAAATCAAGTAATACGGAACGATTCTTTACATAGTAAATTTCCATAGCTCTTCTGCGTGTATATGTAGTGTGACTTCTGCCGTTTGCCGCCCAAAAGCCTGTAAGACCCGGCTTTACGCTGAGCAGCATATTGCGGTAGTTACCGTAAATTTTAGTTTCAACATCCATAACGGGGCGAGGACCTACAATAGAAATATCGCCCTTAAGAATGTTAATAAGCTGTGGAAGTTCATCAAGACTTGTTTTTCTCATAAAGTTTCCGACTTTTGTAATTCGAGGGTCGTTTTCAAGCTTAAAGTTTTTTTCGTATTCGGCTTTTTGCTCGGGGGTAAACTGCTTTATAAGTTCTTCCGCATTTGTTACCATACTTCTGAACTTATAGATTTTTATTGTTTTGCCGCCTTTGCCGACACGCTTGTGCGCAAAGAAAACAGGACCTTCGCTTGTGGTTTTTACAAGTATGGAAAGAATGATAAAAACAGGTGAAAGAACAATCAAACCGATGAGTGACCATACAATATCGAAAACACGCTTTACAAAATCGTAAATCGGCTTCGGCTTAACCGAATGTGTGTTTGGTGCTGCCGCTTTCGATGTGTCGGTAATGTTTGCTTTTTCCATAATTGTTTTCGTTTTCTCCTCCGTAAATTTTTATCATACCCAATTAATTACCTGTGTAATTAAATAAAATTGCTCTGAAGTATTAAAGCTTAGTCTTTGGTTGAATTGCTGTAATATCCGCCGTATCTTGAGTAGTAACCCTTGCCTTTTCTTGTTTCCTGCGGTTTAACTCTGTTAAGAATAACTCCGATGATTTTTGCGTCTGTACGCTCGACTGTTTCTACTGTTTTTGCAAGCTCGGGATATGTAGTTGAGTTGTTTCTTGCAACAATTACCACACCGTCAGATGCCTTGAGAATCGGAACTGCGTCAATAACAATGCCGACAGGCGGTGTGTCAAAAATAATGTAGTCGTACTCTTTTTCAACCGTCTTGATAAGGTAAGCCATAGCCTCACTCGCAAGCAGCTCGGACGGGTTAGGAGGAATTGCGCCGTAGGCAATCGCCTTGAGGTTGTCAATCTTAGTGTCCTTTATAATGTCCTCAAGCGAACACTCGTCATTAAGATAGTTTGTAAGACCGGGAGTAGGCTCAATTTTAAGTGCTGTGTTTACTCTCGGACGGCGAAGGTCGCACTCAACTACAAGCACCTTGGTGTCAACCTGCTGAGCAAGTGCCGACGCAACATTGATAGAGGTTACTGTTTTGCCCTCGCTCTTTGTAGATGATGTAAAAGCTACCTTTTTGCAGCCTTTTTTGAGAATTGAATAAGCTATATTTGTTCTTGCCGCCTTGTAAGATTCACGAACCTGAAAGCCAAGAACATCAGTATCTATTGAACGATCAATTTTTGTTTTATTCTTTTTCATTGCTGTGTAACTCCTTTACTTATTTGCCGTATCTGTTGCCGTATTTGTTTGCATTTTTCTGATTTGAAAAATACTCAAAGTCAGGAATTGCGGCAAGAATAGGAAGATCAAGAATAGTTGTCATTTCTTCGTTGTATTTAATCTTCACATCGAGGAAGTCACGAACAAATGAAATGATAAGAGCAAGTATAAGTCCGCCGAGAAATGCAATAATTGTGTTTCTTGTTACATTCGGTGATGTAGGCACTTTCGGTGTATCTGCCTCATCGACAATCTTGAGTTTTGCGTTGTCCTTTACATTTGCGATTATCTTAGGTGCTATTTTAGCAATGGAGTCGCCTATTTCTTTTGATTCATAAGGACTTGGGGATACAACTATCGCCTTAAATACCTCGGTATCCTCAATGCTTTCAAACCTAATCATAGTTTTGAGCTGTGACGCTGTGTATTTTTCGTGGAGCTCCTTTGAAACCTCGCTGTAAAATGTGTTTGAATCGAGCAGCTCAATGTAGGTTAAAACAAGGTTTTTAGCGTAGTTTACACTCTGGTTGTCTTCCATAGCAGAGGAAGTGTTGTAGTTTGTTTCAACATAGAGCTTTACGCTTGAGGTGTATGTTTTCTGAATAAAAAATGTAGTTACAAAAACCGATATGATTGCAAATAAACACGATACAATCAAAATGAAAACGATGTTTTTCTTAATTACTCTTGTTATGTCCTTAAACGATATTTCCATTAAAATGATTCTCCTCCCAGCTTTTACGGCAAACGCAAATGCATTTTCACAGTTGCAATAATCAACATAAAAGCCGATAATTCTTCAAAATATAACATTACTATTATATTTGAAAACAACTTAAAAATCAATACTGATAAAAGCGGTAAATTTGACAGTTTTATATGCAAACAAGAGAATTTTGTACATATAGAACAAAACCTCTGTTATATTTGTTAAATTTAAAAATGCAAAATTTTATTATTTGGCAATTATGTATATATTTTTGAAATAAAAAACAAATAACCGCCACACTAACAAATAAAATTATACAAAAACAAAAATGTTTATCAGCAAAATTTCTACACATACAAAATCGTATGGATTTAACGAGTTTGCTTTTTAGTAAAAATGATGTGAACATCAAATACAAATTTATAAAAGGAATAATAAAAACACCCTTTTGATGCAATAATTCAAAAGGGTGTGCAAACAGATATGCAGTTTAAAACAAAATTGTATATTATTGAAAATCGGATAATTAAAGATTCTTTTCGTAAATAAGTCTTAGTCCCTCAAGTACAAGGTCATCATTTATGATTATATTCTTTTTGCAGTAGCTTACAATATGCTGAGCCATTCCGCCTGTGGCAACCAAGGTGCATTTTTGCTGAACCTCCTCCTCAAAGCGGTCAATCATTCCGTCTATCATAGCTGCGTTGCTGTAAATTATGCCACTGCGAATACAGTCGGCGGTGTTTGTTCCGATAGCCTTTTGCGGAGCGGAAAAATTAACAGACGGCAGAAGTGCGCATCTTGCCGTAAGAGCGTCAAGCGAAATTTGCACACCCGGCAGAATCACGCCGCCGCAATATGCCTTATTCTCGTTCATATAAAGAATTGTTGTTGCAGTGCCCATTCCCACCACTATAACGGGGCAGGGGTAGTATTCCTTTAAAGCCACGCACATACACACAATGTCAGAACCGACAGCGCCCGGATTGTCAAGGCGAATGTCAAGTCCTGTTTTTATTCCCGGTCCTATAACAAGACTGTCTACATTGGCAACAGTCATAATAGCTTTTTTAAGCAGGTCAGTTACAAGCGGTACTACACTTGAAATTATAGATCCGCTGATTTCCTTTACATTAACATTGTTAATCTTGAATATAGTATAAAGGTCAACTGCATAATCATCGGCTGTTTTGCTGCGATTTGTGGAAAATCTGAGTTTCATAAGCAGTTTGTCGCCGTTATAAAGTGCGAATTTTATATTTGTATTGCCCACATCAGTGCAAAGCAACATAAATATCACCTCGTTTGTTTTGCTGGGAAAAAATATCCTGCAACTTAAAATTATATCGTATTTTCGCTCTTGTTTCAACTATGTTTTTGACAATATTTATGATGATTGCAGAATTAATCGAAAAATAAAAAATTGTATTGTTTTTAGACAGAAGATGTTGTATAATAAAATATGTTTTACAATTATAATGAGAAAACAGCGTTTGTTATCTGTTACTTGTTGTTTATGGCAGGAGTGAGAATGTATGGCAGATAAATATAACTTAGATTATTTTGATGATGATAAGGTTGCCGCTCAAAGAAGTCAGTACAGACGAGAGCATCGTCAGCCTGCAAACAGACCGGCGCAAGGCGGCAGGCGACCTGCACCTACAAACCGCAGTAATGTGCACCGCAAGCCGAACAGAAGATTAGTAAGCCGAAGAATGAGAAACCGCATTATTATCGTTGGTGTTGGTATACTTATATTAGTGCTTATTATCGCTATAATATCTTCAATGTTCAAAGCCTGCACAGGCAGCGGCAAAAAAGAAAAGAAAGTTGATGAAACAGTACCGCCTACTCAGGCAGCTACAACCCAGCCTGCAACACCGTCGGCAAGTGCGTCGGCACTGAATTTTGTTACGCCGAACATTCAGGACGACAACACAGCAGGATATATGGGCACGAACGCTTATATTTGGAAAGGCGCAGCTTTTGAGCTTTTTGGCGGTGACGAATTCAGAGCAGAGCTTTACGCAGAGTCAATCAACAGCTATCAGCAAAAGCTCAGCGGAATAAAAGTTTACAATATGGTTGTTCCTAACCATACAGAAATGGGACTTCCGCAAAGACTGAAAAACAGTGACGCACCGTCTGATTCACAGGCGGAGAACATTAAGCAGATATATTCAAAGCTCAACAGCTCGGTTACTCCGATAAATGTTTACAACAAGCTCGCCGAGCACTGCAACGAGTATATTTACTACAATTCAGACCACCACTGGACAGGACTTGGCGCTTACTATGCTTATACAGCATTTGCCGAGGCAACAAATCAGGATGTTCTTGACCTCAGCACCTGTACCGAAAACAAGGTCGAGGGATTTACAGGTTCGTTTGCAAACACAAATGACGGACTTAAAACCGATACCGTAAGCTATTGGACATTCCCTTATAATGTTACAATGGATATTACGGATTCAAACGGTACTGTATCAAACTACGATTCGCCTTATTATCAGTATGCGGAGGCGGGTTCAAATACATACAGTTTATTTATTATGGGCGACAATCCGCTTACCGTTTTACATTCGGATTCAGAAAAAGGCACGGGCAAGAAGATTGCCGTTATCAAAGAAAGCTACGGCAACGCATTCTCGCCGTATCTTACAAACAACTATTCTGAGGTTCATATCATAGATTTCAGATATTTCGGACAGAATCTTGCAGACTACTGCAAGCAGAACGGCATTACAGAGGTTCTTTACCTCAACGGCATTATGAGTGCAAACACTCAGGTACAGCTTGACAGTATGGACGGCTTGCTCAGCTGATTGTTTTATTTTAATTTTAAGAAAGGAGGCAGCGGCAATGCTTGCGGAAAATGTAAGAGTAAATGTTTTTGGCAAGGTCGGCAAAGGCTTTTTCTCGGCTTATGTATCGGGAAATTCCTTTTCAAACAAGAGCGCATACCTTGTTACTCGCAAAGACAGGGCAGAGGAATACTTGGACGGAGTAGTGATTGCCGTTGCTAAATTTGAGGGTCTTGAGGGTGACAAGCTCATAGTTGCTCCGTATGGAGAGATTTATTACGAGCCGGAGCTAAAAAAAATACTTGCCCGCTTGCGTAATGTAAAAGTGGAGAGTATAAGCTGTCTTTACGAAAAATCCTGCGGTGCTGTGATTTTCTACCGCAACAAGCAGAATACAAAGGTATTGCTTGTGAAGAACAGCAACGGCAGATATTGGAGTTTTCCGAAAGGTCATATAGAAAATGATGAAAACGAGCAGGAAACCGCTTTGCGAGAAATCAAGGAGGAAACAGGCTTAGATGTTACCCTTGCAAAAGGATTTCGTGAAATCAGCGAGTACTGTCCGTTCGGCAAAATCCGCAAAAGAGTTGTGTTCTTCCTTGCGCAGGCTTTTACCGACAGCGTAAAAATTCAAGAGGAAGAAATTGACAGCTACATCTGGGTCGATCTTCAGCAGGCACGAAAGCTGTGCACCTATGACAACGATTTAAGAATAATAGAAAAAGCCGAAACCGCAATACATTTAATGAGAAATTAATTTGAAATCCGTTTCATATATATAATCGGGTGATTATATATGAAACGGATTATTTTATTGTTTATTTCTGCTTTTGTGCTTGCCTGTTCGGTTATGACGATTGTCGGCGGAAAGGAAACCGATAATTTTATTAAGTATGCGGAGTTCAATGTTACGGCTGACGCACTGCAAAAAGCCGTCAGTTACGATGTTTCTTCACAGTCGGAAGATACCAAACTGAATTATATAGAAATTTTATCGTACCTCGGCGCAAAATACGGCGGAGATTTTGCAAAATACAAGCAAAGCGATATGGATAACCTCTGCGAAAAGCTGAAAGACGGCAAAACAATAGCCGAGCTTACCAAGGATATGAAATACTATACATACTATTATAATGTATATACGGCGGTGCTCAGCGGTATGGTCGGCGACTTTGAGGAGGAGCAGTCTGACGGCAGTGTAAAGCAGGACTACGGACTGCGGTGGTTTTCGCCGATTGCAAAGACTTTTCCGTATTCGCATTACGATGACTTTGGCGCAAAACGAACATTCGGCTACACAAGACCGCATCTGGGGCACGATTTAATGTCGGCAGTCGGCACACCCGTTATAGCCGTTGAATCGGGCAAGGTCGAGTGCCTCGGCTGGAACAGATACGGCGGTTGGCGCATAGGAATCCGCTCGCTTGACAACAAAAGGTATTGGTATTATGCGCATTTAAGGCAGAACCGCCCCTATGCCGAGAACCTCAAGGAGGGCGATACGGTTACGGCAGGCGATGTTATAGGCTATGTGGGCAGAACAGGATACAGCGATACCGAAAACATAAACGGAATTACCGAAAGCCATCTTCATATAGGGCTTGAACTTGTTTTTGACGAAAGCCAAAAGGAAAGCGACAACGAAATATGGGTTGATATGTATGCACTCATAGGCACTCTTGAGCAACACAAAAGCGCCGTTTTGCGAAACAGTGAAACAAAAGAGTTTAAAAGACAGTATTCCTTTAAAGAAATTAGTTGATAATGCCAAAAATTCCGAAAAGCAATTATATTTGCGCTGTTTTCATTGACTGTATTCTCAAAATAATGTAAAATAAACTGTAATCGCCCTCACCAAAAAGCGGTGAGGGTATTTTATAGTGTGCAAATCCCGACAATTATTATACTGCGTTCAGAGCAATGAATTATCAGGTTAAAAAAGATATTTAACGCTTGATTTTGCACTTATTTTATAGAATATTTGGGGGTATACAGATTGGTTTTTTCAAGCCTTGTATTTATGTTTGCGTACCTGCCGCTTACTCTGCTTATATATTATATAGTGCCGAGAAAGGGCAGAAACATCTTTCTATTCTTTATAAACCTTTTGTTTTACGGCTGGGGCGAGCCAAAGCTCATTGTGCTTATGCTCATAAACATTGCCGTAAACTACACAGGCGGTTACCTTGTCGATAAATTTAAAGATGATCAAAAAAAGCGTAAACTTGTGCTTATACTCACCTGTGTTATCGACATCGGCACACTCGCTGTGTTTAAATATACGGGAATGATTGTAGAAACCGTAAATATGCTGCCGTTCTTAAATCTGCCTACTCCGCAGATTTCTTTGCCGATCGGCATCAGTTTTTACACATTCCAGACAATGAGCTATGTAATTGATGTTTACAGGGGTGACGCCCCCGTATCGAAAAATCCTATCAACTTCGGTACATATGTAGCGCTTTTCCCTCAGCTGATTGCAGGCCCTATCGTTCGTTATCGTGATGTTGCCGAACAGCTCACAAACAGACGAGAAACTTTGGACGAGTTTACAAAGGGTGTAAACCTCTTTATAATCGGCTTGGGCAAAAAGGTGCTGATTGCTAATCAGATGGGCAACCTGAGTACGGCAATGTTTGCCACAACCGATGAAAACGGCGTTGTGGGAACTTGGGTAGGAATTATTGCGTACAGCTTTCAGCTTTATTTTGACTTTTCGGGTTATTCCGATATGGCTTGCGGCCTCGGCAATATGCTCGGCTTTGAGTTTCTTAAGAACTTTAACTATCCGTACATTTCAAAATCTGTTACCGAGTTTTGGAGAAGATGGCACATTTCGCTTTCAACATGGTTTAAGGAATATGTTTATATTCCGCTCGGCGGCAACAGAAAGGGCGTAAAAAGACAGGTGCTTAACCTCCTCATTGTGTGGGGACTTACAGGCATTTGGCATGGTGCGTCTTGGAACTTTGTGTTGTGGGGACTTTACTACGGCGTTTTGCTTATTTTTGAAAAGTTTGTTTTCAAAAAGATTCTCGACAAACTGCCGTCGGCAATTCAGCATATTTACACAATGTTTATTGTAGTTATCGGCTGGGGACTTTTCTACTTTACAGATATGAGCAAGCTTGGTACATTCCTCGGAGATTTGTTTAACTTCGGCAACGGTATCTGCGGAGAGCAGGCGCTCAATCTTATACTTTCGTACCTGCCGCTTATTATTGCGGCGGCTGTTGCAAGCACACCGCTTGCGGCAAAGCTCTACGCAAAGGTGCAGAATACAAAGTATATCGGTTTTGCGCAGACTGCGTTTGTTGCAATCGTACTTATACTTTGCACAGCCTCACTTGTAAATCAGAGCTATAACCCGTTCCTATATTTCAGATTTTAACGGCAGGGAGGAAGAGTATTTATGAAATATGCAGCAAAACATTCAGCAAAACATATGGAATCCTCAAAGCCTGTCTGCCGCCATCTGCCGAGCTTTGTATTTATAGTTTTTATATTCGGCTTTGCAATTTGGTTTTTAATAAATCCAAAAGCGGATTACAGCTCAAGCGAAAAAAGATATTTGCAAAAATTCCCGACAGTAACGGTAAATTCAGTGCTTGACGGCAAGTTCGGCACAGATTTTGAAAAATATTTTGCCGACCATTTTCCGTTGCGTACGCAGTGGGTAGGCGCAAACGCATACTTTAACCTTTCGGTTGGCAACAACGGTGCTGACGGAGTGTATAACTGTAAGAACGGCTACCTTATCAACAAGCCTCAGCTTGATGACAGCACACTTAAAAGCAATGTGCAGACAATAGCTGATTTTGCAAAATCGGTTGATGTGCCCGTAACGGTAACTCTTGTGCCGTCAACAGGCTACATTGCAAATGATGTTCTTCCTGCGGTTCACGATACATATACAGATGACGAAAAAATCGAGAACGCACAGAAAGTGCTTACCGAAAGCGGTGCGGATTTTGTGGATTTGCGTTCCGTATTCAAAAATGCCTATGCAAACGGCACGCAGCTTTACTACAAAACCGACCATCATTGGACAACGGCAGGTGCATATACAGGCTACACAGAGATATGCAAGGCGCTCGGAATAACCCCTGCCGACAAGAGCCTGTTTACGGTCGAAAAGTACAACGATTTCTACGGCACAACCTACTCAACAAGCGGTTTTTGGCTTACTAAGCCCGACACCATTGAGGTGTGGAACAACAAAAACAACACCGAAAAGAATATAAGCGTAGAGATTATTGAGGGCGACGAAAAACAGGATTACCACTCAATGTATTTCTACAATCATCTTAAAGAGGACGATAAATACCCTGTATTCATAGACGGAAACCACGCAATGACAAGAATTAAGAATACAAATGCCGCAGGCGGAAAAATTCTCCTTGTAAAGGACAGCTTTTCACATTGTCTTGCGCCGTTCCTTGCAGAAAATTACAGTGAGGTAATACTCGTCGATATGCGTTATTACAAAAACAGCATTTCAGAACTTGCACAGCAGGAAAAACCCGATAATATCCTGGTGCTCTACGGCATAGATAACCTTGCAACCGATACCGACATTGCGTGGCTGTCGTAAAATGATTAATAGCGGTAAAATTGACACTCGGCTTTTTAGTCGGGTGTTTATTTTTGCGTGGATAAATTTTAATATTTTTAGTATAAAATTGTTGTTTTATGAAATATTTATGCTATAATGATTTCAGTGAAATATAAGAACTAAAGGCGGTGAGGACAATTAACAGCATAGGAAGAAATATATTTAAAGCTATTCATGAGGGCAAGTGGCTTTATATAGAGTATAAAAACAAAAGTGATACAAAAAGTAACGAGATTTTGCTAAGCTATCATTATCGCTGTAATAAAGCTATAATAGATTTCAGCAATAAAAAATATTATAATAATAAACTGAAAATTAAAACAGTATCTCAAAGCACACAGCCCCTGACATTTGTTGATATTCAACCAGAAAATCCAGCGAACCCAGAAAATCCTGATTCGGGAAAAGATAATAATACAGGTAACAATTCTGGTTCGGAAACAAATGAAAATGGAGGAGAAAAGATAGAATCTGTTTCAACAGGAGACGAATCTGCAGTTGGATTTTGGAGCCTAATGGCTGTAATCATGGTAAGTATAGTGATGTGTATGGCATTTACAAAAATAAGACGTAAAAAGCAGAGAAATTAAGGAGCCACATAAGTGTTCAGAAAAAAGTATAAAGTAGTATTAAAAGTAGTAGTATTAGCAATTGTTCTTGGAGTTCTATTAAATGCTTGTAGTAAAAGACAAACAGTAACCGAGGAATATAATACAATAAGTGATTTGGCGTATTCTGAAAAATGTAAAATTGAACCAATCATATATATTGAAGAAAAAACAGGATTTGTTCCATATATTGTATTAACTAATGATTATAATGGTAAAACACTTTTGTTAAGAAAAGAAATTCTTCCAGAGAATAGAAGAGTTAGTGATTATTCGGCTTACTATGAAGAAAGCGAAATTGATAATTACTTAATGGGAGAGTTTTTTGATAATTTACCTATTCAAACTCGTTGCTTAATTCAAGATTCGGAAATAGAGATTTTAGATGAACGATGCTTGAATCAAATAGATGATAGCGTGATAACTATTGTAAGAAAAGTGTTTTTGTTGTCTTTTACTGAACTTGGATATAAAAAAAATGGGCATGTCGGAGTTGAAGGGGTGCCATTGTTGTATTTTAAAGATAATAAGAATCGTTTTGCTACTACGAATAATGGAAAGTTTACTGTAAGTTGGTGGTTAAGAAGTGCGGATTCTACATATGATTCTTGTGTATATGCAGTAGGACCGGAAGGTGAAATTGGAAGCACGAATGCATGCGATATGAATGGTATCAGGCCAGCATTTTGTGTTGACGGTAAGCAAGAAATATATAAAGAAGAGGGCAGATATATTTTAAAATAACATAACTTATTTATATTAAAGTGATTATGTTATTTTGAAAGAATTATTGAAATTCATTTACCTGTGCTTATCTAAACGTTAATTGGCTACATTTTATTACTTAGTTTGATAAGTCATAATTTATCAATATTACCAATAATTAGGATACAACAAAAAATCCGACAATAGTTTTTACTACTGTCGGATTTTGATTGTTAAACTTATTCTTCTGTAATATCTTCGGCCTTTTTCGGGATAAAGTTATTTAAGAAACTTGCTTTTTTGCCTCTGTTCTTGAGATAAATAAAGCCGAGTCCGTTAAACACGATTGCGCCGATAAAGTTTACAAGCAGGTCTTTCATTGTGTCTATAATACCAATGTCAAGGTAGCCGTTTATGCCGAGATCCTTGCCGTTTACGGTTGTAGAGGTTATTCCGCTTATGTGGGTAACTGCGTTTGTATCGTTGCCCGAAAGCAGGGTTGAGTTGATGGTTGTAACAATTGTGTCCTTTTGCATATCTTTGCCAAGGAAAGTATCAACGCCAAACTCGAAAAATTCCCACACTGTACCTGCCGTCATTGAAAAGCAGAACGAAAACAGGCATACGAAAATAGGGGAGAGGTTGAATTTTACCTTTTTACTGCGGTTCAAAATATCGGTAAGTCCGAATCCCACGCCTGCACAGATAAAACCGTTCAGCGTATGAAGAATTGTGTCGAGAAAAGGTATTTTTTCATAGAATGAACCGATTTCACCGAGAATATTTGCCGAGAATACAAACAGTATCATAAAGGTTTCAAGCACGCTCGGCAGTTCTATGTGAAGACTGCGGTCAATGAACGACGGAATCAACATAAGTATAAATGTAAGTCCGCAGGTCATTGCGCTTTCGTATTTGCCACGGATGATGTTGAGAACAAATATAAATATAATTACAAGCCTTAGTATAAAGTAAAGTGCGGTAAGCTCCTTGTTTTGCTTTACGCTGTAAAGCAGTGAGTGCTGTTTTGGCGCTTTTGCCTTGCTTTTATTCTTTTTCACTCGTTTCACCTCTTAAAATTTTTGCTATACATTATTATATGTAGATGTTAATGTTAATTTTCTAAAAATGTTCTGTTTAAAATTGGTGGGGAAAATTAGCCAGCCTAAATTTTAGATTTCGGGACGAATAGTTCGTTATTTTTCAAACTCTGTTGCCCGACCAAAGCTATCTGAATTATCACAACTTAAAAAGCCTTAAAAATAATACAGTCCGATTATAAAATATCGGACTGCGTTTTGTTAGGATTTTTGCTCTGCGTCCTGTTTTTCGGCAAGCTCTTTATTAAGCTCCTCTTTTGCAACAGCAAGCATAAGCTTGATTCTGTTTTCCTGATTTACCTTTGGAGCACCGGGGTCATAGTCGATTGTAACTATGTTCGCCTTTGGGTTTACTTCCTTGATTTTACGGATAGCGCCCTTGCCGTTAATGTGGTTTGGCAGACAGCCAAACGGCTGAGTACAAACAATGTTTTCGTAGCCTGTTTCGGCAAGTTCAAGCATTTCTGCAGTCAAAAGCCAACCCTCGCCCATTTTGCTGCCGTAGCCGATAATGCCCTTTACAAGCTGTTTTGTATGAGCGTATTCGTGCGGCGGAACGAAGTTGTATTTCTTAGCAGACTCAATCATAAGTGCTTCGAGTTTTGTGAGGTAGTCAAGCAGCATTTTACAGAATGTGGATTTAATCTTTGCACCGCCGTAAAGTTTGGCGTCCTCAATTCGGTTGTCAACCTTAAATGAAGCAAAGCCCATAAGACCCGGTACGCAAACCTCGCAATCCTGCGATGCCAAAAATTCCTCAAGTCCGTTGTTTGCCATTTTTGAATATTTTACATAAATCTCGCCTACAATGCCTACCTTTACCTTTGGCACTTTATTAAGCTCGATTTCCGAAAAAGATTTTGTGATTTTATCAAGATTTTCGTCAATTTCTTCAAGCGTATAGCCGTTGCCCTCAATAAGCATTTTAGAAATCTTATCGCTCCAATCGGCAACAAGCGCCATACTTTCGCCTTTATTTACCTCATAAGGCTTTGTCTGGTTAGAAAGGAGCATAAGCTGATCGCCGTAAACAAGACCGCCGACAAATCTTCTGATAAGCGGAAGTGTGAGCGAAAAACCGCTGTTCTTTTCCATACCAAAGGAAAGAGAAATTACAGGCACAAACTCAAAGCCTGCTTTTTTAAGCGCTTTTCTCAAGAGAAAAATATAGTTTGACGCACGACAGCCGCCGCCTGTCTGAGTAATCATAAGCGCTGTTTTATGCACATCGTATTTGCCGCTCTGTAAAGCGTGAATAAACTGTCCGATTACAAGGAGAGCAGGGTAGCAGGTATCGTTGTGAACATATTTAAGACCTGTCTGTGCAATTTCAGGGCCGCAGGTGTCGAGGAGTTCTGACTTGTAGCCGTAGTAGTTAAAAACATTCTGAAGTATATTGAAATGAATAGGCGCCATATTCGGCATAAGGATTGTGTATTCCTTTTTCATTTCTTTTGTAAAAAGCAAACGACCTGTTTTGCTGTCGTATTTAAGCTCAGCCATTTATAGCACAACCTTTCATACGGTGATTAATCGTTATCAATAGCAGCAAGCAAGCTGCGGATACGGATTTTAACTGCACCAAGATTTGTGATTTCGTCAATTTTAATCTGCGTGTAGATTTTGCCCTCTTTTTCAAGAATTTCTCTTACTTCGTCGGTAGTAATGGCGTCTACGCCGCAGCCAAAGGAAACAAGCTGTATAAGCTCCATATCCTTTCTTGTTGTAACATACTTAGCGGCAGCGTACAGTCTTGAATGATATGTCCACTGGTTAAGTACATGAGTATTAAATTTTTCAACCCTCGGAGATATTACATCTTCGCTGACAATAGCAACATTAAAGCTTGAAATCAGCTTATCAATGCCATGGTTGATTTCGGGATCTATATGGTAAGGTCTGCCTGCGAGCACCATTATCTTTTTGCCCTCTTTTTCGGCTTTTTCAATAATCTCGTTGCCCTTTGCAATTACCTTTTTTCTGTATTTATGCTGTTCGTCATATGCGAGCTTTGCGGCCTTTCTTACCTCGTTGAGAGTAAGGTCAGGAAAATATTTTGAAAGTGCCTCATATGCCTTTTGTGGGAAATGCTTTGGCATATGTACGCCGAAGTATTCCTTTATAAAGCAGATTTTCTGCACATCTTTCATATTGTTGTTGATAACTTCGGGATAGTAGGCAACAACAGGACAGTTGTAGTGGTTATCGCCGAGGTGCTCGTCAAAGTTGTATGACATACAAGGGTAGAATATAGTTTCTGCTCCCTCGTCAATCAAAGTCTGAATGTGTCCGTGCACAAGTTTTGCCGGGAAACATACGGTATCACTCGGAATCGTCTGCTGACCTCTCTGGTAGAGCTTTCTTGTAGAGAACGGTGAGTGGAACACCTCAAATTTAAGCTCTGTAAAGAATCTGTACCAGAACGGATACATTTCAAACATATTGAGTGCCATCGGCATACCGAGCTTGCCACGAAGTCCCTCAACAGGCTTGTATTCCTCAAGCATTTTCAGCTTGACAGCGTACATATTAAGCTCGTTTGACTGAGATTTCTTTGTAATCGGTCGCTCGCAGCGGTTGCCTGCAATAAATCTTCTGCCACCGCCAAAGCTGTTGATTGTAAGTCGGCAGTTGTTGCTGCACATACCGCAGTTTGTAACCTTTATATCGTGAACAAAGGCTTTGAGCGCTTTCATATCCGAAAGCTTGCTTTTGCCATTGCCCTTTGATTTGTTTTTTGAATATAGCGCCGCACCGTATGCGCCCATAAGTCCGGCAATGTTCGGACGAACAACCTCAACGCCCATTTCCTGCTCAAATGCACGAAGTACGGCATCATTAAGGAAAGTACCGCCCTGTACTACAACTCTTTTGCCGAGTTCGTCAGGGCTTGATGCTCTGATTACCTTGTAAAGCGCATTTTTAACAACGCTGAGTGAAAGACCTGCTGAAATATCCTCGATTGTAGCACCGTCTTTCTGAGCCTGCTTAACGCTTGAGTTCATAAATACGGTACATCTTGAGCCGAGGTCAACAGGGCGCTTTGCAAAAAGTCCGAGCTTTGCAAAGTCGGCGATTTCGTAGCCGAGCGCATTTGCAAATGTCTGCAAGAAACTTCCGCAGCCCGAAGAACAAGCCTCGTTGAGGAAGATGTTGTCGATTGCGCCGTTGTGAATTTTAAAGCACTTGATGTCCTGACCGCCGATGTCGATGATAAACTCAACATCAGGCATAAAGTATTTTGCGGCGGTAAAGTGCGCAATGGTTTCTACTATGCCGTAGTCAACATCAAAAGCGTTCTTTATAATTTCTTCACCATAGCCTGTTACGGCAGATGAAACTATGTTAATTTCGGGATTGATTGTATAGACTTCCTCAAGAAATCCCTTGATGATTTCAACAGGATTTCCCTTTGACGGAAGATATTTTGAGTAGAGCAGCTCGCCGTCATCGTTAAGCACAACGCCCTTTACGGTTGTAGAGCCTGCGTCCATACCCACATAAGCCTTGCCCTTGTAGCCTTTAAGCTCCTTTTGGGTTACGGTAGCCTTTGCGTGGCGGTCAGAGAATTTTTTGTAGTCCTCTTCATCTTTGAAAAGCGGCGGATTAAAAGCAAAGTTGCCGCTGCCACGATAATTTTTAACTTCATCTATTACCTTGTCAAAGTCAATTGTTTTTTCGGCGCAGAGAGCCGCACCGCAGGCAACAAAGTAAAGTGAATTTTCAGGGCAGATACCCTTTGTGTTTAAGGTTTTGTCAAAGCAGTTTCTAAGCTCGCTCATAAAGGTGAGCGGGCCGCCGAGGTACACAACCTGACCCTCAATTTCTCGTCCCTGTGCAAGACCCGCAACAGTCTGGCTTACAACGGCGTTGAAAATACTTTCGGCAATGTCGCTTTTTCTTGCGCCCTGATTAAGTAAAGGCTGAATATCTGTTTTTGCAAATACACCGCAGCGAGATGCAATGGTGTAGGTTTTTTCGTATTGCTTTGCAAGTGAGTCAAGCTCCTCAAGCGGAACATTGAGCAAGGTTGCCATTTGGTCGATAAATGCGCCCGTACCGCCTGCGCAAGTACCGTTCATACGCACTTCAAGACCGTTTGTAAGGAAAAGGATTTTTGCGTCCTCGCCGCCAAGCTCAATGACAACATCTGTGCCCGGAATAAATGTGTTTGTGGCAACTCTTGTTGCGTAAACCTCCTGCACAAAGTCAATATTGCTTGACTCCGCAACACCCATACCGGCAGAACCGGAAAGCGCAACGGCTGCGTTTTCAACACCCTTTACCTTACTGCGTACAGTTGCAAGAATTTCGGCAATTTTCTCGGTTATCTGAGAATAATGTCGCTCATAGGTACTGTATATAATTTTATTTTCTTCGTCTAAAACAACGCATTTTATTGTAGTTGAGCCAATGTCAAGTCCTAATTTCAACATACTGCCTCCGTACCCTATAAGTTATATAAAGTCATATTATGTCAATTGATTATCCAACCTATTATACGCTCTTTTTATTTATTTTTAATTCTTTAATCGCAATATAATTTCTTTAATAAAAATGACTATTATTTTCAAAAATATCCGCCGTTAAGTTGTATGTTTTCTTGCCAAAATAATACAATTTTCGCATAATGTATGTATAACAATTTTTTGCGTATAAAAATTATTGACGGATTTTACGGTTTTGTGGCAATTAACAAACTTTTGTTTTGTCGAAAAATCGCCTGAATCGGCGAAAAACACGGTTTTATGCGGAAATTTAAAATATTTGGTAAAGTTTTAGAAAAATCGGGTAAAAACTTATATGTTATTGTTGAAAACCTCTTTACAAATTAACATTTAAGTGTTAAAATTTATTATGATACAGTATGTATCTTTAAAATTGTATTAAATGCGACAAACGGTGTTGTCGCTGACATACTTTAAGGAGGACAATTCCAATGGCAAGAAAAATGAAAACTATGGACGGTAACAGCGCTGTTGCTCATGTTTCTTATGCGTTTACAGATGTTGCTGCTATCTATCCTATCACACCTTCTTCCGTAATGGCTGACCTTACCGACAAGTTCTCGGCAATGGGCACTAAAAACCTTTTCGGCAGAGAAGTACAGGTTACAGAAATGCAGTCGGAAGGCGGTGCTTCCGGTGCAGTTCACGGCTCACTCGCAGCCGGTGCGTTGACCACAACATACACAGCTTCACAGGGCTTACTTCTTATGATTCCGAATATGTATAAGATGGCCGGCGAGCTTTTACCGGGCGTAATCCATGTATCTGCTCGTGCACTTACAAGCCACGCACTTTCAATTTTCGGTGATCATTCGGATATTTACGCTTGCCGTCAGACAGGCTATGCAATGCTCTGTTCTAACAACCCGCAGGAATGTATGGACCTTGCTGCCGTTGCACATCTTTCGGCTATCAAGGGCAGAGTTCCTTTCCTCCACTTCTTTGACGGTTTCAGAACCTCTCACGAGATTCAGAAGATCGAAGAGTGGGACTATGCAGATCTCGCAGATATGCTCGATTGGGACGCAGTAGAGGCATTCCGCAGAAGAGCACTTAACCCTGAGCACCCTGTAACAAGAGGTACAGCTCAGAACGACGACATCTTCTTCCAGGCAAGAGAGGCTTGCAACAAGTATTATGATGCAGTGCCTGAAGTTGTTGTTGAATATATGAACAAGGTAAACGAGAAGATCGGCACAAACTACAAGCCATTTAACTACTATGGCGCAGAGGACGCAGAGCACATTATCGTTGCTATGGGTTCTGTATGTGATTGTGCAGAAGAGGTTGTAGACTTCCTCAACGCAGCAGGCGAAAAGGTTGGTCTTTTAAAGGTTCACCTTTACAGACCATTCGTTGCAGATTACCTTTTAAGCGAGCTTCCTAAGACAGTTAAGACTATCTCTGTTCTCGACAGAACAAAAGAGCCGGGTTCAATCGGTGAGCCACTCTATCTTGATGTTCTCGCTGCTATCAACGGTTCAGACTTTGCCGGCGTAAAGGTGTTTACAGGCAGATACGGTCTTGGTTCTAAGGATACAACTCCTGCCGACATCATTGCCGTTTACAGAAACGCAGAGAGCGACGCTCCTAAGAGAAGATTTACAATCGGCATCGTTGATGATGTTACAAATCTTTCACTTCCTATCGTTGAAAACCCTGACACAACTCCAAAGGGTACACATTCATGTAAATTCTGGGGTCTTGGTGCTGACGGTACTGTTGGTGCAAACAAGAACTCAATTAAGATTATCGGCGATAACACCGATATGTACGCTCAGGGCTACTTTGCTTATGACTCAAAGAAGTCGGGCGGTCTTACAGTTTCTCACCTCCGTTTTGGTAATCAGCCTATCAAATCAACATATTATATTTCTAAGGCTGACTTCGTTGCTTGTCACAACCCATCATATGTTGACAAGTATGACATCGTTGACGACCTCAAGGAAGGCGGTTCATTCCTCCTCAACTGTCCTTGGGATGTTGACGAGCTTTCAGAAAGACTCCCTGGCAAGATGAAGAGAATTCTTGCTACAAGAAATATCAATTTCTACACAATCGACGGTATCAAGATCGGTAAGGAAATCGGTCTTGGCGGCAGAATCAACACTGTTCTTCAGTCAGCATTCTTTAAGATTGCAGACATTATCCCGGCTGAAAAGGCTAAGGAGCTTATGAAGGCAGCCGCTAAGAAGTCATATATGAAGAAAGGTCAAGCTATCGTAGATATGAACTACGCAGCTATTGACCGTGGTATGGAAGACCTCAAGAAGGTTGAAATTCCTGCTGATTGGGCAAATGCCGCTGACGATAAGGCAAGCGATGTAGTTCCGGGCGAGGGCGCACTCGTTGAGTATGTAAACGGTATCCTCAAGCCTGTAAATGAGTACAAGGGCAACAAGCTCCCTGTATCTGCATTTATGGATCATGTTGACGGTACTGCTCCTAACGGTTCAGCCGCTTATGAAAAGCGTGGTATCGCAGTTGATGTTCCTGAGTGGAATTCAGACAACTGTATTCAGTGTAACAAGTGTGCTATCGTATGTCCTCACGCTGTAATCCGTCCTGTTGCTATGACAGAGGACGAGCTTGCAGCCGCTCCGCAGGGCACAAAGAGCATTCCAATGATCGGTCTTAAGGAGCTCAAGTTCGTTATGACTGTATCAACACTCGACTGCACAGGCTGCGGCGCTTGCGCTAATGTATGTCCGGGCAAGAAGGGCGAAAAGGCTCTTACAATGAAGCCAATCGACAGCCAGCGTGCAGAGCAAGCTGTATTTGATTATGCGGTAACTCTTGACGAAAAGCAGGAAGTTGCTGATAAGTTCAAGTTCTCAACAGTTAAGGGCAGCCAGTTCAAGCAGCCACTCCTTGAGTTCTCAGGCGCTTGCGCAGGTTGCGGTGAAACACCATACGCTAAGCTCGTTACACAGCTCTTTGGCGACAGAATGTTCATTGCTAACGCAACAGGCTGTTCATCAATTTGGGGTGCATCTGCTCCGGCAACACCATACACAAAGAACAAGAAAGGCTTTGGCCCTGCTTGGCAGAACTCACTCTTTGAGGATAACGCCGAGTTTGGTCTTGGTATGGCTCTCGGTCAGAAAGCTATCCGTAACAGACTTGTAGAGTATGTTCAGAATATTCAGAAAGATACAGACAGCGACGAGTTAAAGACAGCTTGTCAGAACTACCTTGACACAGTTTGCGATTCAACCGCAAGCCGTCCTGCAACAGACGCTCTTATTGCAGAGCTTGAAAAGAATGTTGATGACGCTAAGGTTGGCGAACTTGCCAAGAAGACACTTATCGACAAAGACGAACTTGCTAAGAAGTCAATGTGGATCTTCGGCGGTGACGGTTGGGCTTACGATATCGGCTTCGGCGGTCTTGACCATGTTATCGCATCAGGCGAAAATGTAAATATCCTCGTATTTGATACAGAGGTTTACTCAAATACAGGCGGACAGGCATCAAAGGCTACTCCGGTAGGTTCTGTTGCACAGTTTGCTGCTGCCGGTAAGGCTGTTAAGAAGAAAGACCTTGCCGCTATCGCAATGAGCTACGGCTATGTATATGTTGCACAGTGCGCAATGGGCGCTGACAACAATCAGGTACTCAAGGCTATGGTAGAGGCTGAAAGCTACAACGGCCCATCACTTATCATCTGCTACGCTCCATGTATCAACCATGGTATTAAGGGCGGTATGAGCATTGCTCAGCAGGAAGAGAAGAAGGCTGTTGAGGCAGGTTATTGGAATATCTTCCGTTATGACCCACGCCGTGCCGATGAGGGCAAGAATCCGTTTATGCTCGATTGCAAAGCTCCAAGTGCATCTTATCGTGACTTTATTATGGGCGAAGTTCGTTACAACTCACTTACCCGTTCATTCCCAGAGAGAGCAGAAAAGCTCTTTGCTAAGGCTGAAAAGGTAGCTGAGGAGAAGTACGCTCATCTCGAAAAGCTCGCAAGCATTCCGGATGCAGAGTAATTTGGTAAAATAAATTAAAATTTAATAAGTTTGCGCTGTCCTCTGCCAAAAGGTGGGGGACAGCCACACCTTTTATTTTGAGCAAAGCTCAGAATAAAAATAATTTATCGGCTAACAATAATGAAGTAACAGTAAAATAAGTATTTTTACGGCAGTGATCGCAAATTATATATGTTTGCTCGCTTAAAATGCTTAAAAATACAGATAGAATTAAGAATTTTGAAAAAATTATAAAAATTTTCAAAAAAATTTAAAATATCCCTTGACAAATCGAGGGTATTATATTATAATCTATCTTGCTGATTTGATGTTGGCGAACAGATGGCGGAATAGCTCAGCTGGCTAGAGCACTCGGTTCATACCCGAGGTGTCGTAGGTTCAAGTCCTATTTCCGCTACCATACGGCCCGGTGGTCAAGCGGTTAAGACACCGCCCTTTCACGGCGGTAACACGAGTTCGATTCTCGTCCGGGTCACCAAACTAATTAGCCGGTGTGGTGGAATAGGCAGACACAAGGGACTTAAAATCCCTCGGTCATTGCGACCGTACCGGTTCAAGTCCGGTCACCGGCACCATAAAAAGGTCTATTGTCGAAAGGCAGTAGACCTTTTTAGTTTTGCTTTCAGCAGTTAAGATGGCAGCAGGTTAATGTCGGTGGTTGAGGAAAATTAGGATTTAGCGCACAAAGCTTAGTTTAATGAATCCAAAATTCAGGTCAACCCTTTTTAAAGGGTTGCAGGTTTGGGCAGGGCCCATAAAAGTTTCCTTTATAACTTACTTATAGGCGCAAACAGCTTTGCTGTTTGCGTGCTAAAACTCAGTTTGAAAAAACAGGCGATAGCCTTTAGAAAAGAAATGATTAAAATAATGTACCGTCATTGCATTGCAATGACGGTACAACTTATCAGAATATCTTTTCCTTGTTGCTGTCGCATCGGCTTTCGCCGTTGCGTTCAGCCGCCAAACGGCGAGCCGTTTGGCTATCGTTAGATTGCGTAAAAGGAAAGTATTTGTGGGCGTTGCCTACACCCACAACCTTTAAAAAGGTTGTGCAAACTTTTAACTTCGGACGAAAAATTTGGCTTTTGTTTTACTTTGTTGCCCGACCGAAAATAAGCTATAACATAATTCATCCAATATTTAGCAAGGAAGTGTGAGCAATGTATCAAGATATAAATCAAAGACCGCTGTATAGACTGCAAGATTCTTCGGTTGATGAATTAATTGCATTTATTGAAAGCAAGTGCAAGGAACGCAGTCGATGTAAGTTTACCGTCGATTTTAACAGAAAGGGATACCAAAGCGGATTTTTTAATATTTCCTGCTACTCGGATTATTACAAAGGATATATTGTAAGTATTAATACGCAAAACGGTTCTCATGGCAAATGCTGTATAAATGATCCCGAATACAGAGAATATGTTTATGAAATGGTAAAGATTTCTGAAAGCGAGTACCATTATTAAGCGAGAATAAATTTTGATATAAAGTAAAACGGAGCAACTCATCAAAGCGAGTGCTCCGTTTTTTGTCTTATTTTGCTTTATCTGAATTATCAGTCTTATTATAATTTAACGCAAAAATTTGCGACAGCCAAAAATATTGTGCGCTCACAGAGGGCTCGGATTTAGTCTTTATATGGTATTCTGAAATAATCAAGGTATTTTTTGAATTTGTCTTGCGCTGTAAGGCAGGTGTCAATTAAATAACCCTTTTCGTTTTGCCATTCGCTTAGTCCTCTGTAATAGAACATTTTTAGGTTTTCGTCAATAATAAACGGGACTATATTATGCTTTAAACACTCTTTAAACAATATCAATCTGCCTATACGACCGTTGCCGTCTTGAAATGGGTGAATACGCTCAAATTCATAGTGAAAGCTGATTAAATCTTCAAAAGATTTGTTGTCGGTCTTGTTGTAGGCAGAAATCAGAGCTTTTATTTTATCGTGCACTTCCTCAGGAGGAGTGGTAATTTTACCTCCTACTTCATTCGGATATTTTTTATAATCACCTACGGCAAACCAATCCTTGCGAGAGTCACTCGTTCCGTTTTTCAGCACCATATGCAGGTGTTTTATAAAAGTTTCACTCAGAGGCTTTGCTGCCTTGTCAATCACCATATCTATGCACTTAAAATGGTTTGCGGTTTCAACGATGTCATCTACATTTATCGTACTGTCGGTAAAGCCGATTGTATTTGTTTCGTAAATGTAGCGTGTTTGGTCGTGCGTTAATTTACTGCCCTCGATATGGTTTGAATTATATGTTAGTTCAACCTGTATTTTATGGTATATGCCGCCGCTTATTTTGCTTGCTTTTTCGGCTTTTAAAACCTCCAATAGATTACTCGGCGCTTGTTTTACTGAGTTGCTCCTTTTCGGAGGTTCGGCATTTTCGGGAATATTCCATGTTTTGCCTGTTAAAAAGGCATCGGGAATTTTTCCGCTTGCGCAGTAATTGCGCACTGTTCTTTCAGATAAATTCCAATTTTTAGCTACTTGAGCAACTGATAAAAATTTCATATTCCACCTCCGACTCTAAATAATTATATCATATTATCGGCAATAAATCAACGAATTATACATTGCAAAATTCGACTTTCCTGCCGATAACGGCATAACCCTTTGATTTAGCCGAAAAAATAACCGCCACCAAAATAATACTTATTTTGACGGCAAAAGGTGATATAATTTATAAAAACCGCATTTTCAGTAGATTTTATAAGAACAAAATCTGTTTGTTATTGCGGCAAGAATTTTTTGCAGGTTAAACTTGCATATGAAAAATGGTGTGAAAAAATTACCTGAGATTTTAATAATGAGAAAATCAAACGATTATTTAGTGTAATTTTACTATCAGGTTATGGTAAAAATGTAAAAAATTAAAAACTTGACCTGCAAATTTATATATATTGCATAAAAACTAAATATAATTTTTGTTTGATAAAATTGCTCTCTTTTATTGCTCTTTTGACAAAAATATGATAGAATAATTCAGAGGTAGTATGTATTATGGATAATGTTATAGTAGTAGCCTCCGGAAAAGGCGGCACCGGTAAGTCAACGGTGTGCATTTGCCTTTCGGTTGCTCTTATAAAACAGGGTAAAAAAGTTTTGCTTATCGACTGCGACTGCGGTATGCGTGGTCTTGATATTATGCTCGATATGGAAAACGATATTGTTTTTGATGCGGCAGACGCCGTAAGCGGCAACTGTTCTTTTACAGATGCGGTTTATAAAAGCAAAAACAATGAAAATCTTTATCTAATGGCAGCACCTTTCGATACCGATAACGAGCTTAGTCCGGGTGTGTTCCGTCAGCTTGTGGAGTCTTTAAAGGCTGATTATGATTTTGTTATTATTGATTCACCGGCGGGTATCGGTTCGGGCTTTGTTACTGCTGCTACGCCTGCCGACAGGGCGCTTATAGTAGCTAATGCAGAGCCTACAAGTGTACGAGGCGGACTAAAGGTTAAAAACAAGCTCGATGCTTTGGGTGTAAAAAACCAAAGGCTTGTAATTAACCGATTTGACAGAAAAACTTTTACCGAGCTTGGCTTTTATGCCGACCTTGATGAAGTTATTGATGCGGTGCAAACTCAGCTTATAGCGCTTGTGCCGTTTGACATAAGAATATCAGTTATTATGCAGCGTGGAGTTGCAGGGCTTAACTGGAGTGCCGCAGCATCGGTATTCGATTGTCTGGCACGCAGGCTTGAGGGGCAAAGAGTACCCTTGGCATTTAAAGGATAAGCCTTTTAATATATAGGGAGGAATTTGTGTATGAATATTGCTCTTATTGCGCACGATGAAAAAAAGGAACTTATGGTTCAGTTCTGCATTGCTTATTGCGGTGTTTTAAGCAGAAATAACCTTTGTGCAACAGGCACTACGGGCAAAATGGTTTCAGAGGCAACAGGCCTTACAATTCAAAAGTTTTTAGCCGGCTCACAGGGCGGCAGTCAGCAGATTGCGGCAAGAATTGCTTGCAACGAAATTGATATGCTTCTCTTTTTCAGAGATCCGCTAAATCCAAAGCCAAACGAGCCTAATGATATGAATATGCTCAGACTTTGCGATATGCACAATATTCCGGTTGCAACAAATATCGCAACCGCAGAGGTACTCATTCATGGTCTTGAGCGTGGCGACCTTGACTGGAGAAATATTTTAAAGTAAAAAGCGATTTTATTGTCGGGCGGTTTTGTGCTGCCCGATAATTGTGTTTATACGGAATTTTCGATTAATATAAAAGGTTTTATAATTTGGAGGAAATAATGGGAGTAATCACCAAAAAGATTAAGGGCACAGAGGATGTTTTGCCAAAGGACAGCTACCGCTGGCAGTTTGTAGAAGATGTTATGCGCAAGGAGTCGGCGTCTTACGGCTTTAAAGAAATTCGTACACCTGTTTTTGAGCACACAGAGCTTTTTGCAAGAGGTGTGGGTCAGACAACAGATGTTGTTCAGAAAGAAATGTACACATTCGATACAAAGGGCGGAGAAAGTGTTACCCTTCGTCCCGAGGGTACGGCAGGCGCAGCAAGAGCAGTGCTTGAGCACGGTCTTGTAAATGACAGTTTACCTATCAAGGCAAGCTATTTTGTGTCTTGCTACCGCTACGAAAAGCCGCAGGCAGGCAGATTAAGAGAGTTCCACCAATTCGGTCTTGAGTGCTACGGCACACAGTCGCCTGTTGCCGATGCAGAGCTCATCTGCGCCGCTCAGTCGATTTTTGACCGCCTCGGCATTAAGCAGCTCAGACTTGAGATTAACTCTATCGGCTGTCCTACTTGTCGTGCCGAGTATCACAAGGCACTCAAGGAGTATTTTTACGGATACAAAGACGAGCTTTGCGAAACCTGCAATTCAAGACTTGAAAAAAATCCTATGAGAATACTCGACTGCAAAAGTCCCGTATGTTCAAAGATTGCACAGGGCGCACCTAAAATTACAGATTATCTTTGCGACGAGTGTAAAGAGCACTTTGCAAGCGTTCAGAAATACCTTGATGCCGCAGGTGTTGAATATACGGTAAATCCTACAATCGTTCGTGGACTTGACTACTACACAAAGACTGTTTTTGAGTTCGTTACCGACTTTATCGGTGCTCAAGGCACAGTTTGCGGCGGCGGCAGATATGACGGACTTATTGAGGAGCTCGGCGGAAAGCACTTGCCGTCACTCGGATTTGCAATGGGCATTGAAAGACTTTTAATGCTTATGGACAAGCAGGGCATTGAAATTCCGAAACCGTCAACCTGCGACCTTTATGTTGCGGTTATGGGCGAAAAGGCATCGCTTAAATCATTTGAAATTATCAAAGCTGTCCGTTCATGCGGGCTTATTGCCGAAACTGATGTTGTAGGCAGAGGACTTAGAGCACAGATGAAATATGCCGACAAAATCGGCGCAAAGTTCTCTATGGTGCTCGGCGACAATGAGATTGAGCAGGGCAAGGCAGTTATTAAGAATATGTCGAGCGGCGAGCAGACTGAAATTGTACTTGACGATACATTTGCAGAGAAATTTATGGTACTTCAGCTTGCCGATGTTGACAGCTTTAAGCTGTAAGCGTTGACAACTTAATTTAAGGAGATATACAAAAATGGCAGAATTTATGACAGGACTTAAACGAACCGACTATTGCTCCGACCTTAGAATCGGCGATGTCGGCAGAGAAGTAACAGTTTGCGGTTGGGTACAGCGTTGTCGTGACCTCGGTCAGCTTATTTTTATTGACCTTCGTGACCGCACAGGCATTGTGCAGCTTGCGTTTAATGATAAGACGGATAAAGAAATTTTTGATAAAGCTTTTGCTTGCCGCAGTGAGTATGTTTTGGCGGCAAAAGGCATAGTATGTGAGAGAAGTTCCAAGAACAAGGATATTCCCACAGGCGATATTGAGGTTATGGTAACAGACCTTCGTGTGCTTTCAAAGGCACAGACACCTCCTTTTGAAATTGTTGACGAAACAAGCACAAACGAGGAGTTAAGACTTAAGTACCGTTATCTTGATCTTCGCCGCCGTCCTATTCAGAACAACATTATTATGAGAAGTAAGATTGCAAAGGTTGCAAGAGATTATTTCTACGAGAACGGCTTTATCGAAATAGAAACTCCTATGATGATAAAGTCAACTCCGGAGGGCGCAAGAGATTACCTTGTACCGTCAAGAATCCACAAGGGCAAGTTCTACGCTCTTCCGCAGTCACCACAGATTTACAAGCAGCTTTTGATGGTATCGGGTTTTGACCGCTATATTCAGCTTGCCCGTTGTTTCAGAGATGAGGATTTAAGAGCCGACCGTCAGCCTGAGTTTACTCAGATTGATATGGAGCTTTCGTTTGTGGATATGGATGAAATTATGGAAATCAACGAGGGACTTTTCAAGCGTTTGTTTAAAGAAGTGCTTGGCAAGGAGCTTGTAACTCCGTTTGAGAAAATGACATACAACGACGCTATGGAGAACTACGGCTCGGATAAGCCTGATATTCGTTTCGATATGAAGATTCAGAATATCTCCGACCTTGTAAAGGACTGCGGTTTCAGCGTATTTACAAGCGCTATTGAAAACGGCGGTTCGGTTCGTGCCATTGTAGCAAAGAACGCAGCATCTGTTTACACAAGAAAAGAAATTGACAAGCTCACAGAGTATGTAAAGGGCATCGGTGCAAAGGGTCTTGCCTATGTAAGATGGGTTGACGAGCCGAACGCATCTTTCAAAAAGTTTATGACAGAGGAAGAGCTTTCTGCAATTTATGAAAGACTCGGTGCTGAAAAGGGCGATGTAATCTTTATTGTTGCCGACAAGAACAGCACAGTTCTTTCTACACTCGGCGCATTAAGACTTAAGGTTGCCAAGGTGCTCGACATTATTCCTGATGAATTTAAGTTCCTTTGGATTGTTGACTTCCCATTCTTTGAGTATGACGAAGAGAGCGGCGAGTGGCTTGCAATGCACCACCCATTCACAATGCCTAAGGAAGAGTGCTTGCAGTACCTCGACACAGACCCGTCAAAGGTTATTGCAAAGGCTTATGACCTCACACTTAACGGCACAGAGCTTTCAAGCGGTTCTATGCGTATTACAGATTATGAGTTACAGCAGAGAATGTTTAAGGCATTAAAGCTCACAGACGAGGAAATTGAAGCAAAATTCGGATTCCTTGTAGAAGCATATAAGTACGGTGCACCACCACACGGCGGTATGGGCATCGGTCTTGACCGTGTTACAATGCTTATGTGCGGCACAGACAGCCTTCGTGATGTTACAGCATTCCCTAAGGTACAGAACGCAAGCGAGCTTATGTCAGCTTGCCCGTCTGTTGTTGATGATGAGAGCCTTGATGTTCTCGGCATTTCAGTAAAGCCACAGGAGTAAGCGATGAATTTTATCGTATCAGCTTTTTTGGCGAAAAGTGCAGCGGTTTCTTCGGGCGGAGTGCCTGTCGGACTTATTGTAACGCTTGTTATAATAGCGGCACTTGTCATTGCCATTGCGGTGGCAGTTTACAAAATAAAAAGAGGAATAAGACAAATTTCAAGAACTATGTTCGGTACGGATTCCTTTGCACAGGGAATTAATAATCAAAAAATGGAAATGAGTGAAACTCCACGCTCTTTGCAGGCTATGACAAGTCTTTGCTTGCCGAGGATACAAAGAGATTTTCCCGAATTTGATTACGAGGACTACAAGCAAAAAGCAGAAACCGTACTGCGCAGCTATATGAACTCTATTGAGGAGAAAAATCCGGAGCTTTTGTACAGCGAGTGCTCCACAGCCTTAAAAGACAATGTAAAGGGCATTATTGCTGACTTGTCAAACAGAGGCTATGCACAGAGCTATGACGATATTGTAATTCACCGTACGGAGATTTCACGATACACAAAGGACGGCGCAACCGCAAGAATTTTGTTTGTGTCTTCCGTTGGTTCTTACACCTACACCACAGACAGCTCAGGCGGCGTGGTGTACGGCAGCAGAGATATGAAAACTCAAAGTGTGTATGAAACCGAGCTTGTGTATATTCAGAATGTGGATATGGTGGCAAACGGCAGCGAGGGACTTGGTCTTAATTGCCCTAACTGCGGCGCACCTATCAAAAACTTAGGTCAAAAATTCTGCGAATACTGCGGCACAGGCATTACGGAAATCAATATAAGAGCGTGGAAGTTCTCATCGGTAAGGGAACAGACAACCACAACAAGACCATATTAATTTATAATTAAAATGTACTTTGGCAGATATCGAAAATTAGATTGACTCACTCTTAAAAAATCTTGAAAAGTTGTTTAGGAGTATCTGTTCTAAAGAGTAAACTCTCCACTTCGGTACATTTATTTCAGCTCACAAAAATAAATAAAGAAAATTTCTTGTAAAAAGGAGAAAAACTATGGGCATTATCAGAGCAGCCATTAACTCAGTTAAAGGCGGATTGGCAGATTCTTGGCAGGAGGTTATTCAGCCAAGACCAATGAGCGGAACTCTCGCAATGGTTCCGGGTGAAAAGATAACACACGGAACATCTCAGAACACAAAGGGCACACCAAACATCGTATCAAACGGTTCGGTTATTCAGGTATATGACAACCAGTGTATGCTCCTTATTGACGGCGGTAAGGTAGTTGACTTTACTGCAGAACCGGGTTATTACCAGGTAAGCAACAGCTCAATGCCGTCACTTTTCTGCGGTCAGTTTGGCGACTCCCTTAAAGAAACATTCTCCCGTATTAAATACGGCGGAATTCCGTCACAGTCGCAGTATGTAATTTACATCAACCTTGCCGAAATTACAGGTATTCTTTTCGGCACAAAGAATGTTGTAAACTACTTTGACAGTTTCTACAATGCAGAACTTTTCCTCCGTGCGCACGGTACATATTCTATTAAGATTACCGATCCGCTTAAGTTCTATCAGGAAGTAATCGACAAGGGCCTTGTAACAGCTTGTCAGCCGTTTGACTACAAGTCAAAGTCAATCCAGTATAACACAGAGTTTGAGGCAGCTTTAAGTTCTGCTATCAACAACTTCTCTGCTGACGGTTACAGAATCAGCTTTATTAAGGGTAAATCCCGTGAATTCGGTCAGTATATGGCTAAAACTCTTGACGAGGAATGGGAGCAGCAGCGTGGTTTCCAGGTTCAGGCAGTTGCTATCAACATTTCTTATAATGACGAGAGCACAGAGCTTATCAATATGAGAAACAAGGGCGCAATGCTTTCGGACGCAGCAGTTCAGCAGGGCTATGTAGCAGCTAATGTTGCAGAGGGTATGAAAGCGGCAGGCTCAAACTCAAACGGCGCTATGGCAGGCTTTATGGGTATGGGCATGGGTATGAATGCAGGCGGTAATATCCTCGGCGGATACCAGCAGAACCCACACTACAACAATCAGCAGCCACAGCAGCCTCAACAGCCACAGGGCAATCCGCTTGGCGGCGCACAGCCTGCTCAGCCGCAGCAGAACGCTCAACAGCCTGTACAGCCTCAGTCGGCAGATAGCTGGACTTGCGCTTGCGGTGCGGTAAATTCAGGTAAATTCTGCCCTGAATGCGGCGCAAAAAAGCCTGACGCACCTAAAAAGCATTTCTGTGTAAACTGCGGATATGAATTAAAAGAAAATCAGAAATTCTGTCCGGAGTGCGGTACAAAAGCAGAATAATTTTGAGGGATAAGGCAATAAATGGGTACAGTCAATTATAACTGCCCATCCTGTGCGGCACCGCTTACTTTTAACCCCGAAAGGCAGAGATTTTGTTGTGAATACTGCCTTTCGGAGTTTTCGCCTGAGAAAATTCAGCAGATTTACGCTGAAAGGGAGCAAAGCGGTGCGGACAGCCAACAGGAATTTAAAGAGGAACTGCACGACGGATATGTGTTCCATTGCGATTCTTGCGGTGCAGAGGTTGTTGCAACATCATCAACAGCGGCAACAACCTGCTTTTACTGCCACAATCCTGTTGTGCTCAAGGGCAGATTGTCGGGAGATTTCAGACCAGACAGAATTATTCCGTTTAAGTTGTCACGAGAACAAGCCGTTTCAGCTTTTATGGATAAAACAAAAGGCAAAAAGTTTTTGCCCAAAGATTTTTTAAGCGACTCAAATATTGAGAAAATGACAGGTGTATATTTCCCGTATTGGTACATAGATACTCAACAGGATTCTCATATGACGGCAAGGGGCAAAAAGTACAGGCACTGGAAATCCGGTGACAGACGATATACCGAAACCTCGTACTATGACCTGTTCAGAAGCGGCGATGTTTACATACGCAATGTTTTTGAAAGAGCGCTTTCATCTACCGACAGAGAAATGCTGCAGTGCATACATCCGTTTGATTTGTCAGAGGCACAGAAGTTTTCAATGTCGTATTTGTCGGGATTTCAGGCTGAAAAAAGAGATATAGAAAAAGCGAATATTCAGCAAATGGTTGACCAAAGGGTTGACGAGTATTGCAAAGAGGTGCTAAAAAGCACTTGCAGTGAATATTCGGGTGTTGAAGTAACAAATTACTATGACCGCACAGACATAGAAAGCTGGAGCTACACGCTTTTGCCGGTGTGGATTATGACCTATAATTATAAGGGCAAAATTTATCCGTTTGCCATCAACGGTCAGACAGGTAAACTCTACGGCAGTCTGCCTGCCGCAACCGATAAGCTTGTTATATTCTCCTGCATTTTGGCGGGAATCGGATTTATTCTCGGTATGCTGGGAGGTATATTCTTATGCTGAAAAATATACTTTCCGTTGCCGCCACAGCGTTGGCGGTAAGTGCAATGCTTGCGGTTTCTGCTAATACGGCATTTGCCGAAAGCACAAAAAAGCTTACGGACGATGCGGACATTTTGCTTGATTCACAGGAAGAAAGCATTGAGAATAATCTCAAAAAGTGTACGCTCGCAACAGGCTGGGACACTATAATCTATACAAACAACAACAATGTTTCATCATACGATATAGAGGACTATTGCAACGATTATTTCGATAACCACGATTACGGTTGCGGTGACGAAAAAAGCGGCGTGTTCCTCACTGTTGATATGAGCTCTCGTGAAATGTATATCATTACAAAGGGCGAGGCTATGTATTATTTTGATGACAGTCGTATGGATACTATGCTTGACGATGTTCAGGCGGAGCTTGCAGATGGCAACTATCAGGGTGCGTGCAACGAATTTATTGATTCTGTGCAGTACTATCACTCTGTTGGCAAAAGCACCGGCAACTCAACATATAACAATGTTAAGATTCAAGAAGAGCCGCTTACGCTTGCCGACAGATTTTCAAAAGGTATGTACACCGGAGCGGTGCTTGCACTTGCGGTGGGAGCATTTGCGGCAGGTGCGTGCGTTATTATCCGTTATAAATACAGTCAGAACGGTAAGGGTGCAAACTACGACCTTGAAAAGAACAGCTCACTGAATCTCACCGAAAGCAGAGATCAGTTCTTATACAAGAATGTGACTTATACTACCGTGTCGAGTTCAAGCTCAAGCTCGTCGTCGCACAGCGGTCACAGGAGCAGCAGCAGTCACCGTTCAAGTCATTCATCACACGGCGGCGGTGGCAGACATTTTTAAAATTGCAACAATGGTGTTCTTCATATTTATCAAGAACAAAATCAGACTCTTTACAAACGATCGGCAGGAATTTTGTTCCTGCCGATTTTTAAAAGAATATTTTTGATGCAGATGAGTTGCGGTTTGATAAAACATACTTTTTACAAAATTATAAAAGTTTGGTCAACCTTTTTAAAGGCTTGACCTAAATTTTAAAAATTATTTAATCATTACTCCAAACCAAATCCCAACAGGCAATGCAAAAGTATTACCCGTACAGCGTTTTATTAAAGAATATGAAAAATTATGAAATTATAGATAAGCTCTACGCCTATCACAATGCAGACAGAGCAGAGTTTACAGCATTAATAAATACTGTTACAGACGAAGAACTTGAGTACCTGCGCAAAAAGGCACAGCAGACGGCACAAAAATACTACGGTAACAAGGTGTATATTCGTGGCTTGATTGAAATTTCAAGCATTTGCAAAAACGATTGCCTTTATTGCGGAATACGCAGGTCGAACACAAACGCAGTGCGATACCGCCTTAGCGAGGAGCAGATTTTGCAGTGCTGTGATACAGGCTATGCGCTCGGCTTTCGCACCTTTGTTTTGCAGGGCGGCGAGGACGGATATTTTACCGATGATGTTATGTGCGATATTGTGCAAAAAATCAAGCAAAAATATCCCGACTGCGCAGTAACGCTTTCTCTCGGCGAACGCAGTTACGAAAGTTACAAAAGACTGTTTGATTCGGGCGCAGACCGCTATCTTCTCCGCCACGAAACAGCCGACAAAAGCCATTATGAAAAACTGCACCCAAGCAGTATGTCGCATAAGAACAGGCTTGAGTGCTTGCATCGGCTCAAAGAAATAGGCTATCAGACAGGCGCAGGTTTTATGGTCGGTTCGCCTTTTCAGACCGCCGAAAATCTTGCGGATGATTTGCTTTTTATAAAAAATCTAAATCCGCAAATGTGCGGCATAGGGCCGTTTATTCCGCATAAAGACACACCCTTTGCAAGTTATCACACAGGCAGTGTGCGGCTTTGCCTTATGCTCATCTCAATAATAAGACTGCTGTTGCCGAGCGTACTGCTGCCGTCAACAACCGCACTCGGTACGGCAGACATCAGGGGCAGAGAAAAAGGAATACTCCATGGCGCAAATGTGGTTATGCCAAACCTTTCTCCGCTTGAGCATAGAAAGGACTACTCTCTGTACAATAATAAAATTTGTACGGGTGACGAATCGGCGCAGTGCATAAGTTGTATGAAAAACCGAATGAAGTCAATCGGCTACGAAGTTGTGACCGATGTGGGAAATTATATTGCTCCTTAGTTGTGACAGGAAAGGAAATATGAAATGTATGACAAAAAATCTCTTAAAGCAGAGGAATTTATTAACGACGGTGAAATTCTCGACACCCTAAAATATGCAGACGAAAACAAGAATAACCTTGAGCTCATAGACAAAATCATCGACAAGGCAAGGCTTAGAAAAGGGCTTGATCACAGGGAGGCAAGCGTATTGCTTGCGTGCGAGGACAGCGAAAGACTTGCAAAAATTTATGACCTTGCCGAGCAGATAAAAAAAGATTTTTACGGCGACAGAATCGTTATGTTTGCCCCTCTTTATCTTTCAAATTATTGTGTAAACGGTTGCGTGTACTGCCCGTATCATATGAAAAACAAGCATATATGCCGCAAAAAGCTGACTCAGGAAGAGGTAAAGAACGAGGTTATCGCCTTGCAGGATATGGGCCACAAAAGGCTTGCGATTGAGGCAGGCGAAGACCCTGTAAACAATCCGATTGAGTACATTCTTGAGTGCATAAAGACGATTTATTCGATAAATCACAAAAACGGCGCAATCAGACGAGTTAATGTAAATATTGCCGCCACCACAGTTGAAAATTATAAAAAGCTGAAAGATGCAGGCATTGGCACTTACATTCTTTTTCAGGAAACCTACAACAAAAAGAGCTACGAGGAATTGCACCCCACAGGGCCAAAGCATAATTATGATTACCATACCGAGGCAATGGACAGGGCGATGCAGGGTGGAATTGACGATGTAGGACTTGGCGTGCTGTTTGGATTGGAACTTTACCGCTATGAATTTGCGGGACTTTTAATGCACGCAGAGCATCTTGAGGCGGTTCACGGAGTAGGCCCGCATACAATAAGCGTGCCGAGAATAAAGCACGCAGACGATATTGACCCCGATTCATTCGGCAACGGAATTGATGACGATACATTTGCCAAAATTTGTGCGCTTATCAGAATTTCTGTTCCGTACACAGGTATGATTATCTCAACGAGAGAGAGCAAGGCGGTGCGTGAAAAGGTTATAAGACTTGGCGTATCGCAGATAAGCGGTGCGTCCTGCACAAGCGTTGGCGGCTATGCCGAGCCTGAGGAAGAGGACGAAAACACTTCGCAGTTTGATGTGTCGGATAACCGCACACTTGACGAGGTTGTAAATTGGCTTATGAGCCTTGGCTACATTCCGTCATTCTGTACTGCTTGCTATCGTGAGGGCAGAACAGGTGACCGATTTATGTCGCTTTGCAAGAGCGGTCAGATTCAAAACTGCTGTCACCCAAATGCACTTATGACGCTTAAGGAGTATCTTATGGACTATGCAAGCGAGGATACAAGAAAAATCGGAGAAAAGCTTATTGAAAAAGAGCTTTTGAAAATACCCAATGAAAAAGTAAGAAAAATTGCCGCACAACACATTGCCGAGATTGAAAACGGCAGTCGGGATTTCCGCTTTTAAGAGGTGCGTATGGGACTTAATGATACACCGCTTGCAGAAAGAGTGCATATTGCATTTTTCGGCAAGCGCAATGCAGGTAAATCAAGCCTTGTTAATGCTGTTACAGGGCAGAGTTTGTCGGTTGTATCCGATATTAAGGGCACTACTACGGACCCTGTAATGAAAGCTATGGAACTGTTGCCGCTCGGCCCTGTTGTAATAATTGATACACCGGGTATTGACGATGAGGGTGACCTTGGCAAAATGCGAGTTGAAAAGGCAAGACAGGTGCTTGAAAAAACGGACATTGCAGTGCTTGTGGTTGACGGTTCGATGGGAAAAACAGCGGCAGATTCTCAACTTATAAATCTGTTTGAACAGAAAAACATACCGTATGTTGTGGCTTATAACAAGGCTGATTTGCTGAAAAATCCACCACATACAGATGACGGAATGTTTGTAAGCGCAGAACAAAATACAGGTGTTTTTGAGTTGAAAGAAAGAATAGCAAACCTGCTAAAATCCGACAGAGAGCAGAGAACGCTTTGCTCGGATTTAATTAGCGCAGGTGATACGGTAGTGCTTGTTGTGCCGATAGACAAGGCTGCGCCAAAAGGCAGAATAATTTTGCCGCAGCAAATGGCAATACGGGAAATTCTCGATTCGGGCGCAATCGCCGTTGTAACGAGGGACAGCGAATTTGAACAGACATTGAAATCGCTTGCCCAAAAGCCGTCGCTTGTAATTACCGACAGTCAGGCTTTTGCAGTAATCGCAAAACTCACCCCGAAAGACATCAGACTTACTTCTTTTTCAATTCTTATGGCAAGGTATAAGGGCGTGCTTGACACTGCCGCAAAGGGTGCAAAAGCCATAGACCTGCTAAATGACGGTGACACTGTACTTATAAGTGAGGGATGTACTCACCACCGCCAATGCGACGACATCGGCACTGTAAAACTGCCCCGACTTTTGAAAAAATATACGGGCAAGGATATAAAAATAGAAATAAGCTCGGGCAGAGATTTTCCCTCTGACCTTACAAAATATAAACTTGTAATACATTGCGGTGGCTGTATGCTTAACGAAAAAGAAGTTGACAGCCGCAGACAAAAAACCGAAAACGCAGGTGTACCGTTTACAAATTACGGCATTGCTATTTCATATATGCGTGGAATTTTTAACGGCAGTTTGTTTGTAAATAAAATATGATGAAACGACCTCACAAAAGTTATCTGCTTTTGTGGAGTAAATTATGGTTTAGCAAATTGATTTGCCAATCAATTATAAAAGTTTGGTCGACCTTTTCAAAGGTCGTGGGTGTGGGCAAAGCCCACAAATACTTTCCGTTTACGCAATCTAACGATAGCCAAACAGCTCGCTGTTTGGCGGCTTGAACGCAACGGCGAATGCCTTTAAATGCGAAAGCAACAATAAAAGAAATTCGTTATTTCATTAATAAAATATATTTTTTTAATGGCTGTCGCCTGTTTTAACAAACTTAGCTTTAGCACGCAAACAGCGTGGCTGTTTGCGCCTGATGAATTGTTATATCGGAAGATTTTATGGGCGCTGCCCAAACCCGCAATTTTTGAAAAAATTGAGTAAACTTTTTTGTTTTTGGGAGGATAATTTAGCGTTAGCTAAATTTCAATGCCCGACCGACACTCCGCTAAACCATAATTTTCTTACACTTTGAATAAAAATCGTAAAAAATTCTCTGTTAAACAGCAAAATCCGACCTCATAATGAAGTCGGATTTTGCTGTTTATTTATTTGAGCTTTGCATTAAGCTAAACCGCATTTTTCGATAAAGTCGTAAAGACCTTTCTTGTTATTCTTAATCATCTTTGCTCTGATGTTGAACATCATAATTGTGAGGAGTGTAAAGATAACTGCAATAGAGAGAAGAACTATTGTTACTTCAAGTATATTGCCGTTGCCTGAAATTGTGCCTCTGAATGCGTCAACAGCATAGCTGAATGGCAACCACTTGTGAATTGTAGCAACGAAGTCGCCTGAAATTTCGATTGGGTAAGTACCTGCAGAACCTGCAAGCTGTACAACCATGAAGATAAGCATTAAGAAGCTGCCTACCTTACCAAGCCATACATTGAAGAAGTAAAGAATTGACATAAATGCGATTGCGGTAATTCCTGCAACAAGGAATGTGTTTAAAAGCTCGGTAGGTTCAAAGTGTAAGAACAACTGGAGTGAACCTATCATTGCATAAGCAGAAACAAGTGCTACAAGATAAGCAATGCCTGCTTTGCTTAGCCACCAAGAGAAGCCTGACTTGATTTCACCGTGATGTTCTGTAAGAGGATACATAATACAGAATGCTATACAAAGTACCCACAAACCAACGCACATCATATAAGCTGCCATTGCGTGACCGTTGTTTTCAACATTTGAAATCTTAGTTTCGTTTGATTCAACAGGGCTTGAAATCATTTCATATACTGCATCGTCGCCCTTGTTTTCGTCTATTGTCTTTTGTCCGTCTTCAAGACCTGTCTTTAAGGTGTTTGCACCGTCCTTAAGGTCAGAGAGTCCGTTGCCGAGGGTTATTGAACCGTCGTAAAGTTTATCTGCGCCGTCGTTAAGTGTTACTGCGCCGTCTGCAAGCTGATTAGCACCGCTTGTAAGTTTTGAATTGTTTGCTGTAAGTGTAGCAAAACCGTTTGTAAGTGTTTTTGTGCCATCGTCAAGAGTTTTAGTACCGTCTGCAAGAGTCTTAGTACCGCTCTTTAATTCATCAGCACCGCTGTCAAGTGTTTTAGCACCGCTTGCAAGCTGGCTTGCACCACTTGAAAGCTGAGTTGCGCCTGAGTTTAGCTGAGCCGAATTATCGTTAAGCTGAGTAAGTCCGCTGCCAACCTGAGCAACACCGCTTGTGTAAGCTGTAAGTCCGCTTGAAAGTGACTTAGCGCCGTCTGATACCTGAGAAATACCGCCGTCAAGTGTTGCCATACCGGGGATTAGCTGAGTGTCGAGTGCATAGCTTACATTTGCAAGACCGCTGTACATTCCGTTTACGGCTGTCTTAGCACCGCCGAGAACCAACTCTTTGTTTTCGTTAAGCTCTGCAACGCCGTTTTTAAGCTCTGTTACCTTTGAAAGTGAAGGCGTAACCTGCTCAAATACTGCACCGATTGCTGTTGCGTCATTTGCGGCAGATGTAACATTTGCTGCAAGGCTGTCTGCAATTTCCTTTACCTGAGCGGCTGTCTGTAAATCACCGCTTGCCTGTAACTGAGCTGCAAGCACATAAAGTGATTTTGCATTGTCGCCTGCATTTGTAAGGCTGTTTGTAAGGTCGGTTTTAACAGCATTGAGAGCTGCAAGCTCTTCCTCGCTTGGAAGTGAAGTGTTCTGCAATTCATCGTTCATCTTGCCGATAGCTGCCGAATAAGTATCAAGTCCACCGCTTAATTCGGTGATTTTATCCTCGCTCGGCAAACCGCTTTTTACTGTACTGCTCATCTGATTAAGTCCGCCGAGAATTTGCGCACTGCCCGATGAAAGCTGTTCGTTGCCTGCGGTAAGCTGCTGAGCACCGCTTGTGAGTGCCACACTGTTTGAGTTAAGTGCAGCTGCACCGTCATTAGCCTGCTTTACACCGTCTGTATAGGTTTTCAAGCCGCTCTCAAGTGTTTTTGCACCGCTCTCAAGTGTTGCTGTACCTGATGAAAGAGTTTTTGTGCCGTCAGAAAGTGAGTTAGCGCCGTCATTGAGCTTTAATGCACCTGTAAGTAAAGATGTAGCACCGTTTGCAAGTGTAGTTGAGCCGTCTGAAAGCTGATTTACACCGTCAAGGTAAGATGAAAGTCCAACCTTGAGTTCGCTTGTGCCGTCTTTAAAAGTAAGTGTACCTTCCGACAAAGTTTTTAAATTATCTGAAATAGTTTTGTTGCCGTCAGCGAGCTTTTCAGTGCCGTCATAAATTTCGCCTGCACCGTCTGCGGCGTCTTTCATTCCGTCACCTGCTTCGCCGATTTTATCAAAGATAGTTTCGGCATAGGTCTTTGTGACCTCCTGAGCAACCGAAGTCTTGATTTTTTCAAGAGCGGTTTCGCTCATCTTCATTGCTATATAGTTTGTACCCGGATTTGTTTTGTAGTCAAGCTCCATTTTCTTTGGTGTTGCATCCGTAAGTGTGGTAGCATTTTCAGAGAAATTCTTTGGAACTGTGATTACCATGTAGTAAGTACCGTTTTCAAGTCCACGCTCTGCCTGCTCAGTGTCTGTAAAGTTAAAACACAGTGAGCCGTCTTCTTTGAGCTTGTCAACAAGTTTTTGACCTACATTAAGGGTTTCGCCCTCATACTCGACCGGTTCGTCAAGGTTTACCACTGCTACAGGCAATTCATCGAGCTTGCCGTATGGGTCCCACATTGAACCGAGGAAAAGAGTGGTGTAAATTGCAGGAATTGCAATGATGAATACCAATACAATTATTAGTATCGGATTACGCCACAGGCTTTTCCATTCCTGTTTTACCATAACAGTATTCTCCTTTCTTTGCACTAATCAACTCCGTTGTTATTAAACTATATTATATATTTTAATAGATAAGGTGTTGATTTTCTTTGTGATATATATTATAATATCTATAAAAGAAACATTCAAGCATTAAAATTAGCGCTTGTGTTTAATAATAGACATTATAAAAGTGAAATGTTGAGGAATGGTGAATAAATTATGGCAGAACGAACAGACAGGCGTGTAAGAAAAACAAAGGCGGCTTTAAGACACGGACTTGCGGTACTTACACAGAAAAAAAGCATAAAAGAAATTACAGTAAAAGAGCTTGTGGAGGAGGTAGACATTAACCGCTCTACCTTTTATCTGCACTATACAGATATATATAGTATGGTGTCGGAGCTTGAGCGTGAGCTTTTAACAGAGTTTAAGCACGCTATTGATTTGTATCCGCCCACAAGCAGTGAAGAGGAAATGTGCAGATTTTTTGAGCATATTTATAATATCCTAAGTGATAACCGAGAAATCTGTATTGCCCTTGTAAGCGAAAACGGCGATATTTCATTTATTCGTCAGGTAGAGGATTTTGTTGCCGAAAGAATAAAAAAGATATTTGAGAGCGGTATGGTTAAAAATGTGTATGATGTAAGATATGTTTTTGATTTTTGCATTTCCGGCGGTATGGGACTTTTCAAGCATTGGCTTACAGATGAAAACGCCCTTGAGCCTGCGCATATGGCAAAGATTACCACGGATATGGTTGTGGGCACTTTAAAGAGCTTTGACAATAACTTTCGGGTGTCGGATTATTCAAAGATAAAGCTTTGATTTTTGCGTATTATATAATGTATAGTAAAATCGACTGCGAAAATTTATATACACAGGAAAATTTTGCGTAAAAAGAAAGAAAATCAGAGTTTTTTTCTTAAATCTCTTGCATTTTTTGAAGTTATATGCTATTATAATTGACATATGACTGATACTTTAAGGAGGTGGGACAATGCCAAACATTAAATCTGCAAAAAAGCGTGTAAAGGTTATCGCTACTAAGACAGCTCAGAACAAGGCTGTAAAGTCAGCTTTAAAGACAGTTATCAAAAAGGCTTACTACGCTGTTGACACTAATGCTGCCAACAAAACAGAGGCAGTTAGTCTTGCTATGAAGAAAATCGACCAGGCAGCAGCTAAGGGTATTATGCATAAGAATACAGCTGCAAGAAGCAAGTCATCTCTTGCAAAAAGACTTAATGCATCTGCATAAGTTAAAGATTTTGAATTGCAACCTTAAAAGCAGAGATTTTTTCTCTGCTTTTTTTGTTTTTATGTTGACATTTTCATTAAAAATGATAGAATATATTTAGATAATACGCATATAATATTGCCGTTAATTTAACATAATCGGGAGGAACAGCATATGAAAAAGAAACACTTTTGGCTCATAATCAGCATTATTTCAGCGGTTGCGGTAGCATCTGCCGCACTCACAGCTTTCTTTATCGTTAAAGATAAGCAGAAGAAAGACGATGAGGAGCTTATGGAGTACCTCGACAGTTCTATTGAATAATGTAATTAAGGTCATCCGCTTGGGTGACCTTGTTTGTTACGGAGTTATTTTGTGATACAACACGAGCTTGACAGACTTTTAAAAGAAGCTAAGGGCAATAAAGAGTTGAAAGAAAAATTAATTGCCACAAAAAATGCGGAAGATCCCGTATCCGAGTTTTGCTCGCTTTGTCAAAGTCTTGGCTATGATATAAAGATAGGCGAACTGTTTGCCTGCGGTCAGGATATGAACGATTCAAAGTTAAGAAGCGTGAACGGCGGCGGAGTAAACGGAATTGACGGTTGGGACGACACCTACGAGCAGTTTTTCCTTACTCTTGAATGGTGCAAATAAAAAAGCACAGCTTTCACTGCGCCTAAATCCTATTTTAAAGTAATATTGTTGACATAAATTATTTTGTATGTTAATATAATAGTGTAAAGAAACGGCTTTAGCTGTTTCGCTAAAACGATTTATTTATTTTTAACCGCTTTGTGGTGCGAACACAGGGCGGTTATTTCTTTTTTATATCATTTATGATTTTATCAAATGCTACCAAAACAATAGCAAATGCAATTAAGTATGTAATACTCTCAACCATAAAATATAACACCCCCTTTCACAAGGGAGCTGAAACAGCCGCCACCGTTTCTTTACTATGACATTATAACAAATATCAGTCGGCTAATCAACAATAATTTTTGTTATGCACAGCACTTGCAAAATCATAATAATATTGCAATTTTGCGCTATATGTGGTACTATAAAAGGCGGATAGTATTCGCTTTGAAACTGTACCACTTTAAATTTTTATTATTATTCGTTGCTTGTATCCGTACGGAGCAGGACAATACGAAAAGCGGTACGGGATTTACTTGGTTGTTTGTAAATCCTTTTATTTCTTTTTAGCGGTATGTTCAAATACTTTTAAGGAGAATTACCAATGAAAAAAACTGTAACAACATTTGCCAAAGCTAAGCAGTCGGGAGAAAAGCTTACAATGCTTACCGCCTACGATTATTCAACCGCAAAGCTTATGGACGAGTCCGGTGTAGATGCTATTTTGGTGGGCGATTCACTGGGTAATGTAATTTTAGGTTATGACAGCACAGTCGCTGTTACTATGGAGGATATGATTCATCATGGCGCAGCCGTTGCAAGAGGTGCAAAGGATGCAATGGTGGTTGTAGATATGCCGTTTATGTCATATCAGACCTCGGTTTATGACGCACTTGTAAACGCAGGCAGACTTATGAAAGAGGCTCACGCAGGAGCTGTAAAGCTTGAGGGCGGCGAAAGCGTTTGCGATGCGATAAAAGCTATTACACAGGCAGGTATTCCTGTTATGGCGCACTTAGGACTTACTCCGCAGTCGGTAAATGCATTCGGCGGATTTAAGGTTCAGTGCAAGGACGAGCTTTCGGCTAAAAAACTTGTAAAAGACGCTCTTGCTGTACAAGAGGCAGGCGCTTTTGCGGTTGTGCTTGAGTGTGTTCCGGCAAAGCTTGCGGCATATGTTACAAGTATTCTTGATATTCCTACAATCGGCATAGGTGCAGGTGCAGGATGTGACGGTCAGGTACTTGTATATCAGGATATGCTCGGAATGTTCAGTGATTATACACCGAAATTTGTTAAGAAATACGCAGATGCAGGTTCGTTTATGCGACAGGCATTTGCCGACTATATAAATGAAACTAAGTCGGGTGCTTTCCCAAGCGAGGAGCATGGCTATAAGATAGATGATGAAGTTATGAAAAAGGTTATGGAGGAAGAAAAATGATTAAGCGCACAGGTTCTGTTGCTGAGGTAAGACAGCAGGTTAAGGAATGGAAAAAGCAGGGACTTACAGTAGGTCTTGTACCTACAATGGGTTATCTTCATGAGGGACACAAGAGCCTTATTGACAGAGCGGTAAAGGAAAATGACCGAGTAGTTGTAAGTATTTTTGTAAATCCTATTCAGTTTGCTCCGAATGAGGATCTTGAAAGCTACCCGAGAGATATTGAAAAGGATACAGAGCTTTGCACAAATGCAGGCGCAAGCCTTATTTTTAATCCTACACCTGAGGAAATGTATCCGAACGGCTTTTCTACAAATGTTGTAATGAATAATCTTACAAAGGAGCTTTGCGGCAAAACAAGACCTACCCATTTTGGCGGCGTTTGCACAGTTGTAAGCAAGCTCTTTAATATTGTTGCGCCGGACAGAGCATATTTTGGCGAAAAGGACGCACAGCAGCTTGCTATTATTAAGAGAATGGTAGCTGACCTTAATTTTGATATTGAAATCAAGGGTTGCCCTATCGTTCGTGAGGCAGACGGCCTTGCAAAAAGCTCAAGAAACACTTACCTTTCCGCAGAGGAAAGACAGGCAGCTTTGGTTCTCAGCAAGAGTATTGCTCTCGGCAAGAAAATGGTTGAGGACGGCGAACGCAACGCCAAGACTGTAATTGACGCTATGACCAAGTGTATTTCGGCAGAACCGCTTGCAAAGATTGACTATGTAAGCGTGGTAGACGCACTCAGCATTACACCTATTGATGAATACAAAGGCTATGTGCTTACAGCAATCGCCGTTTACATTGGCAAAACAAGACTTATTGATAACTTTATTGTTGATATTGACACACTGTAAGCGTGTTTTCGGAAAGGGAGAGGGTTATGACAGTTACAATGCTTAAAAGTAAAATTCATCGTGCAACTGTTACACAGGCTGAGCTTGATTATGTAGGCTCTATTACCATTGACGAGGCTTTAATGAAAGCGTCGGGTATTATGGAGTACGAAAAGGTGCAGATTGCCGATGTAAATAACGGTCAGCGCTTTGAAACCTATGTTATTGCAGGCGAGGAAGGCTCGGGCGTTATCTGTCTTAACGGCGCAGCGGCAAGATGTGTGCAAAAGGGCGACAAGGTAATTATTATGAGCTATGCTCAGATTGACAATACAAAGGCTTTTGAGCATAAGCCAAAGGTTGTGTTTGTTGATGATGACAACAAAATCACACGAATTACATCTTACGAAAAACATGGTCTTTTAAAGGATATGGAGGACTGAAATGTTTAAAGGAAAAAATATAATCCTTGGCGTAACAAGCAGCATAGCCGCCTATAAATCGGCAAATGTGGCAAGTGCGCTCGTAAAAAAAGGCTGTAATGTCAATGTGCTGATGACGCAAAACGCAACAAACTTTATTAATCCGCTCACCTTTGAGGAGCTTACAAAGCACAAATGCATTACAGATACCTTTGACAGAAATGTTCAGTATAATGTGGCGCATATTTCGCTTGCCACAAGTGCGGACGCATTTATTATTGCACCTGCATCGGCAAATGTAATCGGAAAAATTGCAAACGGCATTGCCGACGATATGCTCACCACCACTGTTATGGCTTGCAAATGTCCTGTTATTATTTCGCCTGCTATGAATACAAATATGTATGAAAACCCTATTGTGCAGGATAACCTTGCGAAACTTGAGCGTTTCGGCTACATTATAGTTCCGCCTGCCGAGGGCAGACTTGCCTGCGGTACAGTCGGCAAGGGCAAAATGCCCGATGAGCAGGTTTTGCTTGATTATCTTGAAAGAGTATTGACGGATAAGCAGGATTTCAAGGGCAAAAAGGTGCTTGTCACCGCAGGCCCTACTCAAGAGAGCATTGACCCTGTTCGCTACCTCACAAATCATTCTTCGGGCAAAATGGGTTATGCCGTTGCAAGGCAGGCAATGCTTAGAGGCGCAGAGGTTACTCTTGTGTCAGGCAAGGTAAATTTACCGCCTGTTCCTTTTGTAAAGATGATAAATGTTACTACCGCCGAAGATATGTATAATGCCGTAACGGCGGAATTTGACAACACCGATATTGTTGTAAAGGCGGCGGCTGTGGCTGACTTCAGACCAAAGCAGATTGCAAGCGATAAGCTGAAAAAGGCGGACGGAATGAACAGCATTGAGCTTGAACCGACAAAGGATATATTAAAAGAGCTTGGCAAAAACAAGAAAACTCAGTTTATATGCGGATTTTCTATGGAAACGCAAAATATGACTGAAAATTCAAAGAAAAAGCTCGACACAAAAAATCTTGATATGATAGTCTGCAACAATCTAAAGGTTGAGGGCGCAGGCTTTCAGGGTGACACAAATGTTGTTACCATTATTGACAAAACGAATACAACAGAGCTTGGTATAATGTCTAAAACTGAGGTTGCAGACAAAATTCTCGACAGAATTGCCGAGCTTAATAAATAATTAAAAAGGATAAGAATTTTTAGATTGGATGATTTTTATGCACGAGAAAATAGTTGAAATTCTCTCTCAGACAGAAGAATACATTTCAGGACAGGAACTTTCGGCAGAGCTGGGAGTTTCACGACAAGCCGTTTGGAAAGCGATAAATGCTTTAAAGGCGCAGGGCTATGTTATCGACTCCATAACTCGCAAGGGCTACAAACTGCTTGCCTATCCTGAACATCTTAACACATATGCAGTAAAATCACATTTGAATACCAAACTTATCGGTAAAAATCTTACCGTTTTGGATTCCGTAACATCTACAAATGATTATTTAAAAATACTTGGCGCAAACGGCTGTGAAAGCGGCACGCTTGTTGCATCAAGAGAACAGACAAATGGCAAGGGCAGACTCGGCAGAGTGTGGCAGACAAAGAAAGATGACGGCATAGCATTTTCTTTTCTGCTCCGCCCCGACCTTGCGCCTAACGAAATTACAGGTATCACTCCGCTTGCAGGTCTTGCGGTTTGCAAGGCAATAAAAGACTATACGGGCATTGACTGCAAAATCAAGTGGCCTAACGATATTATTGCAGGTCACAAAAAGCTCGTGGGTATTCTTACCGAGTTGAGTGCTGAGTTTTGCGCCGTTGAATACACCATTACAGGCATAGGTATAAATGTGGAGCATACAGAGTTTCCCGAAGAGATTGCCCATAAGGCTACATCAATATTCCTTGAAACAGGCAAGCATATTGACCGCAACGAATTTTTGGCGGTTGTTATTGAGTACCTTGAAAAGGAGCTTTTAAACAATGATTTAAGGCTCACAGAAAAGGCGCTTGAGGAATACACCTCGCTTTGCGCCACTATCGGAAGAAATGTCTGCTTTTTCAGAAATTCACAGCAGTTAAATGGAGTAGCTGAAAAAATTGACAATAACGGCGAACTTGTGGTAAGGCTTGAGGACGGTACTCTGCACACCATAAATTCGGGCGAAGTTACAGTGCAGGGAATCTATTAATTGGAGGAAGAGATGCCGATATACAGAATAGCCGACCTTAATATTGAGATAAATCCAAAATACGAAAAGACAAGGGAAATTCTTGCCAATTATATTACAGATGAAAAGACGGCGGATTTTTGTGTAGAGGCAAAGCAAAGCGAGATTGACAGGCTCACAGCAAACGGCGATATAGATTATATGGTTGAGAACAGCATAATCAACACTTTGGTGTGCGGAAAAATTCTCGACAGCTATGACGGACTTTTCTTTCACAGCTCGGCTTTAATGCTTGACGGCGGCGCTTATGTTTTTTCTGCGCCGAGCGGAACAGGGAAATCGACCCATACGGCGCTATGGAGAAAGCATTTTGGCGACAGGGTTACAATGATTAACGATGACAAGCCGATAATCCGCAAAAAAGACGGAGTTTTTTATGTTTACGGCACTCCGTGGATGGGCAAGTCAAATATAGGAGCAAATATATCTGCGCCGCTTAAAGCTGTATTTTTGCTTGAGCGTGACAGTAAAAATTATGCCGAAAAGGTGAGCGCAGGCAGGGTATTTGCAAAATTGCTTGAGGCAACGCTGATTTCACGCAAGCAGGATAAAATGTTGAAAATTCTTGAGCTGTACGATGAGATTTTTTCTGCGGTCGATTTATTTTCATTGCATTGCACAGTCAGTGACGAGGCGGTAATTGCGGCATATAACGCACTGCGTAAATAGCATATCGAAAGGAAATTACTATGGATTTTGAAAGAGTAGTATCTGTAAAGAATATGAGAGAAAGTGACGCACGCACCATAGCGGAGCGTACTCCCTCTGTCGAGCTTATGATGAGGGCGGCACAGGGCATTTTTGATAAGGTAAAATTTGCAGGAAAAACCTGCGTTGTGTGCGGCAAGGGCAACAACGGCGGTGACGGCTATGCGCTTGCGTGTATTCTTGCAAGACATTCTATGGAGTGTACAATTGTAAGAGTGGTTGACGGCTTTTCAAAGGACGGACTTTATTACTATCAGCTCGCAAAGTCGCTCGGGGTAAATGAAATGTCGCTTTATGAGGCAGGCAATTTTGAGGGCTATGATATAGTTGTGGACTGCTTGCTCGGCACAGGATTTTCGGGCAAGGTTGAGGGCGAAATGGCACAGGCAATTACACAGATAAATATGACGCCTGCCTATGTTGTAAGCGCCGACATAAATAGCGGAATAAACGGCGATACGGGGTATGGCGAGCTTGCGGTAAACTCAGACCTTACGGTTTCTATCGGCAGTCTGAAAACAGGACTTTTCCTTAATGATGCGCCGTACTATATTGATTCGCTCACAAATGCCGACATTGGAATAGAGCTTTTGCTTGATGAATATAAGCTGATAGATTACGATAACCTTGAGCTTTTTGAGGGTTATAATTCAGAGGTTTATACAACCGAGGAATTTATGGAGAAGTTCAATTATTCCCCCGAAACCTGCAATATCACCGAGGTTATTACAGAGATGAGCGCAAAAAGCAAGAAAACAATCGTTGTAAAAACCGAACATTCGGCGGTGATTGCAGATGTAAAATATGTGTATTTCTGCGCCGATTATATAAGAGAGTGATAAATGCTTTTATTTTGACTTTTGTATATTGCAAAACATAAGGGCGTATGATAAAATAGCTTTTGAAAGGAATTGATGTTATGCGAAATTTAATGCAGAAGTTTGCAATTTTTATGCAGGGCAGATATGGCACAGATAAGCTCAACAACAGCCTTTTTGTGTTGTTCCTCGTGCTTTGGTTTGTGAATGTATTTGTATTTGCACCGATTCCTACACTGATTATAGACGCTTTTGAAATTGCGATAATTGTTATTACGGTGTTTCGTACTTTTTCACGCAACATTGCAAAAAGAAGTGCCGAAAATCGTGCGTTTTTGCCTTTTTACAATGCGGTTACAGGTTGGTTTAAGCTCACATATAAAAAAATTCGTGACCGCAAGGAGTACCGCTACTTAAAATGCCCGATATGCAAGGCTCAGCTCAGAGTAAGAAATGTAAAAGGCAAACATAGAGTGCATTGCCCAAAATGCGGCAGTGAGTTTGATAAGAAAATATAAATAGAAGTTTTAGATTAGGTCAGCCTTTGAAAGGTTGACCTAATTTTGTTGAAAGTTGGGGTGGGGTAAGGCTTAACTCACTTTCGGTCGGGCGGCAAAGTAAAGTAAAAAACGAAACTTTCCCCTCAAAGTTAAAAGTTTGGTCAATCTTTTTAAAGGTTGTGGGTGTGGGCAACGCCCACAAAACTTTAAACTATTGCAAATTTTTGATAGCCAAACGGCTTGCCATTTGGCGGCTGAATATAACGGCGCAAGCCTTTAAAATTTGCGACAGCAACAAAGAAAAAGCCACGCCGCTCAAACTACTAATTTGCCACTTTTCGAGGGCAGATTAGCCACACACAAGCTTTTGAGTCCTTTTAGAATATCTATTCTCTACTAATGCTCAAGTGTAACTTTCTTGCTTTATGCCACTCATTACTCTTGACTTTTGTTTTATCATAAAGTCTTAAATAATCTAAAATTTAGTTATTCTATGATATGATTTCAACTACTTGTTTTTATTTAAAATCAGTGCGCTTTATAGTTTAATGGGCTCTGCCCAAACCCGCAACCCTTTAAAAAGGGTTGACCTGAATTTTAAATTTATAAAACCAAATTTTATGCATTTAACCACAATCTCCCCATTACCACATATATACAAAAATATATACATCATTCATTGAAATTAAAACAATTCTACATATAAAAATATACATTTTTTGACAAAAGTATTGACTTTTTTGCGGATAATAAATAGAATAGAGTTATATAAATATGAGAGGAATAAAATTATGAACGAAAATAATTATTATCAGCCGAACGGTGGCAACGCCCCACAGTATAACAACGGCTATCAACAGCAGAATAATTACAATCAGAGTTATGATAATAACTACAATCAACAGCAAAATAATTATAATCAGAGTTATGACAATAACTACAATCAGCCGAATAACAACGCATATGATCAGCCAACCTATGACAACGGCTTTGCACAAAATTATCAGAATACTTACCCACAGCAGAATGTTGACTATGCTCAGCAGAACTACAACGGCGGTTATCAGCAGCCTAATATTCCAACTCAGTTCCCCGGAGATTCCGAGGCTAAAGTTGCAATGATTACAGGTATTATAAGTCTTGTTGCATCAATAGTTGCGGTTATTATGTTTTGGACAGCTTTTATTTGTACAGGCTCAAGCTCATACGACAGCTACATGATGAGCGGCAGCACCGTAGTAGGATTTTATGTTGGTGTAATCGGTTCGGGCATACTTTCGGTAGCAGGTGTGGTTACAGGCATTATTGCTATCTTAAAGGCATCTAAATACAATAAAATTGCGGCTCAGACAGGTAATTATGCGGGCAAGAGCAAAGCTACAACAGGATTGGTATGTGGTGTTATCGGTCTTATAATTGCCGCACTCTCAATTATTTCTTGCGTATCGTGCTTTGGTTGCATAATGTGTGCGGTAGGCAATTTGGCATCTTATGCTAACTCAATGTATTATTAATTGCTTATTATAATGTTTAATACAGGGCAGTGTGCGTGTTTCACACTGCCTTATTATTTGGAGAGATACTATGTTTTCTACAAGAGAAACACTCGGCATTGAACTGCCGTACTACGGCTTTATGACAGGACTCGGCATACTTGCCTGCTTTCTTGTTATAAAGTTTATTACTATGAAAAGGCGCAAAAATATTGAGGGTTATCGCTATGTGATAATCGGTGTTGTGGGCGGAATATGCGGTTTTATTATGGCACATATCGTATTTGCAGTTGCTCAGCACGAAAAGCTGTATTTTGTGTTTACCCACCTCGACAGAGTTTTTAGCAGCTTTAAAATGTTTGCGCTCTATGCTATGGATATTTTCGGCGGAATGGTGTTTTACGGCGGACTTATCGGTGCGTGTATCGGCGCATATATAAGTATGAAAACGCAGCGGCTTGATGTACGCAGTTATTCCGACACCATAGTGCCATGTATTCCGCTGTTCCATGCTTTCGGCAGAATCGGCTGTTTTCTTGCAGGCTGTTGCTATGGAGTGGAGAGCGACTTTGGCTTTGTATATCGGCATTCGCTTATAGAAAGCGCAAACGGAGTGCGCAGACTGCCTATTCAACTTATTGAGTCGGGCGAAAATATTGTAATTTTTATTGTGCTTTTGTTTTTGCTTTGTAGGTGCAAAAATCTTAAAAACGGAATACTTATTTGGATATACGGACTTATTTATCCTGTTTTAAGGTTTATAAACGAATTTTTCAGAGGCGATATTTCAGAGCGTGGCTATTTTGGCGCTTTGTCAACCTCGCAATGGCTGAGTATATTTATTTTTGCCTTTTCTCTGTTTATGCTCATAAGGGATTTGCACAAAAGGGATGACAAAAATTTTCAATCTAATACTTAATTTTAATGGGCACTTTGCGGAGCGTTCTTTCAGAATTTAGAAATTATATATGTATTTGAGTATAATTTAGTGTTCGAAAGATAAATAAAAACACTGATTTGTATAGTTTCGTTGTGCAAAAATAACGAAAATGCAGGTATGCACAATGTAACTATTTTAAAAAATTAATATTTTATTGACAGTTTTGTGAATTTATGGTAAAATTAAATCAATCTAATAAAATCGAGAGGAAAATTAGGAGGATTTAATTATGCAGAATTCTAAAAACTTTGCAATCGCATCACTTATTTGCGGTATCTTATCAATCGTTTTGCCATGGATTCCTTATGGCTATATCTTTGCTATTGCAGCAGGTATTGTTGCTATTGTTCTTAGCGTAAAGGTTCGTAAGCTTAACGATGCTAACAAAGGTATGGCAACCGGCGGTCTTGTAACAGGCATCATCGGTATTGCTCTCGCCGGCGTTATTATGGTTTGTGCTATTTGTACAGCTTGTGCACTCGTTCAGACAGCAAGCTTACTTTCATAATTTGAAAACGCACTGGATTTCAGCCTCTTGTACACTGTGCAGGAGGTTGTATTTTTTGGAGAAAAACTATGTTTCCTACTTTTGAATTATTTGGCAGAGATATATCTATGTACGGCGTAGTGTCGCTTATAGGCATATTTGTGTGTGCAATATACATTTGCGGAAGTGCAAAAAAGCGTGGTTATGATGACAACGATTTTATTGTAATTTTGCTGATTTCAGCTATCGGCGTGCTTGCAGGCAGTCATATTTTATACGGTATTACCCGAATTGACCTCATTGTAAAGCTATTGTCGGATTTCGGAAAATATGTTCAAAGCTTTGGCGACTTTATAAATTGTATGGCAACTATTTTTGGCGGCTCGGTTTTCTACGGCGGACTGTTGGGCGGTATGGCAGCCGGTGCAATTTACTGCAAAAAGAAGAAATTTAACATTTCGGAGTATTCCGACATCATTGCTCCCGGCGTTCCGCTTTTCCACTTTTTTGGCAGAATAGGCTGCTTTTTTGGCGGTTGCTGCTACGGAATTGAGAGTAGCTTTGGCTATACTGTGCATGGCAATGAGCTTTTGTCATCGGTAAATGATGTTCAGCGTTTTCCCGTTCAGCTTTTGGAGGCAACGCTCAACCTCATTTTATTTATTGTTCTTGCAAGACTTTTGAGCAAGGGAGTGTTTAAGGGCAAGCTTTTTTCAATTTATCTTTTGTGCTATTCGGTAATAAGATTTTTTGACGAATTTTTGCGTGGCGACACATACAGAGGATTCCTTTTTGGTCTTTCAACTTCGCAGATAATAAGTATAATACTTTTTGTATGTTCACTTGTTTATCTTATTGTAAAATTTAAAAAAAGCAGACAAAACCAAACTTAATTTTAACGGGCACTTTGCGGAGTGCCTGTTTTTATATGTATTTTCCTATAATTCTTTGCGGTAAATATGCGTAATATATGAGTTCTTACTGTTGAATTTAGCAATTAATTATGATACAATAATCTATATATGCAATTACAAACTTAGTTTTGACAGATTACCGAAAGGGGTTTTATATATGTGCGGTATTTGTGGCTTTACAGGCGAAGTTATCGACAGAGATAAGGTCATTAAAAATATGACCGATGTCATCACTCACAGAGGACCTGACTCCGACGGTGTGTTTATGGACGATCACATCGCAATGGGTTTTCGCAGACTTTCAATCATTGACCTTGATGCAGGTCATCAGCCTATTTATAACGAGGATAAAACACTTGTCCTCACCTTTAACGGCGAAATTTATAACTATAAAGAGTTAAGAAAAGTTCTTATAGCAAAGGGACATAAATTTTATACAGACACCGACAGCGAGGTGCTTATTCACGGCTTTGAGGAGTGGAGAGAGGACTTGCTCTTAAAGCTCAGAGGTATGTTTGGCTTTGCAATTTACAACACTAAGGATAAGTCGGTTTTTGTTGCTCGTGACTTCTTTGGCATTAAGCCGATGCACTACACAATGATTGACGGCGAATTTGTGTATGCAAGTGAAATCAAGAGTATTCTTGAGCACCCTAAGTTTGTTAAGAGGTTTAACAAAAGAGCGCTTGATACATACCTTTCATATCAGTATGCTGTTCCGCCCGAAACTTTCTTTGAGGGTGTGTTCTGCCTTATGCCGGGTCATTATCTTTGGTATAAGGACGGCAAGGTTGAAACTACCCGTTATTGGGAGGCTCGATTTAATCCTAACGATGAGATGACAGAGGAAGAGGCTGTTGATTCTATCGAAAAGGTGTTTGAAAATTCTGTAAATGCGCACAAAATCGCAGATGTTGAGGTTGGCTGTTTCCTTTCAAGCGGTGTTGACTCAAGCTATGTTTCAACCTACTTTGCCGATCAAAAAACATTTACAGTAGGCTTTGACTTTGGCGAGCACTACAACGAAATCAGCTGGGCAAAGGGACTTAGCGAGAAAATCGGTGTTGAACATCACACACACCTTATCTCAAGCGAGGAATTCTGGGACGCAGTTCCTACTGTTCAGTATCATATGGACCAGCCGCTTGCAGACCCGTCTTGTATTGCACTTTACTTTGTATCAAGACTTGCAAGCGAGTATGTAAAGGTTGTACTTTCGGGTGAGGGCGCAGACGAATTGTTCGGCGGCTATACTTGCTACAATGAGCCGAGAGTATTTAAAATTTATCAGACAATCGTTCCGCATTGCATCAGAAAGGCTATCAGAGCCATATGCAAAAAGCTGCCTGACATAAAGGGCAGAGATTACCTTATCAGAGCGACAGACCCACTTGAAGAGCGCTACATAGGCAATGCCTTTATGTATGATTACAAGGAAAAGCGTGAGCTTTTAAAAGACCCTAACCTTGCAAGCCGTCCGCAGGACTATGCAAAGAAGTATTACTACCGTTGCCGCAGATATGACGATGTTACAAAGATGCAGTATCTTGACATTAATATGTGGATGGTGGGCGATATTCTCCTTAAAGCAGACAGAATGAGTATGGCTAACTCGCTTGAGCTTAGAGTTCCGTTCCTTGATAAAGAAGTGTTCAAGGTTGCGTCAACTCTCCCTACAAAGCTCCGTTGCAACAGACACAACACAAAGTACGCTATGCGTAAGGCGGCTGTTCGTCATATGCCTGAGGCTACCGCCGAGAAAGAAAAGCTCGGTTTCCCTGTTCCTACAAGAGTATGGCTCAGAGATGAAAAATACTACAATGTTGTTAAGACAAAGTTTAAGGGAGCAACAGCCGAGAAGTTCTTTAATACAGATATTCTTATTCGTTGGCTTGATGAGCATTACAGCAACAAAGAGGATAACAGCCGTAAGGTATGGACAATCTATGTGTTCCTTGTATGGTATGATATTTACTTTAACGAGGATAACGAAAAGGTAGAAAAGCCTGTAAATCACCTTGACGAGTTGAGAGCGATTGCAGAGGCAAGACAGGAAAAAAAGCTCAATGAGTTTGGCGAGGCAATTATGACCGAGGCCGAAAAGCTCGACAAAGATTATGACGCAACAAACTTTGGCATAGATAAATCGGCAAAAAAAGCTGAAAAAGAACAGGCAGAAGAAAAAGAACCTGTAAAGGCAGAAAAGCCTGCCGAGGATAATGTTGCCGAAGAGGTGAAAGCTGAAGAAAAAGCCGAGGAAAAACCTGAAGAGGTAAAAGCGGAGGAACCCGAAATTAAGAAAGAGGCTGAGCCTGAGGAAGTTAAGACCGAGGACGAGCCTGTAATTGAGGAAGAAGAGCCGCAGGAAACCGAGCAGGCTGAGGAAGAGCCAAAGGCAGAGAAATATGTGAATATTTCTAATCCTGATGATACAGAGGTTTATGAAGAACCAAAAAAGCCGAGCACTCCGCAGGAGGAGCTTGAAATGGCGATTGAGGGCATTGAAAAGCGCTCAAAATATCTTGATGAGCCTAATGTTATTTCAGACGAGGCGATTGACGAAATTGTAAAGTCGATTAAGTTCTTTGATGACGAGGACTAATTAAAATAAAATAAAAACATAACTGCCCGACACCACAAAAGCGGTTGTCGGGCAGATGATTATAATAAAATGGTTGTGTTTTAAATGTTGGGGTAAGATTAATTAATGGTGGTTTAACGCACAAAGTTATAGTTTTAAAAACTTAAAATTCAGGTCAACCCTTTTTAAAGGGTTGCGGGTTTGGGCAGAGCCCATAAAATAATAAAATTGCACTGAATTGAAATCTAAATAAACAGTTACAATTATATTATAGGATAACTAAACTTTAGATTAGTTAATACTTTAAAATAAAACAAAAGTCAAGACTAATAAGTGGCAGAAAGCAAGAAAGTTGCGCTTGAACAGTCTTAGAGAAAAGATATTCTAAAGGATGCAAAAGCTTTTGTGTGCGGCTGATTTGCCCTTGAAAAGTGGCAAATCAGTAGTTTGGTAGCGTGGCTTTTCTTTGTTGCTGTCGCAATTTTTTAGGCTTTCGCCATTGTGTTTAAGCCGCCAAACGGCAAGCCGTTTGGCTATTAAAATTTGCGATAGTTTGAAGTTTTGTGGGCGTTGCCCACACCTACAACCTTTAAAAAGGTTGACCAAACTTTTAACTTCGGGTGGATAGTTTGGCTTTTGCTTTACTTTGTTGCCCGACCGATAATTTGCTAACCCACATTACCCAACTTTTGATAAGAAACCAATAAAACAAAACAGAAAGATTTACACAATAACTCCAAGGCAGAGCATATTGAGCATTATGTTGTACTCGGGTTCAAAGTCGGAGAGAGGGAGAGGATTTTTGCCTTTGCCCATCTCAATAGTGAGCGCAGGACGGCGGAATTTTTCAATAAACCAATCCTTAAATCCACCGCCTGTTGCAATGTCCTCGGGCACTGATATATTGTATCCGCTTGCTTGCGACAAAACAGACGCAAGGCGAAAACTCATAACGGGTGTGTGCTTGCCGAATGAACAGTAAATTTCTCTGCCCTGACTATGAAAAGCAATGGCTCGGTCAAAGTTGTTGCGCTTGCAAAGGTTTGTGAGAGCCTTGGTTTCAGGCTCGCTTTCGGGTGCATTTCCGCCAAAACGAGTTGCGGACGGAGATTTTATATTCATACTCAGCTCACGATTTTTCAGCTCGTTCCACCCTGCGTTGAAATTGTGGTTTATGTCCACACCTCGTGCGTTTGCCTGCCAAACCTTGTTGCCTTTTGAGGCTTTGTCTACAAGAGATTTGTATTTGAGAGCGGCGGCAGAGCCATGGATTGCAATTTCCACACCGTCGGGATTTACGCAGGGCACAATCGTAAGACCTTTATCACGCAGAAAATCTCTGATTTTGTAGCGGCCCACAACGGAATCGTTTTGCATTGCGTCGGCACATTGCTCAAAAAATTTGAGTACAGCAGTAATGGTGAGATATTCCGAGCCGTGAAAGCCTGCGCAGTACAGCACTTGATTTTTTGTGTTGCCAATGTGCAGAACATCAATGCATCTTCCGCATACGCTTTTGCCTGCAAACGAGTGGTGCACAAAGCTGTATTTTTCGCAGATGCTGTTAATAATCTTTTTTCTTGTTTGGTAGTCGGGCATTACATTGTAGTCTGTCATAAAATTTTCCTTTCTGTTTTTTTCCTTAAATTAATTCAAATGAGGTATAAGTATGAAACTTTTTGAAAAGACCTTGAACAGCACTTCTGTTTTTGACGGCAGAATTTTGCATATCACCCTTGATGATGTTGAACTTGAGGACGGCAAAAAGTCCAAGAGAGAAGTTGTAAATCACCCCGGCGGAGTTACTGTTGCCGCACTTGACGATGACAATAATCTGTTTTTTGTAAGACAGTTCCGTTATCCGTACAAGGAGGTTGTACTTGAGCTGCCGGCAGGCAAACTCGAAAAAGGCTCAACTCCCCTTGAAAACGGCAAGCGTGAATTGCTTGAAGAAACAGGCGCTCAGGGATATTCGTATACTTCACTCGGTCAGCTCTATCCGTCCCCCGGCTACACCAACGAGATAATTCACCTTTATGTATGCAGAATAAAAAGCGAGGGCGAGAGCAAGCCTGACGAGGGAGAATTTTTGAATGTTGAAAAAATCCCACTCGACAAGGCTGTTGAAATGGTGCTCAACAACCAGTTGCCTGATGCCAAAACTCAGGTAGCCGTACTAAAAACAGCAATGCTGCTTAAAAGTGGAAAAATTTAACTTGCAGGTGCTCTGCAATTAAGGTATGAATAAATATATGCAAACTTTTTTTGAATTATTACCCGAAAAAGAAAATACATCTGTTGCACTCGGTTTTTTTGACGGACTGCATATCGGTCACCGCAAGGTTATAGGCGAGGCGGTAAAGGGCAATGAAAAAAACCTTGTGCCAATCTGCTATACTTTTGCACAAAGTCCGAAAAGTGTGTTGAAAAATCAGCCGCAAGAGGCGCTTATGAGCCTTGAAAACAAAAAAGAGGCGCTGTCCGAAATCGGAATACAGCACCTGTATATGTGCGACTTTAAGTCGGTGGTGGACATTGCACCACGAAAATTTGTTGAGGATATACTGATAAAAACATTTAAAGCCAAAAAGCTGTGCTGTGGCTTTAACTACACCTTTGGCAAAAACGGAGAGGGCAACACACAAATGCTCGCTGAAATTTGCAGGGAAAACGGCATTGAGTTGAAGGTTTTGCCGCCCGTTGAGGAGAAGGAGGGCGTTGTATCATCAACGCTTATCCGAGAACTTATAAAAGACGGAAGGGTGCGCAGAGCAAACGAGCTTTTAGGTTCATACTTTGGCTTTAGTGGCGAGATTGTGCATGGACAGCATCTCGGCAGAGAACTTGGCACTCCTACGCTCAATCAGTCACTTCACGAAGAACTTGTTGTACCGAAATTCGGTGTGTATGCGTCTTGCATAACCCTTGATGACGGCAGAAAGTTTTGCGGCGTAACCAATATCGGAGTAAAGCCGACAGTCGGAGAATTTGCCCCGTTGTGTGAAACATGGATGCCCGATTATAAGGGTGAGGAATTGTACGGCAGGGTGGCAGATGTGCGGCTTTTGGACTTTATAAGAGGAGAAAAGAAGTTTTCTTCGCTTGATGAACTGAAAAAAGCTATCTTTGATAACGCAAAGACAGCTAAAAAGATTTTTGCTGAAATAGCAGATTGTAATTAAAATTATAAACTTTTTATCTTAAACCACAAAACGGCTGTTCTCATTGAACAGCCGTTTTCATTATTACTCTTATTTTTTATTCTTTTTATATTTGCCTATTACATAAATCAGCACAAAGCCGAGCAGAAAAGCACCTACTACGCATTTGAACACAATACCGAGCACGCCGTCAAACATTGCTATGCCCGAAAAGCTGTTCATTGCATACCATACTGTCATAAAGGAGAAAAATCCGCCGATAATATAGCATAGCGAACCGAGCTTTTTTGCCGATACAAACATATACAGTGCGATTATCGCCCATAATATAAAGTAAAAGTTTTTAATAGTTTCCATTGTTAATCTCCGTTACAGTTTAAGATCCGGAATGTACTGCTTGATAATTGAAATTAATCCGACCTTTGGAGTATCTTCGTCGGGTAACTGCGGAAAGTCATATGCCGCATAGTCATTGCCCTCGATAATAGCAGGGCCGTTTTCGGAAATGCACACATCCCAACCGCAATATTTGAATTCGGGTTCTTCAAGCGCCGCATTCTTGACAAGCTCCTTGACCTCTTCACAATACGGAATCTTAAATCCCTTGAATTTTATTCCCGAATAGGGGTGTTCGTATGCAATGTCCATATTCGAGGTATGTCCGGGGCCTGTTACCGTTCCTGTATCAAGGTCAAAGTGGCAGGCAAATCCGCCGTTTTCAAGGTTGTCCACAAATTTGCCGTTGTTGCCTGTTTTGAACACAGCATAGAGAATGTTCGGCTTGCCGTCTACCACGAGGGTGGCAATTCTCAGACAGTTGATTGAATGCGGATAAATTTTTGAAACATCGGGATGTTGTTTTATTGCCTCTTCAAGTACACCGAATTCGTTTTCTTTGTCAAAAACATAATTATAAAATTCTTCGTCACTCTTGAAGTCAGCTTTAACAAGTCTTTCAATGCCCTTTCCGCACTCGCCGAATGCAGGCTTTGCAATGAATACATCCCATGGCTTTATAAACTCGCTGAACTGCTCAAGGGTTACCTTTTCGTCAACCACAAGAACTCGTCTGCCAAGATATTTTGCAAATCGTGTGTCAAATAATCTTTTATCGTTAAAAATCTCTGCGCTTGTAAGGTCATTTTGCATTAACATAAAGCGCTTGTTTTTAAAGCGTGTCATATATGTTTTGCGCTGGTCGGCTGTCATATTGTAGTATTCAAACAGAACATAGTCGTTGTATCCGGCTCTGTATTTTAAAAAGCAACCTACCATATCAAAGAAAATGCCGGCTTTGTTTTTGCCGGATTTTGTGTGAACAGTGTTAATTGCACCGGAAAGTTTGCCAAGGGTTGCTCCTGAACAAACTCTGAAAAAGTAACCAATCCCCATAGTAACCTCGAAAGTATGTATTTTGTTAAAAGCAGTGGCAAAAATATGCCGATTTATCAGATGAAAATTGTAATAGTCGATATAATACTTATTATAGTATATATTGCGGTAAAAAGTCAATATGAGTGACTGATTTGTGAAAAAGTTTTTGAAAAGTAAAATTTTTCTGATAAAACTCTTGACTTTTGCTGACTTTAAGATTATAGTATAAACATAAGAGTTAGCACTCACATATAGAGAGTGCTAAAGCAACAAAACGCAGGCAGAGAGGTGATACCTATGGAGCTTGCGGAAAGAAAGCAAAAAATTCTTTCGGCTGTTGTTGAAAACTTTATCAGAACAGGCGAGCCGGTAGGTTCAAAAACTCTGATAGATGAAACCAACCTAAAGGTTTCATCGGCTACGGTAAGAAACGATATGGCAGACCTCACACAAAGGGGTTATCTGATTCAGCCGCACACCTCGGCAGGCAGAATACCTACTCAGCAGGGATACAGATATTATGTTGACAATCTTATGCAGGTTGTGGCGGTGTCACAGCGGGGCAGAGAACTTGTGGAGGATAGGCTTTACAGAAATGCCGAGTCGCCCGAAAATATTTTAAAGTCAGCCGCAGATCTTCTTTCGGAGCTGACAGGACTTACCGCAGTTGCCACAACACCGAATTCCGCAGAAAGCAGGATTCACAAAATCAGCTTTGTGCAGACGGGTTCACATACAGCAATGGCTGTTGTAATTGCCTCAAACGGCATTATAAAAAATCAGCTGTTCAGATGCGAATTTATAATCACTCCCGAAATTCTTGAGATTTTCGATAAGGCACTCAACGAATTGTTTGACGGAGTAAAGCTTTCTTCGATAAATCGTCCGTTTATACAAACAGCGGCGGCAAGGTTTGGCGAGTTATCACTCTTTATGCCAAGTGTGCTTACGGCGATAAAAGATGCGGCAGACAAGGCAAACGAAGTCGGAATCTTTTTGAGCGGTCAGACAAAGCCGTTGTTTATGCAGAATGTAAATTTTCTTGCGGCAAGAAATGTAATTGAACTTCTTTCAAGAAAAGGAGATCTTGCAGGTGTTCTTACAAGCCTGCCGATAGGTACTTCGGTAAGCATAGGAACGGAAAACAGCCGCATAGAGCTTGCATACAGCTCGGTAATATCCTCAAGTTACAGCGTAAAGGATACACCGTCCGGTACGCTTGCCGTAATAGCTCCGATACGAACGGATTACGGCAGAGTGATTTCGATTATAGAATGTATAAGCGAATGTGTAAGCAAGATAATAAGCGAGCTTATAGAGCATTAACATAGAAAGGAAAGGTAATATGTCAAAGAAAAAAGAAGTGACAAAAGACGAAGCTGTTGTAAACGAGAATACATCCGAACAGACAGCTGAAGCGGTTACGGAAGAAATTGATGAAACTGCCAAAAAAATAGCTGAACTTGAGGAGGAGCTAAACTCACAGAAAGACAAATATCTTCGCCTTTGTGCCGAGTATGACAACTACCGCAAGCGTACAGCAAACGAAAAGCTTTCTATTTATGATGACGCAACAGCAAAGGCGGTTACAGAGCTTTTGCCGGTAGCAGACAGTATTCAGATGGCTATTACAAATTTAAAGGACGCCGATCCCGATATTTTGAAGGGCATTGAGCTTATTTCAAATCAGCTTGCAAAGTCGCTTGAAAAGCTCAAGGTTGAGCCTTTCGGTGCGCAGGGTGAGGAGTTTAATCCGGAAATTCACAACGCAATCTCAAAGATTGACGATGAGAATTTTGAAAAGAACTGTATTTCACAGGTGTTCCAGACAGGCTACAAAATCGGCGATAAAATTATTCGTCATGCAATGGTTCAGGTTGCAAATTGCGACTAAGACCTTTATATAAATAAATTAGTATAAAAGTAAAACAAATATATTCAGGAGGAATTCATTATGGCAAAGACAATAGGTATAGATTTAGGTACAACAAACTCATGTGTAGCAGTTATCGAAGGCGGCGAGCCGGTAGTTATTCCTAACGCCGAGGGCGCAAGAACAACTCCTTCCGTTGTTGCTTTCTCAAAAGACGGCGAACGTATGGTAGGTCAGGTTGCTAAGCGTCAGGCTATTACAAACCCTGACAAGACAGTTTCTTCTATTAAGAGAGAAATGGGTACATCATATAAGGTATCTATTGACGGCAAGCAGTACACACCACAGGAAATTTCAGCTATGATTCTTTCAAAGTTAAAGGCTGACGCTGAGGCTTACCTCGGTGAAAAGGTAACTCAGGCAGTTATTACAGTTCCTGCTTACTTTACAGACGCACAGCGTCAGGCAACAAAGGATGCAGGTAAGATTGCAGGTCTTGATGTAAAGAGAATTATCAACGAGCCAACAGCAGCTGCACTTTCTTACGGTATTGATAAGGAAAAAGACCAGAAAGTTATGGTATATGACCTCGGCGGCGGTACATTCGATGTATCTATCATTGAGATGGGCGACGGCGTACAGGAAGTTCTTGCAACAGCAGGTAACAACCGTCTTGGCGGCGATGACTTCGATAAGAGAATCATTGACTGGATGGTAACATCATTTAAGAATGAAACAGGTATTGACCTTTCATCGGATAAGGTTGCTATGCAGCGTTTTAAAGAGGCTGCTGAGAAAGCTAAGATTGAGCTTTCAGGCGTTACAACATCATCAATCAACCTCCCGTTCATTACAGCAGACCAGACAGGTCCTAAGCACCTTGACTTAACACTTACAAGAGCTAAGTTTGATGAGCTTACAGCTGATCTCGTAGAGGCTACAATGGGTCCTGTTCGTTCAGCTCTCTCAGACTCAGGCTTACAGATCAGCCAGATCGACAAGGTTCTTATGGTTGGCGGTTCTTCAAGAATCCCGGCTGTTCAGGAAGCTGTTAAAAAGCTCATCGGCAAAGAGCCGTTCAAGGGCATTAACCCGGATGAGTGCGTAGCTGTCGGCGCTGCTATTCAGGGCGGTGTTCTCGGCGGTGAGGTTGAGGGCTTACTTCTCCTCGATGTTACACCACTTTCACTCGGTGTTGAAACAATGGGCGGCGTAATGACAAAGATTATTGAGAGAAACACAACAATCCCAACAAAGAAGAGCCAGATTTTCTCAACTGCTGCCGATAATCAGACTCAGGTTGAAATCAATGTTCTTCAGGGTGAGCGTGAATTTGCAAGAGATAACAAGCAGCTCGGTTTGTTTGCTCTCACAGGCATTGCTCCTGCTATGCGTGGTGTCCCACAGATTGAGGTAACATTTGATATTGATGCCAACGGTATCGTTAATGTATCTGCAAAAGACCTTGGCACAGGCAAGGAACAGAAGATTCAGATTCAGAACTCAACTTCAATGAGCAAGGACGATATTGATAAGGCTGTTAAGGAAGCTGAGCAGTACGCTGCTGAGGATAAAAAGCGTCGTGAAGAGGTTGACGCTAAGAACGAGGCTGAAAACCTTGTATATCAGGCTGAAAAGCTCGTAAACGAGAGCGGCGACAAGATCTCTGAGGACGAGAAGAGCACAATCAATACAAAGTGCGCTGCCGTTAAGGACGCTATCGCTAAGAACGACAAGTCTATGATTGACGCTGCTAAGGAGGACTTACAGAAAGCTGTTTATGAAGTTTCTGCAAAGCTCTATCAGCAGGCAAACCCACAGGGTGCTCAGGGTGCAGCTCCACAGGGTGACCCACAGCAGGGCGCTCAGGGCGGCTCAAACGGAGATCCTAATGTATATGATGCCGATTTTAAGGATGTAGACGGCAACTGATAAAAAAGATTTATACAATGATTGACTTCATTTGTTTTTCTTGTTAAAATTTGTTGAAGGGGCTGTTTTTTGCAACGGCTCCTTTAGCACTGTATGGATTTTTGACAGCGTATAAATTCCTTATACGGCTGATAACGAGTTATTAAAAGGTGAGAAGAATGGCAGATAAAAGAGATTACTATGAGGTGCTTGGTGTTTCTAAGGGTGCAAGCGAAGATGAAATAAAAAAAGCATACCGCCAGTGCGCTAAAAAATACCACCCTGACCTCCATCCCGGAGATAAGGATTGCGAGGAGAAATTCAAAGAAGTCAACGAGGCTTACGAGGTACTTTCAGATAAAGATAAAAAGGCTCGCTATGACCAGTACGGTCACGCAGGCGTAGACCCTAACTTTGGTGCAGGCGGCGCAGGCGGTTACGGCGCTTATGGTCAGGGTATTGATATTGACGATATTTTCTCAAGCTTTTTCGGCGGATTTGGCGGCAGACGCTCAAACAATCCTAATGCTCCGAGCCGAGGCAGTGATGTTGAGGCGAGCATTTATATTTCATTTGAAGAGGCTGCAAAGGGATGTAAAAAGACCGTAAGCTATGACTGCGTTTCTACTTGTGACGAATGTCATGGAACAGGTGCAAAGCCCGGCACTCAGCCAAAGACTTGCTCGGTGTGCGGCGGCTCGGGCAGAGTTACAATCAGCCAGCGTTCACCTTTCGGAGTTGTTCAGACACAGCGTGCGTGTGACGCTTGTCACGGTAAGGGCAAGATTATAGACAGTCCTTGTCCTAAGTGCGGCGGTTCGGGCAGAAAGCGCAAGACCAAAACCGTTGATATTACTGTTCCGGTAGGTATCAAGGATCAGCAGATTCTTAATGTCGGCGGCAGAGGCAACGCAGGCTACAACGGCGGCCCTTCGGGTGACCTTCATGTATATGTAAATGTTCAGCCGCATCCTGTATTTGAACGCAGAGGCGACGATGTATGGTGCAATCTTCCTCTTACATTTGCACAGGCTGCTCTCGGCGCAGAGGTGGTTGTTCCTACTCTTGACGGCAAGGTTTCTTATCAGGTTCACGAGGGTACACAGCCGGGCGATGTATTTAAGCTTAAGGGCAAAGGTATTCAGCGTCTTAACGGCAGAGGAAAAGGCGACCAGTATGTGCGTGTAACCATTGAAGTTCCGAAGAATCTTAACGCTAAGCAGAAAAATCTTATAAAAGAATTTGAGGGCGTTACAAACGAAAAGAACTACGCACAGCGCAACAGCTTTTTTGAGAAAATAAAGAGAATGTTCAACGAATAATAACATTTAATAATATAAAGGGGCTTAACCTATGGAGTCTTGGACAGAAATAAAAATTGCGGTAAACGCAAAGGATATAGACAGGGCAGGCGACATTGCAAATGTTGTAGTGCCTTACGGAATTTATATAGAGGACTACACTGCGCTTGAGCAGGAGGTGCAGGAGATTGCACACATTGACCTTATAGATGAGGATTTGCTCAAGAAAGACAGGAACGTTGCCTATGTTCACATTTACCTTAAGCCTGATGTTTCTCCTAACGAGGCGGTGGCATTTTTATCTGAAAGGTATAATGCCGAGGGTATTGAGCATAAAATTGAATTGCTCGACTGCGCCGAGGAGGATTGGAGAAATAATTGGAAGAAGTATTTTAATCCGATTGCCGTCGGCGAAAAGCTCCTTATTCGTCCGAGCTGGAGAGATGATTACGATCCGCAGGGCAGAATTGTTTTAAATATTGACCCCGGTCTTGCCTTTGGTACAGGCAGCCACGAAACCACAAGACTTTGCCTTGAAATGTGCGAAAAGTATATGAAAAAAGGCGACAAAGTGCTTGATGTGGGTTGTGGCAGCGGCGTGCTCGGTATTGCGTCTTTGCTTATGGGCGCAGAGAGCGCAGTAGGTGTTGACATTGACGATGTTGCGGTGAGAACCGCCAAAGAAAACGCAGAAATCAACGGGGTGGCAGACCGCTTTACAGGAATTTGCGGCAGTTTTACAGACAAGGTAACAGGCAAGTATGACATTGTGCTTGCGAATATTGTAGCTGACGCAATTATGTTTCTTTCAAAGGGCGTAAAGGACTTTATGAAAGACGATGCGGTTTATATTATGAGCGGTATTATTGATACCCGTGCCGAAGAGGTAAAGGAATCAATCGGCAAGGATTTTGATATTATAGAAGAACACCTTGAAAAAGGTTGGGTGTGCCTTGCCGCTAAGGCGAAAAAATAAGGCGCAAAGCTCACTATGTGCTGTATTGTGCGGTATTTGCTGAACATTTGTCAAAAAACTGTCACAATGGCATGGTAAAATCTAAATAACTTTGATGCTCGGAGGCACGATTATGAAAAAAACAAATAAAAAGGATACAGTAAATCTGTTTTTCTCTGCATTCCTTATTCTCGCATTTGTAGTATGCGCACACTTTTTTGCAAACTTTGCACTCGGACAGAGCGAAGTCTTTTCAAATGTAATTCAGCTTTTTGTATATGCAGTATTCGGTCTGCTTTTGTTCTATGCAACAAGAGTAGGTGACGGCAAGCCTGTTAAGCGTTTTTCACCGCTTACATTAATTGTTATGGTGTTGCCTGCTTTATACATAATGATCGCAAGTATTGCAAGCGGTATGCCGCTTCACGATGCATTTGTAGTAAATGAGTCTTCACTCGGTCTTGTGGCAACACTCGCAGGTGTTGTATTTGGTTATGGCGTTCCCTATACATTCCTCAGCGGCTATGAAATGGCCGAGGACGAGGGCGAAAACAAGGAAAAGCTCGTTGAGGGCGGCGTTGAGGCTGACCTTAAGGCGGCTGACGAGGAAAGCTCACAGGAAACAACAGAAACCGTTGAAAGCGAAAATGACGGCGAGGAAAGCACAGAAGAATAATTTTGCTTTACTTATAAAATTAACAGCGACTTGACAAACTCGAGCCGCTGTTTTATTATTTAAGCGGTAGTAATTATTTGTTTGAATTAGCTTAAGAGGGTGAATTTATGGATGAAAAGGATAAATTTGACGGTATAGACGGCGAACAGGAAGAGACAGTGTATGTTGCCCGTCATGCAAGGCAGGACGAGGAAGAGGATAGATTTGCCGATGTTGAAAATTTTGATGTAGACAGCACCGAGCCTGAAAGTGTGCAGTACGGCACAGAGGGCAAGGACGATTACACAGACAGCTACGGCGACGATTTTAATTTTCAGTCGGTAGCAAGCAAAAAGCATATTCCGTCAGATAATCCGAGCAAGAGCAATAAGGATTACGGCGATGACTTTGACGGTCAGACAGGCGAGCACAGGCACGAGCATAAACGCAGAAAGCCGGATAATGATGACTATTATGTAAACGATTTTCATATTAACCACCATAAAGGCAAGAATAAAAAATCAAAAAAGAAAAACAATAAAGCCACATTAATTTGTATTGTGGTGGCTGTTGCGGTTATATTGGTTTGTGTTATTGCTTTTGTGTTGTCAAAGTGTTCATTCCAGAATAAAAAGCCTGAGACAACAACCGTACCGACAACAAAGGCGGCTATAACAACTCAACAGCCGACAACGGAGTATTATGAACCCGAAACTGAGCCTGAGTATGTTCCCGATTACACAGAGTATGAAGAGCCTACCGTTTCAGATGAAACCGAGGCTTACACAGAGGAATATACAGAGCCGTATACGGAGGAATACACAGAACCCGAAACATATGAGTCAACACCCGAAACCGAGCCTGAAACAGAGTATGTGGAGGACGAAACAACACAGATTGTATAAATAACTTTAAATAAACGGAGATGAAAAATATGGGATGTAGTCATGATTGTTCTTCTTGCAGTTCGGATTGCAAGTCAAAAAATCCCGAAAGTATGAGAGAAAGCCTTAACAAGTACAGCAGTGTAAAAAAGGTAATTGCTGTTGTGTCGGGCAAGGGCGGAGTAGGCAAAAGCCTTGTAACCTCAACTCTTGCGGTAACCTTTAACCGCCTTGGCAAAAAGGTTGCTGTTCTTGACGCCGATATTACAGGCCCGTCAATTCCAAAGGCTTTTGGCATAAATGAGAGAGCCAAAGGCAACGAATACGGAATTATTCCTGCGGTAACAGAAACAGGCATTGATGTTATGTCGGTTAATCTTTTGCTTGAAAACCCGACTGACCCTGTTGTGTGGAGAGCACCGGTTATTACAGGCACAGTAAAGCAGTTTTGGAGAGATGTTATATGGGAAAACGAGGACTATATGTTTGTTGATATGCCGCCGGGAACAGGCGATGTTCCGCTTACGGTTTTCCAGAGCCTGCCGATAGACGGCATAATTGTTGTGGCATCTCCTCAGGAGCTTGTTTCAATGATTGTTGAAAAGGCGGTAAAAATGGCAAATATGATGAATGTGCCGATTCTCGGACTTGTTGAGAATATGAGCTATTTTGTTTGCCCCGACTGCGGTAAAAAGCACAGCATTTTCGGCGAAAGTCATATTGATGAAATTGCCGAGAAATATAACACAAAGGTGCTTGCAAAGCTTCCAATCGACAGCGACCTTGCCAAGTGTGTCGACGAGGGCAGAGTAGAGCTCTTTGAGGGCAACTACCTTGATGATGCCGCACAGGAAATCGAAAAAGCACTTGCGTGAATAATAAATTATGACTTTGCGCAAATTTAAGATAAAATCTTATAATCGTTTTACGAAATGTTTTTCTGAAACATAATTTTAAAGCTAAGGCTCTTCTGAACGGAGAGCCTTTTGTTATGCACTTTAGCTAAATAAATTGTAATTTTATGCTTTATTATATCCAAAAATATGCTTGCATTTATATGTATCAAAATGGTATAATTATGCTGTTCTATGGAATGTAATTGATATAAAATTTGGAGGAACAGAAAAATGCACAGATGTCCGGATTGCGGAGAAAGATTTGAGGGTAATATATGTACCTTTTGCGGCAGACCCGTACCGCAAGAAGAATTAGAACAGGAAAAAGCCGTTCAGGAAAAATCCGACGAACAGGAAAATATAAATAATTCTGAAGAAGTGTCGAAATCTGCAGTTGAAAATACTGCTTTAAACAGTGCCGGTGTTCAGCCTGTAAACGAATACGCACAAAACGGTTACAGCACGCAGTCTGTAAACAACTATGCTCAAAAAAATTACAATTCACAGCATAGTTACGGAAACCCTAATTACAACAACAGCGCAATGCCGAGCGGTTATACTAATCAAAATCAGCCGTTTTCGGATGTTGTAAATGCCCGTGAAAAGAAAAAATCAAAAACAACTCTCATAGTTGTTCTTGTTATTGCAAGTGTATTGATTATCAGCCTTTGTGTTATCGGATATACCGTCATAACGAATGTAATCAAAAACAATAAATTTAATATGGGAACAGGTGAGCTTACGGGTGCGGATGACTCTGCTGCCGTTTCGTCCGTGAGTATGGATTTGGACGAAAACTCGTATTGCTTTTACACTGAAAACGATGACGGAACTGTTACAGTCACAGGTATTGACACCGTGGATTACTACAATGATTTTAAGGATGAAGTTGTAGATGATACTTACAATTTTTATTTTAATATTCCGAGTGAAATTAACGGCAAAACCGTAACTGCTATCGGAAAAATCAATCCGACCAATCCTCTTTCCTCGGGTACTCTCCATATTTATATTACAGTACCCGGTACAGTAAAGACAATACAGAGCGATACTTTTAAACTGTCGGAACATGTGCGTGAAATTACCTTTGAAGACGGTGTTGAAACTCTTGAGCCTGACGCTATTGTAGATTGCTATTCGCTTGATAGGGTTAATATTCCGGAATCGGTGACCGTTATAGGCGAGCATGCGGTAGGCTTTAATATTGCGGGAGATACATTTTCAGAGCCTGTCGGCAAAAGAGAATATACCCGTTCTCCGCTTACTTACATATACGCTAAAGAAGGCTCGGCTGCCGACAGATACGCTAAGGATAACGATTTGTACATTAAATATAACTGATGCTTTGATTAATCGTGAGCGTTTAAATTCTAAAGGCTTTTATCGAAAGTTGAGATAATTGCTTAGATGAAATTATGTAAAATAATAAACTTAAGGTTCTCTGCTGCGGAGAACCTTTTTGTTATGAAATTATAAAAATATAAAATATATTGCTTTTTATATGTAAATAAAAGCTATTGATTTTTGCATAAACAAAATGGTATAATTATGCAATAGTATGGCAAATATATTTTGCTTATTTAAGGAGAGGTATAGTAAATGAAATGTCCTAATTGCGGAAATGAAATCACAGGTAAGTTTTGCACAAGCTGTGGCACACCCGCTCCTGTCGAAGAGCCTGTAAAAGAGCAGGAAACTCAAACACAGCCTTCACAGTCGGATAATTTTGCAGCAAACAATTATAATTCCGAATCTGCACAGCAGAATGTTGCTGACAACAATTCACAGCCAAACAGCTTCGGTGCGGATAATTACAACACACAGCCAAACAATTTCGGCACAGATAATTTTAACGCACAGCCAAACAATTTCGGTTCGGACGCATATAATTCACCTTCGGGTTTTGGTGCCGACGCAAACAATGCACAGCCTGCACCACAGCCGTATCAGTATAATTCATCTGCTAATCAGCCAAACGGTATGCCTGTAAATAACGGTTACACAGGTCAGCAGTTTACAAATGTTCCTAACAACAATATGCCTAATCAGCCTAAGAAGGGCATGAGCGGCGGCAAGGTTGCGGCTATTGTAATCAGCGTTATTCTCGGTATCATAATTATTCTTGCTGTTGTTGTCGGTGTTGTAGCCTGCAACGCTTTTAAGGCTGTCGGTTCGGTTATTGGCGGCGTTAAGGAAGGCGTAAGCATATTTGTAGAAGATAATGAAAGCAAATACAACAGTGACAGCAGCGCTGAGAGCAGTGAAAGAAATTATGACAGTGCAAGCCATTTTTACTATCAGGAGATTAACGACGGCAGCGAAATTGAAATCACAGGCTATAATTATATGGACACATTTGACGAAACATTTACCGATAAGAATTTTGAAATCAGAGTTCCGAACGAAATTAACGGCAAGCCTGTAACAAGCGTTTGTGAGATATATGTTTATAATTATTCGAATATCGACACCGATGATTTGAATATGAAGCTTATAATCCCCGGCTCTGTTAAGAATATTGAGGGCTATGCTTTGTGGGGCTTAGAGGGCGTAACCGAAATTGTTTTTGAAGATGGTGTTGAAAGCATTGGAGACTATGCTGTTTATAACTGCAAGTATCTTAAAAAGATTACAATTCCGGAGTCTGTAACATATATCGACGATGTCAGTGTCGGATATTTAGATTTAAATGAAGAAAATGTTATTTCAAAAGACCTTGTTATTGTAGCAAAGAAAGGCTCAGCAGCCGAAAAATACGCTCAGGATAACGGCTTTAAGGTTGAGAATAACTGATTTGGCAAAGCTAAAAATTGATAACCTTTTATATAAAACTGCTCTCTGATTTGTCGGAGGGCAGTTTTTGCGGTATATGCAGAAAATTTTGGGGTAAAATAGTATCTGCCACAGCACAAAACTTGAAAATGTAAGTAAAAATGCCGTAAAATCGGGATAAAAATGCTTGACAAAATGATATTTGTTGGGTTATAATACTAAATTGTGGAGCAATGTGTAATTGCACCTTGCTCGCCAATCGGCTCTGCTTGTCAGAGCGGTTAATCAATTTCTTAATATTTTGGGAAGGAGGAAAAATATGCCTACATTTAACCAGTTGGTAAGAAAGGGCAGAGAGGTTTCCGAAAAGAAAGCTAAGGCTCCTGCACTCTTAAAGGGTTGGAACTCTAAGAAGCGTGTTGCTATCAATCAGAGCTCACCACAGAAGAGAGGTGTGTGTACAGCTGTAAAGACTGCTACACCTAAAAAGCCTAACTCAGCTCTCAGAAAGATTGCCAGAGTAAGACTTTCTAACGGTATCGAAGTTAGCTCTTACATTCCGGGCGTTGGTCACAACCTTCAGGAACACAGCGTTGTTCTTATCCGTGGTGGCCGTGTTAAGGACTTGCCTGGTGTTCGTTATCACATCGTTCGTGGTACACTCGACGCACAGGGCGTTGCAGGAAGAATGCAGTCTCGTTCTAAGTATGGCGCAAAGCGTCCAAAGGCAGGTAAATAAGGAATTGACATAACTTCGGCTTAAATTGATTTTAAGTTCTGCTATGCGGCAGGATTTCTATATATATGTATGGATTTCTTGTTGGCATACGGGAGTTTGTCGCTTTCGAGTACCTATGATATCTCAATTATTGTGAAGGAGGGAAGCAAAGTGCCAAGAAGAGGTTCTATTGCGAAGCGTGACGTATTACCGGATCCGCTTTATAATTCAAAACTTGTAACTCGTCTTATCAATAACATTATGTATGACGGTAAAAAGGGCGTTGCTCAGAAGATTGTTTACGGTGCATTTGAAATCATTGCTGATAAGACAGGTAATAACCCACTTGAGGTTTTCGAGCAGGCTATGGAAAATGTAATGCCAGTTCTCGAGGTTAAGGCTCGCCGTGTAGGTGGTGCCACATATCAGGTTCCTATGGAGGTTCGTCCTGAGAGAAGACAGACACTCGGTCTTCGTTGGATTTCAACTTACTCAAGAGCCAGAAATGAAAGAACAATGAAGGAAAGACTTGCAGGAGAGATTCTTGATGCTACTAACAGCACAGGCGGTGCTTTCAAGAAGCGTGAAGACACTCATAAGATGGCTGAAGCAAACAAGGCTTTCGCTCATTACAGATGGTAATTTTTATTACCGGAGTAATTTTTAGAGGAGGATTTTATGCCAAGACAGGTTTCACTTGAACAGACAAGAAATATCGGTATCATGGCGCACATCGATGCCGGTAAAACCACAACAACAGAGCGTATCCTGTATTATACCGGCGTAAACCATAAAATCGGCGAAACACACGATGGTGCTTCAACCATGGACTGGATGGTTCAGGAGAAAGAGCGTGGTATCACAATCACTTCTGCTGCAACAACAGCATTCTGGTTCGGCAGCAAGCATCAGTACAAGAAACACAGAATCAACATCATTGATACACCTGGTCACGTTGACTTTACTGTTGAAGTTGAGCGTTCACTTCGTGTACTTGACGGTTCTGTAACAGTTCTTTGTGCTAAGGGCGGCGTTGAGCCTCAGTCTGAAACCGTATGGCGTCAGGCTGATAACTACGGTGTACCAAGAATGGTTTACGTAAATAAAATGGACATTATGGGTGCTAACTTCTACCATGTTGTTCAGATGATGAAGGACAGACTTAAATGTAACGCTGTTCCGATTCAGCTCCCAATCGGTGCCGAAAGCGACTTTACAGGTATTATCGACCTCGTTACTATGAAGGCCGAGATTTACCACAACGAAGACGGTACAGATTACAGTGAGGAAGAGATTCCTGAGAATATGCAGGATCTTGCTAACGAGTATCACGAGAAACTCATCGAGTCAGTTGCTGAGCTTGACGAGGATCTTATGGAGAAATACTTCGGCGGCGAGGAAATCTCTATTGATGAAATTAAGAAGGTAATCAGAAAAGCTACAATCGACAATACAATGGTTCCTGTAACTTGCGGTTCTTCATACCGTAACAAGGGCGTTCAGATGCTCCTTGATGCTATTATCGATTATATGCCGGCTCCAACTGATGTTCCTGCTATTAAGGGTACAGACCCTGATACAGGTGACGAGGTTGAAAGACATTCTTCTGATACAGAGCCATTTGCGGCTCTCGCATTTAAGATTGCTACTGACCCATTCGTTGGTAAGCTCTGCTTCTTCAGAGTTTACTCAGGTGTTGTAAATGCAGGTGACACAGTTTACAACTCTGTAAAAGACAACAACGAGCGTATGGGCAGAATTCTTCAGATGCACGCTAACGACAGAAAAGATATTGACTGCTGCTATGCAGGTGATATTGCTGCTGCTGTTGGTCTTAAAAATACAACAACAGGTGACACACTCTGCGACGAAAAGCATCCTGTAGTTCTTGAGTCTATGGAGTTCCCGGAGCCTGTTATCAGAGTAGCTATCGAGCCTAAGACTAAAGCCGGTCAGGAAAAGATGGGTATTGCTCTTGCAAAGCTTGCAGAAGAAGACCCAACATTCCGTGCTTATACTGATGAAGAAACAGGTCAGACAATTATCGCAGGTATGGGTGAGCTTCACCTTGAGATTATCGTTGACCGTCTTCTCCGTGAGTTTAAGGTAGAGGCTAATATCGGTGCTCCGCAGGTTGCTTATAAAGAAACAATCCGTAAAGAGGCTTCTGTTGATGAGAAGTATGCTCGTCAGTCAGGTGGTAAGGGTCAGTACGGTCATGTTAAGATTAATGTATTCCCTAACAAGGACAAGGGTTACGAATTTGTTAATAACATTGTCGGCGGTGCTATTCCTAAGGAATATATCCCGGCTGTTGACCAGGGTATTCAGGGCGCAATGCTCAGCGGTGTACTCGCAGGTTACAATGTAGTTGACGTTAAGGTTGAGCTTTATGATGGATCTTACCACGAGGTTGACTCATCAGAAATGGCATTTAAGATTGCCGGTTCTATGGCATTCAAAGAGGCTATGAGAAAAGCTGATCCTGTTCTCCTTGAGCCTATCATGAAGGTTACAGTTATCGTTCCTGACGAATACCTTGGTGATGTTATCGGCGACCTTAACTCTCGTCGTGGTATGATCCAGAGTATGGAAGCTGAGAACGGTGCACAGAGAGTAACAGCTCATGTTCCGCTTTCTGAGATGTTTGGTTATGCTACTGATATGCGTTCTAAGACACAGGGCCGTGGTCAGTATGTAATGGAGCCTGACACATATGCAGAAGTTCCAAAGAACATCGCTGAAAAGATTATGAGCGAGAGAGCTAAGAAGGACTAATAAATCCTTTTTGCTGAATATATAAGGTTTTTTATAAAAACCTCTTGATTTTTTGTTAATTTGTTGATACAATAGCATTAAATCTATTGTAATGTAAATTACAATGAATTACCATATTTAAGGAGGAAATTTCCAATGGCAAGAGAAAAATTTGAAAGAAATAAACCCCATGTAAACATTGGTACAATTGGCCACGTTGACCATGGTAAAACAACACTTACAGCTGCAATTACAAAGGTTCTCAACTTAGAAGGCGATGCTGACTTCGTTGATTACGCTAACATCGATAAGGCTCCTGAAGAGAGAGAGCGTGGTATCACAATCAACACAGCTCACGTTGAGTATGAGACAGAAAAACGTCACTATGCACACGTTGACTGCCCAGGTCATGCTGACTATGTAAAGAACATGATCACAGGTGCTGCTCAGATGGACGGCGCTATCCTCGTTGTATCTGCTGCTGATGGTCCTATGCCACAGACAAGAGAGCACATCCTTCTTTCTCGTCAGGTAGGTGTACCTTACATCGTAGTATTCATGAACAAGACTGACCAGGTTGACGATCCTGAGCTCCTCGAGCTCGTAGAGATGGAGATCCGTGACCTCCTCAACGAGTATGACTTCCCAGGCGATGACACACCAATCATCAAGGGTTCAGCTTACCTCGCACTCACAAGCGATTCTAAGGATCCTAATGCTCCTGAGTATGCTTGCATTCACGAGCTTATGGATGCTGTTGACGAGTTCATCCCAACTCCTGACCGTAAGGCTGACCAGCCATTCCTTATGCCTGTTGAGGACGTATTCACAATCACAGGTCGTGGTACAGTTGCTACAGGTAGAGTTGAAAGAGGTCAGATCAGAACTTCTGAGGAAGTTGAGATCGTTGGTCTTACAGACGAGAAGAGAAAAGTTGTTGTTACAGGTCTTGAGATGTTCAGAAAGACTCTTGACTATGCTGAGGCTGGTGACAACGTAGGTGTACTCCTCCGTGGTGTTCAGAGAACTGACATCCAGAGAGGTCAGGTACTTGCTAAGCCAGGTACAATTCACCCACACACAAAGTTCCGTGGTCAGGTATACGTTCTTACAAAGGACGAAGGTGGCCGTCATACACCATTCTTCAACAACTACCGTCCACAGTTCTACTTCAGAACAACTGACGTTACAGGTACAATCTCACTCCCAGAGGGTACAGAGATGTGTATGCCTGGCGATAACGTTGAGATGGATGTTGAGCTTATCACTCCAATCGCTATCGAAGTAGGTCTTCGTTTCGCTATCCGTGAGGGTGGTAGAACAGTTGGTTCAGGTGCAGTTATCGCTATTAACGAGTAATTCACTTTGAATTTATAACACTTTCTTAAATAATTGAGCCGATTCGCAAGAGTCGGCTCTTTTTGTTTTGATTAAATTGCATAAACGGAAAGTATTTGTGGGCTTTGCCCACACCCACAAACTTTGAAAAGGTTGACCAAACTTTTCAAATTGTTTAATCACAACTGTGTGATAATTCAGTCTAAACTGTGCATTAATCATAATTTCAATTATTTATTTAATTATAAACTTAAAATGCAATATTTTATGTAATAATAAAAATATATTGCTTTTATTATTTCAAGACAGTATAATTAAAAAGAATAGGGTTTTTACGGATAAAAACTCAAAAAAGAGAAAGAGGAATCAAAATGGATAAAAACAACGGCGCAATCTATGACGCCCGCAAACTTGGCAAGCCAAAGATGATAATTCTTGGTATTCAGCATATGTTTGCAATGTTTGGTGCAACAATTCTTGTTCCGATTATCACAGGACTTGACATCTCGACTACTTTGCTTATGGCAGGACTCGGTACTCTGTTGTTTCACTGCATAACAAAGTTTAAAGTACCTGCTTTTCTCGGTTCTTCATTTGCTTTTCTTGGCGGTTATGCCGCTATCAAAGCGCTTGCACCCGATGACCCTAACAGTATGTTACCGTATGCCTGCCTTGGCGTAGCGTGTGCAGGACTTGTCTATTTTATCCTTGCCGCTATCATTAAGGCAGTTGGCATTGACAAGGTTATGAGATTTTTCCCACCTGTTGTTACAGGCCCTATCATTATCGCAATCGGACTTGGACTTGCTCCGTCTGCTGTATCTAACTGCACAACCAACTGGCTGCTTGCCGTTGTTGCACTTGCGGTAATTGTTGTGTTCAATATCTGGGGCAAGGGTATGGCAAAAATCATTCCGATTATTCTCGGATTGCTTATTTCTTACGGTGTAGGACTTGTCCTTTACTTTATTTCGCAGGCAAACCCTAACCTTATTCAGAATGTACCGTGGTTATTCTCAGGCGGTGCAGATGCCAACGGCGTTTATCAGCCGATTTTCGATTTTACAAGCGTAAACACTATTTGCGATAATATTGCTAAGGGCAATATTTTTGGCAGTGAAGGTCTTATCGGTATTCCGATTCATTGGGAGAAAACCGTATTCGGCGGCATTGACTATTCTAACACCGCTCTTATCGCATCATCAATTATTGCCATTGTTCCTATCGCATTTGCTACAATGATGGAACATATCGGTGACATTTGCGCTATCGGTTCTACAACAGGCAACAACTACATTCAGGACCCGGGTCTTCACAGAACACTTACAGGTGACGGTATCGCAACAACCGTAGCGTCACTTTTCGGCGGCCCTGCAAACACAACTTACGGCGAAAACACAGGCGTTCTTGCGCTCACAAAGGTTTATGACCCACGAGTAATCAGAATTGCCGCTTTCTTTGCTGTCGGTGTTTCATTCTTCCCGATTGTATCTGCAATCATCGGTTCAATTCCAAGCTGTATTATCGGCGGTATCTCATTCGTTCTTTATGGTATGATTTCAGCTATCGGCGTAAGAAATGTTGTTGAAAACAAGGTTGACTTTACAAAGAGCCGTAACCTTATTGTTGCTGCTGTAATTCTTGTATGTGCGCTCGGACTTTCAAGCGATACAGTAAGCTTTGCAATCGGCAGTGCTACAATCACACTTTCACCGCTTGCCGTTGCTTCAATCGCAGGTATAGTTCTTAACGCAATTTTCCCCGGTAAGGACTACAAGTTTAATTCTGCAAATGCATCTGATGCGGCAAACTTTGAAAAAGAAGTTGAACCGAAAGCAGATAAAAAGTAATTAAAAGTTTGACATTCACAGCGAGGTGAATTACTATGGTATGTAAAAATTGCGGTGCAAATGTCGGCAGTGAATACAGACTTTGTCCGTATTGCCGCTCGGAACTTGAATATCCCGAGAGCAAAGCCGCACCACAGCCGATTATTATTCAGAATGTGATAAACAATGTAAATCCAATTAATTCAACACCGTATGTTGAATACGAAAGGCACAGCAAGAAAGATAAATCAGTGGCTTTAATTCTCTGTGTAGTGCTTGGCATGCTTGGCGGTCATTGCTTTTATGCCGGTAAAATCGGTATGGGCATTTTGTATTTGTTTACCTGCGGACTGTTTGGCTTCGGTTGGATAGTTGATATTATCAGAATTGCGACAGGCTCATATAAAGACAGCAAGGGATTACCGATAAAATAAGGCGGCGACATATGCGCATATTAAAAATACTTCTTAACATAGCTATTATTACTTGTGATATTGCAATAATAGTGTTAATTCTGAAAAAGCGGAAGAAAAATTAATAATTGCACTGAAATGGCTGAATACCGAGTATTGTTAGCGCAATGCTCGGTATTTTTGCTTTTGTCAATAGTTGGGTAAATAATGGTTTAGCACACAAAGTTTAGTTTAATAAATTTAAAATTTAGGTCAACCCTTTTTAAAGGGTTGCGGGTTTGGGCAGAGCCCATAAAACATTAAAAACACACTGATTTTTAATAAAAACAAATGGTTGAATTTATATCATAGGATAAATAAACCTTAGATTGTTCAAGACCTTAAAATAAAACAAAAGTCAAGATTAATAAGTGGCAGAAAGTAAGAAAGTCACACTTTAGCGGTCTTAGAGAAAAGATACTATAAAGGATGCAAAAGTTTGCGTGTGTGGCTAATTTGCCCTTAAAAAGTGGCAAATTAGTAGTTTTAGTAGCGTAGCTTTTCTTTTTGTTGCTGTCGCATTGGCTCTCGCCATTATGTTCAATCCGCCAAACAGCAAGCTGTTTGGCTATCAGAATTTGCAATAACATAAAGTATTTGTGGGCGTTGCCCACACCCACAACCTTTGAAAAGGTTGACCAAACTTTTAACTTCGGGACGGAAAGTTTTGCTTTACTTTTTTGCCCGACCGATAATTTGCTAAACCACAATTTTTAACATTGCCAATACAAATTGTTAAAAACTTTTTTGATTGCAAAGTCTTTTTTCGGCTGTTGCCCAATTTACCACCTTGATAAAATCGTCAATGTAAGACTTGCGGTCGCTGTAGTGCTTTAGGTAGTAAGCGTGTTCCCAGACATCAATGTTAAGTATCGGTACAAGACCTCGGCAGAGCGGAGTATCCTGATTTTTGGTGGTGATAATTTTCAGCTTTTTGCCGTCATATACAAGCCACGCATAGCCTGAGCCGAAAACAGACATAGCGGCGGCGGTAAACTCATTTTTGAAATTTTCAAAACTTGTAAAGTTCTCGCTCATTTTGCGGTGAAGTATCCCTCGCTCAAGTCCTCGGCAGTCGGGACTCATACCGTTAAAATAAAATCTATGGTTATACACACCGCCTGCGTTATTCAGCACATCTCTGCGTTTTTCTTCCGGAATACGGCAGGAATTTTTTAATATTTCCTGCAAACTCAATTTTTGAAGCTGTCTGCATTCGCTCATCAGCAAATTTAACTTGTCAATATATGCTTGCAGGTGTCTGTCGTGATGCAAAATCATTGTTTTTTCATCAATGTACGGCTCAAGCGCATTGTATGGATAGCGCAACGGCGTGTTTACAAACGGGTATTTATTGTCCATAGCAAATCATCCTTTCAGATTATTTTATGCCTCAGCATTGCTATAGTTACCGGTTGAGTATGTAAAAATGATTTTTTATTCATATAATTGAATTTATGAAATGTAAAAAAAGTTGAAAAACGGCGTATGTTCTGTTATAATGTAAAATAGCAGTAAATTTTTTTATTTTATTGATAATGAGTTTATATGTGATAATAATAAAAGCAGGAGGTATTGCTATGGTTAAAGAAATTGTTGCAGAAGAATTTGAATCCGAAGTTCTTGGCGCAGATGTGCCTGTGCTTGTTGATTTTTGGGCAGAGTGGTGCAGTCCTTGCAGAATGATGGGTCCTGTTTTTAAGGAGCTCTCTACAGAGATTGGCTCACAGATGAAATTTTTTAAGCTTAATGTGGAAACCGAGCGTCAAGTTGCCGATTACTACGGTGTTATGAGTATTCCTACACTTATCCTTTTTAAAAACGGTGAAGAAGTGCTCAGACTTACGGGTCTTCGCAAAAAAGAGGCTATGCTTGAAGAATTAAAGCCGTATTTAAGCTGATGAGCATAAAAAATTACAAGGTAGCCGCTGCACTTGCAATATTTTGCACTTTGCTTTGGGGTACTGCGTTTCCGTTTATAAAGGTTGGTTATGCCGAGTTTGGCATAGCCGCAAATGACATAGGCTCTAAGCTGCTTTTTGCAGGTGCAAGGTTTACCCTTGCAGGAATAATGGTGCTTTTAATCTTTTTAGTCAAAAACAAGCGATTACCTAAAATTGAGAAAAGCGGCATTTTGCCCGTTATGCTGCTCGGCTCTGTGCAGACTTTCGGGCAGTATATTTTTACATATATCGGCATAGGATTTACAAGCGGTGCGAACACTTCGGTTATAACCGCCTGTGCAACCTTTTTTACTGTGCTTTTTGCTCCGCTGTTTTTTAAGTCGGACAAGCTCAATGTTTGTAAAATTATCGGTTGTATTCTCGGCTTTTGCGGAGTTTTGTGTGTAAACAGCGGCGGCGGTGTAACTGCCGACATGCTGTTCGGCGATTTTATGATATTGATGTCCACCTTATCGGCGGCAGCAGGTAATTTTATTTCTAAGGGCATAGTTCGTGACCGAGAACCGATTTCGGTCACGGGTTTTCAGCTTTCGTTTGGCGGAATACTGCTTTTAATTGCAGGATTTATAGCAGGAGGCAAACTTAACTTTTCAAGCATAAAGGCATTGCTTGTGCTTTTTTGGCTTGCTTTTGTATCAGCTGCCGCTTTTGCGATATGGACGGCTTTGCTCAAACACCACCACGCAAGCAGAATTTGTGTGTTCAATTTGCTTGTGCCTGTGTTCGGCACACTGCTGTCGGGAATTATGCTCGGCGAAAGCGTGTTCGGCATAGAAATGATTGTTTCTGTGGTGCTGATTTGCGCAGGAATATTTATATCTAATATGCAGATAAAAAAGAGGTGTGAGCGGTGAAAATTCAAGGTGTAATATCTGATATGGACGGAGTTATTCTCGACTCCGAAAAGCTCTATGTTCGCTTTTGGTGCGAGGCAGGAAGATTTTACGGATTTCCCATGGAGGAAAAACACGCACTTTCAATCCGAAGTATGGCTCGGCCGCTTGCATCAGCTAAGCTCAAGGGAATATTCGGCAACGGTTTCGATTATGAGGCTGTGCGCTCAAAAAGAGTTGAGCTTATGGACAGTTATGTTGAGAAAAACGGTATTGAGTCAAAGGACGGGGCAAAGGAACTGCTTGAGTTTTTAAAAGAAAACGGCTATAAGGTGGCGCTTGCAACGGCAACTCCGCCTGAAAGGGCAGAGCGGTACCTCAAGGCTCACGATTTATATAAATATTTTGATGTTACGGTGAGTGCGTCAATGGTAAGCGTTGGCAAGCCTGCACCCGACATCTACCTCAAGGCGGCGGAAATGCTCGGACTTTCTCCGCAAAATTGCGTTGCGCTTGAGGATTCTCCAAACGGCATTAAATCGGCAAGCTCGGCAGGCTGTGTAACAGTAATGGTGCCTGACCTTGACAAGCCGAGTAATGATATAATTCCGCTTTTGCACGGTGTTGCAGACGGACTGAGTGATGTAAAAAGGATTTTGAGGGAGCTTGAGGATTGTAATATACAGTAACCTTGAGCAATTGAGCAAAAAAGAAGAAGGGATTGAACTCGATGGATTTTCTACAAATGCTGAATGACTTTTTTACAAAGTTTGACAACATTTTATGGGGCGTGCCAATGATAGTGATTTTGCTTGGCGCACACATTTATATGACCGTCAGAACAAAGTTTGTTCAGCGCAAAACATTTAAAGCGATTAAACTTTCTGTAACAAAAGACCCTGATTCAGACGGCGACATCAGCCCGTTTCAGGCGCTTACAACAGCACTTGCCTCTACAATAGGTACAGGTAATATTATCGGCGTAGGTACGGCTATTGCACTTGGCGGTGCAGGTGCGGTGCTTTGGTGCTGGATTTCAGGTGTGTTTGGCATTGCCACAAAGTATGCCGAGTCGCTCATTGCGGTTAAATATCGTGTAAAGACACCAGACGGCAAGATGCGTGGCGGAGCGATGTATGCCATTGAAAACGGCGTATCTAAGAAAACAGGAATTAACTTTAAGTGGGCAGCGGTATTGTTTGCGGTATTCGCATTGTTTGCATCTTTTGGCGTAGGCTGTGGTGTTCAGACAAATGCTATTGCAAAGATTATGGATACAACCTTTAATCCTGACAAAACATATATGCTCCACTTCTTCGGAATGGATATTTCGACGGTTGCGCTTATTTCGGGTATTGTAATTGCAATCTGCGTTGCTCTTGTTATTTTCGGCGGTATTAAGTCTATTTCAAGAGTATGCGAAAAACTCGTACCTCTTATGGCAATACTCTATGTTATCGGTTGTATCATTATTTTATCAATTAACTTTGATGTGCTTTGGCAGACAGTTACACTTATTTGCGAGTCGGCTTTCAGCTTTAAGGCATTAGGCGGCGGACTTGCGGGTACAGGCATTATGATTGCGGCTCGTTACGGTGTTGCAAGAGGTCTTTTCAGCAACGAATCAGGTATGGGTTCTGCTCCGATTGTTGCATCTGCAGCCCAGTCAAGAAACTCGGTTCGTCAGGCGCTTATTTCATCGACAGGTACATTTTGGGATACTGTTGTTGTATGTCTTATGACAGGACTTGTAATTGTAAGCTCATGTATTAAAAATCCTAACATAGATACAGTATCTATCGAGGGCGGCGAACTTACATCTGCCGCATTTGCACAGATTCCGTACATAGGCACACCGATTCTTGTTGTCGGTATCGTATTGTTTGCATTTTCAACAATTCTTGGTTGGAGTTACTATGCCGAGAGCTGTGTTGATTATCTTTTCGGTCCAAAGGGAATTATCCCTTACAAGGTGCTGTTTATAGTTATTCTTCTTATTGCTCCGATTACATCTCTTGATATTGTATGGACAATGTCGGATATTTTTAACGCTCTTATGACATTGCCGAATATATTTGCAATGGTGGTGCTCGCACCTGTTATTACAAAGGAAACAAATTATTATCTCTACGGCAACAGACTTGATGAGTACGATAAAACGCCTGTTCCGTTTGTTAAAAGAAGAAAGTAAAATTTTGCCCGACTTTAGCGTTAGTAAGCTAAGGTCGGGTTTTTGATTTACAATAAAGATATAAAAGCCTGACACTGCGTGATTTGTGGTGTCAGGCTTATTCTTACTGTTTTAAAACCTAAATAAAAATGTGGGAAACGCAGAAAATAGACAGAATTTTCCATTTTGTGCAATAGTAGAATTTCGGTTTTGACCAAAACGCACATTTAAAAAAATAAGCTGTTTTATTATAAAAACAGTGCTTAATTAACAAGCGACAAGCGAACAGTAGTAATATTACCATAAAAATTATTTTATATATACAAATAAATGTATTTATTACGGCAGATTACACAAAGAAATGAGCAATTACTTGTGCAAGCATACAAATGTTTAAAAAACAGAAAATAATGCTTGAAATCAACAAAAAGATGTTGTATTATATAGGTGTCAAATAAATAACCGCTTTGAGGCGGAATAAAAAAAGGAGACTTAAATATGCATGCTTTAAAAAGATTCGGAACAGCTTTCGGTGGCTACAAAATGATGGACAACTATCCTGTACCTGAGTGCGGACCTGATGATATTATTCTTGAGATCAAGGCCGCAGCAATTTGCGGTGCTGATATGAAACACTGGGGCGTAGACAATGGTTATGATGATACAAACTGCGAGGGACAGCAGCAGTCAGTTCGTGGTCACGAGTTCGCCGGCGAGATCGTTAAAGTTGGTGAAAATGTAAAAGACTGGCATGTTGGGCAGAGAGTTGTATCAGACAACAGTGCTCATGTATGCGGCGTTTGCCCGGCTTGTGAGAGCGGCGATTTCCTTTGCTGCGAGCACAAGGTAAACCTTGGACTTGACAACAACACATGGGGCGGCGGTTTCTCAAAGTACTGCAAAGTACCGGGTGAAATTCTTGCAATTCATAAGCACGCAATCTGGGAAATTCCTGAGGGCGTTAAGTATGAAGAGGCTGCAGTGCTCGACCCAATCTGTAATGCTTACAAGGCAGTTGCTCAGCAGTCACACCTTATTCCGGGACAGGATGTTGTAGTATTCGGTACAGGCCCACTTGGTTTGTTCTCAGTGCAGGTTGCAAAACTTATGGGCGCTGTAAACATAGTAATGGTTGGTCTTGAGGACGACACAAAGGTAAGATTTGGCGTAGCTAAAGAGCTTGGCGCTACACATTGTGTAAATGGTTCAAGAGAAGATGTAGTTGCAAGATGCACAGAGATTTGCGGCAGAGATAACCTCGGACTTGTTATTGAGTGTTCGGGTGCAAACATCGCATTAAAGCAGGCTCTTGAAATGACAAGACCAAATGCGGAAATCGTAAGAGTCGGTATGGGCTTTAAACCACTTGAGTTCTCAATCAACGATATTACTTCTTGGAACAAGAGCATTATCGGTCATATGGCTTATGACTCAACTTCTTGGAGAAACTGCATCAGACTTCTTCAGTCAGGTCAGATTAAGGTTGAACCAATGATTACTCACAGACTCGGTCTTTCACAGTGGAGAGAGGGCTTTGACGCAATGGCTAAGAAAGAGGCTATCAAGGTTATCTTCACATATGATTATGACGATTAATTAATAATGTATTAAATGCATTTTGGAGGATTTTCAATGAGAAAGCTAATGATTGCCCCATCGGTAGGTTGTTGTGATTTATTTCACATAGAAGAACAGGTTAAGCTGATTAATGAAAAATCTGATTTTCTTCATATGGATATTAAAGATGGCGTTTATGTACCGAGCTACGGTATAGGCCCTGATTATCTTGATTATCTTAACAAGCATATCAAGAATTTAAAACCTATGGATGCTCACCTCATGGTAAAGCATCCGCAACAGTACCTTGAAACCTTTGCAAAAGCAGGTGCTGCTTACATTACTCCTCATACAGACTGCATTGAGGGCGATGCTTTTGTAACAATACATAAAATCAAAAAGCTCGGTTGTAAAGCCGGCATAGCTTTAAGCCCATCGGTTCCGCTTTCTACTATTGAATATTATCTTCCGTTACTCGATAAAGTTACAATTATGATTGTTGATCCCGGCATCTCAGGACAGCCTGTTGATTTACAGATGTTTGTAAAAATCAATCAGCTGGCTAAACTCAGAAGAGAAAGAGGTTTGAAGTTCATAATCGAGGCAGACGGTTCAATGAATAGCGGCTTGTATCGTCCACTCTATGAAGCAGGTGCAGACCTCGTGGTATTAGGACCTCCGGCATTGTGGAACAAGGATGCGGACTTTAAAAAAGCTTGGTCAATTATGGAGGCAGATCTTGAGCGAGAGCTTGACGGTGCCGAGAGAAAAATCAAATTGTAAAAATAAATTAAAGAAGTGAATAAAAGGAGAAAAAATCTATGGCTAGCAAATCCAATGTCAACATTGGCGCAAGACTTGACCGCTTGCCTCAATCAAAATGGCATATCAAAATGTGGCTCGTTACAGCTTTTGCACTTTTGGTATGTTGGTCAAACGGTATTGGCGGTGCCGTTCAGAACATTCTTTTAAACGAAATCCACTGGCTTGAGCCGGGTACAGCCCTCCTTGCAATGTGGGGCACAACTTACACAGCAGGACAACTCTTTGGTGCGTTAATCGGCGGTCCTATCGGCGACAAAATCGGTCGTAAAAAGAGTATTCTTCTTTACGAAGTTATCCACATCATCGCTATGATTGGCGGTGCATTATCACCAAATGTTTATGTTCTTTATGTATTCAGACTTTTACAGGGTCTTGCACTCGGTGCATTGCTCGTAGTTCTTTTTGCAGGCTTTACAGAGTATGTTCCCGGTAAAAACCGTGGTACATGGTCAAGCCGTACATCATTCATCGGCAACTGGGCTCACCCGATTTGCAACGGTATCGCACTTCTCATTGGTCTTACAGGTGTAAGCATGGCTATGAACTGGAGAATCCAGTTTATGATTCCTTCAATCCTTTCAATCATCGCTTGCGTATTCATCGTTAAGAAGTTTCCTGAGTCACCAAGATGGCTTGAATCACAGGGCAGATACGAAGAAGCAGATGCTATCATGACAAGCATTGAAAAAGAAATTGAAAAGTCAACAGGCAAAAAACTTCCTCCAATCGAAGTTAAAGAAGCTAAGCCTGTTAAGAAGCTCCCTTACAGAGCACTCTTCAAAGGCAAACTCTTAAAGCGTACAATCGTTGGTTCACTCGTTCTTATCGGTATGAATACAATTCAGTACACACTTATGAACTGGATGCCATCAATGCTCAAGGGTATGGGCTTTGATACTTCACAGTCACAGTTTATGACAATGTTCGGTTTATTCGGCGCTCCATTCGGTATCTTTATTGCATCTCTCATTATGGATAAAATTCCTCGCAGAGTTATGGGTGTTATCCTTCTCCTCGGCATGGCAGGTCTTGGCGTTGCAACAGGTTTGCTCGCTCCACAACTTGGTATGGTTGGTCTTATCGTAATGACCTTCTTGCTTAACACAATTATTTATATGTATGTTTGCTACGCATCAGCAGTATATGTTCCTGAAATGTGGCCTACATCAGCAAAACTTTCGGGTTCAGGCTTTAGTAACGCAATGGGTCGTGTAAGTAACATTTTCTTCCCGTTCCTCGTTACAAATGTAGCAGCATCTTCATTAGGCTCAGGCGGTGTATTCATTCTTATTTCAATCGTTGCAGTTATCATCGCTGTTGCTATCATCTTCCTCGGTGTTGAAACAAGAGGCGAATCTGTTGAAGACATCGGTGCGGTAGATTAATTTACAAGTAAGTTTATTGGCATATTATTTACTCGTTTGGCACCCGTATAACCTCGGGTGCCAAGGCAAAACACTTTTTTTAGGGGGTTCTCGTTATGAAAAATTCAGAAGCAATTTTAGTTACACCTAAGCAGTTTGAAATTCAGGAGTGCGCAGTTCCTGAACCAAAAGATAATGAAATTTTAATGAAAGTTGAATATGTTGGTATGTGCGGCTCAGACATTCACGGCTTTGAGTTTGGCCCGTTCATTCCACCTAAGGATCCAAATCAGAAAATCGGTCTTGGTCATGAGGTAGCAGGCGAAGTTGTTAAGATCGGCGCAAATGTAACCAAATTTAAGGTTGGCGACAAAGTTCTTATCGAACCCGGTGTACCTGATGATTCATGTGAATATTGCCGTACAGGCAGATATAATATTTGCCCTGATGTGGATTTTATGGCTACACAGCCTAACTACAAGGGTGCACTCACACAGTATATGACTCATCCGGAGGAGTGGACATATCACATTCCTGAGGGTATGACAACAATGGAGGCAGCACTTGTTGAGCCGGCAGCAGTTGGTATGCACGCAGCAATTCTCGGCGGTGCTCAGCTTGGTAAGAGCATTGTAATTTTAGGCGGCGGTACTATCGGTCTTATGGTACTCCAGGCTTGCAAGAGCCTCGGTGCTACTGATATTACAGTTGTTGACATTATGCAGAACCGTCTTGACCTTGCATTAAAGCTCGGCGCAAGCAGAGTTATCAACGGCAAGGAGCAGGATACAGTTGCACTTCTCCGTTCACCTGAATATTTCGGTGACCATGGCTGCGAGCTCGTATTTGAGGCAGCAGGTTCTGTATTTACAGCTCAGCAGGCAGTTCAGATTGTTGCTCGTGGCGGCAAGATTATGATGGTCGGCACACAGTCTAAGCCTGTTCCGATTGACTTCCTTAAGATCAACCGTGAAGTTACAATTCAGACTTCATTCCGTTACTGCAATAACTTCCCACAGACAATCGAGGCTATTGCCACAGGCAAGTTCAATGTTAAAGATATGGTTACAAATGTTTATGACTACAAGGATGTTCAGCAGGCATTTATGGATGCTATCGACCCTGTTAAGAAAGCCAATATGGTTAAGGGCGTAATCAAAGTAGCTGAATAATTTTTAAATATTACTATTACTAATGAAAGGTGATTAACTATGATTTCAGATATCAGATATTGGGAAAGAAAAGCAACAGAAGGTCATTATGCAATTCCACACTTCAATGTATGGAATGCTGAAATGCTCATGGGCGTTATAGATGCAGCTGAGGAACTCAGAGCTCCGATTATTATTTCATTCGGTACAGGCTTTACAGGCAACACTTCCTTTGAAGATTATTGCTATATGATGGAGTCAATGGCAAAGAAAGCGACAGTACCTGTAATTCTTCACTGGGATCACGGCAGAAATATGACAATTCTCCACAATGCAGTAAACCACTGTATGAATTCAGTAATGCGTGACGCATCTGCCCTTCCATATGAGGAAAATGTTGCTGAAATCAAGAGATGTGTAGATTATTTCCACGCATACAACATTCCTGTTGAGGCTGAGCTTGGTCATGTTGGCAACGAAACTGTTTACGAAGAGGCTCTTTCGGAGTATCAGTACACAGATCCGTCAAAGGCTAAGGAATTTGTTGAGAGAACAGGCTGCGACTCACTCGCAGTTGCTATCGGTAATGTTCACGGCGTATATTCTTCAGAGCCAAAGCTCGCTTTTGATGTTCTTGAGGCAGTAGCAAAAGAAGTTGATGTTCCGCTCGTACTCCACGGTGCATCCGGTATCGGCGATGAGGACATTAAGAAAGCTATTTCACTCGGTATTGCTAAGATTAACATTCACACAGAGCTTTGTCAGGCAGCTATGGAGGCTGTTAATGCTCACAAGGACGAGCCATTCCTCGCATTAGAGCGTGAGGTTAGAAAGGCTGTTAAAGAAAGAGCTATGTATAAGATTAAATTATTTGGTGATGACGGAAGAGCTGATGAGTAATGAGTAACAAAAAATTAGATGTAATTTGTCTTGGTGCTGCGGTCGTAGATATTCCTCTGCGACCCGTATCAAGAGATATATTCGATATAGAATCATATCCGGTTGACCGCATTGCAATGTCGGTTGGCGGCGACGCAATGAACGAGGCTACAATTATCAGCCGACTTGGTTTTAAAACAGGCATTATCGCTTGCATAGGCGATGACGCAGCAGGTCAGTTTATTCTTAAATCCTGCAAGCAGGATAATATTGATGTTGAGGGCATTAAGGTTGACCCCAACATTGATACTTCAATGAACATAGGACTTGTTACAGATGACGGCGAAAGAACTTTCGTTACTAACCGCAACGGCAGCCTTTGGAAAGAGAACCTTGAGCATGTTGATTTTGAGAAAATGAAACAGGCTAAAATTCTTTCTCTTGCAAGTATCTTTAACTGCCCGCTTCTTGACGGCAAGGCACTTGTAGAGATATTTAAGGTTGCAAAAGCCGAGGGTATGACAATTACCGCCGATATGATTAAACCTCGCCTTGGTGAAACACTTGACGATATTAAGGAAGCACTCAGCTATGTTGATTATTTCTTCCCTAATTTTGACGAGGCTTGTCTGATGACAGGTGAAACCGACGAGGCAAAGGTTGCCGATGTTCTTTATAATTGCGGAGTTAAAAATGTAATTATGAAGATAGGCAAGAGAGGCTGTTATATCCGCAACAAAGACGGCGCAATGATTGTACCGGCTTGCAAGGGCGTAACTGCCATTGATACAATCGGTGCAGGCGACAACTTCGCATCAGGATTTATTTCAGCTCTTTTACAGGGCAAAGATATTCGTGACTGCGGTATTTACGCAAACTGCACAGCTGCCATTTCTGTTCAGTATGTCGGCGCTACAACAGGCGTTAAAAACAAGCAGATGGTAGAAGATATGCTTGAAAAATATCATAAGGATTATATTCTTTAAAAACACTTTGCAGTTGCCCTGCATAGTTCCCCATGCAGGGCAGAAAATCAACTTTAATATGAGAGAAAAGGTGATTACAATGAAGACAATGAAACTTGGTAAAACAGGTATAGATATTTCAAGAATGGGTCTTGGTACATGGTCAATCGGCGGCGGCTCTGCATGGGGCGGCGACCACGACCTTCAGGTTGTAGTAGATACAATCAGAGAAGCTCCAAAGCTCGGCGTAAATCTTATTGATACTGCTCCCGGTTACAACTTTGGCAACAGCGAGAAAATTCTCGGCAAGGCTCTTGAGGGTATGAATCGTGAAGATGTTGTTATCATCACAAAGTGCGGTGTTACCTGGGATCAGGAGATGAAGGGCGACCTTTTCAATAAGGTAAACGGTATTCAGCTTTACAAAAACCTCAACAGTGCGTCTATCAAGAGAGAGATTGAAGAATCACTCAAGAGAATGGGCACAGATTATGTTGATGTATATATGACACACTGGCAGTCAATCGAGGGCAGTGAGTATTATGTTCCGATTCAAAAAACAATGGAAGTGCTCAATGACCTTAAGGCTCAGGGTAAAATCAAGGCTATCGGTGCAGCAAATGTTGACATCAAGCAGATTGAAGAGTACCTCAAGTGGGGCGAGCTTGACATAGTTCAGGCTAAGTATTCAATCCTTGACAGAGGCATTGAAGATGAGATTATTCCATGCTGCCGTGAGAACGGTGTTACAATTCAGGCTTATTCACCGCTTGAAATGGGACTCCTTTCAGGCACAATGCCAAGAGATTACAAGCCTGTTGGCGCTCAGATTCCTAAAAAGTGGTTCCAGCCTGAGAATATGCAGAAAGCTATGGATGTTATGGATCAGTGGAAACCACTCTGCGAAAAGTACAACTGTACTATCGCAAACCTTGCACTTGCTTGGATTCTTGCACAGGGCGACTTCATTAACCTCCTCAGCGGTTCAACAACTGTTGACCAGATTGCTGAAAATGTTAAGTCAGCAGAGCTTGAGCTTGAGGCATCAGATGTTGCTATGATGCGTGAAATGGTTGAGGCAATCGACAAGGATTAATTATCTAACAAGTTTTTTCAATATATTTCGTATATTTGTTTATGTGCTCTTTTTTAGTCAGCTGTCTGCGGTAAAAGCTCAGCCGCAGACAGCAACTAACCCTCAAAAACATATTTCTCTAAATGTTAAAATTTTGTATTTGTTTACATAAAGTCTTTACTTATTAGATAATAATTGTTAAAATATAATATAGTTAATTGATGAGAGATATTGTTGTTTTAGGAGAAATGTACTGATGGAAAAAAGAATTGATAAGATAAAAAAAGAAATTGAGCTTTCGGGCGAGGTCTTTGTAACCGACCTCAGCAGGAAATATGATGTTACGGAGGAAACAATCCGCCGTGACCTTGAAAAGCTCAAGAACGAAGGACTTATTACAAGAACCTTTGGCGGTGCGGTGCTCAACACAGTAAGCCAAAAGGATCATATTCATTTCTTTAAAAGGCGTTCTATTAATAACGAAGAAAAGAAAAAAATCGCCGAAATTGTATGCGGCAGACTTTCTGATGTAAATACAATTATGGCAGACAACAGCACCACTGTAATGGAGGTGGTAAAGCTGATTAAGAGCAACAGCGATATTACCGCTATCAGCTTTTCTACTCAGATTTTGCAGGAGCTTGAAGGTGCAAAAATGAAGGTTATTTCTACCGGCGGTACATATGACGAAAACTCGCTTTCGTTTCAGGGTACACTCGCAAAAGAAAATATTGCAAGATATAATGTAGATGTTGCTTTGCTCGCCTGCAAGGCACTCGATATAGAAAAAGGTATTATGGACTCCACAGAGGGAGAGGCAGTGCTGAAGTCGGAAATGGCAAAGAGAGCCTCAAAGGTAATTCTTCTTGCGGACCATACAAAATTTAATCAGACAGCTTTTGTTAATTTTCTTACATGGGGCGATGTTGACTGCATTGTTACCGATAAAAAGCCTGACGATAGGTGGCTTGACTTTTGTGCAGGCAACAATATTGAGCTTTTGTATGAATAAAAAATCAGCTGTCGGCGTTAATATTAATTTGAAAATAAGCCATAGTGCTTTATATTTATTTTAAATTATTTTTGACAATTTAATATTTTTTAGTTTGTTTTTGATTATTGGTTATTATTGGTGGAAAAACTGCATATGTGGGGCTTTTAATATGCATCACACCTTATTATAGCGTTGAGTGATTAAAAAGGAGATGTAGAAATGAAATCACAAAAGCAAAAATCTTCAATAGTCAAGAAAATGATGATTGCTGTTGCTGCCGGATTTGGTGTTGGTATTATCTGTCTTTTAATTAAGGCACAGCTTGTCGGTACGGATGCCGAGGGTGTATGGAAAGTAGTTGACGCTATTTTCTTCCAAGATATTACAGCCACTACCAAAATCGAAGGTATAGGAATCTTTTATATTATAGGTCAGCTCTTTATGCGTGGACTTCAGATGATGATAGTTCCGCTTGTACTCTGTTCACTCAGCCTTGCTCTTTGTAGTCTTGCAGACCCTAAAAAGCTTGGCAGAATAGCCGGTAAAACATTTGTATGTTACCTTTGCTTTTATATAGTAGCTGCCGCTCTTGCAGGTGCAGGCGCTTACTTTGTAAAATCAATGGGTTGGTTTAATGTGAATTTGCCGGAACAACAAGCGCAAGACCTCGTAACTATGGACGGTTACAATCCGCTTGTTACTGTTGTTAATGCTGTTCCTTCAAATATAATTAATGCGTTGTCATCAAATAACGCAATTCTCTCGGTTGTTGTAGTTGCCATTGTATTGGGACTTTGTATGACAGCTATGGGAGAAAAAGCGGCTCCTTTAAAGAGAGTTATTGAGGTTTTAAACGATGTTGTTCAAATGGCACTTAACTTCCTTATCAATAAGGTTGCTCCTGTTGCTATTTTCTGTATGATAGCAAGAGCATTTGCTGTATATGGTGTTGAGTACATTTCACCTACACTCGTGTGGATTGCTACAACAATCGTTGTCAGCCTTTTGCTTGTTGTTACAATTTATCCAATCGGCATATTCCTTACAACTCGTTTAAATCCATTTACATTCCTCAAAAAGAGCGCAAAAATCGGTATGTTTGCTGCTGCTACAAATTCATCAGCCGCAACATTGCCGCTTAATACAAAAACTTGTACCGAGGAGCTTGGCTGCTCAAAGGATATTACAAGTTTTGTATTGCCAACTGGTATGACCGTTAATATGAACGGTACAACAGCAATGCATATGATAGCAATTACATTTATTGCTACCGCAGCAGGTGTGGAGATTACACCTGTAACATTAATGCTTACAGCTTTCTTGTCAATCTGTACCGCAATCGGTACACCGGCTATTCCGGTAGCCGGAACAACAATGGTTTATGTTGTAATGATGGGACTTGGTTTAAATTCAGAGCTTTGTATGATCGGATATTCTTTGATACTTGCTATGAACTACCTCCCGGGTATGGCAGTTATTACTCTTAATGTAATCGGCGATGCCGCAACAAATGTTATAGTTTGCAGCAAAGAGGGCAAACTTGATAAAGAAGTTTACAACAAAAAATAAGGCCTTTCTTTATGCCCCTTAAGAAATCAAATTTTACTCCCGTCATTATGGCGGGAGTTTTTTGTAAAGGTTCTTTATCACAAGTTGGAGTAATTTATGGTTTATCGCACAACTTTAGCTAAATAATTTAAAATTTCAAGCCTTTGTAAATTAAAGGTAAAGTTTAATAGAAATTTCCGTAAAAATTCATGGTTTTGTGTAAGTTTATTTTTAATAAATAAGTGTAAATATTTGACATAAAAACAGCTTGCAAATACTGTACTTTTTCGGCATTTTTAAATCTTGACAAATCTGTAAATCGGTACTATTATATGTACGAAAAACAGAAAATGTATAGAAAAAGGAATGAAAAACAAACAAATCAAAAATTTTGATGTTGTTTTTGATGAAAGGGTAGGAAAGGTAGTATATGTTTTCAAACAAATATATTTTCAGACTTATTGTTCCTCTTATCTTTGAACAGCTCCTTGCGGTTAGCGTGGGAATGGTTGACACATTTATGGTATCAACAGTCGGACAGGTTGCGGTTTCGGGTGTTGCACTTGTTGATAATATAAATAGGTTAATCATTCAGGTGATGGCGGCTTTTGCCACAGGCGGACTTGTAATTGCAAGTCAGTATTGCGGCTGCAAGGAAACCGAAAGGGCAAAGCAGACCTGCGCTCAGCTTGAAACGCTTATGATGATTTTCTCGCTTGCGGCAACAATCTTTTTCTGCATATTCACAAACCCAATGCTCTCGCTTATTTTCGGTTCAATTGAGCAGGATGTAATGGATGCGGCGTGTATTTACCTGTTCTTTACGGCGCTTTCGTATCCGTTTTTGGGTATGTATAATGCCGGTGCGGCAATTTTCAGAAGTACAGGCAACAGCAAAATCAGTATGCAGATCAGCATATTGATGAATATAATTAATATCAGCCTTAATGCTGTGTTTGTTTATTGCTGCGGACTCGGTGTTGCCGGTGTTGCGCTTGCCACATTAATAAGCAGAGTAGCCGCAGGATTTATTATGAGCGGATTTATTTTTTCAAAAAAGAATCCTATGGAAGTCAGAGAAATCAGAAAGTTTATTCCAAAAAAGAGTTATGTAGTCAGAATTTTAAAAATCGGTATTCCGAGCGGCATTGAAAACGGAATGTTCCAGATTGGTAAAATCGTTGTTGTGGGAATGGTTGCTACACTCGGCACTGACGCAATCGCCGCAAATTCAATAGCGTTTCAGATTATCGACTTCCCAAATATTCCCGGTACTTCAATCGGACTTGCAATGGTTACAATAATCGGACAGTGCGTTGGCGCTAAGGATATGGACGCCGCAAAGTTCTACACAAAAAAACTTATGATAATGACTTACATTGGCGACTGGGCATGCAAATGGCTTTTGTTTGCGTTTGCTCCGCTGTTTGTAAATATATTTTCACTTTCGCCTTCGGCAAGCGATACGGCGGTATTTGTACTCAGATGCTTCAGCATCGCCTCACTTGTAGGCTGGCCGCTCAGCTTTGCTTTGCCAAATGCACTCAGAGCCGCCGGAGATGTAAACTTCTCCCTCGGAGTAAGTATGATTTCAATGTGGATATTCAGAATTGTATGCAGCTATATCCTTGTTATGGTGCTTGGTATGGGCGTTTTGGGAGTATGGATAGGAATGTTCGTTGATTGGTACGCAAGAGCAGTGGCATACCTCGCAAGATACCTCTCAGGCAGATGGAAAAAGCATAGAATGGTTTAATACAAAAAATTTAGTTTAATAAGTTTAAAGTTGGGTCAGCCTTTGAAAAGGTTGACCTGATTTTTATATTCGGGACGGATGGTATTGCTTTTGTTTTATTTTTGCCCACCAAAATTACGCTAAACAATAATTCACACTGACTTTTGATAAAGAACCGAAAAACATTGACTTTTTTGCTGTTATTATGTAAAATAAAAAGTAGCGTATATATAAAACTCATTAAGCTAAAGGCATAGATATATAGATAAAGTGTCGTGTAAAGAGGATTGGAGAGAGGAAAATGCAGCTTTCAGGTGCAGAAATTATTTGTGAATGTTTGTTAGAGCAAGGAGTTGATACCGTTTTCGGCTATCCGGGTGGTGCGGCTCTCAATACATATGACGCTCTTTATAAGTACAGCGACAAGATCAAGCATGTTCTTACCGCTCACGAGCAGGGAGCATCTCACGCAGCAGACGGTTACGCAAGAGCTACCGGCAAAACAGGCGTTGTTATTACAACCTCAGGCCCGGGTGCTACAAATATAGTTACAGGTATTGCTACCGCTAATATCGACAGTATTCCTGTTGTTGCCATTACAGGCAATGTTACCACAGACCAGCTCGGCAGAGATAGCTTTCAGGAAGTTGATATTGTAAATATCGTAAAGCCTATTACAAAGGCAAGTTTTATTGTAGAAAAGGTTGATGACCTCGCCCCAACTCTCCGCAAGGCTTTTGAAATTGCTCAGTCGGGCAGAAAAGGCCCTGTTCTTGTAGATGTTCCAAAGGATGTTACAGCTAACAAGACAGAGTTTGAGGCTGTAAAGCCACAGGAAATTCCAAGAGTAAGCATAAAGAATCCTGAAACAATCAAAAGGGTTCAGGATATGATAAGAAAATCAAAGCAGCCTATTATTTATGCAGGCGGCGGTATTATCAGCGCAAACGCAACCGAGGTTTTCAAAAAGTTTGCCGAGCTTACAGACATTCCTGTTTGCTGCTCACTTATGGGACTTGGCTGTATTCCTGCCGACCATCCGCTTTGTATGGGCAATATAGGTATGCACGGCGGATATGAAACAGGTATGGCTACCGATAAATGCGACCTTATTATTACTTGCGGCGCAAGATTTTCTGACCGAGTAGCAGGCGACAGAGATAAGTTTGGCGCTCAGGCTGAAATTGTGCAGCTTGAAATTGACGAAAAAGAAATTAATAAAAATGTTAAGGTTAGCGAGTATGTGCTCGGCGACCTTGAAAATATACTTGAGGCACTTTGCGATGGTATGGAACAGCAGAATCATTCAGAATGGCTTTCTGTACTCGGCGAGTGGAAACACTTTTTAGATAATAAAATTCCTGCTGATGACAAGTACCCTCAGCCAAAAGATATTCTTGACGCACTCAACGAAATCAAGAGTGACGATGATATTGTTGCTACCGATGTAGGTCAGCATCAGATGTGGGTTGCTCAGTTCAACAAGGCTCAGACTCCACGAACATTCCTTACTTCCGGCGGTCTTGGCACAATGGGATTTGGTATGGGTGCAGCAATCGGCGCTCAGATGGCTTACCCTGACAAGAGAGTAGCTCTCGTTACAGGTGACGGCAGTTTCCATATGAACTTAAACGAGCTTGTTACAATGAAATCTTACGATTTGCCTGTTGTAATTCTCGTTATGAACAATACTGTGCTCGGTATGGTTCGCCAGTGGCAGAAATTGTTTTACGGCAACCGTTTTTCTCAGACCGATCCTCATCGTGCAACTGATTTTGTTGCCCTTGCAAATGCGTTCGGCATTGACGGAATGAGAATTAACACAAAAGAGGATATTAAGCCTGTACTCGAAAAGGCATTTGCGCTCAATAAGCCTGTTCTTGTTGATTGCAGAATCAGCCCCGATCAGAATGTACTTCCAATGATTCCTCCGGGAAAGACAGTAAACGAAATAATCACTGAGATGTAATTTTTACTCCCGACTTTAACGAAAGTTACAGTCGGGAGTTTTTAACATTTTATTATGCCGATGTTGAAAAATTGGGTTCTTTATCAAAAAGTTGGGTGAATTGTGGCTTAACACACAAAGTTTAGTTTTATAAATTTTAACTTCGGGACGGAAAGTTTAGGCTTTTTGTTACTTTTTTGCCCGACCGAAAGTGTGCTAAACCATTATTAATATTACTCCAACATAGAATAGAACTAAAAATAAATGCGAGAGGTACACTATGAAAATTGCTTACCACGAATTTTACAGGGATTTTAAATGTATTGCAAATAAATGTCCCGACAGCTGCTGCAAGGAATGGGATGTTGTGGTTGATGATGACAGCTATTTAAAGTATAAAAACGCCGAGGGCAAAATCGGCGAAAAACTGAGAAATGTTATGACGATAGATTCAGATGGCGACAGGATTTTTACCCTTGACAATAGCCGTTGCCCATTTTGGAATAAGAATATGTTGTGCGATATTTATATAAACCTCGGCGAAAACTCGCTTTGTGAAACCTGCAAAAGATTTCCGAGAATTATTCTTGACTACTCGAAATTTCAAGAAAAAATACTTTCGCTCGCTTGTCCCGAAGCACTCCGACTTATGCTGAAAAAGGGCGCAATGCAAAAGTTGATTGTTACACAAGATGAAAAAATCGCTGAGCCTTGCGACTATGATACTGAGGTAATGGATTTGCTGTATAGCGCAAGGGAGAAGATTTTTTCTGTACTTGGCAATGACAACAACGGCATTTTTGATTGCCTGGATATGATATATAAAATCTGCATTGAGGTGCAGTCTGCGCTTGACGGAGTGGAGTATGAGGCTGAAACAGAGTTTGACGAAAATGGCTTTATTGCTGACTACAAGCAGACAATAGACTTGCTTTTGCAGCTTGATATTATGACAGACGAGTGGAAAGCCTTGCTTGAAAGGGCAGAAAAATATAAAGCAGACAGCAAAGATATTTTGCGTTTTAGTGAGTATATAGGCGAATATGATTACGAATACAAAAATCTAATGTATTATTATGTTTACCGATATTTTCTTAATTCTATTGATACCTACGATGTTACAGAGTGCTTTAGCCTTATTTTGCTTGCGGTAAAATCTGCGTATATCCTGCAATTATTTTTGTTTGTGAATAATGGCGGACTTAATATTGAACAAAGGCATAGAATAATAGGACTTTATTCAAAAGAGGTTGAACATTCCTATGAAAATATTGAATATCTGAGGGAAAAATTTTTTAATTCTTAAATTATGGTTTAGCTGACTTTCGGTCGGGTAACAGAGTACGGCAAAAGAAAATGTTTCTGTCCCGAATATAAAAGTTTGGTCAACCTTTTCAAAGGTTGTGGGTGTGGGCAACGCCCACAAATACTTTATGTTATTGCAAATTCTGATAGCCAAACAGCTTGCTGTTTGGCGGATTGAACATAATGGCGAGAGCCAATGCGACAGCAACAAAAAGAAAAGCTACGCTACTAAAACTACTAATTTGCCACTTTTTAAGGGCAAATTAGCCACACACGCAAACTTTTGCATCCTTTATAGTATCTTTTCTCTAAGACCGCTAAAGTGTGACTTTCTTACTTTCTGCCACTTATTAATCTTGACTTTTGTTTTATTTTAAGGTCTTGAACAATCTAAGGTTTATTTATCCTATGATATAAATTCAACCATTTGTTTTTATTAAAAATCAGTGTGTTTTTAATGTTTTATGGGCTCTGCCCAAACCCGCAACCCTTTAAAAAGGGTTGACCTAAATTTTGAATTTATTATACTAAACTTTATGTGGTAAACCATAATTTAGCATTTTTGGTAAAGAAAAAAGACCGCTATCATTTGAAAGCGGTCTTTTGAATTTATTGATTTTTATTACTTGCTTTCCTGCAATGTAATTGTTACCTTGCCTGTGCTTGAGTCAGAGGAGCGGTAATATTCAAGCTCGAGCTTATCGCCTGCTTTGTGGCTTTCGAGTACATCGTAAAACTCTGCAAAGTTAGATATTTTTTTGCCGTCTGCACCGGTGATAATATCGTTTTGCTTTAATTCTGTATTGCCGCAAGGGCCGTCCTCGTCTATGCTGTAAATCGCAATGCCTGCCGGAATATTTCCACGGCTCTGAACATTCTCACCTACAACACCAATCATTACTCTGCCCTGCACATAGCCGTATTTCATAATATCGTCAATTACATCTTTTACAGTAGCTGACGGAATAGCAAAACCCATTCCTTCGTAATCGGTAGCGGCAATTTTTGATGATGAAACGCCTATTACCTGTCCGAACATATTTACAAGCGCACCACCCGAATTGCCCGGATTTATAGCTGCGTCTGTCTGAATGAATTTTACATTTGTTGTAATACTGCTCTGTCTGTCAACGGCAGAAACAATGCCCTGAGTAATTGAGTTGCTGTACTTAATTCCGCCCGGATTTCCGATAGCAATTACATTTTCACCAAGTGCCACATCTTTTGAGTTGCCAAAGTTTGCGGCTTTAAGACCGCTTGCATCGTCCATTTTAAGAAGTGCAAGGTCTGTGCGTGTATCGTAACCAACCACACCTGCTTTATACTGCTTGCCGTCTGAGGTGACGATTTGTATAAGGTAAAGTGTTTTGTTGTTGCCGATTACATGAGAGTTTGTTACCACATATCCGTCTGAAGTAATAATAATTCCGCTGCCCTGCGATGTGCACTGCGAATCGTCTGTAATTTCGTCCGAGTAGCAAAGCACACCTACGATTGAGTCTGTGATTTCGTTGCTTGCGTACTCTGTGTTGTATTTTGAATCTTTAGTGTCGCTCGGCTTAGCCTTTAAATCAATTCCCTCGTAAGACGGATTTGTTTTGTTGCTGTAATCCGATTCGCTATGCTCCTGAGTGCTTGAGTTGTTGTTAAAGTACGGACTGTCACTCGGGAGTGTGAATGTGTAGCTGTTGCTGAAATTATTTGATTTTGACGAATTTGCCGCTATCGATGCAACAATTCCGCATAGACTGCCCACACAAAGAATTGAAAGCACAACTATTATTACGATTATGCCTGGCGACATTTTTTTGCGTGGAATATTCGGCATTGGCGGCTGAGCATATGTATTTGAATAATTAACAGGCGCACCCTGCTGTGTGTACGGCTGATACTGTTGCTGATTAAAGTTTGAATTTTGATAATTTTGCTGTCCGTACTGAGGGTACTGCTGATAATGCGGATACTGCGGCTGTCTGTATTGCGGTTGCGGCTGCTGATACGGCGCTCTGCCGTTTGCCTGCGGATTGCCGTATTGCGGATAGTACGGCTGCTGCGGATTTACAGGCTGACCGTACGGCTGATTATAATTTTGGTTGTACTGTCTGCCGCCGTTGTTTTGATAATATCCGTTTTGCTGCGGCTGTCTGAAATTCGGCGCCTGCTGTGCAAAATCGCTTTGCTGAGGCTGATTTTGCGGAAAGGCGCTTTCGTAATGATTTTGCGGTTCATCGTAAAACTGCTGTGCATTTTCGCCTGCATTGTCAACAGCCTTTGCACTGTCCTCGTTTTCGTTTTCAAAAACAGGAGCAGGCTGTGGCTCGTTTGTCTTTTCTGTAAATGGCTTTTCAGGCTCAAACTGATTATTATTAAAATTATTATCCATAAAAATATCTCCTTATCAGGGCAATTTGCCTGATTGCAAGTATTTCAAATTTACTTTGCTTTAATAAGTATTATATATCTTTATCGCTTTAAAAGCAACAAAATTATATCATGCTTATGTGAGTGTATGTTGAAAATTAGGTGATATTCCGAGAATTTTCCTGTAATTTCTGCAAAAAAGCAAAAAACTTTTGCAAAAGGCTTTATATTTGAAAAGTTTTATTGTATAATAAAAGTAACTCGGAGCGACTATGCTTTTTGTTCCGAAAATTTACTACAAAGGAAGATTAATATGCCATTAGTAAACGCTAAAGAAATGCTTACAAAAGCAAAAGCAGGCCACTATGCAGTTGGTCAGTTCAACATCAATAACCTTGAGTGGACAAAGTCAATTCTTTTAACTGCTCAGGAGCTTAACTCACCTGTAATTCTCGGTGTATCTGAGGGCGCAGGTAAATATATGTGCGGTTATAAGACAATTGTTGGTATGGTAAACGGTATGCTCGAGGAGCTTAACATTACTGTTCCTGTTGCTCTTCACCTCGACCACGGTTCATACGAAGGCGCTAAGGCTTGCATTAAGGCTGGTTTCAGCTCAATTATGTTTGACGGTTCACATTATCCAATCGAAGAGAACATTGCTAAGACAAAGGAACTCGTAGCTGCTTGTAACATTCTCGGTCTTTCACTTGAGGCTGAAGTTGGTTCAATCGGCGGTGAGGAAGACGGCGTTATCGGTATGGGCGAGTGCGCAGATCCTAAGGAATGTAAAATGGTTGCTGACCTCGGCGTAACAATGCTCGCAGCAGGTATCGGTAACATTCACGGTAAGTATCCTGCAAACTGGCAGGGTCTTAGCTTTGAAACTCTTGACGCTATTCAGCAGCTCACAGGCGATATGCCACTCGTACTCCACGGCGGTACAGGCATCCCTGCTGATATGATCAAGAAGGCTATTTCACTCGGCGTTTCAAAGATCAATGTAAACACAGAGTGCCAGCTCGCATTTGCTGATGCTACAAGAAAGTATGTTGAGGCAGGCAAGGACTTAGAGGGCAAGGGCTTTGACCCAAGAAAGCTCCTCGCTCCGGGCGCAGAGGCTATCAAGGCTACTGTTAAAGAGAAAATGGAACTCTTCGGTTCAGTTGGTAAGGCTTAATTTTATATATTATCTTACAATATTTTCGCAAATTCAAACCTCCGTCTTATGGCGGAGGTTTTTTGTGTGCAGACAATATTACACATAACCACCACTTTATCTATTGAAAAAATAAGCAATTTGATGTATAATATAATATTAGTACGAAAGAATGTAGTACGCATTATTAATTAAAAAGGAAGTAATTTTATGGCTAAGAAAGAATTTAAATCAGAGTCAAAAAGACTTCTCGACCTGATGATTAATTCAATTTATACTCATAAGGAGATTTTCCTCAGAGAGCTTATTTCAAACGCAAGCGACGCTATCGACAAGCTTTGCTTTATTGCGCTTACAGATGATAAGTTGAATATGAGCAGAGAAGATTTTAAAATTTTTATAAAGCCCGACAAGGAAAACCGTACACTTACAATTACCGATAACGGTATTGGTATGGATAAAGACGACCTTGAAAACAACCTTGGCACAATTGCATCTTCGGGTTCATACAAGTTTAAGCAGGAAATGAGCGAAAAGCAGGACGATATTGACATTATCGGTCAGTTCGGCGTCGGCTTTTACTCCGCTTTTATGGTAGCAAAGAAAATTACCGTTGTTACTAAGAAATACGGCTGTGACACAGCTTACAAGTGGGAATCTGACGGCGCAGACGGTTATGAAATCACCGAAACAGAGAGGGACGAAATCGGTACAACAATTGTACTTGAAATTAAGGACAATACAGAGGAAGAAAACTATGATGAGTTCCTTGAGCAGTACAGAATCCAGGGACTTATCAAGAAGTATTCCGACTATATCCGCTATCCGATTATGATGGATATGACTCACAGCAGAGTTAAGGAAGAAACCAAGGACAGCGAAAAACCGGAGTATGAGGATTATACAGAAACCGAAACTCTTAACAGTATGCTCCCAATCTGGCAAAGAGCAAAGAAAGATGTTAAGCAGGAGGAGTACGATAATTTTTATCGTGAAAAGTTTATGGCTATGGACAAGCCTTTGCATACAATCGTAACTTCCGTAGAGGGTGTTGTTACATACAAGGCATTGCTTTTCATTCCGTCACAGGCACCTTACGATTACTATACAAAGGAATACAAAAAAGGACTTCAGCTTTATTCAAGCGGTGTTCTTATTATGGAAAACTGCGAGGAGCTTTTACCTGAACATTTCAGATTTGTAAAGGGTATTGTTGACAGTGCAGACCTTTCTCTTAACATTTCAAGAGAGATGCTCCAGCATGACCGTCACCTTATCACTATTGCACAGAACATTGAGAAGAAGATTAAGAACGAGCTTACTTCAATGCTTGCAAATGACAGAGAAAATTATGAAAAGTTCTTCAATGCCTTTGGCAGACAGCTTAAGTATGGAGTATCTGCCGACTACGGTATGCATAAAGAAGAATTACAAGATTTACTTATGTATTACTCTTCTACAGAGAAAAAACTTGTAACTCTTTCGGAATATGTTGACAGAATGAAAGAGGATCAGAAGTTTATTTACTTTGCAGTCGGCGAGAACATTTCTTCAATTGACAATCTCCCGCAGACAGAACTTTTGCGTTCAAAGGGTTACGAAATCCTTTATTGTACAGAAGAAATTGATGAGTTCTCACTCCAGACTCTTATGCAGTACAAGGACAAGCGTTTCTGTTCGGCTACAAACGATGACCTCGGTATTGAGAATGATGAAAACAAAGAGGAAGAAAAGGACAGCAGTGCAATCCTTACTTTTGTAAAAGAAACACTCGGCGACAAGGTAAGCGAAGTTGTTGCGTCTAAAAAGTTGGTTTCTCACCCTGTTTGCCTTACCGCAAAGGGCGGCATTTCATTTGAAATGGAAAAATACTTCAATGCGGTTCAGCCTGACAGCGGTATGAAAGCACAGAGAGTGCTTGAGCTTAATATGAATCACTCGGCTGTAAAGGCAATGGAAAGCGCAGTGCAGACGGATATTGAAAAAGCAAAGAAGTACGCAGAGCTTCTCTACGATCAGGCTCTCCTCATTGCAGGACTTCCAATTGAAAATCCCGGCGAATACGCAGACCTTGTTTGCAGTCTTATGGTGTAATTTAATATTTTGAATTTATACTCCCGTTTAACCGACTGATTATGGTTAAACGGGAGTTTTTATGTTAATTTTTACATCAAAACGGTTAATTACAACAAATATATTGAAACATATATTTTTATATTGTATAATAATGTTAAAATAAGGCTTGAGGAGGATATTATGAAAAGGCAACAATTTTTAAGCAAATTTTTGGCAATTACACTTGTAGCTACAATTATTTTTTCGGTATTTACAGTTAGTGTAAGTGCGGTAACAAATGATGAAAATGCAAGCGCACAGAATGCAAGCATTCAGAACAACCTATCCGTTCAGGGTACAAGCTCGGTGGGCGCAATGCTTGCGAATGAAATTGAAGATAAAAACGAAGAAACGGAGGAGAACAATGGCTGTAATGTATTTTCTGTTGCAGTTTCGGGCAACAATGCCGTAATTTCGTTTGAAACCATTGTTGACGCAACCTTGCTTGTGGCTATTTACAACGAGAACTGCGACACACTTATTGCAACAGGCACAACAGAGGTAAAAAAGGGTGAAACCGAGAGAAATGTTACCCTTGATACCGAGAATATGCCACAGTACTTTTATGTAAAGGGTTATCTTATTGACACAGTTACAAACAAGCCTTTGTGTACCGCTTATTCTTCACCGATGTATACAAAGGAAATGCAGGAATTTCTTGCAAAAACTACCGATGACTTTGACGAGAACAAAGTGCTTAATTTCGATAACGAAGACGATAATAACTTTGCTGTTTATAATGGAGATGTAAAACTTGTTGATGATTCGGGCGATAAAAACAAGGTTACAAAAAGTGACGATACCACAAAAACCTATGTAATCGAAAATATAGACGAGAGTATTTCTTCTCTTAATGAGGGCGATATTTTCTCTTATAATTACAGTGACGGCGACGCACTTGTGGTAAAAATTGCAAATATCACCATAGACGGCACAACTGCAACTATTACAGGTGCGGATACCGAACTTGACGAGGTATTCGATTATGTAAAGATAGACAGTACCGCTAAAAAGTCGGATTTTACATATGACGATTCAAACCTCAGTGATGAGTTAAAGGTTGAAGAGGCGTCAAGCAGGAGCAGAACCTCAAGAGCGGTGGATATGGAGGCTTCGGCAGCATTTTCTACGGGGTTTGCGATTAATTATTCCCCTAATGATACCATTTCTGTAACAGGCTCATTGAGCTTTGGACTTTCGGTTTCGGCAAAGGTTTATGTATATCTCAGCTATCAGTACCTTGAGCTTATATCAAAGCAATCCTTGGGTGTAGAAATCAGCGTGTCGGCAACTATGTTTTCGCACGATTTTAGTTTGGGCGAGTACGGAGTATTTCCTGTTCCGGGATTATACATATCAATAGAGCCGGCTGTTTCTTTTGAGGGTGAAATTGAAGTATCGTTTGGTGCTTCTGTTGAAACTCAATTCGGCTTTAGTGTGTCGAGTAGTGAGGGCTATAAAGATTTAAGCAAAGCGGCAGAAATAAAAACAGAGCTAAAGGTAAAAGGAAAGCTGTTTATCGGCTTAAAGGTTACAGGCAAAGTAAAGCTGCTCGGCGCTGTTGCGGAGGGCGGAATTTCGGGAAAAATAGGGCCTGAAATAAGTGCCGAGTTTGCAGAAACGGGCAATAACGAGGACTATAAGCACGATTGCGGCACCTGTCTTAAGGGTGAAATAAATTATATAAAAGGTATAAGCGTTTATGCAAAGTTTTTTAATTCAGATAAGCTAAAGTTTGAGTGGTCGGCATCTAAAAGCTATAAGGGCGGCGACTTTTACTATTCATTTGATTATAATCAGTTTGGTTTTACCACCTGCCCGCATATTACATACAAGGTAACGGTTGCGGTAAGGGATAAAGGCAAAAAGCCTGTAAGTGGTGCTACTGTAAACGGTACAGAAACAACCGACTCCAACGGCATTGCGATATTATATTTACCTAACGGCAACCATAGTATTACCGCCTCATATAGCGGTCAGGCGGAGTCAACCGTTTTAACCGTAAATAATGCGGCAACATCGGCTGAACTTGTGTTTGGCGGTTCACAGGGTAATACGGATTACGACTTTACCCCGACAGGCGAAATAGCCCCAATAGCGGCAGGTAGCAATCACTCGGCGGCGGTTACAAAAGACGGCGATTTGTATATGTGGGGATCTAACGGAGGTGGACGGCTTGGCAACGGAAACAGAACAAACAGTTACACTCCGATAAAAATAATGAAAAATGTGGCGACTGTAAGCCTTGGCGGCATTCACAGTGCGGCAGTAACCAAGGACGGCAGTCTGTATATGTGGGGATATAACGGTAGCGGACAGCTTGGCAACGGAAGCACAACAGACAGCTATACTCCGATAAAAATAATGGAAAATGTAGCAACGGTAAGTCTTGGCGACTATCACAGTGCGGCAATAACCAAGGACGGCAGTCTATATATGTGGGGAGCTAACTATTGCGGGCAACTTGGCAACGGAAACAGAACAAACAGTTACACTCCGGTAAAAATAATGAAGAATGTAGCGGCGGTAAGTCTTGGCGATGAGCACAGTGCGGCAGTAACCAAGGACGGCAGTCTGTATATGTGGGGATATAACCGATACGGGCAGCTTGGCAACGGAAGCACAACAGACAGCTATACTCCGATAAAAATAATGGAAAATGTAACGGCGGTAAGCCTTGGCTATTATCACAGTGCGGCAGTAACCAAGGACGGCAGTCTGTATATGTGGGGAGCTAACTATTACGGACAGCTTGGCGACGGAAGCACAACAAACAGCTACACTCCGGTAAAAATAATGGAGAATGTAGCGGCGGTAAGCCTTGGCTATAATCACAGTGCGGCAATAACCAAGGACGGCAGTTTGTATATGTGGGGAAATAACAATTGCGGACAGCTTGGCAACGAAAGCACAACAAACAGAAGTACTCCGGTAAAAATAATGGAAAAAGTGGCGGCAGTAAGTCTTGGCGGCAACCACAGTGCGACAATAACCAAGGACGGCGGACTGTATACCTGGGGAGATAACTATTTCGGACAGCTTGGCAACGGAAGCATAAAAAACAGCTATACTCCGATAAAAATAATGAGTAATGTTGTAAGCAGTGCTGGCGGTTCCCATACAATTGCCTTAAAAAATAACGGTACGGTATACAACTGGGGAGATAACGAATACGGACAGCTTGGCAACGGAAGTACCTCAAGCAAAGCCTCGCCTGTTGCTATTCAAATTTATGACCATACTAAGGTGCTGAGGGCAAAGCAGGCACTCGAACCCGTAGGTGCGTCATCCTCTAAGCATACCGCTAAGTTTGCAGGCTACACACAAAACGGTATTTATAATTTTTATTCATTAAAAAATAAGAATGTCGATAAGCTCTTAACAGATGATAATGTTTTGTATGTAGATCAGGTACGGGCTGACGCTAACGGCAATATATCTGTAACCTACACTCCAAAGGCAGATTGCGATACACCGTATGAGTTTGTGGCAAGCATTACGCAAATTAACCTGAGCAACGCAGAGGTAACTGCCGAAAACCTCACTTACAACGGAAAAACGCAAGCTGTTAAGCCTGTTGTAAAGGTAAACGATTACACCCTGTACGAGGGCATTGACTACACACTTACAGGTGCATACGAGGCTAAAAACGCCGGCGAATATACATACACAATAGTGGGCAAGGGTGATTTTGTAGGATACACTACAAAGACCTTTACAATTAACACTGTTGATGTGAATGACTGCAAGGTTTCGAGCATTAACTCGGTGCCGTATTCGGGCAAGGAAATTCAGCCTGATGTTGCAGTAGCAATGGACGGCTACACCTTAGCTAAAGATGTTGATTATACCGTAGAATACCAAAACAACCTAAATGTGGGCATAGGTATTGTTGTAATTAAGGGTATAGGCAATTTCACAGGAAGAAATATTTGCTGGTTTGATATTACAAGGTGCGATATTTCAACAATTTCTAAAATTGTTGTTAAAAACTGCGAGTACTCCGGTAAGGCGGCTGTTCCCGAAATGATACTCGAAAACAACGGCATTGCCCTTGTTAAGGATAAGGACTATACCGTAACATTCAAAAATAACACTTGTGTCGGCACTGCCACTGCCGTTATCAGCGGTATTGGCAATTACAGCGGAACTGTTGAAAAAGCATTTACAATCGGCAACACAATGGTTGGAGATGTTGATATGAACGGCAAGGTTGATGTAAATGATGTAACTTTGATTATGAAATATAATGTTGATTTAATTAATTTATCAAGCGAGCGGGCAGAGCTTGCAGATGTCAATAATGACGGCTATGTTGATGTTTTGGATGTAACCCTACTTCAACAATACATTGCAGGGTATGTAACAGAGCTTGGGGCATTAAGTTTAAGATGATTAAAAAGCGGTCGCTAATTGCAGTGACCGCTTTTGCTATGTCTTATTTACTTTTTGTTGCAATTTTCGTGTGTGCGTGTTATTATAAAAACAGGTGATTTAATGAAAAAATCCAAAGTATTTACATTCTTTTACAGAGTGCTGCTTTGCGTTGTGCTTATGTTTGGCATTAACTCTATGTTGCTTTCTGTGGTGCTTGAAAAATGGTATTTGTCATTTTTCGGAGTTATGCTTTTTGTGCTTGCAAATGTTTTTCCGTCTGTTGCAAAAGGCGGCTATCCGTCATTCAAATTCAGAATGGCTGCACACGGAAGTGAGTTGTTGCTGCAATTTTTAATTACAACCCTGCTTTCGTGCGGAATTTATGTTTACTCGGCTTTTCAAATGCTGCCCGACAGTTGGATAAAATGGGCAATATCCCTTGGCTGTGCGGTGCTTGCGGAGTTCGTTTTGTTTTGGAACGGCATAATTTCCGTTTACTGCTCATCGGTTCAGCTTGGCATAAAGCATAGGGTAATCGGCTTGCTGTGCGGATTTATTCCGATTGCAAATCTTGTTTGCCTTGGCATAATTATAAAAATAACTATGAGCGAGGTTAATTTTGAAATTGACAAAACCGAGCTTGACAAAAGCCGAAACAGCCAAAAAATTTGCAAAACAAAATACCCGATTTTGCTTGTGCATGGCGTGTTTTTTCGTGACAGCGCATATTTCAATTATTGGGGCAGAGTGCCGGCAGAGCTTATTGCAAACGGAGCAGAAGTTTACTACGGTAATCACGAATCGGCCGCATCTGTAGATGACAGCGCCAAAGAGATTGCCGAGAGAATTAAACAAATTGTTGCGGAAACAGGCTGTGAAAAGCTGAATATTATCGCCCATTCAAAGGGCGGGCTTGATTGCAGAAAGGCGATTGCCTGTTATGGTGTTGAGAATATGACAGCGTCGCTCACAACTATTAATACTCCGCATCGTGGCTGTGGCTTTGCCGACTATCTTTTAACAAAGGTTTCTCCGAATGTTAAAAATAAAATTGCTGCTGCATACAACACAGCTTTGAAAAAATTTGGTGACAAAAATCCCGACTTTATTGCGGCTGTAACCGATCTTACTCAGGAAAACTGCAATAAATTAAATACCGAGGTGTTTGATTCGCCTAAGGTTTATTATCAGAGCTTTGGCTCAAGGCTCAACAGAGCAGGCAACGGAAAATTTCCGCTTAATTTTTCGTACAATCTTGTAAAATATTTTGACGGCGCAAATGACGGATTGGTTTCGGAAAATTCATTCCCTTGGGGTGCAAAATATACTTACATTACCACAAACGGCAAGCGAGGTATTTCTCACGGCGATATGATTGACCTTAATCGTGAGAATATTAAGGGCTTTGACATAAGGGAATTTTATGTGCAGATACTTGCAGATTTGAAAAAAAGAGGTTACTGATAAGGAGGATAAGATGAAGAGAAAAGATTATATTTCGTGGGACGAATACTTTATGGGTGTGGCTATACTTGCGTCTAAGCGCAGTAAAGACCCAAACACGCAGGTGGGCGCTTGCATTGTTGACAACAACAATATTATTCTTTCCACAGGCTACAACGGTTTTCCGTTTGGCTGTTCCGATGACGATTATCCATGGTGCAGAGATGGCATTGACACAAAGTACAATTATGTAGTACACGCCGAGCTTAACGCAATTTTAAATGCGAGGGGAAACAACCTAAAAGGTGCAAGACTTTATGTTGACCTTTTCCCATGCAACGAGTGCGCAAAGGCGATTATTCAGTCGGGCATTGCCGAGGTGGTTTATCTTTACGATAAATATGCCGACAGCAGTGCGACAGTTGCATCAAAAAGAATGTTGCAGTCGGCAGGGGTAAAGTGCCGTAAGTTTACCTCGGATAAAAAAAGTCTTTCTGTTGATTTTGAAAAATAACAAACATATAAAAGCTGTATCCGATAAAAATTCGGGTGCGGCTTTTTTAATTTTTTAATATAAACAAAAATTTTAGCAATAATTTTTATTAAATGAACAAAATATTAACAAAAATTATTTTATGATTTGTCCTAATTTTGTCATAGTCTGTCTGTTATAATTTAGCCATAGTAAAGATGATAAACCAATATTATAAAAAAGAGGTGCTGAATATGAAAAAGACTAATCAGACAGGCTCATTTAAAAGAAGACTTACAGCAATAATTCTTTCAGCTATTACAGTTGCATCATTCGGCTCGGCAACACTTGTGTCTGCATCGGCGGCTACAAGCAACGCTACAATAAGTGCGGCAGTTAATATGAATGCAAATAAAGCAATGGCATCAAAGGTTAAAAATATTGGCGCCGGCAAAACAGCATATGCCGTAATAACTTCAGGACTTGATACAGTAGTTAGCAAAATTGCCGAAACAAACATTTTTGCAGGCATTATTGTAAACGGTTTATTTGGCGGTTTTAAGGCAATTTACGAAGATGAGAACGACCATCCACTCAGGATATTTTAGATAAATTGGAAGAGCTTTCAAATCAGATTGAGGCTAACCACGAAAAAGAACTTACAGAGCTTAACCGAGGCTTTTTAAATCAGAGCATTGACGGCTACCTTGACAGCTATCGTGTGCTTAAAGGCGCAAACAAAAGTGTTCTTGCCGCATTGTCAGAAATTCGCTCATCAACATCATAAAGCGAGTAGTTGCGCTTAGCATTTGGAATAAGTATGTATTCCGAAAATCCGCCGATGGTTCCTGCTCTGCGAGTATCGCCCTTTGCGTAAAGCTGGTACGGATATACACGATCTCCAATTTTAAAATTGGTTACATTTTTGCCGACTTTTACTACCGTTGAAATGGTTTCGTGCCCAAATTCACCGCCTACGGTTATTTTGTGGCCTGTATTTTTACCGTGGTTAAACACAGCAACATCAGTTCCGCAAATGCCCGAGTAAATATTTTTTATGAGCACATCGTTGTCGCCAGCCTGCGGAATATCAACATCTCTGATTTCTATATTTTCTTTTCCTAAGTAAATTCCCGATTTCATTGTGACCTCCGATTTCCTTGGTTGTCAGGCAAAACACAATCTTCAATAATTGCAATGAGATTTTCAACGGACTCCTTGCAGTCGCTTTTCAGCCATTTTGATATAATCGCCATAAGTCCGCTTATGTAAAAAGACATAATGTAGTTTCTGCGTTCCTGCGGTATTTTAAATCTGTTCATAATTGGATTGAAAATGTGCTCGAACATTAATGAGTAGCTTTTGTCAAGATTAAGCACGCTTGCGTTTTTAACCGAGGTTTTAAAAATGCTTTTGTGCTCCTTTATATATGAAAGGTAGGGGATAAGATATTCGGGTGTTATTAAGTTAAGCTCCTCTATCGGGCAATCGTTGAGTTTTGACATAAAATCGACCGAATTTATTTTCATATAATCAAAGAAATGCCTGTTTATATATTCAACGCTTTCAGAAAGCAGATCGGATATAGTTTCATAGTGCAGATAAAAGGTTGAGCGGTTTATGCCTGCCTTTTTGCAAATTTCCTTTACGGTTATGTATTCAAAATCCTTTTGCTCAAGCAGTTCAAGAAATGCAATATCCATTTTCTTTGCCGTATTAAAGTATTTGCTTTCTGATTTATTCATATCTGCACCTTCTTTTTCTTACTTTTCGCTGATTTCCTTTGCGAGCTGTACGATTTCAAATGCGTATTTCTGTTTGCCCTTGGCAAGCATTTTTTTGTAAATCGGGTAGTTTACGCTTACGCCGATTATTCCGATAATTCCGATTATTATACCTAAAATATACATAGATGTTGTGCTGTCGCCGATTTGACCCATTGTAAGGCACATACCTATGCCGAGAATTAATGCCGCAATAACGCCGAATGTGTAGGTGAAGATTGTGGCAGGGCGCTTTGCTTTTGCGTCAAGCTTTTTAAGAGCTACTACCTTTGAGGTATCCTTTGGTGTATATTCGTTTGCGAGATGTTCTGCATAAATTTTATCTGTGTTCATAATTGAACCTCCTTTATTTGATGATTTTATTATAAAGGAGATTTTCCGTAAACAGAACAACACAAAAGCCACTTTGTGTTGTAATCAAAATATAAAATAAGCAGTCGGCTATGCGACTGCTTAGATTAACAAATTATTATCAGATTTTATCTGCAATTTCACCGAGGCGCTTGTAAATGCTGTTTGCCTCTACGTAACCTCTTACAAATGAAAGCGGATAAATATTTGTGTTTTTGCCGACTACCGAGCCGGGGTTTAATACGCTGTTACAGCCAACCTCAACATGGTCGCCGAGCATTGCACCGAATTTTTTAACGCCTGTTTCTACCTTTTCGTTGTCGCAATTAACTGTAACAAGCGACTTGTCGCTCTTGAGGTTAGAGGTAATTGTGCCTGCGCCTGTGTGCGACTTGTAGCCGAGAATACTGTCGCCGATGTAGTTGTAATGCGGTACTTGTACTCCGTCAAAGAGAATTGAGTTCTTAAGCTCTGTTGAGTTGCCTACTACCGCACCCTTGCCTACGATTGCGCATCCTCTGATAAATGCGCAGTGTCTTACTTCTGCGTCCTCACAAATGATGAGTGGGCCGCCGAGGTGAGCAGATGGGTAAATAGTCGCGCTCTTTGCAACCCATATATTTTCGCCACGCTGTTCGTAGATTTCGGGGTCGAGAGTTTTGCCAAGCTCGATTATAAAATCTTTGATTTTAGGAAGTGCCTCCCAAGGATAGTCGAGCGTTTCAAGAAGTGGTTTTGCAATTGTTTTGTCGAGGTCATAAAGATTTTTTATGAGCATTTTTTCATTCATTATGTATTATTTCCTTTCGGTTTAAAATCAAATTATGCTGCAAAAAACAGCCAATATCCATACGAGTCCTTACCTGCAATAAACTTTACTCCGTCACTTGTGTATTCCGAGAAAACATAACTCTTTTTGTCAAGCGGCGAGGTAACGGTAACGCATTTGCCTGTACCGCACCATCTTTCGCTAAATACATTGATGCCCTTTATTACAAAGTAGTCTTTTGAAGTTTTGCCTAAATATCTGTGTTCGGTCATTTTACATCACCTTTTTTACGAATAATCTTTTTGTTAAGACGGTTATCCCAACCGAAATTTTTAAATATAAGACAAGTTATTATTGCAAGCGCAATACCGAGTACAGCACCGCAGATTACATCTGTAGGATAGTGTACACAGTTGTAAAGCCTTGAAAACGCAATGAGAAAAGCAAGTACAGCCGTAAAAACGGCGAACTTTTCTTTGCGTATGATAATTACCGCTGCAGCGGCAAACGACGAGGTTGTGTGTCCCGACGGAAAACTGTAGCCCGACGGAATATGCCCGTTTACGGTAAAGTCGTAGGTTACAAACGGACGGGGGCGGCAGATAATATTTTTTATGCCAAACTCACCGAGCAGCAATCCCAAAATCATTGCACAAAGCATTATAACTCCCGTTGCCCTTGTTTTTTTGAAAAGGCAGAGCGTAAGTCCGAGTATAATCCAGATAAGACCTTTTTCACCGAGAAAGCTCATTACAGCCATAAATGTATCAAGAAAATCACATTTTATGCCTTGTATTGACTGCAAAACCGATGCGTCCCACGGAGTGATTGTTTCCAAAAAAGACATAATTTCTCCTATAAATGTTATATGCCGCTTGCTGATATGCTTATAAACATATTATAGCAAACGACATTTGTTTTTTCAATAAATTTAGTCAACAAGATATTTTTCTGCTTTAGAATACAGCTTTTCGTCAAGGATTGCCTCAACCTTAATTCCCTGCGCAACATATTCTTCGCTAATCAGGGTTGCATTTTTGCGGATTTCGGCAACCAAGCCAGCGTCTGCAAAAGGAATGAGCAAAGATACTCTTTTTACTCTTACAGGCAGGTTATCGTCAATAGCTTTTAAAAGGTCGTCAATGCCTGTGCCGTTTTTGGCGCTTATCTTGACATATGAGCCTATCTCCTGCGGAAAACTCTCCTCTTCCAAAAGGTCGCATTTGTTGAGCACGGTAATGATAGGAGTGTCGCCGCATCCGAGTGAATTTAAAAGGTCGGTTGTAACCTGCATATGCACTCTTGCCTCGTCACTTGATGCGTCGCATACATTTAAAATAATGTCTGACAGCGCCGCCTCTTCAAGAGTTGAGCGGAATGCCTCTACAAGGTGGTGCGGAAGTCTGCGTACAAGTCCTACCGTGTCAATCATCATAACCGTAACGCCGCTCGGCAGTTTGAGCGCCCTTGATGTAGGGTCAAGAGTTGCAAAAAGTTTGTCCTGTGCAAGCACACCCGCATCGGTAAGATAATTCATAAGGGTGGATTTTCCTGCGTTTGTGTAACCGACAATTGCACAGGTGATTACTCCGTCTTTTTCTCTGCGTTTTCTCAACATTGAGCGGTGCTGCTCCACTTCGGCAAGTTCGGATTTCAAAGTTTCCATTCTTCTGCTGATGTGTCTGCGGTCGGTTTCAAGCTTTGTTTCGCCCGGGCCTCTTGTGCCTATGCCGCCGCCAAGTCGTGACATTGCCACGCCCTTACCTGTAAGTCGGGGCATCAGGTACTTTAGCTGTGCAAGTTCTACCTGCAGTTTGCCCTCTTTTGACCTTGCACGGAGAGCAAATATATCGAGAATAAGCATTGTGCGGTCAATGGTTCGTGTGTCGGTTTCTGCCTCTATATTTCGTATTTGAGTAGGGGAAAGCTCGCAGTCAAACACGAGCAAGTCGATTTCCTGCTGTTTGCAAATATCTGCAATTTCCTGCAATTTGCCTGTGCCCACATAAGTGCCTGTTTCGGGGCGCTTTAGATTTTGCGTGACTGTAAATACAGGTTCTGCACCCGCACTTTTTACAAGCTCTTTAAGTTCGGCAAGAGAAGCCTCTGCGTCATAGTCGCCTGTGTCAACGCTGACAAGTACAGCCTGCGTAATTTTTTCTTCGTTACTTATCATTTCCATAATTTCTCCGTTTTTGTCAGAAAATAAAAGATTTTGTTTACATTTTATTTACTATTCCTTTAATAAGTAGTATAATATATTGGTATAAATTTGTAAACAACATTTTTACTATTAATTATTTGCAAATTAAATTTATATAATCGGATATAATCGGGGTTTTACAAATGGATAAAAAATTTGATGTAATAATTGTAGGTACAGGTGCTGCCGGACTTTATGCGGCACTCAATCTGCCGGAGGATATTAACGCTTTGCTCGTTTCAAAAAAAGAGCTTACGCTTTCCAACTCCTCTTTGGCACAGGGCGGTGTGGCAGCAGTGCTTGATACTGTTCACGACAGTTACAAGCTGCATATTACCGATACACTTATTGCAGGTAAATACAAGAATACTCTTGATGCGGTAGAAAAACTTGTTACGGAGGGCCCGTCGGATGTACTGAACATCAAGGATCTTGGTGTTGACTTTGACCTTAACGAGGACGGTACAATGTGCAAAACCCTTGAGGCGGGTCACAGCAGACACAGAATTGTGCATCATAAGGATTCAACGGGTAAGGCGATTGTTGACGCACTTATTGAGGTAGTTAAGACACGCAAAAATATTACAATTCTTGACAACTGCCTTGTGTATGCGATTGATAAGGTGCTTAACGGCTTTTATGTAAGTGTTGTTAAGGACGGTGAAAGCAAGACCTACGGCTGTAACTTCTGCCTGCTTGCCACAGGCGGTATAGGCAGAGTTTATAAATACACCACAAACTCGGCTATTGCCACAGGTGACGGCATTGCGTTTGCATATATGATGGGTGCAAAAATCAAGCACCTTTCAAGAGTTCAGTTCCACCCGACTGCTTTTGCGGCTGAAAAGGACAGAGAAAGATTTTTGATAAGTGAGGCTGTTCGTGGCGAGGGCGCTGTTCTCCTTAACTGCGAGGGCAGAAGATTTGCAACCGACTATGACAGCAGAGGCGAGCTTGCTCCGAGAGATGTTGTGTCTAATGCGGTTATAAGAGAGTCAATAAAAACTCACAGCGAAAAGTTCTATCTTGATATTACACATAAGCCTGCCGAATTTATTAAAAACAGATTTCCTATGATTTACGAGCGCTGTCTTGAAGAGGGAGTAGACATTACGGTAGATAAAATTCCTGTATTCCCATGTCAGCACTACCTTATGGGCGGCATTGATGTTGATACAAACTCAGAAACCTCTATTGAGGGACTTTTTGCGGCAGGCGAATGTTCACATACAGGTGTGCATGGTGCTAACCGTCTTGCAAGCAACTCATTGCTTGAGGCACTTGTATTCTCAAGAACAGCCGCAAATGTAATTACAGAAAGATTAAGAAAAGAGCGCAAGCCGCTCGGCAGACAGCCGCTTAAAAAGTCGATTGAGGGCAAGGCATTGCCGCATGGCTACCGTTCGCAGATAAGAGAAATTTTACAGGATACATATTTTGTACTTCCAAAGCCCGAGAAAGCGGAGGAAAGCTACAACAAGGTTGAGCAGATTCTTTCCGAACTTGTATCGGACGATTTTGCTGTTACATCTGACTATGTAGAGGCAAGAAGTATTGCAATTGTTGCAAGTATTATTCTTGAAGAATTTAAGGAGGGCATAAAATAATGCTAATCAACAGTATTTATGCAGATAACATTATAAAGACAGCTTTGCTTGAGGATATTAACTACCTTGATACCACAACCGACTATCTCATTGACGAGGAACAGGAAGATACCGCTAAATTCCTTGCAAAGAGCGACGGCGTACTCTGCGGTATTGAGATTGCACTTCGTGTTTTTGAAATTTTACAGCCGGCAGGTTTTGAGGCTAAGGTTTATAAAAAAGACGGCGATGTGCTCAAGAAGGGCGATATTATTGCGGAAATTCACGGCAAAACCCGTACAATCTTAAAAGGCGAGCGTACAGCGCTTAACCTTATTCAGCATATGAGCGGTATTGCTACCGCAACGCACAATGCGGTTGAAATTGTAAAGGGTACCAACGCATCTATTGCAGATACAAGAAAAACTCTCCCCGGACTTCGTGCGTTGCAGAAGTATGCGGTAACAGTAGGCGGCGGAAGAAACCATCGTTACAACCTTTCGGACGCGGCTATGCTCAAGGACAACCACATTGACGCAGGCGGCGGAATTGCAAATGCCGTAGCCAAGCTCAAAACAAAGCTCGGTCATATGACAAAGATTGAGCTTGAGGTAAGAAACCTTGACGAGTTAAGACAGGCGCTTGAGGCTGATGTTGATGTAATTATGCTTGACAATATGAGCCCTGCTCTTATGAAAGAGGCTGTTGAGATTACAAACGGCAAAGCGTTGCTTGAGGCAAGCGGCGGTATTACAGACGAAACACTCAGAGAGATTGCGGAAACAGGCGTTGACATTATTTCAATGGGTGCGCTTACTCACTCGGTAAAAGCGTTTGATATTTCGCTTAAAATCGCAAAATAATTTTTATACACATAATAAAGAAAAGTAGAGTAGAATGAAGAAAACAGGAATAAATAAAAATGTGATTATGCTCTGTGAATGTGCGGTTATGGTTGCGCTTGCAACTGTATTGAGCCTGATAAAAATCGAGTTTCCATACGGCGGAAGTATTACGATTTGCAGTATGCTGCCGATTTTGATTATCGGCTATCGTTACAAGCCGTTGGCAGGCTGTCTGACAGGTGTTGTCTACGGACTTATTCAGATGCTTTTCGGTATGTCAAACTTTGCGTATGCTACTTCTTGGCAGGCAACTCTTATGATTCTCTTTTTCGACTACCTTATTGCCTTTGGCGTAATCGGTCTGGGCGGAGTTTTCAGAGGTATTAAAAATCAGGCAGTCGGACTTGCTTTGGGCGCATTGCTTGCAAGCGTGTTGAGATTTTTGTGCCATTTCTTAAGCGGTATTACCGTGTGGGCAGGTTTTGCGGACGGTATGCCTGTGTGGCTGTATTCGCTTATATACAACGGTTTGTATATGCTCCCCGAATTTGGCATTTTGATTGCAGGCGCAATTATACTCGGACTTTTAATTGATTTCAGAAGTGAAAAGCTCGGAGCAATTAAAAGAAACAAAAAATAATTTCAATCATAGGCCTTCCTCTTATGAGGGAGGCTTGTTTAGAATGGAATGGGTAAAATTGTGGCAAAGCATAAAACTTAGCTTTAAGAATTTAAACTTCAGGTGTTCCCAAAAATTCATCAGAAAGGATAATCAAATGGATAAAAAACTAATCAACCGAGAAATACGCACACTCTCAAATTACAGCTCACTGCCGCTTTTATGCTTTGTGATTTTATCGCAGATGTGCTCGTATTTTGTGTATTTTATATTTGACCTGCTTAAAGGCACTGACATCGGCAACGATTACGGTTTTAAAATGTTTATCAGCTACTGCTTGATTTACCTTGTGATAATGCCGCTTATTCTTCTGATTTTTTCGGAACTGCGTGGCAAAAGGGTAGGTCTTTCGCTGAAAACCTGCTTTGTAAAACCTGCAAAGCCTGTCGGTTGGGTTATTAAATATGTAATAATAGCAATCGGCTTAACATATGCGCTTGCGTTTTCATCGTCAATTATAAGCTCATTACTTGAGTCGGTCGGCATAAATCTTAATACCACCGATATTTCATTCGGCGACTCGCCTTTTGGCATAATAACAACAGTGGTCGCCTTGCCTCTGTTTGCTCCGCTCTTTGAGGAACTTTTGTTTAGGGGCAGTATTTACAGAAACAACGAGCCGATGGGGCAGTGGTTCGCAATCATTGTTTCGGGCGTTGCGTTCGGTTTATGGCACACAAACTGCGTTCAAACCATTTACGCAACAGGTATGGGCATTATTGCCTGCGCTCTTTACGCAAAAACACGCTCGGTAATTCCGTCTATGATAGTCCACTTTGTCATTAATTCCATAGCGGCGGTTCAACAGCTTTGCTCAAACGGCATTGATACCGATGAGATTATCGGCGCAAATCCCGAATATATATCAAGCCGCATTGCTCAGATTTCGGTTTTAGGTTTAAGCGGGCTTTTGGTGTTTGGCATAGTTATTACGGCAATAGTCCTTTCGATTATTGAGCTTGTAAAGCATCGTGGCCGCTTTCCTTTATATAAGGGAAGATATAATATTTCTATCGGCAAAAAACTCGGTGTGTATTTTTCGGCACCCGTAACTATTATTACCTATGTAATTCTTGTTTTTGAAACAGTTGTAAACGCTTTGTATGGCGGATAAAGTAATGTGGTGACATTCTGTGAATGTCACCACTGTTTTTATATTCTTTGTTTTAAATTGTCGGTGCTGTACCCGTAATAATCGCTGTTGCAAATGAGCCTGCCGGAATTGTAACCGGTTCGGCATTGCCTGTCGGGAATTTTAGAACATTCTCGGTCTGCGTCCACTGATCAGCATTGTATATAACAGTAGGCTGACCGTTTACCGTAAGCTCAATGCCCGTTACTTTGTAGCCGACAGGAAGTGTGTCGGTAAATATAATGCCTTCGGCGGCAACCGTACCCTCATTCTGCGCAATGAGAGTGTAAGGAAGAATACCTCCCGATGCAACGCTTGACGGAGCGGCTTTGAGCAGAGTTACAAGTTCTTGCTGTGCAGGTGCTATTGTTGCGGTGTCGGTTGCGGTAACCGTTGTAGCAAGAGGAGTAGTTGCCGTTACCGTAGCTGTGTTTGTGATTTCGCCTGACTGTGCGGCAGAAGGAAGAAGTGACAGCGCTATTGTAAGCGACTGCCCTGCCGCAAGTGCGCCAAAGCCTGAAATACTGAGAGAATTATCTGTTCTTGTAACTGTCGGTGTAATTGCCGTTGCCCCCAATCGTGCAACAGCCGTACCGTCAATATAGTCAAGCAGTTTAGCGGCTGTGTCGCTGCCGAGATTATCCGATACTGTAATACCGGTAAGATTGCCTGTTCCTGTATTTGTTACAGTCATAACATAACCGACCGGCTCGCCCGGAACATAATTTGTCAGCAAAGCGTCTTTTGCAATGGCAACGGACTGCGATTCCCGAACTTCGGTATCTACTTCGTTTGAGTTTACAGTCTGAGCATTGTTGTAGGTCAGCGTTGCCGAGTTTTTGATAATAGCCATATTTTCGCCGCCTTGCTTTTCGTTATAATCCGTAAAATTATTTTCTTTTGTTTTATATGATTTTTTATTTTGCAAATCATTTATTTTACAGGGGACTTTACTTGTCCCTTGGTATATAGTATGACAGCACCTGCAAAGTGTTACATTATAATGTATATAAAAAGCTTCTATGATAATGTTGGGAGAATTTAATAAATTATGGTTTAACTAACTTTCGGTCTGGCAACAAAGGAAAAGATATTCTTATAATATGTGCCGTCATTGTGTAACAATGACGGCGCATTATTTTAACTATTCTTTTTAAAAGGCTGTTGCCTGTTTTTACAAACTTAGTTTTAGCACGCAAACAGCTTTGCTGTTTTTGCGCCTGCAAGTAAGATATAAAGGAAACTTTCACGGGCTCTGCCCGAACCCGCAACCCTTTAAAAAGGGTTGACCTAAATTTTAAGTTTATTAAACTAAACTTTGTGTGTTACATCGCTATTACCGCTTATATCAATCTTTATTGCACTTTTTGCCGACTAATACAGCAAATGTACCGCCGGATACGAGGGCAAGCAAAGCAACAAGTGTTGGAATATAGCCTGAAGTTTTAACGGTATTGTTATCCTGAGAGTTGCCTTTAGTTGCGCTGTCAGCGGTTGCCATAGATGTAGTGGTTGCAGCGGTTGACGGTTCAGTGTAGGCAGGTGATGTAACTGATGTAGCAGGCTGAACGGTTGTAGGCTGCACTGTTGTTGGTTCTGTTACATCTGCTTTTGCAAGAAGATTTTCTTTTTCTGCCGCCTGTTCAAAGTTTCCCTTTGAAATATAGTCACGAAGTGCCTGCTCGCAGGTAGTGTATTCTTTTGCAATCGGCTGTGTGCTTGCAGTACCGTAATCGGAGCTTGAAAAAGCATAGTTGTTAGAAACGACCTTGTAAGTCTTGTTGAGGTCAATCGGTTTGCCGCCAATCAAAACATTAGAAACTCTGTTTCCCTGTGGCTTTGCAAAGTTATATTCAGCACTCAAGCCGCTGAACTGCATTACAGAACCGCTGTTATTCGGCCAGCTGTACTGATATGGGTCTTCTCCTTTTTTAATTGCCTCTTTTTGCAGATCATAAACCGCTGAATTTTCCTTCATAAGGTCAACGGTAAAATTCAGAATATCCATAATCTGACTGCCTGTAAGCTCTTTTTCTATAAGCACATTTCCGTACGGTGAAATTGAAATTAAATCTGAATATGTAACATTGCCCTTGCGTATACCGGAGCGAATACCGCCTGCGTTTTCCATAGCTACATCAGCACCTGTGTAATCAAGGTAAGCGGCTGTAACAATTCTGCCTATTTTCTGTTCGCTTGTGCGTATTTCTTCCCAGCTGTAAGGATAATCGTTTTTGCTTTCGCCGATTACCTCGTTAAGCACACTTTCCTCACGCTTTTCAATGGCAGAGATTTTTCCAGCAATGTCGGCGTCCGACATATCCTGAGTTTCGGCAGAGGTATATACTTTTTCAGACGCTTGTGTAACGCCAAGCTCTTTGTCATATGTAAGGGTAAGCACACCTACATCGTAAAAATAATAGCCTGCCTCTACAACTCTGACGCTCTTGCCGTCTTTGTTTGTGTAATCCTTATCAATGAGAATATGCTGATGTCCTGCTATAACGGCATCAATTCCCGAAGTGTTGGCTACAAAATCATCAAGATTATTGTTATGGGTGATTGCAAGAACTATGTCGCAGTTTTCGTCATTGCGTAGCTTTTGTGCAACCTCGTTTGCTTTGTCGGTATCTTCTGTGAAACGCACATTTTCCACATTCTTAGATGCGGTCGATGTATAAAAACTTTCGTCTGTAACACCGAGCACACCTACCTTTAGCTCTGTGCCGTCATCGGCAGTAACGGTCTTTACAAAGTAGGTGTTGTCAAAGAAACTGTCGCCGTTGTCATCTACAACATTTGCGGCTAAAACCTTAAATGTGCTGTTTTCGTCAAGCTCCTTTACTCGGTCTGCGCCGTATGACCAATCGTGGTTGCCCGGGGTCATAGCGTCATAGCCAAGGTCGTCCATCAGCTCAGCTATACTTTTGCCGTTCTCAACCGTTGCAAAGGACTGGCCATGAAATGTGTCGCCTGCATCGAGCAATAGATCTGCATTTTCTTTGCTGACAATCGTTTTGAGCGAGTCAAATCCGATTTGTCCGTTTGAGGTCGATTTGTAATAACCGTGAATATCATTTGTGTGAACAATATGAATTTCGGTTTTCGTTTCTTCTGCTGATACGCTGTAAACGGAAATGCTCGACAATACAGCTGCTGTAAGAAATATACAGCATACCTTTTTGTTTTTTGCTTTTTTCATATTATCTCCTTTTGAACACTGCATTAGATATAATATTGTTTTGCTTATTAATTGATTATATTTTACCATATTGTAAAATGATTTCAATAGCTTGCAAAACAATTATTTATATATTTTATTGCAAAAACCGCCCAGCCTAAAGTATAAGGCTGAGCGGTAAGTTTTGAAAATTATTGGTCATATGATAAATGTAGGGGTAATGATGTTATTTTTAAAATTTTATCAAGCTAAAAAGCCTTCCACTTTGAGGGGAAGGCTTGATAACTTTGTTTTTAACCCCAACTATTGATAAAGAGCCAAATTATTTAAATAGGATTATAAAAATTATAAAATAAAGCCAATCTTTTTCATAACCTTATTCATTGTGCGGCTGCTGATTTTAAGTGCAATTTCGTCAGCCTTGCGGTAACATTCCTCAAGGTATGCCTTGTCTTTGATATATGATTCGTAGCGCTCACGAATCGGGCGGAGCTCCTCTACTACTGCCTCGCCGACAGCTGTTTTAAAGTCGCCGTAACCCTTGCCCTCAAAATCGTGCTCAATCTGCTCAAAGCTAAGACCTGTAATTGTGCTGTAAATACCCATAAGGTTATTGATGCCGTCTTTGCCCTCGCCGTAGTGAACATGAGCCTCGCTGTCGGTAATTGCACGCTTGAATTTGCGCATAATTGCCTCAGGTGAGTCGAGAAGATGTACGCAGCCGTTTACATTTTCGTCTGACTTACTCATCTTCTTTGTAGGGTCTTGCAAGCTCATTACTCTTGCGCCGTTCTTTGGAATAAATCCCTCAGGAATTTTGAAAACATTGCCGTAAAGACCGTTGAAACGGGTTGCAATATCTCTTGTAATCTCAATGTGCTGCTGCTGGTCTGCACCGACAGGTACTTTGTCTGCCTGATAGAGCAAAATATCGCCTGCCATAAGTGACGGATATGTAAAAAGACCTGCGTTGATGTTGTCAGCATGCTTTGCCGACTTATCCTTGAACTGTGTCATTCTTGAAAGCTCGCCAAACTGTGTGTAGCAGTCGAGCACCCATGCCATTTCTGCGTGTGTGTGCACATGGCTCTGAATGAAGAAAAGGCTCTTTTCTGTATCAATGCCGCAAGCGAGGATTGATGCGTATGCGTCGAGAATATTTTTTCTCATCTGTGCAGGGTCTTGTCTGACTGTAATTGTGTGGAGGTCGGCAAGAGCGTAAATGCAGTTGTATTCGTCCTGCATTGTTACCCAGTTGCGAATAGCGCCGAGGTAGTTGCCAAGTGTGATTGTACCACTCGGCTGAATAGCACTGAATGCGATTTGTTTCTTTTCATTTTCCATAAATATTCTCCTTTATTTCAGCTTGCTGTTTGCCAGCTCACCGAGTATCTTAATTCCTTTTTCAAGCTGTTCGTCTGTCGGCGTTGAAAAGTTGATTCTAAAGCTGTTGCATTTTTCGTTTTCGTCTGTAAGAAAAGCGTTTCCCGGTACTACGCATACCTTTTTGAGCACTGCCTCTTTACAGAATGACGGCATATCAATGCTTGCGGGCAGGTCGCACCAAATGAAAAGTCCGCCGTCAATTTTATGATATGTGATTGCCGTACTTGCGTATTTGTCAAGTAAATCCATACAGAACTGAGCTTTCTTTGTGTAGAGCTTGCGTAATTTCTCAAGATGAGCGTTGAAATCGTACTTTGCAATGAACTCATCGCAAACATACTGTGACCAAATGTTGGTGTGCACATCACTGCCCTGCTTGCATACAACGAGCTTTTGGAAAATCTGCTTTGGGGCAATGCAGTAAGCAACACGCATACCCGGTGAAATTACCTTTGAAAAAGAACCGCAGTAAATTACAATTTCGTCCTCGTCAAAGCTCTTTATGCTCGGAATAAATTCGCCGCTGTATCTTAAATCACCGTATGGGTTGTCCTCAAGAATAAGCACGCCGTATTTTTTCGCAAGCTCATATACTTTCTTTCTCTTTTCAAGGCTCATTGTAACGCCCGATGGATTTTGAAAGTTTGGTATTGTGTATATAAACTTAGCGTTTTTGTTGTCTTTAAGTGCCTGCTCAAGTGCAGGAATGCTCATTCCGTCAGGCTCAACGGGAACGCCGACAAGTTTTGCGTTGTAACTTCTGAATGTGTTGAGCGAACCGATAAAAGACGGCGCTTCGCAAATAACAACATCACCCTCGTTTACAAGAGCTTTTGAGCATAAATCCATAACCTGCTGAGCACCTGTTGTGATTAAAATGTCATCGCCATCTCTGCCTACATTATGCTCCTTTTTCATATACTCGGTAAGGTGTTGTCTGAGGGGAGTGTATCCCTCGCTTACACTGTACTGTAAGACAGAAATAGGATTTTCGGCAAGAACCTTTGCAGAAATTTCGGCTATTTCCTTTGCAGGAAAAGCGTCGGGTGAGGGATTGCCTGCCGAGAGAGAAACCACCTCGGGGTCTGCCGCATATTTAAAAATTTCTCTTATTGCACTGGGTTTAAGATTAGAAACCCTGTCAGAAAATGTATATTCCATTTAAAGATCTCCTTTTTGCATTTTTATCTGATAAAGTAAAAATGCAATATATTTTATTGTATCACGATAGACAAAAATATTCAAGCTACCGAGCGGCAAAAGCTATAATTTGTGCTTTAATTTTTAAAAAGCATTGCACAAAATGCTTACAATTATTTTGCAAATTAACAGAATTTTAAAACGAAAGCCAAAAACTCGCAACTAAATTCAGTAAAATAGTTCTTAATTCTAATAACGAAAAATAAGTTATTTCAATTATGTTACTATGTATATGAAATTGATTACTTCTATTTAAGGTTAATCAGGAGGATAATGGAATGGACAGTTCAGAAATCAAGCAGCTCCAAATTCTTGCAACAAAGGCAAGAATGGGAGCAATTCTCGGCACTTTTTGTGCTAAGTCGGGACATCCGGGCGGTAGCCTTTCGGCAGCAGATATTTTCACATATCTCTACTTTAAGGAAATGAATGTTGACCCTAAGAATCCTAAGTGGGAGGACAGAGATCGTTTTGTTCTTTCAAAAGGTCACTGTTGCCCAAGCCTTTATGCGGTTCTTGCACTTAAGGGCTATTTTGAGTGGGACGAGCTTACAAAGCTCCGTCATGTAGGCGCAATGCTTCAGGGCCACCCTGATATGAAGGGTACACCCGGTATTGATATGAGCACAGGCTCACTCGGACAGGGTATTTCAGCAGCCTGCGGTATGGCACTTTCTGCAAAAATCAGCAACAAGAGCTATCGTGTATATTCTGTACTCGGTGACGGCGAGGTTGAAGAAGGTCAGGTTTGGGAGGCAGCTATGTTTGCCGCTCACAACAAGCTTGACAATCTTGTACTTTTCGTTGACCAGAACGGCTTGCAGATTGACGGTACAGTTGACGAGGTTGCAGGTATTGAGCCGCTTGACAAAAAGTTTGAGAGCTTTGGTTTTGAAGTGTTTAAGATAGACGGTCATGACTTCAATCAGATTGAGGACGCACTTAACAAGGCAAGAGAGGTTAAGGGCAAGCCTGTTGCTATCCTTGCAAAAACAGTAAAGGGCAAGGGCGTTTCATTTATGGAAAATCAGGTTGGCTGGCATGGTACAGCTCCTAACAAAGAGCAGTACGAGCAGGCAACAGCCGAGCTTCAGGCTGAAATTGACAGATTGGAGGGCAACTGCTAATGGCTGAATCAAAGAAAATTGCTACTCGTGAGAGCTTTGGTATGGCACTTTGCGAGCTTGCTAAAACTAACGAAGACATCGTTGTTTTTGACGCTGACCTTGCAGCAGCAACAAAGACAAGTATTTTTAAAAAGGAATTTCCCGAAAGATTTTTCGACTGCGGTATTGCCGAGGGCAATATGGTAGGCGTTGCGGCAGGTCTTGCGGCAGCAGGCAAAATTCCTGTAGCGGCATCATTTGCAATGTTTGCAACAGGCAGAGCATTTGAGCAGATCAGAAACTCGGTTGCTTATCCGCATCTTAATGTTAAGATTGCAGGCAGCCACGCAGGTATTTCCACAGGTGAAGATGGCGCAACTCATCAGTGTCTTGAGGATATTGGCATTATGCGTACAATTCCGGGTATGGTAGTTATCAACCCTGCCGACCACTACGAGATGGTGGCAGCAACAAAGGCAGCTATCGAGTACGACGGTCCTGTATATATCCGTCTTGGCAGACTTGCTATTGAGAGCTTTAACGACCCTGAAACTTATACATTTGAACTTGGCAAGGGTATTACACTCCTTGACGGTGACGATGTGGCAGTTATTGCAACAGGTCTTTGTGTAAATGAGGCTCTTAAGGCTTGTAAGCAGCTTAAGGAAGAGGGCATTAACGCTCGCCTTATTAATATTCACACAATCAAGCCTATCGACAGAGAAATCATTGTAAAGGCAGCAAAGGAAACAGGCAGAATTATCACTATTGAAGAGCACAATGTAATCGGTGGTCTTGGTGACGCTGTATGTTCAGTTGTCAGTGAAGAGTGCCCTGTAAAGGTTACTAAGGTTGGTGTAAACGATTGCTTTGGTTACAGCGGTCCTGCACTTGAGCTTCTCGATAAGTTTGAGCTTACCGCTCCGCACCTTGCAAAGAAAATCAAGGCAGCGGCTCAGGATAAGTAATTTAAAATCAAATAGATTTGTATTTACCGCTCGACAAAAATTGTCGGGCGGTTTTTTCTTGTGAAAAGGTGTGTTGATAGGAAGAAGTGCGGTTTAACACACAAAGTTTAGTTTAATAAATTCAAAATTTAGGTCAACCCTTTTTAAAGGGTTGCGGGTTTGGGCAGAGCCCATAAAATAATAAAAATGCACTGATTTTTAATAAAAGCAAACAGTTGCAATTACATCATAAAAAGAACAAACTTTAGACTAATCAAGGTTTTAAGATATAACAAAAGTAAAGACTAATGATTGGCAGAGAGTGAGAAAGTCGCACTTGAGTAATCTTAGAGAAAATGTACTCTAAAGGATGCAAAAGTTTGCATGTGTTGCTGATTTGCCATTGAAAAGCGGGGAATTAGTAGTTTAGTAGCGTGGCTTTCCTTTTTTATTTTGTTTTCGTATTTAATTTTGCTTTTGCATTTAAAGGCATTCGCCGTTATGTTCAAACAGCCAAACAGTAAGGCGTTTGGCTGTCAAAATTTGCGATAGCATAAAGTTTTGTGGACATTGCCCACACCCACAACCTTTGAAAAGCTTGACCAAACTTTTAACTTCGGGACGGAAACATTTTTTTGCCGTACTTTGTTGCCCAACATATAATCTGTTAAACCGTTATTTACACCGACTGCCTACAAAAAACCGAAAAAAAGAACAGCCTAAGCTGTTCTTTAAAATTCAATTCCTATTCTGCCTGTAATGCCTTTGTCATAGGGATGCTTGATTTTCTTAAATTCCGTAATATAATCGGCGCAGTCCATAAATTTCTTTGGCGGATTGTGTCCCGTCATAACTATTTCCATACTTGACGGTGCATTTGTAATAAACTCGTAAACCTCGCTCTCGGAAAGCATATGGGCATTGATTGCCTCAAACACCTCGTCAAGCACAACCATATCGTATTTTTCTGTGAGCGCTGTTGTAACGGCACTGTCAAAAATGCCCTTGAATATCTTTGCCGCCTGTGCCTTTTCTTTATCGTCCATCTCAAAGGTGAATTTCAGCTCAAGCGGACAGAATGTTAGTGTTACATTTTCGGTGTGGCTCAGTATGTGCCTTTCTCCCGAAAATTCTGTTTTTAAGAATTGTACAAACAGCACTTTCATTTTACTGCCTGCCGCTCTTACAGCAAGACCGATTGCGGCTGTGGTTTTGCCCTTGCCGTCACCGTAATAAATGTGTTTCACAAAAATCAACTCCAAAACTCTATATAGGTATAATTATATATGTTTAAGAGTGATTTGACAATAATGTCAAATTGCACAAAAACTAGGTTTAAAATTCTCAAAAGTTCTCTAACACTATATTTGCGAAATACTTGAAAAAAAGGGGAACATATTGTATAATAATGCTTGCGTGACTGCAATATAGATATGCGATGAAGCGGGAGGTTGCGGCTGAAACAGGCCGGTTTTTCCGTGGAGTATGTCCGATTTTAAACCGGGCGATTTACAATGAAACACTGAACATACTTTGGCATAGGGGTTGCTGTGTCTGTAACTATGTTCAAAACGCTTTCAGAACGTCCCGGTTAACTGAATAGTTAAACGGGTTTTTTAATGCAGGGTGGTGAAACACCCGGCTGTGTTATTAAAAAGTTCTAAAGCGAACGCCCGCCAACTAACGAAGAGCCAGTAAAACGGCTCGGCAAAATTTTCAAGGAGGCGACGATAATGGCAGTCAAGGAAAAGATTAGAATAAGATTAAAGGGTTACGATCATCAGCTCGTTGATCAGTCAGCTGAGAGAATCGTTGCAACAGCAAAGCGTACAGGTGCCAGAGTTTCAGGTCCTGTTCCACTTCCAACAGAGAAGCAGGTTGTTACAATTCTTCGTGCTGTTCATAAGTATAAGGACAGCCGTGAGCAGTTTGAGATGAGAACCCACAAGCGTCTTATCGACATCTTAAGACCGTCAAACAAGACAGTCGAAGCTCTTATGAGCTTAGAGCTCCCTGCCGGCGTTGATATCGAGATTAAGTTATAATCCGTACCAACCTACAAGCAGACAGGGTCAAGTTGGTGAAAACCAACCAATAACCTAACAAGGAGGATACATTTTATGCAGAAAGCAATCATCGGCAAGAAAATCGGTATGACACAGATTTTCGATGAAAAGGGAGTATTCGTTCCCGTAACTGTTATCGAAGCAGGCCCATGTGTGGTTACAGCTAAGAAAACAGTTGAAAACGACGGCTACGCATCAGTTCAGCTCGGTTATGGCGACTTGAAACCACATAAGGTTACAAAGCCAATGAAGGGCTTTTTTGACAAGAACGGTGTAGCACCAAAGAAAACTCTTAAAGAATTCCGTTTTGCTGACACAGACGCTTACAATGTAGGCGATCTCGTAAAGGCAGACGTATTCACCCCTGGTGACAAGATCGATGTTACCGGCAAGAGCAAAGGTAAGGGTACAGCCGGCGTAATTAAGCGTTGGAACTTCCAGCGTCTTAAGGAAACTCACGGTACAGGTCCTTGCGTTCGTCACGGCGGTTCAATCGGCGCTTGTTCATCTCCTTCAAGAGTATGGAAGGGCAAGAGAATGGCAGGCCATCTCGGCGCTGAGCAGGTAACAGTACAGAACCTCACAGTTGTTAAGGTTGACGCTGAAAACAACCTTATCGCTATCAAGGGTGCTGTTCCAGGCCCAAACAAGGGAATCGTTGTAATCAAAGATTCCGTAAAGGCTTAAGGAAGGGGGATTATAAATGCCTAATTTTGCAGTAGTAGATATGGAAGGCAAGCAGGTTGGTTCTATCGACCTTAGCGAGTCCGTATTCGGTATTGAGCCAAACACAGCTGTTATGCATCAGATGGTTGTAAACTATCTCGCAAACCAGCGTCACGGCACACAGTCTGCTCTTACAAGAGCTGAGGTTTCAGGTGGCGGCAGAAAGCCATGGAGACAGAAGGGCACAGGCCGTGCAAGACAGGGTTCAACTCGTTCACCACAGTGGACACACGGTGGTATCGTATTTGCTCCAAAGCCAAGAAGTTACAGATTTACTGTAAACAAGAAAGTAAGAAGACTTGCTATGAAGTCAGCTTTCTCAGCTAAGGCTATGGATAAGGAAATCATCATTGTTGATTCAATCGCAATGACAGAGTACAAAACAAAGAAAATCGCTGCTATGCTCGAGGCTATCGGTGCAGAGAAGAAAGCTCTCATCGTTCTTCCAGAGAATAACAGCATGATCGTAAAGTCAGCATCTAATATTCCTGGTGTTAAGACTGCACAGGTAAACACACTTAATGTTTACGATATTCTTAATGCAGGCACACTCGTAATCGCTAAGGATGCTGTAAGCAAGATTGAGGAGGTATATGCATGATTGCTCAGGATATCGTAATTCGTCCGATTATTACAGAGAAGAGTATGTCAGGTGTTTTAAACAAGGTATATACCTTTGAAGTTGCTAAATCGGCTAACAAGATTGAAATCGCAAAAGCTTGCGAAGAGCTTTTCAAGGTTGAGGTTGCTAAGGTTAATACAGTAAGCGTTCGTGGTAAGTTCCGCCGTCAGGGCAGAAACAACGGCGGTTACACAAAGAGCTGGAAGAAAGCAATCGTAACACTTAAAGAAAACAGCAAGCCTATCGAATTTTTTGAAGGCATGATGTAAGCCTGAAAAATTATTCAGGCAGAATGTATGGGAAAGAGCCATTTTCCCGCAAAGCCATCATGAGGAGAGTGAAACCAAATGGCAATTAAAGTATTTAAGCCGACCATTAACTCCAGAAGAAATATGTCGGTTACAGATTATTCTGTTCTTTCAAAGGTTGCACCTGAAAAGAGCTTACTCGCTCCTTTAAACAAAAAGTCAGGTCGTAACAGCTACGGCAGAATTACTGTTCGTCACAGAGGCGGCGGTAACCGTAGAAAGTATCGTATCATTGACTTCAAGCGTCAGAAATTTGATGTAGAAGGCACAGTTAAAACACTTGAGTACGATCCAAACCGTTCAGCATTCATCGCTCTTATTGAGTATACTGACGGTGACAAGGCTTACATTATTGCTCCGGAAGGACTTAAGGTAGGCGATAAAGTAACAGCAGGTGAGAACGCAGACATTAAGCCGGGTAACGCATTACCGCTTACTGCTATTCCTGTTGGTACATTCATTCATAACGTAGAGCTTTATCCGGGCAGAGGTGCTCAGCTTGCTCGTTCAGCAGGTAATATGGCACAGCTCATGGCTAAGGAAAACGGTCTTGCACTTTTAAGACTTCCTTCAGGCGAGCTCAGAAACGTTCCTGAAAGCTGCATGGCTACAATCGGCCAGGTAGGTAATGTTGATCACGAGAATGTTAAGATCGGTAAGGCCGGTCGTAAGAGAAACATGGGTTGGAGACCTACTGTTCGTGGTTCTGTAATGAACCCTAATGACCATCCACACGGTGGTGGTGAAGGTAAATCTCCGGTTGGTCGTCCGGGACCTGTTACTCCTTGGGGTAAGCCGGCACTCGGTTACAAGACTCGTAAGAACAACAAGAGCAGCGACAAGCTTATCGTTCGCAGAAGAAACGGTAAGTAAGGCAGAGAAAGGAGCTTAAATTATGAGTAGAAGTACTAAAAAGGGCCCTTTTGTTCAGCCTGTATTGCTTAAAAGGGTTCAGGAGATGAACGAAAAAGGCGAAAAGAGAATTCTTAAGACTTGGTCAAGAAGCTCAACAATTTTCCCTGAGTTCGTTGGTCACACATTCGCAGTTCACGACGGTCGTAAGCATGTTCCTGTATATGTTACAGAAGATATGGTTGGTCACAAGCTCGGTGAGTTTGCTCCTACCAGAACATTTAAGGGTCACGCTGGATCTAAGACATCTAAGTAAGCGGAAGGAGAGTATTGCAGATGGAAGCTAAAGCAATTGCAAAATTTGTTCGTATCTCACCCCGCAAGGTAGGCGTTGTTCTTGACCTTATCAGAGGTAAAGACGCTAAATATGCGGAAGCTGTTCTCAAGCACACTCCTAAGGCCGCTAGCGAGCCACTTTTAAAGTTGCTCCATTCAGCTATGGCTAACGCTGAGAATAATCATGATATGGATGTATCAAGACTGTATGTTGCAGAATGCAACGCAACAGCAGGCCCCATCCTTAAAAGAATTCGTCCAAGAGCACAGGGCAGAGCGTTCAGAATTAACAAGAGAACATCTCACATCAGCCTTGTCCTCAAGGAAAAAGAAGACTAAGGGGAGGTTTAAATATGGGTCAGAAAGTTAATCCGCACGGTTTGCGTGTCGGTGTAATTAAAGATTGGGATTCCCGTTGGTTTGCAGACAAGAAGAACTTTGGTGCAACACTCGTTGAGGATTATAACCTCCGTAAAACACTCAAGGCTCAGCTCTACAACTTCGGTATTTCAAAAATTGAAATTGAGCGTGACGGCAAAAAGGTTAAGATTAGCATTCACTGTGCTAAACCGGGCCTTGTTATCGGTAAGGGCGGCGCTGAGATTGAAAAGCTCAAGGCTCAGTGCGAGGCTATGCTTAAGAAGCCTGTTGCTATCAATATTGTAGAAGTAAAAGCTCCTGAGCTTGACGCTCAGCTTGTTGCTGAAAATGTTGCTCAGCAGCTCGAAAAGAGAATTTCATTCCGTCGTGCTATGAAGCAGTCAATTGGTAACGCAATGCGTCGTGGCGCTAAGGGTATTAAGATTATGTGTTCAGGTCGTCTTGGCGGCGCTGAAATCGCTCGTTCAGAGCAGTACCACGAGGGTACTATTCCGCTTCAGACACTTCGTGCTGACATCGACTACGGCTTTGCCGAGGCTAACACTACTTACGGTAAGGTTGGCGTTAAGGTATGGCTCTACAAAGGCGAGGTTTTAAACGAAGTTAAGTCAAGAAAGCCACGCAGAGAAGGAGGCAGAAAGTAATGTTATTACCAAAGAGAGTTAAGTACAGAAGAGTACACAGAGGTCGTATGACAGGTAAGGCTCTTCGTGGTAACAAGGTTACTTACGGTGAGTTCGGTCTTCAGGCAACAGAGCCTGCATGGATCACTTCAAACCAGATCGAGGCTGCCCGTGTCGCTATGACTCGTTACTGCAAGAGATTCGGTAAAGTATGGATCAAAATTTTCCCTGACAAGCCTGTTACTGCAAAGCCTGCAGAAACTCGAATGGGTTCAGGTAAAGGTTCACCTGAGTATTGGGTAGCCGTTGTTAAGCCGGGCAGAGTTATGTTTGAACTCGGCGGTGTAGATGAAGCTACTGCAAGAGAGGCTCTTCGCCTTGCTGCAAATAAGCTTCCAATTAAGTGCAAGTTTGTTAAAAAAGAGGAGGGTGAGCAGTAATGAAAGCATCAGAAATTAGAGAAATGTCTGTCGAAGAGCTCGAGTTAAAGCTCGCAGACCTCAAGGAAGAGTTATTTAACCTTCGTTTCCAGCTTGCTGTTAATCAGCTCGAAAACTCATCCAGAATCGGCGCCGTAAAGAAAGACATCGCAAGAGTTTCTACAATTCTTCGTATGCGTGAACTCAATGGCGCTGAGGCTTAAGAGAGGAGGACTTAACAGTGAGTGAGAGAAATATGAGAAAAGTTGTTGTCGGTAAGGTTGTAAGCAACAAGATGGACAAGACTATTGTTGTAGCAGTCGAGGACAGCGTAAAGCATAAGCTTTATAACAAAATTGTTAAGCGTACAGTTCGTTTCAAGGCACATGACGAGAACAACGAGTGTGGCATTGGCGACCGTGTAAAGATTATGGAGACCCGTCCTCTTTCTAAAGATAAAAGATGGAGACTCGTCGAGATTATTGAGAAAGCAAAATAAGTTGCGGCTTTTGAGAAAAGGAGGAATACACTGTGATTCAACAGCAGACACTTCTCAAGGTTGCCGATAATACAGGTGCAAAAGAACTTATGTGCATTCGTGTACTCGGCGGTACCAGAAGAAGATATGCCAACATTGGCGATGTAATCGTTGCTTCAGTTAAAAAAGCAGCACCCGGCGGTGTTGTTAAAAAAGGCGACGTTGTTAAGGCTGTCGTAGTTCGTTCTGCAAAGGGCGTAAGACGTGAGGACGGTACTTATATCCGTTTTGACGAGAATGCAGCTGTTATTATTAAGGAAGATAAGAACCCTAAGGGTACTCGTATCTTCGGACCAGTAGCAAGAGAGCTTCGTGATAAGGATTATATGAAGATCTTATCACTTGCTCCTGAAGTACTTTAATTGGAGGTGTCACAATATGAGTAAAGTTCATGTAAAAACAGGCGACACCGTTATCGTTATCAGCGGTAAGGATAAGGGCAAGCAGGGCCAGGTTCTTGCTGTCAGCCCAAAAGAAGGCAAGGTAATTGTTGAGAAGGTAAACATGGTTTCTAAGCATGTTAAGCCAAGAAAAATGGGCGAGCAGGGTGGCATCGTTAAGGCTGAAGGCGCTATGTACGCATCTAAGGTACAGATCGTTTGCCCTCGTTGCAAGAAGCAGACAAGAGTTGCTCACAAGATTTACGAAGACGGTTCTAAGGGCCGTGTATGCGCTAAATGTGGCGAAGCACTTTAAGGAGGATATAAGATATGGCAAGACTTAAAGAATATTATTCAAAAGAAGTTGCACCTGCTCTTATGAACAAGTTCTCCTATAAGAGCACAATGCAGATTCCAAAGCTTGACAAGATTGTTATCAATGTTGGCGCAGGCGAGGCAAGAGAAAATTCAAAGGTTATCGACGCTATTTCTAAGGACCTTGGTATTATCACAGGTCAGAAGGCACTTGTTTGCCGTGCAAGAAAGTCAGTTGCTAACTTTAAGCTCAGAGAGGGTATGCCAATCGGCTGTAAGGTAACACTTAGAGGCGAGAGAATGTATGAGTTCCTCGACAGACTTTTCAATGTAGCACTTCCACGAGTAAGAGACTTCAGAGGTATTAACCCTAACTCTTTCGACGGCAGAGGCAACTACAATATGGGTCTTAAAGAGCAGCTCATTTTCCCTGAAATTGAGTATGATAAGGTTGACAAGGTTCGTGGTATGGACATTTGTTTCGTTACCACTGCAACAACAGACGAAGAGGCTCGTGAGCTTTTAACACTTATGGGCGCACCGTTTTCAAAGTAAGGAGGGATTGTTGTGGCTAAGACTTCAATGAAAGTTAAGCAGCAGAGAGAGCAGAAGTTCTCTACAAGAGAGTACACAAGATGTAACATCTGTGGTAGACCACACGCCTACCTCCGTAAGTTTGGTATTTGCCGTATTTGCTTCCGTGAGCTCGCTTACAAGGGCGAAATTCCGGGTGTAAAGAAAGCAAGCTGGTAAGGACAAGGGAGGTAACATCTAATGCAGATTACAGATACAATTGCTGATTTACTTACAAGAATCCGTAACGCTAACTCAGCAAAGCACGATACTGTTGAAATTCCTTCTTCAAACCTTAAGAAGTCAATCTGTCAGATTCTTCTTGACGAGGGTTACATCAAGAATTTCACAGTTATAGAAGATGGTAAGCAGGGCGTTATTAAGGTTACTCTTAAATACGTTGACGGCAAGACTCCTGTTATCACAGGTCTTCGTCGTGTATCAAAGCCAGGTTTACGCATTTACAGCAATGTAGAAGATATGCCAAAGGTTATGAAGGGCCTCGGTATTGCCATCATTTCAACTTCAAAGGGCGTAATGACAGACCGTCAGGCTCGTGCTGAACATGTTGGCGGCGAAGTTCTTGCTTACATTTGGTAAGGAGGTACGATAAATGTCTCGAATTGGAAGAAAACCTATAAATATTCCCGCCGGTGTTACAGCTTCAATTGCTGACGGCGTTATCACTGTAAAGGGACCAAAGGGTTCACTTGATTTCAAGTACAACCCGGCTATGACAGTAGAAGTTAAGGGCGATGTAATCGAGGTTACTCGTCCTGACGACGCAAAAGAAAACCGTTCACTTCACGGCCTTACAAGAACACTTATTCACAATATGGTTGTAGGTGTTACAGAGGGCTACAAGAAGACTCTTGAGGTAAACGGCGTTGGTTACCGTGTTCAGAAGCAGGGTAACAAGTGCGTTATGAACCTTGGTTATTCACACCAGGTTATCGTAGAGGATACAGACGACATCAAGATTGAAGTTCCTGATCCAAACAAAATCATAATCACAGGCATTGACAAGCAAAAGGTTGGTCAGTTTGCTGCCGAGGTTAGAGAAAAGCGTCCACCGGAGCCATATAAGGGCAAGGGTATTAAGTACGATTATGAAGTTATCCGCCGCAAGGAAGGTAAAGCAGGTAAGGGTAAATAATTAAGGAGTGAATGACTATGGTAAGCAGACCTGAAACAAAAAAAGCACGCATTAAGCGTCATAAGAGAATCCGCAGCAAGATCAGCGGTACTGCTCAGTGTCCACGTTTATGCGTATTCCGCTCCACAAACAACATCTACGCTCAGCTTATTGATGACGTAGCTGGTGTTACACTTGCTCAGGCTTCAAGCCTTGACAAGAGCATTGAAGGCAATGGCGGAAACAAAGAAGCAGCTAAGGCAGTAGGCAAGCTTATTGCACAGCGTGCAGCTGAGAAGAATATCGTTGATGTTGTATTTGACAGAGGCGGTAACATTTATCACGGCCGTGTTAAGGAATTGGCCGAAGGCGCTCGTGAGGGCGGACTCAATTTCTAAGGATAGGAGGAATAACTTTGGCTAAAACAGTAGAAGTAACAGGCGAATTAAAAGAAAGAGTAGTTACTATCAACCGTGTATCAAAAACGGTTAAAGGCGGTCGTATTTTTAAGTTTGCAGCTCTCGTAGTTGTAGGCGATGGTAACGGCGTAGTAGGCTTTGGTATCGGCAAGGCTGGTGAGGTTCCTGATGCTATCCGTAAGGGCATTGAGGATGCAAAGAAAAACCTTATGAAGGTTTCACTTAGAGGTACAACAATCCCTCACGAAATCGTTGGTGAGTTTGGTGCAGGCAGAGTTCTTATGAAACCTGCTGCTCCCGGTACCGGTGTTATCGCAGGCGGCCCGGTTCGTGCCGTAATCGAGGCAGTTGGTATTAAGGATATCAGAACAAAGGCTCTTCGTTCAAACAACCCATGCAATGTTGTTAGAGCAACACTTGCAGGTCTTGCAGCTCTCAGAACTGCTGAAGAAGTTGCCGCAGTTCGTGGTAAATCTGTTAAGGAAATCGTATAAGAGGGAGGTTGTAAACTATGACAATTAAGTTAGTAAAGAGCCTCATCGGCTGTACAAAACCACAGATTGCAACCGCCCAGGCTTTAGGTCTGAAGAAAATCGGCGATGTAACAACTCAGCCTGATAACGCTCAGACAAAAGGCAAGGTAGCAAAGATTATCCACCTCGTAGAGGTTATCGAAGCATAAGCAAGGAGGTGCGTACTTATGAAGTTACATGAACTTTCACCGGTTGAGGGCTCAAAGAAGGACTCAAAGAGAATTGGCAGAGGTCACGGTTCAGGTTGGGGTAAAACAGCCGGCAAGGGACACAAGGGCCAGAAGGCTCGTTCAGGCGGCGGCGTTCGCCCGGGCTTTGAAGGCGGCCAGATGCCACTTCAGCGTAGAGTTCCAAAGAGAGGTTTCAATAACATTTTCGCTAAGAATGTTGTTGCTATCAACCTTAGCACTTTAAACAGAAAGTTTGAAGATGGTGCAACTGTTGATACTGAGGCTCTTGTAAACGCAGGCGTTCTTAAGAACGGCTTTGACGCTGTTAAGGTTCTCGGCAACGGTAAAATTGATAAAAAGCTTACAGTAAAGGTATCTGCTTTCTCCGAATCTGCTAAAGCAGCCATTGAGGCAGCAGGCGGAAAGGCAGAGGTGGTATAATTGTTAAAAACAATTAGAAATGCCTGGTCAATACCTGACCTTCGTAAGAAACTTTTATTTACACTTATGATTATCATCGTATTCAGAATCGGTTCAGTTATTCCTGTTCCGTTTCTGGATATGAAGGCTCTCGCCGATGCCATGAACGGTATGAACGAGGGCAATACAATGCTTGCATATCTTAATACATTGTCAGGCGGCGCTTTTGCAAATGCAACACTTTTTGCAATGGGCGTTACACCTTACATCAACAGCTCAATTATTATGCAGCTCCTCACTGTTGCAATTCCTCCTCTTGAGAGAATGGCAAAAGAGGGAGAGGCAGGCAGAAGAAAGATTGGTACAATCACTCGTTATGTAACAGTTGGTCTTGGTCTTATTCAGGGCTTTGCTTATTGGTTCTATCTCCATAATTCAGGCGTAACTGTTTACAGAGATGGTTTCTCACTCTGGTTCTCTGCTATTGTAATTATTCTCGTATTCACAGCCGGCACAGCACTTATGATGTGGCTCGGTGAGCAGATCAACTCAAACGGTATCGGAAACGGTATTTCAATTCTCCTTTTCGCCGGTATCGTTGCTCAGCTCCCATACACATTAAGTATGCTTGGTCAGTTCTGGGAACTTGCAGGCAAGGGTTCTACTCAGTTCTACTTCCTCGTTCCTCTCTGGATCGTTATCTTTGTTGCTATTGTATGGATTATCACATTTATGCAGGACAGCGAAAGAAGAATTCCGATTCAGTATGCAAAGAGAGTTGTTGGCAGAAAGATGTATGGCGGTCAGTCAAGTCACCTTCCAATCAAGGTTGCTCTCGGCGGCGTACTTCCAATCATCTTTGCAAGCTCAATTCTTTCTATCCCGGGTACTATTAATCTTTTCTTAAAGGTTAAAGACGGTTTCTGGGGTGCTTTCTTCAATGCATTTGATACAAGCGGTTGGCTTTACAATGTATTGTACTTTATCTTAATTATAATGTTCGCTTATTTCTATACTACTATTCAGTACAATCCGATTGAAATGGCAAACAACCTTAAGTCAAACAACGGTACTATCCCCGGTATACGTCCGGGTGCTCCGACAGCTGACTATATAAGAAACATTCTTTCAAGAATCACTCTTATCGGCGCTCTCTTCCTCGCAGTAATCGCACTTGTTCCAAGTGTTTACGGTTCTGCAACAGGTATGGGTCGTATGGCTATCGGTGGTACCTCAATCATCATTCTCGTAGGTGTTGCACTTGAAACAGTTAAGCAGCTCGAGTCACAGATGATGATGAGACATTATAAAGGTTTTCTTGACTAATTTCTTGACATATTGAAAGAAAAGGAGTATAATAAAATGAACATTATTATGTTAGGTGCTCCGGGTGCAGGTAAAGGCACTCAGGCTGCTGTACTTTGTGAGCATTTTGGAATTCCCACTATTTCAACCGGAAATATGATCCGTGAGGCGCTGAAAAACGGCACTGAGATGGGTTTGAAGGCTAAGTCTTTTATGGACGAAGGCAAGCTCGTTCCTGACGAGGTTGTTATCGGCATCGTAAAAGAAAGACTTTCACAGGATGACTGCTCTAAGGGCTTTATCCTTGACGGTTTCCCAAGAACTATTCCTCAGGCTGAGGCTCTGGATAAGATGGGCGTTGAAATTCAGTATGTTATCAACATTGATGTTGCCGACGAAAGAATTATCAAGCGTATGTCCGGACGCCGTGTATGTGAAAATTGTGGCAAGCCTTATCATCTTACAAACCTTCCACCAAAGGTTGAGGGCGTATGCGACGATTGTAACGGCACCCTTGTTCAGCGCAAGGATGACCACCCAGATACTGTACTTGCTCGTCTTGCTGTATATCACAAAGAGACTGAGCCTCTCGCAGCTTATTACGAGAAGCAGGGCAAGCTCATTAATGTAGAGGGTAAAGACGATGTAGTTTCTACTACAAAGCTTATCTTAGAAGCAATCGAGGCTTAAGTATGGTTATTGTAAAAACAGCACGGGAACTTTCTAAAATGAAAGATGCATGCAGAATATCAGCGGAGGCACTCCGTGTTGCAGGTGAGGCTGTAAAGCCTGGTATCACCACTTACGAAATTGATACTATTGTTCGCAAATATATCGAGAAACAGGGTGCTACACCCTCGTTTCTCGGTTATGGCGGTTTTCCTGCAAGTGCTTGCATTTCCGTAAATAATGTGGTTATCCATGGCATACCGAGTAAAAAACAGATTCTTAAAGAGGGCGACATTGTAAGCGTTGATGTCGGCGCATTTTACGAAGGCTTTCACGGCGATAATGCCTATACGTTTGCCTGCGGTAAAATCAGTGACGAAGCTCAGCGTTTGCTTGACGCAACTAAAGAAGGCCTTTTTGAGGGAATTAAAATGGCTGTTGCCGGAAATCGTGTAGGCGATATAGGCAGCGCTGTTCAGAAGTATGTCGAAGCTCGCAGTTACTCGGTGGTACGAGATTTTGTCGGCCACGGCGTAGGTGCGAAATTACACGAAGACCCAAGTATCCCCAATTACGGCACACCGGGCAGAGGCGTAAGACTGTTGCCGGGTATGACAATCGCTATTGAACCTATGGTAACTCAGGGCTCCTATGAGGTGCGTGTTCTTGATGATGAGTGGACTACCGTTACGGTTGACGGTAAGCTTGCCGCACATTTTGAACATACAGTAGCAATTACTCCTGACGGTCCTAAGATTATGACTCTTTGTGATTAAAGGTGATTTATGAACATTCAAAAGGGTAGCATAGTCAGAGCAAAGTCAGGGCGTGACAAAGGTAAATTTTTCCTTGTACTCTCGGTTGAGGGTCATTTTGCGTTTATAGCAGACGGTAAAACTCGTAAGCTTGAAAAACCGAAGAAGAAAAATTTACTTCATCTTGCGGCTACAACTGTAGTTTATACAGGTTCAGCAGAAACCAATCCGCAGATAAAACGAATTTTAAGTGATTTAAAAAACGACTAACGGAGGTTTAAGATATGTCCAAACAGGATGTAATTGAAATCGAGGGTATTGTAAGGGAGGCTCTCCCTAACGCACAGTTTAAGGTTGAGCTGCCTAACGGTCACGTGATCTTAGCTGTTATTTCAGGTAAATTGCGTATGAATTTTATCCGCATTTTGCCGGGCGACAAGGTAACGGTGGAAATGTCACCGTATGACCTGACAAGAGGAAGAATTACCTGGCGTTCTAAATAAGCCGGGGCAATACGACTTTTTAGAAAGGAATGATTAACTAATGAAAGTCAGACCTTCAGTAAAGAAAATGTGCGATAAGTGCAAAGTAATCAAAAGAAAAGGTAAGATTTTAGTTATTTGCGAAAACCCTAAGCACAAACAGCGTCAGGGTTAATTACCTTAACAACATTAAAACACAAACTACTAATTTAATTTATTGATTTTTAATGGAGGTGCAACTGAATGGCTCGTATAGCAGGTGTTGACTTACCAAGAGATAAAAGAGTTGAAATCGGTTTAACTTATATCTACGGTATCGGCCGTAAAACTGCAGGCGACATTATTGCTGCAACAGGTGTAAATCCTGACACTCGTGTCAGAGATTTGACAGAAGAAGATGTATCAAAGCTCAGAGAATATATTGAGCATCATTGTCGTGTTGAAGGTGACCTTCGCCGTGACATAGCTTATGATATAAAAAGACTTATTGATATTGGTTGTTACCGTGGCGTTCGTCACAGAAAAGGTCTTCCGGTAAGAGGTCAGCGTTCAAAGACAAACGCTCGTACTCGTAAGGGCCCACGCAAAACCATGGCTAACAAGAAGAAGTAAGGAGGGCAATGGATTATGGCAGCACCAAAGGGTGGTAAGAAAGTTATTCGCCGTCGCCGTGAACGCAAAAATATTGAAAAAGGCGCAGCACATATTCAGTCAACTTTTAACAACACAATTGTTACTATTTCTGATACACAGGGCAACGCTGTATCTTGGGCAAGTGCCGGTGAACTCGGTTTCAGAGGCTCTAAGAAGTCTACTCCGTTTGCCGCACAGTCAGCAGCAGAAACAGCTGCAAAGGCTGCAATGGAACACGGTATGAAGTCCGTTGAAGTATATGTTAAAGGTCCGGGACAGGGCCGTGAAGCTGCAATCAGAGCTTTACAGTCAGCAGGTCTTGAAGTTACTATGATTAAGGATGTAACTCCAATTCCTCACAATGGATGCCGTCCTCCTAAGAGAAGACGTGTATAGTATTTAAAATATTCTATTGGAGTGAAAATAAAATGGCAGTAAACAGAGATCCTATCTTAAAAAGATGCAGATACCTGGGCATTAGCCCTACTGTTGTAGGCATAAACAAGGAATCTTTCAGAAAGCCAAATGCAAATGGTAGAAGGAAGGTTTCAGAATACGGCTTACAGCTTAAAGAGAAGCAGAAGTTAAAGTTTATCTACGGCGTTCTTGAGAAGCAGTTCTATCACTACTATGAAATTGCTACTAAGATGGAAGGTCAGGCAGGTACTAACCTCATCGTTTGTCTTGAAACAAGACTTGACAACATCATCTTCAGAATGGGTATGGCTCAGACAAGAAGAGATGCAAGACAGGTTGTTACTCACGGTCATTTCCTCGTAAACGGTCAGAGAGTTGATATCCCATCTTACAGAGTTAAGGTTGGCGATGTTATCACAATCAGAGACAAGAGCAAGAACAGCGTTAAGTTTAAAGAAATTCTTGATAAGACAAGCGGCAGACTCTCACCAAAGTGGCTTGAGGTAAATAAGGAAGAATACACAGCAAAGGTTGTTGCTTTGCCGGGTCTTGAGGATATCGACTACGAAGTAGCTCCTCACCTTATTGTTGAGTTGTACTCCAAGTAATCCCTTTTTTCACAGGCAGGTTACACACGCATTGGCTGCGTTATGCAGCCGCATAATGTTTAGGAGGATTCGCGAATGATCGAAATTGAAAAGCCGAGAATTGACACCGAGAAATTAACCGAGGATGGAAAGTACGGCAGATTTGTTGTTGAGCCACTCGAGCGTGGTTTTGGCAATACATTAGGCAACAGCTTACGCAGAGTATTGCTTTCTTCTCTTGAAGGCTGTGCTGTTACTTCTATCAAGATTGACGGAGTTCTTCACGAATTTTCAACTATTCCCGGCGTAAAGGAAGACGTTACGGAAATTGTTCTTAATATGAAAAGCGTTGTTGCAAAGCTTTACGAAACAAGCCCAAAGGTTGTTGAAATCTCAGCACAGGGTCCTTGCGTAGTAACTGCCGGAGATATTAAATGTGACAGCGAGGTTGAGATTCTCAATCCTGAGCAGCACATTGCAACTCTCGGTGAGGATGCAAAGCTCAATATGGAAATCACCATTGACAAGGGCAGAGGTTATATCCCTGCTGAACGCAACAAGCTTATTAGCGGCAATAATGTTATTGGCGTTTTACCTATTGATTCTATTTATACTCCCGTATTAAAGGTAAACTACACAGTTGACAACACTCGTGTAGGTCAGATCACCGACTATGACAAACTCACACTTGATGTTTGGACAAACGGTGTAATCAACGCACAGGAGGCTGTATCACTTGCAGCTAAGGTGCTTACTGAGCATTTAAACCTCTTTGTAAACCTTTCAGATAAGGCATCAAGCGCAGAGGTTATGGTTGAGAAAGACGATAAGGGCAAGGAGAAAATTCTTGAAATGACTATCGAAGACCTTGATTTGTCGGTTCGTTCATTCAACTGCTTAAAGCGTGCCGGTATTAATACGGTAGAAGATTTGATCAACAAGTCAGAAGAGGATATGATGAAGGTAAGAAACCTCGGCAGAAAATCTCTCGAGGAAGTAATCCAGAAACTCAATTCTCTCGGATTTAGTCTTCAGAAGGAAGACGAATAAACACTTTAAAAACCCAACGGTAAAGGAGTGAACACAATGCCAGGTACAAGAAAATTAGGAAGAACAACTGCTCAGAGAACAGCTATGCTCCGTGCAATGGTTACATTCCTTCTCGAAAACGGCAAAATCGAAACAACTCTTACTCGTGCCAAGGAAGTTCAGGCTATGGCAGAGAAGATGATTACAACAGCTAAAGAAGATAACCTTCACAATAGAAGACTCGTTTTAGGTTTCATTACTAAGGAAGAAGTTACAGTAAAGCTCTTTACTGAGATTGCTCCAAAGTATGCTGACAGAAACGGCGGTTACACAAGAGTAACAAAGATCGGTCCTCGTCGTGGTGACGGTGCTGAGATGGCTGTTATCGAGTTAATCTGATTTTTCGGTAATTAATATTTGCTGAATATATACGCTCTCAACTTTGGTTGAGAGCGTTTTTGTTGTATTATTTTTGATTTTTTAATGGTGATGTAAATAATGGTTTAGCGCACAAAGTTTAGTTTTATAAATTCAAAATTTAGGTCAACCTTTTTAAAGGGTTGCGGGTTTGGGCAGAGCCCATAAAAAGGTTTTATTATTACTTATTTTCTGGCGCAAACAGCAAAGCTGTTTGCGTGTTAGAATTTGTTTGAAAAACAGGCGATATCCTTAAAAAAGTAAAAAAATGTGCCGTCATTGTGTAGCAATGACGGCATAAATTATAAAAATAACTTTTTCTTCTTGCTGTTGCAATTTACAGGCTCTCGCTGTTATGTTCAGTCGCCAAATGAACCATTTGGCTATCAAAAAAATTTGCGATAGCATAAAGTTTTGTGGGCGTTGCCCACACCCACAACCTTTGAAAAGGTTGACCAAACTTTTTTGCTTCGGGACGGAAACTCTTGCCTTTTCATCACATTGTTGCCCGATTGAAAAAGCTAAACATAATCATTTACAAAGCATAAATAAAATCCCTGTTAATTTATTTCGGTTCTGTGATAAATGTTGGGGTAATGATGATATCCTAAAAATTTCAACAAACTAAACAGGCTTCCCCTCAAGGGGAAGCCTTAATAACTATGTTCTTAACTCCAACTATTGACAAAGAACCAAATTTTATAAATTATTGTTAAAATTATTTTCACATAAAGGCTCAGGGCAGTGCTCATATGAACACTGCCCTTTGCAAACTATTATTTAGAGTTGATTATGAAACTTGTTGTCTGATTAATTATAAAAGAGTTTTAAGGTAATCGCTTATCTCTTTTTCTGTGGCCATTGCAAGTACCTTTTCAGCTACTTTGTCTGCCTCTGCCTTTGACCATGTAGAAATAGTCTTTCTCACCTTTAATACCGACGGTGCGGATACACTGAACTCGGTAAGTCCGAATGACATTAATAGCGGCACCATCATTGGATTGGCTGCTGCCTCGCCACACATTCCGACAGGAATATTATTCTTGTTTGCGCAATCAATAATATACTTAATTCCTCTCAGCACACTCGGCTGCAACGGTGAATACAGATATGCAACATCGTCATTGCCTCTGTCGCAAGCCATTGTATAACCCGTAAGATCATTTGTACCGATGCTGAAAAAGTCGGATTCTTTTGCAAGAATATCAGCAATCATAACTGCCGCCGAGGTTTCTGTCATAATGCCGACAGGGATATTTTCGTTGAACTCTACTCCCTGCTCTCTAAGCTCAGCCTTAACCTCTTCTACAAGTGCCTTGCCCTCTCTAAGCTCATCAACCGCTGTAATGAGTGGGAACATAATTCTTACATCACCAAATGCACTTGCTCTTACAATAGCTCTGAGCTGTGTTTTAAATAAATCCTTGTGCTTTAGGCAATATCTTATTGCTCTGAAACCCAAGAAAGGATTTTCTTCCTTTTTAAGTCCGAGATAAGGAATTTCCTTGTCACCGCCGATGTCAAGAGTTCTGATAATAACAGGCTTTCCCTTTAATGTAAGCGCTGCCTTTTTGTAAGCGTCAAACTGCTCGTCCTCGGTTGGCAAAGCGGTTCTGTCCATAAATAAAAATTCAGTTCTGAACAAACCAACGCCCTCGCCGTCTGCATCAACTGCCTTTATTGCATCCTCCGGCTTGCCGATATTGCAGAAAAGCTCGTATTCCTCACCGCTTAAAGCTTTAGTTGCCTTGCCTCTGAAATTTTCAAGTTCTTTGCGCTCTTTAAGAAAATTAATTCTCTTTGTATTGTACTCCTGAATAACAGCGTCATCCGGCTCATCAATTACTACGCCCTCACTGCCGTCAACGATTACATAAGCACCGGCCGAAAGTTTTGAAACCGCACCGTTTACGCTTAGCACGGCGGGAATTTCAAGTGCCCTTGCAAGGATAGCCGAATGAGATGTTTTGCCGCCTGTTTCGGTAATAATTCCGACAATATTTTCTTTATTGATGCCTGCTGTCATGGACGGAGTAAGTTCTTTTGCGACAACTACCGTACCCTTTGGCGCTGCCGAAAGTTTTACTTCTTTTACTCCGAGCAAAATGCTTAGCATACTTGTTTTTAAATCCTTAACATCAGCTGCTCTCTGCTGTGTCAGCTCGTCATCTGTGGCAGAAAACATCGTAATAAACATATCGCACATATACTCAAGTGCAGCCTCGGCACACTGACCGTTGTCAATGAGTTTTTCGATTTCACCGCACATATACGGGTCTTTCATCATCTGAATGTGACCCTCGAGAATTTCTGCCTCTTTTTCACCTGCCGACGCTTTCAGCGCATCTGCTTGAGCGGCGGTATTGTCGCAGAAAATCTGAACGGCATTTCTGAAACGCTCAACCTCTGCCGCTGTATCAGTAACAGTAACATTGTTATATTCAAGTTTTGTTTCTTCAATAATCATTACTCTTCCGAGTCCGATACCCTCGGAAGCGGGTGTTCCGTGTAACATAACCTCACCTGCTTTCAAATTTTAGTAAGAAAGCGTGCCGCAAGACACGCTCCCGTTTTTATTCACCAAGTCCGCTTTCAATAAGCTCTACTGCCTTTGCAAGAGCCTCTTCTTCGTCAGGACCGTTACATTCTACTACAAACTCGCTGCCGCACTTAATACAAGCTGCAATAATATTTAAAAGACTTTTTGCATTGATTTTGTTTGAGTTGAAATCAATTGTAACATCACTCTGGAACTTTGCCATTGCTGTTGCAAATACTGATGCGGGACGCATATGAAAACCTGATGCATTATTTAATGTAAGTTTTTTTGATACCATAATAGAAAACCCCTTTATAATAGTTTTGTGTTAGACAGGGAGGGCTACTCCCTGTCTGAATTAAGTTTATTTTATCATATTTTAAGAAAGAATGGAAGATTTTTTGTTGAAATTATTTAACCTTTTTAACCTCTTTGTTGAGTGGCTTTTTAAGTAAAGCAAGCATAAACATTGAAACTACTGCACCGATTGCAAGAGCAAGGAGGTAGAAATACCATGTACCCTGCATTGTTGCGAATACGAAGATACCGCCGTGAGGAGCCATAAGCTTACAGCCAAAGAGAGCTGAAAATGCGCCTGCTACTGCAGAACCAACGATACATGAAGGGATAACCTGAAGCGGATGACCTGCTGCGTAAGGAATTGCACCTTCTGTGATGAATGAAAGTCCCATTACATAGTTTACGGGAGCATTCTTTCTTTCTTCGTCTGTCCAACGATTCTTGAAGAATGTGTTTGAAAGAGCGATTGCAATAGGAGGAACCATACCGCCGATCATAACTGCTGCCATAATGATGTATGCCTGATCGTCTGCATTTGCAAGGTTAAGTGTTGCGAATGCATAAGCTGCCTTGTTGAAAGGACCACCCATGTCGATAGACATCATACCTGCGAGGAGCGCACAGAGCGGAACCATCATTGCAGGGTTAGAGGCAATAGCGTTAAGGCCGTCTGACATACCTGAGTTAATCATACCCATGAACGGGTTGACTGCGCACATTACAACGAGAATACCGCCGAGTCCGAGAAGCGGATAGATGAGAACTGGCTTGATACCCTCAAGAGCCTTAGGCATCTTATCGCACATTTTTTCAATAGCAAGCATTAAGTAACCGCCTACGAAACCTGCAAGCAAGCCACCGAGGAAGCCTGACGGAACTGTGTTAACAGCACCCGGATCTGCAAAGGTTGCGCCTGATGTTGCAAGGAATCCGCCTACAAGACCAACGAGAAGGCCGGGACGGTCTGCAATTGACATTGCGATAAAGCCGGAAAGAATAGGAACCATAAGGTTAAATGCCACACCGCCGAGTGTCTTAAACCATGCGGCTGCAGGAGTTACCGTACCGAATGTACTGCCAACCTCCTGTGCGTTAACACCGCATGCAATATCAATAAGGAATGCAATTGCAATGAAGATACCGCCTGCTACAACGAACGGGAGCATATGTGATACACCGTTCATAAGGTGACCGTAAGCGCCGCCTCTCTTCTTTGGAGCATCTGCAGAACCGCCTTTGTGATGATATACGGGAACTTCTTTGTTTACAATCTTGTTGATAAGCTCTTCTGGCTTATGAATACCGTCTGAAACGGCACACTGTAAAACGGGCTTGCCGTCAAAACGGGCAAGATTTATTGTGATGTCAGCGGCAATGATGATACCGTCACAATTTGCAATTTCTTCTTCGGTAAGCACATTCTTTGCACCGCCCGAACCGTTTGTTTCAACCTTAATCGGAATGTTAAGGCTGTCGCCGGCTTTCTGGAGTGATTCAGCCGCCATATAAGTATGAGCAATACCTGTTGGACAAGCTGTGATAGCAAGAACTCTGTAACCCTTCTTTGCAGGAACTTCTGCCTTTGGTTCATCGGGGAACTTCTCTGTTTCTTTTGCGTCAATAATAGAGATAAATTCTTTCGGAGTTTTTGCGGCTTTAAGTTTCGCTGTAAAATCTTCATGCATTAAAAGCTGCATAAGTCTTGCGAGCACCTCAAGGTGAACATCGCCGTCTGTTGTAGCCGCTATCATAAAAATAAGCTTGCAAGGCTGTCCGTCGGGAGCGTCGTAATTAACGCCGTTTGGAACTGTAATTGCAGCAAGTGCAGGAGCTTTTACCGCTGTGCTCTTTGCGTGTGGAATGGCAACTTCCATACCAACCGCTGTTGTTCCCATTTCCTCTCTTGCAAGGATTCCTTTCTTATACTCGGCTGCATTTACAAGGTTTCCGCTCTTGTCGTGCAATGAAACGAGCTTGTCGATTGCTGCCTGTTTTGACGCCACTGATACATTAAGCTCTATGGCACTTTGTTTTAATAAATCAGTAATACGCATAAATTCTTCTCCTTTTTAGTTTATTTATTTCTACCCACTCAGAATTGAGCGAGCAATTCATCGATTTTATCTTTTGTGGCAAGTCCGTTTAAAAATGCTGTTGCATTTCCGCAGGCACTGCCGAGCTTTAACGCATATGAATAATCGTTTTTGTCTATGCAGCCTGCCACAAAGCCTGCCACCATAGAATCGCCCGAACCTACTGTGTTGAGCACCTTGTAGCCTTTGATAACGCCCTCTTTGTGAACCTCACCAAATTCATCTACAAGCAATGCACCGTCACCGCCGAGCGATACGAGAACATTTTTAGCGCCCATTTTCTGTAATTCCTGAGCATATTTTACAACATCGCTTTCGGTTTTGACTGTGGTATCAAAAATTTCTGAAAGCTCTTGTCTGTTTGGTTTGATTAAAAACGGCTTGTATTTTAAAGAATTTACAAGCAGCTTTTTGGTTGCGTCAACAACAATTCTTACATCTTTGCCCTCAAGTCTTTCGAGGATTCTCTCGTAAACATCGTCAGGCAGGGTGTTCGGAATATTTCCTGCAACTATGAGTGTGTCGCCGCTTTGAATATTGTCGATTTTATCAAACAAATTCAAAAGTTCTTCTTCGTCAATATGCGGACCTTGACAGTTGATTTCTGTTTCCTCTCCTGCCTTTATCTTGATATTGATTCTTGAAATTCCGCTTTTAAGTGTGATAAAATCTGCTGTGATTTTAGGATTTTTCAGACCTTTTTCAATAGCCTCTCCTGTAAAGCCTGCAACAAAACCAAGTGCTGTGCTCTTTATACCGAGCTCCGAAAGCACACATGAAACATTTATGCCCTTGCCGCCGATATAATATTCTTCACTTGTAGTTCTGTTTGTAATTCCTGTCTTTAGCTCATCAAGACGAACGATGTAATCAATTGATGGGTTTAGTGTAACTGTGTAAATCACTTCATAACCTCCTTGATTATTGTTTTTTCCGAAAACTCCTTGTACGGAAGTTTGTCGGTTATAATACAGCAGTCTTTAATATCCGCAAAGGTAATAGGAAATACCTTTCTGAATTTGGTGTTGTCGGCAAGAACAAAAGACATATAGCTCCTTTTTATTACTTCCTCTTTGATCAAGCCCTCGTCCATATCAGGTGTGGTAAAGCCTGCATTAATTTCAATTCCGTTAGTACCCATAAAGGATTTTGTAAAATTATATGTTTTAAGCGACCTAAGTCCCTCTGTACCTACGATAGCCTCGGTAGCCGGCTTTATTCTGCCTGCGATTGTGTAGGTTGTTAAGCCTTTTCTTATCAGCTTTTTTGCGTGTGTAATGCCGTTTGTAACATAGGTTGCGTTTTTATTTGTAATGTAATCCGTGAGAAGATCTGTGGTTGTGCCTGCGTCTATATACACAAAATCCGTATCATTAATAAGCTTGGCACAATAGATAGCGATTGCTTTCTTTTCCTCAAGCATTACGCTTTCTCTTGACTCCACATCAGGCTCATATACGCCCGACAGCTGATGAATTGAGGTTGCTCCTCCGAATACCTTATTCAGCTTGCCCATCTCGTCAAGTGTTGTAAGGTCACGCCTTATTGTTGACTCAGATGTATTTAACAGCTTTGTAAGCTCCTGAACCGTAACCGTATTTTTTTCGTTTAATATTTGAAGTATTGTTTGGTATCTTTCCTGAGTAAGCATTTCCCTCACCTCTTGAGTACATTATAACACCTGTTTCGCCAAAGTCAAGCAAATTATTTCAAAAAAATTCATTAAAATTGAAATTCAGTTAGTTTATATCAAAAATCGCATATAGTTTTATGTATTTTAACAAGTGATTTTCCTTTTACATTTTTAAATCCTTCAAATTCAGTCATAAATCAATCAAGATTACTCAAAAGTATTCTATCCCGATTAATGTCTTTTTATTCCCGTATTTTGTCATTTATAAAAGCAAAAAGCTGTTCGGTAACTCTTGCCCGAACAGCTTTAAAGTACTTTTAATATTAAATTTTAATTACGAAGCAATAATAGTCTGAATCTTTGTAACATCGGCAACATCAATTTTACCGTCGCCGTTTGCGTCTGCCGCCTTTGTATTTTTAATTACATATGATGAATTGCCCGAAAGATACATCTGTAAGTATGTAACATCCGATACATCTATTTTGCCGTCATTATTTATATCACCTACAGGTACAGTTTCCTCCTGCAATGCTTTGAATGTAATTTTATTTTTGGTTGCGTATGTCTGCGCCTTTGTATTTTTATAGCCGTAAATTATAAATCCGTCAATAACTCTGCCATCACTATAGCCCACTGCGGTTGTACCAAAATATGTAACACTCTTTGGAATAGTAATAGATTTCATAGCTTGGCAATTTTTAAATGCAGATGTTTCGATTGATGTAAGAGTATTCGGCAAAGTTACCGATGATAATTTTGTACAGTCATAAAAGGACATTGAACCTATTTTTTTAACTGTATTTGGAATGGTTATCTGTGTCAGATTTGTTGCTTTACTAAACAAATTATTCGGCACTGATGTTGCTCCGTTTTCGATTGTGGCTGTTTTTAGTCCCGAATCTTCAAACACATCATTGCCTGCTTTGGTTACAGTCTTCGGTATTGTAATTGTTGTGAGCGCTGTTGTTCCGTTAAATGCGCTATAGCCGATTTCGGTAAGAGTATTTGGCAATGTTACCGATGATAGACTTTTACAACCGTAGAATGACATTGAGCCTACTTTCTTTACTGTATTCGGAATTGTTACTTTAGTTAAATTTTTAGCGTTACTGAAAAGATTGTCTGCTACTGCTGTTGCACCGTTTTCTATAGTGGCTGTTTTTAGTCCCGAATCTTCAAACACATCACTGCCTGCTTTGGTTACAGTCTTCGGTATTGTAATTGTTGTGAGCGCTGTTGTTCCGTTAAATGCGCTATAGCCGATTTCGGTAAGAGTATTTGGCAATGTTACCGATGATAGACTTTTACAACCGTAGAATGACATTGAGCCTACTTTCTTTACTGTATTCGGAATTGTTACTTTAGTTAAATTTTTAGCGTTACTGAAAAGATTGTCTGCTACTGCTGTTGCACCATTTTCTATAGTGGCTGTTTTAAGTGCCGAACCGTTAAATACATTATTACCGGCTGTTGTAACCGTTTTTGGAATTGTAATTGTTGTGAGCGCTGTTGTTCCGTTAAATGCGCTATAGCCGATTTCGGTAAGAGTATTTGGCAATGTTACCGATGATAGACTTTTACAACCGTAGAATGACATTGAGCCTACTTTCTTTACTGTATTCGGAATTGTTACTTTAGTTAAATTTTTAGCGTTACTGAAAAGATTGTCTGCTACTGCTGTTGCACCGTTTTCTATAGTGGCTGTTTTTAGTCCCGAATCTTCAAACACATCACTGCCTGCTTTGGTTACAGTCTTCGGTATTGTAATTGTTGTGAGCGCTGTTGTTCCGTTAAATGCGCTATAGCCGATTTCGGTAAGAGTATTTGGCAATGTTACCGATGATAGACTTTTACAACCGTAGAATGACATTGAGCCTACTTTCTTTACTGTATTCGGAATTGTTACTTTAGTTAAATTTTTAGCGTTACTGAAAAGATTGTCTGCTACTGCTGTTGCACCATTTTCTATAGTGGCTGTTTTAAGTGCCGAACCGTTAAATACATTATTACCGGCTGTTGTAACTGTTTTTGGAATTGTAATTGTTGTAAGTGCTGTTGTTCCTTCAAATGCATTATAGCCAATTTCCGTAAGATTGCTTGGTAATGTAACTTTTGAAAGTTTTGTACAATTGTGAAATGCCATTGAACCGACAACTTTTATTGTATTTGGTATTTTAACAGAAGTTAATGTGCTATTGTTGTAAAAAGAATTATCAGAAATTTTTACAACATTTTTATTTAAAATTTGTGACGGAATTGTAATATCGGTTGCTATACCCTTATATCCCGCAATATTTACGGTATCATCTGAATTTACAGTATATTCATAGTTGCCGCTTATAAAAATAGTTGCCGCATTTGCTGTAATTGAAATCACAGATAACCCGCTTACAGCTAAAATCACAGCAATAATTGACGCTAAAATTTTTTTCATTTATTTTCTCTCCTTGTCATTATAACAAAATATTTTATATATTTCTCAATATACAATAAAATAATAGCAAATATGAAATTTACTGTCAATACAAAATTGTGCAATTCAGTTACTTGCACAAGCACTTGAATTTTTAGTATTTTTATTTGGGAATTATTGCAGTATCTGATTTTATAATGTAAAAAGAGCGCCCATACCGAGCGCTCCTAAATTATGCTTTTGACTTTGAAATATTGGGTGTGAATGCGGATTTAATGGATTTCCACACCTTTTTCTGAATAACTCCGATAAGAACGGAAAAGAAAATTCCTACCGCAAGGTAGATTATAGCATAACTGTAAACTCCGTTTGGCATATAGAAATACCAGATAGTTTCTTTCATTGTCTGAATACTGAAATCAGAGAAAAGCGGAGTTATGCGGCTTATTAAATAGAACAGCCATTTTACCAACATAAAGCCTGTAAGGTGGTGTATCATAATGCTGTATGTATTGTCGGCTACAAGCAAAATCGGTTTCCAATGCTTGATAATCGGCGCAATGAGCTTTGACACTCTAAGCCAAAAGGCAATGCCTGTAATTGCCGTTATGTACGGAATTATACAGCCGTTTTCAAACTGATTGCACTTTGACGGTGTGTACTCAAGGTTCTTAAAGAATGTAAGCAAAAGGAGCTGAACCGCAAAGAGAATGCCAAAATACGCAAAGCTGTTGAGGTTATCGTGCTTTTCAAGTTTTGCCTTATAGAACTTGCCAAATTCAAAGCATGGCAAAAAGAACATAGTCCTGAACAGTAAGAGCATTGGTCCGTGAAAGCCGTTAGGTGTTTCTATTGAAGTCTGAACGGCAACCATACCAACCACCGAATATACAATAAGAATGATATACTCGTTATTGAGTTTTATAAGGCTCAACAGCTTTCTGAAAAGTATGTTGATAATATACACGCAGAACAGGGGATATACAAACCACGAACCGAGGTTGTATTGGAATGCCTCACCGTCTACAAACGGCATAATAAAGAGGTTATACGGGTTTACATCTGCACCCGAAACATATCCGCAGTTTTTCATAATAATTACGAATATACCGTATGCAATATTCCAAAGATATGCGGGGATAAGCAGTCTTTTTGCTCTGCCCCATATGTACTTTAATACATTATCCTCGTGCTTGTCCTTGTAGAAATAACCTGAAATGAACACAAACAAGGCAAGGTTAAAGGAATAAATCGGAAACCAATCATACGCAAGGGAAATTCCGCCCTTGTAGCAATGTCCCGAAACTATAATTATAATTCCTATTGCCGACAGCAGTTTAAAGCTGAGGTTTACTCCGCTGTCGGATTGAGCAACCGCATTTGTCAATCGTTTACTACCATTTTTACTCATAAATATTTACCCTTTCTCATTTTACTAAATAAACTTTGCCCAATAATACTGCGACATATATTCGTTCATATATGAATTTACAGCGCCTGCGTCAGGCTTTACCTCTCTGATAGAATCAACAAGCATTTCAAGTGCAAGCGCCTCGTCATCTGCTGCAAGTATTTTCATAATTAATCCCCCTTTGTGTCTTTAAAAATTTTAATTGTAGATACAGTTCCTTTGCCTGCCTCGCTTTCAATGGTAACATCGCCGTTGCACATTGTTGAAATTCTTTCTTTAATGTTTTCAATGCCGAGATGTGTGCTAGATGTGTCGGGGTTCGGTTTTGTGGATTGTCAATGATAAGCGGCATATAGTAATTGAGCGTATCAAAGAGAAAATAAAGACCGCCGAAGAAAGCTACCAGCGCAAAGCTGAAATTTTGCAGCTTTGATTTTCTCATAAGCACACCTGCAAGCGAGAATGTGAGTATGCCGAGGAATGACATAAGCATTGATTTTTCCTTTAAAAGTTATCGACTTATAATTATTATTTAAAAACGGGTGATCACTGTCAAGTTTAAAGGTAGCGCCTTTGTCGGTTGTGTATTCGCCCGTCAGAGTTACAGGCGTAACGGAATAGCCACTGCTTGTAGCAAATGTTTTTGCGGTAATGCAAAATACTACCGGCAGCACTACAAACAATATGGCAAATACTACATTTAGGCTGATGCCCAGCCTACTCTTTTTCAAAATAACACCCCACAAATTATTTTCTACACTATTATACAACTAAACCGCAATATGCACAAGGAGAATATCCGCAACTATATTTGTGTATATTTTTATATTAAAGCAAAAATCCCACTCCAATATCGGAATGGGATTCTTGCAATATATAAAATCAAACTTCCATTTCCTTAACCAACAGAAAATGTTGTCCTAAACGACCTTTTTGTATGTTTGATAATTGATAGTTTTCTAAAATTACGCTCATATGCGTATCTCCTTAGAGGAATAAAGCTGCAATTACAATAAATACAACTGACATTACAACACCGAAGATTGGATTACCTGCAAAAACCAATACAAAACCTCTTGTTGCAGGAATAAGGAAAGCGATAAAGCCAAGAATTGAAATAACGATTGTTGAAAGTAAAAGTGTAAGAGTAACAGCTTTGAACTTGTCGGTAGCTCTGATTTTGCCTGAAGTAAAGAGTAAAAGCATAGCGAATACAATTACAAGAGTAATAACTGCTGCCCATACAATTAAATTTGAATAAGCGCCCTTATAGGAAACTGAAATTGCTGCAATAATAATGCCTTGGCTGAGTGTGTAAAGTGTACCGCTTACAGGTGCTGTACGCTGAGCAAATATAGCAACAAACGGTGCGATTATGCCTACGATAGCTGCAACGCCTGTAACCATCATCTGCGGAAGGTAAAAATCAAAAATTCCGCTATGAATATGATGACCAAATGCAAGCATTGGAGAGATAAGCAAGAATAAAGCAAAGCCTGCAACGGTTGCAGCGAGAAAATAAAGTGTCTTTACCAATATGCCCTTATATGCTGCGCTGCTCGAATCGGTTGCTCTTGCGCTTGATTTAGACATTCTTCTTAATACAGGGTTTGAGCTAAATAATGTTGATGATCTTTGTGTTTGGTTTTGATTGAGTTTGTAAGTTGTCATAATGATTTCTCCTTTAAGAAATGAAAGTTTGTCTGTTTGATTTTCTATGCCTTTATTATACAGACACAACTATGACAACATCGGGACAAATACGGACAAAATTTTTATTTTTTCTTTTGCAAACAATAAATATACCATTATATATCGTCAATATTTAAAAACATTATAAAAATAATTGACAATGCAAGCCTATGATTTTATAATATTTATATAAATACAAATACATAAGGGGTTGAAATTATGATAAAATTCAATAATGTTACAAAGGTGTTTAACAACACCCTTAAAGCGGTAGACGATTTGTCCTTTAATGTAAACAAGGGCGAAATTGTAGGCTTTATCGGGCCAAACGGCTCGGGAAAAACCACCACAATAAAAATGCTGACGGGTATTTTATCAAGCGACAGCGGAGAAATCAGCATTAACGGCTACGATATTAAAAAAAATCCGCTTGAGGCTAAAAAAAGCATCGGCTACATTGCCGACAGTCCCGATATGTTTTTAAGGCTTAAAGGAATTGAATTTCTCAATTTTATAGGCGACATATACAAAGTTCCCACCGATGTGCGCAAAAAGAGATTTACCGAGGTTTGCGACAGATTCGGTCTTACCGACAGTCTTAAAGCTCCTATGCTGAGCTATTCGCATGGTATGCGCCAAAAAATTATGGTTGCCGCCGCACTTGTTCACAATCCCGATGTATGGATTCTTGACGAGCCTTTAATCGGTCTTGACCCAAAAAGTGCCTTTGAACTAAAGTCTATGATGCGTGAACACGCCGACAAGGGCAACTGTGTATTTTTCTCTACTCACATACTTGAGGTAGCGGAAAAGCTCTGCGACAAGGTTATTATCATTAAAAAGGGCAGGTCGCTGTATGACGGCACTCTTGATAACCTTTGCAGTCAGAACACAGGCAAATCACTTGAACAAATCTTTTTGGAGCTGACTGAAAATGAGTAATTTCTTAACTTTATTAAAAACCTTTATAAAAACAACCGAGCTTACCTCGGCTGAAAAAAAGCGCTCAAAGCACTTTTATAAAATTATGGGCACTGCTGTTGTTCTGCTGATTATGATTCCCGCAGGACTGCTTGTCGGCATAATAACCTATGCGCTCACTCTCGGCGTAATGTCTTACGGTGGCACAACGCAGGGCGCAAATGTAATTTTACATATTATATCCATTTTGTCGGTAATCTTCGGCATTAATGTAATCATTAATATATTTTACTTTTCAAACGACATTGAAAATCTAATTCCTCTGCCGTTAAAGCCGAGGGAGATTGTAAGCGCTAAGTTTGCCTATTCTCTGCTTTCTGAGAACATTATGGAGTTTATCCTGATTCTCGGCGCTTGTGCAGGCTTTATGTGTGCGCATGGATTTTCGGCTACGGGTATAGTTGCCTCATTAATCGGCATTTTAACCGTTCCTATAATTCCTCTTGCCTACTGCGGAATTATTGCCGTTATATTTATGTATTTTACCCATTCGGTAAAAAATCGTGATTTTCTCAACAAAATCACAGGTATCGGCACTGCCGTACTTATAGTAGGCTCATTGGTAGCCCTCGTGAGCGTGAGCGGATTTAATCCCGAGGCAATCGTCAGCTCACTTGCAAGTGCCGACAACGGATTTTTAAATGTAATGAACATTATTTTTCCGCACATTCCTCTTATGATGGATTCTATCGCCGATGACAGAGCCTGTCTTTTAATTTTGTATCTGCTTGCTAATGTTGTAGTTGTGGCAATTTTCCTTTTTCTCGCCTCAAAAATGTATATCAAGGGCGTATCGGATATTAATACAACAAAATCAAAGCGCAGTAAAAGCATTGCAGGACAGGCTATTGAAAAATCTGTTCAAAAAGACATTTTTGCAAGCTACCTTAAAAAGGAATTTTTGGTTCTTTTCAGAACACCGCCGTTCTTTATGGACTGCATTGCCATAAATCTTTTGTGGCCTGTATTTATGGCTGTTATTATGATTTTGCAGGGAAGTACAAACTTTTTGTCGGGTGTGCTGACTCCGTACCTTGCAGGCGACCGGAAAAGCATTACAATCATCACTGTATCCGCCGTTGTAATTTCGGCACTTGTTACGGCAATCAACAGTATTGCCTCGTCCTCAATATCAAGAGAGGGCAAGCATTTTCAGTTTATGCGCTACATTCCTGTTGGACTGAGAACGCAAATCAACGCAAAAGCTCTCGCAAGCATAATAATCAGCGGCTCGGTTATGGTGCTGTATGTAATAGCATTTAATGTGTACTGCGCAATACTCGCAACAACATTTAATCCGTTTGTTTTCATAGTAACTCCGCTTATTCACATTGCCCTGAGCTTGATTTGCGTTGTGTTTGTTACCTACCTCGGAATATTTTTAGACACCATAAATCCTAAGCTTGTGTGGGACGATGAAATAAACGCACTGCGTGGCAACTACAATACAGTAATAAATGCGGCTATAATTATTGCAATTACCGCCGCTATCTGCACAATTTCTCTTGTATTACTATGGATTTTTAGCGTTGAACCTGCTATAATTAACCTTGGACTTGTTATAGTAATGTGTGTTCTTGCTGTTGCGGCACAAAAAGTTTGCCTTAAAAAGGGCGTAGCAAATCTTGAACAGATTGAAAGCTGATAAGTCCGAATAAATTGGAATTAAAATTTCAGGTGATTTATAATGACAGAAACTAACTATTCTATGCTCTGCGATTTTTATGAGCTTACAATGTCAAACGGCTATTTTAAAAACGGCTTTTACAAAAAGAATGTTTACTTTGATCTTTTCTTCAGAAAAGTGCCCGACAACGGAGGTTTTGCCATTGCCGCAGGTCTTGAGCAGGTAATTGACTATATCAAAAATCTTCACTTTTCTGAAAGCGATATTGAATATCTCAGAGAAAAAGGAATTTTTGACGAAGAATTTTTGAAATATCTTGCAAACTTTAAATTTACAGGCGATATTTACGCTATACCGGAGGGAACTCCTATTTTCCCTAACGAGCCGATTATCACTGTAAAAGCGCCTGCTATTGAGGCTCAGCTGATTGAAACCTATCTCCTGCTGACAATCAACCACCAAACGCTTATTGCAACAAAGGCAAACAGAATCGTTCGTGCGGCTCAGGGCAGAACAGTGCTTGAGTTTGGCTCACGCAGAGCGCAGGGCGCAACAGGTGCTGTTGACGGTGCAAGAGCGGCATATATAGGCGGTTGTGCAGGTACAGCCTGTACGCTTACAGATGCACTCTATGGTGTTCCTGCCGGCGGTACAATGGCTCATTCATGGGTACAGATGTTTGACAACGAGTACACTGCTTTTCGCACCTACTGCGAGCTTTATCCCGAAAACCCTACATTGCTTGTTGATACCTACAACACACTTAAAAGCGGTGTTCCAAACGCAATAAAGGTGTTTAAAGAAGTGCTCGTTCCAAGGGGAATTAACGAGTTTGCAATCCGTCTTGATTCGGGCGATATCTCGTACCTCTCAAAAAAAGCAAGAAAAATGCTTGACGAGGCAGGGTTGCCGAACTGCAAAATTGTTGCGTCAAACTCTCTTGACGAGTATCTTATTCGTGACCTTATGATGCAGGGCGCTCGGGTTGATGTTTTCGGCGTTGGTGAAAGACTTATCACCTCATCAAGCTCGCCTGTATTTGGCGGCGTATATAAACTTGTAGCTGTTGAAGAGCCTACAAGCGGCGAGATTATCCCTAAAATCAAGGTCAGCGAAAATACAACAAAAATCACAAATCCGCACTTTAAAAAGCTCTACCGTTACTATGATAACGAAAGCGGCAAAGCGCTTGCCGATGAGCTTTGTGTGTATGACGAAGTTATGGATTTCTCTAAGCCGCATACAATTTTTGACCAAAATGCTACTTGGAAAACAAAGACTTTGACTGACTTTACAGCGAAAGAACTTCTTGTGCCGATATTTAAAAACGGCGAGTGTGTGTATAACTCACCAAGCATTGAAGAAATTGCTAAATACTGTAAAGACCAGATCGGACTTCTTTGGGACGAGGTTAAGAGATTTGAAAATCCGCATAACTACTATGTTGACCTTTCCAAAAAGCTCTGGGATATTAAAAATATTCTCCTCAATATTTATCAAAGCTGACAAAAGGAGCAGATATGAAAAAATTTAAACAAATTATAGCCGTAAATCTCTCGGCTGCTGCGGTAATTTCAACTGCGATGGTGTCGGTATCGGCGCAAGACTTGCAAGGCTATGACTTAAACGGTGACGGAAAATTTGATGTGGTTGATGTTACATACTTGCAGATCAACATATCGGGCGACGGTCAATTAACCGATGAACAGAAAAAAATCGCCGACTACAACAGTGACTGCAAAATTGATGTTCAAGATGTAACCACAGCACAAATGCTGATTTCGGGCGGAGATACTCCAACCGCTCCTGCCACTCAGCCGACCACCGCTCAGCCAACAACACAACCGCAGCCAACAACAAAACCTGTTTCGCAGGTAAGCTACAACAGAGAATTTGCCGATAAGGTAATTGAGCTTATAAATGCCGAAAGAGCCAAAGAGGGTATTCCGGCACTGCAAAAGGATACCACAATCACTAATGTGGCAGACACAAGAGCAAAGGAAACAGTTACACTATTCTCTCATCAGCGCCCAAATGAAACAAGCTGGATAACAGCGCTGATTGAAAACAATGTTTTCTTTAGTGCGGCAGCCGAAAATATTGCTAAAGGACAGACTACACCTGCTCAGGTTGTAAAAGCATGGATGGAGTCACCGTCACACCGCCAAAACATTATGAACAGCAATTATAACAAAATCGGTGTGTCCTGCTATGTTGACAATAATGTTTATTATTGGGAACAGTTATTTGTAAAAGGCTAAATAGTTATTAAAGTCCGACTTTTAAAGGTCGGACTTTTTTACTATGGTGGTTTAGCGAATCATCGGTCGGGTAACGAAGTAAAGCAAAAGCAAAACTTTTATATTCGGGACAAATAAAAATCGTATTTTTAATTTTATTGACTAAATCGGGCAATATTGATATAATTTTGTTAAATAAGGCAGGCGGTGGAATTATGAAAAAAACTCGGCTTATAAAAATTGTGCTAAAACGAACAGGCGCATTAAAATTTTTGACTACATACATAATCATCTTTGCTTGTGTGAGCGTGGGTGTATGGATAATAGAGCCAAATATAAAAAGCATTTTTGACAGTATATGGTATTGCTTTAGCGTGGCAACAACAATCGGTTTCGGAGATATAACAGCCGTTACAATTTTAGGCAGAGCCATGTCAATATTCCTTTCTATCTGCTCAATCCTCATAATCGCTGTTGTACCCGGAATAATAACGAGCTATTATATTGAAAGCACAAGGCTGAGAGAGAAAGAAAGCATCGCAAAATTTCTTGATGACCTCGAACATCTGCCGGAACTTTCAAATGAAGAGTTGCAAAACCTTTCTGAAAAGGTTAAAAAGTTTAATAGGAAATAAATTAACAGGGACTTTATTTATGCTTTGTAAATGATTATGTTTAGCTTTTTCAATCGGGCAACAATGTGATGAAAAGGCAAGATTTTCCGTCCCGAAGCAAAAAAGTTTGGTCAACCAATAAATTAAAAGCGTTCACTAACTTAAAAAGTGGTGAACGCTTTTTTTCAACATTTCAAACACAAAATGTTAATTATTATTCATCGCCAAAGGCAATGCCCATTTTCCTTGCGGCGGCTACTATTTCGTGGTCGGCAGGAACGGCTTTAAGTTTACCTGCGATTTCTTCGAGCGGAACTGCAACTACTTTATTATTTACAAGTGCAACCATTTTGCCGTAGTCACCGTTTATGATAAGCTCAGCGGCGGCAATGCCAAAGCGAGTAGAAAGCACTCTGTCGTATGCGTCAGGACTTCCGCCTCTCTGGAAATGTCCAGGCACTGTAACTCTTGTTTCCTGTCCTGTTGCATCCTGAATTTCTTTTGCAATTTTGTATGAGATTGACGGATATGCGATTTCAGCCATAGCGGCTTTTCTTTTTTTCTTCGGCATAGCCGCAAGCTCTTTGGAAATTGCACCTTCTGCAACGGCGAGAATTGAGAATTTCTTTCCGCTTTCGGTTCTTTTCTTAATTGTATTAATTACGGAATTAATATCGTACGGAATTTCCGGAATTAAAATAACATCCGCACCGCCGGCAATACCTGCATACAAAGTCAGCCAGCCAACCTTGTGCCCCATAACCTCAACAATGAAAACTCTTCCGTGTGAGGTTGCGGTGGTATGAATACAGTCGATAACATTTGTTGCAATGTCAACGGCGCTCTGAAAACCAAATGTTTTATCTGTACCCCAAAGGTCATTGTCGATTGTTTTTGGCAGAGAAACAACATTCAAGCCCTCTTCACGCAAGAGGTTTGCGGTTTTCTGTGTACCGTTTCCGCCGAGAACAACAAGGCAGTCAAGCTCAAGTTTCTTATAGTTCTTTTTCATTTCGGCAACTTTATCAACGCTGTTTTCGTCAATAACTCTCATAAGTTTGAACGGCTGTCTTGATGTGCCGAGAATAGTACCGCCCCTTGTAAGAATACCCGAAAAATCGTCAGGTTTCATCATCCTTGTTTCGTTGTAAATAAGTCCTCGGTAGCCGTCAATAATGCCGATAATCTGCACGCCGTCATTGCCGTAATTCTGATAAAGTGTTTTTGCGACTGCACGGATAGTAGAGTTAAGTCCCTGACAGTCACCGCCGCTTGTTAAAATACCGATTCTTTTCATTCTGCTTTTTCTCCTTCCTTTGCAGGTACTATAGGAGTGCCTACTGTTCTTACATATGTCTGTTTTTTAACGGCATTTTGTGCCTGTTGTGCAAGTTTTGAAAAATGTTTTTGGCTGTTAAGTCGTTTTCTGCCACGCTTATCTACAAGGTGATATGTGGTGTCGGGTAACTGCTTTCTTGCATTTACCGTGTCTTTTAGCGTAACTTTTAAAATCTGTTCAACCCTGTTTTTAATGTCTTCGTCCTCAACAGGGAACACAAGTTCAACTCGTCTGTCAAGGTTTCTCTGCATCCAGTCTGCACTGCCGAGGTAGTAGAGCGGATTGCCGTTGTTTTCAAATTTAAAAATTCGGCTGTGCTCAAGGAGCTGTCCTACAATGCTTATTACCTTTATGTTTTCGCTCCAGCCTTTTAATCCCGGAATAAGACAGCAAATTCCACGCACGATAAGCTCAATTTTTACGCCTGCCTGCGATGCCTCGTAAAGCAAGCTGATAATTGCAGGGTCTACAAGTGAATTTACCTTTGCAGTGATTGATGCGGGAAGTCCCTGTTTTGCGTTTTCAATTTCCTTTCTTATCATTTCCTCAAAGAAAGGTCGCATACCTTGAGGAGCAACAATAAATTTATTGTATTCGGGCGGTAAAGAATAGCCTGTAAGTGTGTTGAATAATGACGATGCGTCAAGGCCGTATTCTTCACGGCAGGTAAACATACCGATGTCTGTGTAGAACCTTGCGGTGCTGTCGTTGTAGTTACCTGTACCCATATGCAGATAACGGCGGATTCCGTCTTTGTCTTTTCGTACAACAAGGCAGATTTTGCAGTGAGTTTTAAGACCTGTGAGTCCGTAAATTACATGACAGCCTGCTTTTTCAAGTTTGGTTGCCCACTGAATGTTATTTTCTTCGTCAAAACGAGCCTTAAGCTCAACGAGTACGGTAACCTGCTTGCCGTTTTCGGCAGCCTTAATAAGTGCGCCTACAATAGGAGAGTTGCCGCTTACACGATACAATGTCTGCTTGATTGCGAGTACATCGGGGTCTTTTGCGGCTTTTTTAACAAAGTCAACCACTACATCAAAGCTCTCGTATGGGTGGTGCACAAGTCTGTCTTTTTCACGAATAGCCTCGAAAATATCGTCGCAATCATAAAATTCGGCAGGCGGATTAACAGGTGTAATCGGCTCAAAACAGAATTTTTCGCAGCCTTTAATTCGTGCAAATTTTGAGAGGAAAGTAAGGTCAAGCGGACCGTGCTGTACATAAATTTCGTCCTCGGTTACATGCAATGCATCTACAAGGAATTGGCGGATTGACTTGTGGCATTTTTTAGAAAATTCAAGTCTTACAGGCACACCGCGCTGACGCTTTTTAATGGATTTTTTAATTTCCTCCATAAGGTCTTCTGTGTCCTCGTCAATGTCAAGGTCAGAGTCCCTTGTGATTCTGAAAGCTGCCGACTGTTTGATGTTATAAAGCTCAAACAGTTCGCCGAGGTGAATAGTAATAATTCTTTCAAGGGTTATAAAGTCACGCTTGCCTTTTGCGGGAAGTTCCAAAAATCTCGGAAGGATTGACGGCACCTGCACAAGTGCGTAAAATTCTTCACCCTCGGCATTTGTAAGCAGAACTGCAATGTTAAGACTTTTGTTTGCAAGCAATGGGAAAGGTCGGCTTGTGTCAACCGCCATCGGTGTGAGAACAGGGAATACCACTCTCTGAAAATAATCGTCTGCAAATGCTTTTTGCTCGTCGGTCATTTCATCTGCCTTAACAAAGTTAATACCGTTTGCTCTCAGTGACGGAATAATGGAACGATTGTAGCAGTTGTACTGCTTTTCGGCAAAGGCATGTACTTTTTCACTGATTTTTTTCATCTGCATTTTAGGGGTAAGTCCCGACGGGTCGGGCTTATTTGTGCCACGATGAATATTATCAAGTACGCCTGCAACACGAACCATAAAAAATTCGTCAAGGTTAGACGCTGTAATAGAAAGGAAGTTACACCTTTCCATTATAGGATTTTCCTTTTCAAAAGCCTCTTCAAGTACACGGGCGTTAAAATCGAGCCAGCTTAGCTCTCTGTTATTGTAAGGCATTTCAAGCCATTTTTTTAAATCTTGTTTCTTTTTTACATCAATTGTTGAAGTCATTATATCACTCCTTATTATTCTTATTATATTGTTAAATCTTAAATATTTCAAGTAAAATTTATGTAAAAGTTACAAAAAATTTTTAAAAAGTCATTTGTAATTATTCGTATTAAAAGTTTGAAAAAATAAATACCCATAAACAGCGTTTTTATGATATAATAAAATTTAACACAAAAATAATAAGACTCACAAATCAAAAAATTTAAAAAAATATTAAAGATTTTAAAAAATTAAATGGAAGTTGATTTTCAATCGTCTATATTATGTACTGCTTTTTATACTGATTTAAAGGAGATATTTATGGAAGAAATAAGTAGTTTAGTAATTAAAGCCAAAAACGGTGATAATACGGCATTTGACAGGTTGTATTATCTTACACAGCAAGAGGTGTGGTTTACCTGCATAAGTTTGTTGAAAAACGAAACTCACGCAGAGGAAATTATGCAAAATACATATGTTACCGCATTTTTAAAGCTGAATACTCTTGAAGAAAACGCCAAATTCCCTGTATGGGTTAAGAAAATTGCGGTAAATAAATGTAAGGACTTTTTTAAAGCCAAACAGGAACTGCAGCTTGATGATGAAATTCTTGAGAATTATTCTGAAACTTCGGAAATAACAATTCCCGAGGAATATATAACCGATAATGAAAATCGCAGAATAATTTTAGAAATTATGCAGAATACTTTGTCGCAAGTACAATACAGAGCCGTTTTTATGTATTATTTTGATGAAATGTCAATAACAGAAATTGCAGAGGTTGAAGATTGCCCCGAGGGTACTGTAATGTCACGCCTTAATCTTGCCAGAGGAAAAATGAAAAAGGCGATTTTAAAGTATGAAGAGGAAAACAACGATAAATTGCACATTATTGTACCCGTTCCGTTTTTTACTTCTCTTTTCATTACAGAGGCAAAAAACTCAGTTGTTCCGAAGATAAGTATAGCATCTCAAAATTTAGAACCGAAAAGCAGTACATTAAAAGCAGAAAAAAATATAGGCGCATTTGGAGGAAAATTAATGTCAAAATCAATTCTTTTAAAACTTTTTGCAATAGTTGCAGCTTTTGCTGTTGTTATTGGCGGAATTACGGCTGCGGTGGTAGTGAATAACAAAAATAAGGATAAAAACATCGATGATGTTGTTTCTCAAATAAACAGCAATATTTCCGATGAGAACAGCGGAGCTGACAACGGAGAAGACGGATTAACTCAAATTGATTACAGTCTTGATGAACAGGTGCTTTTTGATAACGACAAGTGTACTGTCACTGTCACGGGTTGTGAGATGTATAGTAACAGATTTGAGGTAAAAGCGGAACTCAAAAATAAAACAACAGATGAAGAAATAAAAGTTGATACAGATTTTGGCGATTACTTTTATGTAAACAGGTATTATTGCCATGATATTGGTAGGGTTGGCTATGGTTGCACAGATCCGGGCGAAACAGATTCATTCAGCATAAAATTTGATCTTGAACAAATTAAAAAATGCGGTATAAATTCTATTGATGAAGTGGCATTTAATTTACAGGTATATAATACTGAAAATCATTCTGACGAAGAAACATTTTATTGTAATCAAATATTTTATTTGTATCCAACAGGCAAAACAGCTGACGAAATCACTCCGCCGGCAAGAGAAAATACAAATACCGAACAGGTTGTTTTTGACAATGAATACGGTACTTTATTGTATTTAGATACAGACCACACCTCATCAGAAAAATATGATAGATTAAGATTATATTCACATAATAAAACAGATAAAACTGTAAAGTTTGAGATGCTCAGTGCAAAGATTAACGGAAACGATACTACAGCATATACAATACAGTATTGTGCCGCTGATATGAATTGCTATTATTATATTTTAGTAGATAAAGAGGATATTGAAAAGTACAAAAATGCATCGGGAAAAAATATTTTAGAATTCAGAATGATAGAAGAAGATTCTGAAACCCACGCATGGGCAAGCGGAGTTTCGGGAGATAGAGCTTTGTATGAGGATACATGTACAATTGAATTTTAAACCCAAAAAACGGTCATTCGCACATTTTGCGAATGACCGTAATTTTATTATGTAGTTTTAGAGTGCTTTTCGTTTTGAAATAATGCGCTGTAAAGCTGTTACATCGCCTACATCAATTTTACCGTCGCCGTCAAGATCGGCAAGCTTTAGCTGTGCGTCTGTAAGGTCGCCGTTTTTAGATACATACAACTGGAGAGCGGTGGTGTCGAGAACATTGATTTCACCGCTTAAGTCGATATCGCCAATCTCGTATACTATGTCATCACTTGTAGGCTTGTCCTGAATAAACTTACAGAAGTCAAGAGCCACCCAACCTTTTTTGCCTTTGTTGGTACCCTTGATTATTTCTGAATAACCCCATGTGTAGCCGCCGTTTGCTTTAATATCGGTAACATAAACCTGATCGTTGTTATAGAGCTGAGAAACTGTTTTTGAAGAAGTTGTTGCGGTTTCTCTCATATTGAGATAGTCGCTTACTTCAACCTCATAAACACCGTTTTTGTAGTCTGTAACAACATTATCGCTGTCACTGCCCTTGTTAAAGTCGCCAAGGTAAATAAATCCCTGGAATGTCCAGTCTGACTCACCCATTGTCGGGTCATTAACATCGGCATATGTAAGGTAGAAGTTTTTCCAACCCCAAGCTGAGTTTGAAAGTGTAACTGTACCGTTCTCTACCTTTTCTACAACGGCAACATGACCGCCTGTTTCGCCGTTTCTGTAATATTCCCAACAAGCAATAGCGCCAACCTTTGGAGTCTGACCTCTGCTGTAACCATCGCTGTAGTCATACCACTCGTAAGCGTCATAGTGGCAAAGTCCCGGATCTCTGCCAAGAATTTCGTATGCTCTGCCGTAAGCGTAAGCTGTGCAGTTTGGCATACCATAGCCGTATTGGTAATAGATATTTTTATTGCTGTAATAATAATCATTGCTGTATGACGGTGCATCAAGTCTTGAGGTGAAAGACGATGACGCATTAGCAATCATTGAATACGAAAATACTGTGGTAAAAAGTAATGCACAAACTAAGAACATTGCCGGAATTCTTTTGAGTTTTTTATAAAACATTTTAAATCTTCCTTTCTGTCAAATATGTTTACATTTCTGTTTATCAAAGCCTATTTTACCACATCTATGATAAAAAGGCAATAAATTTTTAATATTATTGTAATTATTTGTAATCTTTGTAAAAGCAGTTAAAGCAAACTCTTGATATTTTGGCAGTATTGATATATAATAAAAATCAATAATAGCATAAAACAAAATGCTGACAAGCGCTTTTTGCAAAATATTGTTTAAAAATGCCGAAAAGCGTCTGTTTTACTTGAGTTTTTAGCTTTTATATAATCGGAAGTGTTAGTATGAATGTTAATGTCGGTGACAGCGTAGAAATGAAAAAACCGCACCCTTGCGGTTGTAAAGAATTTGAAATATTAAGGATTGGAATGGATTTTAAAATCCGTTGCCTCGGTTGTGGCAGAGAGGTTATGGTGCCACGCAATAAGATTGAAAAAAATATTAAAAGAATTTTAACCGATAAGGAAAAATAATATGTTTGAAAGAATAGAAATTTTTGACAAAAGGTACTCCGAGCTTTCGCAAAGGCTTTATGAGCCGTCGGTTGCGGCAGATCCCGAGCAGTATCAAAAAATAATGAAAGAGCTTAAGTCGATTGAAGAAATTGTGCTTACATATCGTGATTACAAAAAGGCGGTAAAGGCGCAGGAAGAAAGTCTTGAAATTCTTGACGAAAGCAGTGACAACGACTTAAAGGAGCTTGCTCAGCTCGAACTTGACGAGGCTAAGCAAAATATTGAGGAGCTTTCGGAAAATCTGAAAATCTTACTTTTGCCAAAAGACCCGAATGATGAGCGAAATGTTATCGTGGAAATTCGTGGCGGCGCAGGCGGCGAGGAGTCGGCGCTTTTCAGTGCGGTGCTTTTCAGAATGTATAGTATGTATGCCGAGAAAAAGGGATACAAAATCGAAATAGTAAACGCAAACGAAACCGAGCTTGGCGGCTACAAGGAAATTTCTTTTATGATTGAGGGCGAGGGCGCATACTCTCGTTTTAAATATGAAAGCGGCGTGCATCGTGTTCAGCGAGTGCCCGAAACCGAAAGTCAGGGCAGAGTGCATACTTCAACCACAACGGTTGCCGTTTTGCCGGAGGCAGAAGATGTCGAGCTTGAAATTGACCCTAACGATTTGAAAATAGACACATTCCGCTCAAGCGGTGCAGGCGGTCAGCATATCAACAAAACCAGCTCCGCAATCAGAATTACCCACTTGCCCACAGGCACTGTTGTTGAGTGTCAGGACGAAAGAAGTCAGTACAAAAACAAGGATAAGGCGCTCAAGGTGCTTAAAAGCCGACTTTTAAAGGAAAAGCAGGACAAGCAGGCGAGTGAAATTGCCGCTAACCGTAAGTCACAGGTAGGCACAGGCGACAGAAGTGAAAGAATAAGAACCTACAATTATCCGCAGGGCAGACTTACCGACCACAGAATCGGACTTACGCTATACAAGCTTGAAGATATATTGAATGGCAATCTTGACGAGGTTATAGATGCGCTTGTTACAGCAGACAGAGCCGAAAAGCTCAAGAAAAGTATGGAAAATTCATAATCAAGGTGACAATATGCAAACATTATTGCTCGAAAGTACACAGGAAAACATAAACAAAGCAGGAGAAATCCTGAGAAACGGCGGACTTGTAGGTATGCCGACCGAAACCGTTTACGGACTTGCGGCAGACGCTCTCAACGGCAAGGCAGTCGCAAAAATTTTCAAGGCAAAGGGCAGACCGATGGATAATCCGCTTATTGTTCATGTGGCAGAGTTTGAGGATATAGAAAAATTCGGCTTAACCGCAGAAATTCCCGAAAAGGCAAAAATTCTTGCCGAAAAATTTATGCCGGGCCCTCTTACAATTATAATGAAAAAATCGGATATTATTCCCGATGAAGTGTCGGCAGGACTTGAAACCGTTGCAATCCGCTGTCCGTCACACCCTGTTGCAAGGGCGCTCATAAGAGCGGCTAAAACTCCGCTTGCCGCACCATCGGCAAATTTGTCGGGTTCGCCAAGCCCTACTACCGCAACTCATGTAATGAATGATATGAACGGCAAAATAGAGGCTGTTATTGACGGCGGCGCAAGCGAAGTTGGTGTGGAGAGTACGGTTATCACTCTTGCGGGCGAAGTTCCTTGCCTTTTAAGACCGGGCGGAATTACTCTTGAACAGCTCAGAGAAACCATTGGCGAGGTTGAGCTTAACAAGGCGGTGCTCGACAAGCTCGACCCTAACCAAAAGGCGGCAAGTCCGGGTATGAAGTACAAGCATTATTCGCCAAAAGCGAGGGTTATACTTCTTAAAGGCACAGATGAAGAATATATTAATTATGTAAACAGCAAGGCTGACGGCAAAACAGCCGCCTTGTGTTGTGACGAGGATATTTCACAGCTGAAAGTAAAAACATTTTCGCTTGGCAAAAGAAAAGACTATGCACAGCAGGCGCACAGACTTTTTGATATGCTCCGAGAGGTTGACGAGGTTGGCGGAATAGATACGGTGTATTCCCGACTGCCGTCATGTGAGGGCGTTGGAATGGCACTGTATAACAGGCTTATCAGAGCCGCCGGCTATGAGGTGATTGACCTTGAAAAAATATAAAATATTAGGACTTACAGGGCAGACTGGTGCAGGCAAAAGCACTGTATCAGAGGTTTTTGCCAAAAGCGGTGCGGCGGTAATCAATGCAGACCGTCTTGTGGCAGAGCTTTATGAACCAAACTCGGTGTGTCTTAAAATTCTTTCGGCGGAGTTTGGCAGTGACATAATATTGCCAAACAAAACTCTTGACCGCAAAAAACTTGCGCAAAGGGCATTTGCAACAAAGGAAAAAACAGAAATTTTAGGCGAGCTTATCCACCCGTTTGTGCTTTCGCTTTTTCTGAAAAAAGCCGAGGAGTGTATAAGTGCCGACAAAAAGCTGATTGTGTTTGATGCGCCTCAGCTTTTTGAGAGCAGGGCAAATGTGATTTGCGATTTCATAATCAGCATTACCGCAGATGAAAATATAAGAAAACAGCGCATAATGCAGAGGGATAATATTTCAGAAGAAATGGCGGACAGCCGTATAAACGCTCAGCTTACCGAAAGCTATTTCAAAGAAAATTCGGATTTTATTCTTGAAAATAACGGCTCTCGGCAAGAACTTATCAGCAAAGCCGAGGGACTGCTCGGATACTTACGGCAGGTGATTTAATGGCGGCAAATCCACGATACAGGAAGAAACCACAAAAGAAGAAAAACGGCTTTATAGTCGGCGGCTGTATTGTGCTTGCGGCAATTTTGCTTGCACTGTTTGTGTTTAATTGTTATGACAGCGCAAGGGAACAGCTGCTTGAGCTTAGCTATCCGAGAGATTACAGTAAATATGTGCAAAAAGCCGCAAAGGATTATGAGCTTGATGAGTCGCTTATTTATGCCGTTATCCGAACGGAAAGCGGATTTAATGCAGACGCTCAGTCGGACGCAGGCGCTTGCGGAATAATGCAGGTTATGCCGAGTTCGTTTGAATGGCTGCAGCAGGTGAGAGACTGCGAGGGAAAATACACAGAAGACGACTTGTTTAATCCCGAGATCTGTATAGACTACGGCTCGTATCTTTTAAAATATTTTCTTGATTTTTACGGAACAGAAACATCGGCTATTGCAGCGTACAACGCAGGTTTTGTGGTGTCTGACTGGCTTGATAATCCCGATTACAGCACAGACGGCGTAACGCTTACAGATATACCGTATCCCGAAACAAAGGAATATGTGGAAAGGGTAACGGACGCAAAAGCAAAGTATATTGAGTTATATTATTCATAAAATAATATGGTACATCTAAATGAAAGGAAGATAATTATGGCAGACGAAAAAAGTAAGGCAACTCTTCTTAAAGAAGAAATTTTTATGAAAGGCAAAAAGGGCGTGGCTGCCCTCAGTGCCGAAGAAGTTGAAAAGGCAGACGATTTCTGCGTAGGCTATAAAGAATTTTTAGACCATTCTCCTGTTGAGCGTGAGGCTGTAAGCTACACTCTTGAGCTTGCAAAGAAAGCAGGCTTTACAGAATACGATGAAAATGCGTCATATAACGCAGGCGATAAGGTTTATTATGTAAACCGTGACAAAGCAATCGCACTTGCTGTTATCGGCAAAAACGGTGTAAAGAACGGTGCAAGACTTGCAATCGCTCACATTGACTCACCACGAATTGATTTAAAGCCGAATCCACTTTACGAGGACACAAACCTTGCACTTTTCAAAACTCACTACTACGGCGGTCTTAAAAAATATCAGTGGACAGCACTTCCGCTTTCTCTCCATGGCACAGTCGTAAAGCTTGACGGCACAAAGGTAAACATCACTTGGGGCGATGACGAGGGCGAATCTTGTTTCTGCGTTACTGACTTGCTCCCACACCTTGCAAAGGATCAGGTTTCAAAGCCGCTTGCAAAGGTGTTTACAGGTGAAGACCTCAATGTTCTTGTCGGCTCTCGTCCATATGCTGACGGCGAAGACGAAAAAGACCTTGTAAAGCTCAATGTAATGGCAATTCTTAATAAGAAATACGGTATTGTAGAGGGCGATTTTCTTTCTGCCGAGCTTTGTCTTATTCCGTCATTTAAGACAAGAGATATCGGATTTGACGCAAGTATGATCGGCGGCTACGGTCACGATGATAAGGTTTGTGCTTATCCTGCGGTTATGGCGGCTCTTGATGTAAACACTCCTGAGCAGACCTGCATTACTTACCTTACCGATAAGGAAGAAACAGGCAGTGACGGCAATACAGGTATGCAGAGCGACTTTTTGCGTTACTTTGTGTATGACCTTGCAAAGCAGGACGGCATTGACGGATACAAGGCACTTTCAAAGAGCACTTGTCTTTCAGCAGATGTAAGCGCAGCATATGACCCAACCTATGCAGCGGCTTACGAGGCAAAGAATTCTTGCTATATTAACGAGGGTGTTGTTATTTCAAAATATACAGGTCATGGCGGAAAGTACGATACTTCGGACGCATCTGCCGAGTATATGGGCAAGGTAAGAGCTTTGCTTGAGAAAAACAATGTAATGTGGCAGGTAGGCGAGCTCGGCAAGGTTGATATGGGCGGCGGCGGAACAATCGCCAAGTATGTTGCCAATATGAATGTTGATGTAGTAGACCTCGGTGTGCCTGTACTTTGTATGCACGCACCTTTTGAAATCGTATCAAAGGTTGATGTTTATATGGCTTACAGAGCATTCTTTGCTTTCTTTGATGATAAAAATTAAAAAAATAAATAAATAAAAATTCAAAAAACACTTGCTTTTTTTAAAAGAATGTGGTAATATACTTCTTGCGGTTAATAATTAACCGCATATGCGCTGGTAGCTCAGCTGGATAGAGTGTCTGACTACGAATCAGAAGGTCGGGAGTTCGAGTCTCTTCCAGCGCGCCAATAACACACCTTGATTTACAGGGTGTGTTATTTTTTTCGGTTCTTTGTCAATAGTTGGGGCTAAGAACAGAGTTATCAAGGCTTCCCGGTATTCCTATGTAAAGGAAAATGTCGCATAGCGACAAAGGGTTAGCCGTTTTCGCAGAAAAAAGCTGTCACGCAAGTGACTGATGAGGTGTAGAACTCGTTAAGAGTTCTCTTATATAAAAGATTAGATTAAGAAAAACGCCGTAAACGGCGACACCTCATCTGGCATTTTCCCTAGAAAATGCCAACTTCCCCTCAAAGCGGAAGGCTTTTTAGCTTGTTGAAATTTTTAGGATAACATCATTACCCAAACATTTATCATAGAACCAAAAAGAAATAATCAGCAGATAAGCCGTCATCGCTATGCGTTGACGGCTTTAATTTTAAGAATATCTTTCCTTTTTTGCTATCGCAATTTAATGGCATTCGCCGTTATTTCAAACCGCCAAACGGTAAGCCGTTTGGCTATTAAAATTTGCGATAGCATAAAGCATATGTGGGCGTTGCTCACACCTACAACCTTTGAAAAGGTTGACCAAACTTTTAACTTTGGGATGGAGAGCTTTATTTTTGCATTACTTTGTTGCCCGATCGAAAATCGGCTAAATCATTATTTACAATGTTACCCCAACATTTAAAACAGAACCTGAAAAGATAACCACAATAAGTGAAACAGAGCAGCTCATTCTCCTCTCAAAAACGCAACTATTCTTTCAAACTGCATTGAATGTGAGGCTTTTACTAAAATTGTATCGCCCTTTTTAAGCAGATCTTTAATTTCGGGGAAGAGAGAGTCAATATCTGCATACCATTTTCCGCCACTGCCCTCGGCAAGTGATTTTGCGAGCGGCCCTACTGCAATTACAAGGTCAACGCCTTTTTCTTTTGCGTACTCTCCTGTTGTGCGGTGCATTTCAAGCTCGTTTGTGCCGAGTTCTTTCATATCGCCGAGAATCGCAACCGTTCTGCCCTTAAAGTTCACAAGTGTATCTATGCTTGCCATAACCGAGGTCGGGTTTGCGTTGTAGCAGTCATCTATGATTTTGTAATCTTTAGTATTAATAACATTTGCTCTGCTGCCTACTGTTTTGTAGGATTCCACACCCCTTATCAGCTCGTCATTGCTAAGTCCGCAAAGTTTGCCTACTGCAACGGCGGCAAGCGCATTTGATACCATATAACTGCCGATAGCAGGAATTTTTACAGAAAGCTTTGTGTTGCCAAAGCAAAGGTCGGCAAGCACACCGCCGTCTGCATTGTTTTGAATATTCTCGGCATAGTATTCGTTTTTGCTGTCAAGTCCAAAGAAAATCGGCTTTTTGCCGTTTACTTCTGTTACGGTTGAGAGCTTGTCATCGTCACCGTTGAGCACAAACTCCGCACCCTCGCTTGCAAATTTAAACATTTCTGTTTTTGCTTTTAATACACCGTTGCGGTCGCCAAGATTTTCAAGATGGCAACAGCCGATTATTGTAATCACGCAGATGGTTGGCTGAACCATTTGCGCAAGTCGGCTCATTTCGCCAAAATCTGAAATTCCCATTTCAATTACAGCCGCCTCGGTATCTTCCGGCATTGCAAGAAGTGTAAGAGGCACACCAAGCTCATTGTTTAGGTTGCCCTGCGTTTTGTGGGTTTTAAATTTCTGAGAAAGCACAGCGTAAAGCATTTCCTTTGTAGAGGTTTTACCCACGCTGCCCGACACGCCGACTATCGGAATGTCAAACTTTTTGCGGTATGCCATACCTATTTTTTTAACCGCCTCAAGGGTAGAGTCAACGAGTATGTACGGCTTTGTAGGATTTTTCGGTGCGTTTTCGCAGATAGCGCATACAGCGCCGTCAGCATAGCATTTTTCAATAAAATCGTGTCCGTCTGCTCGCTCGCCTTTAATGGCAAGGAAAAGTGAATTTTCTTTAATGCATCTGCTGTCACGCTCAACTGATGAAATTGCGGTTTGCTTTAAATTTTCGTCACCCACATATTTACCGCCGCAGGCAGCAGCTATTTCCTCAAGAGTAAATTTTTTCATATTATCACGCCCTGTTAAATTTTTATTTATACTTTTATATACTCTAAATATACCAAAAATACTGTATTTTTGCAATAGCGGTAATATTTACGAAGTGCTGATTATTTTACATTATTATGCAGTTTTTGCATAACTGTTTGATTTATTAATAAAATAAGAATAATGCTATTTATTGACTAATCAGTCTATTTTTGATATTATTTTATCTGTAATAATTTTAGGTTTATTCTGAAAGGCGAGATAATATGCAGTTGTATAAGCAATTTTGCACCGAAGAATTTGACAACGATAATACATTAAAGAGCTTTAAGTTAAAATTTGAAGATAACTATAATTTCGGATACGATGTGCTCGACCAAATGGCAGAAAAAGCACCAAACGATATTGCTCTTGTGTGGACAAATCCAGAGGGTGAGGAAAGAATTTTTACATTTGCGGATTTAAGCAGACTAAGCAACAAGGCGGCAAATGTTTTCTTGAAATACGGCATAAAAAAAGGTGACAGAGTATTGCTTATGCTCAAGCGCAACTATGAGTATTGGTACATAGTTACAGCGCTCCATAAGCTGGGCGTGGTTGCGATTCCTGCCACAAATATGCTTACCGCCGAGGACATAAGTTACAGAGTAAATGTTGCAAATATTAAAATGGCGGTATGCACACCCGACAGCGACACCGTAGAGAATATTTTGCAGGCAAAGAATAAGGGAAATTCATTAAAAACAGTGTTTGTGGCAAGAAAAGATTTTGACGGCACTGTAAATATTACAAAAGAAATCGAAAGCGCAAGCGCCGAGCTTGAACGAGTAGAAACCAAGGCAACCGAGCCTATGCTCATTTACTTTACTTCGGGCACAACAGGCTATCCAAAGGCAGTGGTGCATAACCACATTTATTCCTTGTGCCATATAATTTCAGCAAAGTATTGGCAAAATGTTAAAGAGGGCGGACTTCATTTTTCAATTGCCGAAACAGGCTGGGCAAAGGCATCATACGGTAAAATTTACGGTCAGTGGCTTTGCGGTTGTGCGGTTATGGCTTTTGATTTTGAAAAGTTCTCACCGTCAAAAATCCTCAAGGTTATTGAAAAATTCAAGGTTACTTCATTCTGCGCACCGCCTACCGCATACAGATACTTTGTCAAAAAAGGTATGCAAATGTACGATTTAAGCTCGCTTGAATATCTCACAACAGCAGGCGAGGCACTCAACCCGATTGTGGCAGAGGCAGTGTATCAGCAGACAGGACTTCACCCAATGGAAGGTTACGGTCAGAGTGAAACTACATTGCTCATTGCAAATCTTAACGGCACTCATGGCAAAACGGGTTCAATCGGAAAGCCAAGCCCAATGTATGACATAAGACTTGTTGACTCAGACGGCAACGAGGTAAAGCAGGGCGAAACAGGCGAGATTGTAGTTATACCTCCAAAGGACAGAAAGCAGTACGGAATATTTACAAATTACATTGGTGACGAGCAAATGTATCAATATGCGTGGAGAAAGGGAATGTACCACACAAACGATACTGCATATATGGACGAGGACGGATATTATTGGTATGTAGGCAGAGCTGATGACCTTATAAAAACAAGAGGATACAGAGTAGGCCCTTTTGAAATTGAAAATGTGCTTATGAAACACCCTGCCGTACTTGAGTGCGCCGTAATCGGTGTGCCCGATGAAAGTCGTGGACAGGCAATCAAGGCAATTATAAAAACCGTTGACGGATGCGACGCTGACAAAAATCTTGTAAATGACATTAAAGTTTTTTCAAACAAGCGCCTTGCATCATACAAATGGATACAGTACATTGAATTTACCGATGAAATGCCAAAGACAATCAGCGGTAAAATAAAAAGAGTTGCACTCAAAGCAAATGCGTAATAGTTTTGAAATTAATTTTAATATATACACTTTTGTGCAAAACAAAAAATCACCGTCAGGTTATACTTGGCGGTGATTTTTGTATGAATTAAATGTTTGATGAATAAATACCTGTAAGGCTTTGTACCAAGAGAGATACGGCAGTAATAGAAATCCAGCAGCATAGGCCGAGTAAAATAGGCTTTCCGCCGTTTTTTATAAGGTCAACAATATTAGTGTTAAGCCCGATGCCTGCCATTGCCATTGCTATAAAAAATTTTGCAAGCCATTTTGTAAATGTAATAAAATGACTGTAAAAAAGTGTAAAACTACATTCCGGAATAATTCCCACAACTGTTGTTATTACTGACGCACCGATAAAGAATAGGATGAACCAAGGGAAAATTCTTTTAAACGAAAACGAGCCTTCGCCTTTGTCTGACTGTTTTGCTTTTCTTGCTCTGTAAATGGCAAGACAAAGAGTAATCGGAATAATTGCAAGTGTGCGTGTCAATTTTACGGTTACAGCAGCAGAAAGAATACCTGTTGTATTGTAAATGCTTTCGGCGGTAGACGCAGCGGCTGTTACAGATGAGGTATCATTAACGGCAGTGCCTGCAAATACAGCAAAACCCTCTGTGCCAAGCCCTATTGAATATCCGAAAACAGGAAATATAAGTGCGGCAAGAATATTGAAAAAGAAGATTACAGAAATTGACCTTGCCACATCTGAATCGTCTGCATCAATAACGGGTGCGGTTGCGGCAATGGCAGAGCCACCGCAAATTGATGAGCCAACACCGATAAGACAGGCGGTTTTTGAGTTGATTTTAAGAATTTTCATCATTAAAAAAGCAACGATCAGCGATGTTGAAACAGTGCAGATAATTACAGGCAAACTTTTTGCACCTACAACAGCAATGGTATTGAGGTCAAGCGAAAAACCGAGAATTATAACTGCCCATTGCAGAATCTTTTTAGATGTAAATTTAATTCCGCCGGCAAATGTGGATTTTTTTGCAAGAGTAGGCGAGATTAGTGAAATAATCATACCTGTTATAATAGCAAATACCGGCACACCTATAAGTTCAAATGAAAATCCGCCAATGCCGAACATACACATAATTTCGGCAAAAGCCGCAATTATAGCGCAAAGCAATATTCCACCGCAATTTTTCTTAATAAATGTCATAAATTTCCCTCCAAATTTATATTACCTATTGATTGTAACACAACTTAGTAATAAAATATAATTATGATTTAATATGAAATGATAAGTAAAATTTATGAGGTTATTATGATAGATTACAGAATAAAAACATTTCTTGTGCTTTGCGATACGATGAATTATCGAAAAACAGCAGAGCTTTTGAATATGACACAGCCTGCCGTTACTCAGCATATTCATTTTTTGGAGAACGAATATAGGTGTAAGCTTTTTATATATGACAGACATACGCTGAAAATTACCGGTGACGGAGAGCTGCTTAAAAATTATGCTGAAAATGTGATTTTTCAGGAGCAAAAGCTGCTTGAAAAAATGCAGACAGAGCGAAAGCCTGTGCTAAGAATAGGCGCAACAAAAACAATTGGTGAATTTGTGATTGATGAAAAACTTGCAGATTATTTAAAAAATCCAAACAACAACCTGCTGATTGATATAGACAACACCGTAAGGCTTTTGCAAAGACTCAAGAAAGGCGAGCTTGATTTGGCGCTGATTGAAGGCTTTTTCGACAGCAAGGAATTTGCAAGCAAAATTTATAAGGAGGAAGATTTTATCGGTGTGTGCAGTAAAAATCATCCGTTTGCAAACCAAGCAATTTCTCTTGAAAAAGCTTTCTCTCAAACACTGTTTATTCGTGAAAAGGGTTCGGGAACAAGGACAATCCTCGAACAGCTTTTGTCTGAACATAATTACACCGTTGAGAATTTTAGGCGAAATGTGTGCGTAAGCAATTTTGGATTGATGTCAAAATTAATTGCAAAAAATATCGGAATAACCTTTGCGTATAAAGCATTTTTGAAAAGCAGTGACACACTCGCTCCTTTTTATATTGACGGTTACAAGACCGTACGCAATTTTAGGTTTGTGTATCTTGATACTCCGGATTCACTGAAAATAGTAGAGAGTTTTGAAAAAATACTTGCTTAATCAATTCTATATGATATAATTGTGCTGTAAATATACCGAATAATATAAAAAGAAGTGATTGTATGCAAAACTCAATACCAACCGAACTTTCTGTAAACGGCAGGAATTTTAATATAATAAAACTGCTCGGCAGGGGAAAGGGTGGATATTCCTACCTTGCAACAGACGGCATAAGCAATTATGTGCTAAAGCAGATTCACCATGAGCCATGCAGTTATTATAAGTTTGGCAACAAAATTCAGTCCGAGCTAAACGATTATAACCGTCTTTTGAAAATCGGTATTACAATGCCTGAAATGCTCGACATAGATATAGAAAACGAGCGTATTTTAAAGGAATATATTGAGGGCGACACTGTTTTTGAAATGGTGAAAACGGACAGCGTGAAACCCGAATATATAGAGCAGGTAAAGAATATGTGCGCACTGTTGTATGCAAACAATACAAATATAGATTATTTTCCGACCAACTTCGTAGTTAGAAATGAAAAACTTTTTTACATTGATTACGAGTGTAACGACTATATGGAGGAGTGGAATTTTGAAAATTGGGGCATAAAATATTGGTCAAAAACGGCGGAATTTCTTGAATACTTAAATACACATTAATTTTAAATCGGTGCGTTTTCGTGCCGATTTTTTGTATGCAGAATTTATAAAAATTTGGCTATACTATTAATGTAAATCTTTTTAGAGGTGCTTTAATGGTAAGAATAATAACAGATTCCGCATCGGATTTTGAGGTTTCGGAGCTGAAAGAATTAATGGTTGACTGCGTGCCGCTTTCAGTAAATTTTGGTGATGACGAGCATAAGGATAACGGAGAACTCTCGAAAAATGACTTTTTTGAAAAGCTGAAAAATACAACAGAGCCCGTAAAAACCTCTCAGCCGTCACTTCACGATATAGTGCAGGAGCTTGAGATTGCCAACAGCGGCAAAGACGGCGGTGTGGCAATTTTTATGTCATCAAAAATCAGCGGAACGGCAAATACGGCAAGGATTGCCTGTGATATGACAGGCTGTAAAAATGTGTATATAGTAGATTCTTTAACCGCCTCAGCAGGACAAAAGCTGCTTGTGGAATATGCTGTCAAACTGCGCGGACAGGGCAAAACCGCAAAAGAAATTTTTGACGGACTTGAGAGCGTAAAGTCGAAAATATCATTGCTTGCCTGCCTTGACACACTTGAGTATCTGCATCGTGGCGGCAGGGTAAATTATACCAAGGCAATGCTTTCGGCGGTCGCTCATATAAAACCTGTAATAAGGCTCAGTGGCGGCGAGGTGGAATTGCTTGCCAAGAGTTTTAGCATTAAAAGAGGACTAAAGAGTCTTTCTCAAAGGCTCGAAAGGGAAGAACTCAATCCGCATTTTCCATTGTATGTAATGTATTCTGACAACAAAAGCCTTGCAAAAGAGCTTGCTGCAGACATAAAAAAACACCTGCCAACGGCGGCAAGTGTTAAGATAATGCAAATAGGCGCAGTCATTGGCAGTCATATCGGCTCAAATGCCTGCGGTGTTGCATATGTAAAATTGTAATCAATTATCCGAATACCCGAAAAACACCTCTTGTTTAGGGGTGTTTTCTTTTGTGTGAAATAATTTGAAAATTTTTTCAAATTTATGAGCAAAGTCCTGATTATTGGACAGGTAATATGCTATGATAATTGAAAATGAGATCCACTTTGGATAGATTAAAAATGGGTTAAAACAAATATTGTTTAAAATCCATTTTGGAAAGATTAAATATCTATATAATTATATCATAACTTTATAAATATATCAAATAAGCAAAGTGAAATAAAAAGGAATTAATGAGAAAATAAATTTTAATAAAAATTTTTAATTAAACATATATTAGGGGTTGACAAACAAAATTGTGAAGTGTATACTGTAATTAAAGTTGTGAAACAAAGTAACTTTTTATAAAAGATAAAAAACGGAGGTTAAATATGAAAATCTTATTGCGATTTAGTTTGAAAAATAATAAGTTACCGCTTGACTATCGGCGAGTATGTCTTTCTTTTTTTAAGCGGTCACTGTCAGAGATTGCCGAGGGAAAGTATTTTGAAAAGTATTATTTTACACCCGAACGCAGAAATTTTACCTTTGCGGTAAATTTGCCGATGCCTAAATTTTCAAAAACGGAAATAGAGCTTGGCAAGAATGAAATCAGTATCACTTTTTCTACTGCAGACAGCACAACGGGATATATTTTTGCATCTGCTTTTATAAAGCAAAAGGGCAAGCATATTCCTGCACCTCTTGGCAATGAAATGATTCTTACAAGCGTTAGTCAGGTGCAGGAAAAGACGGTTAGTTCAAATTCCGCACTTGTAAAAATGCTCAGTCCGCTTTGCTTGAGAATACATAACGCAGAGAGTAATTCGGACAAGTATGTTTCTGTTGCAGATGAAAATTTCAACGAGCTTGCCGAGCAAATAATAAAAAGACAGCTTAACGAAAACGGTTTTGATGAAAAGATACTTTCAAAATTCGGCATAAAACCGTTAGATGCCAAAAAGACTGTTGTGTACCACTACAAAAATTATATAGAATGCAGTTTGGGCACTTTTATTATCAGCGGTGACAGGGCGGTAATAAATTACTTGCTCAAAAGCGGTATCGGCTCAAGAAAATCCGCAGGATTTGGTTTTGCCCAACTTATAGCCGAAGGAGATGAAACGAACTGATGAAAACAACTATTAACTACTATGGTTATGATACATTGCTGCAGCCTACCGATTGGAGGGCTGCGGCGGCAGTTGTAGGCTTGTGCAAGTATTTTGACCATTTTAGAATCGACTATAAAATTCTTTATAATGTTGACGAAAAGCCTGAAAATTATATTCATGGTTTTGACGGAATTATTTATAAAAGCGATAGTATTACCGAAGAAAAGTATCTCGATTTTGTTGAGAGTTATTTTGAAAAATATATGACGCACTCAACTATATTGAGTATTCTTGGCAATGATGAGTTTAGTGATGAGCAGATTAAAATGGTTAATGACCTTGTAAAAAGCAAAACTGTTCTTAAAGGTTTGCTGGGCAAGACAAAATTTGACGGAACTAACAAGGCTGTTTTTATCTCAATTATTGAGGAAAACAGGGAAGAAATTATAAAGACTATTTTTAAGAACGGCAATAATCTTTATAAAAATTACTGTAATGAACGCCTTATTTTTACTGATGATAACAGCACTTGCAGGTTGAGAGGCTACAATGTTGACAAGGATCGAAAAACAAGTATTCTCGGCTTTTGCTTTTCAAAGGAAAGTTTTGACGCTAACGATATTTTGGAATTTGACTTTATTCCGTTTGCTTTTTCAAATCCCGATATGCGAGAAACATATTTTGTAAATAATAATTTTTCGATTGAAACTTTAGTAAACACCAATCGTGCTTTTTCAGAGCAGCTCAGCAATACAGAGGGCAAAGGCGACAAAAATAAACTTTTGCTTGTCTTGCAAAATTCAAAAGATTATATCAGCTATGATGTTGAGATAATCTCTAAATCTCAAGATGACGCTTTTTATTCTACACTTTTTGTAAGACTTGAACGATTGAAAAAATTGAGAGAGTTATCGGGTAAATCATTATATCTTGTGAAAAAAATTAATGACGATTATTGGTTTAATCTCGAAAAAGAAGTGTATATGCGTTGCCTTAATAATGTGTTGCTTGATGATGTTATTCTCAGAATGTTAAAATTTTATTTTGATGATAACAGCAACAAAGGCTACATAAAAAGCAGAACAGATTTACTCATAGATATAAATATATCATGGAAAGGAAATAAAATTATGGACGAAATTAATTCAGCAAGAATTTGCGGCTTTAAAGCCTCACAAGAACTCATAAGATTGAAAAGCAGTAATAAGATTAACTCTTATAAGCAGAAAATCATCAGCGCACTCTGCGCACACGACTATGACAGAGCAAAAGAGGTAATTCTCAGTTTGTCGGCATATGTAGGTATGGAATTTTCATTCTTTTACAAATTCCTTGAAAATGCAGAGGAAAACAAAGATATTGCATTTGCTTTTGCAAGCGCTTTAACTGAAACCAATTCAAAAAATTCAGAGAATAATGACTAATATAAAGGAGATTTTATTATGAAAAACAAAGCTTTAACTCTTACAGTAATCGCAAATATGACAAGTAACTATGGCGAAAGCCTTGGCAATATTTCAAGTGTTCAAAAAGTGTTCAGAGGCGGCAAAGAATACGCAACAAGGAGCAGAGAAAGTCTGAAAAATGCCATCTGCGTTCAGTCTGGATTTTATGATGATTTACAAACCTCTGTTGACGGAGCAATGCAAAAGCTTGTTAATGCTGATATAAATGCCGCAACTTGCAGGGCTCTTGAGGGTGGATATATGTATACAAAAGGTGTTACATATATTCGCAACAGTTCTTTCTATCTTACCGATGCGGTAGCAACAGAACCTTTTATTAATGATGCCCGTTTCCACAACAATCTTTATCTCGCAACAAATTATGCAAAGGCACATGGTTTGAATGTTCAGAATAACGCCAAGGATTGCGGACTTATGCCATATCAGTATGAATATGACAAGTCAACAAAGATTTACAGCCTTACCATTGACCTTGAAAAAATCGGCAAAGACGAAAACTTTGGCGCAGAGGCAGACAACAACGAAAAATGCGAGAGAGTTATTGCTCTTATTGATGCAGTGGAAAATCTTTCGCTTGTTGTTAAGGGCAACCTCGACAACGCAGAGCCAATCTTTGTTGCAGGCGGACTTTCACCACGCAAAACCCACATCTTTGAAAATGCGGTTTCTGTTTCAGGCAAAAAGCTTATTATTGAGCCTGTCAAGGAAAAGCTTGCTCAGGGTTACAGCTGTGCACTTATGCGTAACGGCGAGCTTTCAAACGAAGATGAAATTGTAAGAGAGCTTAACCCAACAAGTGTAACTGAATTTTTTGAAAATCTCAGAGGTCAGGTAAAAGAGTATTTTTCAGAGTAAGGCGGAATTAATATGAAAGCAATTAGACTTCATATAAAACAAAACAGCGCAAATTATAAAAAAGAAGAAACGGTGCAGTGCCGTATGACATATCCTTTGCCGCCATATTCTACTGTTATCGGAGCAATTCACAAGGCTTGCGGTTATACAACCTATCACCCTATGCAGGTAAGCGTACAGGGAAAGTACGGTTCATTAAAAACTAAAATGTATAAGGACGATTGTTTTCTTAACAGTCTTAACGATGACCGTAATACCCTTGTAAAAATGAAAAATCCTGATATGCTTTCAAGTGCATATCAGGTGGTGGCTACGGCACAAAAAACTCAGGGCAACAGCTTTGAAAATGGAATTACAATTAATGTGATTAATGCCGAACTGCTCGAGGAATACCGCTTTTTAAAGCGCACCAAGCGCAGAATAGACAAACATAAAAAAATCATTAATAAAATGAAAGTTCAGCTTAAAGAAATGAAAGCCGATGCAAACATTTCAGCTGATGAAGTGAAAGCCTTTGACAAGCGCATTAAACATATAAAGGCTGTATATGATGAGTACGAAAGAGTAAAACATACCATTCCGTATTCGCATTTCAGAACCCTTGCAAAAGGCCCTAAGTATTATGAAATCCTTTGCGACATTGAACTTGTAATTCATATTGTGACTGATGACAATACTATGAATGATATTATGGAGAATATCGGAAACCTTACGGCAATCGGCAGAGGAGAGGACTTTGTAGAAGTGCTCGAGTGTGCTCAAACAGAGCTTACTGAGGTTGATGAAGACGTTGATTACGAAAAAGATGATTTCGATGTTTATATGCCTGTTGAGTATTATGAGGAAAATCAATCCGATATGGATATAATTTCAAAAACAGACGGTGGATACGCAGGAGGCACAAAATATTTTATGCCAAAGGATTATGTGGTTGAGCAAATAAAGGGCGGTATGAGAAAACGAGTGTTTAATCGTGTGCCTGTTATTTTCTGTCAGATTAATTACCTTGACAGCGGATGTAAAGGTATAATGCTGGATAAATCAGAGAACGGAATATATACAGTGCTTTTAGCTTGAGGTATTTATATGAATATAGAAGATAAACTTGCAAAACCCGACAAAACTATCGGACAACATTCAAATGAGCTTATAGAGCAGGCAAAACTGCTCTATAAGCTCGGCTATATTAAATCTGAAGAGTTATATTCAGATTTAATTGTTGCGTGCAAAAAACACGATTACGGCAAGGCAAACTCTCAATTTCAAAAGCGAGTGCAAAGGGGCGGCAAATTTCAGCCGGAGCTTGAAATTCCGCACAATGTGCTTTCAATATTTTACATTGATAAATCCGAGTGCAATAAGCCTGATAGTGTATATTTTGCAGTGATGTATCATCACGATAATAAGGAATCTCCTATTACGGTTTTCGGTGAAAATAAAGAGCTTATCGAAACCTTTATTTCTGAACTTGGTTTGGAAACCGCTTCGTACAATAAGATGAAACGCAATGTTAAGAAAATTAAAGACCTGTTCGACAAAAAACTCAGCGAACCCGAAAAACAATACGCTGTTTTGTTAAAAGGCTTTTTGCACAAATGCGATTACAGTGCAAGCGCAGGCATTGAATGTGAAAAGGTCAATGATTTTCTTAATACTTCACTTAATGAATGGGAAACAGCTGAAAATGTCAGCTACAATGAATTGCAAGAATTTTGTATTAAAAATACGGACAGCAACTTAATTGTAACAGCACCGACAGGTATGGGCAAAACCGAGGCAGGCTTGCTTTGGTGTGGCGACAACAAATGCTTTTTTGTTTTGCCTTTAAAAACGGCAATCAATGCAATGTATGGCAGAATAAAAGATCTTTGCGGAAAAGACTTTAAAGAAAGAGTGGCTCTCGTTCACTCCGATATGAAATCATATTATTTGGAAGATTCAATAATTAACGGAAAAAATTATGATTTTGTATATGCTCAGTACAGCAAACAACTTTCTTTGCCGATTACAGTATGCACTCCCGACCAAATATTTGACTTTGCCTTGAAGTATGAAGGTTATGAATATAAACTTGCGGTAGCATCATATTCAAAGTTTATTATTGATGAAATACAGATGTATTCACCCGATGTTTTGGCAGCTGTTATTTACGCAATTAAAATGATTCATACGCTTGGAGGCAAGGTGGCAGTGCTGACCGCTACATTACCGCCGTTTGTGAAAAATGAGCTTGAAAAAATCTTTGGAGAAGATGTAAAAACAGCTGATTTTTCGGACAAAGGAAAATTAAGGCACAATGTTAAGGTGCAAGAAAAAGCGTTGCAATCAGATGATATTATTAAAATTTTCAATGATACTAAGTGCGACAAAGTAAAAAAATATCTTGTTGTATGCAACTCGATAGATATTGCAAACAAAATGTATCTTGAATTGAAAAATTCAGAGATAAATGCAGATATAAATCTTTTTCACTCGAATTTTACTAAGAATGACAGAAAAGACAAGGAAAATGAAATTTTAAAAGCCTCTGAAAAACCTAACGAAAGTATGAATATTCCTGAAATATGGATTTCAACCTCTGTTGTAGAGGCAAGCCTTGATATAGATTTTGATATTCTTATAACAGAACTTTCGGATTTGTTTTCACTTTTCCAACGCTTTGGCAGAGTCAACCGAAGAGCTAAAAAAGATTTTTCAACATATAATTGCTTTGTGTTTACAGAAATACAGGGCAACGCTCATTACTTTGTTGATGATACCATCCATGCACTTTCAAAGCAAGCTGTACTGAATGTTGACGGTGTGATTTCTGAGGTGGAAAAGAAAAAACTGATTGACAATTACCTTTCAACCGAAAAAATAGTGCAGTCAAAATATTATGATGAGTATTGCAAAAATTTAAAAAGGTATGAAGATAATTTTGACTATTTGGAGTTGAAAAAAGACGGAATAAGAAGAATTGACAGAAGTGACGCAATTCCTGCTGAGGTGTTTGATCAAAACGAAAGCGTTATTAATGATGCTCTAAAAGTGCTCAATTCAGAATCTGTAAGCCCTGTTGAAAAACTAAAAGCAAGCGAAACAATACTCGGTTTCACTGTTTCTGTAAATCAGTTTAGAATTGACAATAACAATACAGGTAAGTTTATTGATATGAAGTACAACAAACTTCCGATTATTGATTGTATCTATGACTCCGAATGTGGCATTAGATTTGATAAGAAAAAGAAAACACCAAAGCAAGGAAAAGAAGAGTTAGGCGAAAAAGAAGAACCTGATAACTTTCTATGAGGTAACACTATGGATGAAAACAGAGTTACGGGTATGCATATATACTATTATTATGTTTGTAAAAGAAAGCTGTGGTATTTTTCAAACGGGTTGGCTATGGAGAGTGAAAACGAAAATGTAAAACTCGGCAAGCTGATTGACGAAACCACTTATAAGCAAAATAAAAAGCATATTATGATTGACAATACAATTAATATAGATTTCATATCTGAGCACAATCTTTTGCATGAAGTTAAGAAAAGCCGAAAAGTCGAAGAGGCAGGCATTGCTCAGTTAAAATACTATATTTATTATCTTAAAAAACGAGGGGTAGAGGGTATAAGAGGCAGGATTGATTATCCGTTGCTAAAGCAAAGTCTTAATGTTGAGCTTAGCGAAGAAGACGAAAAAGAACTTGAAAGTGCGACAGCCGATATTATAAAAATCATATCGGCTGATTTGCCACCACAATATGAAAATAAAAAGATATGCAAATCATGTGCTTATTATGATTTGTGTTGTATTTGAGGTGATTAAATGCAGGAGAGCTATTACATATATTCAGCAGGCAACCTAACGCAAAAGGATAACACGCTCAGATTTACGACGGTTGACGGAAATGTAAAGGATTTGCCGATTGAAAATATAAAAGAAATTTATATTATGAATGAGATAACGGTTACCTCAAAACTTCTGAATTTATTTTCAAAATACGGTATACTTGTGCATTTCTTTAATTACTATCAGTTCTATATTGGCAGCTTTTGCCCTAAAGAAACCAAACTTGCAGGTCAGCTTTTGGTAAAGCAGGTGCTCGCTTACGGAGATTCTGTAAACAGACTTTCAATAGCACGAGAATTTATAGTCGCCGCATCATATAATATTTACAGAAATCTGAGATATTACAACGGCAGAGGCAAAGATGTGTCAGCATATATGAGTTCTATTGAAAATTTGAGAAAGAAACTTCCAAATGTTCAGAGCATAGAAGAGCTTATGGGAATTGAGGGCAATATCCGTCAAGAATACTACAAGGCATGGAACATTATAATTGACCAAGATATAGAATTTGACAAAAGAGTTTATCACCCTGCGGATAATATGATAAACAGTTTAATTTCTTATGTAAACTCACTTGTGTATACCAAAACCCTTGCCGAAATTTATAAAACCCAACTTAATCCTACAATCAGTTATCTGCATCAGCCCGGTACAAGGAGATATTCTCTTGCGCTCGATGTGTCTGAGATTTTTAAGCCGCTAATAGCCGACAGATTAATTTTCTCACTGCTCAACCGCAAGCAGATAACAGAGAACAGCTTTGTGCAGGGATTGAACGGTTTACAGCTAACAGAAAAAGCCTCAAAAATAATTACTTCTGAATTTGATGAGAAACTCAAAACAACTATTTTTCACAAAGAGCTTAATAAAAATGTTTCGTATCAGTTTTTAATACGGCTTGAGCTTTACAAACTGATTAAGCATATAATAGGCGAAAAAGAGTATAAAGGCTTTGAAATGTGGTGGTAAATATTGTATGTAATACTTGTGTATGATATAATATGCGATGAAAAAGGCAAAAAGATTTTGCCAAAGGTATTTAAGATTTGCAAAAAATACCTTGTGCATATTCAAAATTCCGTTTTTGAGGGCAATATCAGCAAAGTGAATGCCCTTGCATTAAAAAAGGAACTTGATGTTTATATCAGAAAGGATAAGGACTCCGTTATAATGTTTCACACTCGTGAAGAGCGATGGATGAGCAAAGATTTTCTCGGAATTGTTGATGATAAAACATCAAATTTTTTATAAGGCATTTTATTGTCGACCTCACATAGCTAAAAAATACGGGGAGGTTGACAGAGCTGTTTTATCAAGCGATCATCGGTGTTTTAGGCTTTTGTATGTGTTGATATAATAAATTCTTAAGTATATTTTAATATGTTGACAAAACAGATCTCAATAACGCCGATGATTACTTAAGCTTTTGCCCCACGGCTATAAATCTATCCATACTGGATTTTAAATAAAGTTCACGGCGGCTATCACATCTGTGGTAAGCACTATAAATCTATCCATACTGGATTTTAAATACCTCAAGAGGTCGGAAAAATCGACCTCTTGAGGTCTATAAATCTATCCATACTGGATTTTAAATATTAGAAGTACAACAAACACAAATCTTTAACTGGACTATAAATCTATCCATACTGGATTTTAAATCTTAAACACAAGCACATTACGCAGGCTTTGCACAGAGCTATAAATCTATCCATACTGGATTTTAAATTAACCGAGAGGTACAAGGCTATTGAAGAGGAGAAAGCCTATAAATCTATCCATACTGGATTTTAAATACTCATATGACAGTGGATATTTTTATATTCCGGATACTATAAATCTATCCATACTGGATTTTAAATCTGCTTATTATAGCAAGCGCAATAACAGGTATTGTCTATAAATCTATCCATACTGGATTTTAAATTTAATTTTACAGAACGGAGTGTGATTATATGGCGGCTATAAATCTATCCATACTGGATTTTAAATACAGAAAACATAAGGAGAATAATAGAATGTTCAAGAACTATAAATCTATCCATACTGGATTTTAAATTATAAAAAAGCTGATTCAGCATTAAAGAGCAAGATTCTATAAATCTATCCATACTGGATTTTAAATCAGGCTACAATAATTAAGTGGGACGGTGCAACAGGCTATAAATCTATCCATACTGGATTTTAAATAGATAGGAGGGTGGCAGACAGTAGAAATGCTACACACTATAAATCTATCCATACTGGATTTTAAATTTCCGAACCATTGTTTATCACTGTTTGCCAAAATTCTATAAATCTATCCATACTGGATTTTAAATTACTGGCAGGGTTCGGGAACAGGCGATAACTTTGCCTATAAATCTATCCATACTGGATTTTAAATATTGCGGAATAATTCGCCGACTTCGTTGCTGGCATACTATAAATCTATCCATACTGGATTTTAAATTTAGCATTGTACTGACTTGTTGTGCGAGGATTTTCCTATAAATCTATCCATACTGGATTTTAAATTAATGGAACTTAAAAGTTCATATAATGAATGCACTGCCTATAAATCTATCCATACTGGATTTTAAATTCACAAATTTTCGGTGTGCTTGTGACCTTGTAAGTCTATAAATCTATCCATACTGGATTTTAAATGCTTTCCGTGTTTAATCTCTTGCATTTCACACACGGTCTATAAATCTATCCATACTGGATTTTAAATAATACTGTATTTTCTCTTCAATTCATCATAATCAACTATAAATCTATCCATACTGGATTTTAAATGGTGTTCGGCTATTCTACGGCAACAAGCAATGCGACCTATAAATCTATCCATACTGGATTTTAAATAAAATGGGAATAATCTCGCCGAGAATGACACAAAGCTATAAATCTATCCATACTGGATTTTAAATTACGCATAGCGATATGAATGTCCGGTGCAAATCCCTATAAATCTATCCATACTGGATTTTAAATATCCCGAAACTGTGGCGAAAACTGCAACAGAGATTACTATAAATCTATCCATACTGGATTTTAAATGGCGAATGGTATCAGGATAAGTGTATTGGTGGCTACTATAAATCTATCCATACTGGATTTTAAATAGTTCTTGGCGCAAAGTTGAGATAATGACTCAATGCTATAAATCTATCCATACTGGATTTTAAATTCAAAAGGCGGTCGGGTTGGTAAATCCAAAAAGAACTATAAATCTATCCATACTGGATTTTAAATACATCGTCCCCATATTAGAAGTGTCAATATTAACACTATAAATCTATCCATACTGGATTTTAAATTTCTTTCACCGATAATATTTTATCAATTTTAATAGTCTATAAATCTATCCATACTGGATTTTAAATGTATTGGTTCAAACAGTCAAGCAATATAATTACTCTCTATAAATCTATCCATACTGGATTTTAAATTTCATTTTTCGGAGTTCCTAACTCCTTATTACAACTCTATAAATCTATCCATACTGGATTTTAAATCTTCAAATTCATCAATTACATCATCAAGCTGATTGAACTATAAATCTATCCATACTGGATTTTAAATCTGAAGTCTTTAGACGATTTGTGCCAAAATTCGCATCTATAAATCTATCCATACTGGATTTTAAATCTTATCTCTCTATTTTGATATTAATTGTTTAAAGCCTATAAATCTATCCATACTGGATTTTAAATAATCAGGCTTTTTATTATTATTTAAAAACATCATAACCTATAAATCTATCCATACTGGATTTTAAATGTTATTAACTTCCTATTTGGTGATGATTTTGTAAAACTATAAATCTATCCATACTGGATTTTAAATCTTGACGGCTACAAGGGCGAAGATGTTGTTATTCTTCTATAAATCTATCCATACTGGATTTTAAATTAAAAAAATATGAAAGAGTTTTCGGTGAAGACTCTTCTATAAATCTATCCATACTGGATTTTAAATAATTCAAGCGTTCCGACAAAGAAATGGAACAGATTTCTATAAATCTATCCATACTGGATTTTAAATGTAAGGGCGATTGGTGACGAGAGTACATACAACACCTATAAATCTATCCATACTGGATTTTAAATGACGGGCGGGGGTCGGGATATAACCGAAAAATCAAACTATAAATCTATCCATACTGGATTTTAAATAACCAATGAAGAAATTGATAAAATCAAAGAAAGAACTATAAATCTATCCATACTGGATTTTAAATCTTCAAATTAAATGGTGGATTTCCGACAATAACATCTATAAATCTATCCATACTGGATTTTAAATCAAGATAAACGGGCAGAGATTAACAACAAAATTCTCTATAAATCTATCCATACTGGATTTTAAATTTAGTTATAGGGAACAACTTATGATGGATTGGTTATCCTATAAATCTATCCATACTGGATTTTAAATACAGAACAGATAACAAATTATGACTTATCTTCCCTCTATAAATCTATCCATACTGGATTTTAAATATTATACAAAAGGCATATTAACTACTAACTCACACCTATAAATCTATCCATACTGGATTTTAAATAGAGCTAGGAGAAGCCAAAAAAACCACCACCAACATCTATAAATCTATCCATACTGGATTTTAAATACACATATAATTTTCTTACAGAATAACAAACTAATCTATAAATCTATCCATACTGGATTTTAAATAAGATTGATATTGAATACTATGAGTTGAATAACTAATCTATAAATCTATCCATACTGGATTTTAAATATTTTGCAAGTAGCAACGAATATTGTGCAAAAGCTATAAATCTATCCATACTGGATTTTAAATTAATATCGGCACAACACTGATGAATGTGTATAACGACTATAAATCTATCCATACTGGATTTTAAATTTGATATGCGATAAAAAATTGCTCTTAACGCAAAACTATAAATCTATCCATACTGGATTTTAAATAGTTTCATCGTCCATAAGTCCGATAAGTTCGTCTTCTATAAATCTATCCATACTGGATTTTAAATAAATACATTACCATTCTTATTACTATAATCAAAAACTATAAATCTATCCATACTGGATTTTAAATTCTTTTATAGTAAAATCATAATTAATATAACAATCATCTATAAATCTATCCATACTGGATTTTAAATGCTCCCTGTCTACCTGTATAAACACGCAAGCCGTAGCTATAAATCTATCCATACTGGATTTTAAATGAGGACATTATAGAATTATTAGGAATGACAGACTGCTATAAATCTATCCATACTGGATTTTAAATCGGAGAGGATAAGCCGTGCATTATTCAGGTGTTCACTATAAATCTATCCATACTGGATTTTAAATGTGGTAAAATCGAATTGAGTAGACATATCTGCCCACTCTATAAATCTATCCATACTGGATTTTAAATTTTAAATAATGACGGCAAACGGCAGACCGCTCTCACTATAAATCTATCCATACTGGATTTTAAATACACAATCGCAATGACCTTTTTTGGCATTACAAGCACTATAAATCTATCCATACTGGATTTTAAATTACGATGTTGTAGGTCTTAAAAAAGGCGATATTCTGCTATAAATCTATCCATACTGGATTTTAAATGTTTAGATGTTGCTTATGATGACTTTCAGGGTTTACTATAAATCTATCCATACTGGATTTTAAATGAAACTCGCAGATAAAAATTTGTAGTGCGAGTCCCCCTATAAATCTATCCATACTGGATTTTAAATCTGTTTAAGCTGAGGGATACGCCTGCGGGATTTTCCTATAAATCTATCCATACTGGATTTTAAATAAACAAACAGTAATTAATTCAACTAATATCATAGTCTATAAATCTATCCATACTGGATTTTAAATACCTGATATGTTGAATAATTTTAAGGGGATATATACTATAAATCTATCCATACTGGATTTTAAATACAAGAAAACAGGTGAGTTAGTCAGCTTTGGTAAACTATAAATCTATCCATACTGGATTTTAAATCTGAAAGCAGGAGTTTTAATATGATAAAAGCAATGCTATAAATCTATCCATACTGGATTTTAAATAAAAGTCAAGGAGCCTTGAACATTTTATCTAAATGACTATAAATCTATCCATACTGGATTTTAAATCTGAAAGCATTGAACAGCTGTTACAACATCAAATCTATAAATCTATCCATACTGGATTTTAAATGATACGTTCTAAGTCACTTTTTTATGTGTCCTAAACTATAAATCTATCCATACTGGATTTTAAATGATTTTGATTATACAAAAACACTTCTCAAAGGTGGACTATAAATCTATCCATACTGGATTTTAAATGATTTTGATTATACAAAAACACTTCTCAAAGGTGGACTATAAATCTATCCATACTGGATTTTAAATTTTATATATTGTAAGTTGTACCCCCCTGTTAGCGGCTATAAATCTATCCATACTGGATTTTAAATTTTCCTCTTGTGTAGCTTTTGCAAATGCACCAGCACCTATAAATCTATCCAAACCGGAGCATAAATCAGTTAATCATAACACATTAAACCCACACATCAGAAAAGCAAAATAAATAATCCCCAAAGAGCAGTATCAAATTTGGCTTTAATATCAACTCTAAGGGGATTATTTAAAATTTAAGAAAGATTTTTAATCGGAATATTTAATTAGTCATCAAAGTTTGGCGTTTGGATTGCATCATAGCCAGTTTCGCCGGTACGGATTTTTACTGCTTGCTTAAGGTAGTAGGTAAAGATTTTTCCGTCGCCGGGGTTGCCTGTGAAAGCGGTTTTCTTAATCGCCTCAATGGTTTTTGCCTCCCATTCCTCAGACGAAACCACGATTTCAAACTTGATTTTCGGGAGAACCTGCACATCAACTTTCTGACCTCTTACATATTCAGCCATACCTCGCTGAATACCGCAGCCAACAACCTGATAGGCAGTAATGCCGTTTACGCCAATGTCCATAAGGGCTTTTTTTACATCGAGGAACATTTCCTCTCTGACAACAGCCTCAATTTTTATAAGCTGAACTTCGTTATTGTTATCCATATGTTTAATCCTCCGTTAGTTATCAAGACCGTTAAATGACGGATATGCTGATTCACCATGCTGAGTAATGTCAAGTCCAAGCATTTCGTCACGCTTGCTTACTCTGATTTTGCCTGTAAGAATTTTTGTTAAGCCATAGCAGATAAGTGTGCCGGCAACCGCAATTACAAGTGTTATGCCAATGCCGAGAGCCTGTGCACCAAACTGAGCAAACTCTCCGAATACAAGACCGTTGCCTGCGTCAGCGTTGATTGCTGTGCTTGAGAAAACACCCGTAAGAAGTCCGCCCCAGATACCGCCTGTACCGTGACAGCTGAATGCGTCGAGTGCGTCATCAAATCCGAATTTCTTTTTACCGAATGAAATCATAAGGTAGCAAACAGGGCTTGTTGTAAGACCGATTATTACTGCCGCCCAAATTGGTACATATCCTGCGCCCGGAGTAATACCTACAAGTCCGGCAATCATACCTGTGCTTGCGCCGATGAGCGTAGGCTTTTTGTTTTTGATTACATCGCAGAGCATCCAAGAAAGGATAGCGGCAGCGGCAGAAACGGCTGTTGTCATAAATGCGTGAGCCGAAAGACCGTTTGCCTCAAGTGCAGAGCCTGCGTTAAATCCGAACCAACCGAACATAAGCAGTGACGCACCGAGAACAACTGTCGGAATATTGTGGATTCTGTAAATTGCGTGTTCGTAATCGTTGCGCTTGCCGAGAATAATGCAAAGCACGAGAGCGGATACACCGGAGCTGATATGAACAACATCGCCGCCGGCAAAGTCGAGAGCGCCGATACCGTCAAGTCCGAGAAGTCCGCCGTCTGCCCATACCATGTGGGCGAGAGGATAATAAACGATTAATGACCATAAAATTATAAACACAAAAAGTGATTTAAACTTCATTCTGCCTGCAACAGCACCTGTAATGAGCGCCGGTGTAATGATTGCGAACATCATCTGAAATCCGCAGAAAACCATATTCGGAATTGCTGCGCCGTCTGTGTAACCCTCTGTGAGAGATACACCCTCAAGTCCTATCCAACTAAGGTCGCCGATAATTCCGTTTGAGCTTGGAGCAAATGAAAGTGAATAGCCGAAAAGCACCCACATTACAATGCCTGTTCCGATGATGAAAATTGAAGTCATCATTGTGTTTACTACATTCTTTTTGCGAACAAGTCCGCCGTAAAACATTGCAAGACCGGGTGTCATAAGGAACACCAAAGCCGAGCATATCAGCATAAAAGCTATGTTGCCTGCATCCATTTTTAAAACCTCCACATAAACCGAATGAATAAAAACAAGGCTCACCACGCCTTTGCAAATTGCAAGAAAATAAAAATAAATTGCAAATTTACCAAAAGCAGGGTGAACCTCTTTGTTCTGAAATATTCATTTTAAAAATAAGCGAAAATAAGAAGTTTTCCGGAAACTTTACTTTACAAGTTGAATTATAGCCTTGTTTTTGTCCTTTGTCAATAGATTTTTGCAAAAAAATCAGCTGAAATTCAAAATTTTTTAATTACAAATAAATTCGAGCACAAATAGCGTGAATATTTAATTTTGCAAGAAATTTTATAAAACTTTCATAATGCTAATAAAAGCCGGGATAACGCTTATACAGAAATCATTACACACCTTTGCGGCGGCAGGGCAATTTTCCTCAAGGCTTTCTAAACCATAATTTACCCCAATTTCCTATAAAGAACCTCTGAATATTGCCCAACACTAAGTAAATTCTATTTTCATTATATCACAGTAAAAAGCATAAGAAAACCGCCCTGCAAAAATTGCAGAGCGGTAAATTGTTATAACCGACAGTTAAATTCAGTCTTAATTATTGTTTTCTGCAAGGTAAATCTGATATGCTGTAATATCGTTTATATCTACCTTGCCGTCTTTGTTATAGTCAGCTCTTTCGTCAAAGTCAGCCGGCTTTTCTTCTGTGCCTGCCACAACGCACTGAGCAAAGGTTACATCCTGAACATCAACTTTGCTGTCCTCATTGAGGTCATATTTATTATCCGATAATGTCCAGATCTGAGTGCCATAGAATGGGTTTGCTGTGCCTACAATGAGGTTATCATCGGTTACTGCAAATGTACGACAGCCATGGTTGTAAGGATCACCGAAACCGTTTGCTGTAACGGTCTTTACATTAAGATTGCTGTCAAGGGTGAAAATATCAAAGCCTCTTTCGGCTGTGCTCATATAAGCCGCACATTTTACAAATGAAGTCATTTTTGCAATGTTTTCTTCTGTAAATATTTTACCGATAATTTCACCTATTGAGATTGTCATATTCTTAGACGCTTTAGAAAGCTCTGTATATGTTGCAATAAATTCTTCGCTCGCCTTTTCGTCAGCTGTGTTTTCAATCTCCTGAGCAAGCTCAATTACATTTTCTGCATTTGCTGCTGTTGCTCGGCTGATTTTGCCTGCGTTGTTTACACTTTTAGCCATATTTCTTGCGTCATCTCTTGATATAGAGAGTGTGACAGGAGCGGCAACAGGCAGCTGTGGTGTTTTGTATTTGTTAAGAATAAGCTCGGCGAGCACCTTAATGTATTCAATTTGTGACTGCCATTCTTCGTCTGTCATTTCAAGAAGGTCACCGTTTGTAAGTTGTCCGATTGGTTCGAGAAGTGAACTTGTATCAAATGTACCTACATAGAGCTTGTTATTGTAAACCTGCATTCTCCAAATATACTGGTTTTCGTTGCGGTCAAAACCTGAGCCTAAACCTGTAAGACCGCCGTCGGGGAACATTTCATCTGCATCTCCCACAACAAGCTTAATTTCCTCGTTTTCGTCCATTCTGTAAAGATTTACGGATTGCTCAAGGTTAGAATTCATAAAACCGCAGCTTTGGTCAAACAAAACTCTTTCAAGTGCAATTTCCTCATCGTTGTACTCGCCAATGTAGAGGTAGCCGTCATAAACGCAGAGGTTAGCCGCACCGGATCTTGTCCTTTCGGGATCAATGCCGTAGGTGTACTTTGCATTATCCTTTTCTTTGTCACCGATAACCGAAGTCCATGTCCACTTGCCGTTGTCATCTCTGTCACCCTTGATAAGCGCAAAAGACTGCATTGTGTTATTGTCAGGCTTGTTTTCAGGAGTACCTGTGCAGATAGAAACATACAAAGAACCGTTATATGCAGCCATATCCCAAATTGAACCGCCGTAGATGCTGTCCTGATAGCGGTAAGCAGGATAATTGAACATATCGCTCATTGTAGCAATTACCTTAAATGAATCGGGATCTTCGGGATTGTCACTTTCGCAGATATATGCGCCCTCAAGACCAACAAGGCTTATTATGAGCTTGTTTTCAAATGTGCTTATACCTCTGATACCAACGCTGATACCCATTTGATAAGCCTTGTAAAAATCTGCCTGATCTATACTTTGGTAAACCTTTTTGTACTCATCGGTTGCAGGGTCAACCTGATAAACCGTCGGCAAGCCGTTTACCGAGCCGCAGAAGTAGAATTTGCCGTTTAACTCAACAACATTCTGTTTTATATTAAAATACCGTTACAATGGTCAATTTCGTGCTGAATTATCTGCGATGTAAAATCGGTAAATGTGCGTGTTGTGGTTTTGAATTTGTCTGTTGTATATTTAACCTTTATGGTTTTAAATCGCTTTGTTTTGCGTTCGCCGTCAAGCGAAAGGCAGCCTTCCTCGGTTTCGTATTCGCCGTATCCCTTGATGATTTCGGGATTGAACATAAGAATATACTTTCCGTTGTCGCTTACCGCAATAATTCTTTTAGATACGCCAATCATATTTGCCGCCATACCCACGCAGCCTTCAAAGTTTGCCTTTAAGGTGTCAAGCAAATCAATAGCAACGGGCATATCAGCCATACTTGCGTCAACCGACTTCCTCTGCAAAAACATAGGATCTCTTACAATTTCTCTTACCATATTTATCCCTCGCTTATTTTTTTCTGATTATAGCATATCGGGAGAGTTTTAACAATAATCAAAAAGCAAGATCTTCTTTAAATTCAGTGCTTTTATCGTTATCCTGCAACAAATAATTATCCTTGATGCCGTCTACAACCTTACAAATCACCTTTGTAGAGGTGATGAACATTACCTTTACCTTAAACTTTTTCTTAACATAACAGCCGATACCGCCTGCGCCGAGAGTTCCTGTTGCCTTGGTGTACGGTGAGTTTGCTATGTAGCCGATTGTACCGATGTTTTTCATCGTAACCTTAATAGCCTCGTTGTCATGCGGATTGGTGGGCTCTTTTTTACAGGTGAGCTTTTTGCCAATCTTAAAAGGCGTCATTCCATAGTAGTACTTTGTGCCTGTAATTGTAACATATAGATTTTTCATAATGTTTCCCCCTTATTATTTAAAAAATATGGTTTTGCTTTCTTTATCTATATTATAAATAATAAGGTGTCCCAAAAAACTCCCTTTGCTCTTTAGAAACGATATTTTTTAAGTATAACTTAAAAAATTAAATTCTTAATTCAGAGCAAAGTCCTGATTATGGCCCATTGAAAATTATATAATTAAAGCATAACAAATAAGACATAAAAGGAGTTAATAATATGACAGACGCTAATTTATATGTTAATGTGTGTATTTTTGTAATTATAAGCTATGCAATGCGCTACCCTGTAAAAGCAATTTTCAGAAAGCCGAAAGCCTACAAATATTCAGCAAATAATTGCCGGGTAAAACAAGTGTCGCACAGAAAAACGGCATAAAAACAAGACAGATTTTTAGGTCTGTCTTGTCGGTTATAATAGTATTAATTATTGACCGCCTTTTGCTGACGAGAAACCGCCTCGCAAAGCGAAACAAATATAATGAACAGCGGTGTTGTAATCGGCTGGGCGAGGTTTACAGTTGCCTGCACGGCGTAGCTGATAACAGATACGGCAAAAATAATTGCAAGCGGATTTTTTGCGGCGGACTTTATTGCACCTTTCAGCGCACCGAAAAGTATCGAAAGGTAAGAGGCAAGTCCCAAAATGCCCGTAGTTACAAGGTAGTTTATGTATTCGTTATGCGCACAGTTTGTGGAGCTGTCGCCGTAGTGCATAAGTCCCTCAAAATACGGCTCAAATACAGTGGCAAATGTGTCAGGGCCACTGCCGAACAGCTTGTTATAAAATGAAAAGTCGCCGAATATCCAAAACGAGCGAATCCACATATAACCACGATGAGTGCCCCAGCTGTCATTGAATCGAAGAAAGCTTTTAAGAAAGCCGAGGTCGGTTTTTGTGTCTATCACGCTGAAATAATACACCGCAAAAAACATTGCACAAACAGAAAGAACAAAAATACTTCCTATTATAATAGGTATAGCAATCGGCATGGTTTTGTATGGAAATCTATAAGCCGCAAGGTACAAAAGCGCAGTAATAACAGCAAATACGGCTATTACCGCCCATATTACATTTGAATATACAAGCAGACTTTGAAACTCAGAAATTCCCTTTGATTTGTCGCCCATAAAATACGAAAACAATCGAAGTGCTTTTCCGCTCAAAAGCATAATTGTTGTTGCAAGAAAAAATCTTTTTAGCCTTGCAACCTTGCGTGAAAACCATACAAGCAGTACGGCAAATACCGCCCCGAGTCCCAAAATGCCCGAATAGCTGTCGGCTGTCATCAGCGCCATATAGCCGAATGCTGAAGATATATAATAGATAATGCGGTGGTTGCGCTTGTTGCTCAATACAGAAAAGGCAATGGTAACAGGCATTACAACGCAGATAAAACTCGACATAAGATTTTTGTTGCCGATAGTAGAGGTAAAGTTTGCAATAGTTTGCTCATCGGTGAGCGTTGCAAACATTCCGAGAGGATCAATGTAAAAGCAGTTGAGAATATCAAGCAGGTAAATTATAATCGAACATCCTGCAAGAGCCACAAAAACATAGCTTTTAAAGTGATAAAACCGAGTAATTAACAGATACACAACCGCATAATAAAGCATAAGGAATAAGCCGTTGTTTCTGCCGCTTATGCCGAAAAATGCGTCATACGGATCTTGCGAAAAGACAGTTGATATTGTGCATACTAAAATGAAAGCGCCAAACGCATAGTCGGTGAAAGACAGCTTTTTGTACCATGGTATGGCTTTCTTTTCGTTTTTTGCGCTGGCTGAATCGGATTTAGTAACGGCAACAGCGCCGAGCATAAGCAGGAGCGCATCGGTTGCAAACAGAAAGAAATAATATTTATCGTGCCTTATGTTGTAATAATAATCGGTATAGAACAGCGGAAAAACCGTAAACATAACAAGCAAGAATATGTTTACAAACTTGTTCTTGGTAGTATATTTATTCTCAGGCAAACCGCTTGAGGGATTTAATTTAGTATTTTCAGACATATAATCACCCTTAAAATAGTGTAATCATATTTTATACCTCACAGCAATGTATGTCAATTAAAGAAAAACAAAAAATATTTTAAAAAATATTTTAAAAATCTGAAAAAATTTAAAAATAATTGTTGACAAATCGCACTTCGTGTTATATAATAATTAAGCTGACTAATTGAGGCAACAAAAATTAATAAATTTCGAGGTGTAACTCAGTTTGGTAGAGTGCTTGGTTTGGGACCAAGATGCCGCAGGTTCAAGTCCTGTCACCTCGACCACAGAAAAAGGGCGTTAGTACAAAAGTATTAATACCCTTTAGTGTTATATGTATAATCTTTCAGGACTTGAAGGCGAGCGTTAAGAAAACAGTCCGGTGGACTGTTTTTAGCGAGAGCGTTGATGATACTATGACTATGAACAAGCCGCAACAGGCGAGGCAGAAATTATTATAATAGTATAAACACTGTCACCTCGACCACAGAAAAAGGGTGTTAGTACAAAAGTATTAATACCCTTTAGTGTTATATATACAATCTTTCAGGACTTGAAGGCGAGCGTAAAGAAAACAGTCCGGTGGTAGCCTTGCGACCGCCGCCGGTGGCGGATAAAGGGAGCAAAGCGCTGTCTGAAATAAGGAGCATAAGGAAGTGTATTTATACACAACGCAATGCGACTATATTTCAGACGGTAAAACATTTTAGAGAGCGTTGATGATACTATGACTATGAACAAGCCACAACAGGCGAGGCAGAAATTATTATAATAGTACAAACACTGTCACCTCGACCACAGGAAAAGGGTGTTAGTACAAAAGTATTAATACCCTTTAGTGTTATATATACAATCTTTCAGGACTGCGCCCGAGCAAGGCGAGGAAGTGCCCTTGGGGCACGAGTGTAAAGAAAACAATAAAAATTATTTCTATGTGGTCGCATTATGAATTTTAGACCAAAGCACTTTGCGTAGATGCAGGGTGCTTTTTCTGTTCTGGGCATAAAACGAGCCATAACAAATTCGCATTTTTTAACATACTATTAAGGAAATGTTGAAAACTAAATTATGATATTTCAAGACAATGTAAGGATTATGTGTATTATTTGCAAATTCTTTAACAGAAAAATCGCAAAAATGCCTGCAAAATTCGTCACCTGAAAACTACGCAATACTTGAAATATTGACAGTATAATGTTATAATGCAAAATAGATAATTATGTGTCAGAATTAAAATTTTACAGATTTGGAAGTGAGTTATTAAAGATGAGCAGATTTTTTAAGGACATCAAAAAATTCTTTAACTACACGGTATTTTCTTCAAAGGCGGAACTTAAGTCCGAAGTAGCGGGCTCTTTCTTGAGCTGGCTGTGGTGGATTCTTGATCCGTTCTTCTTTATGCTTGTGTATTCGTTTATCGCAATCCTTGTATTTAAGAGCGGCGAGCCGTATTTCCCGGTATTCGTATTTATCGGTCTTAACTGTTGGCAGTTCTTCAGCAAGGTTGTTAAAAGCTGCGTAAAAGTCGTGCAGTCAAAAAAGATGATTGTCACGAAAGTTTATATACCTAAGCACATATTTATTCTTGAAAAAATCGGTGTTTACGGCTTTAAAATGCTCGTATCCTATGCTCTTACGGTTCTTTTGATGATTATTTACCAAGTGCCTTTGAGCTGGCGTATGTTCTGGGCACTGCCGATTATGGTTCTTTTGGTGGTAATCACATTTGCCTGCAGTACAATTATGCTCCACTTTGGCGTATTTGTTGAGGACTTGCTCAATGTAATTACCATTGTTTTGCAGCTTGGTTTCTACATTTCAGGTATTTTCTATTCAATCGAAAATAAACTTGACGGTATTTTGGGTGAGCTTTTGATTAAATGTAATCCGATAGCTCTTATTATCTGCGATTTAAGACGAGTGCTTATTTATAATCAGGATCCACACTGGGTGGCATTGCTTGCGTGGTTTGTTGTTGGCATCGTTATCAGTGTTATTGGCATCAGAACGATTTATAAGCACGAAAACAGCTATGTAAAGGTGATTTAATTATGGGAGAATCAGCAATTTCAGTCAGAAATGTTAAAATTAAATACAGATGTTTTAAAAAGGTTTCGCTTTTAAAGTCTATTTTTGCACCGAGAAAGAATAAGAAAATTGAGTATTTTGAGGCTGTAAAGGGTGTTTCTTTTGAGGTTGAAAAGGGTCAGATTTTGGGTATTGTCGGCAAAAACGGCAGCGGTAAATCAACTCTTTTAAAAGCTATAGCAGGTATTTTCTCGCCTGACGAAGGCGAAATCGACCTTCACGGTCATTCGATTTCCTTGCTTTCAATCGGCGTAGGCTTTCAGAATAAGCTGAGCGGCAGGGAAAATATTTTCCTTTCTGGTATGCTTTTAGGCTTTGAAAGACCGCAAATTGAAGAAAAACTTGACGAAATCATTGAGTTTTCTGAGCTTGGCGACTTTATTGACCGTCCTGTAAAGACATATTCAAGCGGTATGTATTCAAAGCTCGCTTTCTCAATTACAGCTATTCTTGAAACCGAAATTATGCTTATTGACGAGGTTTTGAGCGTTGGTGACGCAAAGTTTAAAAAGAAGAGCTACGAAAAAATGCGTAGCCTTATTATGAACAAAGACAGAACGGTTGTTATTGTATCGCACAGCTCCGACACACTCAGAAAACTCTGTGACAATATTCTTTGGCTGCACGATGGCGTAGTAAAGATGCAGGGCACTACCGAAGAGGTGCTTCCTTTGTACGAAGAGTTTATGTCTTAACGGTGGCGGTATGTCAAGATTTTTTGAAAAACTCAAAGATGTAAAACCGAGAGATATACTGCATATTTTTCTGTTTATATTTGCCTTGCCGATTGCACTCGTGTATAAAATTTTCAGAAAAGATTTGTGGCTTGTGTGCGACAACGGTGTAGAGGCAACGGACAACGGCTTTTGTTTTTTTGAATATGTATGCAAAAATCATCCCGAACAGGATTGCGTTTATGCCGTTTATAAAACAAGTGTAGACTATGAAAATGTTAAAAAAACAGGCAAAACCGTAAAGTACGGCAGTTTTGCCCACTGGATTTTATATCTTACCGCAAAGGTAAACATAAGCTCGCAAAAAGGCGGCAAGCCAAACTATGCCGTTTGCTATCTGCTTGAGGTTTACGGAATTTTGCACAACAGCCGTGTGTTTTTACAGCATGGGGTAATTCTTACAAATATTGATTTTCTTTATTATAAAAACACAAAAATGAGTATGTTTGTCACCAGCACATACAGGGAATGGGAGTATGTAAACAATAATTACGGTTATCCTGAGGGCACTGTAAAATTGCTCGGACTTCCCCGTTGGGACAAGCTTCACGATTTTAAAACAGTGCCTAATCAAATTCTTATTATGCCGACATGGCGTGACTGGATCGGTACAGACGCACTTTCAAAAAGCATTGAAGATGATAAAAAGGCTTTTTGCGAGAGCGATTATTTTAAAAATTGGAGTAAAATAATCAACAGCAAACGACTTGAAGAAATTTGCGAAAAGTACGGCTGTACTGTTATGTTTTACCCGCACAGGGATATGCAGAGATTTATCGACTGCTTTTCAAAGAGCAATCCGTACCTTACAATCTGCAAATATCCCGAATACACCGTGCAGGAGCTTATGAAAAGCTCGGCATTTATGATTACCGACTACTCAAGCGTGCAGATTGACTTTGCTTATATGAAAAAGCCGCTTGCGTATTTTCATTTTGATTACGAAAGATTTTCGGAGCAGCACTACGGTAAAGGTTATTTTGACTATACCGAGGACGGCTTTGGCCCTGTTTATAACGAAGAACAGGGACTTATGAATTATATAGAGCAGATGGCACAGCGTTCGTTTGCGAACACAGAGCTTTATTTAAACAGACACAAGGAATTTTTTGACTTGTACGATACGGAAAATTCAAAGAGAAATTACGAGGCTGTCAAAGAAAGATGGCCGTGAGGTATGTATGGAAGAGAAAAACACAAACCCGATTGATTTTGTAATAATTTGGGTTGACGGCAACGATAAGCAGTGGCAGGCGGAAAAAGCCAAGTATGACGGCAAAACGGTCACCAATGCCAACAGTGAAGTTCGTTTCAGAGATTGGGACAACTTGCAGTATTGGTTCAGAGGTGTGGAAAAGTTTGCCCCTTGGGTAAATAAAATTCACTTTGTCACCTGGGGACATCTGCCGAAGTGGCTTGATACAACAAACCCAAAACTTAACATTGTAAATCATAAAGATTACATTCCGTCAAAGTATCTTCCTACCTTTAATTCACATACTATTGAGCTTAATTTGCACCGTATAAAGGGACTTTCGGAACAGTTTGTATATTTTAATGACGATATGTTTATTACCGCACCGACTAAACCGGAGGACTTTTTCAAAGACGGTATGCCTTGCGATACATTTGCGCTTGACTGCATTTGTTTTAATAAGGACAGCGCAGGTTTCTTTAACGGTGCGGATGTTTCTATCATTAACGACCATTTCGATAAGGAAAAAGTCTTTAAGCGTGACTGGAAAAAGTGGTATAGCGGTAAGAACGGAATGAAAAATCATTTAAAAACGACGCTTTTGTTGCCGTGGCATTGGTTTCCGGGCTTTTATTATCAGCACACACCGTCAAGTTTTATGAAAGCGACTTTTGAAGAAATTTGGGAAAAAGAATACGATGCGCTGGATTCTACCTGTATGGATAAATTCAGAAAAACAGGCAATGTAAACCAGTGGCTTATGAAGTTCTGGCAGTTGGCGGCAGGCAATTATACAGTCCGCAAGGACAGCTTTGCCTATTGCTACCATGTTAAGGAATATAACTATCCCGATTTGTGCAAGGATATTCCGTCACAAAAGCACAATATGATTTGTATTAACGATACAGCCGAAACTACGGATTTTGAGGTGAAAAAGCAGGGCGTCATTGACGCATTTGAAAAACTTTTGCCTGAAAAATCAACTTTTGAGCTGTAATTTCAGTTTATTTAATTTGCATTTTGCGGTTTCGGTAAAATTACCGAGGCATAAACCATATACTAAAGGAGTAATTTGATGGGTAGAAATTTTATATGGCTGTTTGGCGAAAATCTTGCCGCAACCTCAAATAATAACTCATATTATTTTTGGAAACAGGTAGTACGCCGCAGGGACGGTATAGACAAGTACATTGTGCTTGAAAAAAATGCCGCCAATAAAGAAACCTACGCCTCTCTTTCTGACAAAGAAAAGAGTTTTGTTGTTTGGAAAAACACAGTAAAGCATTTTAAGATTTACTTAAATGCCGATATGTACTTTGTTTCTTTGAGTTACAAGGATATTACTCCTACAAAGCTCGGCTTTTTTAAGACAGACTTTTTCATAGAAAAGCCTCTTATTTACTTACAGCACGGCACACTTGGCATAAAAGCCATTGAGTACAAAGGTTACGGCTACAACAATAATATGTTCCGCTTTTTGTACTACAACAAGAACATAAAGCCAACCCTTATGGATTACAACAAATTCAAAGATTATCAGCTTTATTACGGTATTTATCCGCCACGCTACATTGAGCTTGTAAAGCGCCACAAGGCTTACCACTCAGAGCCGAAAAAGGGCAAGGATATTCTTTGGTTTATGACTTGGAGAGAGTACCTCGGCGACAACTATATGACTCAGATGCTTATGCATCAGATAAAGGGCGTGCTTTCGAGCCAAAAACTTGCCGATTATCTTGATAAAACAAATTCCGTTTTTACGGTTTGTTTGCACCAATTTTTTGATGAAGAGAAAATCGAAGAATTTAAGGAATGTGCAAAGACAGACAAAATCAAGTTCATTCATTCGCACAAAACAGATGTGCTTGATGAGCTTGCTAAAAACGATGTGCTTATTACCGACTATTCATCGGTAGGCTTCGACTTTACAGTGCTTAACAAGCCTGTGATTTTGTATCAGCCGGATTTGAAAAATTACCTTGCAAAGCGTAACCTTTATTGCGAGGTAGAGGAGCTTGAGCAGTATTCATATACAAAGGCGAGAGAGCTTGTAGATGTAATCGCCGATGAATCCTACTCTATAAATCAGTTCTTTAAGTCAAGACTTCCCGAGAAAATCGACTATGACTTTATCGAGAGCGGCGCTCATATTGACAGAATGTATGAGGAATTTTCTACAATTCAGAAGAACAAGGTTACATTCCTCGGCTACAATTTCTACGGTGTGGGCGGTACTGTTTTTGCTACTCGTTCGCTTGCAGAGGCTTTGCTTGAGAAAAATTACCTTGTAGAGCTTTTGTCGCTTAAATGTACGGCAAAGCCAAAGGAAATGCCTTACGGTTTACAGCTTACGGCACTTTATAAGGCAAATTCACGCCGTAAGATCGAGCTTTTAAAGCGTGGTTTTTTCAGATGGAAAGGACTTTACGGTCACCTTGACTGCGATTGCAGTAAGCAGAACCTTTCGCCGTACTCAGGTATGGCAATGAGGAAAAAACTTGAGAATATCAACAGTAAAACCGTAATTTCCACAAGAGAGTCGCTCCACCTTTTCCTTAATGACGCAACCTCCGAGAAGATAGAGGAGAAAATATACTTTTTCCATTGCACTGCGGCACTTGTAAACGAGCTTTTCCCTGATATTGTTAATAAAATGGAGAAAATCGACATTGGCAAGGCAGTATTTGTAAGTGAGGAAAACCGTCAGCTTTACCTTGATAAATTTAATTTCAAAAATTACAAGGATTATATCGTGCTTGGCAATACACTTGAGTCAAGCCGTAGTGTGGCAAGAGAGGATATAGGCGCAATAGAGGAGAATGTAAACTCCAACAACCCTGAAGAGCCACAGCGTGACTACTTCCTCGGTATGTATTTGCTCAGAATCAGCCACGAGCGTGAGGCGGATATTAACAACCTTATCGGCTTTGCAAAATATCTTAAAGAGCAAAAGGTTGACGATATTGTAATTGATGTTTACGGCACAGGTGATTATCTCAACGAGTTCCTCGATAAGATTTTTGACAACGAGGTTGAGGACTATATTTGCTATTGCGGTGAAACTTCGAACCCTAAAAATCAGATGAAAACTCACGATGCGGTTGTAGATTTCACACTCAATCATTCGTTTGGTATGCCGTACATTGAGGCAATACTCAACGGCAAAATGGTATATTGCACAGAGAACACAGGTTCAAGAGAAGTATTAAACGGCATTGACGGTTGTATCTATACTTCATATGAGGACTTGCTTAACAAAATCCGCAAGTTCCCTGAGGTTACAGACGATCAGCTCAGAGATAACTACGATAAAATCAGCAAGGTTTATTCCAGAGAAGTTCTCGGCGAAAAATTTGTTGAATTTCTTAAAAAATAATATTGTTATATCGGTAAATCGGCAACACTTAACGGTGTTGTCGATTTTTAGTTAAAAATTTAAAATTTAGGTCAATGGTTTAGAAAAATGTAGTTTAATTTATTTTCAGTAGGGCACTAAGCAAGAAAAAAGCAAGACTATTCGTACCAAAAGACAAAAAAGTTTGGTCAACCTTTTCAAAGGTTGTGGGTGTGGGCAACGCCCACAAAACTTTTATCTATTGCAAATTTTTGATAGCCAAACGGCTCGCCGTTTGGTGGCTGAAACAAATGGCGTAAGTGATCCGCTGTTATTATTAAAGAAATTTTCATGAATCACCGCAAGCCATTCTATCTTATAATGAATACCCGTTTCCTCAAAAACTTCTTGCAAAACCGCACTTTCAGCATTTTCTCCCATATGAACTCCACCGCCGATAGAGTAGTAATCTTCATTTTCGTTGCCTGCAAAGAGTACACATCCGTTTTCAATTATAATTGCCGCCGCTCTCTGTACCTGAACCAATGCCCTCACAAGTAAAGCAACAGTCAAGCTCCTTTTCGTTATCTTTTCCGCTCATAATATCCTTCAATTTGAATTGTTTGCATAAATTGTAAAGGTAAAGTTAATCAATTTTTATTTTATAAAAAATTAAAATTCTACGAGCAAAGTCCTGATTATTGGACAGCTAAAATGATATAATTAATCAGAGTGTATTTAAGAGTAAATATAAATGTTAAATAAAAGCACATTAAATATATTTCTAGTTATAATAATATATAAAAACAGGCTGTAAAAAAATAAAATTATGTTGAATTTATTGTGAAGAGGTGATATCATATAACAAAAAGGACTTTATATGACAACATTTAGCAAGGGGCGGAAATATGACAAAATAAAAAGGACCTGATAAATCAGATCCTTTAATCACACACTGTGATGGTTGCAAAAGCAACGATTTGAATAAATTTTTATTTGAACTCATAGTGTAATCTCATAAGGTATTGAGATTATCTAAATTATATATCTAAAAAATCAATTTGTCAATACAAAGGAGTTAATTTTATGAATGATTATTATGCAGGCTTTGATATGGGTACGGATTCTGTTGGCTGGGCGGTAACCGACCCTGACTATAATTTATGTAAATTTAAGGGCAATGCTATGTGGGGCATTAGACTTTTTGATGAAAGCAATACTGCCGAAGAGAGGAGGGGCTTTCGCACCTCAAGGCGAAGAACCGAAAGAAAAAGGCAACGCATTGATTGGTTGCAAATGATTTTTGATACAGAGATTGCTAAGAAAGATATAGCGTTTTTTCAAAGGCTTAAGGAAAGTAAATTATACCTTGAAGACAAGTCAACAGCTGTACCTTATGCGGTTTTCGCAGATGAAGATTTTACAGATGTAGATTACCATAATCTTTACCCGACTATTTATCATTTGCGCAAAGAGCTGATTTTGAGCAGAGAGCCACACGATGTAAGACTTGTTTACCTTGCGTTACACCATCTTATAAAGAACAGAGGTCACTTTTTGTTTGATAATATGGGCTCAGATTTTGAAAAAGAGTCATCGTTTGAAGTGCTTTTCTCTAATTTACAGGAGTACCTTTGTACCGAATATGAGCTTAGTCTTGAGTGTACCGACTGTACTCAAATTGCCGAGATTTTAAAGGATAAAACTAAGAGAAAAACCGCAAAATCATCCGAAATTTGTAAAATGCTTGGTATCAGTAAAAAAACTCACCCAAAGCAGACGGCGGTAATTTTACTTCTATGCGGACAATCTGTAAAGCTGGCAGATTTGTATGGTGACGATAGCTATAATAACGAAGAAAAGCCGTCAATTACTTTTGAAAAAGGATACGATGATAATGAAGAATATTATCGTGACTTGCTTTTAGAGCGTTTTGAGCTTATTGAAAAGGTAAAGGCTTTATATGATTGGGCAGTCCTTGCAGATATTCTAAAGGGAGAAAAGTATATTTCTTTTGCAAAGGTAAAGACCTATGAAGAACATAAGAGCGATTTACAGCAATTAAAGAGTTTTGTAAAAGAAAAATGCAAGTCGGAATACAATGAAATTTTCAGAGAAACAAAGGACAAACTTAACAATTACACAGCTTATTGTGGAAAATTTAAAGAGGACGGAAAAAACGGAGCTATTATTTACAGAACAAATCAGATTGATTTTTGCAAATATTTAAAGGGAAAATTTGATAAGCTTGATAAAACAGGCTATGAAAGTATGTTTGAAAAAATTGAAAACGCAACTTTTATGCCTAAAATAGTAATTAAGGATAACGGCGTAATTCCTATGCAGGTGAACAAAAGCGAGGTTAAGGCAATTCTTAAAAATGCGTCAGAATATCTTGATTTTTTAAATGATGCAGATGAAAACGGAGTTACCGTTGCGGATAAGATTTTGCAAATATTTGAATTTCGTATTCCATACTATGTTGGCCCTTTGAATAATAGTAGTGACAAGGCATGGCTTGTGCGCAAAGAGGGTAAAATATATCCATGGAATTTTAAGAATGTTGTTGATGTGGATAAATCGGCAGAAGAATTTATAAATAATCTTACTGCAAAATGTACCTATTTGCCTGATAAAGATGTTATACCTAAAAACTCGATTTTGTACTGCAAATTTATGGTGCTTAACGAACTCAATAACTTAAAAATTGACGGCAAAAAACCTGATGTTAGCTTCAAGCAGGCAGTATTTAACGACCTGTTTATGCGCAGGAAAAAAGTTACACAAAAGGCGCTGAGGGATTACATTAAAGCTCAGACGGGCAACACTCCTGAAATCACAGGAATTGACGGAGATTTTAAGGCGAATATGCGTTCTGCGCTGGAGCTTAGTATTTATAATTTAACAGAGCAGGATAAGGAAGACATAATCAAAGCTATAACTATTTTTGGCGATGACAAGAAGTTGTTAAAAAGACGAATAAAAATGAAGTTTTCCGATAAATTATCGGAAGATGAAATTAAGAAAATCTGCAAACTAAAATATAAAGATTGGGGAAGATTATCTCGTGAATTTTTAACAGAAATATATGACTTTGATACCACAACAGGCGAGTGCAAGGATAATATTATCAACACTCTTTGGAATACAAACGATAATCTTATGGAGCTGCTCGGCTCAAAATATAATTTTGCCAAAAGTGTAGAAAATGCAGTGTTGGGTTCTACACATAAAGCATCAATAGAAAAAATGATAGAGGATATGTATGTATCGCCAAAGGTTAAGCGCCCTGTATATCAGTCTATGAAAATTATGCAGGAAATCGTTAAGGTAAAAGGCGGTGCGCCTAAAAAGATTTTTGTTGAAATGACAAGACATGATGGCACAAAGGGTGATGCAGGTCGTACAAAATCAAGAAAAATACAACTTGAAGAACTCTATAAAAAATGCAAAGAGGACAGCGGAGAACTTTGGGAAGAACTTGAAAAAACAGAGGATGACAGATTTAAGCAGGACAAGTTGTACTTGTATTATACCCAAATGGGCAGGTGTATGTATTCGGGCGAAAGTATTGAGCTAAAGGATCTTTTCGCCAATAATCTTTATGATATTGATCATATTTTCCCTCGCTCAAAAATCAAAGATGACAGTCTTGATAATCGTGTGCTTGTAAAAAAGCAGATAAATGATCATAAGGATAACGATTATCCTCTCGATGGCAGTACGAGAGAAAAGATGAAAAATCATTGGCAGTATTTGTATCAGCATAATTTTATATCAAAAAAGAAATACGAAAGATTGACCCGAGTTACTCCTCTTACAGATGATGAACTTTCGGATTTTATCGCAAGACAGCTCGTAGAAACTTCTCAATCAACAAAGGCGGTTGCAACATTGTTTAAAACTTTGTATCCGAATACAGAGATAGTTTATGTTAAGGCAGGTTTGGTAAGCGAATTTCGTAACGAGTATAAGTTTACTAAGTGCAGAGATGTCAACGATTTGCACCATGCAAAAGACGCATATCTCAATATAGTGGTGGGAAATGTTTACAATGTTCGCTACACACACAACAAATCTACATTTATCAAAGGCTTGCAGACTAAAAAGTACAGCCTAAATAAAATGTTCACATTTGAAACAAAGGGAACATGGGATATAGAAAATTCAAAATCTATTTCCACAGTTAAAAAGAGTATGCATAAGAATAATATTTTATTTACAAGATATTCTTATGTGCAGAAGGGCGGCTTGTTTAAAATCAATCCTTTAAAGAAAGGTAACGGACAAGCTCCTTTGAAAAAAGATTTGCCGTTAAGTGATATTAGTAAATATGGCGGATACGATAAGCCGACAGCAGCATATTTTTCATATGTTAAATACGATGGTAAAAAGGGCAAGGAATGTAGACAACTCGTTGCTATTGATAATTATTTAAAGAAATACTATGAAGAAAATCCGACAGAATATCTTACTGCAAGGCTCGGACTAAAAAATCCTGTTGTGCTTATTCCAATAGTAAAATATAATTCGTGTATAGAAATTGACGGTTTCAGAGTACATATGAGTGCTAAAACAGGAAAATATATTTCCTGCAAGCCTGCAACTCAGCTTGTCTTAGGCGCAGATAAGGAGGCTTATGTCAAGAAAATAAGTAAGTTATTGTCTAAACCAGAAGAATGGAAAATAACGAGCTTTGACGGAATAAGTGAAGATGAAAATATCGCTTTGTTTGATGCCCTTGTTGACAAGATGACAAATACCATTTTTAAAGTGAAATTTGCCGATATGGGAAGTAAAATCAGTTCTCATAGAGATAAATTTGTTTCGCTTGATGTCAGAAAGCAGTGTTATGTTTTAAGTGAAATTTTAAAAATAATACACTGTAATGTTGTTACAGGAGATTTAACATTTATTAATGAGGCTAAGAAAGCAGGGGCAATAAAATTTGGTATGGTAGTGACGGATTTAAAAGGCATCAATTCAATTAAGCTTATAAATCAATCTGTAACAGGTTTGTTTGAATCAAAAGTTGATTTATTAAATATTTGATAAAATAAAAGGAGGCGAGCAGCGGTGAGTTGGCGTACAGTTGTAATTACTAAAACTTCAAAGCTCGATTATAGTATGGGGCATTTGGTGGTGCGAGATGTTGAAAGCACTACAAAAATACATATCAGCGAAATATGTGCAATGTTAATTTCTTTAATGAAATTAATAACTTGCGTGAGTGTTGCAACAGTATATGCGAAAGTTTGGCTAAAGAGTATGACTTCGATTTTGATTTTTGTAATAATATAGAAACATCTGCATTTTTAAAATTGTTTGCTTTTACACCACGCAACGATTCTGAAAACAGCGCAGAACGATTGGTGAGATATTTGAAACTTCTTAAAAATTATCTCGGCATAAAATGTTTTCTGTTGCAAAATCTCCATTTGTATCTTAATGACGAAGAAATAGAAATGATTTTATCATCGGCAGTTGCACATAATATTTGCATTGTAGATATAGAAAATTCTGTTCCTGCCAAAATTTCTAAATCAGAAAGTCTTATAGTAATTGATAAAGATTTATGCGAGATTGTTGACAAAAATTAGTTAATGTTTTACAATTATCTTATGAAATTACCATGCACATTATAGTGGGTGCATTTTATTTTCAATTTTGAGGTTTGAGAATAGTGTAATTTCATAAGGTAGTAAAACAAAGGTCGGACAGGAAAATTAACACATACAGTTTGAGAATAGTGTAATTTCATAAGGTAGTAAAACTGAAAAAATCTGTATAGCAATATGCAAACAGTTTGAGAATAGTGTAATTTCATAAGGTAGTAAAACCATAAACAAATCGTCTTGCTCAACTCTGTTGTTTGAGAATAGTGTAATTTCATAAGGTAGTAAAACAAGTTTGTCGATGTTTTCTCGTGAGATAGTGTTTGAGAATAGTGTAATTTCATAAGGTAGTAAAACACCCGAACGAAGGCGAGTGTGACAGATGGGTGTTTGAGAATAGTGTAATTTCATAAGGTAGTAAAACCCATTATTTTCCGGGTTAAAATTCTCAAAGTTTGAGAATAGTGTAATTTCATAAGGTAGTAAAACTAAGTCATTTTCCATATTATTAAGTCGTTTGTTTGAGAATAGTGTAATTTCATAAGGTAGTAAAACTCTGGGAAATTATCAAGATTGAGATTAGTTGTTTGAGAATAGTGTAATTTCATAAGGTAGTAAAACAATTGAAAAAATACCGCTTTGTTGCTGATTGTTTGAGAATAGTGTAATTTCATAAGGTAGTAAAACACATCAACGCACCCCCTGATACAGTAAGCCGTTTGAGAATAGTGTAATTTCATAAGGTAGTAAAACTCATTGCTGTTGTTCCAATTGTTGCAATAGTTTGAGAATAGTGTAATTTCATAAGGTAGTAAAACAGAAAATTGTCCAGAGTAATTCAGAAAAGGGTTTGAGAATAGTGTAATTTCATAAGGTAGTAAAACCATTTGCAACAGATGAAGAGATAGATATGGTTTGAGAATAGTGTAATTTCATAAGGTAGTAAAACAGGCAGTAAGTTATGCCTGCTTATGTTTCTGTTTGAGAATAGTGTAATTTCATAAGGTAGTAAAACAGTCAAGATAAAGTACTAATTTTCTTTATAGTTTGAGAATAGTGTAATTTCATAAGGTAGTAAAACAATGTATATAAAAGAATCAGAAAATACGGAGTTTGAGAATAGTGTAATTTCATAAGGTAGTAAAACACCGTCACCGTTCTGAACCTCAACAGAATGGTTTGAGAATAGTGTAATTTCATAAGGTAGTAAAACAAGAATAAAAACAGGTCTATATCCACTCTGGTTTGAGAATAGTGTAATTTCATAAGGTAGTAAAACGCTCGTTGCTGTTCAAAGAATATGTATTCCGTTTGAGAATAGTGTAATTTCATAAGGTTTAATAAAGTGATAAATAATAAAATTATATTTCGCAAATTGCAGTAGCAATTTGCGTTATTTTTATATTAAACATATTATATAAAATTGTTGGTGAAATTTTGTAACAATTCGGCGATGTAAACGAAATGCGCTCTGTAATGCAAGGATATATGGAACGAGGAAGATGTGATGTAAACGGTCATGAGGTAGTGTCTGATGCAGGTATAATTTTCCTCGGAAATATTGAGTCAGACAATATGGACGAGTACAAAAATATGCTTGTGGAGCTGCCGTCATTATTCAGAGAGAGCGCTCTTGTGGACAGAATGCACGGCTTTATCAGAGGTTGGGATATTCCGCCAATGCAGCCAAAACTGAAAATTTCAGGTTGGGCTTTGAATACAGAGTATTTCTGTTCGGTTCTCCATTTGTTGCGTGACGACATCAGCTATCGTGCAATAGTCGATAAAATTGTAGAGGTATCTGACGGTGCATACGAAAGGCATGTTGAGGCAGTAAAGCGACTGACAACGGCATATTTAAAATTATTGTTTCCAAATGTCCGCACCGTTGAGGATATAAACAGGCGTTTATTTTTAAATTACTGCTTGCGCCCTGCGGTAAAAATGAGGGCGATTGTGCAGTTGCAGTTAGAGGTACTTGACCCAAAGGAATACAAAACCGAAAGTAAAAAAATGCCTGTTTTCAAACTTAAAGAGGACTACTAATGAAAAAATATTGCATAAGCTGCGGATTACAAAATCTTGACAAAAATACTGTCGGTATCAATAAAAAACTCTTGGGCACACAGGTCGATACATTTTATTGCTTGGATTGTTTGGCTCAGTATTTGGATACAACGGTAGAGGATTTGCTCGATAAGATAGAAGAATTTAAAGACGAGGGTTGCAAATTATTTGAATAAGGCGGTGTTATAAATGATTTATGCCGATAATGCAGCTACAACAAAATTAGACTTAGATGCTTTTAATGCAATGCGCCCGTTTTTGCTTGAAGATTACAGCAATGCCTCTCAGCCTTATTCGTTTGCCAAAGCATCAAAAAAGGCGCTTAAAAACGCAAGGGAAAGTATAGCCAAATGTATTAATGCCGAACCTAATGAAATATTTTTTACTTCAGGCGGCACAGAAAGCGATAATTGGGCGCTCAAAGGAATTATGAATTTACACAAGCCAAACAGTGTAATTATTACCTCTGAGTTTGAGCACCACGCAGTGCTTAATTCCTGCAAATATCTTGAAAGCTGCGGATACAAAGCAAAGTATATTCGCCCTACAAAAGAAGGCTTTATAACTCCAAAAAGCCTTAAAAGCGCAATATCAGAAAACGCAGTGCTTTCTTCGGTTATGATGGCGAATAACGAAATCGGAACAATTCAGCCGATAAAGGAATTGTGCGCCGTTGCCCATGAAAATGGTTTGATTTTTCATACCGATGCAGTGCAGGCATTAGGTCATATCAGAGTTGATGTAAAAGACTTAAATATTGATATGCTGTCATGTTCAGCGCATAAATTCAACGGGCCTAAGGGAATAGGTTTCCTTTATATTAAAAATGGAGTTGAAATACAACCGTATATAAACGGCGGCGCTCAAGAGGGCGGTATGCGTGGCGGAACGGAAAATATTAGTACGGTAGTAGGAATGGCGAAAGCCTTGGAGAAAAATATTGCCGCAATAGCTGAGAATACAGAGCATTTGCAAAAATTGGAGCAAACAATAGTGCATTTGCTGAGCAGTGCAAAAATTGACTATATTCGCAATGGTGCACAACCGCAGATAAGCGGCAATCTCAGTCTTTCTTTTAAAGGCGCAGAAGGGGAAATGTTGTTGCACCGCCTTGATTTAATGGGAATAATGGTGTCAACGGGTTCGGCTTGCGACAGCCAAAATACACAAATTTCTCATGTACTGAAAGCTATCGCCGCACCTAATGAATATGCAAAGGGTACAATCCGAATATCTTTAGGCAAAGACAACACAACCGACGAGGCAGTAAAGATTGCTAAGGCATTAATACATATTTTAAAGGGAAAATAAACAATAATAGATGTAATAGTGTAGAAAATCGAGGTGATGATTTTACACTATTCATAAAAATTATTGGAAATTCACTGCATTATGTTATAGTATTACATATATTATATAGCGTGGTGATAGCTTTTGGGTGAAAAGATCTATAATAAACTTGTTCGTGACCGCACTCCGGAAATAATCAGATCAAACGGAGATGAGTGTTCAATAGAAATTCTCGATGATGAAGAATATATAAAAATGTTGGACAAAATGCTTGACGAAGAAGTTGCAGAGTATCATGCAGATAATAATATTGAAAAACTTGCCGATATAATGGAAGTGATTTTTCCGTAGCAAGGGTGAGAGGTTGTTCAGTTGAAAGGCTCGAACAAAAAAAAAGATGTGTATTTCGATTTCTTCTTCTGGTGAGAGGTTGTTCAGTTGAAAGGCTCGAAAAGATACGGCAGGATAAAGTCAATAGCCGAGGAAGTTTTGCCAAAAAGATACTTTTAAAGAAAGTGTTTCACAACAAATTATATTCACAAAACGAATTTGTAAGAATGGTAAATATTCAGTCTGAAACCTTGCACAAATACATTAGTGAAAACAAGGTGAAGCCTGATAAGGTAGTTATGACCCACAATAATCGAGCTAAAAACTATTTTTATGAAAAAACCATTAAAAAATATGCCGATGAATTTGGTTGGAGCTTAATAACAGATGATTCTGTAAAAAAGCAATTTATGCTTTTTGTTTTAAAGATGCAGATGACCTATTCCTATAAGCCGTTGCTTTTGAAAGCGTTTTTTAGATTTGCTGACGATGAGGGTAAGGCACAATTTTCTGATATTGTAGATTATTTTGATAAATTCTATAAAAAACGCAGAAATAATGGACTCGTTGCCGAGAAAAAGGGAAGTATTTATTCTTCAAATAATTGCAGTAAAAAACAGATTGAAAATAATATCCTACGCTTTCCGTTTAAACGATTCTATGATATGAATTTTATGGAAATCTCATGCAATAAAAAATACATATATTTAAACCCCAAAATATACAATCGACTTTCCAAGTCGGATATAGAATATATCTTAACCGTCTGCGATACAAAGCTGGATGAATATTATAGGAATGTGTAAGTATAAAATAAAGGGATTGACGCAATTTGAATTTCTTGCGCATTCCCTTGTTTTCCTAAAGCAAAGATATTGTCTGTTCTTTAATATGATGTGCTTAGCTTTGCATATTATGAAGTAGCAATCCGTTTGATAGTATGCTATTTGGTATTATGATTTAGATACAAAATAAATATTAAATTTTCAAAAAATCCTTGACAAATTATGCGAAGTTTGATATAATACATCTTGTCTTGAAAATAAAATAGATATAGGGGTATAGCTCAGTTGGTAGAGCAGCGGTCTCCAAAACCGCGTGCCGAGGGTTCAAGTCCTTCTGCCCCTGCCATTGAGAAACGGCTTAAGCACTGCGTTTAAGCCGTTTTTTGATATATTTTTATGTACGGAGCACGGTTTGATTTTCCACTTTTGACACTTATTTCAGGCGTCAAAATGTTCAACCGGTGCTAATAATTCCAACATTTCCGTCTGCTACATCATCAAAATAGCATCAAAAATTATCACATCTACCGCTGTATTATCATGTCAGCTTCATTATATCGTCAAGAATATCGAATGACCAATAAATTTAGGCTTTGAGAAAAAATTAATTTTCCAAAGCCTTTTCTTTGTTTACAGCGTAGCATATTTTGATTTATAAATGTGTCCCACTGAATATACTATATATTTCACATTCATGAATAATCCTGCAATTCAACTTTTAGAATGGCCTTTTTACACTCATAAATAGAACAAAAGGTAGTTTTGCCAATTTGTATCTAATTAATATTACAGCGGTTTTCTTCGTGAATTAACATAACTTCCACCTGTTCTCAATCATCTTGTCTTTTGTAAAGGTTATCTGTTAGGTGAGTACTTTTTATCAGACTTTTCATAGCAGTCATCACATAAGGTTTTTGCCCACGGTAAATCCTTTCTAAGTTCTCCTTTAGCACTGCAATGTTCACATTGTTTTTGCTTTTTTCATAGCTACGCACTATTTTGGCTATATCACTTCTGGGCTGCTTTTTAAAATCATCAGAATGGTTATTATTGGAGGCTAATCGCAGACTTAAACTTCTGTCACCGATAATGCCAGAGAGTGTATTGGGCAAGGGGCATCTTCATACGAATAGTAACTGCAAATAACATGTAACCCTCGTATCATGTTATTATAAAATTATGCTATTCTGAAACTGCTGAGTATTGCGATAACCTCCTTTTCTTCCTGCGGTGTAAATTCTTCTGGGGTAGAAGCAGTAAATGAAATTGTACTTGAATACCAGAAGGTATATTCACCGCTTATTGCTCTTCTTACGCCCTCTCTTATGCCCTCTTCACTAACGGGAAGTACAGCATATGCAACATTTCCATCAACCTCTTTGTACTCTCTGTCGGTTTGCATATTTAGTTTTCCTATTGTTTTTATCCTTGCTACCATAAATTCACCAAGTGAACTATGGTCTGTTGCCTGTACAAAACCCGGAACAAATTGTGAAGAAGCAACTTTACTGATTTCTTCTTTATTCATATAAACTCCGCTGCCGCCACCCTGTAATTCACCTGAGTAATGTAAAAATGTCACGCTTGCACCTCCATCGTTTTCGAGAGTAACAAGCTCCTCCTGCTGATCGCATTCTTCTTTTGTAACGCTCCAATTATCGGGATAATTAAATACAAATGTAGGATATGTAACCTGATTCACTTCCTGATAACGAGTGGTATATTCATTGTTAAGAGCTACAGTTTTTTCTCCCTTTTCAGCATTACTAACATCCTTCTCTGTCGCACTCTCAGTTGCATGCTCAGTTTTCTTAGTCGTTTCCTGAACTGTCATTGGCTCTGTCGTTTGAGCTTCTGTTGCTTTTGTTGACAGTATTACCTGCGTTGCAGTTGTTTCCTGCAATTCAGAACTTTCACCGCCGCAAGAACAACTAAAAAGTGCAACAGCAATAATTAATACAGATAAAAATATTTTGTAAACAGCACGCATTTTTATTTCTCCTCGTTAATTCCTTCTACAGCATATGTCCAATGTTCTATTCCTATTTCATCCCATAACTGACGAAGTGTCGTTATACGATTAATTTTCGCTCTCTTCTTGTTTTTTCTTTTTAATTGAAATTATGTACAGCTGATTTGCTTATACTTTCTCTGTCAGAATTCACGTTTAATTTATATAATGACATAATCCCATCATACAAAAGCTTATAATCTTTGTCGTTTTTATCATCAAAGTTTTCCAACAATCTCAAAAGTATTGTCACTGCATCATTATAGCCATCCATATGCACATTATGAAGGAAGTCACCTTGAATAATATTGAAATATTCATCGGATATTTCTTTTAGCTTTGGATTATCAGCGCTTCTAAGCCTCATAAGAATTGACATAAAGGAACCACGCTTACTTATGTTTTCACAGGCATTTTTTAAAAACTGCTTTAAATCCTGTTCATTACTGATATTTGTCCAAGGCAAGGAATTATTGACATTACCGTTCTCAATATTACTGTGAGAATCAAACAAAGGCTTGACCTTATATTCTCCATTTACACTTTCCACATAATCCCATAAATAGAAGTAATTTATATATTTAGTGAAATTACGCTTATCAAACAAAAGCTGATTACCGTATGCAAAGCCGTCATTTTTGAGCCATACTAAAGAAGAATCCCAAAAATCAAAAGTTTTTCCGTATCTACCACTGTTAAAGCGACGAGGAACAAGCACCATATTTCCTATCGTATGATATAAATCAGCAAATCGAATAAAGTAAGGCTCTTTTTGAAGTTCAAAAAGAAGTTCTTTTGGATAATTACAATATATCTGTAAGCAGTCCATAAAGCTGTAATTATTCTTTTGATACTGCCTTAAATTACTGTTTTCAGATTTGCTCAGAGCATAACCCATTAATGCATTAAAAGTTGTCTGCATTGAATTCATCGTATCTCCGCCAAACTCGCCCTGAAAATTCGGAGTTGAAATTACACCTGAGGAATAATATCCCTTTTCCCAATTCCAGAGTTTTTTATAAACATCAAGGGTAAGCGCATTTCTTCCGTCAGAGCCATCACAATCGGGAATATCACCGTATGTGTTCAGGCTATTCAGACAAAACTTTTCGGCATTACTAAGGTTTTGTTTATCTTTATCAATCTTTACGCCTGTTGATTTATAGGCAAGATACCTTTCTATCGGATTAAGTGCTTCATAGGCTGAATTACCGTATTCAAAATCCAAGCAGTATTCATATGGTTTTTCTTCGTTTTTAACGAATGTTTCAATTCTGTCATATCCCATTTTAATTTCTCCTCAATTTATTTTTAAAGTCTAAATACATTAAATCTGACTGCTTAATCAATCAATAACTTCATTCTATCAAATATTTGCTCGGCTTTTTCCGCTTAAATAATATATTCTTGAATTTATTAACATCTGTTTTTAACTATTTTCTCAACATATTGCAAAACACCGTTTGCAACCTCTCTGCGATACGGTCTATCCTGCGACACTTTTCCGTCATAAAAAGGTGGTAAAGTGTTTTTCTCTGCCAGTCTGTTAAGCACATTAACATTACCCAATAAAGCGTTATGGTATGTAGTTCTTGATTTATCAAGCTCTTCAATTTTAATTTTATAATTATCTTTATCAACATTGCCGTTTGAAAAGATTTTCATACATATTTCAAGTTTATAAATCTGACTGTGATATTCCTCAAAGGAGATAAGACACCTTTGAATAGTGTTCAGTATTTTTTCATCATCCTTGTAAATTTTCAAAAGGCTTAATATTGTTTCCTCGTTAATCATCATAAGCTCCTTTATTGACATATTTTTATGCCTCCAATTTTGTTAAGGCAGTTACCAATTTGCAAAACTCTTTATGATATTTATTTTCATATGAAGAATTATTGCTATTGTTTTTCGTCAGTATCAGTGGTTCAAGCTTTTTATACAACATTGTTAAATACGATGTCGCCGCTCTTTCCGTAACTTTAACATCATATATTCCGGTATTTACCCCCAATGAAAAATGCTCTATTCTTGCCAAGTACCCCGACAGAACCCTGTATTCATTAATAGTATTATCATACTCATGATGAGTGTTCCAGAATTCAGTTGCTGTTCCTTTTTTCGCAGTGACAAATTTTCTTTTCTCTTCTGCCGACTCATTCCATTTGTCCGAAATATCCTTTATTTCTGCAAAGGTATATTCATTTAATTTGTCAAAAACCTGTTCCTGTAACAAATTCAACGCCTCTAATGTTGACTGTTTCTTTTCCCTTTGTTCGCCCCTGTATTCAACTAACACAGTATAAAGAAAGGTTACAAAGGAAATTATAACTGCTATAATTGATATTATAAGTTCCATTTCTACACTCCTTTGTAAATTTACTTTTCTATATATTTTTTATTAAGACTCATAACCTTTTCTATTACCATATTTCTGACCGATTCAGGTTCAATTATCTCTACTCTGTCGCTGTACTGCAACGCCCAATTTGCCATAGCGTACGGACTGCACTTAACTTCAACTATATCGTCATATGGTTCTGATTCTTCTGTTCTTATGTATTTAAATGTATCACCAAACCAATCGTACATAAAAGTGTAATCAGCACGCAAAGGCTTTGACGGATTATCTTTTTCTTTTGGACTTTTTATTCTCAATTTAATCTTTACAGGATTATCAAAAGACATATTCAAATGAGATAACTGAAAATCTTCGCTCCACGACTGAGGAAGATTATCAACCTTCCACTTGCTGACTGACGGAATACCATTGATATTATGTTTTTCATCTCTCCCGGGGATTTCAATTTCCGACATTAAATCAATACGCCATATCGACATATTTGTGATTGTTTTCTCGCTAAACACAAGCTCTTTACAAGCTAGTAGATAGTATCTTCCGCCGCTTGCAACAATATAATAAGGACTGACCGTATCTTTCTTATTGTGATTCGGCACAAGCTTTTTGTACTTGTCATAGCCGTTAAAAGTAAAGCTTATTTGCACACCGTCATCTATTGCATGCTGAATCTTCAGCAGATTTTCACGCAGGATTTCTCTGTCGACAAGCACAGGCTCTTTTATTCTGCAAATATTCTTTGCACCTTTTTTATAGAATTTGGTTGTCAGGTTATTTTCTATTTTTTTAATAATCTTGTTTGCAGATTCCGTATCTATTGTTTTTGAAAACAAAATACTTTCAATCATACTGTTAATTTCCTCATATGTGAAAGTATGATTATAATACAACCCTCGGATTCTCATTGTCTGATTATCGTCATATTCATCTGCTGAATCGCTTTCATCAAGCGATTCAGCCCCGAATTTTTTGACGAAATCTTTAAAAATAAGTTTCCATTCATTTTCAGACTTTACTCCGTATTCATCAAAATTCAAAGCCATCGCCATTTTTACAATCGTGTCGTTATAGGTTTCCTTGTCACCCAGATACGGCTCGATTTCAGATTCTCTTCTTAAAGCCGCCTGTGTTACAGTGTGTTCGCTGTCAGAATTCAGCTTTAAATATTCAAGTATCTTGAACGCTCTTTCAAGCTTTGAAAATCTCTCTTTTTGTTCTTTCATTTTACTTGCCTCCGTTTCAAATTCATTATATCACACATTTGCTCGGTTTTTTCCAACTTTCTGCAAAAATTTTAAATAAAAAATATTTTAAATTTAAGTTTAAGCGGAAAACTCCGCCTGACTGATTGATATAATAATCAATGTCAGCTGAACAAATGAATAATTAAGGAAGGCGGAATTTAAATGAGCAAAATTTCAAAAGAAGCGAAGAAAGAAGAAACTGTTAAAAGATTGGAGGAATTAACAAAAACATTTAATCTGCGACCGAATATATATTAAAATATTTTAAGGAGGATAAGCCTTATTACTCATACATAACCTGTAAAGGTCTGCTGGGGACTATTGACACCATTAACTACGATAAAAGGTATGCTGAAGTCGTTGACAGATTTGAAGAAGAATATGATCGTCTTGTTTATCACGTCATTGAAACCGGCAACACTATAGCGTTATTGTTTGTCAGCGATAACAAGGAAGAGTGGGAATTCGAAACACTCTGCTGCGGTCAATATGTTCTTGCATATGTGTGCAACTTTGACAATCCCGATTATTCAGAATTTGGGGATATTATTATAAGCAGCTTTAAAGGAGCTTTAATCAGGATAGGAGACTATGTTCGGGTAACAGATTCATCTGAGAATATTTTTTGAAAAGGAGAATTGTTATGGAAAGAAGAACAATTACAGTATTTGATAAATCAAAAGAATTCCAAAAAATTGGGCAGAACAAATGCAACGAAATGATTATCAATGATATACTGAACCCACTGCTTCAGATAATTTATGCGCTCAGAGAAAGCGATAATTTCAACAACATCCCCGGTACTGATGTCGGCAAAAAAACAGGCTGGGACTATTACACAAGCGAATTTAATAATATTTACAGAGCCATTAACTGCAACTTATTTCTTTCAGAATATCAATACAGAGAAATTTACAAAACAGTACAGGGAATTCACTCATACACAAGAAAGTTTTCAGGTGCTGACGGCTTGCAGGACTTTTTCTTTGAAGCAAACGAAAATCTGCATTACTACACATTTGCATTCAGCGAGGACGGAAAACGCTGTAAAAATTATTTAAAAATTCGTCAGGACAATGCCCCGACTGAAAACGAGTATTCAACGTCAGAAATTTACCACGCAAAAAACACTCTAAGAAATGATGAATTGAATCTCCGTTTTGAAGAGGAAGATTTTTTTGTTGAAGAACTTGCTTATGCGGTCAGAGTGATTTTTATAAACATAATCAGGGAAAATGAAAGAGAATCAAAACCTTAAAACGCCGTACATAAAACTATAATAATTACATAAAAAATGCGCAGCCATAAAGAGCTACGCACGAAAAAAGCACGGCTCATTTGCTGCTACACAAAACTTTCACTACATCTCAGTGCATATGAAAATTGAGCCTGCATTTTTACCAGGAAAAACACAAACCGAGATGTAATTATTTTTAGTTTTGTGTAGCACTTTTATATACTCAAAGTTTGCAAGAAAGGGCAAATACAAATTCTAATTATCTGAAAGACTTAGTAACTTCACAGAGATTTTTCCTTTGAAGTTCATTCAACTTTCTGTTAGTTTTCAATTCTGGAATGTATCTCGGGCATAAAGGCAACAGTACAATCCTTAAAATACCATGTTTTTGCATTTAAGAGGTTCATACGATCTGTAAAAAAGTTCCTTTTTACAGATTAAATCCATCCGTAATCCCATTCAGCTTGGTCAAATCTCTTTTTACATAATACAGTTCCGTAATTTCAGAAGTTGTGTGCCCAAGCAAATCTGCCACCTGTCTTGGGGTTAAGGATTTGATTGAGCCGACAGGTTGCTTTATTCCGTTTACAAGGTTGGTGGCGAAGGTGTGGCGGAGCGAGTGCAAACCTTTGGTTTCTATACCTGCGGCTTTGAGGATTCTGTAATAGCGTTTGCGGAAATTTACCGGTCGGGTGAAGTTGCCGTTTTCATCGGGTATCAGCGGTGAGTCCTCTCCAAAGTAGAATTCTTTTCTCAGGTCAAGTATCATTTCAATCGCCGTATCGTTCAGCGGAACATCTCGTTTGCTGGTGGCACTTTTCAGCTTGCCAACCTTGATTTCTCGTCCTTTTTCTGCCGTTACTCTGTCACGCTTTGATATTTCCTTTACACCTCTGTTAAGGTGCATAACACGATTTTCAAAGTCAATGTCGCTGTTGAGAAGACCGAGCACCTCACCTGTCCGCAAGCCCGTATTCAGCATAAGTATATATGCGGCGGCTTGCTGATATTTTCTCTTGCCGTTTGAGAATGTGCTGAACGCTTCATCTTTGAATATTTTAATCTCTTCCGGCGTGAATACCGTTATGGTTTCGCTCGTCGGAAGATTTTCTTTGTCCTGAGCCGCCAGAAAGTTGCTCTTCTTAATCATGGGCGCACTTATCATAGGATTTCTGTCAATGTACTCTTGCTGGGTGAGATAGCGGAAATATTCATTCAGCACATTATGCACTTTCTTAACCGTAGTGTAAGCATAGCCTTCGTTCATCTTATCGTTGAGTAACTTTTTAATATCTGCCGACTTGACATCTCCGACCACTTTATCGCCGATATACGGATAGATTTGATTTTTCGCTGTACATTCGTATCTGTCATAAGTAGTCCGTTCAACAGATGGGAACTTAAATACCTCAAGCCAGTTCTGCATACTGTCCCGAAGTCTTTTCTTTGTTTCTTGCGACTCAATTATTGAGTCGTTGAACACCACAATATATTCAGTCATTTTCTTGTTGACTTCGGCTTTTGTTGTACCGGAAAAGCTCTTCCTTTTTCGTTCGCCTTGCTCATCCATATACCAAACAACACCGCCCCAACGACTATCCGTCCTTTTGAAAGCGTTGCCGTTAGTAAGTAATTTCTTTGTTGACATAATATCAGCTCCTTTTCAAGTACAACAACATACCATAAATTCATCTGAATATCCAGACCAAATCTGAATTTTTTAAATATCGCCTGTGTCGGTTTTAATTTAGAATTTCGATTACTTTCCTGCTGATTGCAATAAAATCGCAACACGGGCGACACGTGGCTCAACAGGAGGTTTACATTGACACTGTAAATACCTGCTCTTCATCATTTTCGATTTCATTCTGATTAACCGTTCTGTCGGTTTTAAGTCCGTGAGCAACCTTTTTCTCTTTAAGCTTGGATTTCAGTTTGCTGTCAACCTGACCGAATAATTTAGCTTGTTTACGCTTGCAACTGTTTGCAATCAATTTTGCGAGTGTGAGGACTATTCCTGAAACAGATTGCTCAACACTTGATTTATCAATTTCGTATGACGGGGTTGCTTTAGATAATAAATTGACCGACTTCAAAATATAGTTCTTGATACTTTTGACAAATTTTTATCCTTTGCAAGTTCCGCCACAATATTGTTGACGGTTCCTTTGATTGATTTAGGAAGATAGCCATACATCAATCTGCCGTTGTAATTTCTGAGCTGTTCATCAAGTTTTCTGAACAGTTCAACCATTTTATCGGAAACATAAACATCTGAATCAATATTTGAAATTAAATCATCAATTACATTCTTTGCCTCATTTTTAAGTTCGTCACGGATTTCTGTCAGCATTTCAAACAGTTTGTATTGCTCATTTCTGAAAATATCATTGCCGAATGAACTACGCATACTCTCAATGCCATTGTTAGTAAGATAGCCTTGTCCTGATTTAGAATAAACAAGCAGATGTATGTGAGGATGCTGTGTTGTGTTATGAAATGCTCCGTACCATTGCAAATCGCTTGGCTCTATTTTATGAGCCTTGGCAATTTCTAAAACATTTCTTCTCACAAGACTTTTCCACGCATTTGCATTGTTGTAGCCAAGTCTTTCAGCATCTTCTCTTTTAAGACTAATGACATGAGTCCACACAATTCCATTGTGATTTGAAACTTCTTCAGCTACCTCATCAAGATTTATCTTGTCATCAGTTTGAGAAAACAATCCATGTTTCCCTAACTTCTCAACACCCGGTCTTTCGGCATAATATGAAACTAACTTTTTAACACCGCCTATCCTGTCTGCGTTGCGTTCAAGAAATTCGTTGAGGAATTCTGTTGCATTAGCCTTTGTCTTATTTTCAAGATAGGATTTCATCTCGGGATAGTCCCACGACTCAGGAACAGTTTTAAGCGCAGTGCAGATTAAATCATTTTGTTTCTTAGTAGCAGGTGAATTATCGACACCATTCGGTAGTTTCTCAACACCCTCACGAGTGCCTATGTATTTTATCAGCTTACCTGCATTTGATGATGCAGGATTTTTAATGTATCGGCTTGTAAAAATAATTTTCGGCATTTTTAGCTTCGCTGAAATTCGTAGGCTTTTTCAAATGTAATTATGCCGTTGCTTCTTGCAACTTCTTCTGCACAGAGATTATTCAGTGCCGACAATGAAACTTTATCAATCTGATTTGTTGCCGCAACAACATTACTTAACTTTGCTTGTTCCACAGCCACCTTGAACAGCATTTCAGAAACATTCTTTTCCACGCTTTCAATTTCACTTTTAATGGTTTGTGCAAGGATAGGAGAAAGATAATTAATGTACTTTTGCTGATGTAGATAACCGATATAGAAATTAACAGCCTGACAGACAAAGTCGCTCTTTGAAGTTGCATTTGCTGTATCAAGCATTTCTGTAATCTCTTCAACCATTGAAGGTTTCATCCAATAGGCATATTTCTTTTTATTTTCGCTCATTTTTGATAGACCCCTCAAATCCTAATTTTTGACATACTGCAAAACGGCATAACAGTCGGTTCTGCCGTCTGATGTGACTCCGTGGGGAGACGCCCCACTTTAACCTGCTTTTCATAGTTTTTTTCTAAAAGGAGGTTGTTTGATTGTTGGGTAAGCATAAGAAAATGACCATTTCCGAATTTGAGAAATGGTCACGGTTTGCGTCAAGTTTGAGGGATAAGGCGGTTGCAGGAAAGGTGGATTTTGCACAGTATTATGCCGATATACGCAAGTAGCTTTTCTTTGTTTACTGCTATGCAGATTTTGGATATGTATAATCAGGTATTATATAATTATAAAAATATTACAAACGTTTGAAACAAGAATTTGATAACACAAAAACAAATATACTACTTATCAATATAAAAATATATGGACATATTATGTCCATGGTGCTGCTTGGAATATCAGATGAAAGCATATTAATAAACTTAAGAAAGTCAATATTGGCAGTCATGCAAAATATTTCGTAACACACACTGAGAATAAAAGGAATTGCTATATTTTTTAAAATTATAGATATTGAAAAACTAATACTAAAAAAGGCAAATGCCTGAACAAAAAATATAAAAATATAATTGAAATAATTAAAATTTAGTATTATACAATATAAACCAAGCAATACACATATATGCAGGAAATAAAAAACAAACACAAGGAAAAGTTCAACTATAAGACTTTTTTTATAAACAAGCAATAGTTCTCTGATCCTGCCCTCTACATACTCTCTGAAACCAAATAAAGTCCACCATACAGCAAAAAATGGGCAAAAAATTTGTAACATTATGTATGTTGAAAAATAACATTGTTCGGGTGAATATCCTTTAGCAAAATCCAAATATGTTAAAAAAGGAAGTACAAGAAATAAAAAAACAACAGGTACAATATAGAGAATTCCCATTCCTTTAAGTGTTAATTGTATTAATGAAAGGCGGTTTATATATCTTTTAAGGCACATAAATATCCATCCTCTATATCAGCGTTAATACTCACTCCCTGCTCAATAAAATTACTTGAGAGAACGATTATATAATTTTTATTATCCTTACTGATTCTGTCTTTAACATAATAATTTCCCTCTAAATTATTTTCATATTCTTCGTCTAAAAGAAAAACTTTTTCATTTCCGATAGAAGTAATATCGCTGCAAGTTCCCTGAACAACATTTCTTCCCTCATTAATTATAACAATCTCATCACATATTGATTTTACGTCCGAAACAATGTGAGTAGAAATAATAATAGTTTTATCATTTTTTATTTTTCTTAAAAGAGATTTAAATCTTACTCTCTCCTCAGGATCAAGACCTGCAGTCGGTTCATCAAACAAAACAATTTCAGGATTTCCCATTATAGCTTGGGCTATTCCCAATCGTCGAACCATACCTCCTGACAGCGAACCCACTTTGTTTTTAATTTTATCACTTAGGTTGACCGAGTCAATGCAATATCTGATTTCATTGTCTTGAATTGACTTAGGTATTTTCTTTAATGTGGCAAAATATCTCATAGTTTCATATACAGTCAATGACTTCATAGCACCAAACTGCTGAGGCAAATATCCTATATTTTCACAATCGCACTCAATGCTTCCCTTTTCGGGAGAAAGCAAACCGCATATACATCTCATCATAGTAGTTTTGCCGGAACCGTTTGGCCCAAGCAAGCCATAAATACCGTGCTTAAATTCGCAGGAAAAATCATTTAAAGCTTTTGTTTTCTTAAAAGACTTGGTGCAGTTCTTCAAAATCAGCACAATTATACCTTCTTCCTTGTTAATTATCATTTATACTTTCGGAGTCAACCACGGCTTTTTCTACATATTTAGAATAGCCCATATCTCTTTGAGCAAGAAGTATTTCAGCAACTTGCTTCTTTGTTTCCTCATCAGTTGCTTTATTAATAAAAACTGTATCATCTCCTAAAAATATTCCATCATAAATACAATTAGAAGAAAGCATTTCATTTGTCTGAATAATAGTATATTCTTTGAGATTTAATTTATTGCTGCTATTGTTATCCAACTCATTAATGTATTTCTGAATTTCGTCTATATATTCTTCATCTATTTCGCTCAATCCCCACCCCTTTACAGTAATTGCATAAATCTTATAAATATCAGACGAATTTGATTTATAAAATCCACTAAAAAGCGTAGGATAGCTTGTAACCCCGACAAAACAATTTTTCTCATTCTTTACCTCATCAAGATTTGAATAAAACTGCCTTGCTGAATCAACTCGAATATTAAATTCTGTTTCGGATTTTATCTCAATCGGATTATATGTGGTATAATCACCCGTAATTTTGTAAAATCCGGGAATAGGGTAATATGCAAAAAAGCCAGGCAGAGAACACGCCTGATAATTACTGTATAATATAGGTGAATAACCGCTGTACTTTATGTTTATAAGTTGCAGGTTTCCGTTCCCTATTACAGTAACATAATCTCCTTCACGATTATATTTTAAAGCATTTCCTTCAATATCAGTTATCTTTAAAACATTGTATCCATGGTACAATGTAAAATTGTAATACTCTAAACCTGTATCAGATAAAGTCATTGATACTTCGGCATCTAATTGTCTGTAAATGCTTAAATCCATATCGTATGATGTAACTTCAAAATCCGGATCTTGGTTCTTTTGCTCATTTTCAGTATAAAACAAATAATCTGACATTGAAATACTGTCAAGCTGAGCTCCCTTTTCAATATGGCTTCCACCATAAAAGTAGCCAACCAGATTAAATGTTGAAATTAATAGTGTTAATGACAGTAAAACAGCTTTTAATGCGGCTTTCTTTATTTGACAAAGTTTGAAAAACAAAAATGACAGTAGAGAAATCCAGAAAATAATTAAATTCCATCTATAAATTTCAGCATACATACCGTAATCATGGTTTATGTACCACTCTAAATCATTTGGCAGAATATATGCAAGAAAATATTTTGCTTCCCAAAAATTAATTTTGGTAACCTGGCTTAAACCCCCCGGAATAAAGTCAGATGTACTTGACACAAGGAAAATTATAAGCGCCATAAGAGCATATGAAACAATCCTTTTCGTCTTTTGAGCAAAAAAAACGCCAAGTAAAATCGGGATTATTCCACCCAGAAAAACATATAAAAATAAAACTGAAAATATATGATACAAATAACTGTAGTCATTCATTCCGGATGACAAAAATATAACAAAATTAAATACAAATGCGCTAAAGAACTCTAAAGCCGGAATAAACAACAAAACTGTTACAGTACTTGTTAAAATCCTAGTCTTACCATTTTTGTGTGAATACAATGCTTCATCTATATAACAACGCTTATATAGGTAAAAGAATTCATATGATGTAAAACATAATATTACAAATGATAGTAAGCATAATTTTATAGAATTCTTTAAATATATTAATACATCACTATTGAGTGAAAAGCTATAACAACTATATACAAGATTCCCCAAAAAACATACTAACAGTATGATAACCGGAATAAATATTATTTTAGTTTTAAAAAACAATTTTAAATTTTGTTTTATCATTTTTACTCACCCTATTCCTTGTAAGTACGGGTCTTACAAGGAAATAATAAATACTAAATTAGATTGCTGTAATTTTACCTGTGGCTGAACAATTCTTACCGCCCCACCACCATGAATTCATTTTACCTCTCCATGATGCTTTGGAATTATTTATGACGGTGTATACACCTGATGATGCATTATATCCCGGTTCAGCAAAAACATGTTGTGCCTGTACCCATGTTATAATAGAAATAATATAACATCTTGTTGGCGTTTTAGCATGGTAGCCGCCTGCAAACTTACGAATAACTATAAAAGACAAGTAAAACACTAAACTTTCAGTCAATAGATTGAAAACCAATCCTAAAACTATGACTGTCGCCATATGAAATGCAGAGGACAAAATTATGTATATGGCATATTCATATAACTCATAATTATCTGTATGCTTTTCATCTTTGCATAAGATGCGGGCGACTTTGCTTGAAATCAATTTGATCATTTGATGTTTTTAAACTTTTCAAAACCCTTTGGCGTTTTAGGCTGATAGATTATATAACACCCTGAAGAATTTGCGTTAACTTTCAATGTAGCAAACAATCCTTTTTTGACTCCGTCTTTAATTTTAGTTGATAATAGTTTTTCGTTTTTCATTGTAATCAACCTCCTTATTATAAATTTATCAAAAAAATATTTGTAAATGTTGAATTTTACAAAAATGGTAATAAATTCGACAAAAAATGCACTTTTAATCTATTATAGCCCTTCATCTTACAACTATATAAAGACTTTTAAATATTACAATCATATAAGAATATTATCTTTTTTTAAAATTTATTAACAATATTGCCGATGATTGATAACATTTTATTGGTTGATATTAATGTATGTAGACTACAAAAAAATAGGAATTCGTATAGCACAGCGTAGAAAAGAAATAAAAATGAAGCAAAATGTTTTAGCAAAAAAACAAACCTTTCAAATAACCACATATCAAATATTGAAAATGGTTACTCTGTACCAAGTATCGAAACATTTGCGAAAATTTGCAATGCATTAAATATCACACCTGACTACCTCTTATTAGGTACTTTAAAAATTAATAACATTCCTCAAAATATTGTTAACAAATTAAATCATTGAATCTAATATCAAAAATAATATATAGAGTTTTAACTGAACAGGAATAAAACAGATGACAAATTCTTTTTTTTGAGTTATAATCCTAATTAAGGAGGTATAGCTCTATGAATGTACTGATATGTGATGATGATTTGAAAATCGTTCAGCAAATCAAAAATTTTCTCCTTAAATTATCAAAACAGTCAACCTATAATTTTGATATTACCTGCTTTTCAAATGGGGATTCTATATTGGATAAACAAATTAAAACTGATTTTGCGTTTATTGATATAGAAATGCCCGGTGTTAATGGACTTTCTGTTACAAAACATCTTCAAACACTAAATCCGAATATTATTGTCTTTATAGTTACATCTTTTCAAGGATATCTTGATGATGCAATGGATTTAAAGGTTTTTAGATTTTTATCTAAACCCATTGACGAAAATAGATTTTTTAGGAGCATAGAGATTGCTTTAAATCTGTATAAACAAAGCACAGAAAAAATTATCTTAGACTATTTTGATGAATGTCATAATATATTTACAATTGACATCTTGTATTTAACTATAGAAAATCGCAAAACTAAACTAGTTACAAAAACGCAAGAGTTCATTTCAAATAAAAAGTTTGATTATTGGAAAAGCCACTTAAAACCATATGGTTATTTTGCACAATCACACTATAGTTATCTTGTTAATCTGAGGCATGTCTCGGATTTTAATAAGACTGAGCTTAATATTAATGTAGATTTAAGAAGTGAAACTCTACCTATATCTCAAAGGAACTATTCAAACTTTAAAAAGGCATATTTTGCATACATAGGGGTATAAAAATGGTATATACAATTTGCTATGCATTTATTTTTCTTGCAGAAATTCTGATATCACTGTTTTATTTTGAAAACAAATTTGAAAGAAAATCAAGCAAAAAATTTTTGTTATTTTCAGTTGTTATTGTGTATGTATTATTGTATTTATCTCGATTATTGAATTTAACATTGGTTAATTTAATTGCATTTTTTGCGTGTAACTTCTTTTTACTTTATTTTTGTTATTTCATAAGTGTTAAATCCTGTATTTTCCACTGTAGCATATTACTTATATTTATGGCAATCACAGAAAGTATTGTTATGTTTGTTTCAACAGTATTATTCGGTACGGATTTATTCACTTGCCTGGATAATTCTCTAAGTCTCATTATTCAATCGCCTATCAGTAAACTGTTATATTTTTTGATAATTTACTTTGTATCAAAATTCTCAATAAAAGAACATAAATCAGAAAGTTATTCTCTTTCTATACCTCTTTTGGTTTTACCTGCCTCAAGCATTCTGCTACTGTATGCAGTATCATATGCACTACACAATTTTGATTTAGAACAAAAATACATGTATTTATTAATAATAAGTATAGTGCTATTACTTTTCTCAAATATAGCGGTTTTTTGGGTATATGAATTTACTTTGAAAACTCAAAGACACAATATGGAATTGGAATATGAAAGGCAAAAGGAAAAATCTACGGCTGAGTATTATGATTTACTTAATGAGCAAAATGAAAACTCAAAAATTGTTATGCACGACATTAAAAGACATTTAAATGCAATTAAAAGTATATCAGGGGACGATGCTGTTACCGAGTACATAGATAATTTTATTGAAGACTTCAGCGTAAACAAATCCGTTGATTATTGTAACAATCCTATGGTTAATTCTATAGTCAACAGGTATAAATCTGTGTGCGACAGGCTTGGGGTGAAGATGAATATTGACATCAGAAGGGCCGATTTTGGTTTCATGAACCAACCCGACATAACTGCTCTGCTTGACAATCTGCTTGAAAACGCAGTCGAAGCGGCAGAAAATACAGAAAACGGATTTATAGATTTTTCGGTGTTTGTACGCAAAAATAAATATCTGTCAATACAGCTTACAAACTCTGTAAAGAATATTATAGCCGTCAAAAACGACCGAATAGCATCGTCCAAAAAATCAGGCTCAATACACGGAACAGGACTAAAAAGCATTCAAAAGGTTGTTAAAAAATATGACGGTGAAATAAATATGCGTTTCAACGAGGATGATATGACCTTTTCATCAAATGTTGTGTTTGAAATTCCTCGACTAAACTATGAATATTGATTACAAAAATATTAATTAGAGGAGTTTCAATGCCTGATAAGGGCAAAAAACGCCTTAGAAATGACTTTGCTCTACAACAGCGGATTTTCCGATTTCTCTCCTAATGGGGTATTCAAGGTTAACTGAATTATATTTGGTGATGTATATGAATGGGTGGGTAAACACAGAAGTAATAATATTAAGAAGCGTTAACCGTTGCTTTTAGGAAAGAGTGTATGGTATTCTAATTGGGATTGTATTGATAAAGATTTGAATACTGTGCGGTAATATCTGCAATGCTTTTGTTATCTGTTATTTTTGCGAGCATTCTGAATATGAACACAACTTAAAATACTTCTTGCCGCTATTTATTCTAAGCCGATTTAAGAGTCTGCTGCTACAAATATCATCACAGAGATTACAATCCTTCACCACATGAGTATATTGAGGAAAATAAAAATCTCTATTCTTTGTTTATTGCGGTGCAAATTTTGAGCTATAGATTGCTTTACAATGAATTTTAATTATGTTATTATATGTAGCAACGAGGAAGTTAATTTGGCAGGAATTTTCCAATAGCATCAATAAAGCATCAAAACTGCGAAAATACAATTTGATGCTCCGACTTTGGCTTAAAAAGTGGCTTATCTATGCGATTTTGAGTTTTCAACAGTCGCTCCAAAACCGCGTGCCGAGGGTTCAAGTCCTTCTGCCCCTGCCAAGGAAACCAGTCTAAAAAGATTGGTTTTTATTTTTTGTAATGAGAGTTAGGGAATTAACGCAGAAGGACTGCGCCTGAGCAAAGTGAGGAAGTGACCTTGGGGTACGACCGTTAAGAAAACAGTCCGGTGGTAGTCTTGCGACCGCCGCCGGTGGCGGATAAAGGGAGCAAAGTGCTGTCTGAAATAAGGAGCATAAGGAAGTGCATTTATATACAACGCAATGCGACTATATTTCAGACGGGAAAACATTTAAGAGAGCGTTGATGATACTTTGACTGTGAACAAGCCGCAATAGGCGAGGCAGATATTTTTAAATAAATGTAATCACTATAATCAAACAGTACCGTATTTTCTTTAAAATTTAAAAAATACACTTGCAATCTTGTATTAATGGTGTTAAAACAAAAATACACACTATAGATATGACCCGACCCCCAAAAGTTAGACCTAAAAAATCTAACTTTGGAGGTCGGTATT
>ERZ791906.19-NODE-19-length-263046-cov-8.505911_pt1 | contig 263046 bp, 238 predicted proteins | sample MGYA00510146_ERZ791906 | MGnify/ENA primary metagenome ERZ791906 (study PRJEB30046, sample SAMN00792096) | human gut metagenome | study: EMG produced TPA metagenomics assembly of the A metagenome-wide association study of gut microbiota in type 2... | reverse complement strand
AAAGTCTGGGCTTTGTGCATAAAAAAGGTTGTGCCAGAGTTTTGACACATTTACTTTTTTGTTTCTATACCTATTTATATGGATAATATCTCTTATTTTTGCACATATTATAACTATAAATAGGTAATATGGAAACATCAAAAGTCTACTACACAGACCTGCGTACCTCTCCTACTTCCAATCTTCTGGATAAGATGGAGCGCCTGGTAAAGCGGGCAGGTATTGAACAACTACCCTTAAAAGACAGTTTTGTCGCTATCAAGATTCACTTCGGTGAACCGGGAAACCTTGCTTATCTTCGCCCGAACTATGCGGCTCGCATGGCAAATCTATTGCGGAACAATGGTGCGAAACCTTTCTTGACGGACTGTAACACACTATATTCAGGCCGTCGTGCCAATGCCGTCGATCATCTGCAAAGTGCAATGGAAAATGGTTATAATCCTATATCCGCCCAATGTCAGGTCATCATCGGAGATGGTTTGAAAGGTACGGATTGCCGGGAAATTCCCTTAAACGGTGAATATTGTGCCGCCCCTAAGATTGGCACTGCCATAGCCGATGCGGATATCATCATCAGCATGAACCACTTTAAGGGACACGAACAAGCCGGCTTTGGCGGAGCTTTAAAGAATCTGGGCATGGGTTGTGCCAGCGTAGCCGGAAAACTGGAACTGCATTCGGCCTCTCAACCCAAAATAGATACAGAAAATTGCATCGGCTGCAATATCTGCGTGAAGCACTGTGCACACGACGCCGTACATCTGAATGCAGGACGCAAAGCGGAAATAGATTATGCGAAATGCGTAGGTTGCGGACAGTGTGTCGCTTTGTGCCAGTATGATGGCGCCATCATGGGCGACGAAGATACGTCCGAACGCTTAAACTACAAAATCGCCGAATATTCACTGGCCGTAGTGAAAGATAAGCCCAATTTCCACATCAGTTTTATAATGAATGTATCTCCGGAATGTGACTGTTGGAATCATAATGACGCCGCCATTGTCCCTGACCTTGGTATTCTGGCTTCTACAGACCCGGTGGCTCTGGATAAAGCATGCGCGGATATGGTCATCCAAGCTCCCATATTGCACACGGGTAACCGCCTTTCTGCCGGACATGAGCACGATGATTTGTGCGGTCATGACAAGTTCCACATGATGCACCCGGATACGGACTGGCTGGCTGGATTGCGCCATGCGGAAAAGATCGGATTGGGCAATATGCAATATGAATTGGTGAAGATTTAAACCTTTTCCGTCCAAAAGAGTCTTAATACAAACATACCGATACAAAACTTGTAAGGATTGGGACAAATCTTCAAACAAAATGAGCGTTCATCTCCTACTTTTGTATCTTGAAGAAACATAATAATAACAAATTAAAATCTAATCATTGAATAATGGAAACATCTGCTAAACTCTACTCTTTGTCGTTCAGTAACGTGAAGACCTATTTGTTTGCATTCTTATTTATTGCAGGAAATATAGCATTGCCGCAGCTTTGTCATCTGGTTCCCGCGGGTGGACCGACTTTGCTGCCTATCTATTTCTTTACACTGATTGCCGCCTATAAATTCGGTTTTCGTGTAGGACTGCTTACGGCTTTACTTTCTCCGGTGATTAATCATTTACTGTTTGGCATGCCCGCTGCTGCCGCATTGCCTGTGTTGCTTATAAAATCCGGTTTGCTTGCAGGAGCTGCTGCATTTGCCGCACGATATACAAAGAAAATATCCTTAGTTGCATTGCTTAGTGTGATTCTTGCTTACCAGGTGATAGGCACTGCTTTTGAATGGGCGATATGTGGTAACTTTTTCCTCGCTGTACAAGATTTCCGTATCGGTATTCCGGGTATGCTGATCCAGTGGTTCGGTGGTTACGCTCTGCTGAAAGCTATTTCCAAACTTTAATAATAGACTATCTCCCATAACAATATGGCAAAAACAATGGAAGAAGTGCTGGAACGCTTCCGCACAATTGAATTCCACGATGACTTTGATATGATCGTGGCTATTGCTAATGGCGGTATCGTTCCCGCAGGTATCATCAACCAGCGATTGCAAAAAGAAGTGCATCTGTTACGTATCAATTTACGGGATGAATACCAGCATCCGAAGTACGATGTACCCCAGTTGCTCGCTCCGGTTGACTTTGATTTTAAAGATAAAAGTATTTTATTGGTAGATGACCGTATTAAGACAGGATCTACCATTCGTCTGGCGTGCGAATTACTGAAGGAGGCACGTCTGATAAAAACATTCGCAGTCAATGGTACGGCAGATTATGCCTTGTTTGACGAGACGTGTTTTAAGTTCCCGTGGATACTATAAGTAATTAATAATTAGCAATTAATAATTTGAAAAGGACCTATGGATAGAAGGGATTTCTTAAAGACTCTGGCGGTAACGGGTGCGGTGGTGACCGTACAGCGTTCCGAAGCAATGGACATACTGGCGCAAAAGTTGACAAATGCTGGCGGTGGTAAGGTGGATCTGGTAGCTGTGATGGGTGGAGAACCGGAAGCGATGTTCCGGCGTGCTATCACAGAAATGGGTGGTATGAAGCAGTTTATCAAACCGGGACAAAAGGTAGTGGTTAAACCCAATATCGGTTGGGACAAAGTACCTGAACTGGCTGGTAATACAAATCCGAAGCTGGTTGCGGAAATTGTAAAGCAATGTCTTGCCGCAGGCGCCAAGGAGGTTACGGTATTTGATCATACCTGTGATGACTGGCAGAAGTGTTACAAAAACAGCGGCATTGAAGAAGCTGCCAAAGCTGCGGGTGCCAAGGTTATGCCGGCTCATCTGGAAAGCTACTACAAACCAGTCTCATTGCCCAAAGGTGTACGCATGAAAAGTGCCAAGGTACACGAAGCCATTCTGAATAGTGATGTATGGATCAATGTACCCATTCTGAAAAACCATGGAGGTGCCAATTTGACGATTTCCATGAAGAATCACATGGGTATTGTCTGGGATCGCGGTTTCTTCCATTCCAACGACTTACAACAATGTATTGCCGATATCTGTACAATGGATAAGAAAGCAGTGCTGAATGTAGTGGATGCCTATCGCATTTTGAAAACGAATGGCCCGCGCGGACGTTCTGCTTCGGATGTGGTATTGACCAAAGGATTATTTATTTCACAAGATATCGTGGCTGTAGATACAGCTGCCACCAAATTCTTTAACCAAGTTCGCGAAATGCCGCTTGAAAGCGTGGCTCACCTTGCTAACGGGCAGGCATTGAAAATTGGAACGATGGATTTGGATAAGTTGAATGTGAAGCGTATCAGGCTTTAATTCAGGCTATATAAAGTATACACACTTATGTTGAGAAAAGCACGTATTATACTGTCCGTTGTCATCTTCGGGCTGATAACTTTTTATTTTCTGGATTTTGCGGAAATATTGCCAAATAGTTTCCACAGACTGGCGCATATACAGTTTGTACCGGCATTGATGTCACTCAGTTTTATCATCCTGGTAGTACTGGTACTGATTACCTTGTTATTGGGACGTATCTATTGCTCTACAATTTGCCCAATGGGTATCTTTCAGGACATAGTGACCTGGATTTCTAAAAAAACGGCAAAGAAAAAGAAACGTTTCCGCTATTCGCCTGCCAAGAATATGCTGCGTTGGGGAGTATTGGGTGTAACAGCAATAGCTTTTCTTTTTGGATTTACGGTCATTTTAGGTCTGCTCGATCCTTACAGCGCTTTCGGACGTATGACGGTCAATGTGTTTAAACCCGTGTATATGTTAGGAAACAATTTGCTGGAAAGTATATTTTCAAGTTTCAATAACTATACCTTCTATCAGGTGGATGCTTCTCTCCTGAGTATCTCGTCCTTTATTATCGGACTGTTGACGTTTTTGGTAATTGGTTTTCTGGCATGGAAATACGGGCGTACCTGGTGCAACACAATATGCCCGGTAGGCACGTTACTCGGCTTTCTGAGCCGCTACTCACTGTTTAAAGTACGTATCGATGCAGAAAAATGCAATCATTGCGGATTGTGTGCCACTAAATGCAAAGCCTCATGTATCAATAGCCCGGAACAAACCATTGACTACAGCCGTTGCATAGATTGCTTTGATTGTTTGGGTGAGTGTCGCCAGAATGCACTTAGCTATACCATTTCCTTTAAAACCAAGAAACAGGTGACTGACGCTTCCAAACGCCGCTTTTTGCTTGCCGGGCTGACAACTGCCGCCGCAACTCCCAAAGTAATGGCGCAAGCTCAGAATGTAGCTGCGGCTGCAGCCGGAATGAAAAGTGATAAACGCCAGACACCTATAACGCCGCCGGGATCTGTCAGTCAGGAACATTTTCAGGCACATTGCACTTCGTGCCACCTGTGTGTCAGTAAATGTCCCTCTCATGTATTGAAACCTGCTTTTATGGAGTATGGTTTAGGAGGAATGATGCAGCCGACCGTCTTCTTTGAAAAAGGTTTCTGCAATTTTGATTGTACTGTATGCGGGGATGTCTGTCCCAATGGAGCTATCCTGCCACTGACGAAAGCGCAAAAACACCTAACACAGATGGGCAAAGTTGTTTTCATCAAAGAGAATTGCATCGTCTATCGGGACGGTACCAGTTGCGGGGCTTGTTCGGAGCATTGCCCTACGCAAGCTCTGTCTATGATTCCTTTCAAGGACGGGTTGACAATTCCTCATATTGATACGGAAATTTGTGTAGGTTGTGGCGGTTGTGAATACGTCTGCCCTGCCCGCCCTTTCCGCGCCGTATACATCGAAGGAAATGTCGTACAGCAAGATGCTAAACCCTTCACCGATAATCATCAGGAAGAAATTCAGGTAGATGATTTCGGCTTTTGATTGAATATTTTCCCGATTCCCACTGACGCCTGTCTTCGATTGTATAAATTGGGGGCAGGCGTTGCTTTTTCTCTATACTTAGCACATTTTTCTCCCTTTTTACTTTCAACCTACAATAAAATCACTAATTTCGTGGCGAACAAATATATGGTAGATTTTTTACATGGAGGCAACATCAAATAATTGGTTTACGAACAAATATCCTATAGGATATGCTTTGAGCGGTGGTTTTATCAAGGGTTTCGCGCATCTGGGCGTGATGCAGTCATTGTTGGAACATGACATCAAACCTAATATCCTTTCGGGAGTAAGCGCAGGGGCTTTGGCAGGTGTGTTTTATGCAGACGGTAACGAACCGCATAAAGTGCTGGATTATTTCTCCGGGCATAAATTCCAGGACCTGACCAAATTAGTCATACCGAAAGTGGGATTGTTCGAGTTAGGCGAATTTATTGATTTCCTGAAAACCAATTTGAAAGCAAAGACGATGGAAGAATTGCAAATACCTCTCATCATCACTGCAACCGACCTTGATCACGGACGTGTGGTGCATTTCCACAAAGGGAATATTGCCGAACGTGTGGCAGCTTCCTGCTGTATGCCTGTCCTCTTCTCTCCTGTAAAAATAGAAGGAACACATTATGTAGATGGTGGGGTATTTATGAACTTACCTGTATCTACCATCCGGCGTGTTTGCAGCAAAGTGGTGGCAGTAAATGTTAGTCCGCTACTGGCGCACAAATATAAGATGAATATTGTAAGTATTGCCATGCGTTCCTACCACTTCATGTTCCGTGCCAATACATTCCCTGAACGGGAAAAAGCGGACTTATTAATAGAACCGTATAACCTGGAGGGATACAGCAATACTGAACTGGAAAAAGCAGAAGAGATCTTTATGCAGGGATACAATGCCGCTAACACTCTTCTGGATCAGTTGAAAGCGGATCAGGGAACCATCTGGAAAGATGAAAATAATTATCAAATCATAAAATAAAAATAGAATGGGGAAAGATGAAAAAATGATTATCTATCAAGTGTTTACGCGCTTGTTTGGTAACAATCATAATCACTGCATCAATAACGGGAACATAACGGAAAACGGATGCGGTAAAATGGCGGACTTTACAGCCAAGGCACTCAATGAAATAAAGAAGTTGGGAGCCACCCATATTTGGTATACCGGTATCATAGAGCATGCCACGCAAACGGATTATCGCCGTTACAATATACGTCCCGATCATCCGGCTATTGTTAAGGGAAAAGCAGGCTCTCCTTATGCCATCAAGGATTATTATGACGTGGATCCAGACTTGGCAAATGATGTACAGGAACGTATGAAGGAATTTGAAAATCTGGTACAACGTACTCATCGTAGCGGTCTGAAAGTCATTATTGATTTTGTTCCGAATCATGTTGCCCGCCAATATCATTCGGATGCACAACCTGACGGAACTTCACAGTTGGGTGCAAATGATGATCCTAATTACGCTTTCAGCCCATATAATAATTTTTACTATATCCCTCAATCCGAATTGCACGGTCAGTTTGATATGAAAGGATCGGCTGCGGAACCTTATAAAGAATGTCCTGCCAAGGCTACGGGGAACAATCGTTTCGATGCTTATCCCAATATCACCGACTGGTACGAAACCGTGAAACTGAATTATGGAGTGGACTATCAGAATGGTGGAACCTGTCACTTCAATCCCACTCCGGACACCTGGACAAAGATGCTGGATATCCTTCTTTTCTGGGCAGACAAGAATATTGACGGTTTTCGTTGTGATATGGCGGAAATGGTTCCGGTTGAGTTCTGGGAATGGGTGATTCCACAAGTGAAAGAGAAGCATCCTGATTTGTTATTCATTGCAGAGGTTTATAATCCGGCAGAATATCAGAATTACTTATTCCGCGGAAAATTTGATTATCTATATGATAAGGTAGGGCTTTATGATACGCTTCGCAATGTGATTTGCGGCTATGATTCGGCTATGGCCATTACCCGTTCCTGGCAAAGTCTGGGTGGCATCGAGAAACGGATGATGAATTTCCTGGAGAACCATGACGAACAGCGCATTGCTTCTGATTTCTTCGCCGGAAATCCGCGTAAAGCCATTCCGGGATTGATTGTTTCAGCTTGTATGAATACCAATCCGATGATGATTTATTTCGGGCAAGAATTCGGTGAACTGGGCATGGATAGTGAAGGTTTCAGTGGCAGAGACGGGCGTACCACTATTTTTGATTATTGGAGCGTGGATACCATTCGTCGCTGGCGGAATGGTGGGAAGTTCGATGGCAAGATGCTGACGGAAGACCAAAAACACATCTATAGTATCTACCAACGCATCCTGACGCTTTGCAACAAAGAAAAAGCAATCACTGAAGGAGAATTCTTCGATCTGATGTATGCCAACACAAATGGCTGGCGCTTCAATGAGCATAAGCAATACACATTCTTGCGCAAAGCTGGAAAAGAATTGTTGTTCATTATCGTGAACTTTGACCACATTTCAGTAGATGTAGCTATCAATGTGCCTTCTCATGCCTTTGATTTCCTGCAAATACCGCAGATGGATATTTATCCGGCAGTAGATTTGTTAACCGGAAAGACGGAAAGTATTAGTTTGCTGCCTTATAAGGCTACGGAAATCTCAGTAGAGGGATACAGTGGAAAGATGTTGAAAATCAAGCTATAATAAGATTTCTACCACGGAGTTCTGTTCTACTCCGTGGTTCTTTCTCCTTCCAGTTTTTCCTTCAGTCTGTACAGACGCGTAATGGCTGGATTGTAAAACTCATCCGGATAATGCGCTTTGATATCGTTTATATTTGCCACTACGTATTGTCTAAGATTCACAATCTTTTCGGCCTCACTTAGTTGTAACTCTTTGGGTAACTGTGTGTTCTCAGCCCACTTCATCAGGGCATTCACACTTTCCTCATCATACTTATATTCCATACGTTCGTATAATTTTTCTACAAAGATATAAACAAATGATAAAAACACACATACCCCTTCGAACTTTTTCTGTGGAGGTGTGTTATATAATTGTGTTTTTCATAGTATTAGATATAAGATTAATTAAAGGAGACTGTACCCGCTTGTGATAAGTAAGTACATCAAAAACAGAAGCGTCTGTTTGATTGATAAATGTGTAAGGAGCATCGGTTTACCAGAGCCGATGCTTTTTTTGTCCCTCTTTGTAGCATGTTAGGAAAATTATGCGTAATTTTGTCAGATAATAAGGAAAATACCAATATGAACATCCCTGTTATTTTTCAATTCTTGAAAGAAGTGTCCGCTAACAATAATCGCGAATGGTTCAATGCTCATAAGGACTTGTATGAAGAAGCCCGTGGGGAGTTTGAGAACTTGTTATCGGCTATAATTACCCGTATCTCGCTTTTCGATGAAAGTATTCGTGGCGTTCAAGTCAAAGACTGTACTTACCGGATTTATCGTGATACGCGCTTTTCGCAGGACAAGACCCCGTATAAAACTCATTTGGGCGGATACATCAACGCCCGCGGTAAGAAATCAGACCACTGCGGTTACTATGTTCACATTGAACCGGGCAACTGCCTGTTGGCAGGTGGTAGCTATTGTCTGCCTCCTAAGACGCTGAAAGCCGTGCGACAGGCAGTGTATGATAACATAGACGAATTTCGCGGTATAGTTGAAAATCCGGATTTCAAGCAATACTTCCCGGTGATAGGCGAAGACTTCCTGAAAACAGTTCCCAAAGGGTTTCCAAAGGATTTTGAATATGTACAATATCTGAAATGCAAGGAATACACCTGTTACTGCAATCAACCGGACAGCTTCTTTCTGGCATCTGATTGCGTGGATCGTACGGCGGAAATTTTCAAGCAAATGAAACCTTTTGCTGATTTCCTGAACTACACGATTGACGACTTTGAATAAAATTTGATCATAATATAACTAACTTAAAACATTAAAGCTATGGTAGTAGATAGATTAGAAAATTTAGAAAAATATGCATCGTTGAACCCCTTGTTCGCCCAAGCTATTGAATTCTTGCAATCACATGACTTGAACGCAATGGAAATTGGCAAAACCGAACTGAAAGGTAAAGACCTGGTTGTAAACGTAGCTCAAACTACCCCAAAAGCTAAAGAACAAGCCAAACTGGAAACACACAATGAATTTATAGATATTCAGATTCCTCTCTCCGGTGTGGAAGTAATGGGCTATACTGCAGGAAAAGATTGTGTACCGGCTAATGCTCCCTACAATGCAGAGAAAGATATTACTTTCTTCGAAGGACTGGCTGAAACTTATATCACTGTAAAACCTGGAATGTTTGCTATATTCTTCCCTCAAGACGGACATGCTCCCGGCATTTCTCCCGACGGTGTAAAGAAAGTCATTGTGAAAGTGAAAGCATAATAATCCAATCAAAAACTCATCCTTTATGGAAACATTGAACTTGATTAAGAACGACCCGTGGCTGGAACCTTTCGAAGATGCCATCAAAGGCCGTCATCAGCATGCGTTAGACAAAGAAGCTGAGCTGACGAACAAAGGGAAGCAGACCTTGTCTGATTTTGCTTCGGGATATTTATATTTCGGACTTCACCGTACTGCTGACGGCTGGGTTTTCCGTGAATGGGCACCCAACGCCACAGAAATATTTATGGTGGGTACATTCAATGAATGGAAAGAACTAAAGAAATATAGTCTGAAACGTAAGGATTATGGTGTTTGGGAAATCAAACTTCCGGCAGATGCCATGAGACACGGAGACTTATACAAACTCATTGTACATTGGGAAGGTGGTTGTGGAGAACGTATTCCTGCCTGGGCAACACGAGTGGTACAGGACGAACATACCAAGATTTTCAGTGCACAGGTCTGGGCACCGGAAAAGCCATATAAAGTTAAGAAGCGTACATTTAAACCTAATACGGATCCTTTGCTTATCTACGAATGCCATATCGGTATGGCACAACAGGAAGAAAAAGTAGGAACTTATAATGAGTTCCGTGAAAAAACTCTTCCACGCATTGCTAAAGCCGGATACAATTGCATTCAAATCATGGCAATCCAGGAACATCCCTATTATGGTAGTTTCGGTTACCATGTATCCAGTTTCTTTGCCGCTTCTTCCCGTTTCGGTACTCCGGAAGAACTGAAAGAGTTGATCGATACTGCACACGGATTGGGCATTGCAGTGATTATGGACATCGTTCATTCTCATGCAGTAAAGAATGAAGTGGAAGGCTTGGGCAATTTTGCCGGTGATCCGAATCAATACTTCTACCCTGGTGCTCGACGTGAACACCCGGCTTGGGACTCACTTTGTTTCGACTATGGAAAAAATGAAGTGATTCATTTCCTTCTCTCCAACTGTAAGTATTGGCTTGAGGAATATGGATTCGACGGTTTCCGCTTTGATGGTGTAACATCTATGCTCTATTACAGTCACGGATTGGGTGAAGCTTTCTGTAACTATGGAGACTACTTCAATGGCCATCAGGACGACAATGCCATCTGTTACCTGACACTTGCCAACAAACTTATCCACGAAGTAAATTCCAAAGCAATAACGATTGCTGAAGAAGTATCGGGAATGCCCGGTCTTGCTGCTAAAGTTGAAGACGGAGGCTATGGTTTTGACTACCGTATGGCAATGAATATCCCCGATTATTGGATCAAGACCATCAAAGAAAAAATAGACGAAGATTGGAAACCGTCCAGCATGTTCTGGGAAGTAACCAATCGTCGTAAAGATGAGAAGACCATATCTTATGCAGAAAGTCATGACCAGGCATTAGTGGGTGATAAGACGATTATCTTCCGTTTGATAGATGCCGATATGTACTGGCATATGCAGAAAGGTGATGAAAACTATACTGTGAATCGTGGTATTGCCCTCCACAAGATGATACGTTTACTGACTTCAAGTACTATCAATGGTGGTTACCTTAACTTCATGGGCAACGAATTCGGTCATCCTGAATGGATTGATTTTCCACGCGAAGGTAATGGATGGTCATGCAAGTATGCCCGCCGTCAGTGGGATCTGGTGGATAACAAGAATCTTACTTACCACTATATGGCCGACTTTGATGCTGATATGCTCAAAATCATTAAGAGTGTGAAAGCTTTCCAGACAACACCTGTTCAGGAAATCTGGCACAATGACGGTGATCAGGTATTGGCATACATGCGTAAGGATTATGTCTTTGTGTTCAACTTCAATCCGAAACAGTCATTTACCGATTATGGTTTCTTGGTTTCTCCGGGCACATATGAAGTAGTATTGAATACGGATAATCCCGCTTATGGCGGTAATGGATTGGCTGATGACACTGTAAAACATTTCACTATTGCTGATCCTCTTTATGAAAAAGAGAAAAAGGAATGGTTGAAGTTATATATTCCTGCCCGGACAGCAGTAGTATTGAAGAAAACAAAATAAATAATATACCATAAATAAGAAAGCCGTGTCAGGAAATTCCAACACGGCTTTTTTTCTTTTTTCGATAGATTATTTCAATTGCGCTTCAATTTGCGGCAATAGTTTCTTAATATTATCTATCATACTTTTTTCACGAGGTTTGTCTGCCGAGAGTAAGGGGAGTGCACGTTCCAGATACGTTTTAGCATTCTGGAAGTTCTTGTCGGCAATTTCTTTCTGTGCATCGTACTTAGCTTTATCTGAATTAGCTAATGGTGCTGCATTCTTCAGAACTAAAGCTGCCTTATTATAAGAAAGCGTACCCAAGCTGTACAATGCGTTGGTATTCTTTTCATCGTCAGCAAGTACTTGTTTGAAAGCTTCTTCTGCATCATCCAGTTTATTAGCCTTTTGCGCTTTAATACCGGCATTCAGATAATAATTAGCATGAAGTCTTTTCAATGTCTTGTTTTCCGGAGCCGCTTCTATACCCTCTTTCAGAGTAGCAAGATACTCACTGTCTTTTTTCAAATCCTTCAATGCACCGGCTTTACCTACATATGCATTTCCCAGATTGTATTTCTTTTGAATAGCAATATCAAAATACTTGAGAGCATCTTCCGGTTTTTTGATTTTATCGGCACAGACGCCACAGTTGTAAGCGATAACAGAATCCTGATTGTTTGTCTGTGTCAAGTAGGTACTGAATTTTGTAAATGCTTCCTGGTAATTTTTAGCTTCAAGTGCTGCCTTTCCTTCGTTAATCAGATTTCCAGGGTCCGTAGTTTGTGCAAAAAAGTTAGTTGCTGCACAGCAAAGTGCAATGGATAACAAAAATTTTTTCATGTGCTTTAAATTTTAAAAGTTGATATCCCAAAATTAGTGTTCATAGCTATAGAAGCAAAACCATTTTAACTTTTTTGTAGTTTTTAGGACAGATGTAACAAATGTTATTTTACGTAAATTTCAAAAACAAGCTGATTACGGAACTCTGTCATTTCAAAGGCAGCAAATAACTTGAAAAAAATCGTGGGAAAAGGATCAAATACGAAAGAAGAAAAGAGGGACTCAGATGTATTATATGAAGGCACAAAGCAGTTACGCATGCAATCTACCTTAAATTGGCCTATGGTTCATAACCTTCATAATAATAAGATTGAGTAATCCCTTTGAATATAACTTCCCGATCATTTACCTGATCAGTGAGTGCTTGATACAGTAAAGTACGCAGTTCCAAGTCATTAATCGGGCTTCGCTCCATTGCTTGCAAATACAGATGCTTATCCACATTCCGCCAATCAACAACTCTTTTAAGATTCTTTTTTAATATCATATCAAGCCAAATGCGCATAGTCCTTCCATTTCCCTCCATAAAAGGATGGGCTATGTTCATTTCAACATATTTCGCTATTATTTCATCAAATGTTGTTTCAGGCATTTTTTCTATTACAGGTAATATGACATCAAGATACATGCAGTTGGCAAAACGAAAGTTTCCCTTTGCTATATTCAGAATACGCACCTTTCCGGCGAATTCATACAAACCGTCAAACAAATAGCAGTGTATATCGCATAATCCTTTTACCGTCCCTATTTCGATACAACTTATATCACCGGTATCAAACAGGGCATGAGCTTTTACAAGGCTCAACTTATCTATTTCGTTAGTATTCATACGACGGTCTTTAATGTTATGACGTACGCAATGTGAAGAACTGCTTACGCTAAAAAAACAATAAAACCGCAAAAGCCTTATTATAAACTATTTGCGGTTTTATTCTGTGATTCCGTTGCGATTCGAACGCAAGACCCACGCCTTAGAAGGGCGTTGCTCTATCCAGCTGAGCTACGGAACCATCCTTAATTGCGGTGCAAAGGTACGCTTTTCTGTGAAATTTGCAAAGATTTTACGCAGAAAATATTTTGTAAATAGATGCTTTTATATCCGATTAGATGTTATAATCCTAATGGTAAACCAGTTACATACCATAAAATAAATAACAAAGTCCAGGCTAATAATATATAGAGAGAATATCTCCAGGTATATTTCAGTAATGAACCATAGGTCGCTTGCTTATCATATTGCTGCATGTAAGTAAGGATAAGAGGCATGTAGAACATGAAAGGAGTGATAGCATTGGTGGCACTGTCTCCAATACGAAAAGCGCATTGTACCATATCCGGAGAAATCCCCATATTGGCAAAGAACGGAACAAAGATGAAAGACATGAAAGTCCACTTGGCAGTGGCAGAGACCATAATAAGGTTCACAAGTGCTGTAAATAGAATAAATAGAATGAGTATCCATAAACTCCCAAGATGGATGGACGAAAGCATGTCCGCTCCCATAATGGCTATACATTTATCCAAATGAGAATACTCGAAACACGCAAACATCTGAGCAGCAAAGAAAGCGATGACAAAGTAAACACCTAACAATTTCATAGGTTGAGTAAGTCCTTCAATCACATCCCCATCTGTACGGTAACGACCGGAAGCAAAGCCATAAACCATCCCCATAAGCCCGATACCAAAAGAAAGCAAAAACAGAATGCCTTCTATAAAAGGAGATCGGATCAGACCACCATTCACACTACGTAAAATACCCCATGAAGAGAAAGTAGCCCAAAGAATCACGGTTGTATAAATCACCCCGATAAATATTGCACCTATTATAGCACGGCGTTCTTTGCGGGATAATTGCTTATAGCCATTGAAACGAATATGACCGGCATACTCGCCCAAAGCCGGAAGAAGATTACGGCGAGTTACCTGATAAATGATAAAAGCCAGCAAGAAAGTAGATGCAAACAAGAAATAGTAATTGCATAAAGGCCCTGTATTTCCAAGTGATACATTTGCCATATCCGCGGCTTCCTGGGTACTGGCAGCAAGCATAGGATCCAAAGTACTCAACATCAGGTTAGCGCTATACCCACACGAAACAGAAACGTATGCCGTAATAATACCTGCAACCGGATGCAGTCCGACCGAATGAAACAAAGTTGCTGCAATCGGTAAAAGAATTATGTATCCGGCATCCCCTACTACATTGGAAAGCAATCCCAAAAAAATAACCAGTATCACCATGCGCCACGGATTATGTTTATGACGTGCCCCACTACGAATACAAGCATCTATAAAACCTGAATGCTGTGCCACCCCGATACCAAACATAGCCACAATTACTAAGCCCAGCGGAGCAAACCCCGTAAAATTAGTAACCACATGCCGCAACAGCCAACGAACACCTTCCGGACTAAGCAGACTTTGCACCCGGATCTCCTCCCCTGTTTGCGGTTGAAACACGCTCAGACCGTAAATGTCAAATATCCATGATAGGACAATGACAGCCAGCGTCAACAAGAGAAACATTGTTGCCGGATGCGGTAGACGCCATTTATTATTCATCATCTGCTTCCAGATTATCTATATCAAGAATACGGAGTTCCAAAGCACGCACTACCAGACGGGTTGCATTCACTCCTACCCGCTCTCCTTGTGAAAACAGACGGTTTACTAAATCATTCTGACGCTTTTCCAAAGATTTAACCCCAAAAGGCATACCTTTCAGGTTAGCAATCATATCTTTGGTATATCCCAGTGCCAAATGGCGTAGGAAACGTTCGTCATACTCATCGATATCATAACTGATAACTGCTTCCTGGCGTTTGGCATCATTCGCAACAGATTGCTTGAAACGGTCTACAATCTTTTCCAAAATAGGATAATTGAAAACCAGCTTCTTTCCATCCATCACTGCCTGTACGTCCGTTTTCGTAAGCAGCTCACCTGTTTTCAAAATTATACCGTCAGCACCCGCATTCAGAACATCCACCCAAAGCTTTTCATTCAGAATTTCTCCGGTAAATATGAGTACGTGTACTCCCGGATAACGTTTAAATATATTCCGGCAGATATCCACACCAATAGTAGTAGAACCACCCAAGCCTAAATCCAGCAATACCAAGTCAGGAACTCCGGCCTCTATCAATGTCCAGAATTCACTTTCGGTCATAGCCGTACCGATAACTTCTGCGTTGGGTATTTCATGGCGGAAGATTTCTTCCGTTCCTTTCAGTTCAAGCTTAACATCTTCTACAATAATTACTTTGAATTTCTTGTCTTCCATATTCTTTAATTTTATTTTCTTCTCGGTATCGTGAAATAAACTGTAAATCCACCATTCTCAGCCGGTTCAGCATTAATGCGACAGCCACGTTTTCCGGCAAACTCGTCATGGTCGCGAATAATCTGCTTGCAGACGAGATACTCCGTACCTCGCAACTCTCCTTTTTCTCCTGTTGCCGTCATACGTTCCAGATTTGGATAGAAAAGTTGATTTAATTCCTCACGAGTTTTCGTCCTTCGCGTGTCAGTGAAAAGGAAACGAATATATTCTCCGTCTACTGCTGCTACCAAATGTATTTCTCCATCCAGAGGAACAGACAAGGCTTCGTCTATCAGATTCTCCAATAAAAAGCGGAGTTGGATAAAATCTCCGACCACTCTCTCATCAATAGCTCTTGTAGAGAAAGATACAGCAAACTCTTTTCCCTTATTCGCTTTACGGAAATATTTTTCTGCCAGAGCAAACAACTCCGCTACGGAAATTATCCCGCGACGGAACGCAACTTCTTCCAACTGTCGTGATGCGCACGAACTCAATATGGTAAATATGCCTTTATAATATTCTATCAATTCACTGATAGCTGAAACTGTCTCTTTTTCTTCCGTTTCTGAGAGAATACCTGAACGGAGTTTACCAATGAGTTGCTTGATCTTGTTTGGGTAATAAATCGTCTCGTGCTTGATGGTGGAAAGACAATTATCAAGCACCATATTCTGCACATGCAACATACCGTCCTCCCATGATGCCCGGTGTGCTTCTTCATGCGCTGCTTCGATGTCGCGGTATTTTGTTGCCAGTTTCACAACAGCATTGAAGACCACAATCGCTATATACCGCGCAATCAATTCCAACAATAAATGAGCCGTCTCCTGATCGACACTCTCCTGCCGTTCAAGATATAACACACCCACACAGCGCGAATCACCCGCAGCATCCACCACCAAAGGCAAGGCTTCAAATCCCGGTGCAGACAGTTGGGTGTGCTGTTCAAAACAACGCTGAACTACTTCCTTCCAAAGTTCATCTTCTGCTGTAGATGTTCCATTATCTCCCGCAGAGGATAACTCATTTTCTATAGAATTTGATGCATATTCCAGTTGATGCGTCGTTTCATTATAAACGGCGATTCCCAACCGATCAATATTTAGCAACTCATTTACGGCATCGAAACCTTCGTCAACGATACGCTGAGGAATGGCTTTCAGGGTATCTTCTTCCCGTTGCAATGCCTCTTCTGTTTCGGGAACTTGTATCAAGGAGGCAGCAAATATCTGTTTATTGATTTCCAAAACCTGTTCCAGATTCCAACGGTTTACAAGACGTTTACGAATATACAGGATGTAATATCCTAAGAGCAACATAGCTATAAGTCCGATAAACAGGATTACACCCACCATCTTATTATTGGTGGAACGTTCCAGTTGACGACAATATTCCTCCAAAGACTGATCTTCACCCAGCAATTTGTACAAAGTTGTATAGGCGGCATTATTATAACTGTATGCATCCCATTGTTTCAACGCAAGAAAAGCGACAGCCGCCTCATTCCGGATATCCAGAATGACATGAAAGTCCGAATTGAAAAGATCATTCCACCAGGATAATTCACCTGGCTCCCCTTCCCCTCTCAACGACATATAGCGCTGCGGCTCCTGGGCATACCTTTTATAATGCGCATTCAGGCAAGACATGGCAGAATCTACATATTCCAAAGCCTGTTCAAAATTTCCTTCCACATTACTATAATAGGCATCATTGGCATAGTCGGACGCCTCATTCAGCAGAGCCTCAAACTCATTTTCCGCAGCTAATGACAAAGAATCCTGAGCCGTTTGCGTGTAGATTTCATCCGGTTGCATCACCGCTTCCTCCACTGCTTTATTGCATGAACTCATGCCTATAGAAAAGAATATGCACAGAAATACCATCAAAGTTTTACGCACTCCTGTAGGCAAACGGAAATAAAAACGACTGCCCTTCCCTAAAGTACTTTCTACATTGAACAAACAGACTCTGAATACTTCGTTCGTCTTCCGGTATTTCTCAATGATACCTTTACAATTCATCAGGCCGAAGCCGCTCCCTTTGTTTTTCAGTAGTTCTTCCCGGTCGGCAGCATCCAGTACGCCTATTTCCTGCGAATTATACAATTTCTCACCGACAATACGCGTCACATCTTCTTCTGAAAGGCCATAACCGGTATCTTCTACTGAGATTTCCACATATTCTTCTGTCGGATTTGCATAGACTTTTACCTTGCCTCCCTTTGGAGTATATTTACGGGCATTTTCTGCAAGCGTGTTTATCATGAACAACGTCAATGCCTTGTCAGCTTTCACACAGGTATCCGTTGGCGTCACTTCCAGTTGTTGCTGTTTCATTTCGAAGGCACGGCCTCCTTTCCGTATCAGATCGAAAAGCTCGTTCAACCCGAATGTTTCTATATTTAAGCTCAGGCTACCCTGTTTCATTTTAATCCATAAAGCAAGGATATCATTGTATTCATTGATGGTTGTCACCAATTCGTCCATATATTGATACTTCTCAGCTTTGATGTGTTCGTCATGGATAAAACCCTTTTCCGTCAGTTTATGTACTTCATTAATAATACGGTCTATGTACGGATGAATACCATTCACAATGGCCATACACGCTTTCTTTATAAGATTCTGACGTTTATTCCCGGCTATATGCTGTTCGTACACGTACCGTTCTTTCTCCAACCGGCGACGTTCGTCACCCAGCGAGATGGAAGTCATACCGTTGTCAAGCGCCCATGTAATATAAGGAGCAATCACATGTAGTATTGCCTTCTCATCCTTTGTAAGACGTTTGGGTAATACCAACTGCCCATCTTCTATCCGGATGTCTTTTACACTGAAAAGTTCCTCTATATCTGTCTGCACAGCAGAAAGAATGGCATCTACAATCTCTTCTTCCGTCTGCGCGTCCGTGGGAATAGAAGCAGTTATTTTCTGACAAATGTCCAACATCTGCCTCAAACGGTGCAAATGGACATGATTACGTTCTTTAGACCGCTTATTGAATATCCAAAAGAATATAACCACCAGTATAAAACCGACAATCACGAAGAAGAGTAAAATATTGAGTTGCCGGGCTTCACTTTCCAAAGCCTGATAGCGGCTTTCTAACTCCTTATCCTGACGGGTATCTTCCAGAATATCCAGATAAATATTGCGATTATAATCGGAGTGTTGCTTCATTTCCAGTCCGGCATACGTAACACTCAGTTGTTCGCGAATACGTGAAATCCATTCTGGAACGGTTCGTAACTTACGCTCTATCCATGCTTTTTCTGAAGAAATGGTATCCCGCATATCATAGGTTTTCAACCAATCCAGGCTATCATGGCAATCATAAAAACGGCGATGATGGCTGTTCACACATTCTAAGGCAAGCGTCAGAGTGTCCAATGCTTCGGCATAGTTATCATGCGCATTCAGATATTTCCCAATAGAGACATAGGCACCGGCAATCTGATACACATCATTATATTGCTTGAATTTCTTCAAAGCCAATTGTCCTAAATGCATAGGCAACAGGGAATCCACAGGTACACCAAACTGTTTCAATGCATGAGACCGCCTGCCTTGGAAGAAATCATAATTATCGGGAGACGCCATCAGGTTAGCAAGCCCCTGCACTCCATTACCTTCAAAATACAAGTATCCTCCACGGGATGCCAATTTCCACGTTGTATACAGCTCGTCGAATTCACGTAAACGACGTTCGTCTGCAGTTTCGCCCTCACAAAGCGCCGCTGATCCTTTTATATAATGATAATACAATAACTGGTTCATGTCTGCCGCAAGTTCTTCTTGCGGATAGATTTCATTGATGGAAGCCACCGCTTCCGGACGTTGTTGCAGATAGTAGTAATAGACAGCGGAAACAATATAAAATTCGGAGTATGCATAGTTCAATCTCAACCGTTCGTGCTTATCTACGAAGAGCTTGTTATCTTCATCTATACGTTTCATGCGGCGGAGAGCACTGTTCCGATAGTCATAAAATTCTTTATTCATGGCTGTCCGCTGATAGATTTTCATCAGTCCGATATCGGCAACCAGCTGTTCCAGTTCATTTTTTGTCAGACTATACACATCTTTATGAAATTTCTCCGCTTTCTCAAAATCCATGCGCATAAAAGCGCAAAAGCCCAGATTATTGGATGCTTCCGCTTTCCCCTGACTATACAGATTCACTTTTCCATAAGCTTGTGTGGCAGCATGACAAGAAGAGTCTAGGTCTTTATAACGATAAGAATAAGCCACTTGGTTGAGCGAATCGATAAGATGTACTTCCTTGGTGGGAGCAGTACCCACACAAGAAATCATTACTATGCAAAAACACAGTAAGCCCACCAATCGTATATGAGGAAACCGTTTCACTTAGCAAAGCTACAAATAAATCCGGGAAAGAAAAAAGATTTTTCTACAATAAGTCTTGTAGAATGTAGCGGGAAATTCATAACTTTGCAGCCGTATTAAACAAATAGGTAACATCTATTACAAAATGAGCGAAAAAGCACCCGTAATGGTATTCTCCGGAACTAACTCGAGATACCTTGCAGAGAAAATCTGCGCAAGCCTTGATTGCCCTCTGGGAAAGATGAACATCACCCACTTTGCTGATGGTGAGTTTGCTGTTTCCTATGAAGAGTCAATTCGTGGCGCACATGTATTCCTGGTTCAATCCACCTTCCCTAATTCCGACAATTTAATGGAACTTCTGCTGATGATCGACGCAGCTAAAAGAGCGTCTGCTAAAAGCGTTGTTGCAGTCATTCCATATTTCGGTTGGGCACGACAGGACAGAAAAGACAAACCTCGCGTTTCTATCGGCGCAAAGTTAGTAGCCGATTTACTTTCAGTAGCAGGTATCGATCGTTTGATTACGATGGATCTCCATGCTGATCAAATCCAAGGTTTCTTCAACATTCCGGTAGATCACTTGTATGCTTCGGCAGTGTTCCTACCCTATATCGAGTCCTTGAAACTGAAAGATCTTGTAATCGCTACGCCGGATGTGGGTGGTTCCAAACGTGCCAGCACATTCTCAAAGTATTTGGGAGTTCCCCTGGTATTGTGCAACAAATCACGTGAGAAAGCAAACGAAGTTGCATCCATGCAGATTATCGGTGATGTAACCGATAAGAACGTAGTATTGGTAGATGACATCGTAGATACAGCCGGTACTATCACTAAAGCAGCTAACATTATGTTGGATGCTGGTGCTAAATCAGTACGCGCTATTGCAAGCCACTGTGTAATGTCCGATCCGGCATCTTTCCGTGTACAGGAATCCAGTCTGACTGAAATCGTATTTACCGATAGTATCCCCTACTCTAAGAAATGCGCGAAAGTAAAACAACTCAGTATTGCTGATATGTTTGCAGAAACCATTAAGAGAGTGGTGAATAATGAGTCTATCAGTTCGCAGTATATTATCTAATAGAGAATTGGATATAAAAAACAAAGGCTGCGCAATTCAATATACTGCGCAGCCTTCATTTTTTATTTAAAGTTTCAAATCTTAATCTCTACTCCAGTCTTCCCATTTTGTACGTGCCCTTTTTTATTACTTTCCCGTTTTTATCCGTTTCAACAAAAGGACCGTGCTTTTTGCCTTGCTTGAAGAAGCCTTCGTAACGATTACCGTTTTTATCCTCCTGTATACCGTTACCTTCTTCCATACCATTCACAAAACCACCTTTATATTTAGTTCCGTCTGTCATAATCAGGGTTCCCTGACCATTGAACTGGTTATTTTTCCATTCACCTTCGTAAGAATCACCTACATTCCATTTATACGTTCCACGGCCGTCACGTTGGTTATCTTTCCAGTCGCCGTCATAGACCGCACCACTTGCCCAAGTAAACACACCTTTTCCGTGTTGCATGCCGTCTTTAAAGTTTCCTACATATTTATTGCCGTTGGCGTGATAATAAATACCGGCTCCGGTACGTTCACCCTGCACATACGCACCTTCATAGCGGTCACCGGTGTGGAAGAAGTAAATACCTTTGCCATGTTGCATATCATCTTTCCAGTCGCCTACATATTTATCTCCGTTGGCATATTCGAAAGTTCCTTTTCCATCACGCACATCATTCTTCCAATCACCTTCGTATTTACAGCCGTCATTCCAGACAAAAGTACCTTTACCCTCTTTCTTATCATTCTTCCAGGAACCTTCATATTTGGAACCGTTTTTCCAAGTGTATGTACCTTGACCTTCACGTTTATCATTTACCCAGTCTCCTTCGTAAATATCACCGGTATAGTAGTACATTGTACCTTTGCCTTGCTGATAATCCTGAAACCACATGCCGTCATAACGGTTGTTGTTCATGAAATAGTAGATACCCTTACCGTGTTGCTGATCTTGGAACCATTGTCCTTCGTACTTTTCGCCGTCAGGAAATGTATAAGTACCATATCCTTCACGTTTTCCTTTCACATATTCACCCTCGTAGACATTGCCATTTTTGAAAACCGTCTTACCTTTTCCGTTGGGCTTACGTCCTTTCATTTCACCCGTATATACGGAACCGTCTTTGAAGGTATGAGTTCCTATCTTTATTTCAGAAGAGAAAGTCGTTTTTACTTTATCGAAGAAACCGGATTTCTTTTCCTGGGCCGTCGCCCCGCCTTGGGACATGAATACCAGAATGAGTGCAGTATATAGATATTTCATTGAAAATTATAAATTAGCGATTTTAATAATAAGACGTGTAAACGCAGCAACTTGTTACACGTCTCATATAGTATTTGCACAAAGATACAATTAATCTGCTAAAAGGAAGGGGTATCACACCTTTTTTATGACATTTTTTTGCCGGATACGATTTCTTTTAATGTCTCTTTGCACAAATAGCGTGAGGCAAGTTCACGTATCTCGACAGGAGTAATTGTCTTCACAGCTTCTACGGCATCCCTCACATACGAGTCCGGGAGGCCGGAAGTATGAATAAAGATCCAGGCATCCGCCAGTGAGAAGGCAGACTCATAGCTGCGACACATATCGCCCAACATATAGTTTCTCACCATGGCAAGTTCTTCGACAGGTACGAGGTCATTTTGTAGACGGTCTATTTCATGGTAAACTTCTTTGATAAGCGGCTCTACAAATTCATTGGCAGTCTCTGCATTGACAACCAACAGTCCACTATCGGGATAAGGCATGATACCGGCAGATATACCATACGTATATCCTTTATCTTCACGAATATTAGACATCAAACGGCTACCGAAATACCCTCCGAACAAGGTAACCAGAACGCGAACTTTCAAATAGTCAGGATGGCGTCGATCCAAAGAAAGCATTCCCATGCGAACAGCACTTTGCATTGCATCGGCACGCTCGGTAAAAATACGTTTCTCAGAAGAAGTTACCGGAACATAAGACAGTTTTTCCGGCTTCCGGAAATCTTTACCGAAAGGTTCACTTCCAAAAAGAGTTTCAATACGACGGATAGCGTCTTCGCTGACCTTCCCCGCAAGATAGATACTGCAATTTCCGGAATGATAATATCGGTCGTAAAACGATTGCAAGACAGAAGGGTTGATCAAATGATAATCTTCCTTCTGCACTAATTGCCCGCACGGATGCGTATCGCCATATACGGCATTTATCAAAGTGCGATGGGCCAGAAAGTCCACCTTGGAGCAGTTCACAAGAAATTGCTGGATATTACTGTCGATAATCACTCCCAACTCTTTTTCAGGGAAAAGAGGTTCTTTTACGATAGATTCAAAAACATCTAAAGTTTCCGGCAGATATTTATTCAAAGAATAAAGGATGATATAAGCATACTCGGACGAGCTGGAAAGCTCCAACCAGGCACCATAGTAATCCAACTTTTCGGCAATGGCCGCGGCTGAATAACGCCGGGTACCTTCGCGCAGCATCCGGTTGGTAAACAAAGCCTGCAAACGTTGGCTCTGTTGCCAGCGTCCACCTTCTATCAACAGATCAATTCGGACTACTTCATTATCCCCGGCATTGAGTATATATAAAGGTATGCCATTTTTCATCACCCGACACTCGGGAGATGGCACTGCCAGTTGTTCCGGTTCGCGAATAAGGGGCTGGATAGATCTGTCTAACATATTTTCAAAAATTCTTCAGCCTTTTCCAAATCCTGGGGAGTATCAATGCCGATGGTCTCTACTTCGGTAATACCGGCTTTAATGGTATAGCCATTCTCCAACCAACGAAGTTGTTCCAGCGATTCTGCCAGTTCCAGTGAAGATTGCGGCAACGAAGTAATCTCTTTTAAAACTTCAGCACGATAAGCGTATAATCCTATATGCTTATAATAAGTGTGATTTTTCAGCCAATCTTGTTTTCCCGCATTTCGCTGATAAGGAATAATGGAGCGGCTGAAATAGAGTGCATTCATATTCTTATTCAGCACTACTTTCGGAGAATTGATATTCTCCAAAGCTTCAAATCCATTCTCAGGAGTGAAAGGTTTCACCAGTGTAGCAATCTGGGTCGTAATATCGTCGAAACAAGCTTTTACAGTTTCCAATTGGGAGGGTTGAATAAAAGGTTCGTCGCCCTGAATGTTGACTATGACATCAAAGTCTCCCCCTATTTTAGTATATGCTTCATAGCAACGATCCGTACCACTTTTATGATTCACAGAAGTCATCACTACTTTACCTCCGAAAGCTTTTACAGCTTCTTCAATCCGTTCGTCATCTGTAGCCACATAAGCATCGTCCAAAATACCGGCCACTTGTTCATATACTCGCTGTATTACAGTTTTACCTCCCAGCATAGCCAACGGTTTTGCAGGAAAACGCGTGGATGCATAACGGGCGGGAATGATTCCTAAAAACTTCAACATGTTTATATTTACAATTTTACAATTTAATAGATCCACGTTCTTCCGCTTTATCCGCGTCGCCCGCATACCCATTTGAAATTACTCTATCTCTTTTAATCCCCGACAAATGTAGTCTCTTTTTAAATCGTCGGGTTTATAGACAGTATCATCACACGACAACAAATCCAAATCCAACCGGACTATTTCTTGTTTTTTCTCTTCAGGTATCCGTCCCGCTTCCCGTTCAATAGCTTTCAGGCAAGAAGTTATTTCCGCCGCATCATCATTGGAAATAAAACGTGCTACCTGATTGGAAAATAAAGATGAACGCCGGAAATAAAGCGATTTAGTCTCTTCTTCCGTAGAAAAACGAATACCAGGAAACAGTTCTTTCAACCGCTTCCGCGCCAACGAAAGATTCTCTTTCCGTTGCTCGTTACTACCGATGCTGATTGTATAAACCACTTTCGAAATCAAGAATTTAGAACACTTGAATTTTAATCAAAGAAGTCATCCAAACCAGTTTCTGATGCCGGTTCAGAATTAACGTCCCCGTTATCCTTACAAGGATCGAAACCTTCCGGAAGTTGGAATGTCTCATTTTCATCATATCCCAGTGTCTTGTCTCCAAGTACTTTTACCATATATTTAGACCAGATAGGCAATGCCATAGAAGCACCTTGCCCATGTAGCATAGTGTCGAAATGAATATCGCGTTCTTCACCGCCAACCCAGCATCCGGATACCAGTGAAGGAGTAAAGCCCATAAACCAACCATCTGCATTATAGTTAGTTGTTCCGGTCTTACCCCCCATATCAGCTTTTACACCTAAACGACGAACACGTCCACCTGTTCCCTCGTTGATTACGGCACGAAGCATAACCAACATCTTATAAGCACTGGAAACACTGATAACTTCTTCCATTTCCGGAGAGAACGTAGCCAGTACATTGCCATCACTGTCTTCTATACGGGTTACAAACATAGGTGCCACACGAATTCCTTTATTGGGGAATGCCGTATATGCACTTACCATTTCTCCTACTGAGATCTCGCAAGGTCCAAGGCAAAGAGCAATAGAAGGTACTATCTCACGATTGCGCACGCCGAAACTATGTAACAATCGTTTCAGCTCATACGGGTTTAATTTACTCATCAATCGTGCCGTAATCCAGTTGTCCGAATTAGCTAAGCCCCATTTCAAAGTCACCATTTCTCCGTAGCGTTTAGTATTTGCATTACGGGGTGCCCAAGGGTTACCATTTTCATCGAAACCCTGAAATTCCACATGTCGCATCTCATCGCAAGGAGAAAATCCATTCTCCATAGCCAGTGAATATACATAAGGTTTCATAGTAGAACCAATCTGCCGACGTCCTACCATTGCCATGTCGTATTGGAAGTAATTATAATTAGGTCCGCCTACATACGCCTTTACATGTCCGTTGTGCGGATCCATTGACATAAAACCGGCACGAAGGAAGTGTTTGTAATAACGGATAGAATCCATAGGCGTCATGATCGTATCCTTTTCACCATTCCAGGTGAATACCGACATTTCTTCAGGTGTATTGAAAGCCTTTTCAATTTGAGCATCCGATGCACCGGCTTTCTTCATGGTCCGATAACGATCAGACTGTTTCATGGTGCGGGCAAGGATTTCATCTACCTGCTCCTGCGTGATCCTGTTGCTGTAAGGCGCTTTTTTACGTCCTTTCTTTTCTTTGAAGAAATAGCCTTGCAGTTCTTTCAAATGTTCTTCTACCGCCTCTTCTGCATATTGCTGCATACGGGAGTCAATAGTCGTATAGATTTTCAGACCATCCGTATAAAGGTTATATTTTGAACCATCTTTCTTCATATTCTTTTCACACCAGCCGAACAAAGGATTATTTTCCCAATCAAGAGAATCCTCATAGAATTTCTGCATCTGCCAGCCCCGATAATCTCCCTTCACAGGCTTCTTGGCATTTAATACTCCACGCAGATATTCGCGGAAATAGGTTGCCATACCTTCTTTATGGTCAACACGGGTATATTTCAAAGTCAGTGGAAGTGCTTGCAGTGAATCACATTCTTCGGCAGTGATATATCCTGCTTTACGCATTTGATCGAGCACCACATTACGGCGTCCGCGTGAACGCTCGTTGAAACGAACGGGATTATAAAGAGCCGGATTTTTACACATACCAACTAAAGTGGCAGCTTCTTCTATTTTTAAATCTTTAGGTTCACAGCCAAAGTAAGTGTTGGCTGCAGTTTTGATACCGACTGCATTGTTTAAAAAGTCAAATTTATTAAGATACATCGTAAGTATCTCTTCCTTGGTATAGTAACGCTCCAATTTCACTGCAATTACCCACTCAATGGGTTTCTGAAACAAACGTTCCATTACATTGTCCGCACTGGGCGAATAGAGTTGTTTCGATAATTGTTGGGTAATCGTACTACCCCCACCTGCATTCTTCTGGAACAATAAACCACGCTTCACAATGGCGCGAAACAGAGCAATTGCATCAATTCCGGAATGCTCGGCAAAACGCACATCTTCTGTTGCAATCAATGCATTGATGACATTGGGGGATAAATCATTATAGCCCACATATACACGGTTCTCTTTGCTAAACGAATAAGTACCAAGTACCTTCCCGTCTTCCGAGAAAACTTGTGTAGCAAACTTATAATTAGGGTTTTCCAGATCTTCAACAGGAGGCATATAGCCTATCCAACCTTTAGCAATGGAGAAGAAAACAGTGACGCAAGCCAATACTATGACGGCTAAGAATATCCAAAGGATTTTTATGATGTTCTTTATCATGTTTATTACTGTAAATTCACTAAATCAATAAAATAGATTACCTGTAAAAATAACAAGGCAAAGGTACGGAATTATATTGGAACACCCTTATAAATTCTATAGAAAACTCTTAAAACGCCACACTTTATCACCGGAAATACTACATTTTAACGGGTAAAACGCCACACTTCAGCAAGCACAAAGTGTGGCATTTCCGATAATAAAGTGTGGCGTTTGAGGGGATAGAATATGGCATTTTGGTGACCAAAAAGTGGGGGGAATTGAGCATTTTAGAGGCATTTTTACTTGGAAATCGACCGTTCCCATGCTGTTTTCGCTTAGGAAAAAAGTAAAAAAATGAAGAATAAATTACTATTATTCAATACTTTAGTCAAAACAAATAGTGCATTTTTCTTTCTTATATATTCTTTATATAATAACAACAGCAGAAAAGAAAAAGAAAAGTTGCTGCTGATGCCGGTAATGATCCAAACAAATTCCGGCACCCATCTCACCGTATGAGCAGTTTCATCCCATGGGATTGTTTTTTTCGTCTCATGAGATATTTTTTTCATTATTTTCTCCCGTCTTTCTTCCGTACTCCGCATCTTTTCCGTACCTTTGAACTCTCGAAAAGAAACAAAATAACGAACGATATGGAAAACAGAAGTTTAGTCACCATTGCCGAGCATAGCAAGGAAAAAATCCTCTACATGATCGAGATGGCGAAGCAGTTTGAAGCCCGTCCCAACCGTAGGCTGCTGGAAGGGAAAGTGGTTGCAACCCTCTTTTTCGAGCCGTCCACCCGTACAAGACTCAGTTTTGAAACAGCAGCCAACCGCTTAGGAGCCCGCGTAATCGGGTTTAGTGACCCAAAGGCAACGAGTTCTTCGAAAGGCGAAACCCTGAAAGATACCATCAAAATGGTGAGCAACTACGCCGATATCATCGTGATGCGGCATCATCTGGAAGGAGCAGCCCGCTATGCCAGCGAAGTAACCACAGTGCCTATTGTCAATGCCGGAGACGGAGCCAACCAGCATCCTTCACAAACGATGCTCGACCTCTACTCCATCTACAAAACCCAGGGTACACTGGAAAACCTGAATATTTTCCTCGTTGGTGATCTCAAATATGGCCGTACCGTACACTCACTGCTGATGGCAATGCGTCACTTCAACCCAACTTTCCACTTCATAGCTCCTGATGAATTGAGAATGCCCGAAGAATACAAAATTTACTGCCGCGATCATGGCATCAAGTACGTGGAACATACGGACTTTACGGAAGAAACCATAGCAGATGCCGACATCCTCTACATGACTCGTGTGCAGCGTGAACGCTTCACTGACCTCATGGAGTACGAACGGGTGAAGAACGTCTACATCCTGCGCAACAAAATGCTGGAACATACCCGTCCTAATCTATGCATTCTGCATCCCTTGCCCCGCGTCAATGAAATCGCTTATGACGTAGACGATAATCCGAAAGCTTACTACTTCCAGCAAGCTCAAAACGGTCTGTATGCTCGTGAGGCTATCCTCTGCGATGTATTAGGTATTACACTGGATGAGGTGAAAGCCTAAATTGTACTTTGTAAATTGCTAAATTGTAAATTGAAAGATGAGCGAAAAAAAACAAGAATTGCAGGTTGCCGCATTAGAAAACGGTACCGTTATCGACCATATCCCCTCTGAAAATCTATTCACTGTAGTCTCTTTACTGGGACTGGAACACATGAACAACAATATCACCATTGGCTTTAATCTCAAAAGCGGAAAGCTGGGTACTAAAGGCATTATTAAAATTGCGGATAAATTTTTCTGCGATGATGAAATTAATCGCATCGCCGTGGTAGCACCTAATGTGAAGCTGAATATTATCCGGGATTATGAAGTGGTGGAAAAACGTGAAGTTAGCCTTCCTGAAGAACTTCGCGGCATTGTAAAGTGTGCCAACCCCAAATGTATCACGAACAACGAACCCATGGCGACGTTATTCCATGTAGTGGATAAGGAAAATTGCGTGATCCGATGTCACTATTGCGAGAAAGAACAAAACAGGAACGAAATTGAAATAATATAAAAGCTCGTAACTCTTTAGTCATGAAACAAGACTGGAAGCCCGGAACAATGATTTACCCGCTTCCTGCCGTATTGGTAAGTTGCGGAAGCACTCCGGAAGAATACAACATAGTAACAATTGCATGGACGGGAACGATTTGTACGAACCCGCCCATGTGCTATATTTCAGTACGCCCGGAACGTTACTCCTACGAAATTCTAAAACGGAATATGGAGTTTGTCATTAATCTCACGACCAAAGATATGGCGCGTGCAACGGATTGGTGTGGCGTACGTTCCGGGAAAGACTACAATAAGTTCGAAGAAATGCATCTGACACCGGGAAAAAGTACTGTGGTCAAAGCTCCCCTTATTGAAGAATCCCCCTTGTGTATAGAATGCCGTGTAAAGGAAATCATGTCACTCGGCTCGCATGATATGTTTATTGCCGATGTGGTAAACGTACGTGCCGACGACCGGAACCTGAATACGGAAACCGGAAAACTGGAGTTGGCGGAAGCTAATCCACTGGTTTATGTACATGGAGGGTACTATGAATTAGGTGAAAAGATCGGTAAATTTGGCTGGTCTGTTGAGAAGAAAAGATAGTGATTAACGGTTAGTGATAAGTGATGAACAAAGTTTTGAAAATATTTATCCTGTGCCTTTTGTTTTTCCCCGCTACAATGTGGGGGCAATCTCATCTTGTGCCTGGCACGGCGGTTGAAGAACCTCTGAGCAAACATCACCATGACCGTCCGGTGAACTTCGGTATTAAAGGTGGCTTCACCTCTTCCCTTTTTCTTGTATCCAACCTTACATTGAACGGTATCACAATAGACGAGGTGCAGAATAACTATAAGATAGGTTATTTCGGCTCTGTCTTTATGCGTATCAACTTTGAACGCCACTTCCTGCAACCGGAAATATCCTACAATATCAACCGTTGCAACATTACTTTCGAAAAACCTGCCGCAGAGGATGCCCCTTTGGAAATGGCATCTATTACGTCATCCATTCACAGCGTAGATATTCCTGTGATCTATGGATATAATGTTATCAAGGAGGGGCCTTATAGCCTGGCTGTATTCGGCGGTCCAAAGTTCCGTTATATCTGGAATAAAAAAAGCGAAGTCACTTTTGAGAATTTTGACCAGCAGGGAATCAGCGAAAGATTGCGGCCATTGAACCTCAGTTTTACCCTTGGAGTAGCCGTTACCATTTCCCGCATTTTCTTCGACTTCCGTTATGATATAGGATTACATAATATATCGCGCAAAGTGACTTATGATGACGGTGTCGTCGAAGGTGATCCACCCGCCGACGAAATACGTTTCCACCGGCGAGACAATGTTCTCAGTTTTTCCTTTGGAGTATTCTTTTAGAAAGTAAATTTCTGACTTTTCTGACAGTTTATTCATTTTTTTACCGTAAATTTGTGCGCTTAATAAGAGAACACAGATTTATCAAACTTATCTAAGTAAGCAAAATGAAAAGAGACGATTTAATTTTCGATATCATCGAAAAAGAACATCAACGTCAGCTCAAAGGTATTGAACTGATTGCATCAGAGAATTTTGTAAGTGACCAAGTAATGGAGGCAATGGGCTCCTGTCTCACTAACAAGTATGCAGAAGGTTATCCTGGCAAACGTTACTACGGAGGTTGCGAAGTAGTAGACCAGAGCGAACAAATTGCTATCGACCGCATAAAGGAAATCTTTGGTGCAGAATGGGCTAACGTGCAACCCCACTCAGGCGCACAGGCTAATGCAGCTGTATTCCTCGCTGTATTGAATCCGGGTGACAAATTCATGGGATTGAATCTGGCTCACGGCGGTCACCTCTCACACGGCTCTTTAGTAAATACTTCCGGTATTATCTATACTCCCTGTGAATATAATCTGAATAAGGAAACCGGTCGCGTAGACTATGACCAGATGGAAGAAGTTGCTTTGCGCGAAAAACCTAAAATGATCATCGGTGGCGGTTCAGCATATTCCCGCGAATGGGACTACAAACGTATGCGCGAAATCGCAGACAAAGTAGGTGCTATCCTGATGATCGATATGGCTCACCCTGCCGGACTGATTGCAGCCGGATTGCTGGATAACCCTGTGAAGTATGCTCATATCGTTACTTCTACTACCCATAAGACTTTGCGTGGTCCTCGCGGTGGTATCATCTTGATTGGCAAAGACTTCCCTAATCCTTGGGGAAAAACAACACCGAAAGGTGAAATCAAGATGATGTCTCAGTTGATCGACTCAGCCGTATTCCCGGGTATCCAAGGTGGTCCGTTGGAACACGTTATTGCAGCAAAGGCTGTTGCATTCGGTGAAATCCTGCAACCTGAATTCAAAGAATATGCTGCTCAAGTGAAGAAAAATGCGGCCGTACTGGCACAAGCATTAATCGACCGTGGCTTTACAATCGTTTCAGGTGGTACGGATAATCACTCTATGCTGGTCGACCTACGTAGCAAATATCCTGATCTCACAGGTAAAGTTGCTGAAAAAGCATTGGTATCTGCCGATATCACTGTAAACAAGAATATGGTTCCGTTCGATAGCCGCTCTGCATTCCAAACTTCCGGTATCCGTCTGGGTACTCCTGCCATCACTACTCGTGGTGCTAAAGAAGATCTGATGCTGGAAATTGCAGAAATGATTGAAACGGTTCTGTCCAATGTAGAAAATGAAGCGGTTATTACCGAAGTTCGCGCACGCGTGAATAAGACTATGGAAAAATATCCGCTGTTTGCATACTAAGAAAACGTATATAAAAGCTTTTAGTTATAAAAAATCCGCAGTCTTCATCAGGCTGCGGATTTCTTTTTTATGTCTAATAGCTGATTTAGCTCAACCCTTCTATATTTCCATCCACAATATCAATATGCATAGCCTGTGGTTCTTTAGGAAGTCCCGGCATACGTAAAATTTCTCCTGCAATGGCAACAATCATTTCCGCACCGTTATTGATTACAATATCTTTGATGTGGAATTCAAAATTATTCACTGCGCCATATATCTTCGGATCGGCAGAGAAAGAATATTGAGTCTTGGCTATACAAACCGGATAATGACCAATGCCCATCTTCTCTATCAGTTTAATGATTTTGCGTGAATGAATGCTATAAGTCACCACACTGGCACCATATAGATTACAAGCTATCTTCTCTATCTTTTGTTCTACACTATCATTCTCACTATAACTGAAATTCAAAGGTTCGGAAGGTTTCTTCTCAATAGTATCCACTACCAGATTAGCAAGTTCCACGGCTCCTTCTCCACCTTTTGCAAATGCATTATTGACGGCAAAACCAACGCCTAATTTTTCCTCACAGTGATGACGGATCGCTTCCACTTCCTCATCCGTATCACTGGCAAAACGATTGAAAGCAACCACCACCGTCTGACCGAACGAACGCAGATTACGTATATGCTTATCAAGATTACCGAAACCTTGCTGCAATCCCTCCATATTGGGCTCTTTAATACGATCGAGGCTGACACCTCCATGCATTTTCAAACCTTGTGCAGTGGCAACAATCACAGTCAACTTTGGTTGCAATCCACTTTTACGGCATTTGATATTATAAAATTTCTCCGCACCGAGGTCAGCACCGAAGCCGGCTTCCGTTACAACATAGTCGCCGAAAGTCATGGCCATTTTCGTTGCCAGAATAGAGTTACAACCATGTGCAATATTGGCGAATGGACCTCCATGAACAAAAGCAGCCGATCCTTCGGTAGTTTGAACTAAGTTCGGATTAATGGCATCTTTCAACAAGACAGTAATAGCTCCAGCAATACCTAACTCCTTCACTGTGAATGGACAACCATCAAATCGGAAACCAAGAATAATATTCTCAATCCGTCGTTTCAGGTCGTCTATGTCCTTTGCCAAACAAAGAATAGCCATAATTTCGGATGCAGGGGTAATATCGAAGCCGGATTCTTCGGTAATACCGTTCGTACTGGGACCTAAACCCGTGACAATACTACGCAAAGAACGGTCGTTCACATCCAATACACGCTGCCAGATAATCTCTTTCAGCCCGAATCCATCCGCCTGATGCTGATAAAGATAATTGTCGAGCAATGCGGATATCATATTGTGCGCCGAAGTGATGGCATGAAAATCTCCTGTAAAGTGCAGATTTATCTTTTCCATAGGAAGCACTTGGGCATAACCGCCACCTGCTGCCCCCCCCTTCATGCCGAAACAAGGTCCTAATGAAGGCTCACGCAAAGCAACAATCGCCTTTTTACCAATTTTATTCAATCCCAAAGCCAGACCGATAGAAACTGTAGTTTTACCAATACCTGCTTTGGTAGCAGTAATGGCGGTAACCAGTATCAGGTTACTTTTCTTCACTTTCTCTTCATCAATCAAATTCGTTGGAATTTTAGCGATATACCGTCCGTAGTTTTCTACTTCTTCACGTGGAATACCTACATTCTCGGCTACCTGCTTAATCTTCTTCAGCTCTATGCTGCGGGCTATTTCAATGTCTGATTTCATACAGAGAACTTCTTTAAATAAAACTTTCTTTTTGAAAGTTACAAAAGTACGAAAAAGAGTGCAGATAGCAAGATTTTAGGATAAGAAAGCCTCTGCTATCTTATTCAAGTGTCAAAGAGATACCTTCGACACGGTCTGAATTCGAGTCTCCCGGTTCGACCATATCGAAAGAACGTGTTCCTTCAGGCAGTGGAGCGAAATAAAGAGTATAATCGGCTTCTCCACTTTCGGGCATATAGAATTTCTCCCCTAAAGGAATACCTTCTGAGCGAAGGACAGGACATACAGTTCCATTGTCCGCTACCAACTGGATATTCTTCATAATTTGTATCCAATATTTGGGTATATAATAGGCACGAATCCGCAAGACCGTAGCAGTATCCGTCAATACTACCTGGCGGATTTCAGGAATATCGTTATTACTTTTCTTTACAGTCGGGAAATTCACCACTTTATGCCCATTCTCTTCCCCTAAGCTCATCACGTATTCATTTGCATTTAGCAGGCGACGAAGTTTTCGTTTCAGACTCTGCTTCCCGTATCCGAACCATTTTTCTACGATGCGTCCTTCTGGTGAAATAAGGACATAATTTGGAATTCCACGTACTCCGTATTTAGCATATAATCCATTGCTTCCTTTCAAATCACTCAAATTCTGCCAAGTCATTTCATGGGCTTTAGAGGCTGCTTCCCACCCTTTCCTGGTATCAATGCTCAGACTTACTATCGTCAAGCGATCTTTATACATCTCAGCCACTTCTTTCATCTCAGGCAAAGCCATAATACAAGGCCCGCAACCACGACTCCAGAAATCCAGCATAATATACTTACCTTTAAAATCAGACAAATGATGTACATTTCCCTCTAGGTCGTACAGATCCGCATCTGCCATTTCATCACCCACTTCCACTACTTGAGGAGGAAAGAGATATGTATATGTATCCATTGCCCAAGAGGTTTGTTTTTCTTCATCAGTCAGTCCTTCATAGAGAGCAATCACTTCATCTTTATAAGGATAATTTTCAGTATACTTAGCCGACATTGCCAACCTTTTCAAGTGCTCCAGCCAAATATCGTCAACCGGAATCTGCTTCATACGCTTTATAGTGTTGGCATCAATACGGATACTAATTTCATCCTCTACCTTCTGCAAACTATCAGCTTGTGCACGTATCGCCTGTCTTTCTTCGTCCACCGCACTTCCTGCATACTTCCGGCGGTATGCACGCTGCAATAAAGCATTGCGCTGATATTCATTCCACAATTCGCGTGAGTCGTTTATAAAAGCCTGATTAGCCACTTGTTCCGGAACAGTGCTTTTCACATCCCAAGTCCGTATCAGTGTGTTTTCACCGCTTATCTGTATATTATCTCCCGAACGAACCCAAAGTCTTAAGCTCATAGAAGGAAACTTGTCACTTCTTCCCATCATGTCCACTATTTCAGTTTCATTTCCCAATGTTTCTGCCTGAAAACGAAAATGTCCGTTACGAATCGTATCAACACCGATACTGTTACCCACATTTCCATCTAAACGAAACAAGGTGACTAAAGTTCCGTCTTCTACATTCTTCACTTGCCCTTCTATTGTAAAAGTCCCTTGAGCTTGTGCTGCCCAAACGCTTGCCATTAAGAACAGCGTTACAATCTCTTTCTTCATATACGTGCTGTTTAGTTATAAAATTATATATCTACGTACAAAACTATATGATTTCTCCGAGATCGGCAAACAAAATTACGATTATTTCGTAATCACCTGTTTACTTTAATATTAAGTATCTACTACCCGAATATTTTTACTTTCAGTCAATATATATCCGTCCATCATCCGTATGATTCTTTCTGCTTCACGGGCATTCTCTTCAGAGTGGGTAACCATAACAACAGTGGCCCCATCACGATTCAGTTCTTTCAGGAGGCTCATCACTTCATTACCGTTCGTAGAATCCAGATTTCCCGTAGGTTCATCAGCGAGGATAATACGTGGATTGGTAACAATGGCACGCGCTATGGCCACACGCTGTTGCTGTCCACCGGAAAGTTGTTGCGGATAATGCTCAGTGCGGTGAGCTATCTGCATACGCTCCAAAGCCTCATTGACACGTTTCACACGCTCACGCGTGGATACTCCGGCATAGAGCAAAGGAAGTTCCACGTTTTCAAAGACTGTAAGTTCATCTATCAGATTGAAACTTTGGAATACAAAACCAAGATTTCCGTTACGCAAATCCGTACGGTCATTCTCGGAGTAGTGGGAAACTTCCTGATCCAGAAACCAAAGTTCACCGGAAGTGGGGCTATCAAGCAAACCTATCATATTCAGCAAGGTAGACTTACCACAACCGGAAGGTCCCATAATGGCAACAAACTCTCCCTGATTGATTTCCAAACTTACTTCATTCAATGCAGTGGTCTGCACGCTTTCCGTACGAAATATCTTACTGAGTCCAATAGTCTTTATCATATTCAATTTATTTTTTTCATTATAATCAAATCTCGTTATCATTATATCCAAATCTATTTTTCATTATGTATGAAATGAATCTTACTCATACCTCAATGATTCTACCGGATTTTGTGATGCTTTCCGCCATGTCTGTCCAAAGACAGTAAATGAAGTAATACCCGCTATCATTGCCCCTGCCAACAGGAATAGCCACCAACTAATGGGCGTTTGATAAGCAAATTCACTCAACCAACGATGCATTAAGAAATATCCTAACGGGCAAGCCATCACGAAAGCAATGCCTATCCAGCGAAGATATTCCAAACAGAACATCCGTACTATGCGGTCGGAATGAGCCCCATTCACTTTGCGGACACCTATCTCTTTAGTCCGCTGCTCGGTAGAAAGAGCAACCAGCCCGAATACCCCCATCATAGCAATAACAATGGCAATGATGGTGAAAAATAACAGCATTCGGCTTTGTTGCTGCTCTTTGGCATAATTCTTGTTCAGAGTATCGGAGAAAAACTGATAATTGAATTCTTTGACGAAAATATCATCACGCACCGCCCATTCTTCAAATTTCTGCTGAATATATTTCAAAGTCTCCTGTTTACGCTCGGGGGCTATCTTAATATACATATCGCCCAGACACTCCGGATTATAGTATATATAAGCAGGTTTCATTTTCTCACGCAATGACTGAAAATTAAAATCTTTCACCACACCAACAATACGGGATTTCACAGCCCATCCACTAAATTCTTTATAGACTTCCATACCTATCGGGTCAGCAACTTTCATCGCTTTCCATGCTGTTTCATTGATGACAATCGTCGGCTGAACAGGCTTATCAGAATCACTCTGCATCCAGTAATTCTCAAAATAAGAATCCATCAACTCCCCTTTCAATAATTGTAATCCGAAAGTTTTTACAAAATCACCATCCGCCCATATCTCCATCATTTGCAACGAATCTGTTTTTCCATCTATATCTGTCCACCTGATTGCCGCTTGTCCGTTTTTCTTTTCCAGATTTCCTTCTCCAAAACTTTCAATAGGCGAACCCATCGAAACACTCTTAATATCGGGATTCCTCAATAAGTCTTGTTTGAAATCAGCAACTTCATACCATAAGCTTGTATGGATGGAGACAATATTCTCTCTGTCAAGTCCCAAATCCTTATTCTCCATGAAGTGAAGTTGCTTCAGTACAATGAAAGTCATCAACATCAATACTATAGCTATGAAAAACTGGATGCAAACCAATCCTTTGATAAGCCCTCCTTTCTTGCCGGTCTTTCGTCCGCCTTTGAAAGCAAGCAACGGATTGACTGATGAAAGATAAAATGCTGGATAAGCACCAGCCAAACAACCTATGCCTATAATACCAAACAGAATATAGAAAATAATATCCCAATTCATACTTAATGTTATAGCAGTTTCCATAGCTTGGTTGAACAGAGGCAGCATAAGTTCCGTCAGAGCTAAAGCAAGTACCAGAGAAATAAATGATTGTACTAAACTTTCTGAAAGAAACTGTGTAATAAGTGTTTTCCGTTTGGCACCCGTTACTTTGCGCACCCCTATTTCTTTATAGCGTAGTGACGCCCGAGCTGTGGAAAGTGTCATGAAATTGAATGCACCCATAAAGATGACCAGAATGGCTAACGCCACAAATAGGTACATAGTGGCAAGGCTACCATGATTCTTAACGTTTTCATCAGAGAAGGTTGTATGTAGATGAATATCTCTTATCGGCTGGAAACGCAATAACGTTCGTTTCTCACCAAACTTTTTGAGAGCATGCCTCATTGTTCTTTGCTCCTGACGATACAACTTACCCTCGTCACCCTGTTTCATTTTTACATAAACATGCATTCCACGGCGCATGCTATCCCAATTCCACCCCATGGAGAAGAGACCGTATGCATCTATCGAAAAGGCAACATCAAACTGTATGTGACTTTTCGCAGGTATCTTAACCACGGCAACAACAGTGTGTACATCAGTCCGTCCAACATAGTTTCTTTTCACTTTTTTTCCTATGGCAGAAGCATTTCCAAATAGTTTTCGTGCCATAACCTCGGATAATACAACATTATCAAGATTATCCCATAGTTGTTCGGGGTTACCTTCTATTATAGGGAAGGGAAAGACATGAAAAAACGTACTGTCCACATGGACATATTTACCAATTATTCTTTTCTCATCATCTGTCTCCAGTGTAAGGTTATCTTCATATTTGATAGCTGTCGCATCTTCTACTTGTGGAAAATCTTCCTTAAAAACTCTCACAAGTGAGCGTATACTTTCAGGAGATTCCTTTATCTCGCCACTTGTCTCCCGACTCACTTCTATCACTCTGGAAATACGGTCTGCATCCGGAAAACAATTATCATACGTCAGCTCGTTTATCACCCAGAGATAAATGAGAAACGCTGCCGTCATGCCAAATACAAAGCCCAGCATATTGATGGTAGAAAATAGGAAGCTCCGCTTGATCAACCGGAGTGCAACTTTTATATAATGCTTTACCATAATCGCATTTATTAGAATAAGACTTTCTTCTACGGAAGTTTCGCAAGAACTATACCAAAAGAATAATACATTGTTTTTCATTTACTTAAGCACAATATCATTTCACAAAATTGCACGATATCGTACACCAAATGCACGCTTCCGTACACTTCTTTTTCAAAAACTTTACCTATCTTTGTACATGTCCGGAAAAGAGCTCTGTATCCGCACATTTTAAACTTAACTTTAAGTATGATGAAACGAGGAAAGATACTCATTGTAGACGATAATGAAGACATTCTCTTCACCTTGAAAATGCTACTGCGTCCTTTGGTAGAAAGTATTACTATGACAACTGATCCACGTGAATTGCTGCCGCTCATCTCTCGTACCCACTTCAACGTCATCTTGCTTGACATGAATTTCCGTCGGGATGCCGTCAGTGGAAAGGAAGGATTCCACTGGTTGGACGAGATACTGAAGCTGGACGAGAAAGCTGTTGTTATCTTCATTACCGCCTATGCGGATACGGAAAAGGCAGTTCAAGCCATTAAACAAGGTGCCACAGATTTCATTCCCAAACCCTGGCAAAACGAGAAACTGATAGCCACCGTGTCTTCCGCCCTGCAACTCAGTTTCAGCCGGACGGAAGTAGAAACCCTGAAACAACAGAAGGAGACTTTAAAAGAACAAACAGAAGCTTTGACTCTTCCCCCTGAGCCTACACGCGTCATCGGTGAATCTGCCGCCATGCAAGCTATTTTTCAGACGATAAGAAAGTTTTCCGAAACAGATGCGAACCTTTTGCTCCTGGGAGAAAACGGAACAGGTAAAGACTTGATTGCCCGCTATGTTTACGAACAGTCCCCCCGCAAGAATGAGATCTACGTACCTATCGATTTAGGAAGTATTCCTGATACGTTATTCGAAAGCGAATTGTTCGGATATGAAAAAGGTGCATTTACCGACGCCCGCAAGAATAAGCCGGGACGTGTGGAAGTAGCTTCAGGCGGAACGTTGTTCCTGAACGAAATCGGCAATCTGAGTCTTCCGCTTCAAGCGAAGTTACTTTCGGTCATAGAGCAAAGAAAGAGCTCACGGCTCGGCTCTACCACCTCCTACCCTGTAGATGTAAGGTTGATTTGTGCCACAAATACGGATTTATACAGTGCCATCGACGACGGACAATTCCGCCAGGATTTACTGTACCGCATCAATACGATTGAAATTCGTATTCCGCCTTTACGGGAACGGGGAAACGACCTGTTCCTGTTAGCCGATTTCTTTCTCCAACGCTATCGGAAGAAGTATAAGAAAGAACTTCGGGGAATTTCCAAAGAAGCACGAAAGATGCTACAACTTTACCGTTGGCCGGGCAATGTGCGTGAACTGGAGCATGCCATCGAACGTGCCGTCATCCTCTCTACAGGAACCATGCTGGCTCCAGATGATTTCATGTTACGCAGCCCCCGATCTTCGAATACTGTATCTGAAAAAGATAAGTATAATCTGGAACGGATTGAAAAGGATGCAATCAATGAGGTAATGAGAATGTGTGGCGGTAACATTACATTGGCAGCAGAAATGCTGGGAATCACAAGGACTTCACTTTATAGAAGGATTGAAAAGTTCGGATTATGAAAAGACAAACTTGGGTAAAAACGCCTCTTTGGCTCACAATTGCATTATTGATATGTTGCCTCGTTTCAGCTTGGTTGGCTGTACACGGCTTTTATTTTAGCCTGTTTGTGGCACTCTGCCTCACGGCGTTTGTTGCTTATACCATATATAGGTATATCTTACGTTCTGCGCGTGCCATGGCCCAGTTTATCTGGGCTGTGCGCTACTCTGAATTTCTTTCTTCTCCCACTTCCAATCTCAATGCCACCCAGCCTCTTCCCGAAGAACTGCTGACTGAAATGCAGGATGCCCTTGAACATTACCGGAACAACCTGCAAAAGAAAGAAAGCAAATTGCAGTATTTTCAGGCACTTGCCAATCATATAGACATGGCTATTCTTGTTTATACGCCCGACGGGCAAATGGAATGGGTCAATGATGCAGCCAAACGTCTGATACATATCGATTGCCCGCATACGATAAATGATCTGGTCGACTTTCACCCCGATCTCCCGGCCAAGCTGCATACACTGAAAGCAGGCGATTTGTCCGTATGGCAAATCAAACAGGAAGAAGAGACTGTGCAATTCGCTCTTTCCGGTATGGAGTTTGTCATTCAAGGCAGGAAACTCTTGATTGCCGGAATGAAGAATATCCATTCTGCCCTGGATAACCGTGAGACGGAAGCCTGGCAAAAGCTAATCCGTGTACTGACACATGAGATTATGAATTCCATTACTCCCATCATTTCGCTTACAGAACTTCTTGCCAAGCACGCCGACAGTCTGGAAGGTGACGAAGAAACCAAAATGGAAATCAGACAGATGTTGCAAACCATCGGTCGCAGAGGGAACGGTCTAGTACGCTTTATGAATAGCTACCGGGAAGTATCGCACCTGCCACACCCTTTATTAAAACTTTATAATGCCGGAGAACTGCTGAAAGGAGTCGTTCAATTGATGCAAAATGATACAGATGATCTACATCTCTCTCTTCCCAACGTTCCGTTGCGCCTGATTGCAGATAAAGAGCAAATAGAACAGGTACTTATCAACCTGATACGGAATGCCCGCGAAAACGAAGCTACACAAATTACTCTTTCCGCGGGCATCACTCCAGGAAATCATCTTTTCCTGCGTGTTACTGATAATGGAACCGGCATCGATCCGGAAGTTCAGGAACGTATTTTCATTCCATTCTTCACCACAAAACCTACCGGTTCAGGTATCGGGTTAACCATCTCACGCCAAATCATGCACCAGCATCATGGAAGCATTACGGTGCAATCAAAAGTGGGAGAAGGAAGCACGTTTACACTTCTGTTCCCGATAGTTTAATAAGTGATTAGTGCTACGCTATAATGCCGCAAGGAGACTAATCACTAATCACTAACCCCTAATCACTTATTACAACGCTTTTTTGTATAAATCCAGAATAATCTCCTTCGTCACCTCGCGAGGATTACCCGGTGTACAAACATCGGCAATAGCAGCCGTAGCCAGCTTGTCGAGATCGCTTTCCTTGATACCCAATTCAGAGAGGTGTTGCGGAATACCGACTCTTACTGACAGTGCTCTCACCGCATCTACGGCAGCACGTGCAGCTTCTTCCTGGCTCATACCTTCTTTATATACTTTCATCGCCTTAGCAATTTCCACATACTTATCAAGTGCAGCAGAAGCATTAAATTCCATAATGATAGGCAGCAACAACGCATTAGCCACACCGTGAGGTATATCAAAAATAGCACCCAATGGATGTGCCATACCATGAACAACGCCCAAACCTACATTAGAGAATGCCATACCTGCAATATATTGCGCTACCGCCATACCATTACGTGCCTCTGCATTTGTCGGCTCAAACACGGCCGTTTCCAAATAACGGGTAATCATTTCGATAGCTTTAATTTCAAACATATCGCTCATTTCCCAAGCTCCCTTAGTAATCAGACCTTCAATAGCATGTGTCAATGCATCCAGTCCCGTAGAAGCGGTCAGCCCTTTAGGCAAAGTGTACATCAATTCGGCATCTACAATGGCGATGGCAGGAATATCATTCGGATCTACACATACCATCTTCTTTTCATTCACTTCGTCGGTAATCACGTAGTTGATAGTCACTTCGGCAGCCGTTCCTGCTGTAGTAGGCAGAGCAATGATAGGCACGGATTTCTTCTGAGTCGGCGCCACTCCTTCCAGAGAAACCACATCACTGAATTCCGGGTTATTAGTGATAATGCCGATAGCTTTTGATGTATCGATGGAAGAACCACCACCAATAGCCAGAATAAAATCGGCACCGGATTCTGCAAACGCTTTCACACCTGCATTTACATTACTAACCGTAGGATTTGGTTTAATATCGCTGAATACAACATAGGGTATGCCTGCCTTATCCAGTACGGAAAGCACCTTGTCAGCTACACCAAATTTAATCAGATCTTTGTCGGTAGATACAAAGGCTTTTTTCAAGCCGAGACGTTTAATTTCCTGTGGGAGCACTTCGCGGGCACCCGGTCCGAAGTAGGATACTTCGTTCAAGACGAATCTGTTAATCATAATACGATAATTTAAGTTCCGCAGTGTCATTTTGAGATTGAGTGTGCGGAAGGTTGATACTTCATTTTGTTCCGACAAAATTAAGAAATATAGAGGAGGAAGGGACAAAAGATTCTGATTTTTATAGTGTGCGGAATGCTTTTTAGTAATCATAAAAAAATAAGTTCTTCATTTAAATGGCAGCAAATCATTGAAAGATAAAGCAAACATGCTATATTTGTACTATCATTGAAACGATTATTAAAAACGATAGATATGGGAAAGAAAGAGACCAAAAAATATTCTGATATTCCAGTGCAACAAACGAACGCTTCCGAACCGTCAGGTATCTACGGAGATATAAATGCGATGAAGGTTCAATTGGTCAATCGTATAATGCGTATAGACGAACCGGAAGAATTAAATTCTGTATTGGAGTTTGTGAAAGAACGCATTGCACAAAAAGATAAATTTGAACAGGAATGGGAACAGGGACTAACCGTTGAGGATTTCCGCATACAGTGTAAACGCAAATTAAAAGAAATGTATGCTCGCAACTAAAATCCTTATACACCCTTCTGTTTCAGATTTTTTAGAGGAACTTCCTAATATCCTGATAACTGAAGGCTATCTGAATATTTATGAAAATGCAGAACTACTTGTAGACGAAATTATCGATTTTATTCAGGAAATTCCAACAGCAGTTCATTACCACCTCAGCCCTTCAGCCGAAAGCCATTTTTCCCGTTACGGAGAAAATATACAATACACTTTTTTCAAAAGAAGCAAGTCACCTCGTACAACATGGTATATCTTTTTCATTAAACAAGACGAACGTATTCTGGTTAAGTATATAACAAACAATCACAAGGAAGGACAATACATACGTTAAGATTTGCTCGTCACTATTTAAACCTCGACCTATCCACTTCCTCCCTCTTCTTCTCCCTGTATCCTCCGAATTTATACGTAAACGACACCCCGATTTCCCTGAAACAAGTATAATCATTCGTCACGTTCTGCGTACCAAAACGGATGCGTGGTTTTATCTGTCCCGTCTCAAAGATATCATTGCAATAAAGATTCAGAACAGCCTTTCCTTTGGCAAAGCCATACCGCAAAGCAGCATTTACATACCCTGAAGACGGTAAATCATAAATTCCCTGAGTCGCTTTACTACGAGCCATTCCCGTCAGTGTCAGTTTCAGATCAGGCTTCTTAGAAAGAGTGAAAGTATTTGTCAGTACGGCAATACCATAACAAATATTCCGGTTGAAAGGAATATCCCAGAAATCCTCATCTTTCTCATGATGCCATACACCAATCAAAGTTAAACGAGAATTTAACAATTGCTTTATATCAAATGGTATAGAAGCCTGTAATCCTGCTTGTTGCTGGTAATTAAAATTCAAATGCTTATAGATCTCCACCAGACGTTCGGAGGATTGATAAAGAGTCTGGACTGAGTAATCTTTCGTATGATTAAACCATGCACTGAAGATGTATTTACTCTTCAAAATATGTGTCAACTGAAGTTGATATTCCTGAGCCGGTTTCAGGAACGGGTTCCCATGTATTTCAGAATATCCACCGCCCAGATAAGAAATAGCATCCTGTACCGCCCAATAATCAGGATAATCTTTATCACTGCTCAAAGCCAATTGCCAAACATAGCCGGGGGCGAGCATATAACTCAGGTTAATGGTAGGATACCAATCCCATTGATTCCATACCGGTGTCTTATAATGCTCCACGGCAAGCGAAGCATCCAGGGAAAGTTTATCACCAAAACTTTTATTGAAACCCGCATAGAAGTTCAGAGTTTGTTCGCGACGGCGGGATTGCATATTATCGGGAATACCTGTGCTTACACCTGCCTTTGTTCCCGCACCCTTCTCCGTATCATAATAATATTGATAACTGTGGTCGATACTGGTAGTATAAACGGCACCATAATTCAATCCCCATCCACGCCCCAGATTATGCTCCTGGGCAAGGAAGAATTTCCAGCGATTGATGCGCTGACAGTCTTCAGTATAAAAGGCCAGCTCTTCACCTTGCATGCTGCTATGCAATAACTGATCGGATGGAGAACGGTAATAAGTCAATTCAGCACCAGCTTTCAGTCCGAAAGGTGTACGGTAATCCAGACGCCCATTGTGCAGCCAATCGGTACTGCTGCTACGGGTGTTGGACTGCTGCGTACCGTAAATATCCATCAGACTGTGGTAAGTCGAATAACTTCCATTATAAACAAAACTCAGCTGATGATCCTTGGCAATATTGTAATCCGCCCCTACCCGGAAACTATGGGTATGTGAACGGCTCCGGCCCATCTCATCGGTTGTGATGTGATGAACCGAACCGTCCGCCAGAGAGTGCATAGCTTCTTTATCGGTTAAAGAATATCCCCGTCCGTGGTTGTGTGAGTAAAGAAAATCTGCTGAGAATTTATTTCCATTATAGATCAGGCTGGCACGTTCGTTGAAGCCCTCGTAATGTTTCTGATTATATTTGCCATAAAGCTCTCCCTGCCAGGAAGACGGGCCTCCGGTGCTTTGTTTCAGTGTGATATTGATAAGTGCACCCCGCACCTGATAGCGTGCCGGAGCATTGTACATCACTTCCGCCTTCTCAATGCGACTGGAGGGGATACTTTTCAGCAAAGAATAAAGCTGTTCGGTACTCATGGTGGTAACTTTACCATCCAGTATTACAGTTACCCCCTGCCCTGCCAACATCAACCCGCCATTCATCTCGGTTACGCCCGGCAGTTCCTTCACAGCGTCATAAGCATTATCTACGGGTAGATTACCGATAAGGCGCGGAAGATCGTACACCAGTTTACCTTGCTCCGCTTTCACGATGGGACGTTGCCCGGTAATCATTACTTCAGGAAGAGATTGATAAAGACTGTCCAGCTGCTTGTCTTGTGTTATAATACTGTCCGCGCTGAGCGTCCGTTCGCTCTCTACATCCGTACTCTTTGTTATTTCCTGAGCGGAAACTCCTGCACTCAATGCACATAGCATCAGGGAAAGATAGTAATAAGACTTCATGTTCATTTGTTTTAGATACGACATAAATGTGTTCAGACTTAGAGATGATTGGGTGTCAACCTTGGTTGACAGGTCGATTAAGCTTGGTTGACAGATCCATTAACCTTAGTTGACAGGCCGGTTAACCAAGGTTGACACCCAATTATGCAAGGGACTGCACAAGATTCTCCCTATACCTTTTGCAAAAGATGCCTTGTGCAAAAACGAATCATCCCTTAAGCTCTTGCACTGCAAAGTACGGTGAAATCTTCCGGACTTTGTGTTATCTGGAACTTACGTAGTCTTATCTAGTGTTATCTGAAGTGTTATTTAGTCTTACCGTCCATACATGTACCGGTTATCTTTCCTATCTTTGTCCATATAAATACAAGAGCTACATGAAACTGCCATTCAGACCTATTGCCATATTAGTCATAATCTCTCTGCTGGGTATCTTTATTTACCAGGCATACTGGATCACGGGGCTATACAAAACGATGAAGCACGAACTGGAACAAAGCATCGTAGAGGCCATGCGCATGAGTGATTATAATGAGATGATGCTGCGTGTAAAGGAGATGCAAAAAGAAAATAAAGCCCACGGTTCCGTAGAGGTTTCAGCAGGATACAATTCCGATTCCGGAAAATCATTTGTCCGCAGCAGTACAACTGTTAACCAAACAGACAGTGCCGGAAGTCGTTCACTTTTAAAAGAAGGTATCCCTATGAAGTATGACAGTGTATCAGTAAGTTATCCGAATGACTCGACAAGAAATATCCTTTTCACACGAGGACAGGAAGGCACAAATATTTCAGTCTGGGCAGAAAGAGATTCAGTAAAAGAGGTCCTGGAAGATACAGTGATTAATGAGGATGAACCTCAGGCTTCTTTAAGAGCCGAAGGTGGAATAGACATGATGCTGCGTGACCAAAGCAGTATGGTGGAACTTGCCACTTTCATCCAGCGTGGAATGCACTCGGGACTGGATATTTTTATAGAACCTGATATAGCCGTTTATGACAGTCTGCTCAATACCTATCTGCAAGAACGGGGGCTTAAACTTCCCTACCGATTGGAACGTCTTCATTCCGGTGCCGATCCGGACTCAACGCTGGTTTACACTGATACGCTTGCCATTGTCGGGACTCCCGGATACATGCCCAGTGAAAAAGCAAAACAATATAATTATGCTTTCGACATTCACTCCAATCAAAGTTACCGCCTCACAATAGAACCTATTTATAAGATTGTATTGCGACAGATGAGCGGTATTCTTACTACATCATTCGTTATTCTTATTATATTAGGTTTCTCCTTCTGGTTTCTTATCCGCACCATTTTGCGGCAGAAAACACTGGAAGAGATGAAGAGCGACTTTACCAACAATATCACCCACGAACTGAAAACACCTATTGCCGTGGCGTATGCCGCCAACGATGCTTTGCTTAATTTTAATCTGGCAGAAGACAAGCAACAACGGGATAAGTATCTGGGTATCTGCCAGGAACAGTTACAGCGATTAAGCGGACTGGTGGAACAAATTCTCTCCATGAGTATGGAACGCCGTAAAACCTTCCGTCTGCATCCGGAGGCGCTCAGTTTGCACGATCTGTTCCCGGCACTCATCGAACAGCATAAACTGAAAGCAGGTAAGCCTGTAGAAATCAATCTCGACATTGCACCGGAAGACCTGACAATCATTGCCGACCGTACACACTTCAGTAATATTCTGAGTAACCTGATAGATAATGCCATCAAATACTCTCCGGATAAAGCCGACATAATGATCTGTTGCCGGAAAAAGGAAACGGAACAAGTGGAAATCTCGGTTACAGACCACGGTATTGGTATCCCTACGGATAAACAGCCTCACATTTTCGATAAATTCTACCGGGTTCCGACAGGAAATATCCACAATACCAAAGGCTACGGGCTGGGGCTTTTCTACGTAAAGACAATGGTAGAAAAGCACGGTGGAATTGTAACTGTACGAAGTGAAGCGGGAAAAGGAAGTACTTTTACAATAAGAATCTGAATAACGTTGCTTGTTATGATGCATTACATTGCTTGTTATAAAAAAGAATCAAGATATGGACAAAATCAAGGTATTGCTGGTTGAGGATGAACAAACCCTCGCCATGATTATCAAAGATACACTAGAAGGCCAGAACTTCATCATCCATACTGCTGCCGATGGCGAGGAAGGTCTGCGTATGTTCTTCGACTTACGCCCTGATGTACTGGTAGCAGATGTTATGATGCCCCGTATGGATGGTTTTGAAATGGTACGCCACATCCGCCAAACCGACAAACGAACTCCGGTACTTTTTCTCACCGCCCGTTCTTCCATCAACGATGTGGTGGAAGGCTTTGAACTCGGAGCCAACGACTATCTGAAAAAGCCTTTCGGCATGCAGGAACTTATCGTGCGCATTAAAGCGCTGGTAGGCAAAGCATTTACATTTAAAGAGGAACCTAAGAAAGAAGAAACTTGTTTTGAGATAGGCAATTACCATTTCAACTCTGTCACACAGAGATTGTCCCATACCGGAATAGAGCAGGAACTCTCCCACCGCGAGGCCGAAATACTGAAGCGCCTGTGCGAAAACCGTAATCAGGTAGTGAATACCCAGAATATCCTGCTCGATCTTTGGGGGGACGACAGCTTCTTCAATTCGCGCAGCCTGCACGTGTTCATCACTAAATTACGGCATAAACTTTCCAAGGACGAACGTATCCGCATTGTCAATGTCCGAGGCATCGGATACAAACTTATCATCAACTGAAACTTCTGTTACGGAAATAAGAAAACGGGCTGCATTTCTACACGAGATACAGCCCGTTCATTTACTGGTTAGAGAGGAACAAAATAGATTGCTTATCTACTAATTCAATTATTTACACCTCAAAGATAATAACTATTTCCAAATAAGCGTATACAATATACAACTTTTATTTTAATAAATGCTATATATTTCCATAATTCATACTTATTTCATATATTCGCCATTAAATAAAGGCTATTAAGTAATGAAATATATAGGACTAATCATACTTTTCTGTCTTTTCTCCTTCCGGGTAAATGCTCAGAATGAAATACCTGCTGACAGCGTGCGTAGTATGAATATGCCGGAAACAAAGGATTTTGATGGTTTTCTTCTGGATATGAATTTAATGAAGATGGCAGCTCCCCAAGTGCCTAAAATGAAATTGGAAATTCCGGATGCCAGCAAAGATTATAGTTTCTTATTTCGCCTGGACCCGAACATAACCTACTCTCAAGGCTACTCACACCTGTTTAGCTTGGGTAGTTCCACCCTATACAGTATGAATCCTTTCGGATTGACAGGTTTTGGTTCATCTCCTCAAAACCTGCAGATGGGAAGTTTCCGATTGAAGAATGGCATGCGTATCAATACCTATGGAGAATACAACAAGGACGGATGGAAAGTTCCAAATCCTTCTGCTTTACCGTGGGAACGGAATAATTTTAAAGGCGCTTTTGAACTGAAATCAGCGAATGGATCATTCGGCATAAGAATCGAAGTGCAACAAGGAAGAACAGCACCTTATTAAAGAAGATATGAATATGAAGAAAAAAATCTTGGTTATAGGCGCCAACGGGTTTACAGGACGCCGGATATTAAATGATTTGTCGCGCAACGACGAATACATTGTAACGGGCTGTTCCCTGCATGATGACATTGCTCCCGGTTCTGGAAATTATCGTTTTATCAGTGCAGACATCTGCCAGATGGGAGAACAAAGTGCACTATTCAGGGAAGTACGCCCTAATGTGGTGATTAACACTTCTGCCTTATCAGTTCCTGATTATTGTGAAGCTCACCATGAGGAAGCGGATAGTGTCAACGTCAATGCTGTAGGACAGTTGGCATTCCGGTGTGAAGCATCCGCTGCACGCCTTATCCATCTTTCTACCGACTTTGTATTCAATGGAGATACAATGCAGCTTTATACGGAAGTAGATACACCTGATCCGGTCAACTATTATGGTGTCACTAAGCTAAAAGGTGAAAAACGGGCAGCTGAGTTATGTAGTAATTATGCCATTGCCCGTGTAGCAGTAGTCTATGGCGCTGTCTTACCGGGACAACATGGAAATGTACTACAATTGGTTGCTGACCGTTTAAGAAACAACGAAGAAATACGAGTCGTTTCCGACCAATGGCGTACAGCAACTTATGTAGGAGATGTCTCGCAAGGAATAGAGAAGCTGATAAACTATCCTAATAATGGCATCTTCCATATCTGTGGCTCAGAATGTCTGACAATAGCTGATATTGCCTACCGCGTAGCAGATATCCTGAACCTGGACTATTCCTTAATTCTGCCAGTCACCACCAAGCAAATGGAAGAGGCAACTCCCCGCCCCCGTTTCAGTGGATTGAGCATAGAAAAAGCACGCAGGGAATTAGGATACCAGCCACACACTCTGGAAGAAGGTATTAAATTGATGTTTAATGTTGTTTAGCGATTGAGGGTTAGTACCCTTAATCATTAAACAACGTTTCCGCAATCCCACTTTCTTTTTTATACATTCGTACCATTTCCAAGAGTTCATCTCCATACTTTTCCACTCCTTTTTTACCAAAGTAAGGAATGCGGAGAAGAGTGGTCTTATCTTCCGGCAATAAATTCGTAATACCGAGAATTGCCTTTTGTTGAATTACAGTATATACCGGTAATCCCAACCGGGATGCTTCTGCATTGCGCCATGCCACCAGACGCTTGTACAATTCGGGATGCAGGATGTCCGAAGGTACTTCCACAGTTGCCGCCCTTTTACGTGCAGAACTACTTCCACCGTCTTCAGTTTCGTCTTTACGTTTTCTTCTTCCGGAGAAGTTGCCGCCGCGTTTTTCTCCTTTATCCTTACCCGATGCGGCATCGTCAATGGAGAGGACGGACTTTTGTTTCAGATATTCGCCTACATGGAATCCCTTATCAATTACGAATTCCAGCAAATCGACTTTCAAGAGAAGCAAATCATCCAACTCTTCACTGACAGCCTTCAACTGTTTCTTTAGCTCTTTATTGTCAGACTCTACAATTGTACTACTTCTGATGGCATCCAAGGGCGTCAATTGTTCTTTGAAATATTCTGCTCCCAAGTGAATGCGCTCCTGCAAACTTTTATCTGTAGCATAATCCGCTGCACCATCAACCAGGCGAGTATATTGTAAGCTAAACTTTTGAGCAACTTTCGTAACCTTCTCATGGAAACGTTCCGTTTCTGATTTATATTCAACCAGCAGTTTAGGATAGAGTTTGTACAAGTGTTCATCCAATAACCTCACAAAACGCTTCAATGCCAGTTCCAATGGTAAGAAATCAAACAATCCTGATAACAATTCCAGAAAATACGATTGTTGCAATCTCCGGTAACGCGTTTCATCAGGCTCATTTCTACGTGCATCTTCTGTAAAGGTATCCACAGCACTGTCACTTATTACTGCCCTGGCAGATAATGGAGCACTTAATACCAGACCTTCCAACGTCTTGCAACGGCTCAGAGCCACATACGTCTGTCCATGTGCAAAGGAAGCGCTGGCATCAATTATTGCACGCTCAAACGTCAACCCCTGACTTTTATGAATGGTTATAGCCCATGCCAGTTTCAGTGGGAATTGTTTGAAGACTCCCTCTATATCTTCTGTAATCTCTTTTGTCTCTTCATCCAGCACGTACTTTGCATTGGTCCATTCTTCTTCTTGCAACATGAAGACGTCCTCACTTCCTTTGCTACGTACCTCAATGCCTAAAGCGGATACATTTACCACCTCACCGATCATGCCATTGTAATAACGGTGTTCACCGGATGAATCGTTCTTTACAAACATGATTTGCGCACCACGTTTTAACTCCAGTACTTCATCAGTAGGATAAGAATACTCCGGGAATTTTCCATCTATCTGGGCGCGAAAGGTAAAAGAACGTCCGGGCAGTTGTGCCAGTTCATATTCATTGATACGTTGCGCCTGATAATTATGGGTGGTAAGTTGGATATATCCTTCCTCTTTCGCAGGATTGAAATTTGGAATGTATCTACAGTTCAGTTCATCCAACAAAGTTTTGTCACAACGATTCTCCCGGATACGGTTCAACATATCCAGAAAATGAGTATCACTCTGTCGATAAACTTTCTTCAATTCAATGGTACAGTACTCCGATTTCCTCAATGCACGGCTGGAAAAGAAATAGGGAGTATCATAATAGCGGTTTAGCATCTGCCATTCTTCGTCTTTGATAACCGGAGCAAGTTGCTGCAAATCTCCGATCATCAATAATTGTACACCACCAAAAGGCTTGCTACGGTCACGGAAACGACGCAACACATCATCTATCGCATCCAAGAGGTCGGCACGTACCATACTGATCTCATCAATCACAAGCAGGTCTATACTACGCATGATGTTAAGTTTCTCTTTTCCGAAACGGAAACGGTATTGTGCCTTACCATCTGCACTGAATGAAGTATCGGGTACGTAAGGGGCAAAAGGTAGCTGGAAAAAAGAATGAATAGTTACACCACCTGCATTAATAGCCGCAATGCCTGTCGGGGCAAGAACAACCATACGTTTAGGACTTCCGGACTTCAATTGTCGCAAGAATGTAGTTTTTCCAGTACCTGCTTTACCGGTCAGGAAGAGATGAGTGCCTGTATTTTCTATAAATTGCCATGCAAGTGACAATTCCGGGTTTTGTTCCATTATTTCATAAATGTTGTTTGGAGGTGTAAAGGTAACATAAATAAAAGAGGAAAAGCCCTATCGGCACATCTTTTTACATAAAAATGAAAAAAGCTACAAGCTACGAGCTACAAGTGGCTGCACTATATTCCGAAAGGCACTCGTAGCTTGTAGCTTGTAACCCGTAGCTTTCTTACTTGAGACTTCCCGCGATTATATCCAATAATTCGTTTGTAATCGCTTGCTGTCTGCTTTTATTATATTGCTTCGTCAAATCTTGTATCAGTTCATTCGCATTATCTGTTGCAGTCTGCATAGCAAGTGTACGGGCAGCATGTTCAGAGGCATTGGAATCTTGAAGTACAGTAAAAAGCTTCTGGCTCAACACCTTTGGCAGCAAATCTGCAATAAGTTGTCCGACAGATGGCTCCACTATATAATCATTCTGAAAACCGCGTTTTCCCGATCCTTCTGTTGCAGCAGTTGCTTCCACCTTACTTAAATCAATAGGAAGATATTCCTCACGCGTTAGTATCTGTGACCCCATCGACTTGAAGTGATGGTAGATCAGCTCTACACGGTCGATTTGTTTTTCTACAAACTCTTGCATCAACAATCCAGCAAGTTCATATGCTTGCACATAGGATGGTTTCTCTGCCATTCCCTGATAATTTCCTCGCGATGTATAGCCTAACTTCTTAGTAGCTTGTTCCACCTTCTTTCCTATAGGATATATCAGGATGTTCTCCTTACCAAGTGATTTGTATTCTTCCAGCGTTTCTCCAAGCTTCTTTACCACATTCGCATTGAAAGCTCCGCACAGCGAACTGTTGGATGAGAAAACCACGACCGCTACCCGCGTTACAGGACGCACTTCGGTATAAGGCGACTCGAACGTGGCATCTGTAGACAAGAAGTTTGTCAGAATTTCATTCAGTTTCTGTTGATAAGGCAGCATATTCTCAATCCGCGATTGTGCTTTGTGCAACTTTGCGGATGCCACCATCTTCATCGCCGATGTAATCTGACGCGTACTCTTGACGGAGTTTATTCTGTTTTTTACTTCTTTTAAAGAACCCATAGCATCTTTTTTAGTGGTAAGTGATTAATGATTAGTGATAAGCGGCACATGAGCGCATACCACTAATCACTTGTCACTAAACGTTAATCACTAATCCAAATATTGTTTCGACATGAGATCCGCAGTTTCCTCTATCTTCTTACAAACATCATCATCAATGACACCACTCTTTAGTACATCGAGTACATCCGCACGATGATTCATTTCAAGTGCTTCCAAAAAACTACGTTCAAAATCAGTCACCTTATCTAACGGAACATTACGCAACAGTCCATGAGTACCACAATAAAGAATGGCAATCTGCTTCTCTACCGGCATCGGACTATATTGCGGTTGAACCAACAAACGGGTATTCTTTTGTCCCTTATCAATGGTCAGTGCTGTAACAGGATCCATATCGCCGCTGAACTTTGTAAATGCTTCCAGTTCACGATATTGCGCCTGGTCTATCTTTAATGTACCGGCCACTTTCTTCATCGCCTTAATCTGAGCATTACCACCCACACGACTCACGGAAATACCTACGTTAATAGCCGGACGGTTACCTTGGTTAAACAAATCAGTATCAAGGAATATCTGTCCGTCGGTGATAGAAATCACATTCGTCGGAATATAGGCAGATACGTCTCCTGCCTGCGTTTCGATGATAGGCAATGCAGTCAGTGATCCGCCACCTTTCACTTTACCTTTCAGGCTTTCCGGCAAATCATTCATTTTACGTGCCACTTCTTCCTGATTAATAATACGCGCAGCACGCTCCAGCAAACGGGAGTGCAGATAGAAGATATCACCCGGATACGCTTCACGTCCTGATGGACGGCGTAAAATCAGTGATACTTCACGATAAGCTACGGCCTGCTTAGAAAGATCATCATAAACTACCAATGCATGACGACCGGTATCACGGAAATATTCACCAATGGCAGCACCTGCAAACGGAGCATAATACTGCAACGCAGCCGGATCACCTGCCGTAGCAGCAACAACAATCGTATAATCCATTGCGCCATATTCACGCAATGTGTTTACAATGGTAGCGACCGTAGAAGCTTTCTGACCAATAGCTACATAGATACAATACACAGGGTTTCCTGCCTCATAATTGGCGCGTTGATTGATGATCGTATCGATAGCAATAGCCGTCTTTCCCGTCTGACGGTCACCGATGATCAACTCACGTTGTCCGCGACCGATAGGTATCATGGCATCCACGGCTTTCAATCCGGTTTGCAACGGCTGGTTTACAGGCTGACGAAAGATAACCCCCGGTGCTTTACGTTCCAAAGGCATCTCACATAGTTCTCCACCAATGAGTCCTTTACCATCCAGTGGTGCTCCCAGCGGATCTATAACACGCCCCAGCATACCCTCTCCCGCCATAATGGAAGCAATTCGCTTGGTACGCTTTACGACGTAGCCTTCTTTGATTTTATCTGTAGAGCCCAGTAAAACAGCACCTACGTTGTCCTCTTCCAGATTCATCACAATCGCCTTGATACCGTTATCGAACTCCAACAGTTCGTTTGCTTCGGCATTGCGCAGTCCATAGATACGTGCCACACCGTCACTGACTTGCAGCACCGTACCGATTTCATCCAACTGCACACGGGTATCGATTCCCTCTAACTGGTGACGGAGAATATCGGAGACTTCGCTTACTTTTATATTTTCAGACATGTTTCTTTAGTGATTAATGATTAGTGCTTATACAATTCTTCTGTTCTTATCAATGAACTGTTGTTTCACTCTCTTAAGTTGCGTGGCAATGCTGGCATCCAGGCGGAAATCGTTAATATCAAATATGAAACCTCCTTCAATAGAAGGATCAACTTCAGTTTGCAACTCCATCTGTGCATGTAGCAGAGCAGAAGCACTATTCCGAATGCGTTCCCAGACATCCCGGCTCACAGGTACGGCGGTAATCAGTTTTCCTACGCCAATATGCTTCAACTTCCTGTATAGGTCGAGATAAGTCAGACAGATGTACTGCAAATAGTACTCCCGCCGATTTCTCAGCACAAGGGTGATAAAGCGGGAAAATTCCCGGCTCACTTCTCCATTGCCTACAGCAGCGGTGCAAATCAGAGCAAACTTCTCCTTGATTTTCAAAATGGGATTATCCAACGCCTCACGTAAATCAGGATGCTTACGAAAGCTCCGTTCCAGCATACGCAATTCATGATATACGCGGTCTTCTGCCCCCGTATCTTTCGCGTATTCTATCAACGCTTTGGCATATCGCATCGAAACAATTCCTATATCCATTTCCTTTAATTATTAGTGATCAGCGATTCATAATCAGCATTACGCTAATCACTCATCGCCAATCGCTTTATCGCTACTTAATTGCTTCTTGAGGCTGCCAGCACTTCGTCCAGCATCCGGTCTATCATCTCCATTTGTTCGTGCTCTTCATCCAGATTCTTACGGATTACTTTCTCCGCAATATCTACAGAAAGCACGGCAACCTGGCGACGAATATCACGTATTGCCTCTTCTTTTTCTTGCTGTATCTGCTTCTTCACATCGTCCAGCTCTTTCTGCGCGGCAACTTCCGCCTGCTTGCGTGCTTCGACGATAATCTTGTCACGCTCGTGCATCGCCTCCCGCAGAATGCGCCCTTGCTCCTTATTGGCAGCAGCAACCAATGCTTCACTCTCAGCTTTCAGCCTTTGAAGTTGCGCATTAGCTTCTTTTGCCACTTCCAGCGATTGGTCAATGTAGGTTCTACGACCTTCTACCATTTTGGTAATGACAGGAAAGCCATACTTCGCCAACACCACGAACACCACGCCGAATGACAAAAGCATCCAGAACAGCAGACCACTATCGGGTAATAACAATGACATAATTTATCTATATTTTAATTATAAGAAGAACACTAACAGACACACAACTACCGCCAACAGGGCAACGCCTTCAATCAATGCAGCGGCAATAATCATGTTCATACGAATGTCTCCTGATGCTTCCGGCTGGCGGGCAATAGCCTCCATAGCTGAACCACCAATTTTACCAATACCTAAACCTGCGCCAATAACGGCAAGTCCGGCGCCAAGTGCTGCACCTAATTTACTAATTCCGGCTGCAGCTGCAGTAGCTTGCAATAATACAGATAGTAACATAATTCTTAATTTTTAAATGGTTTATTATTAATTGTTGTTTTCTTTCACTTTAACTTCTTTATGTTCTTCCTGAGCCAATCCGATAAATACGGCAGACAACATAGTGAATACATATGCCTGGATAAATGCTACCAGCAACTCCAACGCATTCATAAAGATGTTGAACAGCACAGAGGCTACGGTCAGCGTACCATTTAATGCAGGACCCATGCTGGCAGAAATAAAGATGAGGCACGTCAATACCAGCATTGCCATGTGCCCGGCCAACATATTGGCAAAAAGACGGATCATCAAAGCAAATGGCTTGGTAAAGATACCGAAGAATTCAATAAAAGGCATCATCGGCACAGGTACTTTCAACCACCAGGGCACATCCGGCCAGAAGATATCTTTCCAATAAGTTTTCGTTCCAAACAGGTTGACGGCAACAAATGTAAAGAGTGCCAGCACCATCGTAATAGCGATATTACCCGTCACATTGGCTCCACCCGGAAAGATGGGAATCAGCCCCATGATATTATTTATAAAAATGAAGAAGAACGCTGTCAGCAGGTAAGGCGCAAACTTTCGATATTTCGGCCCTACACAACTCTTGATGATATCGTCGTTCACCATCATAATAAACATCTCCATAAAGCCGATGAAGCCACCCGGAGCCGCACTGCCTTGCGGATGTTTTCGATACCACTGAGCAACAGCTAAAATAATAATCAGCAGCAATACACTGTTAATCAGCAATGACAACGTCACTTTGGTGATCGAAATATCCCAAGGACGTATTTCATTTCCAGCTGCGTCATATTCCACTACTTTACCTTCGTATTTACTACCTGCCGGAGCTATAGAGAATCCCTCGTAAGAACCTTCATTCTCTTCCAAACGAGAAGAGAGAAAAGCATGCCAGCCAGTCTGCGAACTATATACGATAATAGGCAACGGAATAGTAACATGCGTCTTTCCCCATGTAGTGATATGCCATTCGTAAGCATCGCCAATATGTCCGAAGACGATTTCTTTCACATCTACCGTATTTTCTTTCTGTTCGGCAGAAGTGACATCATCCCGTTTGGCTATGCTGTCAAGCTCCGCTTCACCCCCCTGTGCCGCAACGGGCAGAGTGGTGAACAGCATTCCCAGCATCAGGAGTATTCCAGTCAATAGATTACGCATTTGTCTCATTTTTCTTTTCTTTTTTCTGTTTCTTTCCTACTTCATAAGTAAAGAAGAACCACGTCTCATATATCAAATAGACTATGTAATAAAGGATGAATGTCAACAGAAATAACTTGGCTTCTTCACGTACTGCAAAGCAATACACCACCAAGAGTATCACGGAGAGCAACATTTTCATCACTTTCATCGCCATGTAAAGCAGCAACATCTTCTGCGGGGCATGTTTACGACACGCGTCGAACATAGATATTTCAAAAAAACCGAACAAGAAGAAATACACCGGAATAAAAGGGTATCCTCCGAAATAGTGTCCAGGTAATAGATAATGTAAAATCCCTGCGCCCACCCATCCTGCTATTAACGTTAACAGGGTGATCTGGTATAAGAAATTGCGTTTTGTCAAGCTGATACTCATAGTACTAAATTAAAAATTAGAAATAAAAGATAATTCCGGAAAAGGAAACATTAGTCAACACAGGCGGAAACCACTCCACCGCTTAACTCAACGAACCCACCTTCGATATCAAGAGTCTGTTCTTCGCCCCCTTCCGGTACATATATCACCTTTCCTTCACGAAGTGAGGACACGATGGGTGCATGTTGCGGAAGAATGGTAAACGTTCCTATCGTTCCAGGCAGCGTTACACTTTCAATCTCTCCATTATATATTTCCTTTTCAGGAGACACTATGTTCAAATACAACTTCTTCATAGCCTCTTTCCCTTCTTCTAATTTTTAACCATTTACTTGTTCCAATAACTTCTTGCCTTTCTCTATTGCTTCTTCAATCGTACCAACATTCAGGAAAGCAGGTTCGGGCAGATAGTCCACCTCACCATCCAAAATCATCTTAAAGCCTTTGATGGTATCTTCTATTGGCACCATCGTTCCCGGTACACCGGTAAACTGTTCGGCAACTGCAAACGGTTGCGACAAGAAACGTTGTACACGGCGTGCACGATTCACTAATGTACGGTCGGCATCCGAAAGCTCTTCCATACCAAGAATAGAAATAATATCCTGTAGTTCCTTGTTACGCTGCAAGATTTGTTTCACCCGTTGTGCCACTTCATAATGCTCTTCTCCTACAACATGCGGGTCAAGGATACGTGAAGTGGATTCCAAAGGATCCACAGCAGGGTAAATACCCAACTCAGTAATCTTACGACTCAATACCGTCGTGGCATCCAAGTGTGTAAAGGTAGTAGCAGGCGCCGGGTCGGTCAAGTCATCAGCAGGTACATATACAGCCTGCACGGAAGTGATAGAACCATTGCGGGTAGAAGTGATGCGTTCTTGCATCGCACCCATTTCAGTAGCCAACGTTGGTTGGTAACCTACAGCCGAAGGCATACGTCCCAGCAAAGCAGATACTTCGGAACCAGCTTGTGTAAAACGGAAAATATTATCTATAAAGAACAATATATCACGCGAGCCACCGGTTTCAGCACCCTGGTCGCGGAAAGACTCAGCTACTGTCAGTCCGGATAATGCCACAGATTGACGTGCACCGGGAGGTTCGTTCATCTGACCGAATATTAAAGAAACCTGTGATTTCTCCACTTCATTGTAATCCACTTTAGACAAGTCCCAGTTTCCTTCTTCCATACTTTTCTTGAACTCCTCACCATAACGGATCACACCGGATTCAATCATTTCACGCAAGAGGTCGTTACCTTCACGGGTACGCTCTCCTACTCCTGCAAACACAGAAAAACCATGTTGTTTCTTGGCAATGTTATTGATGAGTTCCTGGATCAGTACTGTTTTGCCTACACCAGCTCCACCGAACAAACCGATCTTGCCACCCTTGCTATAAGGTTCCAGCAAGTCGATAACCTTGATACCTGTATAGAGCACCTCTTGTACGGTAGTCAAATCTTCAAACTTAGGAGGATCACGGTGTATGGGATAAGCACCGGCACGGTCTAGCTCTTTCATACCGTCGATGGAATCACCCACTACATTCATTAACCGACCTTTAATCTGGTCGCCCACCGGCATAGTAATAGGACCGCCTGTGGGATGCACTTTCATACCCCTCTGCAAGCCGTCTGTACTATCCATGGCTACGGTTCTCACCGTGTTCTCGCCGATGTGTTGCTGCACTTCTACGATTAATGTTTTTCCATTTGATCTTTTTATCTCCAGTGCGTCATGGATACTTGGAAGCATCAATTCGGCATCCGTACCCTCAAAATAGACGTCTACTACCGGTCCGATGACCTGAGAGATATGTCCGATAATTTGTGACATAAGCAATCTTTTTATATAATTTCTCTTTTTCTAAACTCTTCGAGTCGCGTTCTTGTCATTCCGCTGCTATGAGCTTAACACCTATTGAATAGTTTTTGTTCAAAGCTTCAAATCTTAATTCTAACGGGATAGTTACATAAGCAACTTTGCAAATGTAAACACAAAAACTTTCAGATTGTACTCTATGAAAACGTTTTTTCTATAAATTATACCCTTTTGAACTATTATTACTACAATCAGAACAAAAAAGCGACATCCATTTAACGTTGCTTAAACATTCACCAACAGATACAAAGAAGGAATTCTGTTATTTTTGTATGAACAAAACAACATTTAGCAAGTTATCTTTTGAAGTATAAATTTAATGAAAGGAAAAAGCATGAATTCACATCAAAATCCATTCGCAGGAAACACCCCACAGGATGTAACTGAAAGACAAGGCGAAAATGCCATTTTCATTGTTTACAAATTAAATCAATCTCCTGATTCCGTTGAGAAAGTAAAAGATGTATGTGCCAATTTCTCGGCATTAATACGTAGTATGCGTAACCGTTTCCCCGATGCACAGTTCAGTAGCACGATAAGCTTTGGTGCAGACGTATGGGACCGTATTTTCCCAGGCAAAGGTAGGCCCAAAGAACTGGAAGTTTTTAAGGAAATCAAGGGAAGTAAACAAATAGCAGTATCTACCCCTGGTGATATATTGTTTCATATCCGCGCTAAGCAAATGGGGTTATGTTACGAGTTTGCCTCTATTATTGATGAAAAGCTGAAAGGCGCTGTTGAAGCTATTGATGAAACTCATGGTTTTAGATATATGGATGGCAAAGCAATCATTGGGTTCGTAGATGGAACAGAATCTCCGGCTGTAGACGAAAATCCTTATCACTTTGCCGTAGTTGGTGAAGAAGATCCTGATTTTGCCGGTGGAAGTTATGTATTTGTGCAGAAATATATTCATGACATGGATGCCTGGAATGCCCTTTCGGTAGAAGAACAGGAAAAAGTGATAGGCCGACGTAAATTCAATGATGTAGAGTTATCAGATGAAGAAAAGCCGGCTAATGCTCACAATGCAGTTGCTAATATTGGTGATGATCTTAAAATAGTACGTGCCAATATGCCATTTGCAAATACAGCAAAAAGAGAATATGGAACCTATTTTATAGGTTATGCAAGCACATTCAGTACTACGCGTCAGATGCTGGAAAGTATGTTTATTGGAAATCCGGTAGGTAACACCGATCGTTTATTGGATTTCAGTACTGCAATTACAGGAACTCTGTTCTTTGCACCGTCCTATGATTTTCTTGGAGAAGAGTAGTAACAAGAAGACATAAAAAAAGGCTATCTATCCCAGACAGCCAATCTTTTGTTAACCTTAAATCTAATACTATGAAAAACACATTGCAAAGGTACGGCTTTTCTTGATTTCTCCAAATTTCAGAGTCATTTCACTGCATTTTACAACAAGGTTTAATAGTTGCATCCACCTTGTTAACAGTTTGCCAAGAAAAAGACGGAAATAACGCTATATTTTAAACAGGAATTAAGAATAATACAAAACAGAGAGGCTTTGACCTCTCTGTTTGTTTACAAAATAGTTGGTATAAGAAAAAAAACTACTCAGTTACAGGTCTCTGCATACAATATGCAGAAGACCCGTCATGGTAATAGTTATCCTTTACAGAAGTACATTTAAATCCATTTTTTTCATATAAATAAATGGCAGGAAAATTAGAAACATTCACTTCTAAAATTATCTTCTTCAAGCTTTCTTTTAGAGCAATAACTATTATCTGATCTATTAATAATTGCCCCACTCTTCTGCCGCGAAAATCAGGATGAATAGCTATCGAGTAGATACGCAAACTACAGGCACGTTGATTTATCAATGCACTAAAATATCCCCCTACCCTTTGCTGATATTCTGCCACATAAAAGTATCCTTTTGCTTGGGAAATAAGATAAGCAAATTGCCGTTTTGAAAAACTATCCAAATCAAAACATATCTGTTCTATTTCCATAATCGACGGAATATCATTAATTACCGCCGGACGGAGTATAAATCTCGGTTCCATACAGATTAGAAACGTCTGATATCCAGTATACGCCAGAAGTTATTCAACAACCGGTAGTAAAGTTCATCTCCCAGAATCGCATCTTCCAATCCATGGTCAATGCTGGGATTATCATTAATCTCAATAACAATAGCACGGTCATTTACCATTTTCAAGTCTACTCCATACAATCCCTTCCCAATAAAAGAAGCTGCACGCAACGCTGTATCCAGAACCTTACGCGGCACTTGATAAATAGGAATCGTCTCTACCAGTCCGCAACGGCTTCGTCCGGAAGCATAGTGACAATAGATTTGCCAATGTCCTTTAGCCATATAGTATTTACATGCATACAAAGGTTCCCCGTTCAAAATACCGATACGCCAATCGAAATCTGTCGGAGTGAACTCTTGGGCCAACAGAATGGACGATTTATCAAACAAGACTTTCAGAGCTTCATCCAGTTCTTCTTTATTATTCACCTTCTTCATTCCAATGGAGAAAGAACCATCCGGAATTTTCAAAATAAAAGGACTACCAAGCTGTTCAGTAATCTCCTCATAGGAATTGACGTTCGATTTAAACAGCAGCATGGAGAGTGGCGCTGGAATCTTTTCTTTTTCAAATAATTCTTTTAAATAAACCTTATTAGTACAGCGGATAATAGATTGCGGATCATCAATAACAGCCAGTCCGTTTTGTGTAGCCAATTGAGAAAGACGGAATGTATAATGATTCAATGAAGTCGTGGTACGAATAAATAAGGCATCAAATTCCATCAGCCGTGTAGCGTCTTCTTCTGTCAGTAGTTCGGCATGGATATCCATTTTTTTAGCCAACTCAAGTAACTTGTGAAGTGCTTTTTTATCACTTGGAGGGAATTTTTCATTCGGGTCATAGAGTATAGCCAAATTATACCGTGCAGATTTTGAAGCCTGAGGGTTACGCCATACCTTTCTGTTAAACAAGTCCAAGGCATTGGCAAAATAATCTTCTTCCTCATTATTCAATGAACTTAATGGTAAGAACTGAATATTTTCTATCTGGTTTTTATGCCGCGTATTCAGCGTAACTCGCAATAAAGGGGCCGGATAGTTTTCAAAGATGAAGCGGGCAATACGCTCCAACCCTTTCTCTTTACACGTACCGAAGTATACATTCAAATACCAAAGATCATCAGTTATATCATTTTTCTGAATCCACTGGTAACAGAGTTTCTGAAGACTGCTATCCATACGGATACCTGTACCTGCTTCCACCTTATTAATAATATCAACTCCGGGAATGACTTTATGCCCCCTCGTCTGGGCTAATAGTGAGCAATAATAGCCTTCGGAGTTATAGCTATAATCATTACTCAGGTTAATTACCAACTTACGATCCTTTCCTGATGATTTATACTTCAGGTAGTCGGATACGGTTAAAATGCTGTTTGTTTTGGAATATGGCTTCCAATCATCCAAGCTGTCTACAAGGATCAATACATTATTCATTTTGTCTCTTTAAAAAAGTGCCCGAAAGTAGTGAATTAAATAATACGTGATATCACAGACTCAATAATTATTTTATAGAGTCAAAAAGTTACAAACAAAAGCTTCTTCAGGTTGTTTCTATTAGCAACTAAAAACAGTCCCTGATTATGAAAAAGTTTAAATTCAATTTATTGGCAGGCTTGTTATTTCTGATATCTGCATCCGTATGTGCACAAAATGCTCCGGAAAAAGTACAAGAAGCTTTCAAAAAGATGTATCCAAAAGTGACCACCGTGGAATGGGAGCATAAAGGTGATTACCACATTGTCGGATTTGTTTCAGATAGTCATGATATGAACGTCTGGTTTGGTAACAATGCCCGATGGATAATGACAGAGACAAATGTAGAAAGCCTGGAAGAAGTCCCTGCTCCCATAGCTAAAGCATTCATGCAGACAGAGACACCTCCCATACAAATCAGATATATAAAGATTATTACCTTTCCTAAAATGCCTACCGTAGTAATCATTGATATAGAAGAATATAATTCTAACAGAGAAATTCAGCTTTTCTATGCTCCTGACGGTAAACTACTACAGAGTCTTGATGTATCCGGTGGTGATGGAGAAATCTATCCCGAATTATTTGGGTAATATAAAATTCTTACCAAATAGAAAACAATTGCACAAAACAGTGTGTTATCTATTAAAATAACTATAAAAAAGCATGACTTATGAATAGACGTTCACAGCTGGAGCATGAAGTATCATTAGCTCAAAAACGTATCAAAGAAGCTCCCAAAGATACGCCGGCAAACATCAGAAAAATTTGGGAACAAGAGTTAGTTGAACTCGAAGTTGAGTTGAACAATCTGACTGACGACGAGGAAGACAATAACGATTAACGCTCTAACTATGAAATGGGATAATCAACTGATAAATCATTTGCAATGGTCGAATGCAATTATCAATCGTGAAGGAAAAGAAATCGTAGCGCGGGAAATTGCTGCAATGGCGGAAGAAGGTGATGTGATTGGGGCTGGTTCCGGCTCTACTGTCTACCTTACATTATTTGCATTAGCGGAACGTATTCGCAAAGAATCTCTGCACATAGAGGTTATCCCTGCCTCTGCTGAAATTTCCATGACCTGCATACAACTGGGTATACCACAAACTACTCTTTGGAATAAACGTCCGGACTGGGCTTTTGATGGTGCTGATGAAGTAGATCCGGAACGGAGTCTGATAAAAGGACGTGGTGGAGCCATGTTCAAAGAAAAACTTCTGATAAAAAGTAGTGGTAAGAATTTCATTATTATTGACGACACAAAACTGGTTGATCATTTGGGGAGCCGCTTTCCAATACCTGTAGAAGTCTTCCCAAGCGCATTGACTTTTGTAGAGAGTGAGATGCGGCGATTAGGAGCTTCTGAAATAACACTGCGTCTTGCCGGTGGAAAAGATGGACCTGTTCTGACTGAAAATGGTAATTTTATTCTTGATACCCGCTTCAGTTACATTGATCCTTCTTTGGAAGAAAATCTAAAAATGATTACCGGAGTAATTGAAAGCGGACTTTTTATCGGATATGATGTTGAAATAGTAGTTGCAAAATAAGACAACAGTTGTCGCAAAGAATGTGACAACTGTTGTCTTATTATATAGAAAGTAAATCTTAATATACCTCTACTTTTTCAGCAATACGTTTTGCCTTGTCCCGTAATGCATCCAAATCTGAATTCAGCGGTGCATAACACAACACTACTCCCATACGACGGTTAACACGTGTTGTCGGCTTACCAAAAATACGAATATAGGTATCTTCTTCCTTTGTTACCTCCTCAACACCTCTATAATTCGGACGTTCCTGACTGGCAATTGTTGAGAGAATAACAGCACTGGCTCCTATCCTTTCCTGTTTGATATTTGGAATGGGCAGGCCGAGTACTGCACGCAAATGAAGTTCAAACTCATTCAGGTTTTGTGTACCGGCTAAAGTCACCATGCCCGTATCATGTGGACGCGGAGAAAGTTCCGAGAAATACACCCCATTTTCATGACTCAAGAAAAATTCAACTCCCCAAAGACCGGCACCCGTCAGAGCGCGTGTTACTTTTTCAGCCATTTCCTGTGCTTCTTTCAAGTGAGCAGGATCAATGTGAGCCGGCTGGAAACTTTCGCGATAGTCTCCTCCTTTCTGTACATGACCGATAGGAGGACAAAATAATGTAGGGCCATTCTTCTGCGTTACAGTAAGCAGAGTTATTTCGCTATCAAACTTTATAAATTCTTCAATAATAAGTTCCTTTATATCACCACGACTACCGTTGCAACCATATTCCCAGGCATGTTCCAGTTCATCCGCACTCTTCACAAGAGACTGTCCTTTTCCTGAAGAAGACATCAATGGTTTCACCACACAAGGAAAACCTATTTTCTCAGAAGCAGCTTTCAACTCATCGAAAGATTTGGCATAAAAATATTTAGCAGTTTTCAAGCCCAATTCCTGGGCAGCAAGATCACGGATAGCCTTGCGATTCATAGTAAAATTCACAGCACGCGCACTGGGTACTACCTGAATACCTTCTTTTTCAAAACCATAAAGACGCTCTGTGCGGATGGCCTCAATTTCCGGTACAATAATATCCGGCTGATGTTTGCGTACTACACGTTCCAAAGCATCGCCGTCAAGCATACTGAACACCTCACACTCATCAGCCACTTGCATGGCAGGCGCTCCGGCATAGGAATCGCAGGCAATGATATATTGGCCTTTGCGTTGGGCAGAAATAACGAACTCCTTACCCAGTTCACCGGAACCTAACAATAAAATTTTCTTCATTTTTGCTATGTGTTTATATTAAGAAGCACAAATGTACATAAAAAAATAAGTAGCTACAGCTTTAAATAATTGAAAAAACAAATGGATAGCTCATTTTTATCTGTATCTTTGTACCATAAACAATAGGGTTTATTCTGAAATCTTCTTTGTGCATGTTTGCCTTTGCGGGATTCCGCAAATTATTCCATTCCAAATTTGACCTCACAATCAGCTCCTTTGTTCATTATACGATTCAATTGTTGTATGCTAGTCCTGAATGATTGCATGCTACCATTAGTCAGAAAAACTAAGTGCAGTGTTTTTAAACTGCATAATATATAATAATTTTAGAATGGCAGTAAAAAGAGTAACATCAAGTAAAAGAGACAGAGAAAAAGCGAAACAGAGTAAGCGAGAAGAAAAACAGAAAAGAAAAGAAGAACGCTTGAGCAGTGGTAGCCGTAGCTTCGAAGAGATGCTGGCATACGTAGACGAAAACGGTATTCTTCATTCTACACCCGAAGGTGTAAAGCCTAAAGAGGAAATAGATGCTTCTGAAATAGAAATATCAATTCCTAAAAAAGGCGAAGCAGAAGAAATTCTGCCTTTAAACGGACGCATTGAACATTTTAATGTATCCAGAGGTTATGGTTTTATAAAAGATTTAGGAAGTGGTGAAAAATATTTTTTCCATATTACTTCTGCTCCTGAAGGTATAACAGAAGGAGACAACGTTACATTTGAAATTGAACGCGGTACGCGAGGTATGAACGCCGTGCGGATCTCAATCATTAATAAATAACAATTTTAACTTACAAAAAGAAATGAACATTTATGTTGCAAACTTAAGCTGGAACACAAACAGTGACAGCTTACAGGAATTATTTTCACAGTATGGCGAAGTAACTTCAGCCTACATTATTAACGACAGAGAGACGGGACGTTCACGCGGTTTCGGCTTCGTAGAAATGCCGAATGATGAAGAAGGTCAGAAGGCTATTGACACTCTTAACGAAACAGAATTTGAAGGCAAGAATATCGCAGTAAGCGTAGCTCGCCCCAGAACAGAAAGACCCGCAGGCGGCAACCGTGGTGGTGGTTACGGCGGCGGTAACCGTGGTGGCGGTTACGGCGGTGGCAACCGTGGCGGTGGTTACGGCGGCGGCAATCGTGGTGGTGGCTATGGCGGCGACCGCGGTGGAAGATATTAATCTTACAGCTAAACAACAAATGAGAACTGTTCGGAATAATTTCCGGACAGTTTTTTTATACCCCCATTCCATCTATTATATATCAATAATATCTATATTTGCATATATGACAACAAGCAAACATATTATACTGATTATACTGACACTTTCACTGCTACTGTGCAATGTGTGCATCTACGCTGCTACAGTCAACTACTCCGTGCGCGGAAAAGTCATTGATAAACAATCCCGGCAACCGGTAGCATACGCCAATGTAGTGGTTACAGGTATCCCAGGAAAAGGAGCATCCACAGATTCACTGGGTATATTCCATATAGAACAAGTACCACCTGGGATTTATCGTTTCGAAGCAACGCTGATAGGATATAAAAGTGCTGTAACTTCCGAGTATCTGGTTTCTGCCTCTACACCTTTCATTGAGATTGAGATGGAAGAAGATGAAAATATGCTGGCTGCAATTGTGGTTACCCCCTCTCCTTTCAGGAAAACGGTGGAGAGTCCGGTAAGTATGCGTATTATTGGGCTACAAGAGATAGAAAAAAGTCCGGGTGGAAACCGGGATATTTCGCGAATTGTGCGGGCATATCCAGGTGTATCGTTCTCACCTATCGGATACAGAAACGATTTGATTGTACGGGGTGGATCACCTTCGGAAAATCGTTTCTATATGGATGGAATAGAAATCCCGAATATCAATCACTTTGCTACACAAGGAGCATCAGGTGGCCCGGTTAGCATCGTTAATGCAGATTTGATACGGGAAATCAGTTTCTATACCGGAGCATTTCCTGCGGATCGTTCCGGAGCAATGAGTTCTGTATTAGATTTCCGTTTGAGAGATGGTAATCCGGATAAACAGACTTATAAAGCAACCTTGGGAGCTTCCGAAGTATCCTTCAGTGGTAACGGACACCTGAGTGATAAAACGACGTACCTGTTCTCTATCCGACAATCGTATCTGCAATTATTATTCAAGGCATTGGGCCTACCTTTCCTGCCTAATTTCATTGACGGGCAATTCAAACTAAAGACAAAATTATCAGCACATGATGAACTGACTGTACTGGGTCTGGTAGGAATTGATAAAATGAAACTGAACACGGACGAGAAAGGAGAAGATGCGGAATATATATTAAGTTATCTCCCTACCATTCATCAGGAAACATTCACCATAGGAGCATCTTATCGCCATTATGCAGGAAAACACGTACAGACACTCACGCTAAGTCATAATTATCTGAATAACCGTAATGTGAAATATCTGAATAACGATGATTCTTCCGAAGATAATCTAACCCTCCGTCTGCGATCTGTAGAGCAAAAGACTACCTTTCGTTTCGAAAATCGAACAAGACTGGGGCAATGGACTTTGAAAGAAGGTGCCGAAGTAAATTATTCTAATTATACCAACCGCACCAAACAACGGATACTCAGTTCCAGTTCTATTTACCATACTGATTTGAACATATTCAGCTGGGGTGGCTTCTTCTCCACAGACTATATCAGCACGAATAAACGGTTCTCCGCTTCAGCAGGTATCCGGACAGATGGCAATAATTACAATCAGGAAATGAAGGAGTTATGGAAGCAACTTTCTCCCCGTTTTTCATTATCCTATGATCTTACCAAACAATGGGCATTAAGTGGAAGTGCAGGTTTATACTATCAACTCCCCCCATATACAGCTTTAGGATTTAAAGACAATGACGGCATCTATATAAATAAGAACCTTAAATACATGCAGGTTTTGGAAACCAGTCTTGGGCTTGATTGGCATTTGGAGGACAGGTTGATGATCTCGGCAGAAGGATTCCTCAAACAATATGGACGCATGCCCCTTTCCGTACGGGATAATATCCCATTGGCATGTAAAGGAGATGATTATGGTACTGTAGGTAATGAAGTACTGATTCCTACAGAGCGTGGACGAGCTTATGGCATAGAAACCATGTTGCGTTGGCAAGTACCGGGACAATTTAATTTTGTATCTTCACTCACGTTATTTCGTAGTGAATTCCGTGATATCCCCTCTGCGTGGGATAATCGTTTTATCCTCAACGTCAGTGGCACCTTCAATCTGTCTCGCCGTTGGAGCATTGGAGGCAAACTCAGTTATATCGGTGGTGCTCCTTATACTCCTTATGATGAAGATAAGTCTTCATTGGTTGAAGCATGGAATGCGCAAGGACGTCCCTATTATGATTATTCAAAGTATAATACGGAACGACTTCCCAACTTTGCCCAATTCGATGTTCGTATAGATAAGTCTTTCTATTTCCATCGTTGCATGGTAGGCTTTTACATTGATATACAGAATATAACAGGAAGCAAACTGAAACAGCAGGATGTGATTATGAGTACAGGAGTTATTGAAAATCCTTCTGCTCCCATTGGAGAACAAAGATATAAAATGAAGTATTTAAAACAGGAAAGTGGAACAGTTTTACCGTCAATCGGACTTACGGTGGAGTTCTAATAAAAAAAAACACTTATAGCTGCGTTGCCCCTCACTTATATAAGCGTAAGCTTGCGCTTATATAAGTGAGGGGCAACGCAGCTATAAGCGTCGACCTACGCAGCCGCAAGTATCATTTATTGATGTTGATCTCTCAGCAAATCATTCACCGTCTTCACCGGATTGAATGTACCTAGAGGCACCTCTACAAATACTGTATTCCAGTCACTCATTGCACCGTTCCACAAACCGGGAAGTTCCAGTGCTTTAAGATCCTTACCATTCTTCGATTTGTAAGAAATAAAACCGGTAGCTTTATCTACGAAGTTTACAAGGTCAAACTTACGGCCTTTATAATCACGTACGGCACAAACCAGATCTACAGGATTGAAGTGCGTTCCTTTCTCAAACATTTCTTTTTTCTCCGGATCATCCATATCAATTTGAGAGCTTTCAAGAATTTGCAAAGAAATAGTTCCGTCACTATTATATGCCAGGAACGGACCACCACCCGGTTCGCCTACATTCTTCACCATACCGCATACACGCATCGGACGGTTCAACTTCTCTTTCAGATAAAGTACAAGTTCGGCATCTTCCAGATTCTTGGTTTCAGGGTTCTTACAGAAGAGTTTCTTTTGCAGGAATTGCAGTATTTCAATCACCTGTTCATGAGTATATCTGCCACTGTCCAAAAGTTCCAGATAAGCAAATGCCTTTTGTTGCAAAGCAACCAATACTCCGGCAATCAACTTTTTGTAGAGCACAGTATCACCTTTCAGCTTATCGGGCACCACATTATCGATATTCTTAATAAAGATCACATCTGCATCCAGGTCATTCAAATTTTCGATCAATGCACCATGGCCGCCCGGACGGAACAGCAACTTACCATTATCACGGAAAGGTTGATTATCCATATCGGCAGCAATTGTATCCGTACTCGGTTTCTGCTCAGAGAAAGTTACATTATAATCTACTCCGTATTTCTTTGCATAAACAGCCGCTTTATCTGCTACCAATGCTTCAAACAAACGGCGGTGTTCGGGAGAAACTGTAAAATGCACATTTACTTTACCATTCTTATTAGCTGCATAGAGCGCACCCTCTACAAGATGTTCTTCCAGCGGTGTACGGTTACCGTCTTCATATCTGTGGAATTTCAGCAGACCTTTCGGCAATGCACCGTAATTCAATCCTGCTGCTTCAAGCAGTGCAGCAACTACGGCTTTATAGTTTCCTTCAGACACCAACGCAGAAATATCTTTTCCAGACATCTTCTCACAGGCAGCATTCAAATCATCATAGAAAGCGAATTTTTCAATCTGTTCAAAGAATGTCTTTTCAAATTTAGTTTCGGGGGCATCATAATCAGCTCCGAGAAATTCGAACAAATTCTTGAACATACGGCTCGCTGCACCTGATGCAGGAACAAACTTCACTACAACCTTATCTGTCCGGGTATAAGCGTCCCATGCATCGAGATAGAGCTTTTGCTCATCTGCTGCAGGAGCCAGAATTCCTTTTTCCAGAGAAGCGGCAGCAGCCAGCTTCAAATATGGAAAACCTTTCTCGAAACAAGCCAGTTGTTCGGCTATCTGTTCTTCTGAGATACCTTTTTGCGTAAGCAACTCTTTGTCTTGCGGTGTTATCATATTATCTATTTTTATTAATTGATTGCCAAAAATACAAAAAAACTGCAAGCCCTATCAAGAAAAAGAAGAAAAAAACTACCTTTACACCACAAAAATGGACGATTATGGAAAGAGATGAATTTTTCACTACTGAAGAGAAGAAATTGCTCTTCTCTCTCTACCGAAAATTATTACAGTTGACCGGTGAGACATTACAGAAGGGCGACTGCAGAAAACTGAAAACACATCTTATCAACTCTATAAAGGATAACCGGGTTCAACGCGACACTTTCGGATTAAATCCACTGGTTAAGGATATGCAGACTGCCGTTATCGTTGCCGAAGAAATCGGAATGAAGCGGGCGTCGATTCTGGGTATTATGTTGCACGAAAGTGTGAGAAACGGAGCTTGTACTCCCGAAGAGGTGCAGGCTGCTTTCGGTGAAGATGTGGCCGGCATTATCCGTGGACTGATACGCGTAAATGAACTTTATTCCAAAAGCCCGACTATCGAATCGGAAAACTTTCGCAATCTGTTGCTCTCTTTTGCGGAAGATATGCGCGTAATCCTGATAATGATTGCTGACCGTGTGAATATCATGCGGCAGATTAAAGATAGTAAGAACGACGAAGCCCGCCGACAAGTGGCCAACGAGGCTGCATATCTCTATGCTCCCCTCGCCCATAAATTGGGGTTATATAAGCTGAAATCGGAACTGGAAGACCTCTCCCTGAAATATACAGAAAAAGAGGTCTATTACCATATTAAGGATAAACTAAACGAAACAAAGGCATCCCGCGATAAGTATATTGCAGCTTTTATCACCCCGATGCAGAAAAAGCTGGAAGAGGCCGGACTACATTTCCACATCAAAGGACGTACAAAGTCCATCCACTCCATCTATCAAAAAATGAAGAAGCAGAAATGCCCTTTCGAAGGAGTGTATGACCTTTTTGCCATACGTATCATTCTGGACTCACCTGTGGAGAAGGAGAAACAGGAATGCTGGCAAGCCTATTCCATTGTAACAGATATGTATCAACCCAATCCCAAACGTCTGCGCGACTGGTTATCCGTGCCCAAAAGTAATGGCTACGAATCATTGCACATCACCGTGATGGGCCCTGAAGGTAAATGGGTAGAAGTACAGATACGTACTGAACGCATGGACGATATTGCCGAACGAGGCTTGGCCGCCCACTGGCGCTATAAAGGTGTGAAGGGTGAAACAGGATTGGATGAATGGCTGACTACGGTACGTGAGGCTTTGGAAAATTCAGATAGCAATGGATTGGAAGCTATGGACCAGTTCAAACTGGATTTGTATGAGGATGAAGTCTTTGTGTTCACCCCGAAAGGTGATCTGTTTAAGTTAGGTAAAGGTGCAACAGTGCTGGATTTTGCTTTTCATATCCATAGTAAATTGGGATGCAAATGTATCGGTGCAAAAGTTAATGGCAAGAATGCGCAACTTCGTCAGGTACTGAACAGTGGTGACCAAGTGGAGATTATGACTTCGAATACCCAGACACCGAAGCAGGACTGGCTGAACATCGTGACTACCTCCAAAGCACGTACCAAGATACGCCAAGCTTTGAAAGAGATGGTTGCCCGCCAGCATGCCTTTGCCAAAGAAACTATTGAAAGGAAATTCAAAAACCGGAAAATAGAATATGATGAAGCTGTCATGATGCGCCTCATTAAACGCCTCGGTTTCAAGACTGTGACTGACTTCTATCAAAACATTGCCGATGAGACATTGGATGTAAACGAAATTATCGACAAATATCTGGAACAACAGAGACGGGAAAATGATACGCATGACGACATTATATACCGTAGTGCTGAAGGATATAACCTACAACAAACGCAGAATGATGAAATCACTCGTTCAAAAGAAGATGTACTGGTAATCGATCAGAATCTGAAAGGGTTGGACTTCAAGTTAGCACGTTGCTGTAACCCGATTTATGGAGATGATGTATTTGGCTTTGTGAGTGTGACCGGTGGTATTAAGATACATCGTAGCGATTGTCCCAATGCCACTCAACTACGCGAACGATTCGGATACCGGATTGTAAAAGCACGTTGGGCAGGTAAATCGCAAGGTACACAATATCCTATAACGCTTCGTGTAGTAGGCCATGATGACATTGGTATTGTAACTAACATCACCTCGATCATATCTAAAGAAAATGATATTTCTCTACGCTCCATCGGCATAGACTCTCATGACGGACTATTCTCCGGCACTATGACAATTATGGTAGGCGATACGGGACGTTTGGAAACACTTATAAAGAAGCTGAGAACAGTAAAAGGAGTGAAACAAGTTTCAAGAAATTGAATATGAAATACGATTTTAAGAAACAAATCAGAAGCTTTGGATACGCCTGGAAAGGCCTCCGGCAATGTATTGGGAAAGAACAGAATCTTAGTTTCCACCTGATTACTACAATAATCGTGATAGGTGCAGGGATCCTTTTCGACATTACACGTACGGAATGGATGATCATTATCCTTTGTATTGGTATGGTCGTAGCTGCGGAGCTCTTCAATACGGCAATTGAAAGATTGGTGGATTTGGTATCACCGGAGCGTCATCCCATTGCAGGACAAGTAAAAGATATTGCCGCCGGTGCAGTGCTGGTATGCGCTGTTGCGGCGGCAATCATTGGAGGGATTATTTTTATCCCATATTTGTTTTGACACGGGTTTATCTCACTCGTCTTCTCTTATAATAGGGACGTGTCAGCAGGAAATAAAATAGTAGTGCTACAATGATTCCCACACCTATAATTTTATAGATCAATTGAAAATCTACATAAAAGTGTGGTTTTTCAATGCTTGAACCATCTTCAAACATAGAATACAGTTCTATGTTGTTTGACAGGAAGCAGCAAACTGCAATACCTATTAAAATTCCCGTTTCCATAGCCAAATGGCAAGTTGTATTTGCTGTTCCACGCTGGCAATGCTGCGAAAGCTTGACGAATATCTTCGTAAGAGGTACTGTAAGTATCACCAAAACAACCAGGAAGAAAGTCGCACTGTAATCCCCATCCTTTATTATAGGTATTACTATCCCCGACACAAAAGCTATCAGCACTACATTGAGAGCAGGCAACCAAGCCCGTGACAGTAAAAAACGGTCGATATTAAAACGTCCTATACCTATAGGTGCACGGAAAGCAACATACACCCGCAATGCAAACAGTATACTAAATATACCGCACAATGCGGAAAGATACACTACCATGCTGAAGCCTTTGAGCTGGAGCATCCATATTCCTACTCCCACTCCTACCAACATACCCAGACGAGCCGCCAAAGCATATGTCATATTCCCTGCGCTACGGTGCGGAGAATTTGTAATATCAATAGCAACTGTAATTCCCGCTGTGGCCGCTAATCCGAAAGCTCCTCCCTGCACAACGGCAAGTAACAGCAATTTCGTTAAAGTATCAGCAAATAGATAACCCACCGTCGCTGCTAACATTATAAATGTGGAGTAGACAAGCACGTGCTTTCGCTTATACGCATCTCCCAGATATGCGTGAAATGGTCCTACAAGGAACATACCCACCGCAAACACCAAAAACATACTACCCACCTGTACAGTAGAAATGCCTAAGCGTGACACCATCACCGCAGGCAGTACTGGGAATAGCATATATAGGGATGCAAAAAACAGGAAATTAGCCATGCATATCCGCATAAATCCCAGCGACCAAAGATTATCAATATTGCTCTTTCTCATTCGGGAAGTCTAAGTTCTTCACATCAGATATATAACGGCTTATAGCGTCAGTCATTATCGTATGCAAATCGGCATAACGACGTAAGAAACGGGGACGGAAACCATTATTCATACCCAGCATATCCTGAATTACCAGCACCTGTCCATCTACTCCACCGCCGGCACCAATACCGATAATAGGAATAGTAAGTTCGCTGGCCACACGTTCTGCCAATTCCGCCGGGATTTTCTCTAACACAATGGCAAAGCATCCTGCCTCTTCCAGCAGATGGGCATCACGTACCAGTTTCTCAGCTTCGGTATCATCCTTGGCACGAACAGTGTAAGTACCATACTTATTGATAGATTGCGGCATCAGTCCCAGATGTCCCATAATAGGAATACCTGCACTCAGAATGCGCTTTACAGTACCTATTATTTCTTCGCCACCTTCCAGTTTCAAAGCATCTGCATGACTCTCTTTCATAATGCGGATGGCAGAAGCAAGCCCTTCCATCTCATTGCCCTGATAAGAGCCGAAAGGCATATCCACTACAACCATAGCACGTTTTACTCCACGAACTACGGACTTAGCATGATAGATCATCTGATCAAGGGTGATCGGAAGTGTCGTCACATTACCAGCCATTACATTACTGGCAGAATCACCCACAAGAATTACATCCATACCTGCACCATCCACAATCTGTGCCATAGTGTAATCATAGGATGTCAACATAGAAATTTTTTCACCTCTTTGCTTCATTTCAACAAGGCGATGAGTGGTCACTTTACGAGTGTCATCTGAAATATATCCAGCCATAGTTTCATTTACAATTTAATTATTTACAATGTATAATTTTGACTGTGTACAGGATACACGTTGCAAATCATATATCGTAAATTGTAGTTCATACTTTTATTTATCGCCGCAAAGGTAATCCTTTTTCCCTTTACTTATGCAATTCTGTTAATTTATCGTAAGTAAATCCCTGGAAATCATCCAGAACATAGTGGCACAACGGGGTAATTTCTTCTCGTGAATTAGTGGTAGCCAGAGCAATAACTGTAGCACCGGAAGCCATTCCGGCTTTCAGACCATTAAAGGAATCCTCGAAAACATAAGTTGTTTCCGGAGTAGTACCAAATACTTCCATACCAAGCAGAAAACAATCAGGTGCAGGTTTAGAGGCAGTGAACATTTCTGCTGTGAGAATACGGTCGAACATACTTTTAATTTCAGGTTTAGCACGGTATACAGCTTCCATTTTCTTATCATTGGAACTGGTAACTACAGCCATTTTCACACCATTACGGTGAAGATCGGCAATAAATTCCTCCACCCCGGGAACAAAATCGTATGACATATCCTGTTCGAAGCGGTCGAGACCTACAGTGATTTCCTCTCTCTCTTTTGTCATACCGGGAAAGAAGGTATCGTAGATATACATCAGGGTCTGTCCCTTAACACGACTTTCCAGATCTTCCATACCTAAGTAATCTACTCCCATTTTATGCCAAAAAACGCTGTACTGCGTCTCTGTGTCGACAACGACACCGTCGAAATCGAAGAGAACGGCGATGTTTTTAGTTTCAGCCATATAAACTTTCTTTTACCTTATAATGTTAATACCTTATCTATTACGATACAAAGGTCAGAATAATCCTTGAACCGAGCAAATAAATGAGTAACTTTGCTGCGAATACCAGATACGCGGACGACATGGACCGGAGCGGACGAACGCGGACTCATCACTTTCTTTAGATAAATAGTTATGGATAATAACCCTCACATATTAGGTACCGAGAGCATCGGAAAACTGCTGTTGCAGTATTCCATACCCGCTATTATCGGCATGACAATAACTTCCCTATACAACATTATCGACAGTATCTTCATTGGTCATGGTGTAGGTGCAATGGGTATTGCCGGATTGGCTATTACATTCCCCTTGATGAACCTTGTGGTAGCATTCTGTACGCTGGTATCAGCAGGCGGTTCTACCATTTCATCCATCCGTCTGGGGCAAAAAGATTTAGACGGAGCAACTGAAGTACTGGGAAATACGCTGATGTTTTGTCTGATTAATGCAGTAGTATTCGGTGGACTTGCTTTTCTATTTCTGGATGATATATTAAGATTCTTCGGTGCCAGTTCCGAAACATTACCTTATGCACGTGACTTCATGCAAATTATCCTGGCAGGCACCCCAATTACTTATACAATGATCGGGCTAAACAATATTATGCGTGCCACAGGATATCCTAAAAAGGCGATGTTGACTTCCATGGTAACAGTGGTCTGTAACATCATCCTTGCTCCTATCTTCATTTTCCATTTTGACTGGGGAATTCGTGGAGCAGCTACGGCAACCGTTATTTCACAGTTCATCGGTATGGTATGGGTTGTGAAGCATTTCCTTGATAAGGATAGTTTCGTTCGTTTCCGTCCGGACTTTTGGAAACTGAAGAAACGCATCATCAGTAGCATCTTTTCAATCGGCATGTCTCCTTTCCTCATGAATGTATGTGCCTGTGTCATTGTGATTATCATTAACAATACGTTACAACGTCACGGAGGCGATATGGCCATCGGAGCTTACGGTATCATCAATCGCCTGCTTACACTCTATATAATGATTGTATTAGGTCTGACTATGGGTATGCAACCAATTGTTGGATATAACTTTGGAGCACAGAAACACGACCGTGTGAAGCAAACGTTGAAACTGAGCATCCTGACCGGTGTGTGTATCACAAGCAGTGGTTTCCTCATTTGCGAACTTTTTCCACATGCAGTATCCGTTATCTTCACGAACGATCAAGAACTGATTGACATTGCTTCTCGCGGTGTCCGCATCTGCGTGCTGATGTTCCCATTGGTGGGCGCACAGATTGTAATCGGTAATTTCTTCCAAAGTATCGGAAAAGCTAAAATCAGTATATTCCTTTCGCTCACCCGGCAACTTTTATATCTGCTTCCCGGTCTGATTTTCTTTCCCCGTTTCATGGGACTGGATGGAATTTGGACCAGTATGCCCGTTGCCGATTTCTTTGCTTTCCTAACAGCACTCACAGTACTGTGTATGTATATACGAAAGGTTACCCGAACACAGGAAACAGTTACTCACTCTTAATACTCTTCACCGGATTCTCATTAGCAATGTGCCATGCCTTAATTATGACACACATGATAATAAACATAAGCAGAGTCACAGCAACACCCATATACCCCATTACAGGCAGGGAAATAGCATCCCTAAACTGACTGATCCAAACTTCACCGGCTTTGAATGCTCCGATTGTACCAATCGTTACAGCCGGAATTGCCAACCACAAGACATCACGCGTCAGTAGGCGCAGCACACCGCTCACTTCTGCTCCATTCACCTTACGAATAGCTATTTCCTTGGAGCGCAAACGAATTTCATCATTTACATAGCCAATGAGCCCCATAAGAATGATAAACAAGATTGTAACAGATGCCAATAAAGTGACATCACGGAATATGCGAACGGATTCCGAATAACTTCGCATCTCTTTTTCCATTGAACGAAACAGTAACTCATTCTGCGGATACACATGCTGCATCTCTTCATTCAGCCGGATAAGATTATCGTCAAAAGGCTTCTTCAGGCGCACATGTAGAGTGCTTTCTATGCCTTCTGTCCAAGCTATCATAACCGGATCACTATCATCCGGTGCAAGAGGAAAACTGAACGAATCCAAAATACCTACTACTGTACCCAGATCATTTACGTGTTCACCTATACCGGTACCCTCCCATTTCATCTTTTCTACAAAAGTGCGGTTTACAAGTAATTGTCCACTACCCGATAAGTTTTTACCTGCTTTAAGTCGTAAGCCGATAAAATCCAGATAATCCGTATCGAATATAGAAAAGCGAGGAGAAAAAAGCCGGTTTCCTTGATTATCAGTCACCATGTGAGGAGCATAAAATCCCAGTAGCGATGCACTGGCAGAAGCCACAGACTCTACATAGGGTAATCCTAAAAGAACACTACGCAAGTTATCCGGATTTTCTAATCGGTGGTAAACGTATGCAACGCGTTCAGGACGGAAACCACGATCACGTCCGGTTGCATAATTATATTGTATAAATACCACCAGCATCATGCCCAGTATGAATGCCGCACCTCCAAACTGTATGAATAATAGTACCCGCTTCCAACCACGACGTCCGGAAGTATAGCGATGGAACACTTGCGTCACCGGTATACGCGAAAACAAAATACCAGGCAAACATCCTCCCAACAGAAATAAGAGAGCAACTACAGACAAAGGTGCCCACAAGTTCTGCCAGGCAAAGAGAACACTCAACGGAATAGATGCCAGTTCTTCCATTTTTTCATGGAAAACATACACCAACACTCCTATCAATAATAGTGCCAGTAGAATCACTACCGCTGTCTCCATCAGAAACATGGAGAAAATGCTACGTTCGGATGCTCCACTGCACTTGTGTACACCAATGGATTTTGCACGTTGCGTCAGTGAAGCTATTGATATCAACACATAATTTAGTGTTGTTGTGAAAAGTAACACTACGCCGAGCAATGCCATGATCCAGATCATTTTCCGTACCGTCGGCTTGGCAAGGTGCAGACTACGCATAGGATCCACAGTAACTTTCAGTTCCAACCCGCTCTCTTCCGGAATATGACGGGCAATAGCAACTGAGAGATGCTTATTCAATTTATTAGCATCAGTAGGATTTCGTAAACGTACGTATCCGTCGTAATTACCACCACTGTTCCAGCCTAAAGACCAACGGGTATGCCGTTCGATGCTGGGAAAAGAGACAATAGCTTCAGGACGGGTATATAATTCTGTATTCAGTGGCACATCAGCATAGACACCTTTTACGAGCATAGGTACCGTAGTACCACCAATTGAGTAATTCAATGTCTTCCCTAATGGTGACTCACTGCCGAAAATAGTGCGTGCCGATGTATGGGACAAGAATATTGCATCCGGATTTGCCAATTCCTGTGGATTTCCCTCCAATACTTCGATACCGAGGGTGACAAAGTAAAGAGTATCTGCCATCACTGTAGGTAACATGAACTTATGTTCTCCCAAGCGATACTCCTTACCAAAAAGAGAACAGCTGGTAGTAGCACTCTGTACCTCATCAGGAAACTCCTCTGCAATGGCAGCAGGAATAGTTTGGATGGTATTATACCCCTCTCCACCACTCAACACTCCCTTATTCATCCAACCGGTCTTGACAATGTAAAGATTCTCCGGTTCATGATAGAAATTATCAAAACTCAACTCGAAAACAATACGTGCAAAAAGGAAAACAGACATCAGTAGCCCTAATGACAAAGAAATAACTTTAATGATATTTGATCCGCGTCCGCGAAGCAAAGTTTGCAGGGTATAATAAAGGTGTCTCATAATGATAACTTTTATCTATTATAATAATTTATTCGCTCTTAATACTCTTCACCGGATTTTCATTTGCAATGCTCCATGCTTTCCATACAACACATGCCGTAATGATCATTAAATTAGCAATAGCTACCAATACATACACTGATCCTCCCAGCGGTACTTGTATTGCAAAGAGATCCATCCATATTCCATTTACATACCACGCCCCCACAGTACCCATGATGACTGCCGGCACCGCTACCCAAAGTACATCACGCGACAACATTTCTAAGATGGTAGACGACTCTGCACCGTTCACCTTGCGGATAGCAATTTCTTTGGAACGACGGCGTACCTCGTCGGTAGTATAACCGATCAAGCCCATCAGCATGACAAAAAACATGACTACCGCTGCCAGTACAGTAGCATTACGAAAGACACGGACGATATTATAATTCTCCGCCATATCCTGTTCCAGAGAGCAGAAATCTACTGTTTTTTGATATGAAACAAAGTATTTTTTAAAGATGCGCAAAGATAACGCAACCATGCTAAAAATCAAATAGTTATAAAACATGTTTTTTAGCGGAATTGAAAAAAGAAGCAAAGGAAAGCACATTTGGAAGCGAGTTACGTTACTAAATCGTAACTCGTTCCAAATAGCACCATTAAACAGTGTAATAGATTAAATTTCAGTTAGTTGCCTACTTTTGCATAACACCAAATAACTCAACAGTAATTAAATTTGTAACTAAAAAAAGTTGAGTTATGAGAAGCACCTTTAAAGTGTTATTTTACACAAAGAACCAGTCTGTAAAAAATGGTAAGGCACCCATTATGGGTCGTATCACCATTAACGGAACCCAAGCAGGTTTCAGTTGTAAGAAAGAAGTGTCCCTTAATTTATGGGACGTTAAAGCTAACCGGGCAAAAGGTAAATCCGAAGAAGCCCGCACACTCAATCAGGAGCTTGATAATATCAAGGCGCAAATAACCAAACACTATCAGTATATTTGCGACCATGACAGTTTTGTCACAGCCAAGAAGGTTTATAACCGTTATGTCGGTTTCGGTGAAGAGTGCCACACGCTTATGGCACTTTTCAAGGAACAGCTTGCATCGTATAAAGAAAAGATAGGTAAAGGAAAGGCGGAAAGCACCTACCGTGGACTTGTTGCTGATTATAAAAGTCTTTTGCTTTTCATGAAAAGCAAAAAGAACATTGAAGATATAGCTATTGATGAACTCGAAAAAACGTTCATTGAAGACTACTATACATGGATGCTCGGGACGGCAGGGAATGCAAATGCCACAGCCTTCAATCGGGTCAACACCTTAAAATGGTTATTGTACATCGCCCAGGAAAGAGGCTGGATAAGAGTCCATCCGTTTGTATCCTTCGAATGTGTACCCGAATATAAAAAACGTTCTTTCCTTTCCGAAGAGGAATTGCAGAAAATGATTCATTTAGAGCTGAACCATAAACGTCAACGGGCCAATCGGGATATGTTTCTTTTCATGTGCTTTACCGGGCTTGCTTATGCAGACCTGAAAGCTATCACCTATACGAATATTCATACCGACTCCGACGGAGGCACATGGTTAATGGGCAACCGTGTAAAAACCGGTGTCGCCTATGTGGTAAAATTGCTCCCCATTGCTATTGAACTCATAGAAAAATACAAAGGAGTAAATGAAAGGAAGATCTCTCCCGAACATGTTTTTCCTGTGGGAGAATATCAGGCACTGCTGAGTAGCCTCAAATATATTGGCAAGAAATGCGGTTGTAAGGTTGAAGTCACCCCACATATTGGCCGCCATACTTTCGCTGTTCTGGCTATTCTTAAAGGGATGCCGCTGGAAACTCTGCAAAAAGTATTAGGGCATAATTCTATTCTCTCTACACAGATATATGCCGAACTTATCAACCCCAAAGTAGGCGAAGATACCGACAAGTTGTGTGAAAAAATCGGTCATATCTACAAGCTTGCCATGTAATACTGACTGCCCGCAAAAAAGAAACGTCCCCAAGCCATTGGCCGAAGGACGTTTCTTCTTATTTCCTGAACCGTCTGAAATCCCTATAATTCTTTTTCAGCACTTCATACAATCCACTTTCCGGATAAAGCAGCTTTCCACCTATAGTAGTATAGGGCACCAGTTTCTCATCCCTCAACGTTTGCAGCGTCCGCCGTGAAATGTGTAGCATGGCGCATACGTCATCTCCAGTCAGGTAATGTTCATCCGCAATAGTCGGTCGTATTCGCTCTGTTGCTTCCTCTACCGCTTTTCCCGTTCTCTTGATCCATCCGGTCAGTTCCTTGAACTCTTCCGAATCTTTTGTGATAATCTCTGTCATACCCTTACTTTCTTCTGATTAGTCCACTGTCCAAAATCTCTTGAATATCCACTTCCCGGTAAAAGAATTTCCCTCCTATATTCGAGTAAGGGATAAGTCCGTTATCACGGTAGTTTTGAAGGCATCTTTTCGATATGCCCAAAGCAAGACATACGTCTTGTGCATCCATTCATTTGTCGGGTGTAGGCGGGGCAATCTTTTTCTGAAAGTCACCCATTTGTACGGCCAGTGTACAGACCAGCCTTCTCAACTCCTGATACGCACTTGTTTCAATAATCGTCAGTTCCATACTAAAATCATTTTTAGGTTTCTGAATATGCGGCAAAATAAAGCACATCTTACATTCCTTCCAAACCTCTGAAACCAAAGTCAACCGTTGGCGTGCATTGGCCTGACAACGCAAAGGCCCGTCCCTGCATCCACGCAGCAACCGGCCTTCCATCCTTTGAGTTGTCTTCTGTTATCCTACATCTTTCTGCCTTTACTCTTTTTTGGTATTTCTTTTTCAACCTTTATTTCCGGTGTTGCAGTTGCTTTCTGCCTCATAGCCGGAAAATTCTCTTTCAGCAATCTCTCCGCCAGCTTCTTTGCTTTCTCCTGCATCTCGTCGTAAACGTTCCATCTGTCCCTACTCAGCAATTTGTTTTCAATCTTCTCAAAATTCTTATGGAAACTGAAATTGTCCGGATATTCGTCTATCAGCCCGTCCATCGGATAACCCTTATCCATGATATACAGCAATGTCATCCGGTCATAATTGTCCACGCTACGGGGTAGCCCCAATCCTTTCTCATTATCTGTTAATGTGGAATAGTTTTCCCATGTAGGTGCAAGGTCATAGGTTTCCGAATCCGTCACGTTCTTCAATTCCGACTTGTCCCGGTACACCCATTCTTTCATAATATCCTCCGGTTCCCATTCACCGAAACAGTTACGGCAACGGTTCACCTTCTTATCCATAATCGAAGGCCAACCTCTCATTTCATGTACCGTCAGCTGTTTTATATCCAGTCCGGGATCGAAGAAACGGTTTGCTACAAATTCAGTCAGATAATCTCCGCACTGTTTTCGTCCCTCCATATCCCGGCTGAAGAAAAGCAAACCTTTGTCCGTCTCTATGGCCGTATAGTAACGGTTTCCGTGTTTTAAATCATCCAGCATATCCTCAACAGCTTCCGGACTTTCTTTCATCAACTGCCACTCCGCTTCCTGAAGCATATCTTTCGCCTTATCTTTAGTACCTGTTTTCAATATGTCCTCTTCATTCCATAACCGTTTGATTATTTGTGGAATCGAAAGCATCCTTTCCGGTATTATGCCGTGATATTCATATAGCACCTTATCAGCCCGGTGATAGTAATCCTCGTTATGGTCTCTCATGATGGCAGGCAGGATAAACATCTCTGGCACCTCGTAATGCACTATTCACCCCGAAGGCATGTCTTTTCCCTTCAAAGCCCTTTCCACGTCTTCCTGCAAGAACTCCACCAACCCTTCCTTGCCTTTTCCCTTCATACTGATATGATAGGTATTGAAATTCTCATCCATTGCGATATACAAACTACCACTTTCTTGCCAATTCCTGTCTTCTTTCTTTTCTATCTTCATTCTACTGTAGTTAAATGTTTATACTCTGCCCCTTCTTTTTAAAAGGTATCCTCGTCTTTACTTCCGTCTCCGGGAACCAGACATTATCCGGCCGTGTAACCAGCAACGAAACAATCCGTTCCTGCTCCTTTGTCAGTGGTTTACTCATCAATTGCAGGTTTCTGAGGCGATTAAAGTTTCTTAGTGTCGGTGCCATGTTACAGCGTTTCGTGCAAATCCCGTAACGAAGTATATCCGGTGAGGCAGTCTTGCAATCTCCAATCTCTACCCGGTACTTTGCATCCAGCGGTGCCACCTCATGGAACCTTAATTCCTCCGGCTTTCGTTTCCCGTCGAAAAAGTGCCCCGCCAAATCATTCAGGAACTCTTCCATAGCCTTATCTCCTTTATCCGTTTTTCCCAGCAACAATACTTTCTGTCCGTATTCCACAGCCGTACAAGTGGGGAAAGCCGCCAGTCCGTTCCTTATCACATCCCCGTCCATGCCGAAGCGATGTCCCAGCCGCAGGTAATCTTCGTTTTCAAGCAAAGCCGTATGTTCGGACAATGATGACAATTGAACGATGCCTCTTTCTTCACAAAATGCCGCATCCCTAAGTCTTACCACACCCGAAGGATGAATCTTTTCCCGTTCCAGCACCGGGCACAGCCTTTCCAGATAATCCGCATTGTCCGTTCCAAGTATGGGAGGAATCAGACTTTTATCCCTGAAATCGAAACGGAACATTCAGTGGTCGGGCACAAACTCCCTGCCTGCGGTATGAAACCGCACGTTATTACTGATATAACGGGAGAACCCTTCTTCTCCCTGGCCCCGCATACTTAAATAAACGGGCCGGTAGAAAGCGTCCAGCGTCATATACAAACTACCGCTTTCCGTCATTTGCATTTTCTTCTCTTTCATACATTTATATGATTAATTGTTTCTTTTCCTTCTTCTTTAGGGTAATGGAAGCTACATGTTTTGCCTGCCGTTTACCGTTACCCCGTTTCTCAGCAGGAGCTTCCCGTATGGGGGCTACATCGAATGACTTACCTGGCCTTTGTTCCTTAGAATGCTGATAGGAAGCAGTTTGCATTCTTTCCGTTTTTTCCATCCGGTTGATACTTCCGCCCAGCCTAAACTCTCCGTTTGTTATATGGAACTCCGATTGCAGAATATCCCTTGCCATTACTTTTGCTTCCATTTGTAAAGCCGCATAGCCGAAATCATGCAAGGACAGTGGTGCTTCCTGTCGTGCCTTGATGCTGTCACCCAGTTTTCCGGCTAAGTCCCTGAACTCATACTCATAACTGAACGGATGAAAATAGTCCGCCGCCACATGACCGGCATATCCGTTTTCCGAGATATAAAGCAAGGAAGCAACATCATAATTGCGGGGAGAAATGCCCAGATTGAAGTCCTTAGTCAACCGGTCAAAGTTGTTATAGTCCGGGCGAAGGTCGTATTTGTCCGTGCAGACGGCACCTTCCAGCATCTCTTTTCCGGCCAGTTTTTCTTGGGTGAAACTAAACTCCGATTTACGCAGTTGCGTATCGGCACTGCGCAGGTCAGCTTTTGCCAATTTGTCGATGCTGTTGTCCACCAGTTCCGCCACCTGCCGAACCGGGTTTTCTATCTCATACAGTTTCAATGTTTCCATTCCTTTGGAAAAGTTGAAAAAGCCGTCTGCCAGATGTTGCAGATAGCTGTTACGGGCTTTCATACCCTTTTCGCTGTCCGAAAAGAACAGCACGCCCTCATCCGTAGCCACGGCATACACCCGTTTCTTTTCTTCAGCCGATTTTCCGCTGTTCCAGCCTTCCGTCTCGTTATGGCGTATGAACTCCCGGTATTGCTTGTCCTTTTGCAGTGCTGCGGATGTTGTCCGGCGGCTGAACAGTTTTAATCCCGCCTTCAGCGTATAAGCGGCATCCCTTAATGGAATCTGCCTTCCTGTGACAGCCTTATGTTTATGGATAGCCGGAACCAGCTTATGGAAATACCAGTTCGCCAAGTCTCCCCGTCGGGAAGGGATTTTCCTTTTGTCTGCAAAATCCACTTTTAGAATCGTTCAACCGGGCAGGTAGCCTCGTTTGTCGAACTCCTTCACCATCTTTCCGATATAGTCCTCATACGCTTTCGGCGTTGCATTACCCGTGCGTACATCCACCGGTGTATTTTTCTCGTCCATCGTGATGAACACGTTGCCCGGCTCAGCCGCCGGACGTTCCGGCAGGCGAAACCTCCAGCGCGTCCTCCAATCTTTCAATAGTCCCATAACTTGATTAATTTACAGAAATTTATAACCGCAAAGAAAACGCTTTGTCCGCCAATCTGCAACACGGCGGACACGCAAGTCGTCCGTTGGCGGCTGTTGGCGCGCAATCCTTATGCCAGTCGCTTGTCCAGCATTTGGTTATAGCTTTTGCGAAGGGAGTCGATGAAGGGAGTGGTGTCCGTGCATCGGTCGAACACCTTGCCCCGTTTGGTGTACAGCGCATTAATTTTCAAATGGAATATTTCTTCAAATACCCGGATGACATCCACTACTTTCAACTCCCTGCCTTCCGCCGTTCCTATCACTCCGGCAGCCATCAGTGCAGCCACCAGTTCTATCAGGTCGCTGTCCGTACCGTTCCAGGTCAATGTTACAGAGCCCTTCTTTCCGTTGCTGCATACTGCTGCTGCTTCCTTCAATCCCATTGCTCCCGTTCCTCCATGCCGGAGCACCTCTTTCATCATTTGCTCCTCCGCATCCAGCAATGCCAGTGCCTTATTAATATATACCTCGAACAGGACATGCTTTTCCGTTCCATTCGCGGAAATGGTCTCTTGAATCCCTTTCAATTCTATTTTCGTATAGAACAGCCTGCGCAGTTGTGCGCATACACTTGTCCCGTCTGCCGGGAGTGTAGCCAGCAGCATGGCAAAATCATTATAGGCGGAAGGCAGCTTTTCCGCACCATTGCGGATTCCGTCCGCATAAGAGGCGAACAATCCGAACAAGATAGTGTCTTTCAAGATTTTCATGGCAATAATTGTATTTATCTTATTTACATACCATAGAAAGGCAAGAAAGATGCCATCGTGCGGAATTAGTTGACAACAACAAAGCCAAACCGATGTATTACAAACACTTGAGCGCTTTATGAAAGAATATGTGCATCTTGATGTGTTGTGTAAAAGCCGGACACGTGTACGGAGACCGGACACACATAAAATCAGATATGAGGCTATTAGAAGCCGTACTTCCGCAATTTATCATAAAGCGTGCTCCTTGATATTCCCAGCAGCTTTGCCGCCTCCTTGCGGTTGCCTCCAGTCTGTTCCAGTGCCCGCAGGATGCATTCCTTCTCCTTTTGCGCATCATTCAGTGCCGTCACCCCCGATACGCCTGCCCCGTCCCTCTCCGTCATCGGAAAAACCAGACTGTCCGGTGCTATCCATTTCCTGTCGGGTGTGAGCAGCACGGCACCTCTTATTACATTTTTCATTTCCCTCATATTTCCCGGCCAGTGATAGGCAACCAGCCTGTTCCGGGCTTCCCTGCCGAAGCCTTCCACCCTTTTTCCCAGTTTACTATTGGCCTCTTCAAGGAAGAAATCCGCAAGCGGAAGTATGTCTTCCCTGCATTCCGTCAATAACGGCAGGCGTATGGTAAATTCGTTCAGACGGTGGAATAAGTCTTCCCTGAAACGTCCCTCTGCAATGGCTTTCTCAAGATTTTCATTAGTGGCGGCTATCAGCCGTATATCAAACGGGTACTCCTTTGTGTCTCCCAACGGCCTGTACCGTTTTTCCTGCAAGGCTCTCAACAGCATTACTTGTGTCCGGTACGAGAGATTCCCTATCTCGTCCAGAAACAGCGTACCTCTGTCAGCCGTGCGGAACAGTCCCGCCTTGTCGTTCTCCGCACCCGTAAACGCGCCCCGCAGATGTCCGAAGAACTCCGATGCCGCAAGATCTTCCGGAATTGTACCGCAATCAACGGGAATATACGGCCTGTCCCGTCTGTGGCTCCGCTCATGTATTTCGTGTGCCACATGCTCCTTTCCCGTACCCGAAGCTCCCCGCAGCAATACCGAAATGTCGGCGCACGCTATCAGTTCTATCTGTCTGTACATCTCCTGCGTCTTCGAGCTTTCGCCACGGTAGAAAGACGGCTTGCCGCTGTCCTCTTCCCTTATTCCGGCGATAAGCTCCAGCAGAATGTCGGGCTGCACGGGCTTGCGCAGATAGTCCGTGGCTCCCAGCTTGATAGCCGTCACTGCATTTTCCACTTCCCCGTAGTTGGTCATGATGATGACCGGAACCGTGCACCGCTTTTCCTTCATCCATTCCAGCAAGGACAAGCTGTTGTCATCCGGCAGACGCATGTCGGCCAGTATCAGGCTGAATGCCTTTCCCGCAATCGCCCTGCGGGCGTCCGCTATGGTCGTCACGCACTGTGTCTTCATGCCCTGCTTCACCAGCCAGTTGCTTATGGTACGGCTGAAAATGATGTCATCCTCAATAATCAGTATTGCCTTCATCTGTTCCCTCCCTGATTTTTCTTGCCGACTCTGCCAGTTTTTTCGCCGCATGGATTATTTCCCCGACTTTCATGTATTGTCCTTCCTCCCATACAGCCGCCTTGTGAGTCACCGAATTGCGCAGGTGGACCATCGGAAAATCCATCCGCACCGTTTCCCATAATGGAAGGTTCTTGTGCAGCACCTTATGGATCGCATCTCTATCACGTCGGTGAAGCGCCCCTTCCAGTGTGTTGATGCTCTCTTCCGTTTCCCGGATAAAGATGTCGAGCATCTTTCCCTTGTCCTCTTCCCCCGAAAGGATGAACGAAAAATCAGGTTCTTTCTTCCCGTTTTTCATCGCCAAACGGCTTACGGAGCTTACCAGTTCGTCCATTGAGAATGGTTTCCGCAGGCAACCCACGAACCCGCAGGAAATATAATGTTCTTCATCCTCGGCGCAGGCGGTGACCGCCAGTACGGGTATCATGCGTGCGTTCTCCATATTGGAGGAACGCAGCAGGTCAAGCATCCTGTAACCGTCCATGTCCGGCATCTGCATGTCAGACAAAAGCAGGTCGTATTTTCTTTCCCTCAATACCGCCATCAGTTCCCGCACCGTCCGGCAGCATTCGCACCGCACCTTGTTCCTCACAAGCATCCTGCGGGTTACATCCAGTTGTATCCGGTCGTCATCTATAACCAGCACATGTACGCCTTCCAGTCCGTAGTCCTCCGCATGTCCGGTTTCTCCGTCCTCCTCATGTTCTGCCACTTCCGGCAGGGGGAGGGCCACCCGGAACAGACTACCTGTTCCGGGACAGCTCTCCACTGTGACGCGCCCGCCCAGCAGTTCCGTCAGACGGGATACAACGGCCAGTCCGAGGCCGAATCCGGGCAGATGCCTTGCATTGTCCAGACGCTCGAAAGCACTGAATATCCTTCGCAGTTCATGCTCCGTCATGCCCGGCCCTGTATCTTGCACGCTGAAGTGTAATTCTCCTTGCCTGTATGCCGCCTGCAGACTGATTTTTCCCTTCCGGGTGAATTTTATGGCGTTGGAAAGTAGATTGTTGGCTATCTGCATGATACGCGGGCGGTCTCCTTCCACTACTATGTCAAGTTCTGAGAAATCCGTACAAAGCAAAAGCCCCGCCTTTCTGACCGTCGGCGTATGCAGTTTCACTATCTCATCGAAAAGCGACAGCGGACGGAAAACCGCCACGTTCATTTTCCCCTTGCCCGCATCCAGCAGATAGAACTCGATCAACGAGTTCACGAGTCCTATCATGTAGTCGGACGAACAGACGATATGCGTCGCATACTCGTCTTTCCGTTTTCCGTCCGCCTCTCCGGGCATCAGTTCCGCGTATCCCCTGACAGCCGCCAGCGGTGCACGCAGGTCATGGGCAATGGATAGCATCATGTTTTTTCTGGATTGCAGCAGTTCCTTGTTTTTTATGTCGGAAGCTTCCAGCTCCCTGCGGTATCGGGTGCGCCTGTTCACGTCGCGGTGCAGGATGGCATACAATACGATGGTAAGCAGGGATACGAAAAGGGCGAGCATTGCCGCCACGTTATAGGATTCTTCACGGTCTGTCGCGATGGCATTATATCTTGCTTCCAGCCGTTTGCCGGCTACCTTGTCAAAATCGCCGACCAGCCCGTTCAGCCTCTTGTTCAGCGCCTGGCTGCTAAGGTGGAGGCTGTCCATCTGCGTAAACAGTTTTTCCCGCTGTTCTTTTTGCTTTCCGGCCACTTCACGGTCCAGCGAATGCAGAAGATGGACCGCGGCATTGTTTCCGTCGTTTTGGATGGCGGGCGGCAGCGCTTTTTCCTCTGCCGCCTGTCGCCGCTCCCGCTGTTGCCTGTAAGCGGATTTCTTCTCTTTTCCGCCGAAAATCCTTTTCAGAAAACTTTTCTCCTTCTCCGGCGGTTCTTCCCCGGAAACTCCTTCCCCGGCATGGCCTTCCTTTACCGCAAGGGCACGGGCTCTCTTTGCCGGCTGCCTGCGCACCTGCCTGACAATAACCGGAACTTTCTCGCCCACCGTCTCGCCGATGCTCTCCAGTTCGTCAAACGTGCTCATGGCTGCCGCCAGAAGCATCTCTTTCTGTTCGAGCAGCAGGCACACCGAATCTATGCGTTCCTGCTGCTGCGGCACGTGTACAAACTCTCTGAGTTCCTTCAGGACGCCACACGTCTTTTCTCTTTTTTCACGGTATTGCCACAAGTCGCTTTCACTCCAGATGCTTGCCACTTCGCCCTGAGATGCCAGTTCCAGCAGGCAGCCGTAAGCCTTGCGTGTGAGCTCGCGCGTCACGCCCAGCTCTTTCATCTCGCGTTCCAACTCATCCCGTTTCACACGTTCCCCCCGGAACAGATAAATGATGAATCCCAGCAACAGTACCAGCATGGCATAACCTATAAATATTTTAAACTTCAATCCCATTCTCTCAAACGTTTCGTTCTATTCCTCGTCCCCATACGCTTTTCTGCCCTGCGCGCTGCCCCCTATGCACACCAACGCGGCAAGAAAGCCGATGGATATGCAGATGAAAAGCACTCCGATGATTATCCCGCCGTTCATAGCTCCTCCTCGTTTCCGGCGGTGGCGGCAAGGTGCCTCACCAGTACAATCCCCCCGTCATGTATCGTAAAGAAGACACACCAAACGACATCCGGCACGGGCTTCATCTTGAACCGCGTCCAGAAGGTATCCCGCCCGCAATACCGCTCAAAGGCCTTCGGCGTTGCCACCTTCGTGCGGGGGATAGGTGTGAGGGCGCGGTCGATGCGATGCAGCAGCAAATCCGGGAACTCTTTCTTTATCACTCCCACGGGTCCTGTCTTCCTGCTTGCAAACAGGCGGTCTGTTTCCGCTTGCACTAATCTTTTTACTTCCGGCAAATAGCGTATATGCAGTTGCGCCGTCTCGCAGGCCGCATAAGTCGGGGAGATGCCTTTCCCGGTCACCGAACGCGCCATCTCGTTTTGTTCCAGCGAGGCAAGCCCGTGGGCACGCATGAAGGCATCCATTTCCGTGCCGTGCACCCGCAGGTCGATGTTTACTTGCAGCGGGCTTCCGTCCTCGTCCCGCAGCAAGATTATTCCGTTATATTGAATCATTGGTATTAAATGCTTTTACGAGGTGAGGACGCTAAGGAACATGGCAGCCACCACAAAAAGAAAGGCGACAAGCGCCTTCCAACAGAGAATTGTTTCTTCCTTCGTCATGACATGTTCTATTTAATCCATATCAGATTTTTTTTCGGCACGGCATGCGGCGACTTGTCAAAAGTCAACAGTCCCGGGCCTTTATTTCAACTTCTTTCCGCCGTAAGTAATCTGCCCCAGCACCTGCTTGGCATATTCCACGGCCTTCTGCGGCAACGGTGAATATTGCACCCGGGTAGTGATGGCCTGCGCCTGCGGGCCGACCAGCCATTCCAGCAGCTTCACGGTTTCTTCCGCTTCTTTCCGCGTACGTCCCCCGTAGTTCTGCTCCTGATAAAGCACCACCCATGTGAAACAACTGATGGGATAGGCGTTCGCTACCTCCGAGTTGGTAATCATTCCCGTGGCATCGCCCGTGCTTGCGGCGGTGATGATGCTCTGCTGCGAGGGCTGCACGAAGTTCCCGGCGGCGTTCTTCACCCGTGCGCTTTGCGTGCCGAAGCTGGCGGCATATTCCGTTGCCACATAACCGATGCCACCGGGGATTTTACCCACCAGTCCGGCTACGCCCTGATTTCCGGCGGCGGCCACGCCACGCGGGAATGCCAGCAATTTGCCGGTTCCCATTGCCGCTTTCCAGTCCGCGCTTGTCTTCGTCAGGTAGTCGCTGAAGATGTAGGTCGTTCCGCTACCGTCCAGGCGGAATACGGGGTAGATTTCCTTGTCCGGCAGTTGCATGCCGGGGTTTACGGTGGCAATCCTTGCGTCGTTCCATTTTACGATTTTGCCCAGGTAGATGTCCGCTATCAGTTCACCGGTCAGGCGCAGGTTGTCCACGCCTTGCAGATTGTAGGCAATGGTGATGGCGCCCATGCAGGTGGGCACGAGCACCGTTTTGGCGGGCAGGCTGTCCAGTTCCGCTTTGGTAGGCGGTACGTCGACGCCCGCAAAGTCTATCTGTTCGTTTTTCAGGCTTTTGAAGCCTTTCTCCGTGCCGATGCCGGCATAGGTGACGGGGATGTCGTTCTGTTCCCAGTACTTCTTGAATGCTTCGTTGTAGAAAGGCAGCGGCAGGGTGGCTCCGGCGGCGGTGATGACCGGCTTGCGGCCTGCGGCGGCATTCCCGGATAATTCCTCAACCGGCTTTCCGCTGGTGAACAGGGTAGCTGCCGCTATTACCAGTACAGCTACGAATGACAGGCGTACACTGCCTGTTCTGCTAATCTTTTTGTTTCTAATTGTTGCCATAAATATTTTTATTATTGATTAAAATTATATCCTTTTCAGACATAGTGGGACGGAAATAAAGAAAATATCTGAGTGATGTTTTAAACCATTATTTTAAAATTATTTTACGCAAATACACAAACTATCAATGGCTTATCTTTACTTTATTTCCGTATATTTCCCATTCTGTCAAAGAGCAATTGTTTTTCGAGCAAGAGGTGTTTTTATTAGAGATACATTAAATTTCATTGTCTGTTTATTTCCAATGCCTCAATTGCATTTATCGTATCCTTAGGATATTCAAAATGCACGGAATCACATGAATGCTCCACTCTGACCTCCGCAAATCGATATTCCTTTGACTTCTTGGGTGCATCCCACGACTTGTTACTCAAAAAGACACGATACTCATAGATACATCCTTCATACAGTTCCGGCACTGTGTAATCCAAAGTGTCAGGGATATTATCCGCATATATAAAGTCATTTATAAATTTGGTATAGTCCCCCTTCGGATAGTATATTCTTAAACAAAATTCGGCTTTCTCATAAGTGTCCGTATTTGTGATATTAGCTTTATCAATAAACCTGAATACGCTTTCTTTCTCTTCAGGTTGTGTCTCTTTCTCATTATCATCGTTTTGACAAGAGAATAGACAAACAAGGAACAGCAGTACGGTTAGTCTTCTCATAATCAATAGTCCTTAATTGTTAATGCATTTGCTTTCCATATAGTGATATATCCAATATTAATCCTGAAATACCTACTCTTTTTTTACCGTCTCAATACAGTTTCCTGTAAAATCTAAAATATTTAGTCTTACTGAAATGTCTGGTTTCATGAGCAAGCACCCGGTCTCCTACACTACATTCCTCCAGGGGATCATGTATTTTATACTTTTTCGTATATTGTACTGTTTTCCCATACTTCGGATGCTTTTTCGTACGTTCCACCTCTATGACAGCCGTCTTTTGCATTTTCGTGCTTACCACTATCCCCTCGATACATTGCCGGGGTATTCTTTTCACTGCTACCTTTGGAGAGTTCCATAAGAAAGGCCGTAAACGGCACGGCACCATCTTAATATTGAAATAGCTGAAAATAGCGTTCCATTCACTCATCACATTCAGCAAGCCGTTATATTGCTGTGCAGTAATTTGTTTGGTATTGATGGCTTCCAGCATTCCGAACAGTTCTTTCACTTTAGGTATGATAAGTTCTATATCCTTAGTTTGCGGATTACCTGTATTCAGAAGATGAAATACCCGGCTGCACAGTGCCTCATGTTCTTTCAATATTTCTTCAATACCATTTTCCATACAATCCGTTATTTGAGGTTCAATGCACAATGGTAGATATCCAAATATCCCATCAGGATGATATCCGCATAATCAATGATGCTATAGAAATCCGAGATAAATACCCGTTGGTTCGTTTTGATAAAGTCAAACTCACTGTCGCCCCAGTTACCGAGAGGATAACTGCCGATGGTTTTCATTATTCCACAGAATTGTTGGTGCAACTGGAAGATTTCTTTCTGTGCATTAAGTATTTTCCGCAATATGGCTTTCATCTCGCAATCATTTATCCCGGAAAACTCCACAGACAAGTGGGATTCGTCCTTTATGCTCACCAACAGATTTTCAAAGCAGGGACGCAACTGGGCAGAAAGTTGTGTTTGAGCGATACGTGCCGACGGCGTTTGCAGGGATTCTTTCAGTGCATTTCTTAATGCCCGGCTCCGGTTGGTCACTATTTTCTCGTAGATGACGGGATTAGTCAGGAAAACAGCTACAAGGCGAAAATCATTACTCAACGAATGATACTTCTGATGTATCTCTTTTATTGCTTTGGATTTGACGGACAATTGCTTCAGAAACAACAGCAGCATTTCATTGTCCGCCTGCTCTTTATTCATTCCATGCGCAAAGAACTTGTCATTCATCTGCATGGTAAAACCCAGAATAGAAGCTATGTTTGCTATAATGTCTATCATTCTTTTATTATTTCAAATTATTCAATGAAAGAAAGCATTTGTTTTGATGTCTGAAACCGCTTTATCGAAGAGCTTTAGATAGCCCTATCTAATCTCCTTAGACAGCTCTGTCTAAAAAGGCCGGATAAGAGGCTTTATCCTAAAGGATTCTCATCTATTCCACCATCACCGGTATTTCCATCTTCGGAACCACTACTTTGCCCGATGGTAATCACTTTGCTCGTACTACGCGGAGTTTTCAGCAATGTATTTGTACCACTGTATTGCGTAGTGACCGTCAGCGTATAGTCACCGTCCGTTAAATCGGAGGGAAGCAAGATAATGAGTTGTGAGGGGTTGTTCACCACCAACATATCATTAGGCAACTTGCTGACCTTGCCGGAAGCATCAGTCAGGGTGATACCTACCGATTCATGTTCACCGACGACTTTTATCAAGCGTCCGTTCAAGGTGTAGTTGCGTCCGGCGGTTGCCATGCCGTCCGTGGCACGGGTGGCGGCATCTTCGCCACCTATTATATACATGGCGTCCCGTTTCTCTCCCAAGATGTTGACCGAAGTCTGCGCAATGGCTTCGCGCAAGTCCTTGTCCTGTGTGAAAGAGACGTAGATTGAATTCTTTTTTTGGTCCCACTGCCCGTTATCTACGACACCACGGAATTGGGGTACGGCTCGGAAAAGTCCAGTATTCACCGAATAGCCGCTCAGTATCAAGTCTGATAACACACGGTGGTATAGCTTCACTGCGTGCTCAATGGTTTCTTCACGAAGACCTGTGTCTTCTTTCTTCATTTCGCTGAGTATATCCTCCAGCGTAAGGCTGCCGACTGATTCCAGCATCAGAATTTTGTCTTCTTTATTGTCTACGGTGACGGCATTGTCTACCAACCAACCTTTTAGGGTGTGTTTCATTATTCTTACTTTTTAATTAGTGAATATTCATTATCAAGAAAAGCACCTCTGACATTTAACACATGCCGGAATTTGCTTTTTGTCAGAGGGCTTCAACAAAGTTATTAATTCCAAGGTATACCTAATCCTTTCTGAAAATCGCAGGCATTGCCGCCATCTTTCAAAATAAATGTAGCTTTCTTATATGTCCAAGACATATAGTCTATACTTGGCATATCATTAGCACCCAAAATTGCTGAATAAGAATTGTGGTCCACTATCGTGATATTAGTTTCGGGATCTATAACATCATAATAGAATGAATATCCATAACCTTCACTAGTACAACTACCATAAGCATCAGGTTCTCTAAATGAATAATCCAATTCGATATATTCAGACATTTCTCCCTTTTCTAACGTTATAGTACCTATACGTTCAGGGAAGAACATCCAGCACCAATCATCATTGATATAAAAGTCTACTTGAACTTTATCCATTGTAAGCATGTCATCGCCCAAATAAAGAAAACGTGCTTTCAATATTTTATTGGATAGCGGATCAGGTTCATCGTCTTTTGGTACTTCTATAAATTCCGTATCAGATAATTGCATTAAATTCAGAGTGGAATCAGCTTCAATAGATATATCAGATATCGTAGCTATCGGTTCATCTTCTCCTTCCTTATAAAATTCAAGATTTCCCACTGCTTTTTCCTTACTAATATAATTAAGACCTTGTATAAGTTCCTGACCGTTTATTTTTACAGTATACCCACTATTCAATATAAAACTACCATTAAAAGTGATATACTTTTCTTCTTCATATAGTTCAATTTCTTTTCCAGGCAATAATAATATTTGTAACGTTTCATTCGGTTGCAAGTTAACCTTTTGCTGAAATGGTACATAATCCAGATAGGATATTGCCAATATACCTATTCTTTCTTCTTTTCCCTTAAAGATTCCATCTTTTATATCTTCTCCGTCAATAGTAACCGACAGATTGTTAAAGTCAGCAAAATGGTCCGGATACATGACTGTTATTCGATAGTTGGTATAACCATGTTCTATAAAATCACCTTCAGTATCGCAGCTGACAAAAAGCAGTGAAAATACAAATAATATTAAATATATATTTTTCTTCATTTCCAATCAATAAATAGAGCCGTAAACAGACTTAAAATCCATTCACGGCTCAACTTTACTTAATTATTATTTCACCCAAGTTCCTTGCATCATCCAGTTTGCACCTCCAGTGGTCGGGGGAATTGCACCTTTGTAAGAAGTAACAGTAAACCAAGAATCCAAACCACCAAAATCGGCACCAGAAAGTGCAGGAGCAGCATTAGGTCGCAGATTTGTTTGGCTTTTATATGCACCCCATGGAGAAGTCAAACCAATAGCATCAACACTTGCAGCAGCAGTATTAGTAGCATCAGCAGTAATTCCAGAGAAGTTTGTTGAAACACCATTTACAACATTGTTTTTGAAAACATAGCTGTTAGATGTTTCACACAAGATACCGGTAGGATATCCGTAAAGAATACTGTTCGCTAAAGTAAACTGACAATTTCTACGGAAGTTAGCACAAGATTTCATGGATTTACCATCAGACATTGCAGACTTTGCTACCTTACCATCAGCGGTACCAACTATTGTCAAGTTACTGATTGTCGGGTGAGTGAACGGAGTTAAAGATGTTCCTTTACTGTCGTTATCGCATTCTATACCATTGGGATCTTTAGTATAATAAGTACTATTTGCATCTACAGTTGCTACCAAGAACTGAAGTTTACCTGTGTAACCAAAGTCGAAGTCAAATGCATCATCATGAGTACTGGTAGATACCAAATATTTACCATTAATTGTACCACCGAAAAATTCGAATGCATCGTCTTCACCGTAGTATGCCTGACAGTGGTCAAAAGTTGTACCTGCACCTACTCCACCGAAAGTAAATGAATTTAATTCATTGTCCTGTGAAACGTTAGCACCGGCATATTCAACACGTACATACTGAATCGTACCGGAGTTATCGTTAGCATTGCTACCACCATAATGAATATCTACATCGGCAGGAAGTTCATCTGATTCAATGCCTTCAATAACTGGATTGTTAGTTTGGTTGATAGGAGCATTACCCAATACAACGAAACCACCCCAACCACCAGGATATTGATGATTAGACTCTGCTGTCATCACAATGGGATTGGAAGCGGTACCTGCTGCGTTAATTTTACCATTACGGGTAATAACTAAAGCAGAAGCTTTTGCCGGAACATCATTGTACAGACCTACAATCTTCGTACCCGGCTGAATAGTCAATGTAGCGCCACCAGACACATAAACCTTACCGTTCAAATGATATTCATTTGAAGCACTCCAAGTCATATTGGTATTGATAACACCGGATACGGTTACCACGTTGGCTGCACGGGTATTACCCACGGGAAGCATCTCTTCACTTTGGCTACATGAAGTAACCGACACTGCTGTAGCTGCTACACTTAAAACACCTACAAGGCTTTTCAAATTAATTTTCATAACTTTTCTTTTTTAAGTTAATAAATAAAACTGATAAACACTGAAAAATCAAAATTTATATCCAACTGACAGAGACAGGTTTATACCTTTTTTTATCCGGCTTAGCACCCAATCTCCGCTATTATAATTCATATTTGAAGTTAAATCAGCATATCCTTTATCGTTATTCGGGTCAACACCCGGTTCATATCCGCAATTGCGGTACACTATCACGTCCTGATTTAAGAGGTCACTGGCATTGAATTTCACTTCCAACTTTTCTTTCAGGAAACGGGCAGAGATTTGCAAGTCAAGTACGTCTCTCGATGCTTCGTATTGGTCATACTTTTCGTAATCTCCGGCAAACAGCAATTTACGTCCATTACGCCCGTAATTCAATGCTGCACCGAGTATTTTTCCCTGATAGGCCAATCCGGCATTCACAGTATATGGAGACAATCCCTGCAAGGGGCGACTGCGGTCTTGCGTTTTAACTTCTCTATCAATCCCGGAAGCAGCGTTTTGCAATCGTTCAAGATTGTATGTAACGTCTCCACTCAGAAAAGTTGCGTTTCCGCTGACATACACATCCTTCAAGAAAGAACCCGGAGCAATGAAGGCCAATGACTTGCGAAGATTAATCTCAATACCCTTTACGCTGGCATCATCTATATTGAAAGGGTGCAGGACATATCGTAAATCCATCGTCTCTCGCGTCACCATTTCAATAGGATCTTTGAATTTCTTATAAAAAGCACTTACCGAAACTACTTCACCTGCCTGTGGATACCACTCCAAACGGAGGTCGAAATTATCCGAATGGGATTGCTTCAAGCCTCCACGGCTTTTCACTTCTATACGGTCGTCTACATTATAATAGTTACAAGGGGTAAGCTCTCTAAAGTCCGGACGTGCGATGGTGCGGCTGTAGGCAAAGCGGGCATTGATGTTATCCGTGATGTTATACACCAGAGTAGCGGCAGGCAACCAGTCGGCTTTCTTTACCGAAACCAAACTATCAACTCTATCCGCTCCGATTGTTGTTTGCACTTCAGTAGTGGCATCTTCCATACGGACACCTGCCGTTAAGTGCAGTTTACGGAAGAACGTAAATTCGCCCATCAAATATGCCGCATGTATGTTTTGTTTCCCTTCGTAGTAATCGGCTTCATTTAATCCGGATAATCCGGAAGGTGCATAATAAATTGCCTTACTTGCGAAGTTCTTCGGGTCATACAACTCTCCCAATTCCGGATGTGATTCCTGTAGTTCTTTCCATGCGTCCCATCCTTCTCCTTTGTTGCCAAACATAGCATGAAGATATTGCTGTTCATAATTGGAGGTCCGGAAAGTTCCCATATATCCGGTCTTGATGGTTTGCTTATTTCCCTTTACTACAAAAGGATGTTCCAGATTTAAGCCAATGCTTTTCTTCTTCTCTTTCAGGTTACTATACATCAAGTGTCCGTCTTCAAGTCCGAACTGGCTGCTGGTAACAGTACTGCTCCAATCAACCAAGCCATCTTCCACATCTCCTTGAACATTTCCCAATGCGTAACGGTCATCCGGATTGGTACGACCAACCTGATTATAAGACGCATTCCATGTCGCTATCAGATTTTCGTTGAACAACCGATGCTCGCCTTCCAATTGGGTTTGCCAGAGCTGGCTGCGCAAAGGGACACTATACTGCTCATAGGTATTAAACGCTGTAGTATATTTAAAAATGTAACGTTCAAGATTCGTATGTTGAAAACGGTTGTTGAACATGTTTCGCCAGGTAATCTTATGATTCTGAATTTCCCAACCGATATTAGCCACAGCACCGACAGAAGTCAAAAACTTATAGCGTTTACCCGGTCCGTTCAAACTGTCTTTAGTTATGGTATTCATCTCTTTATATTCTTCCGTAGTCTGTTCATTACGGTAGGTCAAAGCAGCCACTACCCCCAGTTTGTGTCCGTAACCCAATTCGATAGGAGCACCAAAGGTAAGAGAGTAGTTCTGTATCGGCATAGCTGTGAATTTCTTCATTCCGAAAGTATTTTTCAATGCAGCATTCTGCGTGCCTATTTTACCTTCGTCTTCACTTCTGCCGGCATACCATTGGCGGTCATTCATTTCACCGAACAGCCAGTCGGATTTGAAACGCTTGTTGCTCAAGAAGTCTTTTCCCGTACTCTGGGTGTTCATACCTGTACCCAGACTTATATCGAAAAACTTCTTACTCGGTACCGCCAAGGTTTGTACTTCTATCAATCCTCCGATAAATTCACCCGGCAGGTCGGGAGTAAAGGTCTTTGCAATAGTCACATTATCCACCAAACCACTCGGTATCACATCGAAAGCAAAGTTTCTGCGGTTCGGCTCCGTACTTGGCAGGGATGCACCGTTCAACTGCACATTGTTATAGCGTTCGCCCATACCACGCACATTTACATACTTGCCGTTATCAATCGTCACACCGGACACACGGCGAAGCACTTGCGCCATATTGTTGTCACTGGTTTTCTTCACAAGATCGGCACTTATACCGTCACTCATAGCAACCATTGTCTTTTGCTTGGAGTACAGCGCATTGGCAGATGCCTTGTTATAGGTAGCGGTTACCACCACTTCATTCAGCATCTCTGTCTCATCTTGCAGGATTACATCCAACGGAGTGGTTCTTCCTCCTGCTACTTTCACGTCGCTGATGCGCATTTTCTGATACGAGATACAGCTCACTTCTACCATATAGGTACGTGCCGGCACATCTTTCAGTGTGAAGTTTCCCTTAATGTCCGTTGCCGTACCGGTGTTGCTGCCGGCAATGACCACCGTAGCTCCCGGTATCGGAAATCCGTCCTTATCCAGTACGGTTCCCGTGATAGTTCCCTTTCCGGAACTTTTCTTGTTTTTATTATCGTCCTGATATACGGAATATGATTCCGCTGATACTTTCTTATATGAATAATCGGTGTTTGAAAGACTGTTGGATAAATCCACCTCTACTGAATTGCGCTTGGTCGCAGCAGGCACACTAATGGCTTTCATATTCTTCCCGTCGAATGCAACCTCTACCTTATACGTCTTGGCGATGCGGTTCAACCGTAGTTCCAGTGCCTCTGCCGGATAGCTCGTTGCCTTTTGGTCGTCACTCGCATGGCAGACCGACGATAGCAGCAACATTCCCAGTAGGAACAATATGCCCGTTCGTAATCTCATTTTCTTATTACTCCTTTTCATCTTTAATTCGTTAATATTTTACTTAATAAATCACTTATTTTCAATTAGTTAAACTTTCATTTTTCATTTCCGAAAAGACAAGGCAATGGCCGTTTCCCTTTACATAGGGAAATTTCTCTTTCACGTATGCAGCTCGTCACCGCATACCACAGGCTTGTCTTTCTTTATTCTTTCGTTACGCGTGCAGTCCTCGTAAGGTGGCGCGTGGATGTATATGGTTACCGGCTTACAACAATCCGGTTGTCACTGATTTCATATCGCGTACCGTAAATGGCACATATATTTTTCATCACATTATTTACTCCGGATTGTTCCAGCCTATACGAGCAATAATTGATTCGGGCGTCCGCAGGTATGGCATCCTTCTCTATCACCAGTTCCCGGTGGAAACGGTTCTTCACCCTTATTTTCAGCTCCTCTACCGTAGCATCCTCCAGTACGAAACCACCGGTAGTCCATGCTCCGATATTATCGGGATTCACCGTGTCATGCGAAACTCTGTTGGCTGCCTTATCATAAACCACCCGGTCGCCACAGTGGAACTTACCGAAAGATTGCTCCCCTTTCGCCACTTCCACACATCCAGTGCGGACTGCAACCTGGCTCTCCACTGTCCCGCCGTAAGCTACCACATTGAACGAGGTTCCGTGTACAATGGCATTAATCTCTTTCGTCTTTACGATGAAGGATTTCTTCTTGTCCTTTGCCACTTCAAAGAAGGCTTCTCCTGTCAAGGCCACCGTTCTGTCTTTCTTTCCGAAATTATTCGCAATGCTCAGATTACTGCCGCCTGCAAGGTAAACAACCGTGCCGTCTGCCAGGTGAAGCACACTGTCATTCCGGCATTGGATTACATTGCATGCCATGGCATCCGTACTATCCGCAAGCTTTTCACTCACAGAGTATGAAATTCCCATCACCAATAGAACGCTTGCTGCAACTCCTACTCCCGCATACTTTATACTATGGAAGAACTGCAATCTCTTTTCTTTCTTCACCTTGCTACTCTTGCCGATAACATCCATAATTATTTTGGAGATGCCGTCAATCTGCTTGAGTTCATCTTCGGTAGCATTTCCTTCTTCAAGTTTCGAATAGAGGGAATCTATATGGTTCCATACGCGTTTTTCTTGTTCAGGTGTTACTTTCGTCCTGTTTCTCCAAAATTTAATCATATCAATTATCTGTTTTTTATTTGTTCTACATTCAAGTTCCCGCATCACTTTGAGAACCTTTACACTAATAAATCGTTTGATACCCTCAAAACCTTCCTTTAAAAAGAGTTAAAACTAAAAGGTTCCTGCATTTATCCCTGCTTTTTAACTTTCCCATTATATTCCGATTTATAGCTATCACTTATATACATTATCCTGTCCTCCGGCCGATTACCCTGCCAAATATTACACTTCTGTTTCACGCACATTACAGCCATGTAAATTTTAACGACCTATCTATCTTTTTAATGGACTGTCACAACTCTGAAATAACCTCTTTTTACTTTTGAGGCACAAAATCCTAAAAAGAAGTATGAATAAAAATGTATCAAATCAACTAAAGAAACTCCAGGCAGACCGGATATTGTTACAGGCAATCGCCACATCGGCCGATTCTGAAGCATTTTTAATTCTTTATGACCGGTATGGGCAAAAGCTGTTACGGTATTTTGATAATGTAACGAACGATACTGATACCGCCTTGGATTTAAGCCAGAACTTCTGGCTATACATCTGGCAAAATGCATCCCGGCTCATATACGAAAACATGGACTCGGCTGAAAGCCTTTTCTTCAATATGGCAACGAAACGTGTAGTCGATTACTACCGTTCTCCCAAGTGTAGTAAAGAAAGCCCGCTGGATGGTTTTCTCAATCTACCCGACAATGATTCATCCTCTTCATCACCCGAATCCGACTATTGTGCCGGGGAGATTCGCAAGATAACAGAGAAGGTACTCAATAAATATCCCGAACTGGACAAACAGGTTTTCATCTGTCAGAAAGAATTGGACTATCCTGCCCAACGAACCGCCAGCCAGTTCAATATCAGCATTGAAAGCATTTACAAGAAGGTATCTATCATAATGAAGGATTTACGCTTCCAGCTCAAACTGGCCGGGTATTACTACAGCCTGCTCACGTGCATCTGCTTTTGCAGCTTGTCATAACACAACGGTCCCGGAGGTTTCTTAATCGTATATTCTTCCCCATTCTAAACTTTCAAAGTAATATTTATACTCCGCATTCTTTTCCCACTTTCTCAGAGGAACATAAACGCTCAGTCCGCAATATCTATTTCTGTCAATAGCCACATTCTTAAACGAAACCGTAGCTTCTGTATAAACAACTGTCTTTTCTAATTGGGCCTCCAATATGGCATCATCCGTACTCTTCAAGCGATTCACCATATCTTTCAGGTCGAAAAACACCCCCGGCACGTCCTTTGTATGATACGCCTGCAACCCGCTTGTGTCCATGCTTTCCACCTCTGATAAATGACCGCCCAGTATCCCATGTACGACGTCATATAGCCCGTCCAGTTGCTTGGCATCCACCAAAGTTATGGTAGCCGAACGCAGCACGTCATATTTCATGCCGTTATAGTGGTTGTAGTATGCCCGGCAAGCCTGTTTCAATTCCTCTGCACCGCCAAACATGTAAGGGAGTACTTTAGCATAGGGAATGCCCGACGCGTCATAGTCGGCTTCCGCCAGCACCTCCGTAGGCGAGGCTATCAGGTAATTGCATTTGTTCCGCACCGCATACAGACCTTCCACGCAGCCCATCAGACAGACATCGAACCAGATATATTCGGCTACATGGTCGGGCAAACTTTCAGCCAGTTCATCCACTTCTATCATGTTATCGGAAGTAGGGACATCGCCCGGATGAAAGTCCGGCCCGATATACCGTGTGCGTGGAAAGTCCTGCTCCGCCTTGCCGCGCGTCATGCGCAAACCGGAAGAATATCCGTTCGGGAGCCATCCCATGGAGTGAGACCATAACACCAGCCCGAATTTCTCCGAGGGCACAAGTTTCTTCGTTTCTTCTATCACTTCCACCAGTGTTTCAATATTGGCAGAGTTGTCTTCTGCATAGCTTTTCAGCGGCACTTCCTCGCCCGCCTGGGTAATCTTGAACAAGCGCGGAGCTTCGTTCAAGCGGTCCACATAGACTACGGCTGTTCCTGCGCTGTGCCTTGCCCCGGCTTTAAGCTGACTGATGCTGTAGTCCACATCCGAATCCATTGAATTATCGGCTATCATATATATCAGGGCGGTGTAAGAAACGGGAGCAGGCGGCAGGTCTTCTTTGTCATTGGAACAGCCGGTGAATACGGAAAGAAGCAGGCACATGCCCGACAAGAAAAGCTGTTTGCAGGGTCTGAAAAATACAATAATGATTGGTTTCATAATGTTGCTCATTAATTATTCTTTCCTCTTATTCTGCGGATATCCCAACCACTGCATTACGCTGTCCGGTCGGTTGGTTATGATGGCATCCACGCCCAACTTTTTCAGCCGCCCTGTTTCCGGCTTGTCATCCACCGTCCACGGGGCGAGCTCCATCCCTTTCGCACGGACTTTCACGGCAATCTCCTCCGTCAGCATGTCGCTCTGCGGGCTATAGACCTGCGGCACAAAGTCCAAACGCGACATTAGTTCCTCGAAGGTGGTGTTTTTATCCTCCACCAGATAGGACAAACGGACATCCGGATATTTTTCATGCAGATAGTTCAATGTACGCGCGTCAAAGCATTGCACCAGCAATCGGTCACCCAGCTTCTTGCTCAACAGCACTTTCATGCGCAAGTCGGCAAACGTCCGGTAATCCGGGGAATAAATGCTGTCCTTTAACGGATCGGACTTTATCTCTATATTATAGCCCACCGGAGCGATGCCATTGCTTTCCGTCAAAAGTTCCACGCTGTCAATCAAATCCGTAACCCGGGGCACGCAGCATTTCACATTCTTCCGCCGCGGATAAGCCGGATTCGGAAGGCTGCCCACATCATACCGCCGCAGGCTGTCATAGGTCATTGCATAGATCTTATAATCCTTGTCCTTGCCGGCCGGAATCGGTTCCCCTTCGGGTGTCAGTGTTTTAACATGGTTCAAATAGGCATCATGTGATACTACTACCATACTGTCTTTCGTCACATGCAAATCCAGTTCCATGACCGGAACTCCCGTTGCCACAGCATGTGTCATTGCAAGTATCGTATTTTCGGGATAAAGTGCCGCACCGCCTCTATGTGCGTGTACAAGGGGAAGTTTCTCTTTCTGGGGTACATGGCATCCACGAAACACAGTCCCTGCCGTTAATAACAAGCAGGCAAATAACCATAATCTACTTTTCATAATTCTATGTATCTGATTGTCAATGTGGCAAATGTAGTAAAACCATATTACGATTTTACTACAAACTAAAGTTCTTTGATTAAGATATTATCCTTATTTTCTTTTTTGTATTCCCAACGATGTTTGCTATTACATCTTTAATGCAATCATTCAACTACAGTTAATGATACTGGAAAACAAATATTTGTAATACCTGCGTAGCATCACCTTATGTAAATCGTTAATGAATGATAAATGCTTCATCCTGTTATTTGTGTTACTTTTTATTGCCATTTACAACATTTACTTTTGTTCCAGCTTGATTTTGTAATAGTTATATTAATTCAATAGGCATTAAATATAAAATCAGAAAATCCGTGAGGACCTATTATTTGAAGACACACAACTGAAGAAGTGCGCTATCCCCAAAAGATAGAGGCACTTTTTTTATGGATATAAACATCCATTTCTTTTTCCCCGATATAAAACCCGATTATAATCATATAAATAATCCGGTCGGCACAGCCTTCCGAATCTTGCCGTATTTCAGTTCTCTTTTCCCCACTATAGCCATTTCCCCTTTTTTATAACCTTGTCATGACTTCACCTTGCCGTAGTTCAGGGTGCGAAGCTACGGCCGGGGCCCCTAAAAATCTGCAAGCCCGCTTCGCGCCCTACGGGTTTTGGCGAAAATTTTTCAATCCGTCCAGTGGGGCGGTTGAAAATTTTTCACCAAAAGCCTTGCATATTTTCTCCCCGTCCGTATCTGCCCCCTGAAACGAGCAAGGTGAAGCCACCGACAAGGCATAAAAAAAAAGTCAATGTTATGAAAAAGAGGACTGAAATACAGCAAGATTTGAAACGAGGCTTCGGCTCCGCTCCAACCGGCATTAAAAAATTGGTGAAATGGTTGGCGGTCGGCTTCGTGGCGTATGTGGCGGTGCGTTTCGTGTGTGCCTTTATTGGGGGTGTTGCCGTTGGTTTGGGTGGTTTGCTGCCCACGTTGGCCGTTTTGGCAGTGGTGGTCCTCCTTATCCGTACCGTGTGGCGCATCCTTTGGACATTCCTTTCCCTTTGCGTGTATGCGCTTTTGCTCATTCTTATTTGCGTGATACTCTAACTAAATATTAATTCATTTAAAATCAAACCATTATGGCTAAAGTACATTTATTAGGAGCTAACAGAAGCTACGATAGAGACGTACAGACCGTTTCTATCAATCAGATTGTCGTGTTGGAAGGTTATGCAGGCGGCAGTTATGTAGTCTATGACATCACCCGTGACCGATACGGATTTACTTATCATCTCGTACACACAAGTACGTACGACTTCAGCACATCCGACCTTATCCGCCCGTTATCCGAAAAGTTCGGAATAGGCATCTATTACGACAGCGAGAACCCGACATTTTTAGATCCGTTGGAAACAGCCGCTTTGCTTGCCAAGGCGAAAGAGAAGAAAGCCGAAGAAGAACGCAAAGCAAAGGAAGCACGGGAGGAACACGAACGTATCTCGAAAATCGGTGCGGCACGGTTGCTCCCCCTCATCCCATCGGACGCAAAAGCCGTTATTATCGGTGAACTACGGGTAAGCGAATGCGACAGTTATACGGACTATTACAACTACCGTATAGAAAGAACCGTGATTTTGGGCTTTTCCAAACATACACGCAACCTCTTTTCAGAAATGCGCAAGTATGCGGCCAATTTTGAGGGAACAGCCCATTTGGCCGAATATAACGCAGACTACGAACACCGTGAAAATTACAGCATGGGAGACGGTATGTATTTGGGCAGGAACAAGTACAACGGTTGGACGATTAGTAAAGAACCGATTTACAGCCTTGAAAAACTCTTGGAACGGTATGCGCATACGGCAGGGGATGAAGCGAACATTTGTCTGAAAACAACGCAGCCCCCGACAGACACGGCCGAACAGCCGACAGTATCCGCAGACCTTTCTGCACTTAACCTTGAAATCGTAGAGTACAGTGAAAAGGCGATAGCCGTATTCGGTGATACCAAGCCGATAAAGGACGTTCTCAAAGGCTTGAACGGTCTTTTCCGTGCGAACCTCACCTATAACGGTGAAAGGCGTGCAGGGTGGATATACAGCAAGAAGCAGGAGACGAAAGTAAGGGAAGCACTTGCAGCGTGCATCCAAGCATAAGAACACCCACAGCAGGGCGGAGCAATCCGCCCCGCTATCTAAAAACTTCTAAACACATATAACGATATGAGAACAGAAACAAGAACATATACCCTTTATCAGATAACCGAGTTATCCGAAGAAGCCAAAGAAAAGGCGCACATCGAATGGTTATGCAACCGATACTTTTACGGCTGGACGGGTGAGAACCGACAGACCCTTGATACCTTTTGCGAACGCTTCGGCATTGTGTGCCGCAATTGGAGATATGACGCATACAATTATAGCTATGACTATCGGAGCAGACAGGAAGACTGCATAGACAGGTTAAACGGCTGGCGGCTGGCAACCTATCTGACGAACAACCATTGGAGCGACCTATACGCCCCCAAATATTTTTGGAAAGGGACGAAAGGAAGAAAGAGCAGAATCTTTATAGATACTTGTTGCCCCCTTACGGGATATTACATAGACAACTATATTCTTGCCCCGATGTATGACTTTCTAAAATCCCCGTCAGAGAACGTTACGTTTGACAATCTTATAAATGCTTGTCTTCGCAGTTTTTTCCGTGCCTGCCGGGATGATATGGAAAGCACCCAAACGATGGAATACTTTGTAGAGGAATGTAACGCCCACAATTGGGAATACCTTTCAGACGGAAAGTTATTTAATTAATTATCAACATTTTAAAATTTATCATTATGAAAACGAGCAAAAAAGTACAGAAGAACAACGTTGTACAAAAATCAGAGAAAGCGACAGCAGAAGTAAAAGTAACCGCTTTGGCAGTCATCCAAAAGCCGATGATGTTAATCGGTGGGCCGAATGTGCCTGCCGCCACTGAAGAAGCACCGCAGCCAGCCGAGTTTAAAACCCCGCTTGCAACGGCTACAGCCGAAACCGACCTTGACATAACCACCGTGCAGCCAAGCGCAGAGAACCACCGCAAGACATTCAATGACGCATCTTTGCAGGAACTTGCGGACAGTATCCGGGAAGTAGGCGTTTTGCAGGCTATCGCAGTACGCCCACGCACGGCAGGAGGCTACGAAATCATTTACGGTGAACGCCGTTACCGTGCCTCATTGCTTGCAGGAGCAAAGACGATAAAGGCAACCATATACGGCAACATCACGGATGATGAAGCGGAAGATATGTCACTGAGTGAAAATTTGCAGCGTGAGCAGGTACGCCCCACCGAAGAAGCGAGAGCGTTCAAACGCTTGCTTGAAAAAGGACGGTACGATATGTATTCACTCGTCAGCCGTTTCGGACGGAGCGAGAAATATATCTATACCCGCCTAAAACTGAACGAACTGTATCAGCCTATCGGTGAACTGTTGGACAATGAAACAATCACCATCAGCGTAGCCGAGGAAATAAGCACCTATGAACCGCACATCCAAAAGGACGTTTACGAGAAGCACCTCAAAGAGGGCAGCGGAGACAATTGGACGGGATATACATTGAACCTCTTTAAAAAGCATTTTGAGAAATACTATACCACCGACCTTGCACAATACAAGTTCGACAAGACGGAATGCAGGGAATGTGTACACAACGCAGCGAACTACAACCTTTTTGCCGAACATAACGGGTGCGGACATTGCACCAACCGCAAGTGTTTGGAAGCCAAGAATGCCGCATTCGTGGCAAAGGAGACGGAGAAACTGTTGAAATCCGATCCGAAATTGGTGATAGCCCGACCCTATTACGGTGGCATGAACGAAACGGCACTTCAAAAACTCGACAAGAAAGGGCACGAGATAAAAGAACTGAATTACACCGTTTCGGCACAGAATTTCCCCAAAGCCCCCGAAGTACCGCAGCAGGAAAAATTCACCAACCCGAAAGAGTATGAAGAAGCCGTAAAGACGTTTGAAAAGAAACAGACGGACTACACCCTAAAAGTGGAGGAACTCAACCGCAAGCAGGAAGAAGGCAGGATAAAGACCTATGTAAAGGTAGGGCAGAGAGAACCCGAACTTTGCTATGTTGAGATAAACAAGAAAGAAACCGCCCCCGTCACCATCGAAACATTGCAGGAAAAGGACAAGCGTTTCAAACAGTTGTCCGTAGAGAAGATTGTAGCCGATACAAAGAAAGTAGTTCGTGAAAACGACTATCCCGAAAGCCCTTTCACGCAGTACGAGGACGGGATGATGTATTTCATCATGCTGACCAGACTGCAAAGAAAGCATTATCCGCTTTGCGGCATCAAAGACCAGCCGTTGCCGCTGGACGAAAAACAACGCATGAAGATTGTAGCCAAGTTGACGGACGCACAAAGAACGGTCATCAAACGGGACTTCATCAGTCATTTTCTTTGCGAGGACGCTTACGGAGACAACAGCGCATCCAAACTGTTGAGGGACTTCGCAAACATGCACTTCCCCGACCAGTACGGACTTGCCAAAGCCACCCACGAGGAAGAATATCAGAAACGTCACGAACGTTTGGACGAGAGGATAAAGGAAATGAGGAAAGCGGAAAAGGCGGCAGCCAAAGAAGCGGGACAACAACCGACAACGGCAGCCGAAAAGACGGAAAAGAAAGTCACCTCCCCGAAAGCGGAGAAACTTGATAGCGGAAAAGCCGCTTAAAAACAGCAGGCGTGCCGGAGACAATTCCGGCACGTTTTTCCCACCCATGCGGCAGGGCAGGGTCGGACGACCCCACCCACACCGCCACCGTAATCACCTTTCACACCGTCAATGTATGAAATACATCAGAATATCCCCGAACGTTGAATATTCCACCGATAGGGAATTTTTCCTTGAAAATCAAATCATTTGCATGGTAAGTAAAGAAGGCACCAAGTTTTGCAGCCTGATAGAGAACCGGTTGTTCATGCGTTCGCCAAGCCGCCATATCAGCAGGCGGATGCAACTGAACATCATGCGGGAAATCCATGAAGACATCTGCCGCCTAAGATATGGCGGCGAACCCGTGGACTGACCTGCCACACCCCACACCTGCAAAAGACATCTTAAAAAAGTCGGGCAATCATAATGCGGTTGCCCGGCTTTTTTCTATTTTTGTGCAGTTGAATTTTAAAAAGATAGTTAGAAGACAAAAAAAGTTGAATGATTACATAGTATAATAGCTTTTAGCTGTTTATTCTACTCTCAAAACGACCAATTTTAATGCAGGAGAATAAACGGGCGAAGTCCTTGTCATACGCTTATGGCACGGTCTTAACTCGTTTCCTGCATGGGTGCTTGGTCGTACCTGAGAGTAAAACTTGTTAAGTACCGTGCTTTTTTCGGTACCTAGCAGGAAGTTACGGACAAGGTACTAATCAATAAACCATAGCAAGATGTATAATAAGAACATTGCCATAACCGGCAGTACCATTGAAAAGACAACAAAATACGACCAATTCAGAGAAGATAAAATCCGCATGGAACTCTACCGGCGCATTCTTTCACTGTATGATGAAGGATACCGCACATTCTCCTGCCACCTGAATACTTATATCGGGCTGTTGGCGGCCGATACGATAGTCATGTTGCGCGACGCGGACAAATGCCCGGACATCATTCTTTCGGCAGTCATACCCGAAACACCTTATCCGGCCGGCGCCGACAAGCTTTATTGCGCCTTATACGACGATTTGCTCAAACAGGCGGGCAACAGAGAAACGCTTTCAGAAAAAGACAGTCTTCAAGAAGTGCTTACAAGCAGTCACATCGTCTGTTACTATGAAGACACTTCGGATGAAATCGGGCAGGTGCGTGCATTGGGCATTCCCTATACCAATATCCGGAAAATGATATAGGCACCTATTCTTTGCCGCAGGTTATAGCAGTTTTTCCAGCCGGGCTATCCGTTTTTCTGTTGACGGATGCGTACTCATAATATATTCGGTGAACGAAGTCCGCTCCCCGCCCGTCTCCGCCACCGCCAACCGTCGCAGGAACGAGAGCAGGCCCTCTCCGCAACCGTAGCGCACCGCATACGTGTCGCAACGGTATTCGGCGTATTTGTTGATATTCACGTCGGCTATCCGGCTGAGACCGTAAATCGTGTGGTGCAACAACTTGTAGGCACTCCACCACAATTTCGCTATTCCCCCCACGGCAAAACGGACGGCAGGCACCACACCGATCATAAAGTTCCCAATCACCCCGAAAATCAGGGAAGGAATAAGGAACAGCCCGTACAGACAACGGTAGCCCAGCGACTGCATCGAGAAAAGAAGCACCTGATAGACGAAATCATAATGCGATATATGTCCCACTTCGTGGCAGATGATCCCTTTGAGTTCCTCATCCGAGGCCGCACCGAGTATGCCGCCCGTCAAACCGATAGTGTTGAAGCCGAAAGTCACGGCGTTCGTGCGTGCGTCCCTGTTACGGTAAATGTTCAGCTTCCTTTCCATCCCCATTTCCAGGAGCAGGCGTTCCAGCCGTGCCCGTTCATTGGCATCCAGCGGTTTGTACCCCTCTTTCATCCGCATCACCCATACGTTCAGCGGCGAAAGGCTGTAGAGGATATAAAGCAATACGATATAAAAAGGCAACGAATAGACCAGATGATGCGCAAAGGAGTATTGGGCGAACAACCCCGGCAGGAATGAAGGGGCCACCCAGCCGACGATTGCCAGCAGCAGGACATAAAAGGCCGATATGAGGATAATGTTTACCACTGCCACGTAAGAGAGCAGGAGCAACTTGAGTACAATGCGGAATATCCTGAGTGTTGTTTTCATGTGTATCTGATTGATTAATTAACTTCCGGCTAAATATAGAAACAAATTTTGTGCAATCCGGAACAATTACTTATTCATTTGTTTTCATTAAGCAAATTTCATAAAATAGGGGACGACAGGTTGCCCCGCCGTCTTTCCTTGTGAATTTTGGTAACGGCTATTCTTCCGCCGTACTGTTTTCCGTATCAAAGGTTACCGTCAGTTCCCTTTCCCGTCCGAAATTATCACGGACAAAGAATTTCAGTTCCGAGCGTTTGGCGCTTGTCGAACGGTAAAAGAGTGTGAATACCTGCTTCACCGGATTTTCCGTATCCAGCCCCGGCACCTCCGCCAGCGGCCTTACTTCCCGGTTGATAAGTTTCACGCCTTCGCTGTCGAATACTTCACCCTTACCTTCCACTTGTATATATCCGAGTCCATACTCCGCCTTCTCATAGTCCCCTTCACGGTCAAGATAAAAGCGTATCTCCACCGTTTCACCCGTTGTAATCTGTTTTTGCAGATACCAAGAAGAGAGCTTGAAATCATAATCCTGCCGGATGTCTATCGCATCGTTACATGAACTCAAGGCCAGCACTGTAATTAGTGCGCCTATACATATATATAATACGTTTTTCATTTTTCTGTTTCTCCTTTCACTTTTTATTAGTTAATAATAAGGTGAACGCCCAATCCTATCTGCGTATGGAAGTTCCCCGCATCCGTTCCGAAGAGCGCCCTTTCCTTTACCTGCATCAGCAGGATAATCTGGTCTGTCAGCCAGACGTCGAAAGCCGCCGTCAGGCCGCCGCCATAGATAAAGCTGTCCCCGTTCGTCACTGACGCCCCGTCAGGAAGCAGGGAGGTTCCCCAGTTGACTGTCTCAAAACCACCCAGCGCGGAAAGCCCGATACGGAAGCATACGTTCCGGCCCTTGTTCGATACTACGGGAATGAAGTAACCGAGTTCCCCCGTAAACTGCGCTTTGGGTATCGCCTTACTTTCATACGTGTATTCCTTTATCTGATAATCCAGGCCGTACAGCCAGTAGGTACGGTTACGGTTGGTACGTGTAAAGGCCAGCGAGGTGAAGTAGTGACGCTCACCGCCACTCTTCCACGAAAGGAAACGGTCGACTCCACCTGTCGTAAACTGTACACCCGTTTGTCCCGGCAGGTCACGCTGCGCGTATGCCTTGTCCGCTGTGAAGAACAACGCCACGGCTAATGCCAATATGAATAGTATTCTTTGCATATACATTATATTATATGGAGGTTATTATTTCAGGTGCAACTCACTGATTGGTTTTGCCGCCACAAGGTCGGTATTCTCTATGCGGAATGACTGGTGACGGGCACCGCCCTTTTCGTAAACCTCCACGACGAGCAGCTTGTCATCCGGCAAGGTAAGTTTTGGCAACACGAATATGTTACGTACCGTAGCTTTCCCGTCCACCGTTCTCAGACGGTTGTATGTCCTTACCGGTTCTATGAAGTTCTCCTGCATGGCCGTGCGCTTGGCCACCTTCTTGTCGATGATTTTAAAGCGGATGTAGTCGATGTCGAACGATATGTCCGAGGTGTTGCGCACGGAAGTATGCAGATACAGCAGGTCATTGTTGATATAAAGCCCTTTGAGCAATGTCTGAATCCCGTACTTCTTGCAGCCGATGTGCCTGATGTCCTTTTTGTTCTTCTTATATAGCGTGTACATGATGCGGTTCACCACCAGCGGTGTCTCCCCGCCCAGTTCTTTCAGCTTCACGAACATGCGGTCGCCGGCAAAACCGCCTTCGGGATTGTCCCGGAGCCAGTCTTCCATCTCGATGGAAAGCTGTGCCGGCTCGTCCTTATAGACCACATTAAAAGAATAGAAACAACCGTCGGCGGTGATGACTGAAAAATTCGTTTCCCCCTCAAATCCTTTTACCGCCGCCTTGATGCGGACTACGTTTTCCGCTCCCGTGGCCTTGTCCGCAATGATGTCGAACGAGCCTAAATCCACGTATTTCACTTCCGAGGGGAAAAGGATATGCACGGTCTTCTGGAAAGTCACCTCAATCTTATGCGGTGCGATAATCTGATTGGTGGGGAAAATCTTTGTTTCCACCGGTTCCTGCGCTTTTACACCCAGCAGAGAGAAAAGCATGACTATTGATAAAATAATTCTTGTCTTCATAATCTGATTACTGTTTTTGGGATATTAATAAAAGTTGATAATTCGCTTTGACGGACACTTTCACTTCCCGCATCTTTGTGGCCAGGTATTGTGAGCCGCCGCTAAGTACACCCCTTGTCACGTCCATGACGAGTTGCTGCGAGGCACTGCGGGCAAACGAGATGCTTGTCCCGAAACCGCTTCCGATGTTGGCGGCGGCTTCCTTCATGGCGGTACGCTCCGCGGTATTCGGGACGAAAAGTCCGGCCTGTCCATCCATGTCGTAAGCCGCCAGTTCCACCGGCAGGATATTGCCGCCGCTTTCGATGGAGTTCACGCTAACCGCCATCCGCTGTCCCTCGATACGCACCGTGCCGAATAGCGGAGTGTTTGCGGGGACGAGTACACTGCCCACTTGCAGCGGTTCCAACAGCCGGAACTTGATACGTGATCCGGTAGTCACCGTCTGGTCTTCCGCCACGCAGGCACGTATCGTATTGGCTCCGGCAAACTGCCCGCCGCCTACGGCCGTGGCAAAACCGTAATTACGGGGTATTGAATCCGGCAATGGTGGCGCAGCCAGTGACGATACTACGTTTTCGGTGACACGTCCGGCGGCTATTGCGGCAGGATTGCCCGCACCCGTTCCACCGGCAGTCTGTATGCTTTTCACCTGTCCGCCCGTCTGTCCGGGGAAGTAGCGTGCCGCCATTTCATACGATTTCTCCATCAGTTCCAGCGGGTCTTGTGACTTGCGTTCACGTTCCAGCTTTTCGCTAAGTTCTTTCACCTGCCGTTCCAGTTCGCTCACCCTGGGACTTTCCTTCGGCTCCTGATAAAAGGAGGTAATCTGGCGTGAAATCTGTCGCTGCTTCTCCCTGGACTCGCGGATTGCATCCACCCTCGGCGCTCTTTCTTCCGGCTTCAGCCCATCGAGCGTGTCCGGTGTCAGATAGTCCCCCGCCATGTCCTGCAAGGTTCTTACCTTTTCCTTGCGGCGTTTCTTCATCTCTTCCAGTTCATAGGCCTTCTGTTTGTCGGCCATCGTCTCGGGTGCGATAGCGTCGGGTATCGTCGTATTGATACCCGCCATCCCTTCCACCGTTTCGGGCGCGTCCGGTTTGAAGATAAACCAGATGAACCCGGCACAAAGCAGGGAGAGGAATGCCACCACGCCGTAGAATTTGAGTTTTTCAACGGCCTTGCCGCCCTGCTTCTTTTCCTTTTCTAAAGCGGATTTCGCCTTCTGTGATTCCCGTTCTTTCTCTTTTTCTTCTTTCTTATCTGATTGTGCCATTGGATATATTGTTTTTGAATGGTTGGATACTGTCCGTTTGGGGAAGCACAATCCTTTGGATGTGTTGTACCTCAATCGGAAATTTGTCTTTCCCGCAAAATCCGCCCACGATGTAGGCAAGGTCGATGGCGGCGAAAAGGCCGAGCAGGTAAAGGATGATCATCCTTTGCTGCCGGTAGCTCAATCGCCGCCAGCGTCTGCGGAGTTTTACCATACAGCGGTCTTTCTTCGTTCTGAACGAGTGGAAGACCTTTTTCATCCCGTTATCTTTCATACTGTCCGATGTCCCTGTTTTCAATGATTGTAAAACTCTCTATCAGGAAGCCCTGCGGATTGTTGTCGCTCCGGGTTACATTTCTCAGACGGCAGGTCGTGACAAGCGACCTTTCGGTAACGCTGCTCGAACGGATGATGTGCTGCCGGCAATAGGTCTTCATCTGGTAGGGATAACTGTTGAAGTTTCCCCGTATGCTGTCCACCGTCAGGGTCTGCGAGATATTTCCCGCTATCATCCGGTTGAAGTAGCCTTTCTCCTGCAAGTTCCGGTAGTAACCGATGGCGCTTTCATCCGAAAGGTAAAGGGCACGCTGGATGTTGCTTTCAATGGCACTCTTGTCGGGTGACAAGGAGAAGAAGAGTTCGTGAAAACGTCTGATATGTTCCCTTGCTTCCACGGGACGGTTCTGCTGCACGTCCTGCGAGAGGGCCAGCATCAGCGACTTTCCGCTGTCCAGTACGTAGATTTTCTGCCGTTGCGCCTCGGCAAACTCGTATGCCTTTCAGGTGGCGAAGACCGTTACCAGTGCGCATACTCCCAGGAATACCATTCCGAACAGCCGAAGCTGCCGGAACGATGTCTCAATGTTTTTTAATGATTTAAATTCCATATCTTTTTTCTGTTAATTAATTGTCCGTTAAAACATTTTCTTGATGCGCCCGGCTACCGATCCGCCGACTGCCCCGCCGACTGCCGCCGCGCCGTTACCGGCCATCTTTCCGGCGCTGTTCGCTTTCTGGCCGTAAGCTCCGGCACCGCCTGCTTGGATAATCCACGAGGAAACCGTGGGCACGCAGAAATAACCGATGATACCGATAATCATGAATATACAATAAACGCTGTTCGAAGCGTCCGGTATGAATGTCGGGTCTTGCATCTGTTTGATGTCCTGCTGCAACATCAGAATCTGTATACGTGAGAGGATGGCCCCGAACAGGTCGCCCACGGGTAGCCATAAGTAAATACAGATGTAGTGTGACAGCCAGGTGGTGAGCGTACTCTGGAACCCGTCATAGACAGCCAGTGCAAAGGAGATAGGCCCCAGTATCGACAAGACGATCAGAAAGAAAGTCCTCAGCGTGTCAATCAGCAGCGAGGCTGCCTGAAAGAACAGTTCCAGCAGTTCCCGGAACCATTGCCGTACCTTTTCTCCCATGTCATACACCGCCTTCTGCCCGTACATGTTTATCATCGTATCCATATCTCCCAAAGACCAGCCCAGTTCGTCTATCCTCTTGTCAAATTCCTCATCGCTAACCAGAAAGGCCTTTGCCGGGTCACGAAGCATCGCTTCCCGTTCCAGTTCGTCCTTTTCTTCCTGATACTTCTTCATGTCAAAGGTCTGCCGTTCCACCAGTGAGGAAGTAGCGCTGCACACGGGAGAAAGTATTCCGTTGATCGTGCCCAATACCATAGTGGGGAAGAACATGATGCAAAGCCCCAGCACGAATGGCCGGAAAAGGGGGAACACGTCTATCTCTTCCGCCCTCGCAAGCGACTGCCACACCCGGTAGGCCACGTAGAACAAGGCACCGATACCGGCCACGCCTTTTGCCACGCTTGCCATATCCTCGCACAGGGGCATCATTTCATCGTAAAGTGAACGCAGCAACTCATGCAGGTTCGTCCAGTCTATTGATAGTAATACCATAGTTTTGTTATTCCTTTAGTGATGAATGATTACCAGTAACGCTGGTCTTGTGTCCCGTACAGGGCAAGTACCCTTTGAGAGTCTCCCTTCTTCTTGCTGCGCAGGTACGATATGCCGATATTCTTGCGGGTATAGTACCATGTCAGGTTCTTGTATTCCAACACTTCGCCGTATATCCGGTTGATGATGTCCAGCCGTTCCTTGTCCGTCATCGAAAGTCCGGTAGCTGTAGTTACTTCCTTCAAATCCAGCAGCAGGTTGCTGCTTTCTTCGAGCAACCGGTTATACCCGAAAGCGATGGCCGAGAGTTCCTCCACGGTGAAGTTAGGGTCGCCCATCATGGTATTGAAATGGGTCACGTAAATATCGCTGATGTCACCTACCAGAAGGATAGTCTGTTGAACTTTCCGGGCACCTTTCACAAGGTCATGTACCGATTTGAGTGCGTCGTAGTAGGCTTTTCCCTGCTGGTAAATCTTTACAGTCTCCTGAAAGTTGTTCAACATATTCTGTGCAGTCGAGGATGTCTGTACGATTTCCTTTGCGGAGTTCACAATGCTTTGGGCAAGGTTGGACGGGTCGAACACCGTCCACTGCGCTTTACTTGTCACTGAAAGGGACAGCAATGCCAGAAATAGGATTGTTATTCTCTTTTTCATGCGTCTATCTCCTTTCTTTGGTTAGTAAATACCGGCTGTCGTCATCACGGGCAAACAGCCCGTAACTGCCGAAGAGCAGAACCTCGCTACCGCTGAAATACCCGATATATCCGGCATCCTTATTTCCGTGAAGGAACAGGTCGTCACCCCTACGAAGCGGAATGTTGATTTCGGTATAGCTCTTTTCTCCGGCAAACAGCGTGGCCTTGTATCCCTTGAAGCCGTCCGTCACACGGTTGGATTTGCGGATAGTCAGCGTGGAGCCGCCTTCCTTGTTCATTCAGTGACCGCAGATGCGGTCGTGTTCCAGTTCTTTTTTCATCTCTCCAATCAGGTTTAATAAATCCAGATTGGTCAGGGTAGCGTCTCCGAGCGCTTCCCTGCATTGGCTTAATAAATCTTTCTTACTCATTGTCTTATCAGGAATTAAAATGGTTACTTTTTCTCCTGCCGTTTGCTTTCGGCAAGTTGTTTGATAGCCAGCTCGATGTTTCCACCCAGCTTTTCAGTAAGGCGGGTAAGCTCCAGTTTTTCAGTCTCTTCGGTGGTGTAGCACAAATATTCTTCAGCCGAAACTTCTGTCGCATATACCGCGCTTTGCGTGCCGCCAAGCCCTATCCAGACCTCTTTATAAAGTCGGTTCGCTGCATTGGCAAGGTTGATTGAAAGTATCTGGCTGCGTTCCTTGTCCGTCAGCCCGAGCAGGTTCTGTATCTGGTCGAATTTGTTCTGATACTTCCGCTGGTCGAGCAATATCTTGCAGTCACTATTGTTGATAATCGTCTCTTTCACAACAGGGGAAGAGATTATATCATCCACTTCCTGCGTTACGACAACCGCCTCTCCGTAAAACTTTCTGACTGTCTTAAAGAGATATTTAATATAAGAAGCCATACCTTCTTTGGCGATTGCCTTCCAAGCTTCCTCAATCAATATCATCTTGCGGATACCCTGCAAACGTCTCATTTTATTTATAAATGTCTCCATAATGATAATCGTGACGACGGGAAAAAGGATCGGATTATCCTTCACGACATCCAACTCGAATACGATAAACCGTTTGTTCAGTAAATCCAGTTCCTTGTCCGAGTTCAGCAGATAGCCGTATTCACCGTTCTTGTAATAAGGTTCCAGCACGTTCAGAAAACCGTCCACGTCAAAGTCCTTCTCCCTCACGTTCTTGTCCGCCAACACCTTGCGGTAGTCCTTCTTTACAAAGTCATAGAACGAATTGAAGTTCGGCTTTATCTCCCGGTTCTTCTTTATCTTCTCGATATACAGACTGACAACGTTCGACAGCGCCACCTCTTCCGAGCGTCGGGGCGGTTCGTCCTCCCTTTTCCAAAGGGTGAGTATCAGTGTTTTGATACTGTCCCGCTTCTCGATGTCATACTGGTAATCCTCGGTGAAAAACGGATTGAAAGAAATCGGATCATCTTCCTTGTAGGTAAAATAAATCCCGTCGTCCCCTCCGGTCTTCAAGTTTATCAGGTCACAGAGTCCCTTGTACGAATTTCCGGTATCCACCAGCAGGATATGCGTCCCCTGTTCCCAGTACTGGCGCACGAGATGGTTGGTAAAGAAACTCTTTCCGCTACCGCTGGGGCCGAGTATGAATTTATTTCTATTGGTCACTATCCCTTTTTTCATGGGCAAGTCCGATATGTCAAGGAAGACGGGCTTTCCCGTCAGCCTGTCCACCATGCGGATGCCGAAGGGAGAGAGCGAGTTGCGGTAACACGTTTCTGCCGTGAAGAAGCAGAGCGCCTGAGGGATGAACGTGTAGAACGTCTCTTCGGCCGGGAAGTCCGCCTCGTTTCCCGGTATGCCCGCCCAATATAGAGCCGGAAGGTCGGTCGTGTTGTGGTGCGGGGTGCATTCCATCAATGCCAGTGCGCTTCCCACATCGTTCTTCACCCTGCGGAGTTCCTCCCCGTTTTCCGCCCATGCGATGATGTTGCAATGGCAGCGCACGGATTGCAGTCCGTTGCTGTGCGCTTCATTCAGGTATTCGTCCAGCCACTCCTTGTTTATCTGGTTGCTACGGCTATACCGGGAAAGCGACTGCATGTTCTTTGCCATCTTCTCGAAACGGGAAAGGTTCTCGCCACTGTCGTCTATGAATATCCACTGGTTGTAGATATGGTCGCAGGACAGCATCACGCCCACGGGGGCGGCATAGCTAAGACGACAGTCCGACCGGTCTGTCGAGAGGCGTTCGTACCGACCGTCCGTCCTTACCCTTCCCGGCAGGTCGTCGAGGTCGGAGAGCGTATGCAGGCAGAGCCGCTTGTCACCGATACGCATCTCGTCCGGGTTCAGTTGCATATCCTGCAACATGGTAGTCCCGTCAGCCGAGAGCGTGAGGTATCTTTCGATAATGCCCGGTTCGCTTTCCGTTCCCGTAATCTCTTCCGTGGTGAGCCGTTCCAGCCTGATAAGGCCGCTATCATTAACGATACTTTCAAACTGTTCTACCGCTTCCATGAAGCGTTCCACCGTTTCCTTGTCCCTGATTTCCTTCGGCACCAGAAAACCACGGCAGAGCATGTTCCAGTTGCTTTGCTGCCGGGAGCGTTCCCTGGTGGTCTTGGTAAGGAACAGGTAGCAGGTGTGGTGCAGGTAGGGACGCTCGTTGAAATGGCGTTCAAAACTGCGGGAGAGGAAGCTGAGTTCGTCCTTTCGGATGTCCGGCTCGTATTTCTCGGTGATGAAAATATCCTGTTTGTGCAGGATTGAATAGTTCGGCAACACCTTGATTGCCTTTGCTCATGTGGCGTGCATCGCCTCATACTCTGCGGAGGATACCGAAAACACTTCCGGCAGTATGACCCGGAAAGCGACCGTGATGTCGGCGTCCTTGCTGACGATGCAGCCGTGTTCCACCGCCATGATGGGGAACTTGCTTTCCAGTGTGGATGCTTTTAATATACTTCTCATAATTTACGATTGTTGTTTGTTAATCAGACGTGTGATACGTTTTCGTGAGAGGATTCTCCGGGGATGCCTCCGGGCCGCGAACAGCTTCATCAGTCCGTGACTTCCGTATTTACGGTTCAGCGTGAAGCTCAGCCATACCAGCACCGTAGCCGCCGATACCCCGAAACCGATGCAGATCCACTGTCCGACGCCTGCCATATACATGATGACGAACATCACGAATACGGCAAGCAGACCGGCAGCGAAAATAAACAGGTATTGCGCCCGAAGACCCTTAAATTCAACCTCACGGCCCACACCTTTATTTATCTCAAAATCAGCCATAAGTTACTCTCTTCAGTATGAATCTTAGAGGAAGAACGACCTCAGGATGGTGGCAGCGACTATCAGGAAGATGCAGGCGCCGAACCAACTACTGGCTGTTTTTGAAGTATCGGGGTCGCCCGAACTGAACTTCTGATATACCTTGATCCCGCCGACGAGGCCGATTACCGCACCGATTGCATAAATCAATTTTGTGCCGGGGTCGAAATATCCCGTCACGAGTTGTGTCGCTTCGGTTATACCTGCCTGCCCGTTTCCTTGGGCCATTGCAGCACTTACTGCCGCAACAGCGGCAAGCATCATAATCAATCTTTTCTTTTTCATTTATTTCCGTGATTTTTTTAGGTGATTCATATTTCGCAAGCGTGCATTTGAGGTTATCCAAGCCTGTTTGTCTTGTCGCTGACTCGGCGTTGCCTTGTCGCTGACTTGACATCCTCTTGTCGCTGACTCGACAAAACGGGGTTTCAGCGTAACCAAAATGCAATTTGGCAAAGACACCCGAACTTGCGAAAAATCAGTAAGTAATTAAAAAAGCCACGGACTGCCCTCTTTCACTATCCCCATAAGGCAGCCGTGGCCGCTTATGGTTTATTGATTCAGGGGGTAAGTTCCGGTGGGGAATCAGCCGGAGTCATAATATGTTATTCGCATCGTTACTTGATTTTGTGGTGAAACACTCTTGTTAATTCTCTCTTGGAAGCGGAATGCGAATCATCCCGAATCGTAGTAGCCTTTTGTTCTCATTGTCTTTACTGTCCTTATCGGTTTATTTCAGGTATTCCCCGCACTTGAAACCCTTGCGGGGTGTATAGTCTTCAAAGGAGGTGGACTTGAACAGCCACATCCGGTTCGCCCATCGGGCAAGGTCACGCTCGTACTGTGTAGGCGTCCGCTTGTTTGCATAATCCCGGAAAGGGATAACAAAGGGAGTAATCCCCAGTTCCCTCAGTACGTTCAACCGGAACAAATCCTGTTCAACGGTCGAATTGAATCCTATCAGCACGTAGCAGGTTATCTTGTAAGGTTTCACATGCCTGACCATCTCTTTCAGACGGTCGGTCAGATCCAGTCGGGGCAAATCCCACGCGATATGAATGTTCTGTTTCATCTTCATTCTATTCAGATGCCAGGCTTGTTCCTCGTTCATAATCCTAACGTCCACACCGTGCAGTTTAACGGGTTGCCGGGTCTTCATCAGATAATCCACCGCCGACCTTCACTGCGGATTGGCAAAGAAATTATTGTCCAGCACCTCAATCCATTTTCCTTTCGGATTCAGTTCCACCGGTTCCACGCTCTGAATGTATCCTTCCTTTTCACGAACGAGACAAAAAGGACATTTACGGATGCAGCCCCTTGAAAAGAACTGAAGGGAAAAAGGATATTGGGGGTAAATGAAATAATCCATCATCCGGCTGTTTTCCACAGCTTCGGGAAGCCTGCCCGTAATGTCATATCCGGTTCCACCCTTAATGACTTCCTTCGCATTCAGCAGGCTATAATCATAGTCGGAACTAAAGGTGAACACCTTGCTTGCCAGTACCTTGTCATACCGCTGTGCCGGTAACGCCCATTCCACCAGATGTCCTTTTGCCTTGTAATAAGCCGAAAGGCGCATCAGCGCAAAATTGGGGAAGTTATGTCCGTCCACATCTACCAGTCCTATATTCATACGGATAAAATTTAATGGTGAATAGTTCTTGTTGCCCTACCGGGTGAATGCCGCAGACGGTCTGTCATCCCGAATCGTAATAGCCTTTTGTCATAGCCATTCTGTTTTATAAGTAAGTTACCAAAGGTATTGTCTTTTCTTGCCCGGAGTGTTCCCTTATCAGGCGGGAACATCCATTTATCAACCCGAATCGAAATAAGTCATATACATGGTTTTGTTGGTTTATTCAGTCATTAATACCATAGCGAATCTCTCTCTTTAAAGTGATACGGGCTGTCAACCCGTATCAAAATAACCTCTTGTCATTGTTACCTCCTTTTTTAATCGGTTAATCACTGTCTGGAGCAGCCCCGCTCATTTGCTCGGCTTCATCCAGAAATTTGCTGATACGGCTGTCGCTGCCATTGATACTTTCCAGTATCGAGCGTTCAATCTGCGTATCTTTGATATGGTGGATCGCCCTTAAAAGGGACAATCGTTTGTCTGTCGGAATATCCTTGCCGTTGCAGAGGTCGATAATCAGGTCGATCTCTTCCGGCCCTATGCCGGTTGCTTCGCCCGAATAATCTTCGCGGATACAGTTCAAATCATCCAGTTCCTCGTTCAACTCGTCCGTATCCACTTCGTCACCGTTTCCTCCCTGTCCGCTATCGCCATCCCGCTTGCCGGAACTCTCATCCGAAGAAGCCCGCCACTCTTCCACGCGCTTGTCCCGGAACAGTTCCGGAATGCGCTCCGGCGGCACTTGTGCTGCCTTTTGTGGCGCTGTATCTTCGTTTCTGCCAGCAAAAGTAGAGGCATTTTCTTTACCTGCAATAGCCCCGGAACCGGTGGCGTTTATTGGCGGCCGTTGGCGTGTCCCGTAGCTTTTTGTCACGACAAGGCTGCCTGTTTCAGACCGTTTCTGAGGAGGTTTTTCCATGTTCCTGCCCTCTGCCTTTTCCTCGTTTTTCACTTCCGTATGCGTGTCCGGGAGGTCTTTCTTTTCCGCTTTCCCTTTCGTGCGCCTGCGCCCTTTTTTCTGTTCCTCCTTTACCGGATCGAACCACCCGGCAATACCCCTCAGCGCTTTTGCCATGCGGCGGCGTGCCTTCCCGAAACATATCTCGCCAAGCTGTCCCCTGAATACGAACTTGTCCATGAACAGATAGGCGAACAATAGCCAGAACAAAACGATTCCGGCCTCATAATAACTTGATTGTATATCCATACCCTAAAATATTTTGTTATAACTCTTTTGTAAATAGGTCTTCACCTCATCCGCATGTTTCTCGAAATGCTCCTTCAATACATTGTCTATGTAGTTTCCTACCGTCAACTGCCGTTTTCCGGCAATGCCCACGATGACCGATATTTTCTGGTGCAGTTCCTTGTCTATATACACCCCTTGTCTGCCTTCACATTTGTAGGGTGTAAGGAACTTGCGTATAAAGTCAGCCAGTGCCGTGCGAATCGTTTTCGGTGACGGTTTTTCCGTAACCGCCGAACATCCGGCATCATCCGAACCGGAAATACCGCTTACTGTTTCATTCACAATGTCATCCGCTTTTCCCTTTTCCTCAGATAAAGCGGTTTCTCTATTTTCGCCATTACCTCCGCCGGTTGAAGGTGCGGAGGATAAAGGAGGCTCTATCGGAACCCCTGCCATCAGGCTGCGCAGGTACGCTTCATCCACCGGATTCTGTCCGCTTGTTTTCTTTGCCATGATTATTAGGTTTTAAGTATAGATATGATTTCATCCATAAACGTATCGAAGCCGCACTCTTTGGTGAATGCCGCATCAGGAGCGAACAGCGTACTCCGGTAAACGGAGCCGCCCGTAGCGGACAAATCTTTGGTAAAGTTGCTGCGCACGGGAATACGTGTTTTGAGACAATCCAACCCTAACAAAGAAAAGCCTTGCTGATACACATCATACAATGTCGTGCGTTCCCTGCGGTCAACCATGTTCCAGAACAGATGAAGACTTTTCAGAGCGGACACGCCGGTCTTTATCAGCCGGTCATTAATGGTGGTGGCAAAGTTCAGCGTGCTTTCCAGTACCAGTCGGTCAGCCTTTATCGGCACGAACAGATAATCGAGCGAACTGATTGTGGCGATAACCCCATCGCTACCCATTGTTCCGGGCAAGTCGAATAGCACCACGTCATAATGCGTATCCGCTTTCTCTTCAAATGCCCTTCAGTGCGCCATGCAATCCGCGGGTGTGCTTCCAATAACCGGATACGCCTTTTTCTTCAACCGCCCGGCCTGCTCCACCAAGAGGTTCTGATAAACGGGTGTAGTCTTGACCACTTCCATATCCCGTTTTTTCTGTTTCATAATCGAATGTTGCGGATAGTCGCAATCCACCACCGCTACGTTCAGTCCTTTCACATAATGCAGTCATGATGCCGCATAAATCGTAAACGTCGATTTACCTACGCCCCCCTTCTGGGAAGCGAACGAAATGAATACCGTTTCCTTTCTCTTTTCCATTGTAACCTGATTTTAAGTAAATAATTTGATTTATTGATAATTAAGCGGATAGATACCTGTCCACTTATCCGTTCAGTCATTTCATTATCCGTTTAGCTTAATAGTTATATGGCTATTTAGCTATCTGTCTATTTAGCTACATACTTACATAGCTATTCAATTATATAGCTATATAGCTATCCGGCTGTCTGTCTAAATATTTAGCTAATAGTCCTTTTACATATTCATTTATCCGAATATCTACCTGCCCGTCTATACATCTTTATATATGCATAGCTGTATAAGCGGATAGATAGCCTTATGAATGCCTGTCTGAAAACATACTTAATCAAATGGCTATTCAGACAGAAAGCTATTCAGATAGAAAACCGTCCGGATAGCTATCCTGATAACTACCTTTTTATCTATCCAAATAAGTAGCTGAATAGCTATCCGGCTGCAAATAAACCTCAAAAAGAGCATCCGTGAGGCACCTGTGGTTTCAAAGTCATTTATTGGCGGCTGTTGGCGGGATACCGGGTAATAGCCATACCGAAAAAACTATCTACCTTTGTCGCCGGGAGAGCGCAGCCCGTTCTCGAAAAGAGAACGTCAAACAAATCCTTCAGACCTTTAATCCGGCCCAGCCGGATTTTAATATGCGTCAGCATATAGCGAGGTGTACTTTCAGCGGTTGAAAATATTTTCAACCGCTGAAAGTCTCGCCCCGAAAGTTCTTTCGGGGATGTCAGTTCTCCCAAGTCGAACTTCCTAAATTATTCATGTTATGAAAGATGAAACAAGAATCCGTGGCGCCGCAGGGCGCAAGGTACTGGCAGACCCGCGTACGCACCGCTATTACCTTTGTCTCAATGACAGTGAGAACGAGAAGTTTCTCACGATGTTCGAACAGTCCGGCATGAAGAACAAGGCCGAATTTATCTTTGCACGCATCTTCGGGTGAGAGTTCAAGGTAGTGAAGATTGACAAGGAAGCGCAGGAATACTACGCCCAGCTCACCGCTTTCTATCAGCAGTTCCGACGCATCGGGAACAACTACAACCAATGTGTAAAGACTATCCATACCATTTACGGGGAGAAGAAATCGCTTGCGTTTCTCTACAAATTAGCCGAAGAAACCCGTAAGCTGGAAGAAGTATGCAGGCAGGTTATCGAACTCACGAAGCGGTACGAAAAGGAGTATCTCACTAAAAAGGAATAACGTCATGATACCGAATATCACATCAGGCAATTCGTTTTACGGAGTGATTGCCTATAATAAAATAAAGGTGGACGACGGTACGGCAAAGGTTTTGTGACATCCGAAAATAGTGGCGAACACTTCTGGTAATGTGTCGATTGAAAACTGCGTGCAGGCTTTCGAGCCTTATATCACACTCAACTCACACGTCAGGAAACCGGTTATCCACATCTCCCTGAATCCATCCCCCAACGACATTCTTTCCGAAGAACAAATGACCGTATTGACGCAGGAGTTCATGGAAAAGTTCGGTTACGGGAACCAGCCCTATATCGTATGGCTACATGAAGACATAGACCGTAAACACATGCACATCGTTTCGGTACGCATCAACGAGAAGGGAGAAAAGATAGACCACAACCGGGAGGCTATCCGGGCACAGAACATCTGTCGGGAAATGGAAGTGAAGTACGGTCTTCATTCCACACTCGGAGAACACAGTGAAAGGGAATTACTATCCTTGCAAAAAGTGGATTATCCGAAAGGTGACGTGAAAGCGCAGGTGAAGCATACCGCCCGTACCTTGCTGGAATGTTACAACTGCCATTCGCTTGCCGAATACAACACCCTTCTGAATTTGTATAATGTCACTGTTTACGAAGTCAGGGGAAGCGTGGACGGAAAGGAATATCATGGCATTATGTACGGAGCTTTGGACGATGACGGGCAGCAGGCGGGAACGCCTTTCAAATCCAGCAAGTTCGGAAAAGTATTCGGTTATGAAGCCCTGCAAAAGAAGTTTGCCGCCACCACCGAAAAGGTGAAGAGGAACAGCCTTGCCGAAAGGACACGGCAGGAAATAGTCAAAGCCATGCAGGGCATAAGTACGAAAGAACATTTTGCCCGCAGGTTGAAAGATGCGGATATAGAGGTGGTTTACCGTATCAATCCCGAAGGACGCTTATACGGTATCACTTTCATAGATCATACCAACCGGACAGTATTCAACGGCTCGTGTTTGGGGAAAGCCTTTTCAGCCAATGTATTCAACGAACTGTTCAACAATCCGGATGCGGACCGCACAAGGCTGATACCGCCACCGGAGCAGGATACGCCCCGGCAGGAACGGGAAACGGATACGGAAGAAAGACAGGAATACCGGCAGCAGGAAAATCGAGGCTACCAGAGTGAACCGTCCGGCAGTCTGATTGATACGTCCGCACTCGGTGCCATTGACATTTTCTCCGTACTCATGGAAGATGACCATACGCACGAGTACATCGATCCCGCCTTCCGCTTCGGGCGCAAGAAAAAGAAGAAGCGCAGGCGCAAGTTATAATAATGTATTGAAGAAGTCTAATTTTAATAGTTACAATTATGCAGAATGAAGATGATTTAAGAGGTCTTGCCAAAGTCACGGACTTTATGCGGGCCATCAGTTTTTTATTTTTGGCGATACACATCTATTGGTTTTGTTACGGCTGGCTCCACGAAATGGGCTGAACGCTCGATATAGTGGATAAGATACTGTCCAATTTCCAACGTACCACCGGATTGTTCTCGTCCCTTCTTTACACCAAACTGTTTTGTGTCCTCTTCCTCGGTCTGTCCTGCATGGGCAACAAGGGAGTAAAGAAGCATGAAATCACATGAAGGAAAATAATTATTGCGGCCATAGCGGGTGCCATACTCTTTTTCCTGAACTGGTGGTTGCTGTCCATTGACGCATCATCCGGTGTATGCGCCATACTTTATACCACGACATTGGTCGGCGGCTTTTTCAGTCTGTTGGCATCAGGATTGTGGATAAGCCGTCTGTTGAAGAACAATTTACTGGAGGACGTTTTCAATACCGAGAATGAATCGTTCATGCAGGAAACTCGCCTTATGGAAAACGAATATTCCGTCAATCTACCGACCAAATTCTGGTACAGAGGGAAGACTTACAGCGGATTTATCAACCTTGTTAATATTTTTCGAGCGACAATGATATTGGGAACACCGGGCAGCGGGAAGTCCTATGCCATTGTCAACCAGTTTATAAAGCAGACTATAGAGAAATCCTATGCGCTCTATATATATGATTTTAAGTTTGATGACCTGTCGGTTATCGCTTATAACCATCTGCTCAAGTACAGACACCGCTATAAGGTTCCACCTAAATTTTATGTGATCAATTTCGATAATCCGAGGAAAAGCCACCGTTGTAATCCATTGGCACCGGAACTGATGACGGATATTTCAGATGCTTACGAATCGTCGTACACCATCATGCTCAACCTCAATAAGTCGTGGGTGCAAAAGCAGGGGGACTTCTTCGTGGAATCCCCGATTGTCTTGTTTACGGCGATAATATGGTTTTTGAAAATCTATGAAGGTGGCAAGTATTGTACATTTCCTCATGCCATTGAATTGCTTAATAAAAGGTATGAGGACGTCTTTACCATTCTGACAAGTTATCCCGAGCTTGAGAACTATCTGAGTCCCTTCATTGACGCATGGAAAGGCGGAGCGAGCGAGCAGCTCCAGGGCCAGATTGCAAGTGCTAAAATCCCGTTGTCCAGACTGATAAGCCCGCAACTCTACTGGGTGATGTCCGGCAGTGATTTTACGTTGGATATTAATAATCCCAAAGAACCGAAAATCTTATGTGTCGGCAACAATCCCGACAGAATTTCCATTTATGGAGCGGCTTTAGGCTTGTATAACTCCCGTATTGTAAAGCTGATAAACAAGAAGAAGCAAATGAAAAGCTGTGTGATTATTGACGAGCTACCCACGATTTTCTTCAAAGGTCTGGATAATTTGATTGCCACGGCACGAAGCAACAAAGTGGCGGTTGTATTGGGCTTTCAGGACTTCAGTCAGTTAAAACGTGACTACGGTGACAAGGAGGCGGCCGTAATCATGTCAACTGTGGGCAATGTTTTCAGCGGTCAAGTGGTGGGTGAAACGGCCAAAACACTATCAGAAAGGTTTGGAAAAATCCTGCAAAAGCGGGAGTCTGTAAGCATCAACCGCAGTGACACTTCCACTTCCATCAGCACGCAACTGGACAGTCTGATACCTGCCAGCAAAATCAGTACACTCTCACAAGGTATGTTTGTCGGCGCTGTAACGGACAATTTCGGAGAGACAATAGACCAGAAGATTTTCCATGCGCAAATAGTGGTGGATAATGATGCGGTACAGAAAGAAACTGCCACTTACCAACCTATCCCTGAAATCAGCAGCTTTCTGGATGAGGATGGTAATGATACAATGGAGCAGCAGATACAAGCCAACTACCGGCAAATCAAGCAGGATATTGTTGAACTGGTGGAAAACGAACTAATTCGTATTGAAAATGATCCGTCACTTAAACATTTGTTGGGAGAGGAAGATCATTAAAATTGCAATGACATTAATATTGAATAAAAAAGCTCTTTTTCTTGTAAATAATGCGTATCGAAACGGAAATACACGACTACACGGCAAAACCGTTTTTTCAGTTTCACAGACATAGATCGTACAAGAAAGTCAAAACCAATATGACAGGCAGCAAAATCCCGTACCAGAAATGGGATAAAAGTACGATGGAAGAGTTTGCCACAAGACTTTCCGGGTTGAACCGTGACTGGGGATGGAATCTGGAACTGGGCACCTGTGGTGCTAATACCTAGTGACTACAGAAAAAAATTATAAAGGTAATATTTACGTTATAAATGAGTCTATTATCGTTTAATATTCGTATTTTTGCAGTGAAAGCAAAGATTAGCTTTGTATAACTAATTACTTATAGATATGGCATTATCATTAAAAGCTGAGCAAAAAAACCTTATAAGACTGTTTGAAACGGAAGACATTTATGTTATTCCAGCATATCAACGTCCATATTCTTGGGAAGAAGAACAGTGCGAACAACTATATAAAGATATAACGAATGCTTTCGACAATAAAGAAGATTATTTTTTAGGAAATATAATTGTCGCAAGAAGTAAAGATTCATGTGAAGAATCCATGCCTCATGTCATAGATGGCCAGCAACGTTTATTGACTTTGTTTTTAATAGCTAAAATTCTTACTATACTTTGCCCTCAGTTTAAACGATATAGAAAAATGTTGTATGTGGAAGATAGTAAAGAAGAAAATCGTTCTCCTAAGTTTGTTTCTAAGTTGTATGAAACTCAAGATGATACCATAATCCAGAAAATTTCTGAATGGGATGACGATGAAATTATAGGTAGATTCAGTAATAGAGTAAATAGCAAGGAAGAATTAAAAGATACCAAGCTCTATTCTAACCTTTATTATTTCTATAAATGTTTTAGTGCCTTTAAGTTAAATCTAAGAGATTCTGATTTTGATGAATTTGTCGAATTTTTCTTTCGTAGAATATATCTTCTTCCTATAGAACTAGATGGTTCATCGATACAGGAGGCAAGCGAAAAAGCCTTAACAATATTTGAAACGCTTAACAACCGTGGTATGAGTTTAGAAAATGCAGATATATTGAAGGCTAATTTATATGAAAATGCTAGGAATATTGGTAAACAAGAACACTTCATCTTATTATGGAAAGATGTGCGTAATGATTGTAATGAGCTTGGAATATCTATTGATGATTTATTTCGTTACTACTATCATGTTCTAAGAGGAAAAGAAGGTATTGTCTCACCAGAAAAGAAACTTCGTGATTATTTTCTAAAAGCCGATGAATCCCCTCTTCATAAAAGTGGATATGAGTTGATAATGGAAGATCTAAATCATATTATCGATATATTACAATATATTAAGCAAGCACATACTAACGGAGGTGTCAATTCTATATGGTTTCAAATAATAGATGCTTATTCAAATAAGTATCCTCAATTTGCTCTAGTTGCTTATCTTTTTCATTATAGTATAAATTGTGACGAATCAAAATTATTGGAGTTCCTTCAATCACTGATTCGCTGTGCCTATAGTAAAGGATCTACAACCTCTATTAAGTTTGAGATATACAATATAATCTACTGCATTTTTTACGATAAAGATATACCAGCATATGACGAAATAAAACCTACTGGTATTCTGGAATGGAAAAAAATATCTCCTCTAAGGAGAGGTTTTGCTTTACTCGCTTTAGCTTTATCGACTCATAATTTGTTGGCTGAAGATGAATTCATTATTGATCGTATTATTAATAAAAGAGAATCTTTGATTTATAATTCATTAGGAAATTTACTCGTATTAGATTGTGCAAAAGCACGTGGCGATTGGTCAAAGAAGAAATCTGTCTATACTAAAAGAATTTCAAATGATGTAATAAAAGACCTTCTTCATAATATAGAAGACCGGGATTCTTATATTAAACAAAGGGATAATGATTTAAAAAAAATACTTGAAAGCTTTTTCAATATTAAGGATATTGTATAAATGTAAATCATGGAAACAATTGAATTAAAAGATTTTAAAGGATTTCGCGAACCTGTAAAATTCGATTTAGAGAGAAAAAATATGTTGGTTTGTGGAGAGAATGGTTCTGGCAAAACTTCTCTTTTTAAAGCTTTAGTTTGGCTTTTCTATCATGATAAAATGATTCAATCCGAGACATTGCCTTCTGTGGTAAATCCAATTGAAATCGAAGCTATAGCTAGAACTGTTCGTAATCGGTATAATAACAAAAGGAACAATCGCGAGTTTGAGTTGAAAGTGGATGGGGATGACTATATTTCATATCCTACTATTAACTATAAGGCTTTCTTTATAGATTCTTCCAAAATTACCTCATGTACTCATATTCATATTCAAGAACTTATCGATATTACTTGTTGGCCAATTACCGATTTTGATAGTTTTATGAGAGATAACCGTGAGTTAATAGAGGTAAGTGTAAATGACGATCTAAAAAAGAAATACTTAGAGTCTATTTCTGTTAAAATTAGTCTGGATTCTCCCTATATTGTTGCTATAGAAGATAATGTTAGGGGATTGTCTGCCCAAGATAGATTGAATCTTTATTTTAATGAAGCAAAACTTCATATCATTTCACTCTCTATTTTAATAGCGATGGTTGAACTATTGAGTAATGATTCTAATAATGTTGTTGTCATTGATGATGTTATTTCTAGTATGGATGGAGCTAATAGGGTGGTTTTTGCAAAAACTATTCTTGAAGATTTTAAACCCAATAAATATCAAACTATACTCCTTACTCATAATGTAGCGTTTAGAAATCTATTTCGTCACATCGTAAACACTGTTAATCTAGGGCATAAATCAGAGCACTGGAAATATTATACATTGTATGAGATTAATGGTATTCCTCGTAATTATAGCCTTAGTGAAGTCAAAAGAATCTCAGATTTAAGACAGCTATTTACTAATTCTCCTAGTAATGGATTGACACCTGAAATATTAGGAAATACATATAGAAAGCATCTAGAAGTCCTAATTCATCGCATTGCAGAACTATTAATGATTGGAGCTAAAGATGATACTAAAAATCTAATTTCGGTATTAAGCACTACTGATTATTTCTATTTCAATGAGCAAGGAAAGAATGTGTATTCTCTCATTAAAGATATTGAATCTATAGTTGAATATGCAAAATTCACTTGCATAAAACCAAAAATAAGAAAAAAAATCGAACAATATAAAACGAGAAATATAATAATGAAATCTGTCATAAATGACTCACAGTTGTATCAAAAGTTGCTTTTACATCCATTATCCCATATAAGTGGTCAAATGGTGACTTATACTTCTAAGGAATTACTTATGTGTTTAGATTTAATGGAAAATTTAGAGGCTGCAATAAGTAAATTAGAAGAGCCTACAGATGTAACAACTCTATAATTTCCGATAGTGATGCCTACGTACCACACCGTGTGAAATAAACTACTATTAGGGTACTTTATCGGGGGCTTGCTAACTTTCTGAACGAGGATGGCAATGATACAATGGAGCAGTAGATACAAGCCAACTACCAGCAAATCAAGCAGGATATTATAGAACAGATGGAAAAAGAATTGATTCGTATTGAGAATGTCCAAAACTCAAATATTTATTGAATAACGAAGAAAGTTAGGGATATTCAGTAAATGTCTTAAAAAATACATGGCCTATGAAGATGATTTGCTAATATCATCTCATATGCCATATTTATTATCTATTTGCAACGTGGTTTACCGAATGCTTACCTTAATATTATTTTACCCTTTCTTTCAATTTATATCCTTTTTCTGTTTTGGATATAATTATGTTTTTCTCGATTGTAATCTTCAAAAAACTTGTTTCTGTTTTTATTCTAATTAAATAGCTCTATTTATCGATGAAATATCTCAGGTAAATCTCTAGTAGGTGTATATACAATATTCATATATTCACTCCCAGGTGTGGGGCGTCTCAGATTAGGATCGTAATCATTATAATCTACATAAATGACAGAGCTATTAAAATCACGTGCAAATATACCTGCTGAAGCAACCATTGATTTCTTACCGCCTGTTATATTTATCGCATAGCTACGTCCCGCATTAAATGCCATTTGCTCTTTTAATGTATCATATATAGTACCGAAGGATTCATCCTTTAGTTCTATTTTCTCATATCCATTTGGCAAGAACTTTGGTAAGAATCTGATATTATCTTCATTGAAGGCAACACCTTTATCATGAAGTATAATATGTTTTTTGGGCTTTAAAGCTCTTGCCGCTAATATGATAGGCTCTGGAGTGAATCCAAGTATAGACAATAATACATCGACTGACTCAATTGGCCAAACTAAATTATTCTCAAAGTTCTCTATCACCTCATCAAATAGTTCATCGAAATAATATTGACGTGCTTCAACGAAACGCCCTGTTTGGTTCATCTTTTTCCACTCAATGACGTGGGCTTGAAAGTTATTATCCATTTTTCAAGATCTGATTAATTCGATTATTAGCTTGTTCTCTTTGTTCATCAGAAAGAATACATCCGATTTCAAAACCTGATAATAAACCAGAATCTCCATCTATGTTTGCAGTGAACATGGCACCCTTTTTCTCCGATAGAACACATTTTGAATGATTTGCCTGGAATTTGTGACAGCATGATTTTACATTCTCTTTCCCTACCAATTTCGGGAGTTCTCTTTCTGTTCCAGCTAGTTTGTCTTCACTCATTTTATCGCTATACAGAACGGTCACATTAACCCCTCTTTTTATTGCAGTTCGTACAGCGTCTCTTATGAGCGGTAGATCATTAATTCTTTTGTATGACCAAGAGACCATAATAAGGTATTCTTTCGCAGAGTTTATAACCTCTGCTATTGTAGTATAAATACTTGTGTATGAACAGTTCTGAAGATTGTTCTTACTGGATTTTGCAGTGAAAATCAACTTACTTTTCTTCCCTATGTCTTTGAATAGATTGCTATCTATAGGTTTAGATGTCAAAAGATAGCGATACTTATCACCATCTTCAGATAACACAATATCTTGATTCATGAATAATACATCGAATAGATATTCCAAATCATCCAGTTCTTTGTCTATTATATCTACACCATTTTCCGGGTTTCCATAAAGGCTGTTTGGTGTATAGTTTGCACTCATAATAAGTCCTTCCTCTCCATCTGCAATAAGGAATTTAGCATGCAAGTCATTACTAAGATGTACATGAATACCTTTTCTATGTAACTCATGTAGATGAGGAATGTGTGGATCTGTTTCAGATGAAACTTCTTTATCCCCTTTCATATACTTTTTCCCTCGCTCTTCGTCTCCTCTAAGATTAGATATAACGAATATAGCTACACCTCTCTCAGCGGCCATAATGAGAGCCTCATTCAATTTAGGGTCCTGAAAGAAAAAGTTCCCAGTTTTGATATATGATTTTGCGTTCCCAATTAGTTCGAAAATTCGATTTGTTAATTCGGAATCTTTTTGGCTATTATAATATAGTTTCTGCATCATGGACTTTTACTTATTGAAGATGAAACAATCACAATCTATTTTCTCCAAATCCTCATAAAACTTAAATCTAACCATCAATTGTCTCCAATTATTAAATAATTGTTTAAGCTTATAAGCAATTACCTTACCATTGTTATCAGGCTCTCTATGCCAATCTTTGATGGTATCAATAAAATCAATATATGATTGAATCTCATGTTTGGTCTTTATGCGTACAACGCCATTTGACTTAACTGGAAAGTCAATGTATCCCCTTGCGGCATCCTCTATAATATCTAATGGTGAAGATGATGCTCTTATGAGGGAATCATTGATATAGATGCAAGGAAGCTTAGTGATTTCATCTGTCTCAATTTGGAAAACAAAGTTATTTGTTTTGTATCTTTCAGATAGAATCTTTGACCAGCCGTCATTTTGAGTAAATACAGCAACGCTTGCCATCTTCTCACTATCTGATATATTATAACCTAGATTGGGTGTGAAACCCCATTTATCTGAACTTTTTCCTTTATTATTAAGTTCAATGGTATAGGTTTTAGCAGAGCCAGTGGCATCGCATGTTAATAAGTGCCCATCATATATAATATCCTTATGGTATTGGTTCTGTTCATCGAGATAAAAAACGGCATAGGCACCACTGAGGAACTTTTTATCAAATTCAAGTACCTCAAAATTATTACCGGTAGTTTCAAGATGAAGCATCTCCAATGTATTAGAGTTACCCAAATGTTGAACAACCTTCTTTCCTGGAGCCGCATTCATAGCTAAATCAATAGCCATGTGTGCTGATACATTTACCTCCCAGTTCGACCATCGTCGATCGCTTTGATAAATGAATTCAGGAAGAAGTTTTAGATTTTTTCCATCCACAAGAAATGAACCTGTCACCCTTACAGTAGGTCTGCTATTAGCCGTCAAATATTTACGTTCTGCATCATCTGTTACTTTATAATCACCCATTGTAAGTCGTATCATGCCATCTTCTTTAAGGTGCTTAATACACTGATCGACAAGTTCTTTCTCAAAGCCTATTAAGTTTGCAAAATAAGGTGTTTTATCCATTTTAGGGCAACTCTTTGTGTATCTAAGAATAGCCTTATACAGTGGAAAAAACGGATCAGAATCCACGCTGTCATAAGCAACATGGACTACATATACTGGGAAAGGTACCTGAAAATACCCGATAATTTTTCCATTTTTACTTCCCACATATTGTAAAATATCTTCCTTTTTCATACTTACATTACATTGAATGATATACTTTGACCACAAATACTATAAATAGTTGCTTCTACTTCTTGGTTTCGTTTCAGGCTATATTTATAGTATTTATTTATTTTGCCATAGACATCACCGCATTTGACGATATAATAGTTCATCGAACATGTATCATCAATAACCTTAATCCTTACCCTGTCTCCTTTTTTATGTATTTCTTGAAATTCTTCATAAGGTTTCTTCTCCAATGATGCAGTTCTATCTTGTATATACAAAGGAATGAATCCAGTGTATTTACTCTCAAGAAGATCCCATAGAATATGCTTTTGACCTATTCTATTAAAAATTCCAAGCGTAGAATCTGAGCCATCTTCAAATTCGAAAAGTGCTTCATCCTTTTCTTCGTCATCACTCCACTCAAGCATTCTTGCTTTCACATTAGAGAGGGCACCATCTTCTACCATTTCAGATATGCTCACATTGGGAATATACTCAAACATAGCTCTTCCATTTTCAGCAATTCCTAAAAACGACACCTTAATTGTATCATTAGTTACTCCATAACGATGGAAGATTTTATCCGTTTTCATTGGAAAAGTGTGTATCATTCCATTAATGTCAAAATTGACATATATCTTTGAAGTATCATATTGATCAGCCCATTTCCACGTACAGTTCTCAAAGACTGTTCCGTTTTCTAATCGCTTATTTTTAATTTCATGCATCAATATATCCAGAGATGTCTTTTCAACTGTTCTATCTTGTATAAGGCGTAACTTCTTGAATACTTCGGTTGGTTCAATACTAAGATTACTTTCTTTTTTGCTATGTGCTTTTTCATCACATAGAGTATCCAGATTTCCTATGATGATAAGTTTCTTCTTAGCTCTACTAAGTGCTACATTTAATCGTCTCATATCATCAAGAAAGCCTACCGTTCTGTTCCCATATCTAGTATTGAATGCTCTTACTAATGAAAGTATTACTATATCGAATTCGCTTCCTTGAATGGAATCAATTGTATATACTGAATTATCCAAAGATGTACCTCGGACTTCTTTCATAAGAAGAGTTCTTTGTTTCCGATAAGGAGTAATAATACCTACACTTAAATTGGAGTCTTCTGCTATCAATTCTTCTAGTCGAGGAAGGAGTCTCTCCTTAAAGATTGATATTTCCTCAGGGTTATACCATCCTTCTTTAGAATTTCCTTTTTCATATGCTTTTTCTCTATTTAATGATGATGTATCAATGAATGTCACAGCTGAAGAAAATGATCTCAATTTACATACTTGCTTTTCGGTACCTTTACCATTTTTCAAAGCTTCTTCATAAAACAGTTCTGAAATATAAGCTCCTATATCAGGGTTCATTCTATACTGATAGTTAAGAAGAATTGAACTTTCCGTAGGAAACTTACTGTCTTCTAAGAAGTCTTCAAATAGTGAAGAACTAATTGCATCTTCTACATCCTTTTTATAAAGAGACTTGTTTCCGCTTTCCTCGACAAATTCAGATATATCTTCCGTATCCATAAAAGGAGGAAGCTGTTTGTTGTCTCCCACGAGTATATACTTACGCCCCAACTTCATAGGAACGGTCGTTTCTGATAAGTTCGCTTTGCCTGCTTCGTCAATGATTACTGTATCAAAAACTATTCCACTTCTTTGTAAGCCGGTATTCATACCAATACCTATACAGGTACCCATAACAACGTTCAAACCTTGGTAATGTCTGGCATTATTGAATACTTTAGCATCATTATCTAATTCAATGAGACCTTTACGCAACTCCGAAAGAATCTCTATCCATTCTATTGTGCTATTAGGTTTATTAGCTGTGTAGTACTTACAGATGTATTCATGTCTCTGCTTGAATAAATCTTTGGTACTTGATTTATATGTATAGCTGTTCTCTGCTTGTTTACTTACTTCTTCCGTTGAATCACAGGTCTCTAAATTTTTAAGTAATAACTCATTGTTCTTTAGAAATTCCGGATGTTCTTTCAGATCATCTGGAATCATCGTTTCTTCCTCATCAATGTTTCCAATCTTAATACGTTCATCAACGTTATTCAGTCTATCGTAGATGTTCTTTACAGCGGAATGTGCTTGGCTACATACCAAGACCTTTTCGCCACGATTGATGACCAGTTGCTTAATGATTTCTACAATAACAGAGGTTTTTCCTGTTCCCGGAGGACCTTGAATAAGAAATATGTCGTTATTGTTAACGGCCTTTCGTATTGCTAATGGTTGGTTATTACCTTCCTCCACATTGGCAAATTTAGCATCAAAGAATTCTAGTCCTTCATCTGGAGTAGGAGGTATAAGTTCACCTCGGTTCAGTTTTTCAAAGATGTCTGACGGTCCTTCTCCGTACACAAAATTATCAATTGATTCTTTTTGAAGAGTTAGGTGTCTTACTCCTGCACGTCGTCTTATCTCGAAACCATCTTTTCTTAATCCGTCGATATTAAGATGCTCGTTATAAAATTCTATATTATAGCCAGCCTTATCAACGTTCATCTTTAATTCTGCGTTTATCTTCGTGGAGTTATTAGTAATTTCGATATGACATACATCTTCATCTTGTTCCGTAAATAGAGAAGAAACCTGAGAAGCAATGTTTAGGAATAATGCTGTTTTTCCATTGCTTGTAGAAGCCGTTATAGCAGCTTCATTACCAGCAATCTTAACTACATTGTTTCTATTGTATTCTTTCTCCTTATTTTCTTGATAAGTCAGATATTCCTTTAAGATCAGATACTCCACTCCAGCTTTCTCTTTGAGAGTTCTGATAGCTACTTTCAACTTAGGAATAATGTCTTTGGCTACAGATAGTTGATTCAGTATCTTATTTCCTATTTCTATATTATCTTCACATAAGTAACTATTCTCATGAAGAATAACATTGCTACCAGATATAACAAGAGCTTTTACATTATTATTTAGGAGATATTGTGCGTTGCTTTTAATTCTGTCATGTGAGAATTCCTGAATCCATAAACCACTTTCGTTTACTTGTATTTCAAGAACTACATCGTTACAGTCATACATAATGAGTTTGGCATCGTTTGTCTCGGCATCTCTATAACCTCCTATCCAGAAATTATTCTCAACAAAGTATTGTGGCTTCTCTGATAGAAAACGAGCTAAATCTGATTGGGTATTGGGATTATAAGTAAGGTGTAAAACTTCTCTTACCACATTTACATTCTTACGTGTAATCCCATCAATGTTGTCTAAAACCCATTCAATGGTCTCTTTGTTATCATCCTCAATAGCAGCTAATTCTTCTTTTGTGAGGAATTCCTCAATACTTTCTGAGACACCGGAACTTATAGAAGTGTCTTCTATACTATTGGCTATACTAAATTGGCTGAATCCAAACTTATTTCTGCAATTTCTTATAATAGTTACATTTATGATGTTGTCAAGTTCGTTATCATTAGGTTCATCTAAATATCCATAACATCCATTGACAGCAATTATTGTTCTGTTGTTTGTTTTGGCTATAACTTTCCCTTTGTAGATAGTATTCTCACTAAGTGTAGTATCGTAGTCAGGTATATGTAGTATACCTTTACAATCATATGATAAGATGACATGCTCCTGATTCGAACCAAAACGAGTAATGACCTTCAGTTCCTTCAGAAGGGAAGTGTCTTCTCGCAATTGCTCCATTATACTCATAGCAAATGGAAGGCTCATTTCTTCCCCATCAAAAATTATATTATGTGGGAATAACAACCCCTTGGAGAACTCTGGTTCTCCATCTATAATAAGAAAATTCTGATGTGCTTCGTTTACTTTATAACTCATATCTTCTTTACTGAACATTAAAGAATGACTTAACTATCTCTTCAGTCTTTTGGTCAAAAACTAGACTTTTGTGACTAACAATTATTTCTTGGGTAGCTCTATTACAGCTAACTACTTTGAAAGTATATATCTTTCCAATCTGAGAAAGGAACTCTAATTCAGGAGTTTTCGCTAATAGTTTATTTTCTAATTGTATATTAATAAATGCAGAATCTGTTCTGGTTTGAATCGTGCCATTTACTTCTGCACCTATATATAAACTATTCCAAGGGTCTTCTTGTAGTTGTCTTACACTAAGTTTAAGAACATACTTTTCAGGCTGAAACACCATAACCTTGGCTTCTAATTTCCACCCAATTTGAGGTTCTTCATTTGGTTTTAATGGGAACCACGAAATTTCCGATAATTTTATCCTACCGATGAGGTGGAAGCTATCTTGTGTCTCTACAATTAATACCTTTTCTTTCCTATCAATGACTTTCACAATACATGTGCTTCCTACACTTATGGATACTTCAGCTGTTTCCCATGGATTTGGAGTTAGTCGTTTAATAGATGCAATTATTTTTCTCTTTGATTTATCTATATGGGTAATAAACACATTGATGGGTGTACCAAAACTGAATGTCTTTGGACTTATTAATGAACTGTTTGTCCAACTCATCTCATTTTTGTTGATGGAAGCTTCAATACCTTCTTCAAGTTGAACCCATAATTGATTATCTTCATACGATATTACATTGCCTTTATATGACTTATCAACTTCATAATACAGATGAATGTTGTTCCATATTTCATCTATTTCTTCGAGAGCAGGAGTACATAACTCTATTCGCTTGTTATCCTTGTCTATGGACTTAATAATCACATTGACATCATCATCATTATATGTCCAGCTTTTTAAGGCCTCGAACTCCATACGCGTCATGTTGTTTGCATGTAGTACTCCCTCAACCCCTTCAGCAATTTTTATAGTAATGAATCTGTCATAAACGGCAGTTATTGGACCACTGACTTCATCTAGTTCATTAAACACAGTGCTTTCCCACGGGTTAAGTGAAAATTCTTTGTGGCTCAGTCGCACATTAAACTTTCCATCCTCTTTTATTTCCTTAGATACTACTCTTGCTCTAATCGGACTACCTTCTTCAAGATGATCGTTAATATTCTTTACATTACACCAAAACAAATCGTTTCGATATATTATCCCTAGAAGATTATTATATTTTACAATGATATAATTTTCATCAATTCTATCTATTATTGTATCCAAGTGTTCGTCTACATGAATGCTTTCGTAATCATCTTTTACGGCTTTGGCATATCCTCTTTTTTCTTTTTGTTTCGAAAGACTTTCAGCCCATTTTTGAGATACACTCACACGGAATTTTATTCCTTCGACTTCTGCAGAGGAAATGGCGACATTTACTTCCGCTCCCTCGTAAAGTTGTGTATTTTCAGATATTTGATTGTTGAACATTATGGCTTGTATACCATATATATTGACAAAGTAACCTTGATCCTTAAATGGATATAGAATTCTTCCTAATATAACTTCCTTCTCATTATAAGCTTTCTCAATCTTAGTTTTCTGCCATTGTATTTTCGGAAGAATATAGCATACCTTAAAGCGTTCATCAGCATTGTAATCAGGTGAATCTATAAATTTAAGGCCCACAATATCACCCTTGTTAATAACAGTTTTTTTGCTGAAATTTGACTTTTGCAACGTAAGTGTACCACCGTTTAAGAAGTCAAGAATAACACAATCACTCATTTCTTTATGCACGATTGTGATTATCTCATCTTCATCAGAGGCAAAAAATTCTATTTCTTTATGGGTTTCAGATTCTCTTGCTTTTTGCGATCTTTTTTCTTTTCCTTTTTCTTTATTTCTTTTCTCCTTTTTTCTTTCATATGCAGCTTCAGTATTCACCTTTCTATTGAAATATGCAGGAGCAACTTTTTTGATAATGGAATCTACTACATTAACATTACGTGTACAGGGTAACTCATGTCCAGTCACACGCTTTATTTCTTTGCATACGGCTTGGATTGTCATTCCTTTGTAATGTGCTAATTCAAGTAAAGTCATAATTACTCGTTTTATAAATGAAAATGTATCTGGTTACTTAGTATAAAGCAGATATTCTATATTCCCGTTGTGCATTTTCAACACCGATTGAGAACTAATAATCTCCCACCGGTACCTCAAACACTTTATTACCACTGATAGAGCCACGGCTCATATACCATGCGCTTTCAATTACATTCCATGAAGCACTTTTAGCTTTTTCCTTCAAGTGACATTCTATCATTGAAACTTTTTCTTTGCTACAAGTACTCAAGGAGATACATTATTTTATTCTATACAAAGGTAAGGAGATTTATCGGTATGTGAAAAATTGTTTTCGAAAAATTGCAGATTATGTTTTTGAAGCAAACAATAATCTATGAAGAGGATTGTACTTACGGACAACTCCCGCCAATCTCCGCCATCCATTACTGCTGGTAGAAAAACTATAATATGTTATCAATTAAACCTCTACATTCGCACCGACGGGCTAAAGTTTACCCGGTATTGATTAATTATTGTATCACTTAAATTATTGATTTTATGGCTAAGAAAAAGCAAGAACAACAAGAACAGAGTCAGGACGAGCATGTAATGGCCATCCTTGACAAGCGAACGAACAAAACCGCAGTCGTTTCCAAAATGAACGAGCAGGACGGCAGTCTCGAAATCGTGCCACCCGACAAGAAGAACAGCAGCAGTTTCCTCAAACTGGACCGTACCTCACCACTGGAACTATTCTTCACCAATTTCAAGAACCAGTACGAAAATCCCACGAGTTTCAGTTTCTTTCTCGTACCTCTTGTCCTTTTGGAAAAGACACTGAATGCCGTAGTCCAGATTCGAAAAGGGGAAGACCCCGGAGTGGAAGGTAAAAAACTGGTGGAGAACAGCGAACTTAACGATGAAGGCCGCATTGCCAAACTTGCCCGCCGGTATAAGTTTGACGAACACCAGCTTCCGTGGAAAGAACTCGCCACATTGGGAGTTGACAAGCAACTCTTGTTTGATAACCACTGCATGGGTGAGATGCTGAAAGGAAGGATTACCTCGATGGCTTTTCCCATCAGCAAGGAAGTGAACGGTGAAAAGAAGGATATGGGGGAAGCCTGTTTCCTCTGTGTCAAAGGGGAGGACGGCAAGGTGCAACTGAAAACTCTAAGCAGGCTTGACAAACCGCAGTATGACCTGCCTGCCTATAAAGGAGTATTCACGGACGAGGAAAAGCAGTCGCTTAAAGACACCGGAACTTTGGGGGCAATCAAGGAGATGAAGGATACCCATACGGGAACGGTCTGCAACTGTTATGTATCTTTCCATGAACCGAGCAACCGTATCATTACCATGCCCGTGGATGCCATCAAGATACCCGATTATATCTACGGGAAAAGGCTGGATGACAAACAGAAGCAAATCCTTGCGTCAGGAGGCCGGCTTCCCATCAACGACATACAGCGCAAAAACGATACGCTGCTTTCCGGCGTCGCTTTCGTCGATCCGAGAATAATGGACATCGCATTCAAGCAGTCCGGTGAACAACTGAAGGTCAACGACACTATCATGGGTGCCAAAATCACGCCTGAGCAAAAGAAGATGCTCCAGAATCATGAAATGGTGTTCGTTGAGAATATGCGCTACAAAGGCAGGGTATTTTCCGATGATGTACGTTTCAGCAACAAGAGCAACCAACTACTGATAGGACGTAACGCCCGTGAATACAAGCCCACCATTGAGGGTAGGAAGAACGACAAGAAAAAAGAGGTGAAACAGCAGGCACCCCGCCATGTGGCGTCTGTAAAGGCCCAGTCCAAAAAGAGCCTTTCAGTCATGTAACAGATAGATTATTCATGTTTTTAGCAAATATATACCCGGTTCTCTTTTATGGCAGCCGGGTATATGTTTAATATCCGATTAACATTTTAAAGCGATAACAAATGATTATACAAGATAAAAATACCGCAACCGGAGAATTGTCCTATTTTGAGACGACTCTCCTTCTTTATTTAAAGGAAAGCCATCCGCATATTGCCGGTGACAAAGCACTTGTCCGGGCACGGGCTGACGAGACGGAAGGCAGCTACGAACGTGCCATACATGACGGCTTATCCGTTACGCAGGCTTTGCAACTGGCCGAGGCCGTTCTCTATCAAGACTTTCGCTTTTCCAGATTCGATACGGTTTTCGAGGTCGTGTCGGAGTGGTTTCCCGAAGTGCGGCCCGAAAAACGGGCGGGTTTCTGCCTGAAAGTATTGTCGCCCGCAGAAACAGTATTCAGCAAATATTCCATAGACGACCGGTTTGAATCATCCCCGTCCTATCATACACTTACCGTTGAACTTACAGGTTTCATACAATTTTATATAGAACAATATGGCATATAACAAACGACAACATTTGGCGGACAACATAGCCGCACTTGAATTGATATTCATGCGCCCGGCGTTTTGTCTCACAGAAGAGGGACGCAAGGTTTTGAACGGTTATTCGGGTTTCGGAGGATTGAAGTGCATCCTGAATCCGGCGGAAAAAGACACGGACATTGAAAGATGAACGACAGACAGGGAACTGTTTCCCCAGGTCCGACTGCTGCATGAACTGTTGCGTGAGTATTCCAAAGACGGGAAAGAATACAAGGCATACGTCCAAAGCCTCAAAAACTCCGCTCTCACAGCCTTTTACACACCGGAACCGGTGGTAACGGCCATGCAGGAATCCTTGCAGGTACCGGGAATCCGTCCGGGACGTTTTCTTGACCCTTCTGCCGGAACGGGCATGTTTATCAGCGGCTTGAAGGATGTTCCCGAAGTCCATTGTTTCGAGAAAGACAAGCTCACGGGAAAAATCCTCTCATCCCTCTATCCGGAAAGCAGAGTGACCATAGACGGTTTCCAGTCCATACAGCCCTATTATAATAACTACTTCGATATGGTTTCATCCAATATCCCGTTTGGAAATACCAGAGTTTATGACCGGGATTTTGACCGGAGCAAAGACGTCGTGCGTAAATCCTCACTTGCTGCAGTACACAACTATTTCTTTCTCAAAGGTATGGACACGTTACACGAAGGCGGGATACTGGCCTATATCACGACTTCGGGTGTCATGGACTCGCCACAGAACCGCCCTGTCAGGGAGTGGCTGGTGAACCATGCCAATCTTGTTTCAGCCATACGTCTGCCGGACAACCTGTTTGTTGATGCGGGTACGGAAGTGAGCAGTGACCTGATCGTATTGCAGAAGAATACCCGAAAATCGGAACTTACCGAAAAGGAACGGAACTTTATTGAAACCCGTCTTATATCCGGCAGCATCAATATCAACAACAGCTATGCTGATTTAGACCATATCGTCCATACTTCCGTATCTATGGGTAAAAACATGTACGGACAACCGGCCATGAATTTTATTCATGAAGGAGGTGTCGGCGCAATTTCCGAACATCTCAGGCAGTTATTGGCGCAAGATGTGGAGAACCATCTTGACCGGAAACTTTATGATGACAATCTATCCCGCTCAAACGGCTCCACCATCCTCAAAACAGAGTTTGAGACACTATTGGAAACAGCAGGAGAGACAGAACGGCAGGAGGTACAGGAAGAAAGCCCCGCACAGCCCTATGAACCCATGCTCAACCTGTTTGCCGCCTATGCGGATGAAGAGCAAGCGGAGGTGCAAGTGGTAGAAAGCAGACCTTCACCAAGCCGGGCACCGTCGGCATCCCGCAAAAAGAAAGGGGATGAACCGGAAATGTTCAATCTCTTCTCCCAAGAGAACATGTACGATGAAGCCGCCACGCAGGAAGACATGACCGGGGAACGGGCGGCAGCGGAAGCAAAATGGCAGGAGCGCAGACAAAAATTCGAGGAAGAGCGGAAGAAAGAAATGGAACCACGACCGTTTACCGGAGAGACACGTCCCGAATACAAGAACGGTTCCATCGTGAAATCGGGTGAGCAATACGGATATTTAAGAGGGGTGGGTACTCCCGAAGTACAATTCCATCCGCTTAAACTGACAGTCACCCAACAATACCGGGCCGCCTACTATATCCCGCTCCGTGAAGCCTACCACAATCTCTATAATAAGGAAGCCGAAACGGAAACGGAACAGCCGGAACTACGGGAAGAACTGGTCAAGCGGTATGACAGTTTTTACCGCATGTTCAGGGAATTGAACGGAAAGGACAATGCCAAGTTCCTGCTGATGGATGCCGGAGGACGGGAAATACTTTCATTGGAACGTTCCGTTAACGGCAAGATACAGAAGGCGGATATATTTTCTGTTCCCGTATCGTTCAATGCCAATGAAGTGACACATGTGGATACACCGCAGGAAGCACTTGCGGCATCCCTGAACAAGTTCGGGGAAGTCAATCTGGAATATATGGAAAATCTCAGTGAAATAGGCGGGCAGGAACTGCTCACACAACTGGAAAACCGTATCTTCTACAATCCTATGATGAAGAACTATGAAATCAAAGACCGTTTCATAGCGGGCAATGTGGTGGCCAAAGTCGAATGGATAGAGAACTACCTGAAAGACTATCCCGATGACGACGCAAGCAAGAAATCATTGGAAGCCTTGCAGAAAGCCATACCGGAGCCGATCAGTTTCGAACTGCTTGATTTTAATCTGGGAGAAAGGTGGATACCCGTGTCCGTATATGAAGAGTTTGCCGGTTATCTTTTTGAGGCAAAAGCCCATATCCACTATACGGAATCCATCGACGAGTTCAGTGTGAGTTTTGAAGAAACGAACGCAAACATCACCGACAGATATTATGTGAAAGGGGAAAAAAGAGGTTATTACGGAAACGACCTGCTGAAACATGCGCTACACAACACGGTACCCGACATAACAAAAACCGTGCAGGATGAAGAAGGAAATGATATAAAGGTACGGGATGCCGAGGCCATCCAGCTTGCCGATGCCAAAATCAATGAAATAAGGTCTGCTTTCACAGGCTGGCTGAATGAACAGCTCCCCGAATTTAAACAGCACCTTGCGGACATGTACAACCGCAAGTTCAACTGCTATGTACGCCCGGATTATGACGGTTCCCTGCAAAGTTTCCCGTTCCTTGATCTAAAAGGGCTGGGCATACCGTCCTTGTACGACAGCCAGAAAAATGCCGTATGGATGCTGAAGATGAACGGCGGCGGTATAATCGACCATCAGGTAGGTACGGGCAAAACCCTTATCATGTGCGTGGCCGCCTTTGAAATGAAACGTCTCGGACTGGCGAACAAGCCGATGATTATCGGACTCAAAAGCAATGTGCATGACATAGCCGACACGTTCAAGAGGGCCTATCCGAATGCCAAGGTACTGTATCCGGGCAAGGAGGATTTTACCCCGGAGAAGCGTGTCGGAATATTCCATGACATCAAAAATAATAACTGGGACTGTATCATCCTGACACACGACCAGTTCGGGAAAATACCCCAGTCTCCCGAAATACAGCAGGAGATATATACGCAGGAAATAGACAGTATCGAAGAGAATCTCGCCGTATTCGAGCAGCAGGGCAATGAAGTGAGCGGCTGGATAAAGAAGGGGCTGGAAAGAAGAAAGGAAAACCTTGAAGCCAAACTTGAAAAGCTGGAGCAGGATATAAAGGACCGGACGGATGACGTGACAGACTTCGGGCAAATGGGCATCGACCACCTCTTCGTTGACGAATCGCACAATTTCAAGAACCTGATGTTCAACACACGCCATGCGAGAGTTTCCGGTCTGGGCAATCCCGAAGGAAGCATGAAGGCCATGAACATGCTCTTTGCCATCCGTACCATACAGGAGCGCACAGGCAGGGACTTGGGAGCCACATTCTTGTCCGGTACGACCATTTCCAACAGTCTGACGGAACTCTATCTCCTTTTCAAATATCTCCGTCCGAAGGAAATGGAGCGGCAGGGGATCACCTGTTTTGACGGCTGGGCGGCCGTCTATGCGAAGAAAAGCACGGACTTTGAATTTTCCGTGACCAACCAGGTCGTGCAGAAAGAGCGTTTCCGCTATTTTATCAAAGTGCCGGAACTCGCCAATTTTTATGCGGAGATAACCGATTACAAAACGGCCGAAGACGTAGGGGTTGACAGGCCGGAACTCAACGAGCAACTCTATCACATACCGCCCACTCCCCAGCAGGAGATTTTCATTCAGAAACTGATAAAGTTCGCTGAAACCGGGGATGCAGCCTACATAGACAGGGAACCTTTGTCCAAGGCGGAAGAAAAGGCACAGATGCTGATCGCCACCAACTACTCGAACAAGATGTCGCTTGACATGCGGCTGATAGACCCTGAATACGGCGACAATCCGGGAAACAAGGCGTCCCATTGTGCGGCCAAGATTGCGGAATATTACTATAAATATCTCGACCAGAAAGGCACACAGTTCATTTTTTCAGACTTGAGTACCTATAAACCCGACCAGTGGAACATCTACAGTGAGATAAGGCGCAAACTCGTGGAAGACCATAATATTCCGGAAAAGCAGATAAAGTTCATTCAGGAAGCAAACAGCGACAACGCACGCAAGGAACTGTTCAAGGATATGAACTCCGGGCGCATCCGTTTCCTTTTCGGGTCCACACAGAAACTGGGAACGGGAGTCAATGCACAGGAGCGTGCCGTGGCCATCCATCATCTGGACATACCCTGAAGGCCGTCCGACCTGGAGCAGCGTAACGGACGGGCGGTAAGAAAGGGCAATATCATCGCCAAGCAATATGCCGATAACAAGGTGGACTGTTACATCTATGCGGTGGAAAAGTCTCTGGACAGTTACAAGTTCAATCTGCTGCAAAACAAGCAGGTGTTCATCAACCAGCTTAAAAGCCGCAATCTGGCCGCCCGTACCATTGACGAAGGGGCGATAGACGAAAACGGCGGAGGCAATTTCAGTGAATACGTGGCTATTCTTTCAGGCAACGACGATTTGTTGGAAAAGGCAAAACTGGACAAGAAACTGGCAGTCCTTGAAAGTGAAAGGCAGGCGTATCACCGTAATAAAGGAAACGCGAAAGGAAAGCTGAATGAAAAGACCGCCGGAATAGAGAAGAACAACATTTTTATCGGACGCTTTACCAGAGATTGGGAATACCTCAATAAAGTGGCTCCGGTAGATGCGGAAACCGGGCTTCGTCCCAATCCCCTGAAACTGGACGGTGTGGACTCGGACAATATCGAGATACTCGGCAACCGGCTTGCCGCAATCAATCAGAAGGCCCGGACGGAAGACGATTACATGAAAATCGGAACCCTGTTTGATTTTCGTATCCTTGTTCGTACCGAAAAGACTTGTGACGGAGACACGCAAGCCTTACATAACAAATTCATGGTCGAGGGACTGGACGGTATCAAATATACCTATCACAACGGCTACATAGCCAAAGACCCCAAACTGGCCGTAATGTATTTCATCAATGCGCTGGAACGTATTCCCGGCATGATTGAGAAACGGGAAAAGGAAAATGCGGAGTTGTCAAAAGATATTCCGGTCTTGCAGGAAATAGTGGCAGCCACATGGCCCAAAGAGGGAGAAATCAAAAAGTTGGGTGAAGAGCTTGCCACATTGAACCGGAAGATACAGCTTACCCTTAAACCGGTAGGACGACATGAAAATGTAGAAGGCAAAGAGACGGTAGTAGAAGAGCAGAAACTTGTCAGTGGCAGTGACGTAATCCCTGATTTACCACGGCAGGCTAAACATGTACCGGCAAGGGATACTATCATCCCGGCAAGGGAGCTGAAAAAAATATCCTAATGTTTCCTGCGGCACATTGCTGTAACCCCGGAAGCTCCGCAGGCTCCACTTCCGCAGGTTACAGCAAAGAGCCGCTTCTCAGGAAAGGACAAAGGCACGGCGGGCACCCGGATAAATCCGACCTTGCCGGCCGTGCCCTTGTCTGTCAGCCGTAAATTACATCATTCCTCTTCCTCAAAGGAAAGGCTTTCCACCTGTTTGTTGATTACTTTCCAGTCAATCGAATCTTTCAGGTTGATAATATCCACAATCGAATAATGTTTTGTCCCGTTCTCTTCTTCCGCAAAACGTAACCGTCCGCTCAAACGCTGCTTCTCAATCTCTGCCGGATCGAGATTTATCAGTTCGCAGACTTCATCGGGCAGCATGGAAAGCGCCACGTCATTTTCCTGACAGATATGTTGCAGGACGGCCAGCATGTTCAACGACTTCTTATAACTTCTCACGAGTGCAGCGAATGAACCGCTTTCAATTTTAATCATCTTCTTCATAACGCTTATTTTTTAGAGTGTTCTTCTTTTTCCAGCAACATGGCACGGAGTACATCCGAACGACGGTAATATATTTTCCCCTTGTCTCTATGAAAGGGGAGTGTCCCATCATTGCGTCGTCTTAAAAGTGTCCTGTCCGACATCTTGGTAAGCAGGCGTACACCTTTTGAATCCAGTATCTCGCTGTCCGGCAAATTATGTACGGCAGGAGCCAATAACTTTTCAATGTTGGTAACTTTAGCAAGTATGGCACTAAGCATGTGGGTTGTCTGTCCACCCGGTGCAGTTCTTCTGTTATTCATAATGACCTTATTTTTATTGTTTATGGTGCAATATTACTGAGATATTATAAGGCCATTGGTTACTCAACCGTTGAGTAACCGTCAAAAAAAGACAGAAAACGCCAATTTGGGACAAAAAAATAGCCGGGAGGCACTGTCCCCAGCTATTCTATAACAAGTAGGCATCAACAAGTTATGCCTTAAATCATTAATATGCTAATAATCAGATTTATACGAAAATAAATGGCAGTATATTTTGCTATATTCCAAATATTGCCTACATTTGTATATGAGTTATTTGAAACTATGCAAAGCAGTGTAACCCGAAGCAGGACTTCCATCACCAAATCGTTACCTGCATCTTTTAAACTCTCTATATTTACCTTATCTTCAGAGAGTTATATCAAAATACTTTGTTTCCGTAGGGAAAGCAGCGGATGCCTCACTATTCAGCCGCCTCAGGTTCTCCGCAAAAGGCTCTTTCAGGCGTACATGGATACAAGCACCAAACCGTCCGCATCGTACAATAAGTGGCTGCTGCGGCACATAAAATGATGCTGTATGAAAATCTTTGAGCACTCCCACAACACGCAGATCTCCCAGACTTGTATTTCCTTGATGCACTATACGTCCCACGATATCATCTCCCCAGCGCATAGTCTTGGCAAATGTTTCATTCACCACAGCCTCATTGCGTTCCCGTGCCATACGACCTTCCTTTATCACCATACCCATCATTTTAGGGTAGTTTTCTGTCTCTACACAGTAGCGTGATGAGAAAAGTGACTGCCCGCTTTCATCCATTATCCTCATACCACTCATGCCGATACAGGGTGGATAACTGGCAGATTCCACATCCTCCACATAAGGGAGTCCGCAAAAGAACTGACGGGCAGCATCGCGTTCGGAGTCACTATCAAAATAGATATCGGACGTAGCTATACTCCGGGCATCATATCCAGTATTTTTATTCAACACATAGTGATACTGGGCCATGATGACACACATCAGTCCACAGATAAAAGCCACACCCAAAAACTGAATAAAAAGCAACGGACGCTTCCACCCTTTCTTCCCTTCCGTGTAGTGACGAAAAACCTGTGACACCGGTATTCGCGAAAACATTCGTCCCGGTAGCACACCGCCCACAATAAACAAACCTAGCACTACCACCAATGGTACCCAGATACGTCCAAACACAAACAGGGATGTCAACCGGACTTCCATCGTCTCCTCTATCATCTCACGGAAATTCAGCAACAGCAATACCATCAGTATCAATGACAATAAGATAACAATACCTGTCTCCAGCAGGAACATTGAAAATACGGTACCGCCTGATGCACCATTACACTTATGTACTCCCACCGCCTTAGCACGATACGAGAGTGAAGAAATAGAAATAAGTACATAATTCATTGCTGCAATGAAGAGGATGGCCAGACCGAGGATAAGTGTAATGGCATTCATACGCTTTACCATGTCACCACTGCGATATACATCACGCAAAGGCTTCACAATAGAGGTATAACTCGAATTATCTTTCCCATCCTGAGGAAGATAATTATGAATCACAGTCTCCAGGCGTGCATTGAACTTCTCAACATCTACCTTCACACCCGGACGAAAGCGGATATATTGAAAGAAAGAATCACCTCCTTCCCATGAATATTCCGCCCAGTCACGACTCCATGCACTGACAATAGAAATGACAGCTTCAGGGTTCATGGTGGAGTTCTCTGGCAAAGCAGCATAAATACCCTTTACAGTGAGCTGCAGTTGTTTATCATAGTTTATCACTTTACCCACGGGGTCTTCATCACCAAACATTTTCTGTGCCAGACGATCACTCAGAAAGACCACATCCTTCTGTTGAAGTTCATGCAACGGATCACCTCTAAGGACTTCGATGCCCAATGTCTGGAAAAAGAGTGAGTCTGCCATTACAGCGTAATCCTTAAAACGTACACTACCATTATAAAGCGGTCCAAAAGCCATGTATTTGCAAACACTGACAGCCGCTTCCACTTCTTGGGGAAAGTTCTCCAAGACGGCACCTGCCACAGGAGGCAGGTTCAATTCACCCGGTTCCCCCTGTTCACCGTTGATAGTGAAGATAGAGAAGAGCTGATAGATGCGGTCCGGATCACGGTAGCAAGTATCATAACTTTGCTCGAAAACAACACGAACAAAAAGCAGAATGCTCATCGTCAGTGCCAAGCCCAGAGAGAGAACTTTGATGATATTGCTGCCGCGCCCACGGAGCAACGTTTGAATTACATAGTATATCTGCTTCATACGTTTATTCGCTTTTAATACTATTCACCGGATTTTCATTCGCTATCCGCCATGACTTCCAGATGACGCAAGCAACAATAAGTAACAGGATAACCAATGCTATCAGCACATATACCGGCCACGAAAGCGGCACCTGTGCAGCAAACTGATCCATCCACATCTCATTGACGTACGCCGAGGCAATAATACCGATAATGACAGCCGGTCCCGCTACATAAAGGACATCCTTTGAAAGTAACTCCAATATCCCCGAAGATTCCGCCCCATTCACTTTACGAATGGCAATTTCTTTGGAACGACGACGCACTTCATCCGTAGTATAACCTATCAGGCCCATCAGCATGACAAAGAACATGGTTACCGCCGCCAATATGGTAGCATTGCTAAAGACACGAACCGGATTATACCGTTCCAATATTCGTTGTTCCAATCCGGCAAAATCAATCGTTTTGTCCGGATAAGCTTCGCTTACGTCTTTGTTCAGACGCCGCAAATTCTCAGCAAAAGGTTCTTTGAGACGCACATGGACAGTATTACCGAAAGTACGGGTATATCCGAACATTATGACATCCTGTGGCTGGTAATAGGAACCTATATGAAAATTTTTCAATATACCTACGACTTTAAAATTCTTGCCTTCTGTACGTAACGGGTGGTTCAAAGCCTTGTCTCCCCAACGCATCCTCTCCGCAAAAGCCTCATTCACTACTATTTCATCTGCTGCACGCGGAGCACGACCTTCCTTCATTGTCATACCCATCATTTTAAAGTAATCTTCAAGAGCAAAACTGTAGCGTGTTGAGAAGAGGGACTGTCCACTTTCGCCTTCAATCATTGAGCCACTATAGCTCCAGATAGGGGTACTGACCGCAGAAGAAACTTCTTCGACATAAGGCAGACCACGGAAAAACTGCAATGCCGGTCCACTCTCCTCCTCACTACCAAAATAAGCATTCCCCACCGCTACACGCTGCGGATTATATCCCATATCTTTATCTTTCACATAATTGTACTGCGCCATCACTACATACATCAGTCCACAGATAAAGGCCACACCTGCGAACTGGATAAAAAGTAATGGACGTTTCCACCCTTTCTTACCTTCCGTATAGCGACGAAAAACCTGCGACACCGGTATCCGCGCAAATAATCTACCTGGCAATACTCCCCCCACAACAAAAAGAACCAACACTACAGCAAGCGGTACCCAAATACGATCGGGTGCAAAAAGTACACTCAGCTTGGCTGCGGTAGTATCTTCTATAAACTCCTGAAAGTTAAGCAATATCAGTCCCATTAACACCAGAGCCAGTACAATGATAATACCTGTCTCCAGAAGAAACATTGAGAATACAGTACCTCCACTTGCACCACTACACTTATGTACTCCCACCGCTTTCGCGCGGTAAGTAAGCGAGGAGATGGATATCAATACATAGTTTAGTGCTGCAACAAAAAGAATTGCAAGAGCTAGGATACTCATAATGCTATCCATCCGTTTCACTTGGTCTTCGTTTCGATATACATCACGGATAGGTTTCACAAAAGCTGTATAGCCATAAGCTTTCTTATCCTCTTCCGGTCGATATTTCTGTATCATGTCATCCAGTCGGGCATTGATAATCTCTTTGTCAGCTCCCGGACGGAAACGGATATATTCGTAGTAACTGTCTCCCCCACGCCAGGAATAGTTACCCCAACTGCGACTCCAAGCTGTGGGCATAGATACAACTCCCTCGGGACGCATCGTAGTATTTTCCGGTAAAGCGGCATAAGTCCCCTTCACTGTAAATGCTATTTCTTTATTGTAGCTCAGCACTTTTCCAATAGGATTTTCGCCGCCGAAGATTTTCTGTGCCAAGCGGTCGCTCAGAAAAATAACATCCGGTTGTACCAGTTCATTCTCCGGATTTCCGCTCAGCACCTCAATACCCATAGTTCGGAAAAAAAGTGAGTCTGCCAACAGTATCTCGTCATCGAAACGAACACTGCCATTATACAACGGACCACCGAGAAAATAGGCGATACTGGTGGCTGCTTCCACTTCTTTCGGGAAGTTTTCCAATATGGCACCTGCCACGGGGCCACAGTTTTGCTTTTGAGGCTCAAACTGTTCACCATCAGCTGAAAAAATAGAGAATATCTGATATAAATTGTCATAGTCTTTGTAGAAGGTGTCGTAACTTTGTTCAAAAGCCACACGAGAAAACAGCAAAATACTCATCGTCAATCCCAATCCAAGGGAAATGACTTTGATAATATTCGAACCGCGTCCACGTAATAAAGTCCTTATGACATAATAGATTTGTTTCATACTTTACTATTGTAATAATCGTAACTTACATTTCCTGTGCTGCAACACTTGCCACTATACTGCCATCGAACAAATGAATCGTACGATGGGCGAAAGAAGCATCGTGCTGAGAGTGTGTCACCATGATAATAGTAGTTCCTTCCCGGTTCAACTCTGTCAGCAAATTCATCACTTCTGTACCATTCTTAGAATCCAGATTACCGGTCGGCTCATCGGCAAGTATCAACTTAGGATTAGTAACCACAGCACGAGCAATGGCTACACGTTGCTGCTGACCACCGGAAAGCTGTTGCGGGAAGTGTTTGGCACGATGACTGATATTCATTCGTTTCAGTATATCTTCCACCATCCGGCGACGTTCGGAAGCTCTGATGCCCAGGTAAGTCAAAGGCAATTCCACATTTTCATACACATTCAGTTCGTCTATCAGATTGAAGCTTTGGAATACAAAACCCAGTTTACCTTTACGAACGCGTGTACGCTCTTTTTCTTTCAGATTCCCTACTTCCTGTCCCAGAAGTTTATATGAACCTTCCGTCGGATTATCCAGTAATCCCAGAATATTCAACAGGGTTGATTTTCCGCAACCTGACGGTCCCATAATAGCTGCAAACTCTCCCTCTTTCACTTCAAGGTTCACGTGGTTCAATGCTACTGTTTCCACTTCCGATGTACGGAATACTTTACTGATGTCATTAATTTCAATCATGATGTTCTTCAAATTATGAGTTATTAGTTATTTCTCTTAATCTACTCTTTAGCATATTAAGATTAATACACGCAATACTTTAACTATATAAATGCAGAAAGCGTGCCAAAACTTAAAATCCGTTTATTATCAAGGAATTAGCTTTCCAAGCCCAGCCATCAAGTGTCTAATAATTAGACAACTCCGTCTAAAAAATAGACAACTATCGAATAATTAGTGTAGCATGAAAGGACAGAAAAAAGGAATATAAGACAATCATTAATCAAAAAGAAAACTCTATCTTTGCATCCAGTTTTCAATATAGAGATTATATATACTATTAATATCATTCACATGAAACTATCTAAACTCTTATTCATCCCGCTCATAGGTCTGTTTATGGGCGGTTGCGACATGATAGACTACCATCCTTATGATGTGCGTATCAGTGGTCCGACGGATATCAACAACCGCAATATAGCAAAAATAGAAGCCAATTGTAAAGACAAGACGACAATCCGTTTTGTTACCATGGGTGATTCACAACGTTGGTATGATGAAACCCAGGATTTTGTCAATCACCTCAATAAACGAGATGACATTGATTTCGTCATCCATGGCGGAGATTTCAGTGATTTTGGTGTCACAGACGAGTTCCTGTGGCAACGTGATATCATGAATAAGCTGAAAGTTCCTTATGTTGGTCTCATTGGTAATCATGACTGTCTCGGCACAGGTGAAGAAACTTATCGCGCCATTTTCGGTGATCCCAATTTCTCATTTATTGCCGGCCGCATCAAATTCGTTTGTCTGAATACCAATGCTCTCGAGTTCGATTACTCCCGTCCTATTCCTGACTTTGACTTCATCAATGCTCAGTTGGAAGATCGCCGCGAGGAGTACGACCGTACCATCTTCTCCATGCATATACGTCCATTCTGCTTCGAGTTCAATAATAATGTAGCTCAGGTTTTCCAATATAGCATTAAGAGGTTTCCCGATTTATTATTCTGTACGGCAGCTCACGAACATCATGTATTCGAAGAGGATCTTTTTGATGACGGCGTGATGTACTACATGAGTGATTGCATGAAAAACCGTTGCTACTATATATTCACTGTAACTCCTGACAGATATGAGCGCGAAGTGGTCTATTATTAAAGCATTGACATGCTTCCTTCTTGTCTATTCGTCAACCGGCTATGCACAGGAAGTGAAAACAATAAATACAGAGCCGGCCCAAGTGTTCAGGGATACTATTATTATTGTGAAACATGATACGATATGGATAGAAAAAGAAACGACACAGATAGATAGTGCCGATATTAGCAAAAAGCGTTCCAGTCGTTATGACAAGCGTGTCCATCGTTACCGGAAACATTGGGAAAGTCTGATACCGACTCATACCAAACTGCAATTTGCCGGTAATATGGGATTGCTGTCACTTGGTACCGGATGGGATTATGGCAAACGAAACCAGTGGGAAACGGATATTCTCTTTGGTATTCTGCCTAAATATGATTCCAAACGCACCAAAATCACCATGACCCTAAAGCAGAACTATATGCCTTGGAGCATCTCACTGGGAAAAGATTTTGCGGTTGAACCTCTTGCCTGTGGCATGTATTTTAATACGGTGTTTGGAGGCGAATTCTGGACACATGAACCAGACCGTTATCCGAAAGGTTACTATGGCTTTTCGTCCAAAGTACGCATACACGCTTTCCTGGGTCAACGGTTAACTTACAACATACCTCCACGCTGGCGCTTGGGAGCAAGAGCCATTACTTTCTACTACGAAATAAGTACATGCGACTTGTATATAGTAAGTGCATTCCTTAACAAATACCTGAAACCTAAAGATTACCTCAGTTTATCATTCGGCCTAAAAACACAGTTGTTCTAAACCTAAAAGGGCTGCATCCTCCTATACGGAAGTGCAGCCCTCTCCTATAATCTTACTGAGATCCTATTAATAAGAACGAGCAAACAAAGCTCGGCAAGCCGACGGTTTACCGGTCACCATACAGATACCCGGTTCTTTATCATCATCCAAGAAAGTTTCAAAAGGAATACAACGGATAGTAGCCTTTGTATCTTCCTTGATCTTCTCCTCAGTTTCGGTAGTACCATCCCAGTGGGCAAGGATAAAGCCACCTTCTTCAATCTTTTCCTTGAATTCGTCGTAACTATCCACTTTCGTGATGTGAGAGTTACGATAGTTGAGAGCCTTCTGGTAAATATTTGCTTGAATTTCTTCCAACAGATCTTTTACGTATTCCTCGATACCATCGCAAGAACGGGTTTCTTTTTCCAGCGTATCGCGGCGCATTACTTCCATTGTATTGTTTTCCAGATCACGACCACCCATCACAAGACGTACAGGTACACCTTTCAATTCATAGTCTGCAAACTTGAAGCCCGGACGTTTGTTATCGGCATTATCATATTTCACCGAAACACCCATAGATTTCAGTTTAGCAACGATACCGGCTACCTTCTCATCAATCTTCTGCAGCATCTCTGCATTTTTATAGATAGGCACGATAACCACCTGTATCGGAGCCAAATGAGGAGGCAGTACAAGTCCGTTATCATCAGAGTGAGTCATGATCAGTGCTCCCATCAAGCGGGTAGATACCCCCCATGAAGTAGCCCAAACATATTCCATTTTATTTTCCTTGTTCACGAACTGCACATCAAATGCCTTGGCAAAATTCTGTCCAAGGAAGTGAGACGTACCACTTTGCAGAGCTTTTCCGTCCTGCATCATGGCTTCGATAGTGTAAGTATCCAGTGCACCGGCAAAACGTTCATTGGCAGATTTCACACCTTTCACTACAGGAACAGCCATATATTTTTCGGCAAATTCGGCATATACGTTCAGCATACGTACTGCTTCTTCTTCAGCTTCTTCACGAGTAGCGTGTGCTGTATGTCCCTCCTGCCACAGGAATTCTGCAGTACGCAGGAAGAGGCGGGTACGCATTTCCCAACGCATCACGTTCGCCCATTGATTACACAAAATAGGCAGATCGCGATAAGAATTAATCCAGTTCTTATAAGTATTCCAGATGATGGTTTCAGAAGTAGGACGGATAATCAGTTCTTCTTCCAGTTTAGCTTCCGGGTCTACAATTACTCCGCTACCGTCAGGAGCATTTTTCAGACGATGGTGTGTTACTACTGCACACTCCTTTGCAAAACCTTCCACATGTTCCGCTTCACGGCTGAGGAAAGACTTCGGAATCAGCAAAGGGAAATAGGCATTCACGTGTCCTGTTTCCTTAAACATATCATCCAGCTGACGCTGCATTTTCTCCCAGATAGCGTATCCGTAAGGTTTGATCACCATACAGCCACGCACAGCCGATTGTTCCGCCAGATCGGCCTTCACCACCAACTCATTATACCACTGCGAATAATTCTCGCTGCGTTTGGTCAGGTCTTTTAATTCTACTGCCATTTTATTTCGTTTTTTAAAGTTTTTTCGGATGTGTCTATTAAACAGTCGGCAAAAATACAAAAAATTGCGTGAATAGTGCGTTTGATAAACACACTATTTTAAAAAAGCCGCTATCCGGATGATTTAGGGATAGCGGCTTTCATTTTATGTTGTTACTATACATTTACTCTATTCTCCAATAACAATAGCGTAATAATCTTCTAGATCTTCATGAAGGAGAGCAGAACACCCTAATGAAGAAGTTAATGCGTCAAACTCCATGACAGTAATTATCTGGCAAGAACCGACTTCTTTCACAATCAATAAATCTCTATCCCCAGTTATCAGATAATCAGCTCTTGACACTAATGCAAGTTCTAATAAATAATCATCCTTAGGATCCCGACAACGGGAAGAAATATTACCTATTTCGTAGTACAATGTCTCTTGAGCCCAAAAATCCCATAGCATATCTAAATGCTCTTTGGAGAAATATTTTACAAATTTAGGACGTGAAGCAACGCTTTCAATCTCATCTAAAAGTTCTTTAGAAACTACAAGTTCTACATTTCCATTAGATATGAGTTCCAACAAGCAAGACAGCTTCTTGCCTATAAGAAAGCTAATCCAAAGATTTGTATCAATAATTATTCTCATTTCGCAATCGCTTTTCATACGCCTCTTGCCTAACAGCTTCCACTTCTGCATCTATCTCCTTTTGGGAAATTTCATCTGTCTTAAAAGTTTCTAATAATCGTCTCAACTTAATGCCTCTCGTTTCAGCAGCAAGTGCACGGCTCAATTCCAACTTATCATCATCAGAAAGTTGTTGAGTTAACTCTAATATCTGATTATAATTCAGACGTATTTTCAATGATACTGTTGCCATACGATTATACATTGATATTACCCATAAACAAAAGTACAACTATTTGGGCAACAATCAAACAAAGAAATGATTATTTTTCTAAAGATTGACATCCTCTCTTATTTATCTATACCCAGCTTATCAGCCGTAAGCGTCCAAAACATGGTATACACCTTTCAGGCGAGTGCCAGTAGGTACTCGTCACTTGTCTTGGATATTAAGTTTTAATGCGATTACATTAGTTTCTATAAAAAAGGTACCCTGTGATAGAGTACCTTTTTAATTGTGTGTATAACTTATTTCTGAACTTCCCCTTTTTCATTGAAAAGAACCGGATTCTCGGTACCGGCTGCATCCACCAATGTTACCTTGTAAGTCTTAGTTCCATCTTCAGCAACTTCAACGGCTGCCTCTTTGATGGTTGCTTCCGAGTAGTTTTCCTTGATGGCATCCTGAACTGCCTGCGGGAGTTCTTTTACATCAATCGGTTTAAACTCGTTGATCATCGTTACGATTTCAACATCCGATACCATGTTGTTAGCAAATGCTACTGAAGTACCCAATCCCATTACCAATGCTACTGCTAAAAATAACTTTTTCATAATTCTAATTGTTTAAGTTAAACATTTCTTGTTAGCTCTCACATAATATAGTACAAGACGCATGCCAAAACTATTTCCAAACAAGTATCACGCTATATATCAACTACTTAAGCCAAAACCATATAAAAGACATTTTCCTAATTTGAGTATTTTTTCTACAACTATGTGGATATCCGTCCACAGTAATATACACTTTATAAACTATCACCTTTCTATTTTTCACTCCTACCATTAGGACTATGTAAACAGAAGAAATTCTTCATAAATCCAATATAAATAATACTAAGCAATAAAATAGTACACGATAAATATAAATAGCCATGGTCCAAGAAATATATATATCCTATTATTACAATTACCTGCATAGCCATATAAATCAGCGATACCACTACATGAGGCATCTTCAATTCATTCGCCATCAATTGATACATATGTTTACGATGGGGCAAACCGATATTCTCATGAAGCATCAGGCGATGAATGATAGTCAGAACACTGTCGACACCATAGACAGACAATAAGATAATCCAACTGAAATCTTCAGTCTTAATTATAAGTTTTCCTATCAGAAAAAGAAGAATAAAAGCAATACTCACAGAACCGACATCACCGGCAAAACACCTCGCTTTCTTACGGAAGTTAAAGAAGCAGAAGACCAGGACGGAGCAGAAAACGGTATAGATTAGAGCAGGCTCTACAAACTGAGTTACTTCAGCATTGATATAAGCCAATGCACCAAGGATAACCAACGAATAACCACCCGTTATCCCATTGATACCATCCATAAAATTATAGGCATTGATGATGCCTGTACAAACAATCAAAGCTATAATAATCCACCACCACGAAAGAGAAAACAAGCCCCATTGGTAAAACATCAAAGCCATAGCAGTGAAGTGAAACACCAATCGCAAACCTTGGGAAATGGAACGGATATCATCCACAAAACTAATAAATGTGATTAGAGTCAATGCCAATATAAACCAAAGATATCCCCAGTCATTACTCAGGAAATAGCCCAAAGCTCCAAAATAGAAGATGATTCCGCCACCACGCAAAGTAATCCGGGTATGGGAACTTCTCTCATTGGGCTTATCGATGATATTGCACTTATCAGCTATTCTAAAATAAAAAAGTTCTGCCAAAAATAGCAGAACTAGTATAATCAGGTAATACATAACCGTACTTGCCCCTTTAATTTGAATTGTTTATTATTAATTTGAAAACGATAAGATCGTTTTCATAATCCCATCAGCAGCACGAACAGGCATTCGTTCAATGCCAAGTGCTGCTTTAATCTTCTCATTACTCACCACGTAATTCTCTGTCAACTTCCGAAGACGTTCAGTATTCAACGGCAAATGAAGCAATGTTCCCAAACCAGCACAACTTTCCATCATTTTCTTGTTCATCTTCCAGATGTGAGGTTCCTTGCCCATAGCTTCACACATGAGAGCAATCAATTCATTGGTAGACAGAGCTTCATCATCACCCATGTGATAAATACCACTCGTTACATTCTTTGTCAGCAAACCTTCCACCACATAGCAAAGGTTATCTATAGAAGTGAACGAACGCTTATTTTCAAAATCTCCCAAAGGCCAAGGAATACCTTTCTTTACCACATTATAAAGTAGATTCAAGTTCCCCTTGTTACCCGGGCCATGAATCATACAGGGCCGAAGAATATACACCAGTTTATCACGCTGCATAGCAACTCTCAAATCTCCATTCTCAACTCTCAACTTACTAAGAATATAATTCTCGGCTGCTATCTTACTCTCTCCATAAGGTCCCACTGGTGCAGGTATCACATCCTCCCTCAACATATCCCCCACTACACTATCAGCAGCAGCTTTCACAGAACTGAAGAATATGAACCTCTTTGCTGTAGATTCCAGAAAGAAATCAAAGATTTTTTGTGTCAGTCCTGTATTGATATCAAAATATGTCTGTGCAGCAGACTGATTCTTTGTATCATGTGCCTTGCCTGCAAGATGAATGATAGCATCAAACTGGGGTAAATTCTGCATAGGGAAAGAGATCGTTTCAATATCTTCCCAAGCAAAAGTTTTCACTACTCCCTCTTTTTCAGGTGCAACAATATCTAAGCCATAAAGAGTATGATATTCCTTTAAAGCCATAACAAAATTGGAACCCACGAAACCGTGAACTCCGGTAATAAGAATATTCATAAAATCGCAGAAATAAAAAACGAATACTTACTGTTTAGTAAGAAAATCAATAAGAAGATTTTGTAGTCGACAAGGATCTTGTCGTCCATCCCATATAATTATCACTTCAATTCTATCCTCATAAATCTGATAATAAATATGGTCTTGTTTATAAAAAATGCATCTAATTCTCCATATTGAGACAAATGCAACAGTCGCTTACCTACGTAAGGAGAACTTCCCAATGACTCTATAAAAGATATAATTTTAACAGCAATATTATTTGCCGTTTTTTCCCAAAGAAACCCTGTATGTATGATAGTATATCATAAAGAGACTCTATAGCCAAATCAGACCAGACTACTTCCATCCCAATCTATCAGCTAACAATCCATATACCTCACTATTAGGTATCATCCGGCCTTTTTCACGAGCTATTTGAGCATATTTTACTGCCCCAATAATAATTTCGTCCGACAATAATTCTATTTCTCCTATCGTAGAAGGTGAACGGTATTCCATTACAGGCTCATTGACGGTCTGCTCTATTAGTTCCTGCTTTTTATATGCCTTAGACTTACTCATTATCTCAACATTTTCTACAAAGGTAATTTGCAATATCGGAATATCCTAATTATTATTCTATAACTTGCGACTTAAGATATAATTTCTTCACAAACTTCATATCATGTGCCACCATTATCCTCACAAGCTCAGGAAAACTAGTTTTCGTAGGATTCCAACCAAGTACTGTTTTGGCTTTGGTAGGATCACCTAATAATTGTTCAACCTCGCAAGGACGGAAATATTTCGAGTCAACTTCAACAAGCACTTTGCCTGTATTCACATCAATTCCTTTTTCATCAACACCCTCACCTTCCCAGTACAGTTCAATGCCAACCTCACGAAAAGCTAAAGTAGCAAATTCGCGAACTGTATGCATCTCACCGGTAGCTATCACAAAATCTTCCGGCGTATCATGTTGTAGCATCAACCACATACACTCCACATAATCCTTCGCATACCCCCAGTCACGACGGGCATCCAGATTACCCAGATATAACTTATCCTGAAAACCTTGTGCAATACGAGCAGCGGCAAGAGTTATCTTACGGGTTACAAAAGTCTCTCCCCGACGCTCACTTTCATGATTGAACAGAATACCATTTACAGAAAACATGCCATAACTCTCACGATAATTCTTCGTAATCCAGAAACCATACTGTTTTGCTACACCGTATGGACTACGAGGATAGAAAGGTGTTGTTTCTTTCTGGGGAATTTCCTGTACCTTACCATAAAGTTCCGAAGTGGAAGCCTGATAAATCTTCGTCTTTTTCTCTAAACCCAAAATACGGACAGCTTCAAGCATGCGAAGCGTTCCTACAGCATCAGCTTCAGCCGTATATTCCGGAACATCAAAAGACACTTTTACGTGACTTTGTGCCGCAAGATTGTAGATTTCATCAGGTTGTACCTGCTGAATAATACGAATCAATGAACTACTATCCGTCATGTCACCATAATGAAGATTAACTAGTCGCTGTTGCCTCATGTCACGTACCCATTCATCCAGATATAGATGCTCTATACGTCCTGTATTAAATGAAGAAGAACGACGGAGGATACCATGAACTTCATAACCTTTTTCTATTAAAAATTCGGCAAGAAATGAACCATCTTGTCCAGTAATACCTGTAAGCAATGCTATTTTTTTCATTATGAATCTAAATTTATTATTGATACAATTTCTCTATTTCCGTCCAAATTACATGCTGTTCAAAATTATCAACAACAAAATTCCGTCCATTCTTTCCAAAATTCAGTCGAAGTTTTTCATTAGAATAAAACCTTTCAATAGCGTTTATTATGCATTCAGGGGTATGCTCTACAAACACTCCTGTCTGTTCTTCAATTATTGAATCAACACACCCTGTTACACGAGCTGTTATTATAGGTAATTCCATTGAAGAAGCTTCTAATGTTGACATTCCAAAGCCTTCTCTATATGAAGGAAAAACAAAAACATTCATTAGGGCATAATAATATTCTATAATTGAATTTAAAACATATCCTGTATTTATTATGCTAGAAGTATCTTGTATAAATCGTTTAATTTCTATAGGTAAAGAATCTCTTTCTTCCATCATCCCAACCAATAACAGAACCATATTATCATGCCTTTGGGTAAGAATCTGAAAAGCCTTAACCAATTCTACAATACCTTTATCACGAACTAAACGACCTGTATAACCCACTACAAAACTAGAATCAGCTATTCCTAAACTATCCTTCAAATCTTTTAAGCGTTTTAAATCTAAGTTCTCCTTATTGAAGCGACCGACATCAATGCCATTGCAAGTACCCTTAGACAGTAGTACTTGTTTCGATACTAAGTTCAATTTATCATCAATACTTTTCTTATATAGAGAAGGGCTTACACACACTATTTTAGTTGCTAAAGCTGCGACAAGTTTATCTATTGATATTAACAACTTCCTTTTGAATCCCATCGAAGTCTCATAGACCAGACCATGCCTAAAATAGATTCTAACTGGAACGCGTAAAATGAAAGCTGCAATCATAGCAATTAACGCCCCTTTAGGAGTATGCCCAACAACAATATCTATTTGCTTAGATTTAATATATTGCATGGTTTTAGAGATTGCCACAAAATCTTTCATAACAGAAATTTTTCTCAGGATTTCAACCTCTTTATATTCAAAACCATATATTCTGGAAAAAGATTCCAATTCAGGCGAACTACTGCATACAATATACTCTTTATAGCCTTTTTTATTAAAATATGAAAGTTGATTACCCAAAAAATAGGGAATTACAAAAGAGATATTCACAACATGAAGAATATTCATAATAATTATTTTATAACAGCCATCAATTTGCTTGAAGCCTCCGTTTTCAACTTAAATGATATACTATTTGAGCGTCTTTTTATCAAGATATTTTGTAGTCCAAAAACAGTAAACAAGGCATATAATAAGCATTTTACATAGTTAATAATAAGCATTCCATATCTTTTTAAGAGATTAGCGCTATAATACTTTATAATTAAAGTCCTAACCCCCTTCATTGACAAAAGATATTTATACAAATACGGAACACCTATCTCACGATAAAATAATAGTGGTTCAGACAAATTATAAAAGTTAGATTTCTCTATAGTGCGACACCAAAGTTCCATATCTTCAACTCTAATATATCTTGAGTCATACGGATTATTACTAAACCAGTCTCTTTTCCCCATTACTGATGGATGTATGAAGCATGCATGAGCAAATACATCCCCTATTACAGACGGATTTACCTTGTTTTTCAAAATGCCAACAACTCGATTTCCAGTATCAATCGAATATGCCCAGCTACCAACAACATCTGCCTGTGGATGCTCTTCCAAATATCTAAGTTGTTTTTCCAGTCTTTGCGGGTGCATAATATCATCGGCATCCATACGAACAAAATATTTACAATCACTTAGTTTAACGAGTTCGTTCAGACGATAAACGAGTCCTTTATTCCGCCCATCTGAAATAACTTTGACTCGTGTATCACTTGTATATTTACGAGCCAATGCCAATGATGAATCTGTACTTCCATCATCTATCAAAGTCATTTTCCAGTTGGTATAAGTCTGATTTAGTACAGATCGTATGGCATAATCCAAATATTTTTCGGCATTATAGAAGGGAATACCTACGTATACAAGATTCATACTTATCAAATTTTAGTCCAGCTATCCAAAGCAAGAGTTTTATTGGAAGTAAAAGTCCAGCGCGAAGGAGCAATAACAAGTTGATTCTTATGCTGATTAAGATAGGCTCCCCACCAAGAGAATGTACTATTGGAAATGATATTTACTTTACACAAAGACATCAAATAGATATATGCAAATTGTGATATTTCATGATTAGGAACAAAAACTGTAGATTCTGGCAAGGATACATGATTTTTCACCCACAATATATCATCTGAAAAAACAAAGAACTGTTTATCCTCTTCAATTTCGGAATTAGCTCGATCTATAGCCTGCTCATAGTATTTCTCTGTACAAACCCCATAAACATTAATGTTCTTAGGTGAAAAATAATCTCCTCTTCGTACATGCAAAGAAACTGAGATTTTAGCAGAACGGATGTTTTCTTCTATTTCAGATAAAACATTAGGATTTTTCCACTCACTAAGTACTTTTTGCATTGGAAAATATGTCGCATATTTTTCCTCTTGCCAATAGCCTTGTAGAAAGATTTTTCCTCTTGCTTTTTCTAACAAACAAATATCAAACATGCTTTCTGATAAATAGGTATTCGACCATTGGAATAGAGCTTTAAACAAACGATTCTTGACACCTGTATATCGAGTAAAGTATGCATTATAAAGCGGTATGTCAGGTATAAAAGAACACAATTCCAACTTTCTCAGTTGATCTGATGTTCCAAACGAAGCAACATCATAGAATACTTTTTTATCAGTTTCAATTTCGAGATATTGTCCAAATGAATACTGAAAAAGTTGATTACCTAAACCTCCCCATAATCGTACTATAATCATAAAATTATCATTAAACTAATTAGAAATATGAATCAGGGATTAAGTTAAACTCATGATGAAGCGGATTTCAATAATGATGATTTACTGAGTATCTTCAATTATAACCTCAACCACTGATTCGCACTAGAAAATAAATACTCAATATTACACAGAAATAGATATACCTCAAACATTATATAAACCTAGAAGTATTTACATATTTAGCAATTATTGGTAACACAATGAAACTGTTCAGAGATAGAATAAAGACCATCAATAGTGAATCAATATCAACATGAAAAATTTTATTAGAAAACAATATAACAACCTCTAGTAGCAAATAGTGGATGACATAATAATTCATCGATTTACTACCAATAGCATGCAATATGGATGTATTTTGAGGCAAATAATAAAATATATTATTTATCATAATTATTCCACTCAAAGAACCTAATACATATAGTAAATAGTAACCATGATTACAATGATTAGCTCTCATATCTACATTAGAGAATAGCGAAGGTATTGATAAGTATGCCACATAAAATAGCGTAGATATAATAAACACTATTTTTTTATACTGGACATCTTTTAATAAATGTCCCATTCCCAAAAAGAATAGTCCAGACAAAATATTGCCAAACCAAACAATATAATTACAATTTATAACATCAAGTATATATGCAGCTATAATACATAAAAACAGAAGTGTCAAATAATATTTTTGACTGCATATTGCATTGTACATTAATTTAGCAACAAATAATGAAGCGAGAAACCAAAGAGGTAAATTACCCATAACAGCCCCTTCTTTCAATATCTGATAAAACGGAGACAATATATATTTTACCCAAGAAGTTTCTCCATAAAAAAACAAAATTACCGACCAAACTATTATGCCATAAAGCGAGTATTTAACATAAGGATACAATAGTTTTTTACCCTCTAAAAACATCTGATTATTACTTTTATGGAAAAAGAACATTCCGCTTTTAAAAAAGAACCACGGCATGAAAAAGAAAAGTGGTCGCATTAGAACCACAAAGAAATTCCCTGTATGAGTAAAGTTTACTATATGAACAAATATCATATAAACAATCATCAGTCCTGAAATTCCATCAATATCTTTGCGTCTCATAAAATATATAATCTGCCCAAGCTTTCAGAAGAAAGCTCCCGTGCCTTGAGTTACTTTGCGTATATTTATATTTTGTTACGTTCCTCGTTGTCCATATTCATTGTTTATAGTATCCAAGAGTACATGCCTTCTTTACATAATAATTGAACATAAAAAGGAGTTTCACCAAAAGAATTTTTATCTTTCCACAATTTAAACAATATTTCATATATGTTTCTAAAGATCTAATTTCTTCTTTAGCAACAAAGCTACTAGAAACTGTACCATGATGAGATCCTGTAGATTTTCCACCTTCATGTATCACTAACCAAGATGGATCCAGAATAAACTTATAATGCTCTTTCTTTAATTTATAACCTAGAATTATTTCTTCTGCATACAAGAACGTTCTCTCATCAAACATGCCAACCTTCATGAATGCATCTGTTTTTATTATGAAAAAGCATCCAGATGGAACTTCAAAATCGATTAATCTCTCATATGGACGTTCTTTATAGTATACCATTTCTTGGTATTTTCTGGTAAATAGTTTACGAATAGGATAAAAGCTATCCATTATGCAATCAAAATAGCTATAAACCTTTCTAATACAAATTTGTCTGTTTGCTTCATTACTAATGTGAGGCGTCCATACTAACGGCTGAATTCCACAATAATGCTCACCTAATTCAGACAAGGTATCAATAAGATTATCAACTAACCCCTTTGTCCTAATTTCAACATCCGGATTCATTATTACCAAATAGTCAATCTCATACTTCTCTAACAGATACCGAACCCCGGCATTATTTCCTCTTGCATATCCGACATTCTCATCTAATTTTAAAACACAAGTATTGTGAATGTTGGCAGAAATAAATATTTCGACCTGATTATTTTTAGTTGAACAGCCATCTACGAAGCATATCACATAATCATCAGATATAGCGTTCTCTACAATACTTGATGCTGCAATTACTGCATCTTCAACTGTATTGTAATTCAACAATATTACAGCATATCTTTTTTTAGTCATTTTTCAGTCTAACGTGTTAACGATTGATTTGGAGCAGAATTGTTTTTGCAAAAAATAAGGCATCAAGAAAGTCAAAAAGATTACCACTATATCAAAAATAGAACACATATTAAGGAAGCCAAATATTCCTCCTACAGAAAAAGAATAATATTTATAAATAACACTTATCCTATAGCAGGATACTCCACTCCCCTTTCGTAAGTATATAGTAAAGGAAAAAGCTATAATAAATAGAATTATTACTGGCAATACGGGACCAAACTCTATATATAAATCACCATACACCGTTTTGAACCAATCCACTCTTACCCCTGTATAATGATACCAATCACTTTTATCTCCAGCTTTAAAACTACTATCAAATAAGCTAAAAAACTCAGAAAACAATCTTTTTCCTCCAGTAAAATTCACTTTGTCCCAATATTCATAACCTAGAACAGGAAATGTTTCTCCAAGATATTCATAGATTGAATCCACTGCTGTCCTCTTTACATTCTCCCCAAAACGTTCTTCGGTAATTTGAGCAACGACAACAAACAGTATTGCGACAACAGCAACTGCCACCCACAAAACTTTTCTTCTGAATCTGTAAGACATAGTATTCCAGAAAAGAATGAAGAAAAAAGATAGATTTAGTATGCCAAAAAACAAATTTGCTCTTGATCCTGTAGTCAAACCTATTGATAGAGCATTAAATAAAAATACTATCAAATAAGACACTAAAAACTTTTTAGAGCATTCAGCACATTTATAACCCCTGAAAATATATAATAAAACAAAAGGAACAATCATCACATGTGAAAAACGTCCTATAGAATTAAAAAGTTTAGCTAATGGATTCCCACTATAATACAAATCTGAAATATTATCTCCTCCCATGCTATGTATATTCCCAAAACCGAAAGAAATGGCTGTTTTCAGCTGTGTTAGTTTAATCAATGCATATATAATATCAATAGCAAATAAGACATAAACTATATTCCAATTTCTCCGGGAATAGAGTAAGGTTGAGAAATTCATTTTCTCAACCTTGATTTTATTCAGAGGCATTAATATCAAATAAACACAAAAATAATTGATAAAAAATGGTATTGGAGAAAGTGGTTCGTATTCATAAGATGATGTATACATAACACTCCAATATAATCCGGACAAACAGAGATAAACACTGAAAGCCGCAAATATAGAATACATCAACCATACAAAGGAATATATAGTGAGCCCAGATTTTCTATAAGAAAAAATGAAGGTACCAAAATACAGCAAAAAATTTAATGGCATTACAACAAAAACGCTCATCATTTCTTTTTTAGAAGAAAAGCCCAAACAAATGTCATCCTTCGCATTAGTTGATACAGCAAACGACTTTTGACACAGTTCTCCAACTCTACAGAGTCTTTGATATCACCTTTAGAAAGGCGATAATACATATACACATTAATTTTCAGTTTATCCAAAATAGAAGCAGCTTTATATTCCCCACACAAATACGCTCTAAAAGCTCCATTTAAAGTGGTAAAACCACCATTATCCACATCTTTCAATGTACCGGAAGCCATCATTCCATTAGGATTTATCCGATAACATCCGGTTACGTCTTTTAAGAAGACCGATTTGCACTTTCCACATATATGAATGAAGAGAGGCCAATCATAGCCATAACTATAATATTTGTCGAAATTAGCCAACAGTTCTTTCTTAAACATAACAGTGAGAGTTTGTGGAAAATTATTGCGCAGTAAAGAGGGTAATAAATATCCTGTTTTGGAGTGGGATAATTGATTTGACACAGTTGAAGAGTTTTCAATAAGCATATTGTCTAAATTGACTAATTGGAATTTTGAATAAACAAAGCCTATATTTTTGTCTGACTCAAGTATATTCACCTGCTTCTGCAATTTTAGAGGATCAGTCCAATAATCATCACCTTCACACCATGCTATATATTTACCTCTTGCAGACATTCTATTCCAAATGCCATTAAAACGAGAAACAGTCCCATCTTTTCTTACAAATTGCGAAATTCTTCTATCACGAATAAATAATCGAATTTTATCAGGATATCTTACCGCATACTCCTTACATATTTCTTGAGTACCATCAGACGACCCATCCTCTCCTAAAATTATTTCATAAGGGAAATCTGTTTTCTGCATTAATATTCCATTTAGACAGTCCCTTATATAATTAACATGCTGATAAGTGGTTACTGTAACAGAAACTAAAGGGAAACTCTCATTAACAGGTTTATTATCTCCTAAATATTCTTCCTGCAACAAGAAGCGTTCTTGCAATGCCTTCTCAAATTCATCCATGACATGAGATTATTTTATCATAACGAACAGATGTTCTAATTACTTTTCCTTTTTCATCAATAACCCTAATGCCACCATTTTTAATCGCTGTATTCCACATGGTAGCTTCATTATATTTGTTATTAGAATCTATCATATAAGGAACTGGCAAAAAACCTTCCTTAAATACGCGATACAGTCCTTCTGCAGTATATAAATTGGGTATATATCTTTCTAAAATACGTATTGCCTCTTTGGCCTCTTGATACATATCTTCTGTACGCTCATTCAATTCTTGATTATAAGCCATGTTTTCAATTTGACCAATAGCCCTTAATTTTCTGTATTTGTTTAATGCCGCCAAAGTTATTTGAATGCTTTCATTAATGACAGGAGGAGTAGCTAAACGCACGGCTTCACAATAACTTACAACATGAATTATTTCAGGACTATCTCTATCATTTGGCTCAATGTCATCCATTAAAGCCGTGACTGCCGCCAATTGTATTTTAGCTTTATCCAAATCCGGTGAAAAGTAATCCAACCCAGCTCTAGACTGCAAATGAACGGTAAAGTTATCATCTTCCAATTCTCTAACCAATTGTAGCATCGTTCTGCCTTTAGCTAAATCCTGCAAACCAATAGTATATTTGGGAGTATTCAGCATATTCTGCAAAATCAGATTTCTTATACCTAATTTCTTCGCACTTTTTGCTGCTAGATATCCTGATATAATATATGATATATCATCTGTACCTCTAAATGCAAAATGATGAGGAACATTAGGCTCAAGCGGTTTGCCAGTACTTGCAATATATTTTATTGTCTCAAGATGTTCTTTCAAGTTTTCTAATACAGAATTAGAACCACGCCCATCTATCTCACAGAACCACCAAAAAGACAAAGCATGCCAAGATATATTTAAACAGCGTTCGTGCATCTTAGCCATATCCGGAACATTCTTTGTGCCAGCATACGTTCTTACAAGCATAGGAGAAGCTGCTTCCTTTATCATCTGATACTCTTGTTCTGAATTAACAGGTATACCTCCACCATTAGGCAATCCATTCCAATCCTCCCCAAACTTTGATTGGGTTAACTGAGAAGAACCTATAGAAAGGATATCTAAAAGATGCGCCTTGGCTAAATCCTTTTCCCATGAAAAAAATTCTTTTATAGCTTCTAAACGATTGGGATTATAAGGACCAACATGAGCACGAATTAAAGGAAGGGTATGACGTTCCTTGCAATAGTTTGCTCTTTTAATGAAAGAATCACTATCTTTCCCAGCCTCAATATATCCCAAATGATCCTGCGGAGTTATACATTTATAAGTCTCAGACTCAATTAAATCTTTAGCAAAAGCCCAGCGCATATTGTCATACTCTGAATTCAGTTTCAAATCTTTTGGAAATTTAGACTCCGGAACACCTAATTTTTGAAGTGATTCTATTGGAGTTTCATCGCCCGGAAAAACTAGTACCTGCTCACCCAATTCTCTTTTTACCAGTAAACAAGCATCAGGTAAACCTGCAAAAAATACCCCTCGCAAACATCCTCCATTTTCAACGAAAAGATTATGATTCTTCATTTCATAGAAAAGATGGCAAAAGTAGTCTTTTGCTTCACTGGGATCTAATCGATAACTAAAACCGATACGAGTTATATTATGGTCAGAAATCCATTTTTGAAGCAATGAAAAATTATTCAACTTATATATACTCTCTACTGCAACAGATATCTCATTGGGAGAAATATAGCACTCATAACCACAGTCTCTTAACAAATGCGCTATTGTGGTTATTCCCAAAGTATGTACGTCAATATCCGTCTTTACTAATCCAAAAATTTCATTTTCTTGTAAACGCGTCATGATAATAAATTTAGTATATCATCCTTTTCCAGATGAGAAAGTCCCAGGTTTTCCAAAGTACGCCCTTGCCATTTAAAATCAATCCCCAACAATGCCGAAGACAATATAATTATTGAATCCATTAAAGGGGTTGAAATACCCACTTTTTTTCCCAATTCACTCATTGGAATTAATCCAGTAGGTATATCTTCCGTTAATTGTCGGGTAAAGATAGAGCCGGGTCCCAATATATCATGATATGCAGGATTATTACGCATACGTTCGCATAATCCATTCCCCCACGTTCCTGGGTATGCATAAGTCATCCAATCATAAACAGCCATCAAATTTACCCCGTACGCTTTGCCTATATTCAAACGTTCTTCATCAAGTTTTTGAATAAAAGATGCTACATTAGGGGTTATATCACGATAAAAATAAAATGGATTATTTCGCTCTATGGTGGCCGCATTGAACAGAACAACAGCAGGATGAAATATAGCACCGATATTTTCCAAACTCGTATGAATCAAATTCTTTGCTGGTATAAAGCAAGGAAAAATAGAGCGAATTTGATTTAGTATAAGTTCCGTTTCATCCATATTGCGTCCGGACAACATTACTCTATCTTTAACCCCAATAATATTGACTACTCCGGGAGACAGTATTCTACAAGCATAAACCAATGTTTGAGCTTCTGCTATATGTATATTCAAATTAGGTCTCTTCGCCAAAATATTAGCAATTTCTAAAACTCCGCATGTCCTTCCCGGATTCAAAATGATAATCTGTCCATCTTTTAAATAGGGAAGTATTTGCTCAGCTATATTACGATGTGCAGTGGCTGTAGTCACAATCAAAATTATATTGGAAAACTCAACGGCCTCTTTTATATCATCAGTAATTAAATCAATATAACCTTCTTCTTCTAAAACCCCTTCCAATCTAATCAAATGACTCTGGGCTATAGAAAAGATATGTTCCATATCACGATTATATAAACAAACATGAACTCCTAAAGCTGCACAGTGACCGGCCATCGCCTGCCCTCCGTTACCAGCACCAATTATAGTAATTTTGGGTGGGTTCATAAAACTAAATCAGATAAACCATGACACATTATATCAACACCATTATTATTAAGAATTGCAAGTTGTGAATCAATATAACTAACTTTTTCTTGCAGTTCCTGTTCGGTTGATGCCACTACTAAATAACCTGCCGCCCTGTCACCACTCGTTTCAGCTTTTGTTATCTCCATTCCTTCCGTTTTATACAAAAAATACTCCTCTATAAAAGAATTGTCCAACAAGTTTTTGAATCCCTCAAAACTATTAATGATTCCAGGATAGCAGTAAATATAATTCATTACTGCATATTTTACTTTCTCCCAAGGTGCCATACGAGGAGATTCCCCTAAAATCAAATCTACATAACTTGACATAATGTTAACACCTGACAAAACTTCTATTAATTTATATTTGGAGCCACCTCCCATTCGTGTGCTGAATTCCAATACGTCAAAATGATTATCTTTCAGTATTAACTGCACCAATAGCGGTGTATTTTCCAAATGAAAAGCATCTACTATCTGCTGAGCTATTCTTAATAATTCCCCTTTCTGTTCATCTCCAATAGCAGGATAGCGACTCTGCAGAATAGTAAACGAATGTGTATTCCTCATTTTAGCAGAATTCGTCGCACATAGAAATTTGGCAATTCCCTTCTCAACATAGAAATCAGCAGATATTTCTTCACCTTCTTTAAACTCTTCTACAATTGCTGTATTTGTACGACTATATAATATTGCCGATTCCAAAGCCACATGCAATTCCATTTCTGTGAATACTTTCTTAACTCCCTTTGAAGAATTGCAATCAACAGGTTTTACAACTAAAGGATAATGAAAATTATTTAAAGCAGTATTATCAAAAGAATCTAAAATTGCATATTGAGATGTCGGAATATTAAATTCTTTCAGAACTTTTTTCATATAAGATTTATTCGTAACATTCAATGCTGTCTGATAAGAAATATAACACGGCAATAAAAGTTCCTCTGAAACTTGTGCAACTGTCAATAATGCCTGATCAGTACATGCCGTACAAACTAAATCAGCCTTTTCCATCAATGCTATTCTTTTTACAGCTTCCACATCAAGTGTACTTGCCACAACATGTTTATCCGCATATTTTTTAGCTGGAGGATTTTCATAATAATCAATAAGTACTATATTTTGTACATTCCTACTCCTTAATTCCTGTATAAGAGCAATTTGATCTGCTCCCCCAGCTAAAACCAAAATATTCATTCTGCAATAATTTCAATTATACATTCCAAATTCTCCTCTACCAAGCCAAAGTACATCGGCAAACATATCACGCTATTTGCTATCTTATGCGCTATCGGCAAATTATCAGCTCTTGCAGACTCCAGTCCTCTATAAGTAGAAAATTCACTTATCAACGGATAGAAATATCGCCTGCCTAGCACATTCTGCTCTTTCATCTTAAAATAAAGTTCGTCACGGGTCATGCCATACTTTTCAGCATCCACGAAAATCGGGAAATAAGAATAGTTGTGACGTACACCCGGCATATCTTCCATAAAACTGATACCCTCAACATCTTTCAATGCTTCCCGATACTTGACAGCAACCTGACGCCTGGATTCAATAGCCGCATCCACTTGCTTTAAATTAAGCAAGCCATAAGCAGAACGAACCTCGTCCATTTTCCCATTAATACCAGGAGCAACTATTTCTGTCTCTCCCGCAAAACCGAAATTCTTCAAATAATCAATACGCTTTTTTGTCTTTTCATCATGACAGATTAGCGCACCTCCCTCTATAGTATTATAAACTTTCGTAGCATGAAAGCTCAATGTTGACATATCTCCTGCGTTTAGGATTGACTTTCCATTTACCTCCACCCCAAAGGCATGGGCAGCATCATAAATCACCTTCAGTCCATATTTATCGGCTATCTCCTGAATGCGTTCCGTATCACAAGGTTTTCCATAAACATGTACAGGCATAATAGCTGTAGTCTTTGGGGTAATTGCTGCTTCTATCTTATCGGGATCAATATTGCAAGTTTCGGGGTCAATGTCAACAAACACAGGTTTTATGCCATTCCACCACAAAGAATGGGTAGTAGCTACAAAACTATAAGGAGTCGTGATTACTTCTCCCGTTATACGTAACGCCTGGAGTGCACACATCAAAGGTAACGTACCGTTAGTAAAAAGACTGATATAAGGTACTTTTAAATATTCACACAACGCCTTCTCTAATTCCTGATGATAATGACCATTATTGGTCAGCCACTTGCGATTCCAGATGTCTTGCAGATAAGGAATGAAATCGTCCAGTGAAGGAAGTAATGGAGAAGTAACCGTAATTACTTTATTTTCCATCTTACTACAATTAATTTGTTTTTGATTTTCTACTTACGTCTGAGCGCAGAAAGCACCAACTGCTTGATCTCAAGATATTCGTCAAGATGCAGTTTCTCATAAATAATTAAAGCTAAGAATACTCCTACCGAAATCTGAATGAACAATAATGCATAAACAGGAATATTCCAATGAGAAAGTCCCCACATGACAAATGCTACCACTAAAGAAACTACAAAAGTGGGAAGTATGTCTTTTATCTGTTTTCCTGTCGGATAATCTATTAAGCTTGCCGAATAATAGCTATTCAGAAAATAAGCTATAAACGAAGTTATCACACTTCCCCAAAGCATATATTCAATACCGCAAAAGATACCAATAACAATGGGACCAACAGCTATTATTTTCTTTATAATTTCTAACTTCAAGAATAGGTCCGAACGTCCTTTCACCTGAAGAATATTCAGATTTATGGCATGAAGAGGATAAAGCATGCCGCTAAAACAGATGATTTGCAAAAAGTAAACGGCAGGCAACCACTTTTCGCCTATCAAGATAATAATCAAAGGTTTCGCTACAGCAGCCAATCCCAACATGCAGGCAAAGGTTATCAGCATGGTAATCTTTATCACCTTCCGATAAGCTTCACGCAAGCGTTCCGGCTCCTCCTGAATAGAACTTAAAACCGGATAACTGACACGTTGGACAACGGTGGTCAAATTACTGGAAAATATCGTATTGAATTGCTCGGCACGGGTATATTGGCCCAATTGCGCAGAAGTATAGAAACGCCCGATGATGATATAATAGATATTTTTATAAATAGTGTCCAACAAGCCCGAGAGTAATAGTTTGGATCCAAAACCAAAGAGTTCTTTAAAACTCTTCGTAGAGAATTCCCATACCGGATGCCATTTGCTATATATCCATAAAAATAGTGTATTCAGAAATTGACGGGAAAGTTGCTGACCAACCAAACTCCACACCCCCATACCTCCTAATGCCATTCCTATTCCAATAACTCCACTACTGATAGAGGAAATCAGAGAGACTTTTGTTTGTGTCTTGAAATCTACCTCCCTCACAAATTGGGTGCGGGGGATGATGGCAAGTGCATTGATAATCAACACCCACCCTATAACTCTTGTAACTTCTACCAGGATGGGTTCTTTGAAAAATACACTAATGGCCGGAGAAGCAAAATACAAAAGCACATAAACAAGAATACTGACAGTCAGATTAAAATAGAAAACAGTATTATAATCAACTCGTTTTACGTGTACTTTCCGGATAAGTGCATTGGAAAAACCACTGTCAATAATGGAAGTGGAAACAGCTATAAATATAGCTATCATTGCCATTACGCCATATTCCGCAGGAGTCAATAAACGAGCAAGCACTAATCCCACCAAAAAGGCGATACCGGAACTGGCTATGTTATCAATAAAGCTCCATCCAACACCACGGACAGTTTTATGTCTTAACGTATCAGACAAATCTTCTAATCTTACTCTTCTATCTCCTCAAACGGATAAGGATTATCCGCAATATTTTTCAACTCTTCTATGATTTCTGTTTGTTCAGAATTCAAAGTTGCCTTGTCCCAACCATCAATAATGCCATAGGCCTCTTGAAGCAAGGATTCTTCATAAATCTCCCCATAACAAAAAGCCAGCAAACGGACTTTTAGCAAAGAAGGGGGAAGCTGTTTCAAAATATTGCAGATGCGGTCTAAAACAGCTTGTTTCTTTTCTCTTTTATCTCCATTGTCGTAGATGGTGGCATTATAGCCCATCAGAAGAGCTAAACAAAGGTTGGCTTCTTCTTCGATACCGGAACTTTTTGCGGCAAAAAGAGAATCCGATTCTACAAGAACCTCCTTGTTCAGTCGAGTAAAATCATCTGAATAGATGGGTTCACCATCCATGCCAAGATACATAAGCTTATGAGCCAAATGCTGAAGCTCACGAGCACAAGAAAGCAGATCATTCATTGAAATATGAGTATGATATGATTAAATATTATTTTATTATCTTCAGATAGGATTTTGGTACTTTTACACTGGCTGTCAAAATACCATTAATACGAATAACGACGTATGTCTTATTGGCTTCTGTAGCAATTTCTCCTTCAATACCACGAAAATCGCCTTTAACGACCTTGACTTTATTCCCTATTGTGAGAGGTTCATTGTCAAAGCTGACACCGTCCGGATTCAAATCCATGACAAACATGAAATCCTTCATCTGTTTGTCGGGAACGACAAGCATGGAGTGAGTGAAAAGATCCTTCATATAGAAAAGCTGTACACCATAAACATTAGAAATGTCACAGGCTGTTTGCTTGGTGGCACAAACGAAAATCAAATTGCGGATAACAGGGACTACACTACGCTTCCGACGGTGTTTCAACTGAGATATTACAATTTTAGTCGGCAGATAATAGTCAATATCCAAATTTTCGTTTGATTTCAGCTTCTCAAGAAACTTGCCGATTGCAAATTCTTGCTTATCACGTGTACGAGCTGCAAACCAATATTTCTGAGTTTCAACCACTTGCAATAAATAAAATCGAGGATATTACTTTAGGTATGGATACGCTTCGCGGCTTGAGCAAGACATTTCCTCTTTCAAGCCGAAATAGATAAATCAAGTCGTTATCTACTTTTAATATATTGAAGACGAATGGATTAATAAAGAAAAACGTCTTTTAATCGTTCGTTTAAAAGATGGCATTTTAACCTGTATCTTCCCTAAGATTCTTTCGATAAAAAAACAAGTTTAAAATCACAATTTTATTTCAGGGATAACTCACTATGGATTAGTAACATATGACATTTATTAAAGAGAAAATCGATTTTATCTATCAGAATATTTTGTTGTTTCATTTCAAGGCATTATCTTTGCGCATATTAAACGAACGATTAAAAAACACCCCACATCCATTACAATTTTTCTTGAAACATCAGCTTTCATTCCGTTTCATGTATCTATTTCAACTATCGCAACCTCATCCCGACAGTTTCCTAACATCATATTTCTCTTTTATAATAATGTACGCACGTATACATACGCACAGGCGCGTATTTCCCTACTTTTTCTTTAGACCTTGTTACACACACTTTATATTAATAGGTAGGTAGGGCTACCACCTATTACATCGTTTTGTGTATCACACACAGAACAGAAAAGTTTCATTTTTCTATACCATTATGACAGATTTCACGAGAATAACCGTTAATTTTGCTTTCGAATGCAAATTTAAAATAAATTACTAACATCTAAAATTGTGGTTTTATGATTAAAAAAACACAATCTTGAGCATTGAGCTCATAAGTAAAGATGCCTGCGGCATCGAGATCGAGAGAAAAGGAAACAGGATCGACATCCTGTTGGTTGAAAATGAACCGGTTGACCAGCAGGTCATAGTCAGGGCGGAAGAAAGAATAGAGTTCCTCACTCCCTGGATAAACATGCTTATCCATCATAAAAAAGAGGCGGGACTCAAAGGAACAAAGCATCTGGCAAGGAAGCTGTACCGCATGGCAAGGTTCGAAAAAGGAAAGCATGAGGAAGGATTTCTGACGTTGGAAAGCATTAATACCGAAATCATTAGCTTAAGGAAAGAAATCAGGGAAGAGAAAGCGGGAATGGAAAAGAAGAAGGAAAAGATGTAGGAATTCAAAATTGTGCAAAAACGCCTTTTTCAACCGAAAAGGCGTTTTTGTCATTCCGGATATTATACCCTACTTCGCACCGCCAACAAGGCAGACTAAAACAACTAACAAAGAAATGGAAAATATTCCGGTTACCGCATACAGCGGATTCAGCAACGTTCGGGGAGAGATAACCCTGAGAAAAGTAATTGAAAACATCACAAAGGGAGTACACGCAAAACTTGTATTCAAAATAAGACTGCTCGTCAGCCAGGGAAAGACAGAAGAGGCAAACAATGTGAAGAAGCAATTGCCATTCTACACCGTCACGGCAGGATACAGCGAAAAAAGACAAGCTTACAGCATCACAAGGTACACGCATGTCATCCTGTTGGACATTGACGACCAGCCCGAAGAGAAGTTGGAAGACTTGAGGGAGAAAATCAACAAGGATCCTAACACGCTGGGCAGTTTCCTCACTCCAAAGGCACATGGATTCAAGATATTCGTGTTCCTGCAGACGGAAGATGCCACCACTCTCAGGGAGACATTCTCTAACGGAGAAAAGGACTTTGCTGCGTTGGAGAAATATCACAGGATGATGTATGATACCTGCAAAGAATACTATGAAAAGCTGCTGGACGTGGAAGTGGACGGAAGCGGAAAGGATATATCAAGAGGATTCTTCACTTCTTTCGATGAAAAGGCATATCTGAATGAAGAACTTATGAAAGAGGTCGATGAGATACTGACCGGTATTGTGCCGCCTGAAAAACCGCAGACGGGGAGAAAGAAGAGTGGGAAGGCGATGAGTGAGAGTGATAAGGTGGTAAGTGATAAGGCGGTAAGTGATAGGGTGATAAGTGATAAGGCGGAAGCTGAGCCGTGGGAAAGGATGGAATTCAACAAGGCGGTACTCGCAGTAAAGAGGATTGCTAAATTCGAAACGGGAAGCAGGGACAGCTTCATATTCGCTCTGGGAAACAAATGTTATGCAAAAGCATTGGAAGAGGGCGTGGCAATTCGTTTGGCTCAGGAAAATTTCGGCGGTGAAGGGTTCGATGTGGCTGTGCCCATACACAATGCATACATCTATACCGACAAGACGGAGGAAGCAGCCATCCATCATAAGGAAGAGAAGCCGGACATTATCAACCAAGTACTCGACTTCCTGAAGGCACATTATGATATCCGAAGGAATGTAATACTGGACAGGCTGGAATACCTAAACTTCGATGAGAAAGAAGAGAGATGGAAAGGCAGGTTCCGACCTATGAGGGCAAGAAGCTACAACTCCATATTCCTGGCCCTGCAACTGGCAGGCATCAAGTGTTTCAGGAATTATCTGCAGGCGGTCATTGACTCCACCTATGCCAGGGATTTCAACCCGTTCACAGACTACGTAGAAAAACTGGAACCCTGGGATGGAGAGACAGATTATATCGGCCGGCTGGCGAATACGGTACAGGCGGAAGATCAGGAGTTCTGGAAAGAAAGTTTCCGCAGGTGGTTCGTGGGAATGCTGGCATGTGCACTGCAGGACGAGCAGGTCAACCATCTTGTGATCATCCTGTACTCCGAACAAGGAAAAGGAAAAAGTACCTGGATACGCAGGCTCTTACCTCCCCAGTGGAGGGAGTATTACCGGAACGGAATGGTGAACCCGGACAACAAGGACCACCAGCTGCTGCTCAGCACGCACCTCATCATCAATATGGAAGAATTTGAAGGGGCCAGGATAGGTGATCTGGCCGGATTGAAACGGGTCATCACACAGGAAAGCGTGACGGAGCGGAAAGCATACGACATGCAGGCATACAATTTCATACGGCATGCATCCTTCATTGCCAGTACGAACAATCGCCAATGCCTGCAGGACATAGGCGGAAACCGGCGTTTCCTCCCCTCCTCCATCATTACACTGGATTATCGCACACCGGTCAATTATGAGGGGATATATGCGCAGGCCTACGCGTTGATAAAGGAAGGATACCGGTACTGGTATGAAGGAGAGGAAATAAACGAGCTGAACCGGCACAATGAACTGCACCGCATGAAAGATCCCGTGGAGGAGAACCTGCTCGTATACTTCCGCAAGCCGCAACCGCAGGATTACTGCATAAAATGGATGCCGGCGGCAGCCATACTCAGCAAGATCGCCATTTACGGAAAGATACAGGTGAACAGGCAGACCATACAGACATTGGTAATGTCACTGGAAAAGTACGGTTTCCGGACAAGAAGGAATGAACAGGGAAGTACGGAATATGAAGTGGTGGACATACAAAACGATGAAGTGGACAAGGGATTCAAATAAGTGGAGCCGGGTATTGCCAGAGATAAGTGCATCGCCCGATGCAGATAAGTGAGAAGGCCATCGCAGATATAAGCGTTGGCCGATACAGATAAGTGCGCAAGCCAACGCAGATATAAGCGTTCGGTTTGCGCATTATAGGATTATTCCCCCTGAGATAAAGCTCGCTTACCCCCACTCGATATCGTCAAAAAAAGTTTGAAATCGTAAAATAAAGAATGCCATTTCAGAATTAACATTCTAAATACCAACGCTATACGATTTTTCTTTAAAATTTATTGATTTTAGAATCTATATATGATCGTTTCCCGTTATTTTTGTCTTAGTCCATTTCAGCCTATATAAAAATTGCATTTTCCACATCAAAATGTAACATGAACTGGAAATATTTAACTCGACTGAAATCAAGGAAGGGAACAATATTTAAATCCACTAAAATTAGAATGATATGACACAACAAGAAGACAGAAAATTCAACAGGATTCAGAAGGGGAAATCCTGCGTAGGGTATGCAGAGTTTAAGGACAATTGCTGGAATTTTTCTATAATTTCCACGCACGAGCATTCGGATGTCCTTACCAACGAGTATGTTGCCGGGTTCATACAGGGAGAACTACAGGGCGAGGATATGATACGCGCATCACGCAACAATACTTGGAAGAACTCCTACTTGTGTGACACAAGCCATACATTTCCCCATACGTGCCCTCCGGAACCGAAAGACTTGAAGAAAGCGGAAAATTCGCTGAAAAGCAACTACCTTTTTACTACAAAATGGATAAGAGACAATCGGGAAGAACCGGCTATTGGCAAGTATGTGAAAGCGATAGAAAGGCTATTTTATCGAATGTGGGGTATATACGATGCCTTGTCTTGCGGGTATATACGCTCCATTGACGAAGTGAAGAATGACCTTTTCAATTGGGATACATTCAGTTTAGGCTACGGGGAAGATAAAATATCTTTCGGAGACATCTACTTTATCAATACTCAGATGGACTTGATGGATGCCGTGGCCAACTCACTGGAAAGCACATACGGTTTGCACAAGCCCGACCATTGTTCCGCTTTCGTCAAACGGACAGATGACGGAGACATCGTATGGACGCACAACAGTTGGTGCGGCTACCTGTCGAATTCACACACGATTTCCTACACAATCCGCAATAATGAGGGAGGGATCGACTTTGTGTCACAGAATTCGTATTGTTTCGGGCAAGTAGGCAGCAACATGGATTTTGGATTCAACAAACATGGCATTTGCTTCAATGAAACTACTCACCGTTATTCATACAATCCCATGTCGCAGTCGCAAAAAGAAGAGGCAGTATGGCTGTGTTGGCGTTCTGCTGCTGCCGAAATGTTCGCGACAGACATTGATGATTTCTTCAACTACATAAAAACCAGCAATTCGGGCACCTATCTGAACGGTTATATGGTTATTGATGCCAATACGAAAGAAATGTCATTGATAGAAATGAGTTATAAACGCTTTGCAATGTTAAGGTGCGGAAAGGATAGTTGCTTAACCGGGAAATATGAACCTGAAAATGAATTCGATCCGGATTTGGATTATGATAAGCACCTGATGACTAATGAATATATCTTGGGAGTAAACTATCCGGTATTCAAAAAAGTGGCGTATGACTTAGGCTCCACAGACAACAGGCCACTCAGGCGAGTGCAGTTCTTTGACATGATTGGGAATGTGAACAATGAGGAAGACGCAAAAGCATTGATTACCCACATAGCAGATGATGAGCCACTGTCCATCTATGGACGTTGGGACTTGGGATTTGGAACAACGGAATACCCCAGAACCATTCCTGACGGAGCAGTCGACTCTAAGGCGTTTTCTGCAAACAAGGTTCTTGAATTACTTTCAGGTCTAAAGTACGAACCGTCCGATGAAGGCACGAAAACTTCATTTTGGATGCTGTACGGGGTAGCCTGGTTCAAGGGCAAGCCTTTCGTATGGTCACAGTCACCATGGAAAGAATACAAAGATGATCCGGCGAAAGACTTCGTACCGGATGAACTGACCGGGAAGTGGCATCAAACCAAATTGTTCCTCAAATAAAAGGGAACCGATATAAAGATAAGAGATACTATCAATTGTTGACAATAGTATTTCTTATCTTTTTATTTATCAACGATCTAAGGTCTTCCCAGATACCTGAATATCAATTCCACCTGCATGGAAGTAAATATCTGCTGGCGCTTTTTATAGCCTGTCTGAAGCAAGGCTTCGCTCAGTTGCAGGTTATATCTAAACCATTGTGCCAAGCGGTTCAGGGCAGACACGGGAGAGATATTCGGAGCATAAGCCTCGGCAAGCTCACGTTTGGAGTAAGGGCGTACGGGCCAGGCTTCTTCAGGGGCCTTTTCATTTTCATTACTTGTTTTCATAAGAGTTATTTTATTGATTATCATAGCATAAAGATAAGCATTTTATATTACATATAGCTCACCTTAGGCAAATACTTTTCACTCTTTATCATGCAGTTTCATGAAGGAATAATCTCTTTCATTATTCACCCCTCAGCACATCGTACCTTTGTTTCGTTCACCACGGGAAGCACAGTATTTCACTGAACTTACACGGGTGAAATTCATCCTTCATTTTTTATTTTTAATTCATAATTCACAACTATGGCATTGAATTACAGTATTGCAATGATGGGCAATCCAATGAATCAGGAAGAGGCCAAAAAAGCGTATGCGAAAGCGCAGGTTTCGCAAGAGTTATCACTAAAAGCACTCGCCAAGAGAGTATCATCGCAGACCACCGCCAGCAGGGCGGACGTGACTGCCGTTATCATCGCTACCGTCGAGAATATGATTGACGGCCTGCGGGCAGGAGAACAGGTAGACTTCGGAGACCTGGGAAAATTCCGGTTACAGATAACCAGCCGGGGGGCGGAAACGGCGGAGAAATTCACGGCTGCCAACATTACCGGAGTCAATATTCAGTTTATCCCCGGAGAAGATCTGAAAAACATCTTCGCCGGTATGGAGTTCTCACCGGTCCCTACCCGTGCTGCCACACGCGCCGTGCTCAAAGCACAGAAGGCAGGACAGACCACTGTGGATATTTCCAAAACGCCCACACCAGGAGGAGACGATGGAGGAAACACCGGTGGAGGTGGAAATTCAGGAGGCGACGGAGGTATAGAGGATGATCCGCTGGGATAGGATCTAAAGGCGCAGCCTTTAGAAATTAATAATGAAAAAATTAATAATTAAAGGCTGCGCTATCATTAAATCACTAATAACTAAATAACAGTTATATGGAAAAAAAATCAAATTCAACCTGGAGTATGATCATCAAAGTGGTAATTGCCGTGGCATCTGCCCTGGCAGGCATATTCGGACTAAATTCCTGCATGAAATAGACTATGAGAGCAGGAAGTTTTTATCAGAACTATCGGGAGGTAAAACTCCTGGTAGTTCATTGTTCAGCAACACGCTGTAACAAGAATTTCTCCGTAGAAGCTCTTCGAAGATGTCATTTGGCAAGAGGCTTTGCAAGCATCGGATATCATTTCTACATCACACGTGACGGTGAAGTACACATCTGTCGTCCGGTTCACCAGATCGGAGCACATGCTACAGGATGGAATGACAAGAGCATCGGCATCTGCTACGAAGGCGGACTGGATGAATGCGGCCGACCGGCGGATACAAGGACGTATGCCCAGAAATGTTCCCTACTCGATTTGCTGCGACAACTGAAAACAGATTATCCGCAAGCCAGCATATTGGGACATTATCAGCTCAGTAATTCCATACACAAGGCGTGTCCGTGCTTTGATGCAAAAGGGCAATATCGGGGGCTTTAAGCTCCTGATACTAAAGGTAAACCATGGAGAATTTCCTCTATGGCGGAATATATGAACTATTTCGGTCAAGGCCCCGAAGAAAAGTTTATCCTAAGTATTAAAAAGTCGAATAGCACTATTACAGACTGCCTGTTTACGTATGAGAAGGAGTATACCAAAACTGATACAACAACCACAAAGTATATATTTACAGCCCAGAGAAAAGAAAAAAAACGCTTCACTCTCTACTATCAGATGTTGATGTTCTTTGCTAATGGAGGCGGTACTTGCTATGTTCTTTCAGCAGGAAACTATAAAGACAACCAACTGCTGAACAAGAATATGATGAGCAATGCGATCAATGCTCTTGAAAAAGAGCGGGAAATAACAATGGTTGTGATCCCCGAAGCAGTGCATTCTCCGGATTGTGCAAATATTCAAACGATGGTTCTGGATCATTGCAGTAAAATGCAGAATCGTTTTGCTATTCTTGATGTTCAAGCCAAAAGTTCGGAGAATCAGACTATGATGGAGCAAGTAAAAGAGTTCCAGACCAATATCGGCAACAATGGCCTGTCATATGGAGCAGCCTACTATCCGTGGCTTGAGACAACAATACTGGGAGATAAAGATATTACAACCGATATGTTTTCTTGGTCTGCTGACAGTGAGCTTGATTTCAAGGCATTCTTTCCCAAAGATTCCGGCATTTTGAATTATGCAAATGCAACAATTGATGAAATCATAAAGAACTAGGAAACGCCGGATAATAAAAAGAATGAATTTCATCAAGTTTTATTGCAGAACTGGAGCATATATCAGTCGATGATAAAGACTGTGAAGGCATCCCTTAATTTACTGCCACCTTCCGCAGCCATGGCAGGTATCTACACCATGGTGGATAATACGCGCGGTGTATGGAAAGCACCTGCAAATGTTTCAGTCAATTACGTTAACAGACCGGAGGTAAACATCAATAACAGGGAACAAGAGGATCTAAATGTACCTGTAAATGGCAAGGCAATTAATGCAATACGTTCCTTTATCGGCGAAGGCATAAAAATCTGGAGCGCCCGTACATTGGATAGCAATTCACTGGATTGGCGATATATTAACGTGCGCCGTACCATGATTTTCCTGGAAGAATCCGTCAAAAATGCAGTTCATGCCTATGTATTCGAACCTAATGATGCAAAATGCAGAAGAGCTAGCTAAATTTAGTTAAGGCACTATCTACTATTTACATAGAATTGTGGGTAGTGCCTATAAAAAGTTCCTTCAAGCCTTCTTTCACTTGTTCAGGCGCTTCATCATTATACAATTAAAGGATCAGGTATTGAGTAAGTCTTTCCTTTTGAACTATTGATCAATTCACTCATTGTTTTCTCCTTTTATCATAGTTAATAACATCTTGAAACGTTCAACTGCATGTAATGCGTGGGGGACATTAGCCGGCATAATGATTATCTCACCTGCCTTTAGTCTGTGAGGGATACCTCCGACATGTATTTCAACTTCCCCATCAAGAATTTGTACCAGAGCATCAAAAGGTGCAGTATGTTCACTTAACCCCTGTTCTTTATCGAAAGAGAATAGAGTTACATTTCCTGCCTGATTTTTAATAATCTGTTTACTAACTATTCCACCACTGGCATAGTCTACCTCTCCAGCGATATTAAATACTGTTGCATACGCAAATGTTGTATTAGTTTTCATATCTCATTTATTTTTTAAATTGATTAATGCAAATTTAGTGCTATTCTAAAATAGAATTTGTAACAAATGTTACAAGGTATCACAAATATCCTTATCTTTTAATATAGATAACTATTATGTTGCAAAACAAAAACAACAAATACATGGTTCATTTCTATTTCTGCTCTAATACAACATTATATCAATAATGAAAACAACACTTTATGCGCATTGTTTCTTCCGGAACGTAATTCAGATTTGGCAGTGTAAGCGAGTTGCAAATTCAGAACATCGAATCATCTATTCAGTTCATGAGGATACAATTGAAATATACGTCTTCTCTATGAGATACCATTATACCAAAAAGTAAACGGTGAAAAATGTATCTCATTTCCTTATTTAGAATTATATAAATAGCACAAAAAAAAGCAATTACATCCCTTGTAACTGCTTGATTTTCAAAAGAGCGGAAAACGGGGCTCGAACCCGCGACCCTCAGCTTGGGAAGCTGATGCTCTACCAACTGAGCTACTTCCGCATTTATCCCATTCAAAGACGGTGCAAAGGTAAAAGAAGTTTTTTTATATTCAAAAATAAAAATGTACTTTTACAGCCACAAAAGTGAAAAATCCATGAAACGAATCATACTAATCACCGGAGGGGCACGCTCAGGTAAAAGTAGCCATGCAGAAAAACTGGCACTAAGCCTTTCTCCTAATCCTGTTTACCTTGCTACTGCACGCATCTGGGACGAAGAATTCCGGCAACGCGTCATCCGCCATCAGCAAAGACGTGGACCGGAATGGACAAATATCGAGGAAGAAAAACAGCTAAGCCGTCATCAATTATCCGGGCGAACTGTATTGATAGACTGCGTAACCTTATGGTGTACAAACTTCTTTTTTGATGTAAATGCAGATACTGACAGTGCCTTGGAAGCTGCCAAGGAAGAATTCGACCGCTTTACAAAGCAAGATGCCACTTTTATCTTTGTCACCAATGAAATTGGTATGGGAGCTACTTCGGATAATGAAATCCAGCGTAAATTTACAGATATGCAGGGATGGATGAACCAATATATTGCCGAACATGCAAACGAGGTATGGCTGATGGTATCAGGGATAGAGGTGAAGGTAAAATGAGAGAGCAATAGAGTAGTAAAGTGATAGAGTGATAAAACAATAAACAGATGAAAACATTTAAAATCGTACGACCGGACGAGAGTATCCGCCCGGCATTGATTGATAAAATCAATAATTTAACTAAACCGAAAGGTTCATTGGGCACTCTTGAAGAGTTGGCTTTGCAGATAGGCTGGATACAACAAACCCTGTCCCCCACCCTGCGACATCCGCAGAATATTATTTTTGCTGCCGATCATGGCATAGTAGAAGAAAAGGTCAGCCTTTCACCCAAAGAAATTACCTGGCAACAGATCAGTAACTTCCTACATGGAGGTGCAGGAGTGAACTTCCTTTGTCGCCAACATGGATTTACCCTGAAAATAGTAGATGCCGGTGTAGATTATGATTTACCATACGACAAGGGTATTATCAATATGAAAGTACGAAAAAGTACACGGAACTATCTGTATGAGGCAGCCATGACGGAAGAAGAAATGGAGCTTTGCTTGGAACGCGGTGCAGAAGTGGTACGCCGCTGCCATGAAGAAGGCAGTAATGTGCTCAGTTTTGGAGAAATGGGTATAGGAAATACTTCTTCTTCGTCCATGTGGATGACCTGTTTCACCGGAATACCTTTAGAACAATGTGTAGGAGCAGGTAGCGGACTGGATAATGCGGGTATCCGCCATAAATACGAAGTGCTGAAACAATCGCTCGATCACTATAAAGGAGACGGATCACCGCGTGATATCATCCGTTACTTCGGCGGACTGGAAATGGTTATGGCAGTAGGTGCCATGCTACAGGCAGCCGAACTAGGCATAATTATCCTGGTAGATGGTTTCATCATGACAAACTGTATTCTGGCTGCTGCCAAACTATATCCCGAAGTAATGAATTATGCCATCTTCGGGCATTGTGGAGATGAAACCGGACATAAATTGTTGCTCGACAACATGGAAGTAAAACCATTGCTGAATCTTGGATTGCGTCTGGGCGAAGGAACAGGTGCTATTTGCGCCTATCCTATTGTAGAATCCGCCATCCTGATGATTAACGAAATGGATAACTTTGCACATGCATCCATAACAAAGTATTTTTAACTATATGAAAATCCTCGCAGCACTCATATTTTTCACGCGCCTTCCTTTCTGGAGGATCAAAGAAGTCCCGGCAAAGTACTTCAAGCGTATCGTTCCCTACTGGCCATTAGCCGGATGGTTAACGGGCGGTATCATGGTCGGTGTTCTATGGGTGACTGCCCAGGTGCTGCCCGTATCTATCGCATGGTTGCTCGCTATCCTATCACGTCTGCTCATCACAGGTTGCCTGCACGAAGATGGATTGGCCGACTTTTTCGACGGCTTCGGTGGAGGAACAACCAAAGAGCGCACACTTGCCATCATGAAAGACTCTCAGATAGGAAGCTATGGAGTCATAGGATTGATAGGTTATTTCCTATTATTGTTTTTACTCTTGGAAAATCTACCGTTAAAGTTAATCTGCGCCCTTGTCATTTGCGGCGATTGCTGGTCTAAATTCTGTGCATCTCAAATTATCAACTATTTGCCTTATGCACGAAAAGAGGAAGACAGCAAGGCTAAAGTTGTGTACGACCGTATGACCTGGCAAGAATTGCTGACAGGATTCATCTGTGGACTTTTCCCCATCGTATTATTCCTGCCGATAGATTTCTGGCTCGTTACAATTTGCCCGATTCTCACATTTATCTTCCTGTACCGATTGATGAAACATCGTCTTCAAGGTTATACGGGAGACTGCTGCGGAGCTACATTCCTGCTTTGTGAACTATCATTCTATCTGGGTGCCGCTATCTTGCTATATGCACATATCAGGTACGGTAATCCAGACTTTATCAATGCTTATTTAAAATAGTCATCCTATGGAAGTTACATTTATCAGACACACTTCGGTCGACGTCCCTCCCGGAGTATGCTACGGACAATCAGATGTCCCCTTGCGTGACAGTTTTGAGCAGGAAGCTGCCATTACTTCTGAGAATTTGAAGACTTACCGTCCGCAAGGCAGGGATTTCGATCACGTATATACCAGTCCTTTATCTCGTTGCGTACGCCTCGCGACCTATTGTGGATACCCGGATGCAGAACATGACAAACGAATTATGGAAATAAACTTCGGAGATTGGGAAATGCAGAAGTTTGATGAAATAAGTGATCCGAGATTGAAAGAGTGGTATACCGATTATATGAATGTACCCGCAACAAACGGAGAGTCATTCGCCATGCAATATCAACGTGTTGCCAGTTTCCTGGATGAGCTGAAAGAAAAAGAGTACGCACAAGTTGCCATCTTCGCACACGGTGGCGTACTGATTTGTGCACAACTCTATGCAGGAACCGTCAAACCTGAAGAGGCATTCAGTGCCCTGACACCTTATGGAGGAATCATTCAACTGAAAATCTAATCACCCGTTTTCGGCCATGTGAAGATGACCAGCGGTCCTTCATGTGTGTCTGACTGTACCTTGTAAATACCTCCGAAAGCATGAATAAAGTGTGCATTGATTTCATGACGAATCAAAGTCGTTTTATTTTCAAAGCGTGACTTAGCAAGAGGCGTACCGATTATTTTAAAGGTTACGATACCTTTTTCTTTATCATAACGGATGCGGACAACAATGTTGTAAGAGTTCTTATCGTTCTCTGCAGGCACCAGCAGACTGGAAAGCAATGTAGAGAACCAGTTTTCATCCGTACATATCATCTGACTCTGGATATTCGTATCTAATCGGATGGCAAGGCGTCCGTTTCCTACTTGTCTGGCAAATTCAACTCCCTTGCGGCACAACGACATGACTTCACATCCTTCATGCTTATATTTTGTTTTACCGGATTCCAAACGGGAAAGTTCCAGGATACTATTGACATACTTCAGCAAATTCTCTGCATTCTCCTGTATCATCTTGCCATATTCCACCTTAGCCTCAGGAGCCAGTTCTTTCGACTCTGTCAATAGCTCGGCAAAACCTACCACTACATTCAACGGGGTACGTATATCATGACTAATCTCCGATTGCAGGCGATCTTTAGTGACATTATCCGCTTCTGCCTGCATCGCCGCATCCGCTGTTACTTTCTCCGCCACAGCTATTTTCCGGGACAGATAGCGGGTATATAGATAAAACAGAAGCATCAAAACCAATAGAGTCATCAAGAATAAGAAACCTTGCTTATAATTGGTATCTTTTATTTTCTGCTTCTCCAGCAAAAGCTCATCAATATGATAAATCTCCTTCACCTGTTGCAACTGATTGGCCGAGAAAGCATTGTCCAGTGAATCTTGTGCTGCAATCAGATAACGGCGTGTTTCAATAGCTCCGTCGACATCACCTTTATCAATCTGAGTGGATGCTTTATAATTGATGAGTGTGGCAAACGTGGATACATAATGATTCAACACTATAGGTGTTACTTCATCAATCAAAGCAATACTCTTATCATACTCTTTCGTGCGGGAATAATATTGTAATTGCACAAGCTGGACATTCAGCCAGAATACCGGATCCACATGATCTTCCAGCAGTGCTTTGGCTTTATCTATATGTTCTTGCGCTTCGGCCATCTTCCCACGGTTCATAAAGTGAAGTACATGTTTTACCTCGCAGTCAATTCTCAAATTGCTCCAATTCTTACGTGTTTCAGGTTCGCGGGAAACAACGTCCCGCAAAGTTTCATCCATCTGTGCCAGATAAGGACGCTTTAAACTATCCTGACCTGCATTACCATATACCTGGGCAATGCGTGAAAGAATGTCGATACGCAAAAAAGGCTTAGTCTGAGGTGTAAAATTCTGATAAGCCTTCAGGAGAATCTTCAGAGCTTCATCGCCTCTACTGGACACATTATAAGCACATGCCAGACTGTTATAGGCAGCAATTTCCCCATTATTTGAATGATGTTCCAAAGATTCCTGCAAAGTTTCTTTAGCCACATATATGGCCTTTTCTATCTGCCTTTTCGAAGCTAATGCGCGACTGATAGCGGCTTTCTGTTCCAGGTAATAGTCATAAGTGCCCACTTCAGTAACATAACTTTTCAGTTTATCCACCCAGTACGCCAGAGTATCCGGTTCATGCAATTTATCGTAACAGGCGGCAAGGTAATAGGCTCCCAGATTCTCATAAGGCACATTCTTTTGCGCACAAGCTTCTCGATACAAAGCCGTAGAAAAAGGCTTGTTATAAGGTGCATACTGGTGCTTATAAACGATATCACGCAGATACTCAAGCTTGTCGGACGTACTCGGCATAGCCTGTGCCACTTTCAGAATACTATCCTGATACTGCTGCGCATTAGCGTCTTCCGCCTGCAACGTGTAAGCATGTCCACACAAAAAACAAAGCAATATGATTATAGTATGTTTCATAAAGCGGTATCCTCCATTTTAGATTGAAACTTCAACGGATGTGTAAAACAGAAACGTGCACCTTGTGTATAGTTAGAGTCTACCCACAACCGCCCCTTCATGTAAGTGACAATCAGTTTACAAATAGAAAGTCCCAAGCCGCTTCCCTGTGCAAAGTCATTCAGCTTTTCAAAACGTTCAAAAATCAGCTCCTGTTTTTCAAGCGGGATACCACATCCCGTATCGGTGACAGAAAAGAAAGCTGTATTGCGATCGGACATTTCCAGCTTTAGTACAATGGAACCTTCCTTGGTAAATTTAGTAGCATTCACCAATAAATTAATCAAAACCTGACGAAGCCGGGCATCATCCGTATCCATTACTAAGTCGGAAAGTTCAGTATCGAAGCGTAACTCCACTTCAAGCTTGCGGGAAGCAGATACTGTTTCCACCACTTCTTTACATAACTTCACCGCATCATACGGACGTATGTTGAATGTGATATTATCATTTTCAAAATCAGAAAAATCAAGGATGTCATTAATCAATTTCAATAACTGGAAAGAATTGACTTTGATGATTTCACAGAATTCTTTGCGGGAATCTTCATCAAATGAATCATCGTCTGATGACAATACAGCGGAGAATCCTACTATGGCATTAAGCGGCGTACGCACTTCATGGCTCATATTGGAGAGGAACATATTTTTCTTTTTTATAGCCCGTTCTGCCTTCTGTATCATACATTCCTGTGAACGTTTCGACTCCTTCAAACGGAATATTTTTTTCCAACTGAAATAAAGGAAAAGAAACAAAGCAAGCGTACAGATAATAATGCCACCCAGATAAAAGCGATATGAAAACAACCGGTCTTGCTCATTCTGATAAGTCAACTGGTCTGCCTGGAAATGGATAGTCAACTGGTCGATTTCCTTAGGGTAATTTTTCTCGAAAGATGATTTTATGTACGAAAAGACTGCACCATACTGTACGTAGGCTTCTTCTTTCCGTCCCATCTTTACAAGCAGATTCGCCTTATTCATCATCGTTTCTTTATACAGACTGCTGTTTATTTTAGCATAATCCGTATGGAAGAATGTATCATAAGCTTCCAGAGCTTTCTCATATTCACCTTTTTTCTCCCAATACAAGGCATCTGCTATCAAAAGATGTTGCAGGATGCCGGGAACCAGTTCTTCACGCAACGGCTCCACTTCATCCAAATGTTGACGGGCTATCTTTATTGAACCATTCAGTAGTTGGCAATAGGCATTGAAGATATGACGGACAGCCTGTTCCTGTACAGATAGCCTCTCTGCCGGATAACGATTCAGGCGGGTCATGAAGCGAGCAGCCTGGGCATAATTCCGGATACGTAAATTGTATTCTACTAATTCGACCAACAACATACGGATGTGTATATCTTCACCATGTAACCGGTCGAACAGTTCCAAAGCTTGTGCATAAGTGTCACCGGCTTCTTTTATACGTCCTGTATAAGAATAAACTTCCCCCATAGCATTCAGGGCAAGAGCCATCCCCAGATGATCGGACCATACACTTGCCTTAGAATACATCTGTTCACTTTGTGCAATAGCAAAACGAATTTCTCCCCGAAAGAGAAATGATTTAATAATAACACGCTCTAACTCAAAATAAGTTTTGTATTGTTTGCTTGCTTCCAGATAGTCGAGTATACTGTCTGTAGGAATCATATCACTCTCTTCTTTGGTGAGATAATCGAATCCCATACTGGTATGAAAGGAGTATATTATTTCATCCTGTATATTGTATTTATCCTCGTGAGGTGCATTCTCTCCTGCAGATAGAGAAAAAAAGCCCCCAAAGCATACGATATGAAGAAGCAGATATTTCAGTAAGTTTCTCATGAAGTTTGTTTGTTTCGTGCTGTGTGGTGTTTGTGTTGTCATTCACCGCATACGTTGGCAAATATATTCAATATTTTCCGAAAAGCAAAAAAATGTGAATACCTAAATGAAAAAAGAGACCAAAGTAATCGTTATTATCAGGATTATTATCATTATTCCTTCTGCACGACGGTTGACACTAACTGCAATTTTCATATCTTCTGTAGTCAGGAGGCGACCATTACTTCCAATGTAAGGCTTCCATACTTCCTCACCAAAATAATTATGCGGGCCTCCGAAACGGCAATTCAGAATGCCGGCAAGAGCAGCTTCAGGATACCCGGAATTAGGGCTGGCGTGCTGATTACCATACATACCGACAAATTTTAATAGATTCCAGAACCCACCGCGTGGAAAAGCAAGTATCATAAGGAAAGCTGTCAGACGAGCAGGTATGTAATTAGCAACATCATCCAAACGGGCAGCAAAACAACCAAAGTCCCGGTAACGTTCGTTACGATACCCAATCATAGAATCGAGGGTATTCACCATCTTATAGGCAAGCATACCGGGGACACCCAACAATATATACCAGAATAAAGGCGCGATCACTCCGTCACTCAGATTCTCAGCAAGAGTTTCAAGAGCAGCAGTACGTACTTCTTGGGCAGAAAGTTCCGAAGTATCACGACCGACAATGCGGGCCACCTGCTTTCTTCCTTCTTCTAACGAACGGTCTACAGCTTCGAATACCATACGGACTTCACGAACAAGTGTAGTGCCCGCCAAACAGAAAAAGATGGCAAGTATCTGCAACGTCAGAAATCCCCCCGGAGAAGATGATGCTACCCAACGAAACAAGTAGGAAGCAACAAAATAGATAGCAAGAACGAGAACGATAGCAGCAAGTGCACCTTTCAACTTTCGGTTCTGTCCTTTATTCAACAGATGTTCAGAAAATGAGATCATCTTTCCGAATGCGACGACGGGATGGGGCAACCAAACGGGGTCACCAAGCCAGCGATCGAGCAGCCAGGCGGCGAGTAAAGGCAAGCTAAGAGTAAAAACGGTGCCCAGAATGATGAGAATTTCTTCCATATGCATTATATTGTCCTACCACCTCCCCCTACGGGTATTTACCCCTTCTTAACTCCCCCGTTAGTCGGGGGAGAACAACCTCCCGAGAGAAGGAGAATGAGAATGATATTTCTGTTATTAATAAGTTTCAAACCACTGCCCTATCGCCTGTACAAGGCGGTCATTCTCCTCCGGTGTCTGAGTAGCAATACGGAAAAAGCGTTCATCCAGACCTTCAAAGTTAGAAGCGTCCCGAATAAGAATACCATGTTCGTTGGCAAGATAATCCTTCAATGCGGAAGCCTTACCAAAACGAAGGTGAACCAACATAAAATGAGTTTCCGTAGCCCATACCTCAAGACCACCTGTCTGTTCCAATGCATTGCGTAAACGAGCTGTCTCCTGTAAATAAGCAGATATATTCAATGGATTAGGAACGTCATATTCAAGCAAATAAAGACCAGCTTCAATAGCCAGTTGATTTACCGACCAAGGCATACGGTGAGTACGCAAACGGCTAAGCAAACCTTCATGAGCAGTTATATAGCCCAGACGCAAACCGGGAACTGCGTAACGCTTCGTCATAGAATGAAGCAACAGAACATTTGAAAAATGGGCAGCTTCAACCGATGAAAACAGAGGTTGCAGAGTAAAAAACTCATAAGACTGGTCAATTACAAAGCAAACTTGTGGATTATGTTCTATTAATTCTTTCAGATATGCTTTTTCTATTACTGCACCTGTAGGATTGTTAGGATTACAAAGCCAAAACATGCGGATGTCAGGTGGCAAGAGATAATTATCTTCAGCCGTAGGAAGTTTATACATTGATGCTACCCGATGCCCATGCATACGGCAAGCATCTGCATACTCACTGAATGTAGGCTGAAAAATAGCGGTATTAGTACCCCTAAATGTTTGCGCTATCAGGTAAATGGCTTCCGTGGCACCATTCGTTACACAAACGGAAGCGGAAGGAAGATGGTGTTTCTCTGCCAAACGACCTTCCAATGTATAAGGCTCCGGTTCGGGATAAGAAGAAATTCCACTGATATGATGGCAAAGATGTGCCTGAAGGCCAGACAAATCCACACGGCCATATACATTGGAACTGAAATTAACCTCTATCGGGCGTTTATATTTATATGCATCGTCTCCGTGTCCTTCAATCATGAGTGGTCAGTATTTGGTAGATAAGCGGCAGATTGATGTGACGACGCACATGATCGGCGAGTTTATCATATTGTTCTTCTTTGAATTGTTGATAATCAAAAGCCGTTCCGGTATCAGCGAGCTTATCTGCAAAAGGTTCGAGAAGGAAGTCTATAAACGCAGGGTTGTCAAGGATACCATGGATATAGGTTCCCATACAAGTACGGTTGACATAATAACCATCCGTACGACCGTCTTCCAAAAGATTCAGCGGGGAAACCGGAGCATCATGGGTAGGAATGGTAGTGCCCATGTGAATTTCATAACCCTTTAGCAATTGTCCATTGTCAATTGTTAATTGAAATTTGACTTGTCGGGTAACTTTTTCTCCCGTCATATGGGTGCTGACGGGCAGAAGGCCGAGGCCGGGTAAACGTTCTATTTCTCCTTCTACATGATTGGGGTCACAAACTTCCTGGCCCATCAGTTGATAACCACCACAGATACCCATGACGGTGGCGCCTTCACGGTGTGCCCGGATGACGGCTTGTGCTACACCGTTACGGCGCAGTTCATGCAAGTCGGCAAGCGTACTTTTACTACCTGGCAACAGAATGATGTCAGCTTTAGCTATTTCATCGGTATTATTAGTATAAAAAAGATGAACACGCGGATCGCGTTCGAGAACATTAAAATCAGTGAAGTTACTGAGATGTCGCAGGAGAATGACAGCGATATTGACTTTACCTTGTTCCGCCTGTACAGATTTCGTGGCAAGAGCCAGGGAGTCTTCTTCTTCGATATAAATATCGCGATAGTAAGGTACTACTCCTACCACGGGTATGCCACAAAGATCTTCGAGCATCTTGATTCCCGGTTCGAAAAGACGGATATCTCCACGGAATTTATTGATAAGGATACCTTTAATACGTTCCCTTTCATGAGGACGAAGCAGCATCAACGAGCCATAGACACTGGCAAAGACTCCGCCTCGATCAATATCTCCTACAAGGATTACATCTGCCCCGGCATGTAGAGCCATAGGCAGATTCACCAAATCCGTATCCCGGAGATTTATTTCTGAAATGCTTCCAGCACCTTCCAATACAATAGGATTATAACGAGTGGCAAGACGGTCATAGGCAGAGCAGACTTCACGACGGAGTTCTTCGCGCCCTTCCACGCGGAAATAGTCGTAAGCATTGCGGTTGCCGATAGGGCGTCCATTGAGCACCACTTGTGAGGTATGGTCAGAGGAGGGTTTCAACAACAGCGGATTCATATCTGTATGACAGGGTACACCTGCTGCTTCGGCTTGGACAGCCTGTGCACGGCCTATTTCCAGCCCCTCGGGAGTAGCATAGGAATTAAGTGCCATATTTTGTGCCTTAAACGGTGCCGGATGATAACCATCCTGACGGAAGATGCGGCAAAAGGCAGCGGCTATAATGCTTTTTCCTACATCACTACCGGTTCCGGCAAACATAACTGGATGAAGTTTCTTCATATATATTTTTTTAGCGGAAACAAAATAACTTTTCTTGAATCTATAGCGGCAGATAGCAGTCCTCCAACAGTATAGCATATCATATCCGACCAGAGAAAACCATGTCCAAAAATTAATGCTCCAAGCGTAGTACTTCGTACGATGTTTGCCCAATCTGCCTGATATAATTGACTGATCTCTATACAATAAGAAAACAACAAAGAGATTACAACAGATTTAACTATAGATATCGATGGGAAAAGAAAACGGATTCCCCAATATACCATAGCTGCCCAAAGCGTATCACCCGAATACTCTGCTATAAACTCAGGCAATACATCATCATATTTTCGGGAAGCAAGCCCTAACACCATAATAGCGAAAGTGACAGCCAGATAAATACAACGCTCGTTTTTCACACCGCAATATTTTTTAGGATGCAAATTTATAAAATTTAATGGATAGCCGGTACAAATTCCCTATACAGAAATGATTTTTCAGTAAAATGACAGCTAAATTGAACAATAGAAAAAAAAGAGTGTTTGAGATAAACGAACCTAAACCAACAACTTGACGTATGAAACTAATTTTATGTATCGTTCTGTTGGGAGCAAACTTAGCCGTGTCGGCACAAACGAACCTCTCCCTCAGCTACGACGACGCCTTACAAATGTTGCAGAAAGGCAATCAAAGCCTCAAGATCGCCGACAAAGGCATTGAAGCCGCCCGCACAGAACGGGACAAGCTCAATGCTCTGTGGTATCCCAGCCTGCAGGGAGCCGGTACCTACGTCCATATGTCCGAAAAGATAGAAGTAAAACAACCTCTATCCCAGTTCACCGATCCCGCAAAGGATTTTGTACATGACATCATCCCCGACGACCAGTTCATCAGCGGGATACTGGACCAGATAGGCGCCCATACCCTCGTCTTCCCCCTCGCTCCCCGCAACCTCACCACCGTAGGCCTTACAGCCGAATGGATCGTCTTCTCCGGCGGTAAGCGTGTGCGAGCCGGTAAAATCGGAAACCGGATGATTGACCTCGCCCGTGAAAACCGTGCTCAAACTGACGCAACCCAACGAACCCTGCTTGCCGAAAGTTATTATGGTCTCAGCCTTGCCCGCGAAGTCGCAGCAGTACGCCGGGATACCTATAATGGTTTGAAGCAACATTACGAAAATGCTCTCAAACTGGAGGCTGCCGGAATGATTGATAAAGCCGGACGCCTTTTTGCCCAAGTCAATATGGACGAAGCACAAAGAGCACTGGAAGCAGCACAGAAAGAAGTCACCGTGGTAGAAAGCGCCCTGTGCACCCTGCTCAATCTGGAAGACAGTTGCAAGATTGAACCTACCTCCCCTCTGTTCATCAACTCCACGCTTCCGCTCAAAGAAGAATTCGTGCAAACCATGCGTGCCGGCAACCCCATGCTGAACCAGCTATCCATTCAGCAGAGTATCGCCAAGCAGCAGCTACGGATAGACCAAAGCGGTTATCTGCCGGACATCGCCTTGTTCGGTAAACAAACGCTATATGCCCACGGCATACAAAGCAACCTTGTTCCGCGTACAATGATCGGCATAGGCTTTACCTGGAATCTTTTCGACGGGCTGGCACGCGAGAAACGCATCCGCCAGTCACGAATTGCCGAGCAAACTCTTGCATTGGGTAAAGAGAAAGCACAGGATGATCTTTCTGTAGGCATAGACAAACTATACACCGGATTACAAAAAGCCCAGGACAACGTACGTGCACTGAACTCGACCATTGCCCTGAGTGAAGAACTTGTACGTATCCGCAAGAAATCCTTTGCAGAAGGTATGGCAACCAGTACCGAGGTAGTGGATGCCGAGACCATGCTTGCTACCGTCAAAGTAGCCCGTCTGGCCGCTTATTACGAATACGATGTAACACTCATGAATCTACTGGCTCTCTGTGGTACGCCGGAGCAGTTTAAAAACTTCAACAATTGACAGTTGACAATTATAAATTTATAGCAATATGGAACTAACAAAAAAAAGCATCAGCACCACATTTGTCATCATATTGGCAATCACCATACTTGTCTCTATCCTGGGAATGGTCCTTATGAGTCATCAGCCCCTCGTTCTTCAGGGACAAATAGAAACAACGGAAATCCGTATCAGTGGTAAATTACCGGGACGAGTGGATTCATTTCTTGTCCGTGAAGGAGACTGGGTAAAGGCAGGCGATACACTTGTCGTCATCAACAGTCCGACGATAGAAGCCAAATACCGGCAAGTAAATGCCCTCGAGCAAGTAGCCCAAGAACAGAACAAAAAAATCGATGCCGGTACACGCCGGCAGATCATCGCCACCGCCCAGCAACTCTGGAACAAAACCAAGAGTGACCTGACCCTGGCACAAACAACTTACGGGCGCATCCTGACACTTTATAAAGACAGTGTCGTCACCTCCCAACGGAAAGATGAAGTAGAGGCCATGTACCGTGCCGCACAAGCTGCTGAGCGCGCCGCTTACGAACAATACCAAATGGCCGTAGACGGAGCACAAAGCGAAGACCGCGCATCGGCACGCAGCATGGTAGATGCTGCACGCAGTACAGTAGATGAGGTGTCCGCCCTCCTTGTCGATGCACGTCTGACAGCACCGGAGGCAGGACAGATTTCAACTATATTTCCCAAGCGTGGAGAGCTTGTTGTACCAGGCACACCTATCATGAACCTTGTCGTTATGAATGACGCTCATGTTGTACTCAATGTACGCGAAGACCTGATGCCACAATTCAAGATGGACAGTATATTCCACGCAGATGTCCCTGCCATCGGTAAAAAGAACGTAGAGTTCCGTATTTATTACATCAGTCCGCTGGGTAGCTTCGCCACTTGGAAATCAACCAAACAGACGGGAAGCTATGATATGCAGACCTTTGAAATACATGCCCGTCCCACACAAACGGTAGAAGGGTTGCGTCCGGGAATGTCGGTGCTGCTTACTATTAATGATTAACCGATAATCTGTGTGAATGATGAAAAGTCCGTTATACAATGTACTCCACCGCGAACTTTGCCGTATGACCTCCCGCAGGTTATACCTCGGCGTATGCCTCGTACTGCCCCTATTCTGCTTATTCTTCATGGCAACCATTTTCGGTAGCGGACAAATGGAGAACATTCCTATTGGCATTGTCGATCAGGACAATACTGCCACATCCCGGCAAATCGCACGAAATATATCTGCCGTACCTACTTTCAGTGTCACACGGCATTTTACCGACGAAGCCGCCGCCCGGCAAGCCGTGCAACGCAAAGAAATATATGGTTACCTGTCTATTCCTACCGGCTTTGAACAGCATGCTACGACAGGAATGGATGCCACGCTTTCTTACTACTACCATTATGCTCTCCTCTCCGTAGGTAGCGAGTTGATGGCAGCTTTCGAAACCGCGCTGGCACCTGTCGCTCTCTCTCCCATTGCCATGGAAGCTATATCATTAGGGCTCAATCAGGAACAGATAACCACATTCCTCCTGCCTGTACAAGCCAGTATGCACCCTCTTTATAATCCCGACCTGGATTATTCTGTTTATCTGAGCCAACCTTTTTTCTATGTCCTGTTCCAGATACTCATCCTGTTGATGACAGTATATGCCATTGGCAGCGAAATCAAGTTCAATACAGCACAGGAATGGCTGACCACAGCACGAGGGAATATTCTGACTGCCGTCATCGGTAAACTATTGCCTTATACATTCATCTTCTCAGTAATCGGTATATTGGCAAATTATATCCTTTATGGAGTAGTACACATTCCTTTCCACGGTAGCTTGCTGATGATGAACCTCATGACACTGATTTTTATCATCGCCACGCAAGCACTCGCAGTGTTTATATTTTCCATCTTCCCACGGATAGCATACATTATCAGTATCGTATCCATGATCGGTTCATTGGGTGCTACTCTTTCAGGTGTCACCTTCCCCGTAACAAGTATGTATCCTCCGGTACACGCAGCATCCTATCTGTTTCCCGTCCGGCACTTCACCGAAATCTCACAGTCGATGATTTATTTTGACTCAGGTTTCGGGTATTACTGGCAATCAGCAGCTATACTTTTGCTTTTTCCACTACTGGCATTATTGATACTGCCGAGATTGAGACACTGGATTTTGAAAGATGCAGTAGAAGAAGATTCAGCCCCTATCCACAGTACGGCATATTCCTCCTCAATAGCCACTATCATTTTCAGGGAATGGCGTGCCATCAGCACCAATGCAGCAATCCTCCTGGTATTAATAGGCGGAATCTTTGCTTACGGTCTTCTCTATAACCTGATGTATGCTCCCAACCTTGTACGGAAAACTCCGGTTGCAGTTGTCGACAATTCTCATTCGGCTCTCAGCCGCGAATATATCCGGCTACTCAATGCAACTCCACAAGCCTCAGTCTACGCACTGACACCCAATTACCTTGAAGCAAAAGAGTGGCTGAAACAGAGCAAAGTAGACGGTATCCTATATCTTCCCGCCGATTTCGACGCCCGTGTAGGCCGTGGGGAACAATCGGTCTTTAGTGTTTACGCCGCAACGGATGCTTTCCTGAATTTCAAGAATCTGCAAGAGGCTTCTTCCCGCGTGATGCTTGCCGTAAACGATGCACACCGTGCAGAGGGTGCCGTATTCTTGCCACCACAGGGATTACTGGCAGTAGCCTCATCCGCACCTGTCAATGTAGCGGGCACAGCCCTATATAATTATACGGAAGGATATGGTTCATATCTTATTCCGGCAGTTATGATTATCATTATCTTTCAGACTTTATTAATGGTGATAGGAATGGTGACGGGAGAAGAGGCAGAACGAAACAGACGCCCTATTTTCTCGAAACAATCTCAACTCAATATGAATCTTACCTGGCGCCAAGCATTATATAATGTTTCCGGAAGAACCTTCGTTTACGTTATGCTTTATTTCATCTTTGCCTTATTTTTATTAGGCTTACTCCCCCATTTTTTCAGTATCCCTAATATTGGAAACGGCAGAGACATTATCACAATGATGATTCCCTTCCTGATAGGAACGAGTTTCTTCGGACTGGCTGCATCACGTTACTTCACAGACTCTGAAGCACCTTTACTAATGATCGCCTTCTTCTCCGTAGGCTATATCTTCCTGTCCGGTGTCTCTTATCCACTTGAACTGATGCCATGGTATTGGCAGGCAGCACACTACGTAGTTCCGGCAGCACCTGCCGTGCTTGCTTTCGTCAAACTGAATTCAATGGGAGGAGATATGGCAGATATCCGTCCGGAAATGATCACCCTGTGGGTACAAGTGGTAGTGTACTTCTTGCTGAGTTTATGGGTATTCAAGCATAAGCATTATCGTTTTCGTTTATAAGCAAATGATTGCCACCGTTCCTCATCCCATCCCTGGCGCTGCATTTCCATACGGGCCATGACAAAAAACAGGTCGGAAAGTCGATTGATAAAACGCAATATATCTTCCGGTACAAGATCTTCCCGATTCAGCGTCCAAAGCCTGCGTTCGGCACGACGGGCTACGGCACGGGCAAACTGTAATTGAGCCGACACCTGCGTTCCACCCGGTAGCAGGAAATAGCCGTTGTCTTCAAGCTGAAGCATCATTGCGTCCATAGCCTGTTCGCACCGCACTGTCATTTCCACAGCATGAAGTTCGTTGGGATTGCCACTACCCGGCCTCTCCGGATCTGCATCCCGTAAGCCGGAAGGGGTTGCAACATGGCTCATCACCACCATCAACTCACGTTGTATATCATGGAGTAATTCCTGCCATACATCTTTCACCGGAAGCAACGACCTGACAATTCCTATCACCGTATTCAGTTCATCAATGCAACCATTAGCTTCAATGCGGATATCATCTTTCGGAACACGCTCTCCACCGTGGATGCCTGTCATTCCTTTATCTCCTGTTTTAGTATAAATCCTTCTCATAAATTACAGGTATATCTTACATTATTTCACTTTCCCGGAACTTGTTCAAATAATGACCAAATTCCCGTTTCTCCCCAATACAAATGCGTATAACTCGCTATCAGGTTTTTATAACAAAACACGGCTGTATTCACGGGGTGTCCTTTAGCATTATAAACTTGCACAGCCGAAGCAAGCTTCTCATCCTGCTCAATGATCCGTGAATAATGAAACTCATGTCCACGCAACTTCACCCCACGAAAATCAAAGCTTCTATACCCCATTGCCAAACGCATATCATCCTTACAAGCGGAAACTTTCATAGGTAATGCGTCTACCATTTTGAAAGCTGTATAGGGATCTTTGCACATCACCAGTTCCGAAGCCAGATACATCATACCACCACATTCAGCAATTGTTTTTCCTCCCCGCTCAATATGAGCCTTGACTGAATCTATTACACGGGGGGCGGCACTCAATTGAAGCGCACGATTTTCCGGATAACCTCCGGGCAGATAGAGCAAATCCACATTATCCGGTACTACCGCACTGTTATCTTCCGGATCGAAGAAAGTAACCGTACCAAACTGATTCAGATAATCAAGATGTTCAGCATAGATAAAGGAGAAACTTTCCTTATTGCATGCCACCCATATATTTCCGGATAGAGAGACATTCTTTTTGACTTCTGTGGTGACATCCACCTCCCGGCGTGTGATCTGCAACAAGAGATCAAGATTCAATTGTGCGTCTAGCTGCTTCAGCAGTGTCTCAGTGATACCATCTTCATCTTTACGACTGAAATCCAGTCCCAAATGCCTGCTTTCCTCTTTCAAAGCATCGAATTTCCGCAAGCAACCCAAACAAGGCACATTCAGATCATCGCAAATCTCACGCAACATTTCCTCATGGCGGTCGCTCCCCACCTGATTGAAAATAACGCCTGCAACTTCCACTTGCGGATCAAAATCCAAATAACCTTTAATCATTGCTGCCAGTGAATAAGCAGCCGACTTAGCATTTACCACCAACACAACAGGAAGATTCAAAATCTTTGCAATCTCTGCCGATGAACCTTTACTACGGTCGTATCCGTCGAACATGCCCATCATACCTTCTACGATACAGACATCCGCATCTTTGGCATGTGAAACATACACTTCATGCATATGTTGTTCGGAAGCCATAAAAGGATCCAGATTGTAAGATGGAATTCCGCAAGCTTTTTCATGATACTTCGTGTCGATATAATCCGGCCCGCACTTATAGGGCTGTACACGTAGTTTTTTCTGCGTCAATAACGTCATCAACAATCGACTGACAGTGGTTTTTCCAATGCCCGAAGTAGGCGCCGCTATCAGAAATTGGGGAATATTTCTTATCATACCGCACAGATTTATTTCCCGCAAAGGTAGTATATATTCCCTAAAACTCTTACCTTAGCTGCCCAAATAAAAGTAAATTACTATGATTACTGAAGAACTCAAGAAATTATATTGTACGTATACCGGACACGAGCCGGGAACTATTGAAGAACTTCCTTCATCCGGCTCCAACCGTCGTTACTTCCGCCTTACGGGCACCCCTACCCTTATCGGTGTCAGCGGGACTTCCCTCGAAGAGAATCAGGCTTTCCTCTATATGGCAGACCATTTCCGCAAGAAAGGACTACCCGTGCCACAAGTCGTAGCAAAGAGTGATAACGATGCATTTTATCTGCAGGAAGACTTGGGAGACACTCTCCTGTTCAATGCCATCGAAAAAGGACGCAAGACCAGTGTTTTTGATGAAGAAGAGAAGCAACTTCTGCGCAAGACAATGCGTCTGTTGCCTGCCGTACAGTTCTCCGGTGCAGACGGAATGAACTTCTCATATTGCTACCCACAGTCAGAATTCAACAGTCGCAGCATCTTATGGGATTTGAATTACTTCAAATACTGTTTTCTGAAAGCTACCGGAATGGAGTTTCAGGAAGACCGTCTGGAAGATGATTTCCTGAAAATGGCAGACGTGTTGATGCGCAGTAGTTCGGCCACATTCATGTATCGTGATTTCCAGAGCCGGAACGTTATGATTAAAGAAGGTGAACCATGGCTCATCGACTTCCAAGGCGGACGTAAGGGGCCTGTTTATTATGATGTGGCTTCCTTCCTGTGGCAAGCCAAGGCCAATTATCCTGAGAGCCTTCGCAAAGAGCTTTTAAAGGAATATCTGGACTCTCTGTGTAAATACCAGCCTGTGGACGAGAAATATTTCTATGCTCAATTACGTCATTTCGTATTGTTCCGTACCATGCAAGTGCTGGGTGCTTATGGCTTCCGTGGCTATTTCGAGAAGAAACCCCATTTCATCCAAAGCGTCCCCTTTGCTATTGAAAACCTGCGACAGCTATTGCAGGAACCCTATCCCGAATATCCGTACCTCTGTCATGTGCTGAAAGAGCTTACTGAGCTGAAACAATTTACTGACGACCTCCAGAAGCGCCGTCTTGTAGTAAAAGTCACCAGTTTTGCATATAAAAAGGGTATACCTGAGGATTCAAGTGGCAACGGTGGTGGCTTTGTATTCGACTGCCGTGCCGTAAACAACCCCGGTAAGTACGACCGTTATAAACCCTTCACCGGACTGGATGAACCTGTTATTCGCTTCCTAGAAGACGATGGAGAAATAACCACGTTCCTCGAACATGTATACGGTCTGGTAGATGCTTCCGTGAAACGATACATGGAACGTGGATTTACGAACCTTTCCATTTGTTTCGGATGCACTGGCGGACAACACCGTTCGGTTTATTCAGCACAACACCTGGCAGAACATCTGAACCAGAAATTCGGAGTACAGGTAAATCTGATGCACAGGGAACAGAATATTGAACAGACTTTTAAAGCGAAAAACTAAAGAATAAGTAGAGGATAAGAATATTGGTCTAAACTTTCGATAATTCAAGAAATAAAAAGAATGAAAGCAATGATATTTGCCGCAGGCCTCGGCACCCGCCTGCGCCCACTGACAGACAATATGCCCAAAGCACTTGTCCCCGTAGCAGGCAAAACGATGCTGGAGCGTGTCATCTTAAAGCTAAAAGATGCCAGCTTCCATGATATCACCATAAACATCCACCATTTTGGAAGTCAGATTATAGACTTCCTCCGCGCAAACCAGAACTTCGGTGTGGATATTCATATCAGTGACGAACGGGGTGAACTGCTGGATACCGGTGGTGGTATTAAAAAAGCCCGTCCTCTGCTGGAGAGCAATGAGCCTTTCCTTATACATAATGCCGATATCCTGACGGACCTGGATCTCAATGCTTTCTACCACCACCATCTGGAAAGTGATGCAGATGCCACTCTGCTCACTAATCACCGGAAAACATCCCGTTATTTGTTGATGAATCAAGATAACCGCCTTTGTGGTTGGACAAATCTTTCTACAGGCGAAGTACTCCCCAAAGAACTCAATTATCCCAGCGATCATTATCAGTTGCAGGCCTTTGGCTGCATCCATGTTCTTTCTCCCTCTATTTTCCGCTATATGGAAGGCGAACGCTGGACAGGAAAATTTTCCATTATTCCATTTTATGTGGATATCTGCCCGAAAGCATGCATTCAGGGATTTCCTATAGACAGCGAAAACTGGTTTGATGTGGGCAAACCAGAGACACTTGCAAAGGCAGAAGCCTATTATGCGTCTTTATAAAACAGGTTTCATCTTCACCAACTGTCCTTGGGCATCAAATAAGTATTCGTAGTTGAAGGAACCGTAAATACGATACTTCCAACGGGCACTTTTCTCAAAACGGCGACTGTCATCCAGGATGGTCGCCTGATATTCGGTTTCCAATTCATGAATGAACTCTTTGAATTCCGGATCTTGATATCTATAAGTGGGAACAATAATACGTATATCAGGATATTGTTCTCGCAGATTTTTGATTTCTGCACGAACAGTACCTTTTTCATCGGGCTTCAGAAAAAAGAGTAAACACACGGGATATCCCTGCCCTGCAATGTCTGAAAAGAGCAAACTGTCTTTCTCTGCATATTCCACCTGTTTGAAATCAACAAAACGATCTCCCGGCTTCAGGCTGCGGGTAGCATCCAGCATCCGTTTCAGTCCTATCAATACAGATGTACTGTCTCGCATTTGTAAAGGAGTTTTCTGGTACAATGTCTCCAGTTCATCCGGATAGATTGCTGCCCAACGATCAAACACCATCCATCCTATTGCGTTCCGGGCATTGTCGAATACAAATTGCCGCGTAGCTTCCAGCGGAAAAAGATCTTCATGCCAAAGCTTCCAAAGACGTACGTTTTGTGAATGGGGATTGGTACTTTTGTACGGTACAGGCATTGCCGGTGGGACTACATTTGTCAACGTCAGTTTCCCTCCCTCGGGATAAAAGAAATTCATACTGCCGGAATGCTCCATTCCATAGATATGCAACGTATCTTCTTTTCCGGAAAATGAAACTTCCCCGTTTCTGATAATAGCGAAGTCCAGGGGAGCTTTCCCATAATCACGGTCACCCGTCATACGGTCAGCACCATATCGCCACAGGTAGACCGTATCTCCTTCGTAAGCGTCCAGTCCGGTGCAATGCACAATAAAAGTCTGTTCTTGCGATTGGCAACTGATGAGTCCCAGAAACAAAGAGTAAAATATCCATTGATTGATTTTCATAAAGCCCAGATAGATTAAGTAAACAAACACATTGTACAAAAGAACAATCTTTTCAGTAAAGATGCAAGCAAAAAAGACAATATATAAAAGCAATTGTTAATGAAATATCCATATATTTGTGACATAACATTAAAAAGACTGACTATGAAACGACTGAGATTAGGACTATGGGCATGTTTCTGCTTTTGTGCAGCCACCACCCTTATGGGACAAAACAAGGTGAAAACTACTGCCGAAAAGGTAATGCTGTTCATTGACGGCGCCCAAGTGACGCGTACCAAACAAGTAGATATTCCGGCAGGAAATTCAACGCTCATCTTTACCGGATTATCTCCCTATATGGATGCACAAAGTATGCAGGTCAGCGCAAAGGGAAAACTCACCGTTACGGCAGTCAACCGGCAATACAACTATATAGACAGCCTTGCCGTCAGCGAAAAACAACAAAGCCTGCAAAAGGAGCTTAAAAAAATAGAGAAACAGCAGAAAGAACAAAATGCCGAGCTTGGACTTATCAATGCCGAATATGAAATGCTGAAAACAAATTGCTCCGTCAGCAATAAGAATACCGCTACTTCTCTGGCCACTATCAAAGAAGTGAATCAATATTACTCCGGACAATTGAAAACTCTGAAAACAAAAGAACTGGCTATCAATGAACAGATAGCCGAACTTGCCATCAAACAGGGGCAACTGAGCTCTGAACTGGCACAACTAAGTGGTAAATCTCTAACCCCTATGAGTGAAATTAAGGTCAATGTAAATGCGCCAGCAGCTTGCAAAGCTACATTCACCCTGAACTATTATGTAAAAAATGCCGGTTGGTTCCCTTCCTATGATGTTCGTTCCGGTAGCTTGGCCGAGCCTATCTCCATCATCTACAAAGCCAATATCTTTCAGAATACCAAGGAAGAGTGGAAGAACGTAGAATTATCCCTTTCCTCCTCTAATCCTTCCACCGGAAGCGTAGCCCCCACTCTGTCTACTTACTGGTTGGATTACGGACTTGCAGCACCACGCTACAATTTGAATCTCAATGGAAACACTGTTTCAGGAATCGTTCTTGATAATGAACGTACGCCCGTAATAGGTGCTACCGTTACCATTCCGGGGACTACGATAGGAGCCATAACCGACATAAGCGGTAAGTATTCTATAACTATTCCCAATGGACAAAACAAACTTCAATTTTCATATATTGGCTATCAGACTCAGACCAGAGATATACAAGGGAATATTATGAATGTTACCCTTCAGGAAGATACACAGGCTTTGGATGAAGTAGTGGTAGTAGGTTACGGCGCTGAAAAGAAACCTCTTATGGCAGGTGCTGTCTCCGGTCTTAAGGTAAACCATAAAAAAGATATTCAATACGAAGAAGAAGCCAGCATGGCCCTTGACGTTGAACAAAGCCAGGGACAGATGGGCTACGAATTTGAAATAAAAGTGCCCTACACCATTCCTTCTGATAACAAGCCTGTAGTTGCTGAAATCGGTCATTACGAATTACCCGCTTCTTATACTTACCAAAGTACTCCGAAGATAGATAAAGATGCTTTCCTGATTGCCCAGGTAACCGATTGGGAAAAGCTGAACTTACTTGAAGGCGAAGCAAATGTTTATTTTGAGAATACTTTCATTGGCAAGTCCATTATGAATGTCACCCAACAGAACGACACACTATCCTTCTCTTTAGGTCGTGATAAACGTATCATGATACAGCGTACGAAAGAGAACGAATATACCTCACGCAAGTTTATGGGTTCCTATCAGACGCAATCCATTGCATGGAAACTTTCTGTCCGCAATACGCGTCCAGAGCCTGTCACCCTTACGCTTTACGACCAACTACCCGTATCACGCAACAATAACATTACCGTAACAGCAGAAGAAATCAGCGGCGGCAGTCTGGATGAAGCGAAAGGTATCATCACCTGGCAAATAACCTTACAACCCGGCGAACAACGTGATTTAGCTTTACGTTATAAAGTGAAGTACCCTAAAGGGCGAAACTTAATAATAGAATAATGCTTTTCTTAATTAATCTAAAGACAAGTTGATAGACCATCTGCTCCATACAGGCAGATGGTCTATGCAACAGAAATGTATTCAAGAAAGAAATAACATAACAGTGTATTACTTATAATAAATATTAATTCATATAATATTAATATAGATCACATGCATCCTTTTCATTTTTTGATTGTTTATTCTAACAAAAGAAAGAAGAAGTTATGAAAAAGATTATCGTATTATTGATGTTGGTTTTCATAGGTGCATCTACAACAATCTATGCACAGGAAAGTAAAAGTGAAAGTCGTCGTGCTGAACGTAAAGCACAACGTGATGCAGAAAAAGCTCGGGAGAAAATAGAAGAAGAACGAGCATACACTGATGCAGTACAAGCCATAAAGGAGAGAAAGTTTGTATTGGAAGCGGATCGTGTAACATTCAAAAGAGGCCGTAGTGCTTTTGTTACATCCAATACCAATTTTATCCTTTTAAATGGTGACCGGGCATCCGTACAGATTGCTTTCAATGGCGCCTTTGCAGGTCCTAACGGAATTGGAGGTGTTACAGTGGATGGCACTGTAGGTGAAGTAAAAACCACCACCGACAAAAAGGGGAATGTAACTTGCAATTTTAGTGTGACAGGTGTAGGAATCTCAGCACAAGTCTCTATCAGGCTCACTCGTGGCCGCAACAATGTATCTGCCACAGTAAATCCTAATTTCAACTCGAATAGATTAACACTGGACGGTAAACTCGTTCCATTGTCCGAGTCGAATATATTTAAAGGACGGTCGTTCTAATTATTGTAATTGAACACTTGCGGCTGCAAGAGCCTGCGCTTGTACAAATGAATGTTCACACTTGTACAAGCGCAGGCTCTCGCAGCCGCAAGTGTTTTTTTATGAGAGTTACAGTACTCTTACTTTCCGCTCCATCGACTTAATCTATTTTCCACTTCTTCAGTAGACACAACCTCTTTACACTGCATCTGTTCCAAAGCATTATCAATCTTATCACGCAGTTCAAAAGAAAAGTATAGAACATCATCCGGACAACGATTATTTAATAATGCCTCAATGTCTTCTAATAGCCGTTCATCGTTTACCGCCATTAGGCGTTGAAACAAAAGTTGTTTACGTTCTCCTGTCGTCATAAAGTACCGTATTAATTACATACTACAAATATAGAGTTTTTATTTATGATTCATCCTTTCGATGTTTTTATACATACTTCTGCTTTCCTAAACATAAAAGCCTAAAATACTTTTCCTTATCTAAAGATATGTTTATCTTTGTACCCGCTTAGGTGATGTGAAGTGTGTTCAACACTCCACATAAAAGGGAATCCGGTGAGAAACCGGAACAGTGCCCGCTACTGTAAAGCCTTAATTTTGTTTCAGATAACGCGAAACAAAAAACGGGAAGTATTCATTGAAGAACTTCCAGAAACCACTGTCCAACAAATGGGAAACCAAGGATGGGAAGGTTACTTTCCGTAAAGGCTGAGTCAGGAAACCTGCCTGGGTAATCACATAATTAACGCCGTCTCGGGGTCAAGAAGGCAAGTATTAATTCTTATTTATCAATCAATGAAGAAACAGAATTGGCTGTTCATCCTCATGGGAGGATGTGTAGCAATGAGTGCATCTGCACAAGAGACAAAACAGAGTCAAGACCTGAGTGTAGAACTTAATCCCGTTGTAGTAACAGGTACAGGTACGCATCACAGACTGAAAGACACCCCAACACCAGTGGAAGTAGTAACAGCGAACGACATTAAAAAGGCTGGAATTACAGATTTCCGTGAGGCGATGACTGCTTTGGTTCCGTCGCTGTCTTTCTCTACCAACTCAATGGGAGACTACCTTATGCTAAACGGACTGTCGAACAAGTATGTGCTTATACTTATTAATGGCAAAAAGCTAACAGGAGACAGCAGTAACAACATCGACCTGAACCGCATTGACATGAGTAACGTAAAACGTATTGAAGTCCTGAAGGGTGCCGGTTCCGCTCTTTATGGTAGTGATGCTATTGGTGGTGTAATCAATATCATTACAAACCAACCGATAAATGACATAACAGTTACCAGCAATACAAAGGTAGAAGAGCGTGGACAATTCACCCAGACTGCCAACGTAGACATCAAAACAGAGAAGTTTGCTTCTTATACTTCTTATCAACGTCGTCAGGCCGATGGTTGGACTCTCACACGTGTAGATGCAGATGGTGAAGCGAGAGACCAACATGATGCTAACGCTTTCTATACGGACAATTATACCCAGATGTTTCAATTTACACCGAACGACAAACTGTCAATGTATGTTGAAGGTAGTTATTATGACCGTACAGTTAAACGTCAGCCCGAATACCTGAAATACAATCTGACATACGATGCATACAGTTTAGGAGCAGGAGCTAAATATAATTTCAACAAACGTTCTTATATCCAGTTTGATATTAAGAATGATAATTACGATACCAATTATCTGTACACCAATGAGGATGGAGATAACAAGGTTGGAGACGAAGTGCGTCAGAAACGGCAGCACTATTATAGCGGAAACCTGAAGTCATTATTCCGCTTTACGGAAAATACCCGTACCATATTCGGAGTGGAATATATACAGGAAACTCTGGATCGACCTTCATTCAACGTTGATGAACGCGCATACACTTGGGCTACCTATGCACAAGAAGAAATCACTTTGTTTAAGAACTTACAGATACAGGCAGGATTGCGCTATGTATATCACGAAACAGCCAAGAGTAACGTTACACCCAAACTTGCCGTAATGTATCGTTTGGGCGATTTTACCATTCGCGGACAATATTCGGCAGGATTCCGTGCCCCAGGACTTGATGAGCTATACAAATACTCTTATTCTCAAAGAGGAACCAGAGCAGGAACATTAAGTGCCGGAAACAAGAATCTGGATGCAGAGAAAAGCAACTATGGCTCCATCAATTTAGAGTTCAATAAGAAATGGTTAACAGTGGGAGTAACCGGATATATCAACGAGTTACGCGATATGATTGTAGCGCGTACCGTTAAACTATCCGAATTTTCAGAGGCTGAACAAGCAGCTTTCCAGGAAATCGCAAACGAATTATATGGTGGCAATGCCAAGCTGGGTAATATCCAAAACTACGTTAACAACGATAAAGCGTTAATCAAAGGATTTGAAGTGAATCTGAATGCAAATCTGGGTTATGGTTTCTCTTTAGGCGGTAATTATACCTTTGCCGACGCCAGAACTAAAGACAGTGAAACCGGCTGGCACAAAATAGAGCGCAGTGTTCGCCACTCGGGTAATGTAAACGCAAACTATGCGCATGCTTGGAAGAGCTATCGGCTAAATATCAACCTGAATGGTCGTGTACAAAGCAAACGCATCCATGAGACTTTAAAAAGTGATGAATGGATTGACGAATCCGCTCCCGGATTTGGTTTATGGAATATCAGCACAAGACATACTTTTGACGGCTTAAAATACTTTACCATAGAACCGGGCGTAGGAATCAGCAATATTTTCGATTACAGCGACCGCCGTCCGGATGCATCCCATCTGGCCTCTCTTACACCGGGACGCACATTCTATGTAAGCCTTTTATTACGTTTCAAAAAATAATCCCACAATATCTATTTATGAGGAGGGTTATCCTACACTGGACGCTACACTGGCACAGTTGAAAGAGACACGCCCGAAACAAGTAACACTGATACCGTTGTTGCTGGTATGCGGTAATCATACGAAAGAAGACATCGTCGGAGTATGGAAGCCGGAAATGGAAAAGGCAGGTTATCAGGCCAATGTCCGCATGCAGGGACTGGGCGAACAACCCGCTATCCGGAAGTTATATATGGAACACATTGAGGCGTTGCTGAAATAGCTACACCCTTTCCTTCTCAGGGCTACACCCTTTGCCTCGGATGGCTACACCATTCCGGGTAAAGGGTGTAGCCCTTTTTACAGCCTTTTATGCCCGAAGTTTAAAGAATAGAGCGTATCTTTGCGCCGTAGAAATAAAAGCGATATGAAACAGCCAAAGATAATAGTTGCCGGCATCGGTCCGGGCAGCGAACAAGACATCACGCCCGCAGTTCTGAATGCGGTTCGCGAAGCGGATGTAGTAGTGGGATATAAATATTATTTCCGTTTTATCCAGCCTTATCTCCACCCTGAAACAGAATGTATAGATACGGGCATGAAGCGGGAACGCACTCGTGCGGAACAGGCATTTGAATTGGCGGAACAGGGAAAAACGGTTTGTGTCATCAGTTCCGGTGACGCGGGGATTTATGGAATGACTCCGCTGATTTACGAGATGAAGCGGGAACGGAACAGCAACGTCGAAGTGATTGCCTTTCCGGGTATCAGTGCTTTTCAGAAAGCGGCTTCACTGCTGGGTGCTCCTGTGGGACATGATTTCTGTGTGATTTCTCTTTCCGATCTGATGACACCGTGGGAACGGATTGAGCGTCGCATCCGTGCGGCAGCCATGGCTGATTTCGTAACGGCTGTATACAATCCGAAAAGCGAAGGGCGGTATTGGCAACTCTATCGACTGAAAGAGCTGTTTCTCGCAGAAGGACGCGCTCCGGAGACTCCGGTAGGTTATGTACGCCAAGCCGGACGGGAGGAACAGGAAGTGCATCTGACGACACTCGCTGATTTCAATCCCGAAGAAGTGGATATGTTTACGGTCATCCTGATCGGTAACTCGCAGTCTTATGCGTGGAACGACAAGTTCATTACTCCCCGGGGATACTATAACCGTCCGGATAAGGATGAACAACCGACTAAGGGGATAGGTCAAAACATCATGATACAAAGCTTCCGGACCATTGAGTCGGAACTAAAGAATAAGAATATTCCTCTGGATCATAAATGGGCTTTGCTGCACGCCATCCACACCACGGCTGATTTTGAAATGGAAAAGCTGCTATATACGGACAAAGGTGCTGTGGAAAAGCTTTATCAGAGAATAGCGGACGGCCGGTTGAAAACGATTGTTACGGATGTGACGATGGCTGCCAGTGGTATCCGTAAAGGAGCTTTACAACGGCTGGGGGTAGAAGTGAAATGTTATCTTTCCGATGAACGGGTAGCAGCAATGGCAGCGGAAAAAGGGATCACCCGTACACAAGCCGGTATACGTCTGGCGGTGGAGGAACATCCGGATGCCTTGTTCGTATTCGGTAATGCGCCAACGGCTTTGATGGAACTTTGTGATCTGGTACGTAAAGGAAAGGCTGTACCAAGCGGTATTATTGCCGCGCCTGTGGGTTTTGTACATGTACAGGAATCCAAACACATGGTGAAGCCGTTCATGGAAATACCCAAATTGATAGTGGAGGGACGAAAAGGAGGAAGTAATTTGGCTGCAACGCTGGTGAATGCAATCTTGTGCTACAATGATGCGGAACAGTTAAGGCCGGGACGGGATGTGTAAATAAATACGCTATGATACGAAACTTTATCATCATAGGTATGGACGACAACCGGGAACCTTTCTTCCCGCCCGAAGTGCTGCAACATATCCGGGAAGGAAAAGTTTTCTCCGGTGGCTTGCGACATCGGGAAATTGTAGAGAAGTTACTTCCGGAAGGTGCGGAGTGGATTTCCATAACAGTTCCACTGGATAACGTCTTTGCCCAATACGAAAACATTTTTGCAGACTTTGAGAAGAAGGCTTCCGATGCATCGATTGTCGTATTTGCATCCGGAGATCCCCTGTTTTTCGGCTTCGCCAATACGGTAAAACGAAAACTGCCCGATGCAAAGATACGCCTCTACCCGGCTTTCAATTCCCTGCAAACATTAGCACACAGGCTGGTGATGCCCTACGACGATATGCGTACCGTCTCTCTGACAGGACGTCCGTGGCAGGAACTGGACAAAGCACTCATAGAACGTGCCCACAAAATAGGCGTACTGACAGATCGGGAGCATACCCCTGCTACTATCGCCGCGCGGATGTTGGAATACGGATACACCGATTACACGATGTACATCGGTGAGCACCTCGGTAATCCCGAACGCGAACGCATCCGGCAACTGGGCCTTGAAGAAGCCTCAGAAGAGGTCTTCGAGCACCCCAACAACCTGCTGCTCTATGCAGACACCTCATACAAATCTATGCAGACACCCTGTACTGATCTATCAGAGTTCAGGAATCACCTCACCCGCCCCTTCGGTCTTCCCGACGAACAATTTGCCCATTTGGACGGACGTGCCCGCATGATTACCAAAGCTCCGATCCGCCTCCTTACCTTGCAGGTATTGGAACTGAATCGCCGCCGTGTTTTTTGGGACATAGGTTTCTGCACAGGCTCTGTCTCCATCGAAGCCCGCCTGCAATTCCCGCATCTTACGATTGTTTCGTTCGAGATACGTCCCGAAGGAGAAGAACTGATGCGCATCAACTCCCGACGTTTCGGTGCGCCGGGAATCACAGCCTTAATCGGAGATTTCCTGCAAACTGACCTGGAAGCTCTCCCCCGCCCCGACGCTGTCTTTATCGGCGGACACGGTGGAAAATTAGAAAATATACTGGTACGCCTGAAAGAAGTATTGCAGCCCAACGGTTGCATCGTCTTCAACTCCGTGTCCGAAAGTAGTAAGGAGCTATTTCGTCAAGGAGTTCATGCTGCAGGAATGACCTTACATTCCTCTCTGCGTATCATCATCAACAATTTTAACCCTATAGAAATAATGAAAGCAACGATATGAAAACAGCTATCCTTTTAGTAACAGGCAACAGCCTCAGCCTGGCCGAGACACTGCACCAAGAAATGAACGACTCCGAAATATTCACACTCGAACATTTTCCCGGTTGCACTTATATCTCATCCCTTTCCGATTTCATAGAAGAGAATTTCGACGAATATGATGCATTCATCTTCATTTGTGCCATGGGCATTTGTGTCCGCACCATTGCCCCCCATGTAAAAGATAAGCACACCGACCCAGCCGTGATCTGCGTGGACAGTATGGGGCGCAATGCCATATCCGTATTGTCCGGTCACATCGGGCAAGCCAATAAAATCACCCAAGATGTCGCCCACATTTTAGGGGCGAATCCCGTCATCAGTACCTTGAGCGACAATAGCGGATTATGGGCTCTTGACACCCTCGGACAAGAGTTCGGTTGGGAGGTTTTGGTAGGTATGTCGCACGCATACTATAAAAATATAGAACTCCTCGACGACGAAGAAGAAAGCGATGAGGGGGAAGAGTACAATGAAGAAGAAGAGTACGGCGAAGATGAGAATGAAGAGTACGACGAGGATGAGGATGAAGAGTACGACGAGGATGAGGATGAAGAGTACGATGAGGATGAGGATGAAGAGTACGACGAGGATGAAGAGTACGATGAAGATGAGGATGAAATTGAGGATGATAACAGTATCATACTTCAAATGAGGGACGGTACCAATTACAACGAGAGAACCAAGGAATTCAACGTCATCATTAACCTCTTCGTCAACAAATACCGTACCGCCCTGTTACTTGAAATCCGCGATGAAGGTACTGACTACCTGGAACGTACCCGACCCCAACACGTCGACGTCTATTACCATCGCAGCGACATGGATCTCAGCCAGTACAAACTGCTGATTATCGTCAGTCCCTTTATGTTCTTCGACCCCGCAATAGCCCACATACAGTATATTCCTAAAATATTGCATGTCGGCCTCGGACTCGCACTCGATCCCCCCGAATTCGAAGAACTATTCGTCAATCTCGTTGTAGGCGCACCCGGTAAAAACATCTGCGGGCAAGCCATCAAAGAAGTAGCCACCATCGATGTGAAACGCAACGTAGAAGTGATAAAAAAATTACAGAAACTGGTCGACGTCCGCTTCTATACGGCCGAAGAACTGAGCCAGGTAGAAGTTCCCAATCCCAGCACCACCGTACAAAAGTACATGGGCACGCCCAGTGTATGCGAAGCAGCGGCCATACTCTCATCGCATCACGGTGTGCTATATGCCGAGAAATTCAAAGGCCTCAGCAATAAATCCACCTTCGCCATCGCCATCGAGAACGGATACCTGCGTCAAGGGCACATCGAAATCGTCGGTGCCGGTCCGGGTAATCCCGACCTTATCTCCGTATGTGGAAGGCAAATGCTGGAGAAGGCAGATCTTATCCTCTACGCCGGCAGTCTCGTCCCCCGCGAACTGACATTCTGTGCCAAACCGGGTGCTACCGTCCGCAACTCAGCCTCTATGGACTTGGAAGAACAATTTGCACTGATGAAGAAATTCTATGATGAAGACAAATTCATCGTCCGCCTGCATACGGGCGATCCCTGCATCTACGGTGCCATTCAGGAACAGATGAACTATTTCGACCAGCATCACATGAGTTATCACATCACACCGGGCATTTCTTCCTTCCAGGCTGCTGCCGCTGCGCTGAAGTCTCAGTTTACCATTCCTGAGAAAGTGCAGAGTATCATCCTTACCCGCGGCGAAGGACGCACCCCCATGCCGGAACGCGAACAACTCCACCTGCTGGCACGCTCGCAAAGCACCATGTGTATCTTCCTCAGCGCCGGCATTGCCGAACAGGTGCAGGAAGAGCTCTTACAGGAATATCCCGAAACCACCCCTGTTGCCGTTTGCTACCACCTTACCTGGAAAGACGAGCGCATCTATCGTGGAGAGTTGAAGAACCTTGCAAAGATTGTGAAAGAGAACAACCTAACGCTCACCACCATGATTGTCGTAGGTGAAGCCATCGACAACCGCGAAGGCCTTTCCCGGCTCTACGCCCATGAGTTCAAACATCTCTTCCGTAAATAAGAAGGGAGTGATAAGGTGATAGGGTGATAAAGTATCTGTATTATATATCACGGAGTGTTATCACTTTATCACCCTATCACTTTTTGTTCAACTAAAACCTAAAAGTAATGATATTAATATTAGGTGGAACCACCGAAGGACGCATCGCTGCCCGTACCCTTGAAGAAGCCGGAAAACCATTCTACTACTCTACCAAAGGAGACGAGCAGGAAGTAACTATGCACCACGGTATCCGCCTGCATGGTGCCATGGATAAACTGGACTTGGAGCGCTGTTGCCGGGAACATAACATTCAATTACTGGTAGACGCTGCCCACCCCTTTGCCATACAACTACACCAGACCGTAGAGAAAGTAGCCCATACCCTGAACCTGCTTGTCATCCGATTCGAACGTATTTATCCGCCACGCGATGAAGAGCACATCACCTGGTGCGATGATTTTGAAGATGCCATCCGGCAAATCAGGAAAGAAGATATCTTCACCCTCCTGGCACTGACAGGGGTACAAAGCATTGCCAAGCTAAAGCCCCTCTGGCAGGAAAGTGCCTGTTGCTACTTTCGTATCCTTAACCGTGAGAGCTCCCGCCGCCTGGCCGAACGTGAAGGTTTTCCCAAAAAATATCTGCATTACTACCATGCAGGCGAAGACGAACGCATCCTGTTACAGCGACTTCACCCCGAAGCCATATTGATAAAGGAAAGCGGACTTTCCGGAGGATTCAATGAAAAAGTGGAAGCTGCCCTTCAGGAAGGTATCCGCATTTTTGCAATCCGTCGTCCGCCAATGCCCGGAAGTTTTATGATAGTGAACGGTGAACATGGCCTACGCCGGATGATTGAAAAGCATCTGCCCGATTTTTACCCTTTGCGTAGTGGTCTGACTACGGGTACCTGTGCAGCCGCGGCCGCTGTAGCTGCAACCTGGGATATTTTCAATGTTCAACGCCAGCCCCGACCCGAAGAATTCCCTGTTATTCTCCCTAACGGAGAAACCATTTATGTTCCCGTCGAAGAGCAAGAACTCTACCCGCATCCCAGCTGTGTAAACGATGACTGGAGGCTGGAGGCAGATGCCACTGTCATCAAAGATGCAGGTGATGACCCCGATGTAACCAATGGCATGCAAATCAAGGCCAATGTTGCCGTGCCTTTCCGTTTTGACGATCCAACACCCGCAGAACTTGGTGCTGATGATTATACCGTTATTGTCTGTGGAGGCGAAGGTGTAGGCATTGTTACCCTATCGGGTTTAGGACTGGAAGTGGGAGGACCTGCCATCAACGTTACTCCCCGCAAAATGATTGAAAACAATGTAAAGGCATGCCTTCAACGACTTGGCATTTCCAAACAACCCAATCCTTTTGCCGTCACTATTTCCGTGCCGGGTGGCGAAGAGATAGCCCGGCGGACTTTTAATCCCCGTCTGGGTATAGAGGGTGGTATTTCTATCATCGGAACTTCGGGTATCGTGAAACCTTTTTCTTCCGAAGCATTTATAGATTCCATCCGCAAATCTATGGAAGTAGGTCGAGCAACAGGAAGCCCGCGCATCGTCCTTAATTCCGGTGCAAAGAGTGAAAAGTATGTCCGAGGGTATTATCCCGAACTGCCTGTACAGGCATTTATTCATTACGGAAACTTCATTGGAGATACGATAAAGATTGCCGCAGATTTGGAAATCAAAGCGGTGACTTTGGGTATCATGATAGGAAAAGCCGTGAAGTTGGCAGAAGGCAATCTGGATACGCACAGCAAACAGGTGACGATGAATAAGGATTTCCTACGTGAAGTAGCACTTTCTACCGGATGCGGCGGGGAAACACTTGCTGTTATCGAAAAGATAACATTAGCCCGTGAGTTATGGACATTGCTCTCTGCTGAAGATTTGCAAGCTTTTTGTTCCCGTTTACTCGAACTGTGTCATCAATATTGTGACCCGTTGCTACCTGAAGGAGAGCTAACGATTCTGCTCATCAGCGAAGAAGGGAAAATAATTACATAGAATAAAAAAACAAGTTTTACATGTAGTCTATCAGACTGAAAGTCCTACGCTATATAATAAAAGCCCTTCAGGTTATATGCGAAACTTAAATTAAAAACCTCAAATATGAAACACCCTCAAATAATCCTCGTCACCGGTGCTTCTTCCGGTTTTGGAAGAGTCATTGCTACGCAGTTGGCTGCACAAGGGCATATCGTTTATGGCTCCAGTCGGAAAGCAGTATCCGATAATCCCGGCTTCACAATGTTGCAATTGGATATTACTGATCCTGCATCAGTATCCAATGCCATATCGACAATTCTGAAAGAGCAAGGTAGCATTGATGTACTTGTCAACAATGCCGGGATGGGTATCAGCGGAGCTATCGAACTCACTACCGAGGAAGAGATACAGCGCCAGATGAATACGAATTTTACGGGTGCCGTCCGTATGTGTGCAGCAGTACTGCCTTTCATGCGCGAAGCCGGACACGGACGAATCATAAATATCAGTTCCATTGCAGGCGTCCTTGCCGTTCCCTTTCAGGCTTTCTACAGTGCATCAAAGTTTGCGATTGAAGGATATAGTGAAGCACTTTACCAGGAAGTAAAACCACTGGGTATACAAGTTTGCGTAGTCGAACCGGGAGATTTCCAAACTGGTTTCACAGCGCAGCGGCAAGTGAGCCAGACCACTCTCTCCCATCCACAATACGAAGAGAGTTTTGCAAAAGCCATGCAAAATGTAGAGTTGTCTGAAAACAATGGTTGCCAACCGGAAAAGTTAGGCAAAGCAATCTGCAAACTGGTAAATAGCCGCCGCCCTACTTTCCGCACAAAGGTCGGTCCGTGGGAGCAAGTATTCTTTGCCCGCATCAAACCTATGCTGCCGTTTAGTCTGGTAGATTGGCTGATCAGGAAATTCTATTAATTAGCTGTGTAGCTCATCCCCTTTGGGCAAAACTTTATAGAATAACATTTTGTGTGTTCTTTCCAAAACACTACCTTTGTGGCATACCCATTCAAAAAGGAGGATGTATGACAACTTTTGAATTAAAACGTAGTATTTTACAATATATCAACGCATTGATGGATGATGAAGCGGCGATGCGCCGTATAAGTCGTTATATACGTCGTTTGCGTAATTCTACATCAACAAAAGATGTAGCACATGAAGACATGATTCCGTATACAATGGATGAATTACATGAGTGAATTGATAAAGCAGAAAAAGCGATCATCGAAGGAAATGTAATTGATTCTAAAACAGAAGACGCCCAATTAGCAGATTTCATGCGCACACTATGAAAATAAAGACTTATCCTGAAACTACTCAGGAGCTACGCAAGATTGCCGCTTTTTGTAAACAGCAATGGAGCATTGAGATTGCACACAGGTTGATTGAAACCTATCAGAGAAACAAAAAACGTCTTTCTTCCAATTCTTATATGGCTCCAATAGAGCCTTTATTAGTAAATCGGGAGTATGTTTACCGAGGATTACTCATTCATAAATATTGTAAGGTAATATATCGCATAGATGAAACTGCGGGCATAATTTATATCGTAGATGTATGGGATACCCGTCGTGAGCCCCACGAAATATAGCACAACCACTCGTAACCCGTAGCTTGTAGCTCGTAGCTTATAATATTCCCCCAACAGGAATTGTATGTAATCATATAATTTATATCTTTGCGAGCAAATAAACATCAACCCCTTACAAGGTTCAAGTAATGAAACAGACTATTCTCACTATTTTCTTTGCAATCATAGCATTGGGAGCAAGTGCCCAATCCCCTATCTCCTTTCAGGTAAAAGCCGGAGTCGGTACCTCCAACTTCTATGGAGAAAATGTAGAAAGTGATACACGTATCGCCTACAAAGTAGGTGTCGGCATGAACTATGAGCTCAACCGCACATGGGTGTTTCAACCATCACTGAACTTCGTATCGATAGGTGCCCGTGAAGAAGTGGAATACGTAGGCAAAGTGAATATGAACGAGTTGTATATCCAGCTCCCCATCATGATGGCCGCCCGCCTCAACCTTGGAAAGAATTACAGTGCTTCCTTGAGTGCCGGCCCGTATATTGCCTATGGCGTAGGCGGAAAGACATCCGGCGAGATGGAGGAATATGATTACAGTAGTGAATACAATCCTAACAGAAGCTACAGATTCCGTATAGATACTTTCGGTAACCGGATAGATGACAAAATGGGAAACAAACGCTTTGACGCCGGCCTTATGTTCGGCCTCAACATCGAATATCACAAATTCATATTCGGAGCAGAGCTTCAATTAGGAATGATCAAGGTAAACGACCAGCTGGATAATCTATTGCAATCATCCGGCATTGAGAAATTCTCTCCCAAGAATCTCGCTTCGTTCTTCACCGTAGGATACCGTTTCTGATTTACAACTGCTCCGCCTGCTTTCGTTTCATTTCATTCAGTACACTGCATGTCAACGGTATGGCAAGAATGAACGTAAGAAGGTCAGCAACAGCCTGACACATTTCCACACCCTGCAAACCCAGATAATGAGGCAGGATAAAAATCAGCGGAATAAAGAACAATCCTTGGCGGGCAGAAGAAATAATGGTAGCCTTTACCGGTTTACGAATCGTCTGCAACATCATATTACTCATCACAATCCATGAACCCAACGGAAAAGTAATGAACTGCCAACGCAAGGCAGCAGCACCTACTGCAATTACATCCGGGTCTCCCTTACGGAACAGAGAAACAATCTCTTCTGCAAATCCCATGCCTGCCAGCGCACACACCAGTAAGAAAATGAATCCCACCTTTACACAAAACCAGAATCCCTGACGAACACGCGCATACAATCCTGCACCATAATTGAAACCGCATACCGGCTGAAAACCTTGCCCAAAACCTATCAGAAATGCATTAATGAACATTGCGATACGGGTAACAATAGACATGCCCGCAATAGCCGCATCTCCATAAGCCCCGGCAGCCACATTCAGCAAAATAGTAGCTACACTCGCCAGCCCCTGACGGGCAAGCGAAGGAGTACCACCACCGATAATTTCCTTTATGAAAGCCAGTGAGGGCGTGAAGTTCTTGAAACGGATACGGATATTGCCTCCCTTTCTACCCATATACAACAACAGGGAGAAGCTACATATCTGACTGATGACTGTAGCCAGCGCAGCACCCGATATCCCCATATCAAAAACAAAAATCAAGATAGGGTCCAGTATCACATTAATCACCGCACCCGATACGATTCCTACCATCGCATACGCTGCATTTCCTTGGAAACGAATCTGATTGTTCAGTACTAACGAAGCAGTCATGAAAGGGGCACCCAGCAATATGATGCCTAGGTATTTCTCCGTATAAGGCAGGATAGTAGGTGTAGAACCCAATGCTAACGACAACGGGGTAAGGAAGATAAGTCCCACTACTGCCAGAAATATACCCATAAACAATGCCCAGAAGAAACCGGTAGCCGCCATCTTCTCTGCATTCCCAGTCTCCTGCGCACCGAGTTTCCGCGAAATATAGTTCCCCGAACCATGTCCGAAGAAAAAGCCCACCGCCTGAATAATGGACATGACCGAGAACACAATACCTACAGCCGCCGTCGACTGAGTATTGATCTTCCCCACAAAGTACGTATCCGCCATATTATAGAATGACGTAACCAACATACTGATAATCGTAGGTACAGCCAATGATACTATCAGACGAGGCACCGGGGTGGTAGTCAGATAGAGATAATTATCTTTTGTCGAATGTCTCATAGAATTTTCACAATCTCTGCAAGCAGTTCACCAATGGTTTGCACAGTCACCGCTTCGCCGTTTACCGGGTGTAGTACAAAAGTACCGTCCCCTTTCAAATCTCCCGTTTCAATATAAACGTCCGACTCCACGTTTCGGTTTGCCAGAATACCATTTCTTTGCAAAGCTTTCCGCACCATAGCGTATTTTTGTCCGTGCCCGACAATACGGATATGGGAAGTATACTCATTGTTCACCCGGAATAATCCTGTCTCCAGATCAAACACCATTCCTTTACGGGCAAAGAAACCACTGAGGGTTCCATCCAGTGAAAGGTCTTCGGGAGTTCCGATAGTCACCCCGTTCACCTTATCCATCAACCAGATTTTATCCGCAATCTGCAAGGCAAGTTCCAGGTCATGTGTAGACAGGAAAATAGTCTTATCCGTCTGCCGGCTCAGCTGATGGAGCAATTGCATCATTTCCACTTTACTCGGGAAATCAAGAAAGGCAGTGGGCTCATCCAGGAAAATCACCGGAGTTTCCTGAGCCAGTGCCTTGGCAATCATCACTTTTTGTCGTTCACCATCACTCAGTGTATGTACCATGCGATGTGCCAAGTGAGATATTCCGACCAGGTTGATAGCATGATCCACTACCTCTTTATCTTCTTTGGAGAGTGTTCCCCAGAAACCGGTATATGGACTGCGTCCCAGACCGATAAGTTCCACAGAAGTCATATTGCGGATGTCGCACTTTTCAGTCAGGACTACACTGATCACTTTTGAAAGCTGTTTGTCCGTATAAGAGCCAATCTCTTTTCCCTGTATACGTATTTCACCGGATAACTTCGGTTGAAATGCAGAAAGTGTACGCAACAATGTAGACTTCCCCACCCCGTTGGCACCCAGCAGACAAGTCAACTCCCCGCTATTGATTCCGGCACAAATATCGCTTGCCACGACTTTCACATCTCCTTTACTAGGATAGCCAATGGATAGTTTCTCAATATGTATAGTTTCCTGTTTCAAGACCTCTTTATTTTCAATTCTCAATTATTCTTCCAGTTCCCCTTTACGCTTCCTGAAGAGCACAGATGCCACCACCGGAGCACCTACCAAAGCTGTCACCGAGTTCACCGGCAAAGCTCCTTCAAATCCCGGCATGCGGGCTATGAGGTTACACACCAACGCCAACGAAGCCCCTACCAACAAAGTGGCAGGCATCAGTATCCGATGGTCGGATGTATGAAATATAGCCCGGCAAAGATGGGGAACAGCCAGACCGATAAACATAATCGGACCGCAATATGCCGTCACAATCGCTACCAGTACACCTGAACAGGAGATCACCAACAGGCGTGCCCGCTTGATGTTCAGCCCCAGATTCCGGGCATATCCATCGCCCAGCAGCAACAAGTTCATCGTCTTTATCAGCAGAAACGAGAGTGGCAACAAGACCACCATGATACAGACAAACAGTATCATCTGATCCCCCGACACACGGGCAAAACTACCCAGTCCCCAAATGACGTATGCACGAATATCTTCCTCCACACTGAAATATTTCAATACGCCGATAATGGCACTTGCCACATAACCGATCATCACACCGATAATCAGCAGCGTCACATTTCCCTTTACTTTCTGTGAAACGTATACGATAAGCGCCATCACGGACAGTGCTCCGATAATCGCTGCAATGGACAACGCCACTTCTCCCATATATCCGAGCTTGCTCAATGCCACACCGCCCATCGCTCCCGATAGCAATACCACACAGGCTACTCCCAGGCTGGCACCCGAACTGATACCCAACACTGACGGTCCTGCCAGCGGATTCCGGAAAACCGTCTGCATCTGCAAACCACTCACCGATAGCCCCGCTCCCGCCACCAATGCCGTCAATGCCTGCGGCACACGGGATTTCCAAATGATATTCTGCCAGATAATGGACTCATCTGTATTCCCCCATAAGATGTTCCAGACGGAACGAAAAGGAATATGGACAGAGCCTAACAGCAGGTTCAGTAAGAAAAACAGGAATATAGATGCCAGTATCACCAACATCAGGAGCAGTGTCGGCCTTTTCATTGCAAACGTACGTAGTATTTCGGTTGGTAATCAGGTAATAAATCGGGGTGGAACGCATGGATCAGATCTTCCAGCACTATTTCCGGTTCCATCGGCATACTTTCGTAGAAAGGTTGCTCGCGCATATTGCAATAAATAACGCCTTTGTCACGGAATGCACGGAAGTCGGCATAACGGGGATCAAGGGATTTCAAAGCGTCATAAGAGAATGTGCCGTCGTAACTATTCACAATACGCCAGTAATCGGCACTCTCCGCCTGGCTGTATACTGTTTCAAAATCTAGTGTAACGCCACCGGAACGGGGATCGTCTTTCAAGAAGTAATCGGCTCCCGCATCACGGAACAGTTCGGCCAGGAAGCTCTTACCGCCTACTGCATACCAGTTTCCTCCACGTATTTCACCGCTGAATACTACCGGACGCTTCTTTACATCAGCAGCCAGTTGTTTCAGATCGTTATAATGCTTTTCTATTGCAGCAAATTTTTCATTTGCCTCCTTTTCCTGTCCAATAAACAAGCCGATGAATTTAATCCATTCCGCCTGTCCCAGCGGAGTCATTTCCTTATATCCCAGGTGCGGAACCAAAAGTATTCCGATTTCACGCATCGTATCATATCCGCCACGCTTGAAAGGGGAGATAAAAATGACATCCGGATTCACACTCATGATCACTTCATTATCAAAATTACCTTCAATTCCTATTTTGGCAGTCTTACCCGACTTCAGGCGCTCATTCATTTCTTTGTTGAACAAGTGGCGTGTACTGGTTATACCCACCACCTTATCGCAAGCTTCCAGTTTGATGAAATTGGATAATTGTAAAGAAGTCATGCAAATGACACTGCGTACCGGTGTTTCGATCACCGTATAATCAGAAGGAATCCTTTCGGGTTTCGTCCCCCGGGGCACCAATGCATAATGGAAAGTATTACTACTTTCATTTTGAGGATCACGCAAGTCCACCAAGCGGACATGATTGGGGAGATATTTCACTTCAAACCCTTGGGCATAAACCGGATAAATAGAGTCTGTGGCTGATACGGAGGCTGTGATAGCCTGTAAATCAATAGAGTTTTGTTTGTTTTTCGGGCCACAAGCCACACATAAAATACTTAAAAGGGAGACAGTTATTGCAGTAGTTCGTTTCATGACAATAAAAAGGTATAGAATTCGAGCACAATATTCGTCATTTTTGGGGAGATACGCAAATACCCGTCCTGTAATTTAACCGAATTTGTGCCCGAACACCTCTTATATAAGAATGTCTAAAAATTCATCAGATCATTCAATGCTTCGCTCATACTTGGATGTGTAAATATATAATCACGCAAGAAAGTATATTCCTGTCCCGTTTTCATTACAATAGATACGATATTAATGATCTCACTTGTTTCCGGTCCAAACAGGGAACAGCCCAGAATCTTATTTGTATCGGCATCCACTACTACCTTAAACAATCCGTCAGTCTCACCTAAAGTACGTGCCCGCGGAATGGCTGCTACGGGAAGTGTATTCACCTTTATGTTCAGTCCTTTCTTACGGGCTTCCGTCTCACTCAGCCCCACACGTGCCAAAGGAGGGTCCATAAATACCGAATAACTCACAGGCTCACGGTCGTCCGTACGCCGTTCTCCTGCACCAAACAAATCCTCACGGATAATGCGGTAATCGTCCAATGAAATATAGGTGAATTGTAATCCGCCTTTTACGTCGCCAATGGCACGGATGGCCGGATTAGTAGTACGCAACCATTCATCTACAATAATGGCTCCCCGTTCATTCACTTTCACGCCGGCAACTTCCAGGTTCAGTCCCGAGATGTTCGGACGACGCCCTGTTGCCAATAAGATAGCATCTCCTTCCAGGTGATGGATTTCATGAGTTACAGCATCCTCATAAATCACTGTTGCACCGTCCACGGATTGTACCTTTGCGTTGAGATGGAATACAATACCTTTCTTTTCCAATACGGTCTGTACGCTGGCGGCAATATCCCTGTCTTCGCGCTCAATCAGTTCGGGATACCCTTCGAGTACCGTCACCTTCGAACCGAAAGAAGCATACATGGAAGCAAATTCCAAGCCGATATAACCTCCACCCACGATTACCAGCCGTTCGGGAAGTTCTTCCAGTTCCATGATGGAAGTGCTGGTGTATACGCGGGGATTCTCTTTTATTCCATCAATAGGTGGTACAATGGTTTCCGCACCGGTATTTATAAAGATCTGAGAAGACTGCAATTCAATTACTTCTGTCTCCGTCCGCACTTCTACCACATCAGGACCAGCAAACGATCCGACACCTGTATACACCGTCACATTAGGATTATCAGCCAGATTATGATAGTTCTTATTCCGCAGGAAGGAAGTCACCTCTTCTTTACGACCAATGGCCTGACGATAATAATCCTTCTTCTCTTCCCACGTAGCCTTTACCGGAGTTTCCTTAGCCAGATGTACCAACGTCTTTGTAGGAATACAGCCGATATTGATACACGTGCCTCCATACATACGATCTGAACGTTCTACTATGGCAACCGTCTTCTGACGTTTTGCAAATTCGGCAGCCAGGGTCTTCCCACCCTTGCCGAAACCAATGATAATGGCATCATACTTTTTCATATCTTTATTTTTTTAAATGTTCCAGTACACTCTTCGCACTGTCTGCTAATATAACAATTGCACCGGCCAAAATGGCTGTATCTTTTATAACTAATCTTCCTGCACCGGTCAATAAAGGGAAACCAAACTCTCCACTGCCCAGGTTGGGCACCCATACTTCGGGGGTGGTGACAAGGAAAGAAAGCGTTCCGAGAGTCATGATAATAGCAAGTCCCGCACCTACCAGTCCTACTTTCGGCCAAAATATGCCGAGGAATGTAAGGATACCGATGCTCATAATAAGAATACCCAATCCGTGAGAAAAACCATACGTATTATTCTCCTTGTGCCACTCATGCTTCGCGGCATCAAATTCTCCTTCTTTCAGCTTATACTCTTTATAGTCGGGAACATCGTGTGTATAGAAGAAGCTCATGAAAGGGCTGTTTGCCACAAAAGGTACGATGCCTTCCGCTTCATAATTCCAGAACTTCAATCCGCCGATCCAAACGAAAATAACCAGAATTGCCACACGGATAAGATTGATACCTAACTTTTGAGTAGATGCAGCCAGTGTCAGGGCTGCTACGAACATAGATTTTAATTTTGTTTCCATACGATTATTGCATTAATGAATTGTTTTGTTTTTCTGATGCAAAAATCGGGGTTTATGTCGGGGTGTGAAATGGCAATTCCACCGTATCAGTTGGCAATATTTCCCGTTGTGTTCGATTTACGGAAATCAGATACACTTTCACCGGTCATTTTCTTGAAAAAACGGCTGAAAGTGGACAAATCTTCAAAGCCCAGCAGTTCGCTGATTTCCTTGGCACTTTTAGGGGTATAGAGCAATAATCTCTTGGCCTCCGACTCTATCCGTTCATGGATAATACGCAGCGGGGAAGGTACTCCGCAGGAGGCAAACAGATTGGAGAGTGTCTTTGGGGAACGGAATAACAGGTCGGCATAATCCTGTACCTGCTTCTTTTCGCGGAAGTGCTGGTCAACCAGAATATAAAAACGGCGGACGATATCAAAGGCTTTTTCCTGTTCCGGCGTGACGCCACACTTTTCACGGGCAATGCGGGTACAGGTGATGATAAAACGTTTGAGAATGATACGTAGCATTTCCTCTTGCAGATTATCGCGAACGGCGGACTCCTGCCGGAAGATACGAATAATGTCATTCAGGTTGGCGGATTGTTCCGGCGAAAGTTTCAGTTTCATCACTTGGGAAGAACCATGAAAAAGGAAACCGTTACAGGATACTTCGTCATCATGACCGAATATACAGTAGAAATTGCTGTTGAACAGAAAAGTGAGGTACTCTCCCTCCACCGATTTAATTTCAATATGTTGCAAAGGAGTAAGACTTATGATTTCGTCCTGTTCCAACTGTATGGGAATATGGTCTATCTCCAGAGTCAAGTTTCCACTCCGCACCCAAATGAACTTATATAAAGTAGTATCCTGTTGCAGTGCTTTATTTTCGTGGAAACAAAAGGTCATTGCCAAGTTCCCGTTCAGGCGGGTATTTAATTGATAATCTATCATGATGTTAAAAAGTTAGAGTTCTTTGTCGTATGCCGAAATACAAATATACGCTATTCCGGAAGCTAATGCAAATAAAAGAAGCAATCTATTTCATCATCTCCGCTTTTCGTAATGCCCTACCCCATGTAAGGTCATATTTCGTTATAACTATATTTTAGTTTATGAGTAGAATATACAATCCAGTCCCTAATAAAATAGAGCAAGCCATATTCTTAAAAAGCATTTGAATAACGACTACACAGATACCCGATAGTATTTCCGGAGTGCCGTATGAAGGTGATAGAAAATCTATATCTTTATAGCAATAAACTACCAACATACCGAATATAACCGGAGGTAGTACTCTACCTAAATAGTTTACATATTGGGGAGTATGCGCCGAAGACCTGAAAACCCAGAAAGGAATCCAACGGGTAAAAATCACAACAAAATCAACTACCCCATTAATAACGACAAACAGCGTTTTTAAAGAATAACAGAAACGTTTTTAAAGAATGTACCCAACGTTTATTAAAAACGTAAAAGGGGTACTTAAAAGCAAAAAGCGATAAATACAAACAAAAAAGGCGATAATCCTTATGAGGAAGTATCGCCTTTACCGTTTTTCGTATGTTATTATTCCAAGAACGGATATCCCCAATTCTCAACAATAAAATTATATTACTAAAAACAAGAAAACCGGCAGTAATAATACATATCCGCCAAAGTCCGGAAAAGAAAGATTAGATTTTGTCATTTGCTAAGTTTTTTAGGTTTACTATTAAAGTTATGTTCTCTTCAAAGCCCTACAAATATACTACATCAGGAAGGCGAAGTCAAGTCTTTCAGCCGTTTTTTCCAACTGTTTTCAGACTTTACATGCTAACCTTTTCTCGTACAGATCTTTGCTTCATTGAACGGCAGACAAGTATATTGATAGCATCAAGTTGGCAAGCAAGCTATTATTGCATTCGGTTCATTAAAAAGTACCGTTGCACCAGAGCGTTTGACTTTAGTAAGCAAGAAAAGGTAGATAAACAAGAAATCGGGTTTTATTTTGTTTTATATTCAGAAAATCCCCAATTTTGCACTCCCCATAAAAGTTATTATGAGGGTGCTTATCACTAAACACTAACCATTAATCACTAACAAAATGTCCAACCCCGTCATATTCGTATCCCTCGGTCCCGGAGAACCGGACCTTATCACCCTGAAAGGCTTGAAAGCCCTGCAAAATGCCGATTGTATCTTTTGTCCTGAAACTCGCACCATAAGAGGACAGATATTCTCGCGGGCTGCCGGCATACTGCACGCGCTGGATATTCCGGATACCACCCTCTCCCGCTTTGCATTGCCTATGAGTAAGAACCGGGAACAGGCTTTCGCAGCTTACGATAAAGTGTATAGCGAAGCTTCCCTTCTTCACAAAGAAAATAAAAAAGTCTGTATCGTTGCCGAAGGAGACGCAGGTTTCTATTCTTCCATACACTATATCTTTGAAAAACTACAAGCCGACAATATTCCTGTGCAACACATTGCCGGTATCCCCGCCTTCATTGCAGCAGGTGCCTGTGCAGGACTTCATATTGCCAGCCAAGAGGAACGCCTGACCGTCATTCCCGGTATCATTACCGCCGAAGAAATAGAGAAATATATGGAGGAAAAGACTACCATTGTCATCATGAAACTTTCTCAATGTATCGAAGAAGTTCACCGTTGCATCCATCTCCATCCCGAATATAACTATCATTATTTCGAGAATATAGGCATGGAAAAAGAGAAATACCTGCATGATACAGAGCTGATTTCGGCACTCTCTTTCCCTTATTTTTCACTATTAATCATACGCCACAGCACCTTCTGAGGCGCATTTAATACTATTTCGCACATCATTGGATTAATTTTCACAAAAATGCCTTACCTTTGCCCACTGTGTAATACAAAAGATTTATAGACATGAAAAGACTTACATTGTATATGTTTATGCTCGTACTGAGCATTGGTTACGTTTCGGCACAGGGGAAAGCTGATATTAAGTTTGATAAAACCTCACATAACTTCGGTACGTTTTCTGAAAATGATCCGGTAGTAAGTTGTGTATTCACATTCACCAATGTGGGCGATGCTCCGCTGGTTATACATCAAGCCGTAGCTTCCTGTGGATGTACAGTTCCCGAATATACCCAGGAACCCGTATTGCCGGGCAAAACCGGAACCGTTAAGATTACTTACAACGGAACAGGCAAGTATCCGGGACACTTCAAAAAGTCCATCACTTTGCGCACGAATGCCAAAACAGAAATGATGCGACTCTTTGTAGAAGGAGATATGACACCGAAAGATGCAAAATAAGCATCTTTATATATAAGAATAAAGGAGAATTTTTCAATTCTCCTTTTTTTTTGCTTTCTTTGAAGCTGATTTGGATAAAATAAACAATTAATTGACGGCATAATAACTATAAAACATAAAAGCAATTAAGAAACTATGAAACAAGAAGAAGAGAAATTGACCGGTCTGCCGGAAAATGCATTCCGTGAACTGAAACCGGGCGAGGTCTACAACCCGTTGATGAGCCCTAACAAGAAGTACCCGGAAGTTAACCTCTGGTCTGTATTATGGGGTATCGCCATGGCTATCCTCTTTTCGGCTGCGGCAGCCTATCTGGGATTAAAAGTAGGACAAGTGTTCGAAGCAGCCATTCCTATTGCAATTATTGCCGTAGGCGTATCAGGCGCTGCCAAACGTAAGAATGCGTTAGGAGAAAATGTCATTATCCAATCTATCGGAGCCAGTTCCGGCGTTATTGTGGCAGGTGCCATTTTTACCCTGCCCGCCTTATACATTCTACAAGAAACTTATCCGGCGGAAATCACGGTTACTTTTACTCAGGTATTCATCAGTTCATTGCTGGGAGGCGTATTGGGTATTCTCTTCCTCATCCCATTCCGTAAATATTTTGTAAGTGATATGCATGGCAAGTATCCTTTCCCCGAAGCAACAGCTACCACACAGGTACTGGTATCGGGCGAAAAAGGCGGAAGTCAGGCAAAACCGTTATTGCTGGCCGGCATTATCGGAGGTCTGTACGACTTCATCGTTGCTACATTCGGCTGGTGGAACGAAAACTTCACCACACGTGTATGCGGCTTTGGTGAGATGCTGGCCGATAAAGCAAAACTGGTATTCAAAGTGAATACAGGTGCGGCCGTACTCGGTTTGGGCTATATTGTGGGACTAAAATATGCTTCTATCATTTGTGCCGGTTCACTGGCTGTATGGTGGATTATCATTCCGGGAATGTCCATGATCTGGGGCGACAGCGTGCTGAACCAGTGGAATCCGTCAATTGTGGCTACCGTAGGCAGCATGGCTCCCGAAGAAATTTTTAATTATTATGCCAAGAGCATCGGTATCGGCGGTATTGCTATGGCAGGTATCATCGGTATCATCAAGTCATGGGGTATCATCAAAAGTGCCGTAGGACTGGCAGCTAAGGAGATGGGTGGAAAATCCAATGTAGAAGCCAGCATGAAGCGCACTCAACGTGATATTTCGATGAAGATTATCGCTATCGGTTCTATTATAACACTGTTGCTGGTATTCTTATTCTTCTACTTCGATGTGATGCAAGGCAGTTTGCTGCATACTGTGGTAGCTATTCTGCTGGTGGCAGGTATCGCTTTCCTGTTTACGACTGTGGCTGCCAATGCCATTGCAATCGTAGGTACGAATCCGGTTTCCGGCATGACGCTGATGACATTGATTCTGGCATCGGTAGTGATGGTATCTGTTGGCTTGAAAGGTCCGGAGGGAATGGTAGCCGCATTGGTAATGGGTGGCGTTGTGTGTACGGCACTGTCTATGGCAGGTGGTTTCATTACTGACTTGAAAATCGGTTATTGGTTGGGTAGTACACCCGCTAAACAGGAAGCCTGGAAGTTTCTTGGAACGATTGTTTCAGCTGCAACCGTAGGTGGTGTAATGATTATCCTGAATAAGACATACGGATTTACCAGCGGACAACTGGCTGCTCCGCAAGCTAATGCGATGGCGGCAGTTATTGAACCGTTAATGAATGGCGTGGGTGCCCCCTGGTTGCTTTATGGCATTGGTGCAGTACTGGCTATCGTGCTGAATGCATTCAAGATTCCCGCATTGGCATTTGCACTGGGTATGTTCATTCCGTTACAGCTGAACATTCCTCTTGTAGTGGGTGGTGCCATCAACTGGTATGTGACAAGCCGCAGCAAAGATGCCACCCTTAATACTGAACGCGGTGAAAAAGGTACGTTGCTGGCATCCGGTTTCATTGCCGGTGGTGCGCTTATGGGTGTAGTCAGTGCAGCAATGCGTTTCGGAGGTATCAATCTGGTAAATGACGCCTGGGTAAACAATACATGGTCCGAGGTACTAGCATTGGGTGCATACGCATTACTGATAATTTACTTCATTAAAGCTTCAATGAAAACCAAATAATAGATATACAATGAGAACAATTTTATTTATCACAGCATTGTTTATGTCAACTCTGCTATCTGCTCAGAAGCCCGTTGAGATACCCTTGTGGCCCAACGGTGCTCCTAATACGAATGGCCTGACAGGAGATCAGGAAGATTTGAACGGCGGCCGTGTGGCCAATGTTGTTAATCCCACCATCACGGTTTATCGTCCGGCAAAGCCAAACGGCATGACTATCTTGATGTGTCCGGGCGGCGGATATGCCCGCCTGGCAATGAATCACGAAGGCCATGACATGGCATCCTGGTTCAACACACAGGGAATCACGTATGCCGTCCTGAAATATCGTATGCCGAACGGGAATCGCGAAGTGCCCCTCTCAGATGCAGAACAGGCCATCCGCATTATTCGCCAGCATGCCAAAGAATGGGGTATCAATCCGAATCAGGTAGGCGTTATGGGTGCATCGGCAGGCGGACATCTGGCTGCTTCTCTCTCTACACTTTACAGTAGCGATGAAACGCGTCCAGACTTTCAGATATTGCTTTATCCGGTAATCTCTATGGTACCGGGTATCACCCATGGAGGTTCCCGCAAGAACCTTCTTGGCGACAACCCGACCAAGGAACTGGAAGATGCGTATTCTCTGGAACGTCGTGTATCTCCCCGCTCTCCACAAGCTTTCATCGTACTTTCTGCTGATGATGGCGCTGTGCCACCCATGAATAGTATCGGCTACTTTCTTGCTCTCAACCAACAGAAAGTTCCCGTATCCATGCACATCTACCCCATTGGCGGACATGGCTGGGGCTTTCGCGATAACTTCACTTACAAACGCCAGTGGACAGAAGAACTGGAGAAGTGGTTGCGTGACGGGGTGAAATTCGAGAAAAATAACTAATATATCAACTCATGAAAAAATTGACTTTTATCACCTGTCTCGTATTACTACCCCTCGCCCTTCAGGCACAGGAAGACCGTTACGACCAGTTGACCAATCCGAAGTTGACCAGTATCAACAAAGAGGCTCCCCGAAGTACATTCACTTCTTATGCCACCGAAGAAGATGCTATCGTCAACGACCGGACGAACGGAGCCAGCCGCCTATCCCTCAACGGGAAATGGAAGTTCAACTATGTGGAAAACTTTGCCGACCGTCCCACAGACTTCATGAATGTGCGTACTGATGTGAACCGTTGGCCGGACATCAATGTGCCGGGTAACTGGGAGCTGCAGGGCTTCGGTACTCCGATCTACGTCAACCAGCCTTACGAGTTCTGTTCTAAGGGTTACGAACCTTATTGGGACAAGCCTAATCCGCCTTATGTACCCAAAGACTGGAATCCGACAGGAACATATCGCCGTGATTTCGTTGTAGGTAATGACTGGGATGGAAAAGAAATCTTCCTCAGTGCGGACGGTGTACGCGGTGCTGCTTTCTATTACATGAATGGCAAGTTTGTAGGTATGAGCAAGGATGCCAAAACTCCTGCCCGCTTCAACGTTACCGCCATGGTTAAAAAAGGCAAGAATATGATTGCCATTCAGGTACACCGTTTCTCGGATGCCAATTATCTGGAATGTCAGGACTTTTGGCGCATCAGCGGTATAGAGCGCGATATCTATCTTTATGCCACACCCAAAATCCATATTGCAGACTTCAAGGTAGAGACTCCGTTGGATCCTTATTACAAGGACGGTATCCTGCAACTGAAAGTGAAGCTTACGAACGAAAGTGATATAAAGTCTCCTTATGTAGTTTCCTATCGTTTACTCGATGACCAGGATCAGCAAGTAACCCAGTCCTCTACCCGTGTGGAAGGTGATCAGACCGAAGTAGAATTCACGAAGAAAACCCTCCGTGGTGTAAAGCATTGGACAGCTGAAACACCTAATCTTTATACACTCGTCATCAGCCTGAAGCGCACCAATGGCGAAATAATAGAAGCCACCAGTTGCAAGGTAGGTTTCCGCACGATAGAGATTAAGGATAAGCAACTGCTTGTGAATGGCGTGCCTATCCTTGTGAAAGGTGTGAATGTACATGAACATAATGAATACACAGGACATTACGTTCCGGAAGATCTTATGATCAAGGATTTCGAACTCTGGAAAAAATATAATGTGAACACCGTACGTACTTGCCACTACCCGCAACAGGAACGTTTCTACGAACTTTGCGACCAATATGGTATATACGTAATTGATGAAGCAAATATTGAAAGCCACGGTATGGGTTATAATCTCAATGTAGGTGGTACTTTAGGTAACAATCCGTTATTCATGAATGCTCACCTCGACCGTACCATGAATATGTACGAACGTGATAAGAATCATCCATCTGTAATCATCTGGTCACTGGGTAATGAAGCTGGAAACGGACTGAACTTCTACGTTACCTATAATAGTCTGAAGATGCTCGATAGCCGTCCTATCCAGTACGAACGTGCCGGATTAGAATGGAATACGGATATTTATTGTCCGATGTACTCTTCTCCCCAATCTATTGAAAAGTATGCCCAGAATAAGGAAATGACTCGTCCGCTTATCCTGTGTGAATATGCTCATGCTATGGGTAACAGTCTTGGCAACTTCCAGGATTATTGGGATGTGATTGAGAAATATCCGATATTACAGGGTGGTTGCATCTGGGACTGGGTAGATCAAGGCTTTGCCGCCAAAACCAGTGACGGACGCAAATATTGGAATTATGGTGGTGACTATGGCGATACCGGAACTCCTTCCGATGGCAACTTCTGCATCAATGGTGTAGTTTATCCCGACCGCAGTATAAAGCCCCAGACTATTGAAATGGGTAAGGTTTATCAGAACATAAAATTCATTAAGTTCGATCCGCAAACCTGCACGGTGCAGATACGCAATGACTTCTCATTTACTGATCTAAATAAATATGATTTCCATTATGTCGTTCGCGATCATGGAAAAGAGATTTATAAAGGTCAGATGGACAATATCAATGCTGCTCCGGGCAAGACAGCTACCAGTGCATTCCTGCAAGGTATTCCTAAAGAAAAGAATACTACGGGAGATGTACGCATCGAGTTCTATGCAACCATACGTAATGCAGAACCTTTCTTACCGGTTGGTACGGTAATCGCACGTGAACAAACTTATGTTCATCCGTTCTTTAAGAAAGAAGTGGTACGCATGGATCCCGCTAAAGTAGATGAAGTCTTTTCACAGGTTGTTTTCAGCGGTGATGATTTCAAAGCTACATTTGATAAACAAAGTGGCTTGCTGACCTCTTATATCTATAAGAAACAAGAGTATATCCATAACGGTCAAGGTCCGCAACCTTTCTTCTGGCGTGCACCTACCGATAATGATTACGGAGCAAAGCTTCCCACTCGCCTGAAAGCATGGCGCGAGGCCAGTTACCAGACACCTAAGGCAGAATCGTTCAATGTTTCTAAAGATGGTGACAAGTCCATTGTAAAAGTTACCTATCGTTTTCCGCAGGTAGATGCGCAGTGGGAAATTACCTATAAAGTCTTTGCCAATGGCATTATCAAAGTGGATAATCGCTTTGTAGCCGAAGGTACGGAAACTCCAATGATACCCCGTGTAGGTTTGCGCATGCAATTATCGGAAATATTAAACGACCTTACTTACTACGGCCGTGGTCCGGAAGAGAACTATCGTGATCGTCGCACTTCCCAGTTTATCGGAGAATATACTACTCCGATAAAGGACTTGTACGAACCGTACATCCGTCCGCAAGAAAATGAGCATCATACGGATATTTACTGGTGTGCACTCACCACTAAACAAAAAGCCGGTTTACTCTTCATTGCCGACCGTACGTTTGAACTGAATGCTTCCAACTATCTGCTTGGAAGTCTGGATAGCGGCGAAACCATCGACAATGGTGCTCCACGTACCAACGAAACGAATCACCGTCACCTCACCGACCCACAACCTGTAAAACAGGTAGATATGTTTATCGACTATCGTATGATGGGTGTAGGTGGTGATAATAGTTGGGGAGCTATAGCACACGAACCGTATCTGATTCGGCCCGGTGTAGAAAATACCATTGAATACGGCTTCTCCATCGTACCATTTGACAAAAAGGCGGATTACAAAAATTTAATCTATCAATATTAAATTTAATCTGTCCAAATTAAGGATTTATGAAAAGGATGTCGTACTTTTGCGACATCCTTTTTTATTTATATTAATAAACGAAAGAACAATGAAAACAATGATTACCCTCCTGTTCAGTGCGCTTTGTGTAGCTACTGTCAGTGCTCAGACAGATGAAAAAGACAACGCCATGCTGAACAATGGAATAAATTTTCTGGATATTCCTTACGTAGCACATACGTTGGACGTTACTGATGGCGAAGAAGAACTTATCATCAATTGTGATGAAGTAGATTGCACCACCTTTGTAGAATATACTCTTGCTATGGCCCTCTCTCCTACCGAAGACGGACAGGTAGCTGAAGGCGATTTTGCTACCAATCTGCAAAAGATCCGTTACCGTGATGGAAAAATCAACGGTTATCCTTCACGCCTGCACTACATTGCAGACTGGGTAAACAATGGTGTTCGTAACGGTTTCCTGGAAGACGTAACAACAGCTTACAGCCCATATACCCAGAAAGTTTCTCTTTCCTACATGTCTTCTCATCCGGAACTGTACAAGCAGTTGAGTAAATCTCCGGAGAATGTAGCAAAAATGAAAGAGATCGAGAAGTCATTGAATGGTCAGGAATTTCATTATGTTCCCAAGGATAAGCTACCGTTTAATGGTCTGCCTTGGATAAAGAATGGTGATATCATTGCTATTACAACGAATACTCCGGGATTGGATGTAGCTCATATGGGTATTGCTTTCTATGTAAACGGCAAATTAAGTCTGCTGCATGCTTCTTCTAAAGAAAAGAAAGTGGTTGTTTCGAAAGTGGCTTTAGGGCAAATGCTACAGAATAATGATAACTGGACAGGAATCAGAGTACTAAGGATGAAGAAATAAATCAGAGATGATTATACACAAAGGGAGTTCCGATTTTTTCGAACTCCCTTTTTTTGTTACATCTTCACGCCAACCGTTCCCAGCACTAACCTCATTCCTCTTGCCGCAATAAAACAACACGGAATGCCCACCACACAAACCAATGCCAATCGCATCAATGGAGAGACCAGCAAAAGTTCCATAACAAATATGCAACCTACCACAACAACAGGATGAATAAAATAAGCCGCATAACTATCAGTGGACAATTTCTGAACCAAAGGCATCGGTTTGTTCCAATGAGCTTTCCCGTATGCTAACAGAAAATAGCAAATACCCACACACATAACAGGTTCCCAAAGAGCATAAAATAAAGCCTGCAAATTCCATCCACCCGAGAATAAATCCATCTGTTCTGAAAAACTACCCATTACAATCAATAAAGAAGGAATGCCACAAAGAATTGCTGTAAGAAACCAAGGAAGTGCATTCTTCACACAGATTTTATCCAGCCAATGATTACGATGCGCCACAATTCCCAACAAATACATACCTATATATAAAGGAAAGAACCCCAGCTGCAATCCTAAAACTTCACTTCCTACAGGAACATAAAGCCGAATGAGGAATGCTGCGGCACCTGTCACTATCATAAATAGAAGAATACCCATTATTGCAGGATATTTCCAATTCAGTGCCAACCGCTTTGTACAAAAATGGCGATAAACAGCATAACTCAATTCAAAAATCAACAGTGTAAATACAAACCACATCGGTCCAAAACCCGGTCTACCCCATACACCGTATATCCAATATATTAATAGAGGATTAACTAGAAAACTATAAATCAAAAGAGGAATACCCAAACGGTTGAGACGATCGTATATAAAAGATTTCATTCCTTTACGATCAAAAGAAAAGGGCATCAAATAGGCAGAGATAAAAAAGAAAAGACTCATAAAATAGGATTGGTCAATGCCCATAGATGCTGAGAGCAATCCTTGAGTTAGGCCAGTAGTTGTTTCCTTCGATATGTAATACCATCCACCGGAAGCTCCGAAAGCAACCGCAGAATGATGATAAAACACCAGCATAGTCAGGAAAACCCGTAATAAGTCAAGATAATAAAAACGCGTCCGATTCATAGTATTTATATTTATGGTTAATTAAAATAGCTTGGAGATATTTTAAAGAATATCTCCAAGCCCCCAGAAAAACTTAATAACAACTTGTTACCCTCGCATCAGCAATTCCGGGAATGTAAATCCTTGCATGGTATAGCAGATAAAGAAGATGGTAGCACTAACAATCCACAGAATAAGCAATGTCCACTTCAACCCGGAAACCATAGGTTGCCAATTGAACACCGGACGGAAGATTGCGAAGACAAGGCTAACCAGAGGAATACCCACTACGAGGATACCTGCAATATATAGTACGATGGCTGACAAAGGAGATGTAGGTAATACAAAATCAATAGCCGGGAACCAAGACATCAACGCTGCACCACCACCAATAGCAACTGCAATAGCGGCAAAGAGCAAAGCCACAAATACAATACCGAAAACAAACAGTACCGGACTGCAAATGATAGCCACAATAACCAGACAAATCTTCAGGAACCAACCGACAATCATTAATAATGTATCACCAGTCCTTTGCATAGAAGTACGAGGTTTATCAGACTTCATATAATCGTTTACATTATTGGTAACTCTCTCAAAACCATCAGTCACAGTCTTTCCTATGTTCTCTACCGTAACAGCTTCACCACGCATGTTCAACTTCTCAGCTGCTGTACGAGCTTCGGGAATCACTATCCAGCAAATGATATAGAGAGGAAGTAAAAACTTGAAACCAAAGATTGCACAAAGAACAAAAATCAAACGGAACCAAGTAGAATCCCAACCTAAATAAACACTAAGTCCCCCTATCACGCCACCCAGCATTTTATCGTCCGGATTGCGATACAAACGGCGACGGGTTGAAGTATAAGAAGAATTATTATCACCATTCCAGGAACCGGAACCATAACTTTCACCGGAGGCACCCTTCGTATTTCCGGAACCGGAAGCAGCATTCTCCTCAGTCCCTGTTTCCATCTCTTCAGGTTTCCCCATACGATTGATTACTTCTTCTACATCAGTTATAGTGATAACCTGAGAGCCAGCAGTCAGCTTCTCTAAAAAAAGTTCAGAGATGCGGAGTTCGATGTCATTTACAATCTCGTCAGCACCGGCTTGTCTTCTAAAGTGCAGTTTCAGATTGCATAGATAGTTATCCAAAAGGCGATAGGCGTCTTCATCAATGTGGAAAACAGTTCCGCCCAAATTTACTGTTAATGTCTTTTTCATTGCTATTTGTTTTTAAAATTTATACTGATACGAGGTTTTTAATATCCTGAATCTAATAGTTGGCTATATGATTCACTGTTTCATTCAACTCACGCCAAGAGACTTCCAACTCTCCAAGAAAAACTTCCCCTTTCGGAGTGAGCTTGTAATATTTACGTGGTGGTCCTTGTGTGGACTCTATCCATTCGTAACTTAATAGATCGTCATTCTTCAGACGAGTGAGCAGCGGGTAAAGCGTTCCTTCCACTACGATCAGCTTGGCTTCCTTTAGTTTCTGGATGATATCCGAAGCGTAGGCCGGTTCTTTGTGAAGCAGTAGCATGATGCAATACTCTAACATGCCCTTACGCATTTGCGACTTTACATTATTTACGTCCATCTCTTATTGGTTTACGATTCGACAATTTTCTATTTTACAGCAAAGATAGCAACTGATTGAAATAGAGCTTTTCTTTGTATGACACAAATATATGCATTATCTTAGTACTATGTAATACAAAGTACCTTATGTTTTATTTAATTAACATTATTCTCTATTCACACCTTATTAATAAAGCACCAAGGGAGAGAATAACATATAAGAGAAAAATGTATCTTTGCGGAAAAGATATAAATACAACGAACTATGTTAATTATCAGAAAAGCAACTACAGCCGATTGTGAGCTGATTCATAAACTTGCATGGCAGATATTTCCGGAAACTTACAAGGACATACTTTCACCGGAGCAAAACGATTACATGATGGAATGGATGTACTCCATAGAGAACATCCGCAAGCAAATGGAAGAAGAAGGACATGTATATTTCATTGGATACAAGAACAAAGAAGTGTGTGGTTATGTATCTGTGCAACAACAAGGTGAAGATCTATTTCACTTACAGAAAATATATGTACTCCCCTCCTTTCAAGGATCACATTGCGGTAGCTTCTTATTTCATGAAGCCGTCAAATACATCAAGGAAGTACATCCTGGTCCATGCCTAATGGAGTTGAATGTGAACCGTAACAATAAAGCGCTGAATTTCTATGAACGTATGGGAATGAAGAAATTGAGGGAAGGGGATTTTCCGATAGGAAACGGATATTATATGAATGACTTTATAATGGGGCTTGAGATTCAATGAAAGAATGAAAAAATTAAAGGCTGCGCAAGGTTCTCTTTTGAACTGCGCAGCCTTTAATTTTTAATTTCTAATTATTCCGTTACTCGTTCTAACCATTTTACCATGCCAAACATAACGCCCATTGACACAAGACAAATAACAAAGAACACAGTCCAGCACTGCCAGATAGGAATCTTATTATACATCATAGGACCAAGGAATAAGAAGAGATTTCCTATTGCTGTTGCACCCAACCACAAGCCTTGACACAAGCCCTGAATATGTTTGGGAGCTACCTTAGAAACAAATGAAAGCCCCAATGGTGAAATGAAAAGTTCAGCTACAGTCAAGAAGAAATAAACCACTATCAATACCCATGGTCCGGCTTTCAACCCAGCTTTGGCAGAATCCGCCATTGCCTTAAATTCAGTACCTGACGGGTAACCTTGCATTGCCGAATAAATGGTAAGGAATAAGAATGCAAGTCCTGCAATCCCCATACCGATGGCAATCTTCTTAGGAGTAGAGATTTGCTGACCACGACGAGCCAATGTACCAAAGAAGAGCATGATGAGCGGAGTAAGTACTATCACAAAGAACGGATTCACAGCTTGCCAAATTTCGGGTGCAATACTATCGGTTACTACGAAGTCGCGGGCAAAAAGTGAAAGCGACTGTCCGTTCTGGTGGAATGAGAACCAGAAGAAAATCACGATACCTAATACTGCAAACAGTGCATATAAACGTTGCTTTATCTCTTTTGCCATAGCTGCTTTCTCGGCAGGTGTATAAGTCACCGATTCCTGTTTTTCCTTCTTGCCCGGTGTAGGGAATACCTTCCGACAAGCAATGAAAATAAAGAGAGAAATAAGCATAGCTACTACCGAAGCTATGAATGAATAGTGGATACCTGTATTAAATACGTCAAGATATTGGGTACAGAAAACACTCAAATCACTTGTTACCGTACCTCCTACTTTGACAACCAGTTCATTCAGATTAGAGAGATTATCAGAAGCCATATTGCCACCTTCCTTAATATATTGATGGCACAATGCAGGCAGATCAGCATTATACATCATGCTATGAACCTTCAGCCACCATTCTCTAAGCAAGGGAGCAACAAAAGGCGCAATCAACCCACCAATATTGATAAATACATAGAATATCTGAAAGCCGGAATCACGACGGCTCTTAGCCAACTTCAAGGCTTCAGGTCCTTTTTTCTCAGCTTCTTTCTCAAGGTTGTCGTACATCTGGCCTACGATAGCCTGTAAGTTTCCTTTAAAAAGTCCGTTACCGAAAGCAATGAAAAACAAAGAGACACAAGTCAAAGGAAGCAACCAACCAATATTTTCAGCAGTGGACAGTACAGGAATAGATAGAATGACATAACCCAATGACATCACTATCAATCCTGACATGATTGTTCCTTTATAGTTTTGCGTCCTATCGGCAATAATACCGCCTACCAAACTCAGTACATAGATACCACAATAAAAGACTGAGTAGATAATGGAACTGGTTTCGTCACTCAGGCCGAATTTGGAGCAGAGGAACAGTACCAGTACGGCATTCATGATGTAGTAGCCGAACCTTTCGCCCATATTGGAGATAGCAGCTGCCAACAGACCTTTAGGATGATTCTTGAACATAGATATAAGTTTTTTAAATTAGTAATTAGATTGATTTTCGTTTATTAAATGCAAATATATACATTTTGCTGAAATAACCTGTAAAAAAGTGAAATTAGTCATGAAAAAGGATGCAAACTTCAGCATGAACCTCCTTAATTAAATCATTTGGATCAAGTTTAAGCTGCAGGCCACGCTGACCTGCACTTATGTAGATATAAGGATAATTGAGACAAGATTCATGAATGTATGTAGAAAAAGTTTTCTTCATGCCGATAGGAGTACATCCCCCACGAATATATCCCGTCAAAGGAAGTAATTCTTTCATCGGAATAAGATCACACTTCTTATTACCGGAAGCCTTAGCAGCCAACTTCAGGTCCACTTCATGTTCGCCAGGAATGACGCAAACAAAATGACCATTCTTGTCACCATGCAGTACAAGGGTTTTGAATACCTGCTCGATATTCTCCCCCAAGCTATCAGCCACATGAATAGCACTCAAATCATTTTCATCCACTTCATAGGGAATCAGTTCGTATGCAATTTTGGCTTTGTCCAAAAGCCTTGCTGCATTTGTTTTATTAATTTTCATAATTTATCCTTTCAATTCTTCTTTCAGGAATTTAGGAGTATATCCCTTCTTACTTTTAGCCACTTCTTCCGGTGTGCCGCAGCTGAGGAGTTGCCCCCCACCCTTACCACCATCAGGTCCCATATCGATGATATAATCAGCCATCTTGATAACATCCAGATTGTGCTCGATGACAATCACTGTGTTACCTTTGTCCACCAGTTTATTAAGTACATTCATCAGTACACGAATGTCCTCAAAGTGAAGTCCGGTAGTAGGCTCATCAAGGATATAAAGGGTTTTTCCTGTATCTCGCTTAGAAAGTTCCGTGGCCAATTTCACACGTTGGCTTTCACCACCGGAAAGTGTGGTGGAAGATTGCCCCAACTTTATATATCCCAGACCGACTTCCTGTATCACCTTAATCTTATTCAGAATCTGCGGCACATTTTCAAAGAACTCCACTGCACGGTTAATGGTCATATCCAGTACATCAGCAATAGATTTTCCCTTGAAGCGCACTTCCAATGTCTCACGATTATAGCGTTTGCCATGACAGACTTCACAGGGTACATATACATCGGGCAGGAAGTTCATTTCAATTGTTTTGTAACCATTTCCCTGGCATGCTTCACAACGTCCGCCACTCACATTAAAGGAGAAGCGCCCCGGCTTATAACCGCGTATCTTGGCTTCCGGTAATCCTACAAACAAATTACGAATATCAGAAAAAACTCCCGTATAAGTGGCCGGATTAGAACGCGGCGTACGTCCCAGCGGAGACTGATCCACATTTACAACCTTATCGATGTTTTCCAATCCTTCGATGGTATCGTATTCCAGGGGATCCTGAAGCGAGCGATAGAACTTCTGCGAAAGAATAGGTTGCAATGTTTCGTTGATAAGCGTAGATTTTCCACTACCGGATACACCGGTGACACAAATCAACTTACCAAGAGGAAATTCCACATCCACCCCTTTCAGGTTATTCCCCCGTGCACCACGTAGCCAAAGGCTATGTCCATTACCTTCACGACGTTTTTGGGGTATTTCTATCTCACGTTCACCATTAAGATATTGTGATGTCAGCGTATGTGTCTCTAACATTTCTTTCGGAGTTCCTGCAAAAACAACCTCACCACCCAAGCGTCCGGCTTTCGGGCCCATATCAATCACATAATCGGCAGCCATCATCATATCCTTATCATGCTCCACAACAATGACGGAGTTACCGATATCCCTCAGCTCCTTCAGAGAATGAATAAGCCGCTGATTATCCCGCTGATGCAAGCCAATACTAGGCTCATCAAGGATATAAAGTACATTCACCAATTGTGAACCGATTTGGGTAGCCAAACGAATACGCTGGCTCTCACCACCGGAAAGGGTTACAGAACCACGGTCAAGAGCAAGATAATCTAATCCGACATCCAACAGGAATTTCAAACGGGTGCGGATTTCTTTCAATATCTCGACAGCAATTTGTTTCTGTTTATTATCCAGATACTGATCGACATTCATCAGCCAGTCGTAAAGCTCATTGATATCCATACAAGACAGTTCATAGATATTCTTATCATGGATACGGAAATGAAGGGCTTCTTTATTCAATCTCGCTCCTTTACATTCAGGGCATACAGTAGTTTTAGCAAACTGTTCCGCCCACTTTTGTGCAGTGGCGGAAGCATCCTTTTCCTGTAACATCTGAATATACTTCACTACTCCCTCAAACGTTACAAAGTAATCGGAGGAAGTGCCGATAAGAGAGCTTTTAATCTTAATACGTTCATCCGAACCGTAGAGAATTTCATCAATGGCTTCATCCGGCAACTCCTTAACAGGAGTCTTCAAGGTAGCTTCATATTTTTCCAATAAAGCGGCAATCTGCCAGAAAATCATGCTATTCTTGTACTTACCTAATGGAATGACAGCTCCTTCGTATATAGAAAGTTCCCGATCCGGAATCACTTTTTCCACATCAATCTGATTCACAACTCCCAATCCCTTACATTTAGGGCAAGCACCTTGAGGAGAGTTGAATGAAAAATTGTGGGGTGCCGGCTCACGGTAGGACAACCCGGTAACAGGGCACATTAACCGCTTGCTATAATGACGTACATTTTCGGACTGTAAATCAAGTATCATCAACAACCCGTCACCTTGTTGCATTGCGGTAGCCACACTGTTTTTCAGACGCACGTCATCTTTATCCGTCACAACCAGCTTATCAATAACTACTTCTATATCATGATTCTTATAACGATCCAACTTCATGCCGGGTAATGCCTCCTTGATTTCACCGTCTACACGAACATAGAGATACCCCTTCTTACGCACCTGTTCGAACAGTTCCTTATAATGTCCCTTGCGAGTACGAACTAATGGAGCCAAAATATAAATTTTCTTGCCTTTATAATCATTCAGGATTAAATAAAGGATTTGCTCTTCAGTATATTTCACCATTCTCTCACCCGAAAGATAAGAATAGGCTATACCGGCACGTGCATAAAGCAAACGCAAATAATCATAAATTTCCGTTGTAGTGCCGACTGTAGAACGGGGATTCTTATTCGTCGTTTTTTGTTCAATAGAAATAACCGGACTTAATCCCGTAATTTTATCGACATCGGGACGTTCCAGATTTCCCAGGAAATTGCGGGCATACGCAGAAAATGTTTCGATATACCGACGCTGTCCTTCGGCAAAAATCGTGTCGAATGCCAACGACGACTTGCCGCTTCCGCTTAGTCCCGTAATAACGGTAAGACTGTTACGGGGAATTTCCGCATCGATATTTTTTAGATTGTGCACGCGCGCACCATATACATTGATGTATTCTGTTTCTTCTGTCATTTATCTTAATATATTAATATCACTTTTAATCTTGTAATTAACTCCATCTGCTCCCACCGCTTCTACCACTATAAAATAAACACCTTCAGGAACATTCTTTCCATGCGCAGTACCGTCCCATCCTGCATCAATATTCTGCAATCCCCAGCGGTAAAGTTCCTGTCCCCAGCGATTGAAAACATACGCATTGAAGCGAACCAGCGACTTGTGCTTTACACGAAACACATCATTCACTCCGTCGCCATTAGGCGAAAAAGCATTCGGCACTTTAAGCTCCGATTCAGTAATACGAATCATAAAAGTACCGGAGGTATTCGTTGCTTCTGTCTCAACATCCGTCATAGTCAAACGGACATAAAACATACCGGATTCTTGAAAACTATAAATAGTTTCAGCATCAAAGCGCGTCAGGAAAATATCATTGAAAGCTGCGTCGCGAGAGAAGTTCCATTCATAACGGAAGTTTGCAGTCTCATCCGATGGCTCCCCGGAGTCTTCATCTCTCCACATAAAACGAAATTCAAGAGGAGCGGCACCCGTATAGGTATCATCCGGAGAGATAGAAACGTTCTCTTCCGAAGCTGCTCCGTTTTCGGAAAGCAAAATAGCCACGGGAGACACTGCCAAGAGTCCTGTCCTTCCCCCGTCAGCCCACACCGGTAAATACCCGAGCAACAGTATCGCCACACAACCGATATATGAAAACAATCCGCATCGCATAATACCTGCAAAAATAACGGTTTCCCAGCGAATATCAGCGGATACATAAGATTTTTCAGTTTTAAAATGCACAATATTATTTCTTAACGCATTCCTTTCGTTAAATTTAGGCAAAATCCTTACCTTTGCAGCTACTTTGGGAAATTGTAAACGTAAACCAACGATATCGAATGAGAACGATTAACCGGATTTTCTGCTCCTTACTGCTCGCCGGTGCATGCAGTCTCGGAGCAATTGCACAAGAGAACCAGTCATATTTTCTGCATACCATTGAAAAAGGGCAAAGCCTTTATTCCATATCCAGTATGTACGGTGTCACACAGTCGGACATCGTGAAGTTGAATCCAGGAAGCGATGAAAAAATATTTGTAGGACGCACTTTACGCATTCCACGCACCGCTGCCAATACTCAGACAGAAACTTTCCATACTATAGCCCAAGGTGAAACCTTGTATAGGCTGACCGTTAAATATGGTATATCCGCCAAAGCTATTTGTGATGCCAACCCCGGACTGAGTGCTGAGAATTTTCGCATCGGACAGGTAATACGCATACCTTCCGTCAGCGAAGCAGGTATAATTACTACGGAAACCGTTAATGAGCCTGCAATTCCCTTAATTCAGGGACCTGTACAATCTCGTTGCCGGGATATGCACAAAGTTAAGCGGAAAGAAACTGTTTACAGTATCAGTCGTGAGTATGGTATTTCCGAAGCAGAACTGATAGCAGCCAATCCGGAATTGAAAGGTGAAAACAAAATAAAGAAAGGTACTTTCCTCTGTATTCCTTATCCTACTGCGCAAGTAGAGAAGCCTACCCAGCCACAGGTAGTGCCCAGTGACACCCAATTATTCAGTGAGAACAAGAAAACAACAGAACGTTTCAGTACGATTAAAGCTGCCTTGATTCTTCCTTTCCTGGATGTTTCCAAGAGCGAGGCTGCCCGTGTGATAGAATATTATGAAGGCTTCCTCATGGCAGTAGACAGTTTGAAACGCAGCGGAGTTTCCATTGATTTGTACGCTTATAATTCCGGTCCTGAAAATGCTTCTCTGAATCCGATCCTCTCCAAAAAGGAGATGAAGGATATGGATATTATTTTCGGTCCGTTATATCCACAACAAGTCAAGCCACTGGCTGATTTCGCCCAGAAAAATGATATTCGGCTCGTGGTACCATTCTCATCAAAAGATAACAGTGTATTCCGCAACCCTGCCATCTATCAGATTAACACTCCCCAGTCATATCTTTACTCAGAAGTATATGACCACTTCGTTCGCCAATTCCCGAATGCCAATGTCATCTTTATAGAGGCCAGTACAGGCACAAAAGATAAAGCCGAATTTATCAAAGGATTAAAGGATGAACTAAAGAATCGCTCTATCCCAATGAAATCCCTGAAAGAGGATGCAACGGTAGAATCCCTGAAAACAGTGTTACGCTCTGATCGGGAAAATATATTCATCCCTACATCGGGAAGCAATGTGACTCTGATAAAAATACTACCTCAACTCACCCTATTGGTTCGTGAGAATCCGGAAAGTAACATCCATCTGTTTGGTTATCCGGAATGGCAAACCTACACCAAGGATCACTTAGAAACCTTCTTTGAACTGGATACTTACTTCTATTCATCATTCTATACCAACAATTTGTTACCTGCGGCTATCAGCTTCACCAAGAACTACCGCAGATGGTATGGTAAAGAGATGGATGAGCGTTACCCCAAATATGGAATGTTAGGCTTTGATACCGGTTATTTCTTCCTGAAAGGCTTATCACGCTATGGTTCCGAGTTAGAGAAAAATATGCAACTCATGGATCTGGTGCCTATTCAAACCGGATTCAAGTTCCAACGCGTAAACAATTGGGGTGGCTTCATCAACAAGAAAGTATTCTTTGTACGCTTCACCAAAAATTATGAATTGGTGAAACTGGATTATGATTGATAACAGAAGGTTTTAAACTCAAAGACAATGAAGATAAAAAGCATTATAGGAGCCGTCCTGCTACTTACCGTATGGGCTTTGCCCGGCAGTGCACAGATAGGCGAACAACGCCATAACTTAGCAGTAGGTTTCAACGGCGGTATCAATATCAATAGCGTCAGCTTCTCTCCTACTGTCCGGCAAAAAAAACTGATGGGCATCAATGGCGGTCTGACAATGCGCTATATCTCTGAAAAGTACTTCAGTATGATTTGCGGTGCGCAAGTGGAATTAAATTTCTCACAACATGGCTGGAGCGAATTTGATGAAGATCACCCTGAACTGGAATATACGCGTACAATGAATTATGTGGAAATCCCGCTTCTGGCACATTTGGCTTTTGGTAAAGACCGTGGAGTACAATTTTTTATCCATGCAGGTCCACAAATAGGCTTCTTTATTAGCGATACCAGAAAGAAAAACGATGCGTGGGAAAATTTCACAACCCCGGAACAGCATGATAAGGATGTGGAAAATAAATTCGATTATGGTATTACGGGAGGGGCAGGACTGGAGCTACGTACTAAAGCCGGAAATTTCCTCGTGGAAGGAAGATATTATTATGCCTTATCCGACTTTTATAAGAGTACCAAGAAAGACTATTTCTCACGTTCGGCACATGGCACTATAGTGACTAAGATAACTTACCTGTTCGATCTCAAGAAATAATTCTAAGATATAAATAACAGAAAGCGCCCCGGAACTTTTATATAAAAGTCCCGGGGCGCTTTCTGTTATTTATATCTTTTATCTCAATCGGTCAGCTGCTTTCACCATTACCTCATCACGATAGATAGCACGGAAAGACAGATAATTTAAAATGACAGAAATAGCAGGAAGGCAAAGTGCCCAACCTAACTGGAAAGTCATTGCATCCAAATCATCTTTCAGCATAAACATAAATACAAAAAATGCTGCATAATACCCGATCAATAAAATACTATTAAATACCGTCATACGAACCTGCAGCATTCGGTTACGAAAGAGAAAGATAGTACAGAATGCCACGACTGTACTTAAGAATAAAATTCCGAATAAGCCCCACGTAGATTGAAAGGTATCTTCCGTCAGCGTCACACCCAACGGCTTAAAAATATATGCAGTCACTCCGTCTGAAGCAATAAACTGTCCTACAGGCAAACACATGGCAGCTATCAGCAAGCCTGTCACTATTAATAAATAAATAGATTGAATACGTTGTATCATTGTTCTTTTCCTTGATTAAAACAACAGAGGTGTGCCCAAGCAAACTTTACCTGAACACACCTCCGTAGTAATTTCATTTACTGTAATTTTTCTTTTTCCTTAGCCGGGTTACGATAGTAGATCTTACCTTCAACGTACTCCTGCGTTGCAATCAATGTCGGTTTCGGCAATTTCTCATAGTAGCGTGAAATTTCAATCTGCTCCCGATTCTCGAACACTTCTTCCAGATTGTCATTATAGGAAGCAAACTCTGCCAGTTTCTTAGAAAGATCATTCTTGATCTCTACACTGATCTGATTTGCACGCTTACCTATAATAGCTACGGTTTCATACACGTTACCGGTATCTGCACACAACTCCATCATGTCACGGGTAACCGTGGTGCCAGGAGCATTTGTCTTCTTATAATCCATAAATATCTAAATTAATATTATCCTATATCTGTTTGCTTATCCTCATTCAACATCTTCTCGGAATCCTTAAATATCTTCTCGGCTTCCTTCATATATTTACTTTCAGGAAACTCATTCTTGAAAGCATAATATTCATCCACCGTTTCACGATAGCGCTCTGCTCTCTTATCTTCCACACTATAAATGGCCATTTCATATTTGGCACGCAGAATAAGAATAGACAGATCTTCGCGAAGATTCGTATAAGGATAATCCTTCAAAGCATTTTGCGCAGTAATCACACAAGACTGATAGTTATTTCCCAAATAGTTACCCAAATTGTAATACATTCTAGCTGAGAGATACTCTTTCATTACCAACTTATCCTGCAATTTAAATATCATATCCTGAGCTTCATCTTTCTTTGAACTCTGTGGGAAGTATTCCATGAACATCTGCAACTGCTGAATAGCACTGTAAGTACCAGACTGGTCGAGACGAGGTTCCGGGGTATCCAGATACAATGCCTTACCTGCATGAAAACGTGCCAATTCTGCAAACGTACCACGGGGATATACATTATAATATTGGACAAAACTCTGAGCTGCCGTTTGGTAGTCTTTCTGGTTATAATAGCTCATACCCAGCATGTAGAGGGATTCCTCTGCTTTGTCTGTACCCTTGAGGATAGCAATTAACTCATTAAGCAACGTTGCTGCACGGTTGTACTGCCCTTTTGCGAAGTAGTTCTTTGCCGCCTCATACTTATATTCATAATCGGTGCTTTTTAACAGTTTATTGTACTCTCCACACGAGGAGAGCAATATTGCTGCAAGCAAAGTTATTAAGATATTCTTCTTCATTCTTAGCTTTTCAAATAATGTGCAAAGATAAAGGTTCGCATCGAATAAAGCAACGATACGAACCTTAATTTTTCAAAAACCAGACATTGACCGACAAACGCCCGTCTATTCACGACAAAACGGGATAATGAACGGTCGAAAATAACGGTCATTATAATTTATACAAATCACTTGCTGCAAGCAAGTCCACTTTCTTTTCAGTCAGCACACGGATGCAGTTCTCCATGTCATTGGGACGGATAATAACATTAGCAGTGTTACCATTAGCAAACGAATACATGTATTCGATGAAAACACCTTCATCGGACAAGAAGCGCAGGACTTTTGACAATGATCCCGGAATATTGGGACAACTAATGCCTACCACATCCGTCACATTCACTGCAAAATGATTATCTTTCAATGCTTTATATGCCTTATCCGGTTCAGATACAATGCCACGAAGAATACCAAAATCAGCATTCTCGGCAATACAGAGAGCGGAAAGATTGACACCTTCTTTCGCAAGCACTTCAGTCACTTCGGTCAGACGGCCAGACTTGTTTTCAAGGAAAATAGAAAGTTGTTTTGCTACCATGATCTTAATTATTAATGATGAATGATGAATGATGAATGATAAATTACGGACATCCCACAGGAAATTAATAATTTATAATTCATAATTTATAATTAATTAAAGTTTCCGATTATCAATCACCCGTTTAGCTTTACCAACACTGCGTTCAATGCTGCGAGGTTCTACTAGGCGTACATCTACTCCCAGCCCAAGCACGCTTTGCAGGCGAGCTGCTAATTTCTTCTTTAACGCCAGCATCTTGTTAATTTCATCCGAATAGTATTCCGGGCGTACTTCAACCTGCAACTCCATAGTATCAGTATTGTTCTTACGGTCTACAATCAGAAGGTAATGCGGCTCAAATTCCGGCATTTCAAGGATAACGGATTCTATCTGAGTCGGGAATACATTGACTCCACGAATGATAAGCATATCATCACTACGACCAAGGATGCGATCCATACGAACAAGCGTACGTCCACAAGTACATTTGTCATAATGCAGGGCGGTTAGGTCCTTGGTACGATAACGCAACAAAGGCATCCCTTCTTTAGTCAGATGCGTAAAAACCAGTTCACCCGTTTCACCCGGAGCCACAGGTTCCAATGTACTCGGATTGATGATTTCAGGAAAATAATGATCTTCATTAAGGTGAGTGCCATGCTGGCATTCACACTCATAGCCCACACCAGGACCTGCTATTTCACTCAGTCCATATATGTCATAGGCTTTTATACCTAATTTTTCTTCAATTTCATTACGCATGTTCTCTGTCCAGGGTTCTGCACCGAAAGCACCAATCTTCAACCTGAACTCTTCGCGTGGAAGACCGGAGTCTTTAATGGCATCCGCTAGATAAAGAGCATAAGAAGGAGTACAGCAAAGTACTGTAGAACCGAAATCATGCATTAAAGTAATCTGCTTCTCTGTGTTACCACTTGACATCGGAATAACAGAAGCACCTATGTTCTCCGCACCTGCATGTGCACCCAGACCACCGGTAAACAAGCCATATCCGTAAGCCACATGAAAAAAGTCGGAACTATCTGCACCATAAGCTGTAAATGCACGTGAAAGGCATTCTGTCCAGGAAGACAGGTCCTTACGGGTGTATCCCACTACAGTAGGTTTTCCTGTGGTACCGGACGAGGCATGGATACGTACGATCTGGCTCATAGGTACAGCACAAAGTCCGAAAGGATAATTATCGCGCAAGTCGTATTTTGTAGTAAAAGGAAGTTTTACGATGTCGTCTATACTGTTAATATCGTCCGGAGTAATTCCCAGTTCCTGCATTTTTTTACGGTAGAAAGGAGTGTTGTGATAAACATGCTCCACAATCTTTTTGAGGCGAATGCTCTGGATTTTGCGAAGGCTTTCACGATCCATACATTCGATGCTTTCATTCCAAATCATGTCTTTGTTGTATTACATTGATGGTTATTATTAATTCTTATTTCCTGCAAAGGAATAAAAAAATTTTGTTTATCTCAAGTATTTTCCCGAATATTGCCGTCCATAAGGAGAGAAAATGAATAAATTTGAATTAACATCCGCCTATAAGCCAACCGGAGATCAGCCGGAAGCTATTGCAGAGCTCACTGAGGGCGTACTTCAGGGGGTTCCTGCACAAACATTACTTGGTGTCACCGGTTCGGGAAAGACGTTCACCATAGCCAACGTGATTGCCAATATCAATAAACCAACGTTAATATTGAGCCATAACAAAACATTGGCAGCGCAACTTTACAGTGAGTTTAAAGCTTTCTTCCCCAATAATGCTGTAGAGTATTACGTTTCTTATTATGATTATTACCAACCCGAAGCTTATTTGCCGTCTTCGGATACCTATATAGAAAAAGACCTTGCCATCAATGATGAGATAGACAAACTGCGGCTTGCAGCCACCTCTTCCCTACTTTCAGGTCGGAAAGATGTAGTGGTAGTGTCTTCTGTATCTTGTATATACGGTATGGGAAATCCGTCGGATTTCTATGAGAATGTGATAGAAGTACAACAAGGAAAGGCATTCAGCCGGAATGTTTTCCTGCGTCGTCTGGTAGACAGCCTCTATGTACGCAATGATATTGATCTGAACCGCGGAAACTTCCGTGTGAAGGGAGATACAGTAGACATCTATCTGGCTTATGCAGATAATCTGCTACGCATTATTTTTTGGGGAGATGAAATAGATAGTATTGAAGAAGTCGATCCGATAAGCGGTGTAACTATCGCTCGTTTCGACACATACAAAATATATCCGGCCAACCTCTTCATGACTTCCAAAGAGGCCACCCTGCGAGCTATCCATGAGATAGAAGATGATCTGCATAAGCAGGTGCAATGGTTTGAAAGTGAAGGACGTCCCTTTGAAGCAAAGCGCCTCCAGGAACGGGTGACATACGATATGGAAATGATACGCGAATTAGGTCATTGCTCTGGTATTGAAAACTATTCGCGCTACTTTGACGGCCGTAGTGCCGGTAGCCGTCCCTATTGTTTATTGGACTTCTTTCCGGAAGACTTTCTGATCGTTATAGATGAAAGCCATGTGAGTGTACCTCAAATACGTGCCATGTATGGTGGTGATCGTGCCCGTAAAATCAACCTTGTAGAATATGGTTTCCGCCTTCCGGCTGCCATGGACAATCGTCCGTTGAAATTTGAGGAGTTTGAGGAGATGGCAAAACAAGTAATCTATGTAAGCGCCACACCTGCCGATTATGAATTGATTCAGTCGGAAGGCGTTGTTGTGGAACAGGTTATTCGCCCTACAGGCTTGCTGGATCCGATTATCGAAGTACGTCCCAGCCACAATCAAATAGACGACCTCATGGAGGAAATCCAGATTCGCATCGAAAAGAATGAACGTACGCTGGTTACTACGCTTACTAAGCGCATGGCAGAAGAATTAACGGAATTCCTGCTGAATAACAATGTGAAGTGTAACTATATCCATAGCGATGTAGATACATTGGAACGCGTAAAGATTATGAGCGATTTGCGTGAAGGGTTATACGATGTCCTTATTGGTGTCAATCTGTTGCGTGAAGGATTAGACCTGCCGGAAGTCTCACTCGTGGCAATTCTCGATGCAGACAAGGAAGGTTTCCTACGCTCACACCGCTCACTGACGCAGACTGCCGGACGTGCCGCCCGAAATGTAAACGGTATGGTTATCATGTATGCCGACCGTATCACAGAAAGCATGCAATTGACGATTGACGAAACCAACCGTCGCCGTGAAAAGCAACTAAAATATAATGAGGAATATGGTATCACTCCCCAACAAATCAAAAAGGCAAAGAACCTCAATGTATTTGCACCCAATACTGCACTGGAAAATGGCTTTACCGAAAAAGGGACAACCACTCCCCGTCCCTATGTCGAGCAAGAAAGTTCCGCCAGCATTGCTGCTGACCCTATTGTGCAATACATGTCCCGTCCGCAACTGGAAAAGAGTATCGAACGTACCAGAAAACTCATGCAGGAGGCTGCCAAGAAGCTCGACTTCATCGAAGCAGCACAATATCGGGACGAATTGCTGAAAATGGAGGATCTGTTGAAAGAGAAAACATAACACATCTGTGTTGCTTTCTCTCTTCCCTCCTATCCGAACCGTGCCAAATCCGTATTCGCTCCGTATCTATACGCTTGGACTTGGTACGGACTTGATACGGTGTTGGTACGGAGTTGGTAGGTAGAAGATAAAAGAGACTTTCATTTTCCTTAAAATAAATAGAATCAGAAGTCGTTTTGGCTAATAAGTGTTATAAAACATACTTTTTCTTTTGGATAATTTGCAAGTATTCCAAAAGTCCGTATCTTTGCAATGTGTTTTTCATAGTATTAGATTTAAGGTTAACA